>ERZ1370068.2581-contig-1721_pt1 | contig 377600 bp, 448 predicted proteins | sample MGYA00561227_ERZ1370068 | MGnify/ENA primary metagenome ERZ1370068 (study PRJEB38410, sample SAMEA6850437) | metagenome | study: Metagenomic assessment of the ecological functions of the soil: analysis of the soil microbiota associated with the...
CAAGCTTCTGCGCGAGAAGATCGAGGTCGGTCACGGCGCGGCGAGCGGCCGGCGCCGGTAGCGTGCGAGGATCGGCTGCAGATCGAAGAACTCGTTGCGCGCTCGGACCTCGAAGCGGATCCGAGCGCTCGGAGCCCGATCGAGCACCAGGACACCATCACGCAGGACGCGATGAACCAGGCTCACCGGTGCCGTGTTCAGGACGATGACCTGGACAGGACGGGCTACCACTTGATGGATCGCGTTCTCGAGATCGAGCGGTAGGCCCTCGATGGTGGCGGGTGGAGCGGCCTCGTAGAGCACGGCCACGTCGACGTCGCTCCGGGCGCCCGCCGTTCCCCGGGCAACGCTGCCGAACAGGTAGGCGGCGACGATGCCGGCGGGCCTGGACGCGAAGAACTTACGGAGCGCCTGCTCGATGCTGGCAGTCGGCATGCGGACAGTATATGACCTCCATGCGCCTCACTCGTGTGCGCCACGGGACGCGGTCAAGTATTTACAGCACGCGAGTCCGAGGCAGCACCTTGGTGCCGAACAGCTCGATCGGCACCCGGCTGAAGAGAGTGGCCTTCATGGCGTTGCCTCAATCCGGCACGGCCGATCCGTGTCGTCCCACCCCGCTGGCAAAGCGCTTGGCGCCGGCCTCGGTCTCGCCGGAGGCAATCGTCACCATGCCGAGGCGAAGCTCGTTGACCATCGCGGCCTGCCAGCCCAGCTCCCATTGCTCGATCGCCGACAGCCGGTCATTGCGCATGCAGGTCTGAGGCAAGCGCGCCAGTTCCTCGGCGAGGCGAATCGCGGCCGCGAGCGCCTCGCCCGGTTCGACCACCCGGTTGACGAGCCCGATGCGCTCCGCCTCCTCGCCCGATATGCCACGCCCCGTGAGAATCAGGTCCATGGCCCGGCTATGCCCGATCAATCGGGGCAGGCGAATCGTGCCGAGGTCGATCAAGGGCACGCCGAAGCGCCGGCAGTACACGCCCAGCGTGCGCATTGCGCGCGGCCACGCGCAGGTCGCACCACAGCGCGAGCTCCAGGCCTCCGGCGACGGCCGGGCCCTCGATGGCCGCGATCACCGGCTTCGACAGCTTCATGCGCGTCGGTCCCATGGGTCCGTCGCCATCCTCGCCGTACGGCTTCCGCTGACCGGCAGCCCTGGCTTTCAGATCGGCGCCCGCGCAGAAGGCCCCGCCCGCCCCGGTCAGGACCGCAACGCTCTGTGCGGGCTCGGCCTCGAACTGCCGGAACGCCTCGGCAAGGGCCTGGCGGGTTGGCTGGTCGACCGCGTTGCGAACTTCCGGTCGCTCGATCGTCACGACGGCAATGGCGCCACGCACTGAATAGCTCACAAGGGATGGGGCAGGCATCGACGGCTCTCTTTCCTCGATTCTCGCCTCGCCATTCTCGTTTCCTCGAAGGATGCGCTGATCGTATCCTATCCGTCGCGGCGCGTATGCCCTCCAACTGGCAGCGCCTGGGCGACCACGCGGCAACCAAGGGGAGGCAGGTCATGGCGGAGATCGGGGAGCGGCTCATCGCGGACGCACCGGGCGCGGGCTTCGCCGAGCGCCACGTCGACGCCGACGGCTTTCGCATCCGCTACCTGGCAGCGGGCAAGGCCCGCCACTGGTGCACCTGCATGGCGCCGGCGACCCTCGGCTCAGCCGCGCCCACGACCGGCTGGTCGCGCGCTTCCGGGTGATCGCCTTCGAGGTGCCCGGCTTCGACGAGTCTCCCGAGAACCAGCGCTCGGCTCCATGCCGGAGCTAGCGTCAAGCTGGCGCCCGCTCCCAGCAGATGCTGCGCGGCATACGCGCGCCAGGGCCGCCACCGCTCGGCGCGGGCGAGCAGCTCGCGGGGTTCTGCCGGCGCCCTTTGCATCGACCATCGCACGCATCAACCCGATGTCGGCGGCTGGAAACGCATCGGGCTCGCGGAGCTCGCGCATGGCGATGTACTGAGCGGTCCACTCGCCTACCCCGTCAGAGGCGCGCGAAGCTGCAAGATCGCGCTCGTCGAGGCTTCGCCGCCGAGGCCGAATATCTGGGGATCGGTCACGACGGCGCGAGCCAATACTCCACCCCCAACCGGCAGACAGGAGACAGACGCGATGGCGTCCATCCACAAGGAGATCCTGATCCACGCGCGTCCCGAGAAGGTGTGGGAAGCTGAGGTATCAGGCAAAGGAGCGCTGGCGATGAGGCAGGTCACCCGACGGGACATGATGCGGTGGCTCGAAACCCACGGCTTCGTGCAAGAACCCGGCAAGGCCACCGGACATCTGCACTTTGCCGGCCCCGGCGTGAAGATCACGCTGCCCGGGCACGGGCCTCAGGATCTCACCAAGAAACACGTGGCCCTGATCATTCGCGCGCTGGAGCGCGCCGGATTCGACCGCGAGCAGATCCGGCGAGAGCTGGGCGTGCAGTGATTGCGAAGACCGGCCATGAGCGGTGACGGTTCATCGTGCCCTCCCGTTTCCCGGGAGCGGCCTTCGCGGCGGCGTGAACGGGGAGGCGCGCCGAGCTACGTCATCAGCCCGTAGAACTTCCCGCGTTCTCGCAGGTGATCTTCCGGACCACGTCGGGCGGCAGGTGGCCGAACTGCTCCGCGATGTACTTCGACGACTCCGGCCACACGCCGTCGGTGTGGGGATAGTCGGACGCCCACATGATGGTCTCGACGCCCATCTCGTCGATCAGCTTGGTGCCGATCCGGTCGAACTGGAACGTCGCCTTGCACTGGCGCCGCCAGTAGTCGCTCGGCTTCATCGTGAGGCCCAGGTCGCGGAAGCGATCCTCCCACTCGAAGTCCATGCGGTCGAGCGCGTAGGGGATCCAGCCGATGCCGCTCTCACCGAAGCCGATCCGCAGGTCCGGATACCGCTCGAGCACGGCGGCGCCGATGACGGCGGCGAGGATGTTCACGAGGTTCATCTGGAAGGCGGACACGCCGGTGAACATCGCGGCGCGGCGCGTGAGCCCCGTCGCCTTCTCGCGGACGCCCGGCGGCATCGAGGGGAACGTGTGGAAGTGGAGCGGCAGGTTCACCTCGTTCACCGCCTGCCACAGCGGCTCCCAGACGGGATGCCACATCGGCTCCATGTCCCAGGAGCACGACAGCTCCAGGCCCCGCAGCCCCATCTTGGCGACGCGGTGGACCTCCTTGACCGCGGCGTCGATGTCCCCGTACGGCAGGCACGCCAGGCCGATGTGCCGGTCCGGGTAGTGACGGCAGAAATCCACGAGCCAGTCGTTGTAGATCCGGAACATCTCGCGCGCGGCCTCGTTGTCGCCCAGGCGCGTGGCGGCGCCGAGAATGCCGAAGATCACCTCGGCGTCGACGCCGTCGAGCTCCGCGTCCTTCACCCGCAGATGGGGATCGATGACGCGGCGGATCCCGCGCTTGCCGTCCTCGTAGAGTCCGGTCTCCGCCATCCGATCGACGCGGTAGTTCTGCCCCGGGACGAGCTTCTGGCCCGAGGGGCCCACGCCGCAGACCAGGCCGAACGACATCCCGTTCTTCGAGGTCCAGAAGGGCCCGTCCGGCCCGTCGGCGACGTAGGGCATTCGGTCCTTGAGCGCCGCCGACGCGTTTTCGGTGAACAGCTCAGGTGGCATCCAGGGCATGTCGATGTGGCAATCGGCCGAGATCCGCGTATATCGCATGGGGGCCTCCTCCCGAGGATGCCCCGATGGTATTCGCGCGACCCCGCAATAGCAAAGCGCGACCGATCGCAGCCCCCCTCGTGTACCGGCACGCCGTCGTGATCGCAGCAAGCTAGGAAGTCCGTCGGAAGAAACCCGAGCTGAGAGCGATGAGAAGGGTCCAGCTGCGAGGCGGCGCTCGAAGGCAGCCGGCGCAGGCGTACTTCCTCTGTACGTTGAGCCGGCTGGCGAGGGCGCCAATCAAGCAGATGGCCTCTCCGTCGCTCTAGCCTAGAACACGGCGATGGGTTGACCGGGGAGCCTGTGACGTTCTTCAGGCGAAGCGGGGCGATGGTCAGGAGGAACTCCCAGCGTCGGCGCTCGGCACAGGCCCGGCCGAGCTCCTCGAGGTTGCCGTTGTCGATGAGCCAGAGGCCCATCGCCACCAGGCACACCACGTGGAAGGAGTTCCCCATCGACGGGTACGGCGGCGGGGCGATGTCGTTGTGGGTGTCGGTGCCGATCATCGCCACGCCGCGCTCACGCAGCCACGGGCAGCACGCGGCGTGGAGCGCGGGCGAGCCCGCCTGGAGCGGGTTGACGGCGCCTTCCACGAGGCGCCGTCCGTAGAAGCCCGTGCGCACCAGCAGGATATCGCCGGACTCGACGCGCACCCCTGGACCTTCTCGGCGGCCTCGAGGTCCTCGGGCATCACGCCTTCACCGGGCGGCAGCCACTCGACGCCGCGCGTGCGGGCGACGTCCAGCAGCACGCCGCGGCTCACCACGCCGCTCTTGAGCACCTCGATCGACGCGGCGGTCGCCCCCTCGCGGGAGGTCACCAGGTTGCACGACCGCCCGTTGTACATCTTGCCGTCCCAGAAGTAGTGGGACGGCGCGTCGACGTGGGTGATGGAGTAGCCGTGGAAGACCATGCCGATGAACTCGGCGGCGCCCCGGCGCTGCAAGAGGCGCTCGGGCGAGTCCGTGTCGCGGCCCTCGCCCGAGTCCACCATGAAGCGCATCGGCTGCACGGTGGTGTCGGCGGCGATGTCGGTGGCGATGGGGCGGGCACAGCTCACGCTCACCCCGTCGGTGACGAGCCGCGCGGCGGCGACGCGCTTGGCCGGCGTGATCAGGTTCACCGTGCCCAGCTCGTCCTCCGCGCCCCAGCGCCCCCAGTTGGACAGCGAGCGCAGGTAGCCTTTGACTTGCGCCTCGGTCGGGACGACAGCCACGGGCGCGCTTACTTCAGCTCTCCCGAGTAGATCTTCATCACGGTGCCGAGGAAGGCGAGCGCGTGCTCACGCTTCCGCTGGAAGCTGTTCCGGCCGATGATCGAGCCGAACGCGCCGCCGTCGCGGAGCTGGCGATACTCGTCGAACAGGAGGTTGTCGTCGTCCTTGGTGGCCCCGCCCGAGAAGATGACGATGCGCTTGCCGTCGAAGGACGACTGGACCACGTGGCGCACCCGCTCGGCCAGCGTGCTCATCGGCACGCCCGCCTTGTCGTACGCCTTCTTGGCCTCGGCCTGCTCGATGTGCGCGGTGGGCGGCTTCACCTTGATGACGTGCGCGCCGAGCTGGGCGGCGATCTGGGCCGCGTAGGCGACCACGTCGAGCGCCGTCTCGCCTTCCTTGCTCAGGCTCGACCCCCGCGGATACGACCAGACGACGGAGGCGAGGCCGGCGGCCCGGGCCTCGGCGATCATCTCCCGGCACTGCTGGTACATGGCCTGGGCATTGGCCGAGCCCGGGTAGATCGTGAAGCCCGCCGCCACGCAGCCGAGGCGCTGGGCGTCCTTCACCGTCGCCGTCACCGCCGAGAGCGGATCCTTCTCGTCGTTCAGCACGTCGTGATTGTTCATCTTGAGGATGAGCGGGATGTCCCCGGCGAACTCCGCCGCGCCCGCTTCGATGAAGCCGAGCGGCGCGGCATACGCGTTGCATCCCGCATCGATAGCGAGCTGATAGTGATACAGCGGATCATAGGCGGCCGGGTTCACCGCGAAGCTCCGCGCCGGCCCATGCTCGAAGCCCTGGTCCACGGGCAGGATGACCATCCGGCCGGTGCCGGCCAGCGTGCCGTGGTTCAGCATCCGCGCCAGGTTCGTCCGGACCCCGGGATTCTCGCTCGCGTACCAGCTCAGGATCTCCTTCACCCGTGTGCCCATGGTGTTGTCCTTTCTTGGCCGGCAGGCTGCGGTCAGGCCTGTCGCCGGTAGAACTCCTCGGCCTGTGCCACGTCGTCGGAGCTGCCGATGAGGATGGCCGCGCGCTGGTGATACTCGGTGGCGCGGACGTCCAGCACCCGCTCCGTGCCCGTGCTCGCGCGCCCACCCGCCTGCTCGACGAGCATGGCCATCGGCGCCACCTCGTAGAGCAGCCGGAGCTTGGGCTTGGGCTTGGCGGGATCGGTGAAGTCGGCGGGATACATGAAGATCCCACCGTCGAGCAGGGTTCGGTGCACGTCGGCCACCATGGCGCCGGAGTAACGAAGTGAATAAGGGCGCCCACTTGCCTTGTCTGGCGTGCGCAAGTACTCGACGTAGGCGCGCTGCCCCGGGTGCCACGTGTGGACATTGCCCTCGTTGATGCCGTAGGTCTTTCCGCGGCGCTTGATCTTGATGTCGGGATGGGTCAGGAGGAACTCTCCGGTCTCCGGCTCGAGGGTGAACCCGTGCGTCCCCTGCCCCGAGGTATAGACCATGGTAGTGGCCGGGCCGTACATCATGTAGCCCGCCGCCACCTGATCGGTGCCGGGACCGAGCGCCGCGGGGCCCGCCGGCACCTGCCCACGGCTCGGGCGCAGCGAGAAGATCGTTCCCACCGAGCCATTGACGTCGAGGTTCGACGAGCCATCCACCGGATCGCAGCAGACGACCAGCGGATTGGCGCCCTCCGCCGACATCTCGATCGGCTCTTTGGCCTCCTCGGAGACGAAGGCCGCGCAGGCGCCGGTGGCTCGGAGCGCGGCCTCGACGACCTCATGCCCCCAGATGTCGAGCTTCTTCACCTCGTCGCCGGTCACGTTGATACCGCCAACGTAGCCCAGCCGGTCCTGCAGCGCGGCGTGTGCCAGTTCCTTGGCAATGACGGCGGCGACCCGGCCCAGCCTGCCCACGATCGTGGCCACGCCGCGGGCATGGGGACCCTGGGCCCTTGCTGGGTTGCGAGATGCTCCGACAGAGAAATCGGGGCCACGCTGCTCCTCTCGAGAGCTCGAACTGTAGGGTTTGAAAATCCTAAGCGACTCCGAGAGTCTTAGTCAACTAGGGACGCGGGGCCTTCAGATCCTCGGCGCCGGTACGCCGCGCCGCAGGGTTTCCCGGCCGATTTGGCCGGTTCTCGAGCCTCGGCTTGCCGCTTCGCGGCGGCCGGGATAGTATCCGGTCAGATACGCCTCACGAGGAGGGCTCCTCATGACTCACGCGCCCGTCAACCTGCTGCTGCCGATGTTCGCGGACGCCCTCGAGATGCTGTCGCTGACCCGAGCAAGCTTTCACCGCTACGATCCCGGTCCCGCCGAGACGGCGATCGGCCTCGGGCGCTCGATTCACAAGCGCGAGCGGGAGCTGACGGAGCAGCTCATCGCCGCGCCGCCCGAGATCGACGGCTTCCGCTTCGTGCCATCCCATCTGGAGCGGATCAGCGATGCGGTCCAGGGCTTGCTTCGGTGCTTGCGCACGATGGACACCGAAGGGATGGTCTTCACCGAAGGCGGAGTCCGGGAGATCGAGCAGCTCTTCGATCGGAGCTTCGAGATGCTCGAATGCGCGCGGGATCTGGCCCTGACGGGGAACCGCGTGCTCGCCCGTCACGTCGAGATCGAGAGCATGCGCTTTCACGACCTCGCCTCGGGATTCGCTCGCGCCCACGAGGCACGGCTCGTCGAGGGTGTCTGCCTGCCGACCGCCTCGAGCGCCTACCTGTCCATGGTCGACTACCTGCGCGAGGTGACCCGGCACTCGCGGCGCATCTGCGCGCGCGTCGCCCCTCAGGAAGCGGGGTCGGGCGCCGGCCCAACTGACGCCGGGGCATCCTCGAGAATCCGTCGGCGTCCCCGCCGCATCGGATGGACGAGAACCCTGCAGGTGGGAGGCGGCCATGAAGCGGATGTGGACGGTGCTGGCGGCGCTGTGCCTGGTCCTGATCACGACCGATGGCGCCCGGGCCATCAGCAGTCCCTCGGGCATCGACCCGAGGCTGCGCTTCGAGTACGAAGTCGGCCAGACACGGCAGGGGAAGCCGGAGATCCAGGGCTACATCTACAACGACTACGCGCGCCCCGCGAATAATGTCCGGATGATCGTGGAGACCCTCGACGAGAGCGGCCAGGTCATCGGCCGCGCCTACGGCTACGTGGTCGGCATCGTCCCCGCCTTCAACCGCACCCCGTTCAACGTGCCGCTGCAGACGGCGGGGGCGAGCTATCGGCTCACCGTCACGTTGTTCGAATGGCGCGACCTCGGAGGAGGGATGCCAGGCGCGCCGCTCAGATCCTGACGCCGCTGTAGATCCCGGGTGGGATGACGCGATAGACGGCGAGCGGCTGCGAGACGTTCTTGAAGCTCTTCTCCCCAGCGCCTCGAGGACGAACCGGGTCCTGATGCGCTCGGCCGTCACCGGGCCCACCACGATGTCGCCGCCCTCCGCCGAGCCGGCGAAGCGCGCGGCCAGGTTGGTGGTCGGTCCGGTGGCCGTGAAGGTCCAGCGCTGCGAGCCCGCGCCGCCGAGCTTCGTCGCCCCGAGCAGCGCCTGTCCCGTATTGATGCCCATGTGGAGCTGGATCGCGGGAAGACGCCCGCGTACTCCTCGTTCAGCTCGAGGGTCCGGGCCTGGATGACGAAGGCCGCGCGCGTGGCATTGAGCGCGTGATCCTCGTCGGGCCGGCCTGGCTCCGCGCGGTTGGACCGCTGGAAGATGACCATGAGCCCGTCGCCCGCCGTCTCGTTCACGTCGCCGTGGTGTGCGCGAATGATCTCGAGGAAGCTGCTGAAGTAGGTCTGCACGAGCTGGTTCAGCCGCTTGGCCTCGAGCTGCTCGCTCAGGCGCGTGTAGCCGGCGATGTCGAGAAAGAGCACGGAGACCTCCTCGCTGCGCTTCTCGAGCGTCGTCGCACTGGGATCGCGCTCGAGGAGGTCCTTGACGGCGTCGGGCACGAACTTGCTGAGCTCCTCCTTGAGCTGCTCCAGCAGCTCCAGCTTCTGGCGCGAGGCCTGCAGGTTCTCGAGCGCGGTCGCCAGCTCGGTATTCCGCGCTCCCAGGTCTTGTTGCGCCTCGGACAGGCGCACGGTCATGTCGTTGAGCGCGGTGCCGAGCTCTCCCACCTCGTCGCCGGACGCGGGGGCGCGGGCCTGAAAGTCGCCGTCGCCGATCCGCCGGGCGACCCGCGTCAGCTCGTGAATGGGCCGCACCACCACGAAGCGCATGGCCACCGCGAGCACGGCCGCCGCCGTCACGATGGTGAGGATCGCGATCATGATCTGGCGATTGCGCTGCATCGCGACCTGGGCCAGCACCGGCTCCATCGAGGTCGCCACGCGCACCACCGCGCGCACCTTGTGGTCGGTGCCGTGGCATCCCTGGCACCGCTCCTGGTTGGCGATGGGCTGGTTGAGCGACGAACAGGCTCACGCCGTCGCGCGTCTCGAGCGCCTCCTGCGTGCGGAGCGTCTCGACGGCGCGCTGGAACAGCGGGCCCGTCATGGTCCGGCCGGGCTCGCGGCGCATCTTCTCGATGGAGGCGACCACGCCCTTGGGCAGCTCGGCCTCCTTCGACACCTCGCGCAAGGTCGCGAGATCGGTGAAGGCTTCCACGCCATTCCAGCGGTAGATCGTCGAGGCCCTCGACGGGAGATGAGCTCTTGAGGTCCTGGATCAGCGCCACGCGTGATGTCGGGCCGCTCCTGGAGCATGGCGGCCTCGATGCTCGCCACCACCGTCGCGATGAGCCGCCGCGCCGACTCCTTGCTCTGCTCGACGAGCAAGTCGCTCTCGCGCTTGATCGTGAAGATCGTGGACGCCCCGAAGCCGACGATGAGCACGACCACGATCAACACGGTGATCTTCGCGGTCAGCCGCATCCTGAACACGCCGCCGAGCGTAGCACACGCGGCCGCCGATAAGGGCCCATCTGCTTCGTTGGCGAGGGCCGCGCATGCCCTCAACGTACAGCAAGTACGCCTCGGGCAGCGCGGCCCTCGCCGCCTCGCATCTGGACCCTTCTCGCCGCCCGCTCCCGCTGCGCCGGGCGGCCAACTACATCAGCGAACAGTCGGCTCGGCCGTTCGCTTCGCGAACGGCGCTCGTGTGACTGAACGGGCGGCGCCAGGTGCAAGAGGCCACTTCCGAAGGTCGAGATCCCTCCGCAGATGGGCGCTTCTCAGCGGCCGCCTCACGATCCCCGACGACCCACGGGAGTCGGGCGCCGAGAAGGGTCCAGATGCGAGGCGGCGAGGGCGCGCGCTGCCCGAGGCGTACTCTCTGTACGTTGAGGGCATGCGCGCGCCCTCGCCAACGAAGCAGATGGGCCCTTATCGGCAGCCGCCTCCCCCGTCAAACACGGGAGGCGCGACCGATCCAGTAGGGCTCGCGCAGAACGCGCTTGACGAGCTTGCCTGCGGTGTCGCGGGGAAGGAGGTGTGGAAGGAGACTTCGCGCGGAATCTTGTAGTCGGCGAGGTGCGCGCGGCAGAAGGTCCGGACCTCGTCGGCGGTGAGGGTCTCGCCGGGGCGTGGCTCGACCGCCGCGTGGACGCGCTCGCCCCAGTCGTCGTCGGGCACGCCGAAGACGGCGGCGTCCTCGATCTTGGGATGGCGGTGGAGCGCGTCCTCGATCTCGGCGGGGTAGATATTGACCCCGCCCGAGATGATCATGTCCCGCTTCCGGTCGCAGATGTAGACGAACCCTCGTCGTCGAGGTACGCGACGTCGCCCACGCTGAGCCAGTCGCCCCGCCCCGTCTGGCGCGTGGCGTCGGGGTTCTTGTAGTACTCGTCGAACACGCCGGGATGGCGGCGCACGTGCAGCTCCCCGGCTGCCCCATCGCCACGGGGCGGCCCTCGTCGTCGAGGACGGCAAGCTCCACGCCCGGCGCCGCCTTGCCGCAGGAGCCGGGCTTTCGCAGCATGTCGTCGGGCCCGAGGATGGTATTGATGCCCAGCTCCGTCGAGCCGTAGAACTCGTAGAGACACGGCCCGAAGTAGGCGATCACGTCCTCCTTCACGCGCATGGGGCATGGCGCCGCCGCCATCACGATCGCGCGCATGGAGGAGACGTCGTAGCGCGCCCGCACCGCGGCCGGCAGGTCGACGATGCGCTTCAGGAGCGTCGGCGCCATGAACGTGCTGCTGCAGCGGTGCCGCTCGATGGTGGCGAGCGCCGCCTCGGCGTCGAACTTGGGCATGACGACCACGGTGCTGCCGAAGAGCAGCGCGTACGAGGCGAAGCCACCCGGGGCCGAGTGATAGAGAGGGCCCGCCACGAGGTGGACGTGCGCGGGATCGGTCACGTTGAGCGCGGCGAGCGGCGGCAGGAGCGCGCTGGGATCCGACCCGCGCCGCCGCGCGCCCTTGGGCTTGCCGGTGGTCCCCGCGGTGTAGATAGTGGACGCCCCGAACACCTCGCCGCCGGGCAGCTCCACCGGCTCCGTCCGGCCCGCCGCGACGAGGTCGGCGAAGGGGACGGCCCAGTCGCGGCGCTCGGCCCCGAGCAGGATCCAGGCGCGCACCTTGGGCGATCGGCCGCGCACGGCGTCCGCCATGGGCACGAAGGCGTCGCCCACGAATGCCGCCGCGGCCTCCGAATTCTCGAGGATGTAGGCGACCTCGTCGGCGGTGAGGCGATGGTTCATGGGGACGGGAATGGCGCCCGCTGCCCGGACCGCGGCCGAGGCGACGAGCAACATCGAGGCCGTTGTGCGCGTAGAGGACGACGTGCTCCCCGCGCGAGATCCCGAGCCCGACAAGCGAATGCGCGAGGCGGTTGCGCGCGTCCCGGAGCTCGGCCCAGGAGAGCCGGCGGTCCCCTTCGATCAGGGCGGCCCGCTCAGGGTGCCGGTCCGCATGCGTCGCGATAACGTCCATGTCCCTCCTCGGATAGCATGCCTCGGATCGTGCTAGCTACGAGCCCGGCGATCGCAACGGTGCCGCTACGAGCAGGCTACCACACGCGACGATGCGGTCAGCAAGCTCACACGCGCGACCGGGCGGCGAGAAGGGTCCAGATGCGAGGCGGCGAGGGCGCGGCAGCCCGAGGCGTACTTGCTGTACGTTGAGGGCTTGCCGCGCCCTCGCCAACTGAAGCAGATGGGCCCTTATCGGCGTCCGCCTCAGGCGTAGAGGTCTTCGCGCGTCGTCGGGCGGGTGAAGCTCTGGTCCCACTGCTTGCGCATCAGCACCTGGTAGAGCCCGATGGAGCCGCTCGGCGAAGGCCACCGACGAGCACGTGAGGTAGAGGAGCCAGGTGCGGTAGATGCGCTCGCCGACGATCGCCCGGGCCTCCTCGGCGCGGGCCTGCAAGCGCTCCGCCCAGTGCCGGCACGTGCGCGCGTAGTGCAGGCGCAGGTTCTCCACGTCGAGGATCTCCCACCGCGCCCGCTCCATCTCCGTGAGCGTCTCCGTCAGGCCCGAGAGATCGCCGTTGGGGAAGACGTTCCGGTACAGGAAGTCGGTCTGCGTCGTGCGCCGCCAGTGGAACTCGTGGTGGATGCCGTGATTCAGGTAGAGCCCGCCGTCGTTCAGCATCGAGCGCACGCGGCCGAAGAAGGCCGGGTAGTTCGGGATGCCGACGTGCTCGATGACGCCGATGGCGGCGATCTTGTCGTAGCGCGCGCCCTCGGGGAGATCGCGGAAGTCCCGGAACTCGACCCGACACCGGTCCTTCAGGCCCTCGCGCGCGATCCGCGCCGCTGCCCAGTCGGCCTGCGCCTTCGACAGCGTGACGCCGTGCGCCCGGACGCCGTAGTGCTGGGCCGCCCAGATGCTGAATCCGCCCCAGCCGCAGCCGATGTCGAGCACGCTCTCGCCCGGCTCGAGCCGGAGCTTCCGGCACACGAGGTCGAGCTTGTCCTCTTGCGCCCGCTCGAGCTTGCCGTCGGGATCGCGGTAGTAGCCGCAGGTGTAGACCATCAGCGGGTCGAGGAACAGCTCGTAGAAATCGTTGGAGACGTCGTAGTGATGAGCGATGGCCCGGGCGTCGCGCTGCTTTCCGTCGGTGCTCATGAGGTGGCCTCTCCCATGCCGAAGATGGAACCGAAGACGAGGCGCCGGCGGGCGGCGCTCGAGCCGAGGACGACGCGGACGGCGAGCCGCCCCGCGGCATCGGGCAGCCGCGCGAGCTGGCGGCCGAGCCAGCCGGGCTCGCCGGTGCCGTAGAGCGCGGCGATCTGCCGCGCATAGCCGTCGAGCGGCGTGCCCGCGCGCAGGAAGGCCGCCACCGCTTCGGCGGCCAGCTTCCCGCTCCTGATCGCCGGGCCGATGCCCTCGCCGGAGAGATCCCGCGCGAGGCCGGCGGCATCGCCGATCAGGCAGAAGCGCGGGCCGCTGAGCCGGCGCGGCGCCTGGCGGCGCACGACGTAGGCGTGGCCCTTGAACGGCTCGATGGGCATCTCGGCGGGCAGCCGCCCGGATGCGCGCAGGGCCGCGACCAGCTCGTCGCGGCGGCGCGGCAGGCTGCCGTCCGTTCCGCCCGTCACGCCGATGCCGATATTCAGGAACTCCTGCTTGGGGAAGTACCAGCCGTAGCCGCGAAGGTCCGGCTCGACGTACAGCTCGGGCGCCGCCATGAACGGCCGGAGCCGCTCCGCCCACTCCGGCGCCAGGCGCGTCTCGCTCTCCTGGGCGGCGACGACGCACTCGCGCTCCGACACCTCGCCGAGCGCCTTCGCCACCGGACAGCGGTGCCCGCCCGCGCCGATCACCACGGGCGCCTCGAAGACGCCCCGGTCGGTCTCGATGCGCACCCCGGCCGGCCCCGCGCTCACCTGCTTCACCCGGACACCCCAGCGCACGTCGGCCCCGCGGCGGCCGCCCGCTCGAGCAGGTAGTGGTCGAACTCGCGCCGGATGATGCCGTAGCTCGCGGGCCGACGCCAGTCCGTCTCGTGCCGCGCCGCCTCGAACTCGAGCACGCATGCACGGAAGGGCTGGATGGTCAGCGGATACTTGTCGGCCTCGACCTCGAGGTCGGCCAGCGCGGCCCGCGTCACCCAGCCCGCGCAGATCTTGACGCGCGGGAACACGGCGGCATCGAGGACGAGCGGGTGGAGCCCGGCGCGGGCCAGGCTCCACGCGGCGGTGCTTCCCCCGGTCCCCCGCCCACCACGACCGCGTCATGCTCGGGCACTAGGGCCTCCACATCGAGAGGAAGAGACGCACTTTCTGCGTCGGCGAGAGCCGGACCTCTTCCACCGCGTTCGCCACGTCCATGGTGGCGAAGAGGTCGCCCTCGAGATCGATCGCGCTGTCGACGTACGCCTCGGCGAAGTTGCCGGGCGACGGATCGCGCATGAGCTGCACGAACGCCTCCGGGGACTTGATCACCGCGGTCGCCACCGGCATCCCCGGCCCCAGCGTCACCTCGGTCCCGTCCCAGAGCCGGAACGCGAATGGCCCGGGCAGCCCCCGAACACTTCGCGGAGGATGGCCGCGGCACGGGCGGGGTCGGCTGGGGGCGAGTCGATGGATCATTGGTCTGGCCTGCGCCTGTTTTATCGGGGCCCCCCTCCTTGTCAACCCCGCCCGGCAGATCCGGGCTCGTTCGGCGGCCTCCTCTATCCGCGGATCGTCCGCATGACTTCCTCGTCGTCGAAGGCCCGGCGTGGATCCCCTCGAAGATGATCTCGCCGCGATCGATCGCGTAGAGGCGGTCGGCGACGCGGGAGGCGGACATGAGGTTGGACTCCGCGATGAGGAGCGAGATCCCCATCGCCTTGATCCTCGTCACGGCCTCGATGAAGCGGGTCACGATCACGGGGGCGAGCCCCTCGAAGGGCTCGTCCAGGAGCAGGATGGAGGGCGAGAGCGTCAAGGCCCGCCCGATGGCCACCATCTTCTTCTGGCCGCCGGACAGGAAGAGCCCCCGCCGCTGGGTGAAGGTCGCGACCTCGGGAAACAGCGCGAGCACGCGCTCGTCTATGCCCCCGGCCGCCACGGGCGCTCGCTTCCCGCGGGCGAGCGACTGGCTGATCTGGAAGTTCTCGGCGACGGTCAGATCGGGAAAGATACCGGCGTCCTCGGGCGAGTAGCCGATGCCGCAGAGCGCCCGCTCGTGCGTGGGCAGCCGCGTGATGTCCACGCCATTGAAGGTGAGCTTGCCGCTCCGGACGGGCAGCAGGCCCATGATGCTGTCGATGGTCGTGGTCTTGCCCGCGCCATTGCGCCCGACCAGGCACACCGACTCGCCGTCCCTGACGGTGAGCGACAGGTCGCGCAGCACCTGCGCCGGCCCTCGGAACGTGTTGATGCGCTCGACCTCAAGCATGGACGCTGCCCGCCGCCGCCGCGCGCTCATGCGTGCCTGTGGGTGCCGAGCAGGTTGGCGGTCACCTGCTCGTTGTTCCGGATCTCGTCAGGCGTGCCATCGGCGAGGATCGTGCCCTGGTGCATGGCCACGATGCGGGGGCAGTAGGTGAAGACCACGTCCATGTCGTGCTCGATGATCACGGCGGTGATCCCCCGACCGCACCACGGAGGTGATGATGTCCATGATGGGCGCCTTCTCCCTCGTGCTCACCCCGCTGGTGGGCTCGTCGAGGAAGAGGAGCTTCGGGCGCAGCGCGTAGGCGACGGCCACGTCGAGCAGCTTGCGCTCTCCCTGGGACAGCCCGCCCGCCACCATCGCGGCCTTCTCGTCGAGCCCGAAGCTCTGCAAGATCCCCGCGCCTCGTCCCGCACCGCGGTATCGGACTCCGACAGCGACAGGAGCTTTCGCGTCTTGCCGTCGCGGGAGAAGATGGCGAGCGCCACGTTGTCGAGGGTGCTGAGCTGGTCGAAGAGGTTGACGAGCTGGAAGCTTCGCGCGATGCCCAGCTCGATCTTCCGGTGGATGGACGCGGCCGTGATGTCCGTCCCCTCCAGGACGATCCGGCCGGAGTCGGCCGGGATCAGCCCGCTGATGAGGTTGACCAGGGTGGTCTTTCCCGCCCCGTTCGACCCGATGAGGGCGAGCACCTCGCCCTCCGTCACCGTGAAGTCCACGTGGTCGACGGCATGGGTGTCGCCGAAGGACTTGGTGAGCTTCTCCGTCTTCAAGATGCTCACGACGCCGGGGCCTTCCGGAAGCGGGGAACGAGCCGGATCGCCGTGCCCACGATGCCCGCGGGCAGCGCCAGGACCAGCACGACCAGCACGATCCCGAGCACCATCTGCCAGTACACGGTGTGGCCGACGGCATAGGTCTCGAGGTAGTTGTAGATCACCGCGCCGACGATGGGGCCGAAAAACGTCTGAAAGCCCCCGAGCACGGTGAAGAACACGATCTTGCCGGAGAACGTCCAGTGCAGGATGTCCGGCGTGGTCAGCCCGTTGAGCGGCACCCAGAGCGCCCCCGCCAGCCCCGTGTAGACGCCCGAGATGAGGAAGGCCACCCAGCGATAGTGCCACACCTGCACCCCGACGAACTCCGCCCGCGTCTCGTTGTCGCGGACGGCCTGGAGTGCCTTGCCGAACGGCGAGTGGACGATGACCCACATCAGGACCACGCAGATGACGAAGATGGCGAGCACGTAGAAGTAGTACCGGTGGGAGAGGAAGTCGAGCTTGTCCTGGCCGGCGGTGGCGCCGATCTTCACCGTGCCGGCGAGCAGGGTCGGCGTCGGCACCCGGAGCCCGTCGGAGCCGCCGGTGACCCAGAAGAACTTGAAGGCCAGGCTCCACAGGACCTGGGACAGCGCCAGCGTGAGGATGCCGAAGAAGATCTTCGTGTAGCGGACACAGAGCAGACCGAACAGCGCCGCCACGAAGGCCGAGCCGAGGATCCCGGCGAGGAGGAGAACCTCCATCGAGTCGATCTTGAGGTACTTGACGACGAAGGCCACCGCGTAGGCCCCCACCCCGAAGTAGGCGGAGTGCCCGAAGGAGAGGAGACCCGTGTAGCCGAGGAGCAGGTTGAAGCCGAGCGCGGCGATGGCGAAGACGAGGCCGTACGACAGCAGCACCGTCTGGTACGGCGGCACCACGAAGGGCAGGATCACGAGCGCGATGACGGCGGGCACGGCCCAGCTCATGACGCGACGGGGCGACGCGACGGCGCTCATGCGCGGCCGAAGAGCCCGGCGGGGCGGATGAGGAGCACGACAGCCGCCATCAGGTAGAGCACGGCCAGCTCGATCTCCGGAAAGAGATTGATGCCGATCTCGCGCACGATCCCGACGAGGACCGCGCCGACGAGCGCGCCCTCGAGGCTCCCGAGCCCGCCGATGACGACGACGACGAAGGCGAGGATGAGGGCGTCCACGCCCATGCCGAGCACGGCCCCCTGCTGGGGGACGACGACGGCGCCGCCGAGGCCGGCCATGAAGCAGCCGAGGCTGAACGCCTGCACGTAGACCCGGTTGACGTTGACCCCGAGGGCCGAGGCCATGCGCATGTTCTGCGAGGTGGCCCGCAGCACGACGCCGAAATGGGTGCGGTAGACGAAGGCCCAGATGCCCGCGGCCGCCGCGGCGCCGACGACGATCACGACGAGATTGTAGGTCGGATAGATCTCCTCGCCGAAATGGAGGCTGCCGAGCGCCTCGTAGAGCGCGCTGACCGAGAGCGGATACGGGCCCCAGATGAGGCGCATCAGGTCTTCGAGGATCAGGAGGAGCCCGAAGGTGATCAGGAGCTGGTATTCCTCGGCGCGCTTGTAGAGCGGGCGGAGCAGCGTCGGCTCGATGATGGCGCCGAGCGCCCCCGCCGCCACCGCGCCGACGGGCAAGAGCGCGTAGAGCGCCACGCTGCGCCTCGGGCCCGCTGCCGATGATGCGGCCGATCACCCACGCCGTCACGTACGCGCCGAAGGCGTAGAGGTTGCCGTGCGCGAGATTGACGATCCGCATGACCCCGTAGATCAGGCTCAGGCCCCCGCGATCAGGAACAGCACGGAGGCGTACAGGAGAGAATTGAGGAAATGGATCAGGAGGGTGTCCATGAGCCCCGCATACGATGCCTCAACTCACGGCGCGGCATCAACCCGAAACTCTGCCGTCGCCACTTCGGGATTGACCTGATTGTCCCCGAGGAAGAGCGAGACGAGCGCGGTGTAGGCGCCGGGCTTCAACTGGCCCTTGAGGTTGACGAGCATCTTGCCGCCCTGCACCTCGTCGGCGGTGCCCGCCGCGACGACGGTCCCGTCGGCGCCGGTCACCACGTAGCGGCAGACCGGGATCTCCGGACGGTCGCCCCCGGCCGGGCCGCTCGGCAGCGGCTCGCGAACGAGGCGGTACTCGCGGAGGAACTTCTCGACCCGCTCGACCTCGGCCGAGACCTCGAGGCGGTCGCCGCGCGGCACGATGCGCGAGACGTAGGCGCGGCGCGGGATGGCGAAGCGATCGAAGCCGCCGACGCCCATCGGATTGGTGAAGTCGCGGAACACCTCGAGCGTCACCGCGCCGTCCGACCACTTGGAGAGCTGGTAGGGCCCATTGGTCACCAGGAAGTGGCCGCGGCGCTGGGCGTAGTGCTTCAGCGCGGCCCACCGGTTCTCGGCCTCGTCGGCCGTGACGAAGCGCTTGAGGCTCTCGGGGACATAGGCCTGCCGGGCGAAGCCGTCGACGAGCGCGCTGAGCGCCTCCTTCGTCTTCGCGTCCCGTGCCAGATCGAGCCAGCGGATGCCGCGCCGCTTCGCCTCCTCGGCCGAGAATGCGCCCACCCCGCGCACGACGGCCTCCTCCATCAGCACGAGCACGTGCCACGGCACCGTGCTCCACGGCGCCGCCTCCACCGCCACCTGCTGGGGGTCCCGGGAGAGCGGGCGCACGTAGACCTCGACCACCGGCACGACGTAGGTGAAGGTGAGATCGCTGTACTTCTTCACCTCCGAGTCCACGCGCAGCACCTTGAAGCCGAGGAGCGCCTCGCGCGCCGTCGCGGTGGCGGCGTCGACCACCGGGTCGTAGTCGCTCCCGCCCGGCCGCTTCGCTCCCCAGCGCGCGGCGAAGAGGTACGGGTAGACGGCATCGGCCGCCGTCATCCGCGTATTGTCGTGAAACGCCGAGGCCGCCACCCGATAGGTGATTCGCGCCCGCGCGGTCTTCCCCTTCCCCACCTCGCGCGGCAACCCCGTGCCCGGCTCGGGGATGAGCGCGTCCTCCGGCACGGAGACATCTCCGTCCATGGCCACCGACGTCGCCGTCGCGCGGTTCGCCACCCAGGTCGCGCTTCCCGGCGCGGGGAGCATCGCCGGATCGCCGAGCGCGGCCCAGATCAGCCGTCCCGCGGGGTCGCGCAAGCCTCCGACGGGGTTCCACGCGGCGGCCGGCTTCGCGGCGATGCCGAGGCGGAGCCAACCGTTCCACGGGAAGTCCTTGAGCTTGACGGTCCGGACGAAGATGGCGGAGTTGAACCCCGCTTGAGAATCGTGAGCCGCGTTCTCGACGCCCTCGGAGAACTCCGAGCTGAAGCGCTCTCGCCTCACCGTATATCCGGCCACCACCCGCTCGCATCCGCCCGTGAGCGCCGCGACCAGCTTGCGCTCGAGCTCCATCGCCTCGGCGGGACCGGCGGCCGCGCCGGTGACCAATCGCCGGTAGAGCTCGTCCGCCGACCGCTTCGCGGGCACGCTTCGCCATCGCGCCCGCCTCCAGGAGCCAGGCGTGGAACCATCCCTCCTTGAGCCAGGGCGGTCCGAGCCAGCCGTCGAGCGTGATGCGCGACGCCGCCAGCAGGGCATCGAGCTCGATCTCCTCGACCACCGCGTCCCAGCCGCCGTCCCTGGCAGGCGATGCGACGAGCTTCTCCGCAACCGCGCCGCGGGCGCGGACCCTGAGGCCGGCGAGCGCCTTCGGGGGCGGTCCCGAACGCTCTTCTTCGCTCTCTCCGACCAGATCGACGTGCTGCAGGTAGTCGGCGTGATAGGGAGTCACCGGATACGGGTGAAAGACGATAGGCGCCGGGCGAAGCGGCGAACGCCTTGATGATCCGCGCGGCGGCCTCGCAGCGTTCGCCGCGGTCGGCGAGCGACGGCGACGCCGGGTTCAGCGTGACGACGACGTAGGACGCGAGGGATTCGCTCGTTCCGATATTGGCGGGAACCTTCCGGCCGGCGAAGGGATCGCTGCCGACATAGGCGTGGAGCGCGCTCTTGGCGAGCAGCGCACCCGCGGCCGAGGGAGCCACCGTCTCGACGCGGATCTCCTGCGGGTAGTAACCGGGGTAGAACGGCAGCTCGTGACCGGCGCGGGCCCCGCTCGCGGGGAAGCGAGCGGCGGCGACAAGCGCGGCGAGGAAGCGAAGAACGCCCAGGCGGCCGCGCCGCATGCCACCAGGCCGGGGAAGCGGGTCTCCCCCTTCCCCGGCCCCGGATCTCTGCTCAGGCCTTGACGGTGGGCCAGGTCTTGTCGATCCAGGTATACGTCGACGTCGGCTCGCCCTTGGGCCAGCCGGGAGGCGCCGTGATATTGCGGATCGGGATCGTGATGATCCGGTTCGGATCCAGGATCTGGAACGGATAATCCGGCGAGTTCATGCTGAACCCGGTCATCGCGTCCTTGTAGCCCTGGTGGTTGTCGGGCCGGATGTAGACGTAGCCCGCGGGGCCCGGGTGCATGAGGCCCTCGAGCTGGCTGATGATGGCGTCATCGTCGGGCCAGCCGCCCATGAGCTTGTTCGCCTTCTCGACCGCCGTCTTCAGCATGTAGAGCGTGGAGTAGGCGCCCTCGGACTGGAAGTTCGGGTACTCCTTCCAGCTTGTCGTAGTACTTCTTGACGAACTGGGTATTGAGCGGCCAGCGGTCCGACGGCGGGTAGTTGAAGTAGTAGTTGGAGTGCACGCCCGCGATGACGCCCTCCGGGTGGTCCTTGCCGATCGCGTGCGGAGCCACGCCGAAGGCGATGCGTGCTCGCGAACTTCATCTTCTTGAACAGGTCGTAGCGCAGGGCCTGCTTGTACATGGCCACGTAGTCGCCGCCCCACACCGAGGACACGAGCAGATCCGGCTTGGACGCGATCGCCTTGGTGATGTGCGACGTGAAGTCGGTCGTCCCGAGCTTGGGCCAGCCCTCGGACACCACCTGGGCGCCCGGGACCATCTTCTTCATCACGATGCTGAAGTGGTCGAAGGCGTTGCGGCCGTAGGAGTAGTCGGGGTGGATGTGGGCGATCCTCCGGACCTTCGGCCACGTCATGGCCGTCGCGATGCGCGCACGTCACGCCGTCCGCCGACTGGATATTGGTGATGCGGAAGATGTAGTGGGGGTTCGGCACGGCCTTGTCGAAGAGGAAATCGGTGCAGCCGTCGACGAAGATCGTGAGGAGCTTGAGCTCCTCGGCCACCGGCCCGAGCGCGGGCGTGTTGCCGCTCGAGATGATGCCGGTGAAGAGGTCGATCTTCTCGCTGAGCTTCATCCGCCGCATTTCCTTGACGTTGGCGTCGGTGCCGGCGTTCTCGTCGGCCTTGAGCGTCTCGATCTTCCGCTTCCCGAGCAGACCGCCCTGGGCGTTGATCTCGTCGGCGGCGAGCATGTGGCCCTTGTAGCGAGGGCTCGCCGAGCACGGCGGCGGCGCCGGTGAAGAAGGTCATGTGGCCGATCTTGTAGGGCGCGTCCGGCACCTTGCCGGCGTCCTTCACCTGGGCTTCCGCCCGGTCCACGCGGGTCAGCACGGGCAGGCCCGACGCCGCACCCGCGGCGGCGGCCGTGACCGTCACGCCCAGCTTGCTCAGGAAATCGCGGCGACTCACTTCTGGGGCCATGTGCGCTCCTCCTCGTTGAAGACCGTTGGGGACAGACTGTGGCTAGTCGCCGTATACGCCCTCCGTTCCCCAGCATGTCAAGAAACGCCTCACCGCGCCGCTCTGCGTTATGCCGCGGGGGCTATAATCGCCGCGTGGCACAGACAGCGGTGAGCGCACCGGGACGCGTGCTCCGAGGGCTCGCGGCGGCCCTCGGTGCCCGGATGAGGACCTTCGCGCTGGTCGCGGCCGGGGTCTTCTGGCTGGATATCCTCGTGCCGCCCGTCGTGCTGTCGCTGGCGCGAAAGCCCATCGACTTCTTCACGTTCAACCCCTGGCTCAAGCGCCTCCCCGAGTACCTCGCCTCCGGCAAGGGCTCGCTCGCCGAGCGCCTGGAGCGGACCTGGGGGCTCGCGCTGTTCTGGTTCTCCGCGGACGGTCCTACGGGGTCGACTGGGGCTTCGCCGTCACCGTGAGCGACCTCGCGCGCTTCGCCCTGATGGCGCTGATCATCGGGGCCTACTTCGCGCTCTGGCTCCATCGGCGCGACCGGATGGAGGGGCCGGCTGGGGTGCCCAGGGCGGCGTGCTCGGCGCCGTCTCGAGCGTCTTCGGCCTCGCCACCGGAGGCTGCACGGTGATGGGCTGCGGCGCGCCCGTCATCCCGGTGGTCGGTCTGGCGTTCGCCGGGCTCACGAGCACCACGCTTGACGTGGCTGTCCGAGCTCTCCACGGTGGCCACGGCGGCGGTGCTCGTCGGAATGGGTGCGGGCGTCCTCTACCTCGCCTGGCGCGTCGGAGCCGAGCGTCCGTCCGAGTCTTCTCTGGCCGAGTCTTCTACTTCCCTTTGAACCGGGGCTCGCGCTTTTCCACGAAGGCGCGGGCCGCCTCGCGGTGATCCTCGGTCATGCCCGTGCGCGAGTGATGCCAGGCCTCGAGGTCGAGCAGGTCCTTGAGCGTTCCGCTCTCCGCCGCGTTCATATTGCGCTTCTGCTAGTAGGGGCTTCGGGCTACTTGACGCGGACGGTGACGACGGCCGACATGCCCGCGCGCAGCGTGTGCGGATTGCCGAAGTCCTTGGCGTCGAGCCGGATCTTGACGGGAACGCGCTGGACGACCTTGACCCAGTTGCCCGTGGCGTTCTCGGGAGGCAGGAGCGAGAATCGAGCGCCCGTGCCCGCGCTGATCGAGTCCACCGTGCCGTTGAAGACCTTCCCCGGAAACGTGTCGATCTCCACGAGGGCCGTCATGCCCGCGCGCACGCGCCCGAGCTGGGTCTCCTTGAAGTTCGCGAGGACCCACACGTCGTGCAGCGGGACGATGGCGAGGAGCGGCTGCCCCACCTGCACCATCTGCCCGAGCTCCACGCTCTTGCGCGAGATCAATCCGTCGATCGGCGCGCGGACGTCGGTGTACGAGAGCTGCAGGTCGGCCAGCGCGAGATCGGCCTTGCTCTGGGTGAGGGTGGCCTCGGCACGGGTGATCTCCGCCTCCTTCACCGTCACCTGAAGGCGCTGGCTCTCCACGCGGTTGAGGGTGGCGCGCAGCTCGATCACGCGCTGGCGCGCCTGCTTGACGGCGAAGGCGCGCCCGGCCAGCTCGGCCTCACCCAGCTGCACCTCGCGCTCGAACTGGGTCACCCGGCGCTGGATCGCGTCGAGCGCGGAGGCCGCCGCCGCGTCCGCCGCCTCCGTCTGGTCGAACTCGCGCTGCGAGACGTACCCGCTCTCGACCAGGCGGCGGAAGCGATCCTTCTCGCGGGCGGCCTGCACGGCATTGCTGCGCGAGCCCGCGACCTCGGCGGTGATGGCGGCCAGCGCCGCGCGCCGCGACTCGAGCCGCGCCCGCGACTCGTCGACCGCCGCCTCGGCGGTTTGCTCGGCGACGCGCGAGGCCTCGAGAGCGGCCGCGGCCTCTTCGCCCTGCGCTTGCGTCGTCTCCCGGGTGAGCTGCGTCTCCGACCGCACCGCCTGGAAGCTCGCCGCGGCCACGGCCACCGCCGCCTTCGCCTGGTCGACCTTGGCCTGGTAGTCGCGCGGATCGATGCGCAGGAGCACCTCGCCGGCCTTGACGGGCTTATTGTCCTCGATGGTCATGCTGACCACGTGACCCGACACCTTGGCGGCGAGCGGCGCGATCGCGCTCTCGACGTAGGCGTCGTCGGTCGACACGTGGCTCTGGGCGTGGACCCAGGCATAGGCGGCCCAGGTGATGCCCGCGAGTCCCGACGAGGACCCCGACGACGATGAGGAGGCGGCGATTCATCCGCGCCTCGCGCGGCGGGTAGGCTGGATCCCCCCACGGGATCTCCCCGTGAGAGCCCTGCGCCGCTGGCCTCGTTGACCCGTCATGGTTGGGGCCCCGCCGTCCTCGGCGGGACCCCGCGTCGTATGCTACCAGAATTTGTCTGACGCAGCGCGACGGAGAGTGACGCGCGCGCGTCGCGACGGCGTCTCGAGCGGCGTCATCGGCTGAGGCGCGTACGGGTCCGTCAAGACCTCCATCAGCCGATCGGGGTAGCGCGCGTCGCCGAACCCGAAGCGCCGGTACAGCGCGTGCGCATCGCGCGTGAAGAGCGTCCAGCGCCGGAGGCCCTGCAGATCGGGATGCGCCATGATGGCCGCCATGAGCCGGCCGCCCACGCCCCGGCCCCGCTCCGACGGCAACACGAACACGTCGCTGACGTAGGCAAAGGTCGCGCGATCGGAGATGACTCGCGCGAAGCCCACCTGACGGTCCCCGAGATACGCCCCGAAACACAGCGAGTGCCGGACCGCTCGCTCGACGACCTCGCGCGGGATCCCGCCGCCCAGTACGAGCCGGCGAGGAACCCGTGGATCATGTCGAGGTCGAGCCGCGAGGCATCCGTGCCGATCTCGACGTCACTCCCGCGCGCGCGCGGGGCCAGGGCCTCCTCGATCGCCTCGCTAGCCATGCTGCAGGCTCTCGCGGAGCAACCCCATCATCTGGTCGATCTCGTCGCGGGACACGGTGAGCGACGGCATGAAGCGGAGCGAGTCCGGGCGCGGCGCGTTGATGAGCAGCCCGCGATCGAGCGCGGCCTGGACCACCTTGCCGGCGTCGAGGTCCTTCAGCGCCAGCGCGAGCAGGAGGCCGCGGCCGCGGACCTCGCCGTGGCCGAGCTCGGCGGAGAGCGCGCGCAGGCGCGCGGCCAGATACGCGCCGGTCGGCGGCCACCGTGTCGAGGAATCCCGGGGCCAGCACCGTCTCGAGCACGGCGCATCCGACGGCGGCCATGAGCGGCGCGCCATTGAACGTGCCCCCTGGTCGCCGTACTCGAAGCAGCTCGCGCTCCCGGACGCCACGAGGGCGGCGATCGGCACGCCGCCGCCGAGCCCCTTGCCGAGGGTCATGATGTCGGGCTGGATGCCCGCGTGCTCATACCCGAAGAGGCGGCCCGTGCGGCCGATGCCGGTCTGGATCTCGTCGACGATCAGGAGGATGCCCGCCTCCCGCGTCAGCTGCCGGAGACCGCGCAGCCAGTCGTCGCCGGCCATGAGCACGCCGGCCTCGCCCTGGATCGGCTCGAGCATGACCGCCGTGGTCATGGGCGTGACCGCGCTCCGCACCGCCTCGAGATCGCCGAGCGGAACCTTCGGGAAGCCCGGCACCTTCGGCTCGAACAAGGTGTCCCATCCCGGCTTGTTCGACGCGGACATCGTCGCGAGCGTGCGCCCGTGGAAGGCGTGTTCCATCGTGATGATCTCGAAGGCGCCGCCGCGATGGCGCGCGCCCCACTTCCGGGCCAGCTTGATGGCGCCCTCGTTGGCCTCGGCGCCGCTATTGCACAGGAACACGTCGCCGAGCCCGCTCGCCTCGGCGATGAGCGTGGCGAGCTTCGCCATGGGCTCGTTGTAGAACGCCGGGCTCGCATTGATGAGGCGCCGGGCCTGGGACTCGAGCGCCTCCACGATGACCGCGCGGGGAGTGGCCGAGGCAGTTCACCGCCCAGCCCTGGACGAAGTCGAGGTATCGCTTGTCGTCGGCGTCCCAGATCCAGGAGCCGCGGCCCTCGACCATCACGATCGACGGGCGGGCCGCCACCTTCATCACTCGACTCACGTCAGGGCTCATGTGCGTATCCTCCATGTTCAATACCGGGTGATTGGATCGGGACGCGGCGCCGGGCTCAGGCCCGGCGCACCGCGCGGGCGAGCGGCAGGCGGAGCCGGCGCTCCACGCGTCGGGCGCTGGCGGCGTCGGGGGTGGCGACGAAGATCGTGTCGTCGCCGGCGATGGTGCCGGCCACCCCGTCGAGCGCGGCCTCGTCGATGGCCCGGGCCACGGGGTGGGCGCCCGCGGGCGGCGTCTTGACGATGACGAGCGCGCCCGCCGCCTGGACCGCCAGCACCATCTGACCCAGGACGCGGTCGAGGGCGTCGGCGCGGCTCGCGGGCTTTGCCCACGCCCCGGGCTCGGCGGGCGCCGCATAGCCGGTCGGCGTCCGGGCCAGGCCCAGCTCCCGAAGATCGCGCGACAGGGTGGGCTGGGCCACCGCGAAGCCGCGACCGAGCAAGAGCGACCGGAGCCCCGCCTGGGAGCGCACCGCCCCGCCTCGCACGAGCCGCAGAATCTCCGTCCGCCGCCGCAGCGCCTCACCAGAATTATTATTCATGACCAAGAATATATATTCTCCATCCCGCGCTGTCAAGCGCGAGAGAGGTCGCATCGCCGCCCCAATCAGGCGGCTAGTCTAGGAGCTTGTCGGAGAAATGCCGGCTAGAGCGATGAGAAGGGTCCAGCTGCGAGGCGGCGCCCGATGGCAGGCAACGCGAGGCGTACTCTCTGTACGTTGAGCGTGCGGTCGAGGGCGCCATACTCAGCAGATGGGCCCTTATCATCGCTCTAGCGGCCGTCAGGGTCTCGGGCGAGCAGGTCGCGGGCGACGAGCGCGAAGAGGACGAGCGCGATGGCGGTGTGGCATCCGAGGCCGCGCAGCACGGGAATCATCATGCCGGCCTGGCCGAGGATGGCCGCCGCCACGAAGGACGCGCGGGCGTCCCGCCAAGAACAGCGCGGTGGGCAGGAGCCACAGAAAGTAGTGCGGCCAGGCGATGTGGGTCGCCGCCAGCATCAGCGGCGCCGTGAGCCCGAACATGCCGAGCCAGGCGCGCTCGGGCGCGGCGCGGCGCGCGCGCCACGCGCAGGCGATCCACACCGCGCTCATCGCCGCGAGCACGGCGAGCCAGATCGCCCACACCGTCCCGAGCGGCAGACGGGCGAGTGAGACGGCATTGCGCGTCAGTTTCGGGTCGAGGTCGCCGAGCGTGCGGGCGAGCACCACGGCGAGCGCCTCGTTGTTCTCCCGCAGCGAGTTCTGGGTGGCGATCAGGCCCCAGGGACCTTCCCCTTCCCGCAGGACCGCCAGCCATTCACCGATACTGTGCAGGCCCGGCCCCCAGCCCGCGGCGATCACCAGGAGCGCCACGCTCGCGGCCATCGTGAGCCCCGCCCCTGCCGCCGCCGCGACGAGGCGGCCGCGCGCGATCAAGACCCCCAAAACACCACGGGCAGCACCTTGATCATGCCGGCCAGGCCAATGAGACCGGCGCCTGCGAGCGGCCGCGCCTCTCGCGCGAGGGTCAGTCCCCACGCCACGAGGAAGAGATCGATCGGCTCCGCCTGCCCGAGTGCGAAGGCGTCGAGCAGATAGGTCAGCACCACGAGCCACGGCAGGACCTGAGCGCGGAGCGAGGCGCCGGACAGGCGCTCGAGCAGGCGCGGCAGGGCGAGGACGGCGGCCAGGCTCGCGAGCGCCCAGATGGCGGCGGCCACCCCGAGGGGCAGCGCGGCAAGCGGCGCCAGGAGCACGCGGACGGTCGGCGGATAGCGCGGCTCGCCCCGGATGTCGAGCGCGCCCGTCTCCCAGAAGATTCTCGCCACGCGATAGGGATTCTTGAAGTCGCTCGTCCCCGTGGCGCCCCGGATGATCGAGTAGGTCACCACCAGGACGGCGCAGATGGCGAGCAGGATCAGCACGCGCCGGTCGAGCGATCGGGCGGACATGCGCGGTGGAATCGTAGCACACGGCGTGACCCGCGCCGGGCCTTGGCGGGCACCGCGGTCTCGGGTATCGTGAGCCACCAGGGAATGAACGAATGATCGCGCGCTGCGCCTGGGCGGGAAGCGACCCGGTGATGCAGGAGTACCACGACCGGGAGTGGGGACCCCGCTCCACGACGAGCGGCGGCTCTTCGAGTTCCTGATCCTCGAGGGCGCGCAGGCCGGGCTCTCCTGGGCCACCATCCTCAAGAAGCGCGAGCACTATCGCCGCGCCTTCTCGGGCTTCGATCCCGCGAAGGTGGCGGCCTATCGACCGGCCAAGGTGCGGGCGCTCCTCGCCGATCCCGGCATCGTCCGCAACCGTCTCAAGGTCGAGGGCGCGGTCAAGAATGCGCGGGCCTTCCTCGCGCTCGGCGACGAGCCAGGCGGGGCCGACACCTTCCTCTGGCACTTCGTCGGCGGCCGTCCCATGCTCAATGCGTGGAAGCACGGTCGAGAGGTTCCCGCGACCACGCCCGAGTCCGACGCCATGAGCCGCGAGCTCAAGCGCCGCGGCTTCACCTTCGTCGGCTCGACGATCTGCTACGCCTTCATGCAGGCGACGGGCATGGTCAACGACCACACCCAATCCTGCTTCCGCGCAGGCGCAGGCGGCCGATAAAGGCCCATCTGCTTCGTTAGCGCCCTCGGCCGCACGCTCAACGTAGGAGACTACGCCTCGCGTGCGGCCGCGGCGCTGCCTCGCAGCTGGACCTTTCTCGGCCGCCTGCGTGGACCGGCACTGACAGGCGCGACTGCTGCTACTTGGGCTGGGGCGTGAGGCGGAGGTAGGGCTTTAGCGCCTTCCAGCCGCCTGGGAACTTCGCCTTGGCCTCCTCGTCGGTCACCGCGGGCACGATGATGACGTCCTCGCCCTGCTTCCAGTTCACCGGCGTCGCGACGCGGTGGGCGTCCGTGAGCTGGAGCGAGTCGATCACGCGCAGGATCTCGTCGAAATTGCGTCCGGTCGTCTGCGGATAGGTGATCATCAGGCGGATCTTCTTCTTGGGGTCGACCACGAAGACCGTCCGCACCGTGAAGACCTCGTCGTGGGCGGGATGCATCATCCCGTACAGATTGGCCACCTTGCGATCGGGATCGGCGACGATCGGGAAGTTCGGCGCATGCCCCTGCGTCTCCTGGATGTCCTTGGCCCAGCCCTTGTGCGACTCCACGGGATCGATGGAGAGCCCGACCGCCTTGACGTGCCGCTTGTCGAACTCGGGCTTGAGCCGCGCCACGTAGCCCAGCTCGGTCGTGCACACCGGCGTGAAGTCGCGCGGGTGGGAGAAGAGGATGCCCCAGCCGTCGCCGAGATACTCGTGGAAGGCGATGGGGCCGGTGGTCGAGTCGGCCGTGAAATCGGGCGCCGTGTCGCCAAGTCGCAGTGTCAGCTGGTGGACTTCCTCCGTGCGGCGTCGGGTAAGGGAGACGTGTGAGCCGACCCGTCCCGGCGACCGCCGACTTGCCAGGCCGGCCGACACTCGCCGGGAGGAAGGCCGATTGCCGCCCAGGGCGAGGCAGTCATCGGCGTAGGCGGTGCTCGCGGCGACCCACCATCACCGCGGCGCTACAACGCGAGCACGAAACTAAGCACACCCGGTTCCTCGCGGCGGTCCTCACTACTTCCTCCTGGGTCGTTAGCAGCCCGTGGTGAAAGTCGGAGAAAGCAGTACCGCCCATAGTGGTTGACCGCGTACACTGCGGCCATGGCAATGGGCAAACGCAAGAGCGAGCAGACGCCGATGTGGGTGCCGACCACCGAACTGCCGGTCTCGCCGGGCCATCCGTTCTACGCCAAGCTGAATGCCATCCTCGACGAGGCGAGCTTCGACCGGTTCGCGGAGACGGAGTGTCAGCAGTTCTACGCGCCGGTGATGGGGCGGCCGAGTCTGCCGCCGGGTCGGTACTTCCGCTTGCTGCTGGTCGGCTACTTCGAAGGGCTCGACTCCGAGCGCGGGATCGCGTGGCGCGCCGCGGACTCGCTGGCCGTGCGCCAGTTCGTCGGGCTCGGCCTCGACACGGCGGCCCCGGATCACTCGACGATTTCGCGGACGCGGCGGTTGATCGCCCTGGAGGCGCATCGCGCGGTCTTCACCTGGGTGCAGGAGCGCCTGGCGGCCGCCGGCTTGCTGAAGGGGCGGACGGTGGCGATCGACGCGACCACCCTGGAGGCCAACGCCGCCATGCGCAGCATCGTCCGCCGGGACACGGGCGAGACGTACCAGGAGTTTCTGACCCGGCTCGCGACGGAGTCCGGGATCACGACGCCGACCCGCGAGGCGCTTGGCGCGTCTCGATCGCCGGCGGAAGAAGCGGACGTCGAACACCGACTGGCACACCCCGTCCGATCCGGACGCGAAGATCACGAAGATGAAGGACGGCCGCACGCATCTCGCGCACAAAGCCGAGCACGCCATTGATCTCGACAGCGGGGCGCTGGTCGCCGTGACCCTGCACGGGGCGGACGTCGGTGACACGACCAGTCTCGGCGACACCGTCGTCGCCGCGATCGAACAGGCGGCGGCCGCCCAGGCCGGCACGTCCGCGTCTGGGGCGCTCACCGCGCTCGTCGCCGACAAGGGCTATCACAGCAATCAGACCCTGATCGATTTGGACGCCATCGGGGTCCGGTCCTACATCGCGGAGCCGAATCGGGGCCGGCGCCAGTGGACGACGGCCCCGGACGCGCAACGGGCCGTGTACGGCAATCGGCGGCGGGTGCGCGGCGGGCGCGGTCAGCGGTGGCTGCGTCGACGCGGGGAGTACGTGGAGCGGTCGTTCGCGCACGTCTACGACACGGGCGGGATGCGCCGCACGCACTTGCGCGGGCATCGCAACATCCTCAAACGCCTGCTGGTTCACGCGAGCGCCTTCAATCTCGGCCTGCTCATGCGCCAGCTGTGCGGCCGCGGCACGCCGCGCGGCCTCCAAGGACGCCGACTGGACGCGCGCTCGCTTCACGTGGCCCTCCTGATGCTCTCCGCCAGGTTCTGGATGACCATCGGCGCGCTTCTGGCGCACTGCCGACGTCCACCGCGCGTCTTGCATCCTCATCCGGCGTGGGCGATCGCATGATGACCGGCGCGACTTCGGCCACGGGCTGTTAGGTACGTGATCGAAAGCGATGAGAAGGCCGCCATCGATCGCAAAAGCCACCATCGCTGACAAGACCGGGCGAGTCGAAGTCGCCGCCCGTCTACAGGATGGAGTCTGCTGAGTCTGACGGATCGTGAGCACTTCGTCAATTCTACTTAAGTCTCGCGGCTTTGGTCAGTCGCCCAGTTGCCAGGCACTGACCCAGTTACGTCGCGGCCTGCTTACAGTATCGAGGACCAGGACTGCGCTTTGAAATCCGCTGGACGACGTTCGAGAACGGCGCCGCCGACTACGTCCTCGTGAACTACGTGACGAACTTCGGCGGTAACAACCGAGCCGACAACGCAGATCGTGCCGAAGACGACAGCTCCGGCGAAGTGCGCCACGTTCCCGGCGACAAACGCCACGGTGAACTTCCGGGTCCGATCAGCGTGCGAATAGCGTGATCGACGCTCCGCGGCGGGTCCGAGGTCAGGCCCGCCGCGGAGAGCTCGGTGCCGAGCGGCTGCTCGCTGCCAGCGGACGGCGGCGCTAGCCGGCGTTGATGGCGGCGTGGACGCAGTTGCTGATCACGTCCATGCGCGCGCCGTGCCACGGATCGGACAGCCGGCCGTTGGTCAGGTACGCGAAGGACACGCCCGAGTCGGGATCGGCCCAGCAGTATGAGCTGCCCACGCCGCCGTGACCGAAGGTGCGCGGCGAGGCGATGCTCCCGAGGCCGCGGATGGTGTCGGTGAGCCCGCGCGAGTGCGGACCAAGCCCGCGGTGCATGGGCATGCCCATGTAGGCGTCGACCCGATCGCCTGTGAAGTTGCGCGTCACGTACTCGACGGTGCGCGGCGAGAGCAGCCGCACGCCGTTGAGCGTCCCACCCTGGGCCATCATCTGCGTAGAAAGCGGCCATGGCCCGAGCCGTTCCGTACCCCCGCCTCCCGGCGTCCCCGCGCGCCGGAACTCGGCGTTGTTCTCCTCGGCGCGCTTCACCTGACGCGCGCCGTCGGATGAGGCCTCGTGCATGTCGACCGCGCGGGCATGCTCGCCGTCGGGCAGGCCGACGAAGAGATCGGATCCGAGGCCGAGCGGCTCGATGACGTTCTCGCGGATGAACGCACGGTAATCGGTCTTGGTCAGCGCCTCGATCATGACCGCCGCCGTCCAGTGAGCCGCGCGGCCGTGATAGACGACGCGCGAGCCCGGCGTCCACTCGAGCGTGAATCCGCAGACGGTCCGACGCAGCAGGTCATGGTCCGTCCACGCCTCCTTCGGGACGTCGGCATTGGGAAAGCCGCCCTGGTGCGTCAAGAGCTGGATGATGGTGAGGTCGCCCTTGCCATTGGCCTCGAAGCCCGGCAGATGCTCGGCCACCCGGTCGGTGTAGCGCAGCGCGCCGCGCTCGGCGAGGATCCACACCGCGCACGCGGTGATGACCTTGGTATTCGAGTACATGAGCCACAGCGTGTCCTCGCGCGCGGAGACGCGCGTGGGATCGAGCCGCGCCTCGCCGAAGGATCGGAACAGGGCGAGCTTGCCTCGGCGGGCCACCGCGATCTGAGCGCCGGGATAGCGTCCCTCCGCCAGATGGCCGGTGATGATCTCGCCGAGCCGTTCGAGCGGCTGCTGATCGAGCCCGAGGGCAGCGGGGGTGGACGGCGTGAGCGGGAAGGTCATGGTGTCCTCTCTCTCCTCGTCGTGATGGTGGGGGACGGCTCGACTACGGCCCGAAGTCTAGCACGCCACACGGCTCGCAGCCCGCGCGCGCGGGCACCCTGCTATACTTCGCCGGTGCCCGCCGACCCATTGCTGACCGGCCTCGTCGTCCTCGACCTGACGCGCGTCCTCGCCGGCCCGTACTGCACGCGCCTGCTCGCCGACCTGGGCGCGCGTGTCGTCAAGGTCGAGCAGCCCGGCCGCGGCGACGAAATGCGCCGCGGTCCGCACCAGCTCGAAGACGGACCGCGAGGACCAGAGCACCTACTTCATCCGCTGCAATGCCGGCAAGCAGAGCATTGCGCTCGACCTCGCCCGCCCGGAGGCGCGCGCGGTCGTGCTCGACCTGGCGCGGGCATCCGATGTCGTCGTCGAGAACTTCGCGCCCGGTGTCGCCGCGCGCCTGGGCGCCGACTACGAGACGCTCGCCGCGGTGAAGCCGGACCTCGTGTACTGCTCGATCTCGGGCTTCGGCCAGACCGGCCCCTGGCGGCTCCGCCCCGCCTTCGCGCACATCATCAATGCGGCCTCCGGCATGATGCACCTCGAGCGGGGGCCGGATCGCGCGCCGCGCGCGGCAAATCTACAAGCCGCCGACGTGCTCGCCGGGAACTCACGCCTTCGGGGCGATCCTGGGCGCGCTCTGGCGGCGCAGCGCGGACGGGCGAGGGCGCGCGCCTCGACGTCTCCATGCTCGAGTGCCTCGTCGCCGCCGACGACGCGACCTACGGCAGCGTGCTGAACGGCGGACGAGGAGTACGGCGCGCCACGGCAGGGCATGATCGTGCACGAGCTCGCCGGGCGGTATGTGGCGCTCCAGACGGCGGGCGGGGCGGACATCTGGCCGCGCCTCGCCCGCGCCATGGGGCGGCCGGAGCTGACTCAGGACCCGCGCTTTTCCACGCCGTCCGCCCGTCGCGCCAATTGGCCGGCGATGAGCGCCGCCATCACCGGCTGGCTCGACGGCTTCCCGTCCGCCGACGACGCGCTCACCGCCTTGATGGCGGCGCGCGTGCCCTGCGCCCCCGTGCTGTCGCCGCGCGAGGTGATCGACCACCCGCACCTCGAGGCGCGCGGGTTCTTCCCGTCCGTGGCGCACGAGGGCCGCGGCGCCGTGCGCGTGACCGCAACGCCGTTTCACGTCGACGGCCGCGCCCCCGGGCCGGCCGGCCCCGCGCCCTATCGCGTCGGCGAGCACACGCGCGCGGTGCTCGGCGGCCTCGCCGGCTACCCGGCGGCGCGCATCGAGGAGCTGCTGGCGCAGGGCGTGGCCGTTGCGCCATAATCTCGGTGTGGCCGTTTCGAAACAGTCTCGGTGTGGCCGTTTCGAAACAGTCTCGGTGTGGCCGTTTCGAAATAATTCCCGCATCACGAACGAATCTTCGCTCTGGAGGGACGACTCATGGCTCGGATGACCGGTGGCGAGGCGCTGGTGCAGTCGCTCTATCGCGAGGGTGTACGCGTGATCTTCGGGCTGCCCGGCGTGCAGCTCTACGGCGTGATGGCGGCGCTGCGCGATGAGCCGCGCATTCGCTTCATCGCCACGCGCCACGAGCAGGCGACGAGCTTCATGGCCGACGGCTACGCGCGCGCGGGCGGCGAGGGCGACTTCGGCACGGCCTTCGTGGTTCCCGGGCCGGGGCTATTGAACGCCGCCTCCGGGCTCAGCACCGCGTATTCGGCCTCGTCGCCCGTCCTGATGATCGCGGGGCAGATCCCCAAGGGCAGCATCGGCAAGAACATCGGCCTCCTGCACGAGGTCAACGACCAGCTCGACGCCATCGCGCCCATCACCAAGTGGCGCCAGCGCATCCTCGAGATCGCCGACATTCCCGCCGCCGTCCGCGAGGCCGTGCGCCAGCTCAAGACGGGCCGCCCGCGGCCGGTCGAGATCGAGCTGTCGCCCGAGACCATGGAGGACGAGGGCGAGGCCGAGCTCCTGCCCGCCTCCGAGTTCCACCGCGCGGCCGCGCCCTCCCGCGACATCGACCGCACCGCCGAGATGCTGCTGGCCGCCAAGAACCCGGTGATCTACGCGGGCGGCGGCGTCCATCTCTCGGGCGCCAATGCCGCGCTGGCCGCCGTCGCCGAGTACCTGCAGGCGGGCGTCATCGAGTCGCCCGAGGGCAAGGGCGCGGTGAGCGACGCGAGCGACCTCGCCCTCGGCGCCGCCTTCTGGCGCGAGTCGCCGCTGTACGGGTACCTCCACGCCGCCGACGTGGTCCTGGCCGTCGGGAGTCGCCTCGCGCTGGTGACGTTCAAGGCGGGCCAGCGCATCATCCAGCTCGACGTGGACCCAGAGGAGATCGGACGCAATCACCCGAACACCACCGGCCTGCTGGGCGACGCCAAGGCCACGCTCGAGGCGCTGCTCGAGCGGCTCCGCGCCGCCGGGCCGCCGCGCGCCTCGCTGAAAGCCGAGCGCGAGGCGCTGCGCGCCAAGGTCGCCACCATCGCCACGCAGGAGCCGCAGACGTCGATCTTGAAGGCGCTCCGCGCGGGCACGCCGGAAGACGGCATCTTCATCGCGGGCATGACCCAGGTCGGCTACTACTCGCGCCCGGTATGGCCCGTCTATCACCCGCGGACCTATCTCGGCTCGTCCTACTCCGGCAATCTCGGCTTCGAGTACCCGCTGGCCCTCGGCGCCAAGGTCGCCCAGCCCGACCGCGCCGTCGTCAGTGTCTCGGGTGACGGGGGCTTTCTCTACAATGCGCAGGAGATGTCCACGGCAATGAGCTACAAGATCAATGCCGTGCACGTGGTCTTCAACGACAATGCCTACGGCAATGTCGCGCGCGATCTGGACGAGGCCTGGGGCGGGCACTACGGGTCGATGCTCCACAACCCCGACTTCATGAAGCTGGCTGACGCCTTCGGCGTCCACGGCATCCGCGCCAAGGACCCGCTCGAGGTCGGACGCCTGGTCGCGGACGCTGTCCAGATGGACCGGCCCGTGCTGATCGAGGTGCCCGTGAGCCGCATGCCGCGCCCGGCCTTCTGGCCCCCGCGCAAGGAGCCGACCAAGTACCAGCGCTGATATCAAGTACCAGCGCTGTCAGCCCGCGCGATCGCGCGGCCGCCTATCCGGGAAGCGAGGCGGGGAAGAGCGCGAGGAGACGGTCGGCCGTCGGATCGAGGCAGCGCTTGATCTCGTCGCGGCAGGTGCGGAAGACGTCTTCCCCTGCATGGCGGGATCGTCGATATCGCCGGGGCGCCGGCGAACTCGCGCAGGGTGTAGACGGGCCGGCCGCGCGCCTCGTCGAAGGCGACGAGCATCTCCTTCTGCGCGGTCGTCATCGTGAGGATCAGGTCGGCCTCCGCGAGCAGATATCGGTGGCGCTTCAGGTCGGTCGAGGTGAGCCCGTCCTCGCCCAGGTGGATGCCCTCCTCCCGCAGCACGATCCGCGCGTCCAGCGAGGGCAGCATGCCGTCGCGCGCGTAGGTGGCGATGCCGCCCGAGCGGACGCGGATATGCCCTCCCGCGTCGCGCTCGGCCAGCGTCCGCTCGAGCAGCACGTGCGCCATCACGCTGCGTGCAGTATTGGCGTGGCAGATGATCAGGACGGTCTTCACCGTCCCCCTCGGGTCAGCGCTCCTCCCTCGACCATTGCCAGAAGCGCGGCCCGCCACCGAGATCCTTCCATTCCTCGGCCGGACGCTTGTCGATCTCGCGCCCGAAGGTGGTGCCCGGAGCCGGGACGAGATTGGCCCCGAGCGTCGAGGGAACAGCTTCGCCAGTTCGGCGGGTGTGAAGCGCTTGTTGCTGTCCAGTCGGCGGACGGCCTGCGGCTGGGCCATCAGCGTATAGCCGAAGCCGAAGGAGTGAAACGCCTGGCCGTTCACGCCGGCAGCGGCGTCGCTCGCGAGGTAGACGACCAGCGGCGCCACGTTGTCTGGATCGCGCTCGGTGCCCTTGGCCTGCTCGCTCGGCCACTTGCCCGTCTCCTCGAACACCGCGCGGCCCCGGGGCGTCGGAGTCGATCATGCGCGTGGCCCCGCTCGGCAGGATGGCATTGGCGGTGACGCCGTACTTGGCCATCGCGTTGGCCGTCGACCACGTGAGGCCGAGGATGCCCGCCTTGGCCGCGGCGTAGTTCGGCTGGCCGGGCGCGCCGAGCGCCGACACGGACGACATATTGATCATCCGGCCGCCCTTCTTCTCACGCATGTGGACGGACGCGGCGCGGCTGGTGTTATACGTGCCCTTCAGAGTGCACGGCGAGGACGATGTCCCACTCCTCCTCGGTCATGTTGAAGATCATGCGGTCGCGCAGGATGCCGGCCACGTTGACGAGGATGTCGATCCGGCCCCAGGCCTTGACCGCCTGCTCGACCATGGCGGTGGCCTGGGCCGAGTCGGACACCGAGCCGTAGTTGGCCGCCGCAGTGCCGCCCGCCTTCACGATCTCGTCCACGACCTGATCGGCCGGGCCCTTCTCGACGCCTTCGCCCGAGAGGCTCGCGCCGAGGTCGTTGACGACCACCTTGGCGCCCTCCTTGGCCAGCGCAATCGCGATGCCCCGGCCGATCCCCGGCCCGCCCCCGTCACCAGTGCCGTCTTGCCGTCGAGCATTCCCATGTCGGCTCTCCTTTCCTCGTCGAAAGTCGTTTACTCGGGCAGCGGGCGGTAGTACGGATTGCCCGCCGCCGTCCACTCCTGCAGCATGCTGCGGAACTGTGGGCCCATGGAATCGATGCCGCGCATGGGCATCGTCCCCGCCGGATCATGAAATCGTGCGGCGCGAGCTCCCCGCGGTGACGAAGTGCCGCGCCGCCGCGTCGGCCCGGCCCTGTTCGTGGAGCCACTGGCCGAGGCCGAACTCGGCGCGTGCCTGCTGATCGGCGGGCGTCGGCAGCGACTGGAGCGCGCGCACCCGCTCGGCGGGCATCTCGGGCAATTCGCCGCGCACCCATGCGCGCAGAGCGCCGAGGTGTCGCGCCGCCTCGATGCCGGTGATGTGGCGGAAGGTGTCGGTGCCGAACGCCACGTCATTGGGCCGGACGATGCGCCCCCGCTCGTCGATCCACACCACGGTAGGCACATTGACCATGTTGTAGAGATCCGCCAGGCGATGCCGCGTGTCGACCAGCGAGGGATGCGTCGGGTGCGCGGCCTCGATCCAGGGACGCGCGGCCTCGGCGCTGCGGTCGACCGCGACGCTGATCACGACGAAGCCCTGGTCCTTGAGCTCGTCGTAGATCGCCTGCCAGACCGGCAGGTCGAGGCGGCACCCTCACCACGAGCCATAGGCGACGAGGAACACTTTCACGCCGCGGTGGTCACTGAGCGAGTGCAGGCGCCCGTCGAGGTCGGGCAGCGAGAATTCCGGCGCCTCGAGCGAGGCCAGCCGCCTGCCCCGCTCCGCCGCCGAGACGCCGAGGTAGGCCGCCCGCTCGGCCTCGTCGAGGGCAACGGGCCGACCACCCTCCTGGGCGCGCCGGACTCGCTCGGCGCCCTCGCGCGGCGGTACGTCGATCGGTGTCCCGTCATCGATCACGGTGAAGATCGGCTCAGCCATGGCTCATGCTCCCTGCGCTAACGGGCGCCCGCGGGCGATCTGGCCTCTCGCGCCGTCGCGATATCCGCGCTCGTGTCGCGCTGGATCGTCGGGCTCATGATGATCTCCTCGATGACGGTCCGCGCGGGCAAGGTCACGCACAGCAGGATGGCGCGCGCCACGTCCTCGGGCATCATCATGGTCGCCCGGGCCTTCGCGTCCGGCACGTGCGGCCGCTTGTCGAGGATCGGCGTATCGACCTCCGCCGGCATGATGGTCGTCGCCCGGATGCCCTTGTCGCGCAGCACGTTGTGCACATGGCCCATGAGGTTGCGTGCGGCGGCTTTGGCCGCGCCGTACGGCGCCCCACCGATCAATCCCGGCTTCAGCGCGGCCATGGACGAGACCGTGATGATGGTCCCGCCGCCACGCTCGATCATGCCCGGCAGCACCGCCTGCGTCAGCGCGTAGACACCCGTGAGGTTGACGGCGACCACCTGCTCCCACTCCTCGACGTCGACATAGCGAACGTTGCGCGCCTTGCTCGAGTGCCCGGCATTGTTCACGAGCACGTCGACGCGCCCGAATCGCTCGATCGTCCACCGCACGAGCTCGACCGCATCCGCCGCCTTGCCGAGATCGGCCACCCGCGCCGCGCAGACACCCCCGATTTCTCGACCTCCGCCACCACCTCGTCGAGCGGCGGCTTGCGCCGACCCGCGATCACCACCCGCGCCCCCTCCGCGGCCAGCATCAACGCGGTGCACCGCCCAATCCCCGTCCCGCCACCCGTGACGATCGCGACCTGCCCCTCGAGCCCCTTCATCGCTCTCCCTCTCAATTCCCAAAACAAGCGCGCCAGCACGCGAGTATAGCACCGGCCTCCCAGCCACCTGCGCCGACACGCCATCCCCGAGCCATGGGCGAAGAGCGTACCCGAGTAACCGCCGTTCGAGCGCCGGCTTCGCCGGCGCAACCGATCCGTGGGGAGGCTCGGAGGGGGCCGTCGAGGCGCCCCTTCGATGATCTAGCGCCACGCGAACACGGGCTGCTCCAGATGGTCCACGCGCGTCGCCCGGCCGTGGACGACGACCTCGCGCATCTGGTACATGACGGCGGCCGTCGGCGCATGGATCATGGCTCCGAGGAGCGGCACCTGGATCACGGGCCGGTCGCTCTCGGGAATGCTGATGAGCCGCGGCACGCCGGGAAGGTCGAGATCGGCGAGCGGCACGAGATAGATACGCGAGACCTCGAGGGGATTCGCAACCAGCTCGCCGGGATTATCGGCCCACAGCACGATGGGCGTGATGATATAGCCCGACCGCGTGGGGTAGTCGTCGAGCGCGCCGAGCACCGCATCGGGCCCGAGATCGAGGCCCACTTCCTCGTGCAGCTCGCGGCGCACCGCCTCTTCGGCGGTCTCGCCCGGATCGAGGCGGCCGCCGGGCAGGGCCCATTGCCCGGCATGCGCGTTCAGCCTCGCTGCCCGGCGCGTGAGGATGAAGCACGCGCGCCCCTCGTCGTCGGGCAAGAGGGCGAGCGCGACCGCGGCGGGCCGGCTACCCTCCGCGGCGTGCGCCCGCCGCTCGAAGGCTGCCAGGTTGGCGCGCGCCCGCTCCCGCAGCGCGTCGCCGAACGGCTCCGGCATCAGTACGCCGGAAGCTTTCCTCCGACAACGCCGCTCTTCCTGACGACGGCGACCTCCTCGGCGGCCTTCATGGCCATGTGGCGGAGTCGCTCGCGAGCGTGACGAACTGGTAGCCCTGGGCGATCATCTTGAGCGCGTAGGCCGCGGTGCTGTTGTGGATGCCCGCGACCACGCCGTGACGCTTGCACGCCTCGGCGATCTTCTGCTGCGCCTCCACCACGGGCGCATCGGTCTGGTCGAGGCGCGGCTTGCAGGCCGAGCGCCAGGCTCAGGTCGGACGGGCCGACGTAGACCCCGTCGACTCCGGGCACGCTCAGGATGTCGTCGAGGTTCTTCATCGCCTCCGCCGTCTCGATCATCGGCATGACGACGATGTCGTCATTGGCGTGGTCGCCGTAGTCGGCGCCCGCATAGATGGACGCGCGAACCGGCCCCCAGCTCCGGTAGCCGCGCGGCGGGTACTTGCAGGCGCGCGACGAGCGCCTCCGCCTCCGCGCGCGTATTGACCATCGGGCAGATGACGCCGTACGCGCCGGCGTCCAGGATCTTCATCAGCCGGGCGGGATCGTTCCACGGCACGCGCGCCAGCGGCATCGCGCCGGTGGTCGAGATGCCCTGCAGCATCGTCACGGCCACCTGGTAGTCGATGACGCCGTGCTGCATGTCGACGGTGAGCGAGTCGAAGCCCTGGTGCGCCATGACCTCGGCCGAGAAGGCGCTGGGAATGGACAGCCAGCCGTTCACGACCGCTTCGCCCCGGGCCCAGATCGACTTGAGCTTGTTCTCCCGCACGGCACTCTCCTTCACTCGGTAAGGGTGGCGCGCGCCCAAGTCCCGGCGCACCTAGCCAGAGTAGTCGCCGAAGTCCGGGGGTCAATATCGGAGAGCGCCTGCTCGGCCTGCCGAAGGAGTCGGCCGAGCAGGCGCTCAGGAACTACGCAGCTCGGGACAGCGATTCCGGGACCGGCGCGGCCAGCGGGCGCGGCGCCGGCGCGCGGACGACGAGCTCGTATCCCGGGGAACGCGCAGAGCCACGACCGACCAGACCTTCTCGATCAGGTCCTGATACCCGCCCGGCGCGACGAGCAAGACGCGACCCGGCGACCACAGGCCGGCCGGCTCCACCTGGACCGACACCATCGAATCGCCGCCCAGCCGGCTGCCGCACCGCCGCGCGGACGTCGGCGGCGACGATATTGGCGCGGTCGAGCCTCCTGTCGAAAACGAGGCGCGCAACGAAGGGCCCGAAAAACACCGCGAACACGAGTAACCCGGCCAGGAATGCTTCCATCGTCTTCACCTCCACCTCTATAGAGCGGTCCCGGACCAGAAGAGATTCTGGCGAAATTCACCGGGATTTGGCGGAATCCCTGGACCGGCTCTCCCCTCTAAAAGGGCGATGGAAGGGAGGAACAATAGAGATGGCGAAGCGAATTCTGGTACCGCTGGATCGCAGTGAGGCGTCGAGATCCGTGCTTCCCATGGTGGCCGACATGGCCCGGGGCTCCGGGGAACCGTGCGATTGCTGCACGTTGCGCGGATTCCCACCGAGCGCGTGAGTGACGACGGCCGCGTCGTGGCGTATGTGAACCAGGAAATGGAGCGGATCGAGTACAGCCGGCTCGACTACCTGAAGGAAGCGGAAGCCGGCCTGGAGGGCGTGCCGGTGGAATCCGTCGTGCGGTTCGGCGACCCGGTCGAGGAGATCGTGCGCGAGGCCGATGCCTTCGATGCGGATCTCATCGCCGTGACCACGGAAGACCGCGGCTGGTTCGGGCACCTGATGGGCAGCGTGGCCGACCGCGTCTTCCACAAGGCCGACGTCCCCGTCCTCATGCTCGGCAAGAAGTAACCGCGCGGGTTCACTCCCGCACGGAGCCGACGTTTCGAGCGCCGGCTTCGCCGGCGCAATCGAATCCTGGGGAGGCATAGGAGGGGCCGTCGAGGCCCCCTCCTAATTTACGAACACTCCTTTGCCCGTGGTCTGTGTGTCGAAGAGCCGATAGGCCTCGGCGGCCTGATCGAGCGTGAAGCGGTGGGTGAAGATGCGCCCGAGCGGGATCTTCCGGTCGGCGACGAAGCGCGCGCACTCCCACTGGCCCATCGCGCTGAACGTCCAGGACGCGACCAGCGTGAGCTGCTTTCTGAGCATGTCGCGGCTGATGTCGAACGTGGTGTTGCCGCCCTCGCCGACGAAGCAGACGCGCCCCCACGTCGCCGCGCTCCGGACGGCGGCCACGCGCGGCTCGGGCAGACCAGTGCAATCCATCGTCGTCTCCGCGCCCTCGCCATGCGTGAGCTGATGGATCGCGTCGACGGGATCCGTCTCGTTCGGGTTGATGACGCTGTCGGCCCCGAACTCCTCGGCCAGCGCGAGGCGCTCGGGGAAATGTCGACGGCGATGATGCGCGCGCCCATCGCCGCGCCGAGGAGCGTGGCGCTGAGCCCGACCGGCCCCTGCCCGAAGACGGCCAGCGTGTCGCGGCCCGAGACGTCGAGCCGCTTGAGCGCACCATAGGCGGTGCCCGTGCCGCACGACACGGCGGCCCCCTCCTCGAACGACAACTCCTCGGGCAGCGGCACATTGGTCCGCGCGGGCACCTTCATGTACGTGGCATGCGCGCCGTCGCCCGTCGCGCCGAACACCGTGATGCCCTTGCGGCAGAGCTGGGACCAGCCCACGCGGCAGTGCTTGCATTGCCCGCAGCCCTTGTAGTGATGGTTCATCACGCGCTGGCCGACCACGCCCTCGACCTCGCTCACCCCCGGCCCCACCGCAGCGATGACGCCGCACGGCTCGTGGCCGGCAATGACCGGCTTGCCCGTGCCGCCGAGTCCGAGCGCCGCCGTCTCGTTGCCGGCGGCGCGGTAGAACTTGAGGTCGCTGCCACACATGCCCGAGGCCTTGATGGTCAGGACGACCTCGCCGGGCCCCGGCGTGGGATCGGGAAACTCCTGGATCTCGAGCTTGCGCTCTCCGAGAAAGACGACACCCCGCATGGCCTTCTCCTCCTCTAACGGATCCGAGAACTCCGCAGGATGCTCAAAAGGTCCAGATGCGAGGCGGCGCCCGACGGCAGCCGGCGAGGCGTACTTTCCGTACGTTGAGCCGGCTGCCGAGGGCGCCAACGAAGCAGATGGGCCTTTTCAGCATCCTGCGCTAGCTGCCGAGGCGCGAGCCGGATCGGGACAGGGCCACGCCGATATTGTCGGGCGAGGGCTTCCGCGTGCCCGCGTCGATCTCGCGCACGATCTGCACCACCGCGGAAGACACCGGCGTCGGCACGCCCTTCTCCCGCCCCTTGTCGACGACGTAGCCGTTCATGTAGTCGATCTCGGTGCGCCGGCCCTTGATCACGTCCTGCGCCATCGAGGCGCGCCAGTTGCGGCCGCCCCCGCCCTTGCCTGCCATCGACTCGTCGATCTCACGATAGACCTCGGGCTTTGCGGCGTCCGCCCAGCGCTCGGGCGCGAAGCCGGCGAAGCTCGGGACGCGCAGGCCGAGCGCCAGCCCGACCCGCGCCGACTCCTCGCCGAGGCGAATCGTGATCTCGCGCCCGCGTGCCTCGCCCGCGATCTCCGCCGAGCCGAGGCCGGTCATCGCCTGCACGGGATTGCCCATCGCGTTCTGGGACAGCTTGGCCCAGCGCTCGCCCCAGAGGTTGTCCGTTGCCCGCGCGCCGTCGATCACCTTCAGCATCGACGCGAGCTCCTCGGTGCGCCGCGTGATCTTGCCGTCGTGCTCCCCGGCGCGGAATACGTCGTGGCCGGCCCCCGCGCCCCGCTCCATGCCCCGCTCGACCTCGCCCGGCTTCCACAGCGCCACGCCGATGCGCGACATGACGAGTCCCACCGACCGATCGACGCCCGCGATGCCCGCCACCACGGGATCGTTCCAGCAATTCTGCGCCGAGACCACGAAGCCCTCGGGCTTGACGTGGCTCAGGGCCAGGTGCGTCGCCCATGCGGTGTCGTAGGTCTTCATCGCGATGAACGCGATGTCGAACGGGGCATCGAGCTGCTGTGCCTCGTGGATGTGCAGCGCCTTGGCCTTGGCCTGGAACGGGTCGTGCGGGCCGGTCACCGAGATGCCGCGCGTGCGGATGGCCTCGACCTGCTCCGGCCAGGGGTCGATGTACGTGACGTCGTGCCCGGCCCGCGACAGGAAGGCACCGATATAGCTGCCCACCGCGCCGGCGCCGACGAAGAGAAGAGACTTGGTCGCCATTGATGGTCTCCTTGGCTCGATGGCTCAGATCGGGTACATCGAGAAGTCTTCGGCCTTCTCGGTGATGAACTCCAGCAGCGCGGGCGTGCCCTCCTGGGTCTTGACCATGGCTCGCTTGATGGCGGGAACGATCTCGCCCGGGTCGGTGACGCGCTCGCCGTGGCCGCCGAACGCCTTGGCCATGTCGGCGTAGTTCCCGCTGATGTCGGTCGAGCGGTACTTCTCGGTCGCCGCCTTCATGATCTTGAGCTCGATGGCCATCGAGAAGTTGTTGAGGAGCACGGACAGGATCGGGATGCGCTCGCGCACCGCCGTCTCGAAGTCCATGCCCGTGAAGCCGATGGCCGCGTCGCCCCAGAGGTTCATGCAGAGCTTGTCGGGATGCGCGAGCTTGGCGCCCATGGCGAGGCCCAGGCCATAGCCGAGCTGGGTGGTCTTGCCCCAGCCGATATACGTCAGGGGCGCGGTCGGCTCCCAGAACGGCGAGAGCTGATCCCGCGGGCTGCCCGCGTCGTGGGTGATGATGGTGTTCGCGACGTCCACCGTGTGCATCAGGTCCCAGATCACGCGGTACGGCGACAGCGGCGCCGAGGTCTGCGTGAGCCGCGGCATCCACTTGGCCATCCACTCGGCCTTGTGCGTCGCGATCTCCTTGGTCACGGCGGCGAGCCGGCCGCGCGGCTTGCCCTTGAGCCGGTCCTTCACCTCGGCGATGAGCGCGTCGAGCGTGAGCCCGGCGTCGCCGGTGAGGCCGTGATCGATCGGGATGTCCTTGGCGAGGTCCGCGGGATCGAGCGTCGCCTGGATCATGACCTTGCCCTTCGGCATCGCCACGCCGTAGTTCGTCTGCGTGAAGCTGCAGCCGATGCCGAAGATGACGTCCGCACTCGTCAGGAAGTGATGGAGCTGCTTGGAGATCGACCGGCCGCCCGAGCCGAGGGAGAGCGGGTGGTTCTCCGGAAACGCGCTCTTGCCCTGCAGGCTCGTCGTCACCGGCGCCTCGAGCAGCTCGGCGAGCTGGCGGAGCTGCGGCCACGCCTTCGCGTAGTGCACGCCCTGGCCCGCGTAGATCACCGGCCGCTGCGCGTCGACGAGCACGCGCGCGACCTCGGCCGCGGCCTTCGGATCCGGCGCCGAGCGCGTCCGGAGCACCGGCTTGTAGTTGAGGGGCTCCGTCACGTCCTCGTTCCAGAGGTCGACGGGAAACTCCACCAGGACGGGGCGCGGGCGCCCGTTCCTGACCTGGGTGAAGGCCCGCCGCATCACGTCGGGGATGGTGTCGGCCAGCATCACGTACTCCGCCGACTTCGTCACATTGCGGTAGTTGAGCGTCGAGTTGAAGTTGGGCGGGATCCCGGCGATGCGCCGCGGGTAGCCGCCGGGCATGACCAGGATGGGGACGGAGTCGCCGAAGGCCTGGGCCACGCCGCCGAACGCGTTCTCGGTGCCGGGCCCGTGCTGCATGACGAAGACGCCGATCCGGTCGGCCGAGGTGACCCGGCTGACCGCGTCCGCCATGTGCAGGCCGGTGCGCTCCTGCCTGACGATGATCGTGCGGATGTCGGCCTGCGCGGACGCTTCGATGATGGTGTTGACCGGATACCCGATGAGGAACTCGACTCCTTCGCGCTTCAGGATCTCTGCGATGGCAGCAGCCGCCTTCATGTGGGCTCCCCTTGCTCGAAATTTTCCCAGAGCTTACTCCACTCCGGCCCGCCTTAGCCAGGCGGATGACGACGGCCGCAACGACGCCGTCTCGGGTATGATCGGGGCGCCTCGCCGCCCCGAGTGCCGGAGATAGGCAGTGCTCTTCCTATGAAAATGAGGGGCTTTCCACGACATCTGCGCGAAGAGGTTGGGCGCGTGCATTGCATCTGGCTGATTCTCTTGGCTATGCCCGCGTGGCTTCAAACTTGCTCTCTGCAGCCGGTCGGAGGTAAGTCTGATGCCGGTCGCGTGTCACTGTGGTAGCCGAATGCTCTCGTCGAGTGCCGATGAGCGCACGTGCATCAAGTGCGGAACCGCATGCTGCTCCGCGTGCGCGTACTCGCTCAAGTCAGCCACGTACTGTGGCGGCTGTGCCGAATCCATCCTCGACGGAGAGGGCGTGCCGCTCACGCTGTCCCACGTCGAACCGGACTCCTGGCCGCCGCCGCACCGAGGGCGCGCGGCAGCGTCCCCATGCCTCCGTCCGCGACTCCGCTCAATGGCTCATCCTCGTCGCCAAGGACCAGGCCGATCTCTACGGTCACCTCGTGCGCGCCTTCTCGCGCGACGACAAGGTCCAGATCCTGCTGGACCGCCGCAGGGACTACTCCCGCAATCCGCCCGGAATGGAGGAGCGCCTGCGCATCCACGGCGCCGCCGTGATTCGCCGCCGCGCAGGAAGCTAGCATGCTGCTGAAAAGCAGCCTGCGGCGTCTTGAGCGTCGAGCTGCTGCGCGTCAGCCCGGTTGCTCGATGCCGCCGCGGAGGGCGCCCGCCTCGATGCGGCCCCACAGCACCTCGAAGCCCTCGGGCAGCGCCCGGCTCTCCGGCATCGACAGCCACAGCCGGAACAGCAGGCGATCGCGCTTGGCGCCCGGGTCGTCCACATAGGCCGTGCGCGCGTGGTACGTGACGTGGTTGTTCAGAAGCTGGATGTCCCCGGCCTCGAGCGTCATCTCGTAGCACAGCTCCTCGCAGAGCTGGGCGAGGAGGTCGAGTGCCTCGTCCTGGGCCGCACTGAGCCGCGGCACGTCGGGTCGGCGCTGGGCCGCCTCGACGAACGTCCGTGAGTACTGGCTCGTGAACCGACCGTCTCTCACGCCCCAGACCGGTAGGCGCGTACACCGAGCCCTCGCCGCCCGCCTCCTCGCCTTGACGCGTCCGGTGGTAGTCACCGAAGAGCAGACGATGGAGATCGGGCCGCCGCGCGAGCATCTCGTTGTGCACGGCCACCGAGCTCACGACCCTGCTGAGCCCGCCCGGAGACCGCCTGCCGCACAGCAGAGGAGAGCGACCACGTCGACGCGATCCGTGTGGAAGCGCAGCGGACCGCTCGACCGGGCCTTGTAGCGCGAGGTCGGCGCTTCACCCGCCACGGCGGGCTTGAGCTCCTGTACCGTGCCGTACACACGCACCTCGTCTCGGACCTCTCCGATCAGCTCGCCCTGCGCGTTCTGGTGACGCGGGGTGCCGAGGTGCACGCCGAGCCCCCAGTAGAGCTGGCGCAGCTCGTCCTCGGTATAGCGCTCGACGGGCAGGCCGCGCAGCAGCACGACGCCGCGCCTGTGCTCGAGCTCGCGTCCGACCGCGGCCAGCTCGCGTGAGAGGTGCGCGAGGGGAAAATCGTCGCGCGTCATGTCGCGCCAGGCGAGACCGCGCCGCCTCACGGCGCCGAGTGCCCCGTGCAGCTCGTCGAGCTCTGCCGGCGAGAACGGGCGAATCCAGTCGGTCGACCGCGCGAGGTCATCCCCCGCCAGGCGTCGGGCGTGTCGATGGGGCGGGCGGGAATCGTGATCGTCGTGGCCATGGTGGATCATCCCTTCCAGCCGGCGGTGAGCGGGGGCCGGCGTTCGAGCGACGTGATGAGGAGCATTGGCGGATTCTAGCGCCGTATCGAGCCCGAGACGGCGCCCCAGCTCCGCCAGCGCGGCGGCGAAGCACGGCAGCGGCGCCCGGGCGATGCCCGCGCCGATCTGGCCGACCCCCGCCTCGCGATGCGCGATGCCCGTGTTGATCACGGGTACCACGCCGCTGTCCACGACGCGCCGGCAATCGATGCCGGTCGGCGTCCCCGCGAAGCCGAGCGCGGGGATGCCGTAGCCGGCATTGCGCGCCAGCGTGATCGTCGCCATCTCGCGCGTGTAGGCGAGCGCGTCGTCATGGCTGCCGCCGACGAAGCGGACGATGGCGGGCGCCGCCGCCATCGCGAAGCCGCCGAGGCCCATCGTCTCCGTGATGGCGCTGTCGCCGAGATCGGGGTTGGCGTCGGCCGGGCCATGGCCGGGAAAGTAGAGCCCGTCGGGCACGAGGGCCGGCGCCGTGAACCAGCGATCGCCGGCGCCGCTCACGCGGATGCCGAACTCGACGCCGTTTCTCGCCATGGCCGTGACGACCGTGGCGCCGGCGATGCCGTGGGCGGCGTCGAGGGCGGATTTGCACGCCGCCATCGAGAGGTTCAGGTAGAAGTGGTCATTGGCGCCGAGGAAGTCGAGCACCGCCGCCGCCGTGTCGGACGGCGACGTTCGCACCAGCGCCGGCGCGAGCAGGCGGGCGAAGAGCGAGGTGGCCGCGACATTGCGGTTGTGGCACTCGTCGCCCATCAGGAGCGCCTGCGCGGTGAGGCTCCGCAGATCGACCGGGCCGCGCGCGGCGAGGGCGCGCGCGAGCGCCGGTGCGAGCGTCCCCGCCATCCACCGCAATCGATCGAGCACATCGGTCCCATAGGCGCCGAAGCGCAGCACTTTTCCGAGCCCTTCGTTCAGCGTCGCGAAGGCGCGGTTGCCCGCCGCCGCATTGTCGACGACGGCCACCGGCATCGACGGCGAGAGGATCCCCGCCATCGGCCCGACCGCGCCGTGATGGTGACAGGGGTGAAGCCGATCGACCCGTCGCGGGCGAGCCGCTCGGCCGCCTCGGCGGTGGCCGCCCAGCCCTCGTACAGGACGGCGCCGATCACGGCGCCGCGCATGGGCCCGCACATGCGCGCCCACTCGATGGGCGGTCCCGCGTGCAGGATGGTGCGCGCGCCGAGTCCGGGCACCACGAGAGCGGCCGGCTGGACGTCGACCAGCACGGGCCGCGCGGCCAGGAGGCGCTCGACGGCCAGCCGATTCGCCGCCGCGACGCGCGCGCCGACCGGGTCGTCGAGATCATCCTCGAGCCGCGCCAGGACGAGCCCGAGCTCGCGATCACCGCCGGCGGGCGGGCGCCAGTCGAGCGGCAGCACCGCGGCGCCGTGCGCGCGGGGCGCGACCGAGAACTCGGCGACGCCGACGTTCAGCGCGCGGATGCCGCCGGGAAACAGCGCTCCGGCCTCGCCCTCCGCCCGGGCCGGTTCCTCGCCCATCACACGCCCGCCGCGGCGCCCGCCAGCCGCGCGGCGAGCCGGGCCGCTCTCCGCATTGCTCGGCGCGAGGATGACTCCCGCCGCCGAGAGCGCGGCTTCTTGACGGGCCAGGTTCTGGGGATCGCCGGCGGTGCCGCACACGGAGGCCACGAAGGCGACGGCGCGGCCATCCGATCGCCCGCGCGCGCGCGCGATGGCCGGCAGGAGCGCGCCGGCGGGGTCCGGGTGAGCGCCGTAGCCCAGCACGACGTCGAGCAGGATCACCGCGGTGGTCGGATCCGCGGCGGCGGCCGCGATGTGCTCGTTGCGCAGCCGGAAATCGATCATCGGGTGCGGGCGCCCCACCGTGAACGCGTCGTCGCCGAGGTCGATCACGGTGTGGCCGCGGTCGATCGCGGTGTGGCCGGCCGGCCGCGCGCATCGCCCGCGGCCAGGATCAGCTTCGCCTCCTGGCAGAGCGTGCCGCCGCTGTAGAGCCCGCGCACGTGGCGCTGGCTCGCCGCGAGGCGGCCCGCCCGCGCGCGGGCCCCCGCGAGCAGCGGATCGCGCGCGGCGGGCGGTGGCCCCGCCGTCGGCTCGCCGCGCGCGAGCGCCACCGCGAGGCGCGCCGCGTCCGCGAGCGTCGCGGCCGGGAAGGCGCCCGCGGCCTCGATCGGCGCGGGCGCGGCGCCGACGAAGCTCACGACCACGGGCTTGCCGGACGCGCGCGCCAGGGCCAGCACGTCCCGCGCGACCGCGGCCGCCGGCGGCTTGGACACGAGCACGATGACCGCCGTGGCCGGATCCGCGGCGAGCCGCTCGATCGCCGCGCGCATCATGAGCGCCGCCGACGCGCTCGTCGAGGTCGCGGCTGCCCACGCCGATCACCTGCGAGAGCCCTTCGCCCAGCCGGTCGACGAGACAGCTCACCTGCTGGAGGCCGGTGCCCGACGCGCCGGCGAGGCCGACCCGCCCGCGCCGCACGGCATTGGCGAAGCCGAGCGGGATGCCGTCGACGATGGCCGTCCCGCAGTCCGGCCCCATCATCAATAGCCGCTTGCCGGCGGCGAGGCGCTTCAGCTCGATCTCGTCCTCGATCGGCACATTGTCGCTGAACAGAAAGACGGACAGGCCGCGCTTGAGCGCCTTGAGCGCCTCGGCCGTGGCATACGCGCCCGGCGTCGAGATCATGGCCAGATTCGCGCCGCCGAGGGCCGCCGCCTCGGCGATCGTGCGCGGCGCCGTGAACGTCCCGGCGGCCGACGCCGGCGCCGCGGCGGCGGTCTGGTCGAGGAGGCGCGCGGCCGATGCGAGGGCATCGCCCGCCACCCTCGCATCGGCCGCGGTGACGGCGATCACGAGATCTCCCGGGCCGGCGGCGACGGCATCCCCGTCGAGCAGTCCCGCCTCGGCGAGGAGCCCGCGGTTGGCGGGCGTGGCCATCATCAGCGCCGCGCGCACGACGCCCGGCATCTGCTCGAGCTCGGCGGCCACGCGCATCAGCACGACCGAGTCGCGGTAGGTGTCGGGACGGACGAGGCAGCGCGTGACGGGGCTCATGGCGTCTCCCCGCGCACCGGATGCCGCGGCGCGCGATGCTCGGCGACTATGTGCGCGCCCACCGCCTCTGTCAAGTACGATGGGCGGACGTGAACCGAAGGTGCCGAGCGGCGCTCAGTCCGACGCGCGGCCCGGCGACGCCGGGATCGTGATGACGACGCGGCAGCCCCGCTCGCGCCCACCGTCGGTCGAGGCGGGGCCGATGGCGAGCGCGCCGTCGTGGACCTCGGCCACCCGCCGAGCGAGCGTCAGGCCGAGACCGACGCCCCGCGGCGGCTCGCCTCCGGCGCCCGGCGTGCGCGCGCTCCCAAGAGTGGCGCGAACCGGGACGTCGCTGCGATAGAACGGCTGCGTCACGCGCTCCCGCTCCTCGGGCGCGATACCCGCGCCCTCATCGGTGACGCTGAACGAGACGCGGTCCTCCTGCCGAGTCAGGGCGAGCGTGATGGGCGGGGCGCCGTACTTGACGGCGTTGTCGACGAGGTTCCACAACGCGCGCCTCAACAGCGCGGCATCCGCGATCACGGGCGTCGACGGGCCCGGGATCACCTGGACCTCGCGCCCGGCGACCGACCGGATCGTGGCGCGCCCGCTCGGCGACCTGGGTCAGGATCTCGTTGGGGTCCACCGCGGCGAGATGCACGGGCAGGCCCGTGGCGTCGAGCCGCGACATCGTGAGCACGTCCTCGATCAGGCGGTCGAGCTCGGCCAGGTCCGACTCGACGTCGCGCACGCGCCGCTCGTTGTCGCCGTCTTGCGGGAGGAGCGCCAGCGCCACGCGGATCCGCGCCAGCGGCGAGCGCAGCTCGTGCGACACGTTGGCGAGGAGCTCCCGCTGCCCGCGCACGAGGCGCTCGACCCGGTCCGCCATGTCGTTGAACGACCGGGTCAGCTCGCGCAGCTCATCGACGTCGGGTGAAAGCGCCGCGTCCACCGGCGCGGCGAGGGCGCACGAGGATCGGGAGCGCGCACGCCGAGGTCGCCTTGGCCGAGGCGGCGCGCGGCCTCGGTGAGGCGCTCGAGTGGGCGCGAAATCCGGCGCGCCAGGGCCGCGTCGCGGCCGCCACCACGAGCAGGATGGCCGTCACCGCCAGCACGGGCCACAAGAGGCGCGGGCCGCCGAATCGGCGCGGGGTCGCTCCTTCCAGCGTCCCGACGATGGCCCTCGTCTGCGGGTCCCGGACCGGGGCTGCCGCGCGCCACGTCGGGTGCGAGTCGACGACGACGGTGCCCGCGCGCACGGTGGCCGCCTGCCTGTCCGAGAGCGGTGGGAGCGCACGGCCCGCCGCCGCGACGACGCGCCCGTCGAGATCGCGCACCACCACGTCGATGTCGAGATCGGCGTGGAGCTGGCGCAGCCGCTCGGCGAGGGCGGCCCGATCGCCGAAGCGCTCGCCGGCCAGCGAGGCCACGTGGCGCACCATCCGCTCCGCCGCCTCGCGCACGAAGGTGCCGCGCGCGCCCACCGCGAACACGAGGCTCCCCACGAGCCCCGCCACGACCAGGACACCCAGGAAGTGCAGGTAGATGCGGGAGTGGAGGCGCGCCATCGCTCAGGGCGATTCCCGGATCAGCACGTACCCGACGCCGCGCACCGTCTTGATGTAGCGCGGCTCCTTCGGATCGTCCTCGAGCTTGGCGCGCAGCTTGGAGATGTGGACGTCGATGGAGCGGTCGAACGTCTCGTAGTCCTCGCCCTTGAGCAGGTCGAGGAGGCGCTCCCGCGACAGCACACGGCCGGCGACGCGGGCGAGCGCGGCGAGCAGCTCGAACTCGTAGTGGGTGAGGACCTGGCGCCGGCCCTTCACCGTCACCTCGCGCGCCTCGAAGTCGATCTCGATCGCGCCAACCCGCAGGCGCTCCGCACGCGCCGGCGCGCCGGCCCTGTTCGCCGCAGCACGGCGCGGATGCGCGCCAGGAGCTCCCGCGGGTTGAACGGCTTGGCGAGGTAGTCGTCGGCCCCCAGCTCGAGGCCGACGATCTTGTCGACGTCGTCGCCCTTGGCGGTGAGCATGATCACGGGGATGGACGCCGAGGCGGGCGCGGCCCGAAGCCGGCGGCACACCTCCAGGCCGTCGACTCCGGGCAGCATCACGTCGAGCAGCACCACGTCGAACCGGCCCCGGCCGAGAGCGGCGAGGCCGCGCTCCCCGTCGCCCGCGACCGTGACGTCGATGTCGTGCTTGGCGAGGTACTCGGTCACCAGCGCGCCCAGACGGGTGTCGTCCTCGACGAGGAGCGCGGCCGTCCGCGGCGCCGCGGGCGCCTTCACGGCATGTGGCGCCCGTGATGGCTGCGGACGTAGTCGGCGACGGCCTTGCGCTGGGCCGGCGTCAGCACGTCGTGCGCCTCCACGATGGCCTGGCTGATCGCCTCCCGCACGCGCTCGTGCTCTCCTGCCGCCCGCTCGCGGAAGGCCTGGATACGGGCGGGGTCCGCCGGCTCCGCCTCGAAGAGCGCGAGCGCTTCCTCGATGCGGGCGCGGCGGCCCTTCCGGTGCTCCTCCACGATCGCGAAGGCGCGGTCGCGCGCGGCGTAGATCGCGGCGCGCTGCTCGGGCGTCGGCTGGGCCGCCGCCAGCGCGTCGTCGATCGCGGACGAGACGAAGCGCTTCATCATCCCCTCGCGGCCTCCGTGATGCGCGAAGGCCAGCCCGGCCACCCCGGCCACGAGCCCCACTCCCAGCACTGCAAACATCACCATCATCGTGCGTCGCTTCATGGCGTTCCTCCTCGGCATGATCTCGCAGGCGCGATCGCCTGCCATGTCCGAGTGTGCGATGCCACCGTCAAGCGCGGATGTGGCGCGTGTAAAGATTCGTGAAGCTCTGAGGACCGCATCACCGCAGCAGCCCGCGCGCGATCACGAGCTGCTGGATCTGCTGGGTGCCGTCGAGGAACGCCGCGACCTTCGCCCAGCGGAAGTAGCGCTCGACGGGATAGTCGCGCAAGAGCCCATACCCGCCGAAGACGTCCACGGCGCGGCTCGTCACGGCTTCCGCCGTCTCGACGGCGACGAGCTTGGCCATCGCGCAGGCGCTGGTGGCGGGCAGGCCGCGGTCGTAGAGCCAGGCCGCGCGATAGGCGAGCCAGCGGCTCGCCTCCACGCGCGCCGCCGCATCGGCGAGCAGGAACTGCAGCCCCTGGAAGGCCGCGATGGGCTGACCGAAGGCGCGGCGCTCCTTCGCGTAGGCGGCGGCCTCGTCGAGCGCGGCGGCCGCAATGCCCGTGGCCATCGCGGCGACGACCGCGCGCGCCGCGTCGATGGTCGCAAAGGCCGCACGCAGCCCTTCGCCCTCCACGCCGAGCAGGTTCTCGGCGGGCACCCAGACGTCCTCGAGGTGCATCCGGCACGTCGGCAGCGCGCCCGCCGCCATCTTCCTGTCGCGCGGGCCGAACGAGACCCCGGCCGCGTCCGCTCGACGACGAAGCTCGAGACTCCGCGCGCCCCGGCTCCGTCCCGGTGCGCGCCATCACGTTGTAGAGGTCGGCGACGCCGCCATTGCTGACCCACGCCTTGACGCCGTTTAGACGAAACCCGCCATTCAACGGCTCGGCGCGGGTCGTGATCGCGGCGGCGTCGGATCCGGCATCGGGCTCGGTGAGGGCGAAGCTCCCGAGCAGCTCGCCGTTCACCAGGGATCCGAGCCAGCGATCCCGCGCGGCCGGCGTCCCGGCGAGGGCCAGCGCCCGCACGACGTTGTTGTGGACGACGAGGCCGAACGTGGTGGCAAAGCAGCCGCGGGCGAGCGCCTCGTACACCAGGCAGGCGGTGAGCGTGTCGAGCCCCTGCCCGCCCACCGCGACGGGGGCGAAGAGGCCGGCCAGACCGTCCCCCGCCGCCTTGCGAAAGCACTCCGCGGGAACTCGCCGCGGGCATCCCAGTCGTCGGCGAAGGGACGCAACTCTTCCGCGGCGAACCGCGCCGCGTGATCCACCCAGCGCTGCTGGTCGAGGGTCGGGGAAAAATCCATCGCGCGCGCCTCCGGTGCGTGCACTGTGGCAACGGGCATCCGGCGCTGTCAAGGGCGCGCCCAATTCCTCGCTCGGCCGCCGTCGCGATGGGTGACGCGCGCGCCGAGTCGGCGTATGCTCTGCTGCCCGACACGGACGCCCATACGAATCCACGAGTGAAAGCCCGGGAGAGACGGTCCTCCGCGTCCATGACCTCAGGCGGTCACGCGCTTCTACGCGGGCGTGATCGGGCTCCACGTCCTGCAGGAGTTCGACGGCATCGCGTTTCTCAAGGTCTCCGACGGGTACGGCGGCCACTCAGATCATCGGGCTGTTCCACGAGGCCCTGCCCGTCCCGTTCCCCAAGGCTCCACCGAGGCGTCATTTCGTTGGAGGAGATCCCACTTGTTTCCGTAGAGGCGAAGAACACCGCGACCGTGCCATACGGTTCTTGGCGTGGCTTCTCCGCGAACGTGACCCCGCGTGATTGCATGTGACGATAGTCGTTCCAGAAGTCGCTCGTTACGGATCCGATCGATTGCGGCACTGTCGCCTCCGTTCCCGACGCCTGCCGCGGGTTCGTCGCGCGCACCACGTTGAGCAGCCGCGGCTAGCGGATACGTGCGAGCGGTCCGCCCCAACGCGAAGGTAGCCGGCCGCGATGTCTCAGGGCCGCGAGTGGCGATGCTCCTCGGGAAGGCCGAAGCGGCGCGCCGTCTCCTCCTCGGCGTCGAACTGGATCAGCACCGCCGGCTCATCGCCGACCACCCACGCGTCGTGGCCGGGCTCGAGCACGACCACGCGCGGAGCGGCGTACTCGAAGCCGCAGCCGTCGGCGTACTCGCCGTGAACGCGCCCGCGCGCGAGGAAGCCCACGTGCGCATGCATGCAGAGATCCGTGCCGACCGTGGGCTTCAGGTGGGTCGACCATCGAAAGCCGCGCGGATACACGACGCGCTTGATGCGCCCGTTGCCGGCGCGGACGATGTCGATGGCCACGCCCCCGATCTCGCGCCGGTCGGCGCCCGCGATGGGCGTGAGGAGCGAATCAAGCGCGACGGGCGGCGCGCTCCGCGCCCTGGGCTTGGGCTTGCTGATCTTCCGGGGCTTGCTGACCTGCTTGGGCCTTCTGACCTTCCGGGGCGCCTTCTTCTTCATGGCTCGCCCTCCCTTGGAACCGCTCTCGGTCGGTTCAACCGCCTCCCGGCCGGACGCCGCCGCGGCAGCGCCGAAGGCGGGTCCGTCGGTGGGGGAGACTCTGCGCTGCCGCCGCGCCGCTTGTCAATGGGCTCTCCCCGTCGAGCAGGAGGGTCGCGGCGCCTCCCGGCGAATCACGCCGGTCAGACGATCGGCCAGCGGGAGCGCGGGAAGGTGATGCCGGTCCTCGCCTGAAGCTGCTCGCCGATCTCCTGCACCTTGGCGAAGAGCTTCGGCTCGTCCACGAACGATTGGCGGTACGCGTCGACCACGACGCGGCCGTCCACGATCACCGTGTGCACGCTCCTGCCGTCGGCGTTGTAGACCAGGTTGCTCACCGGGTTCCACATCGCCTGCCACTCCGGCCGCTCCGTGTCGAAGAGCACGAAGTCGGCCTTCTTCCCGACCTCGATGGAGCCGAGCTGATCGCCCAGGCCGAGCGCCTCGGCGCCCGGACAGCGTCGCCATCTCGAGCGCGGCCTCGGCGGGAATCTGGCGCGTGTCCTGGCGGGCGTCCTTGTACTGGATCGCCGCCATGTTCATCACGCGCACCATGTCCAGGTGATTGCAGTTGTTCGGCGAGTCCGCCCCGAGGGCGATCTTCACGCCCTTGGCGAGCAGCTCCGGCATGCGGCCGTGCTCGGGCACGCCGCGCCCGCCCTTGGCCGCGGTGATGGGGCACATGGCCACCGCCGTCCGCGTGCGGGCGATGCAGTCGATCTCGGCGTCGTCGATCCCGAGCACGTGCGCCAGGAGGACGTTCGGCCCGACGACCCCGAGCGACTCGAGGTACTCCGTCGGGCGCCGGCCGTGACGGGCCTGGTAGTCCTTCCTCTGCTGCGCCCCGCTATTGTGGTGAAGGGTCAGCATCGTCCGCCGCTCGTCGACCACCTTCTTCAGCTCGCTCAGCAGCTCGGCCGTGCAGGTCTCCGGCGAAAACGGCATGGCCCACGCCGTGAGCCGGCCGTCGAGCCGCCCGTTCCACTTGTCGATGAACGCGGCGGTGCGGCGGACCGCCTCGCCGGTGGCGTGCTTGGGGAGATTCCAGGGCGCCTGGATATCGGTCACGCACTCTCCCATGATGACGCGGATGCCCGAGTCCTCGTAGGCCTGCAGGCACGCGTCCGGGAACTTGGTGCTGCCGGGATCGACGAAGCACACCGTCCCGCTCTTCAGCAGCTCGACGATGCCGAGCAGGGACGCGTGATACTCCTCTTCCTCCGTCATCGCCGCCTGCAGGTTGAAGACGTGGTTCAGCGGGCTCGCCATCTCGTCGGGGAAGATGCCGCGGACGGGATGGGCGTAGCTGATGTGCATGTGGCCGTTCATGAACCCCGGGGTGACGAGGAGACGGCGGGCGTCGATCACGCGGTCGGCGCGCGCCCCGCCAGCTCGGCCGCCTTGCCGACGCGGCGGATCCGGCCGTCTTCGACCAGGATCGATCCGTCGCGGATGATCCGGCGCTCCCGATCGAGCGTGAGGACGTAGCGGGCATTGTCGATCCTGAGGCTCTCTCGTGCCATGGCGGTCTCCCTCGAGTAGTGGACGGCGCGCTCGGAGCATCGCCCGGCCCGCGCGGTGAAGTCAAGCGCCCGAACCAGTTCGAGGCCGAGCCTCCCGCGATGGATCGGGCGCGTGGAGCCGAGGCCTCCCGGCGCTGCGCGTCGGGTACCATTGACCCTGGTGAGCCAGACCCGCCTCCGATCCGGAACGCCGCCGCGTCGGTCTGACACCGCGCTGGTGCTCATCGGCGCGTTCAAGCTCATCATGGGACTGCTGCTGGTCGCAGTCGGCATCGGCGCCCTCAGGTTGCTCCACCGCGATATCGCCGACCGCGCTCGCCCCGCTCGTCGGCGCACTTGCACATCGATCCGGAGAGCCGCTACCTGGGCCGGGCCTCGCCGCCGTTGTGGCCCTCGATGACCGCGCGTTGAAGCGCGATCGGCGCAGGGACCTCCTTCTACGCGGCCCTGCTGTTGACCGAGGGGTGGGCCTGCTCCTGCGGCGTCGCTGGGCCGAGTATTTCACGGTGCTCGTGACCGGGTCGTTCATCCCGTTGGAGCTATACGAACTCGACGCGGCGCTTCACGGCGACGCGCGAGCGAGCGGCTCGACGTTCGTCAACTGGCGGTCGCCTGGCACCTGAGTCCATCACGTGCGGCCAACGGGCGGGCTAGGCCTGCGTAGAGAGCTGGGGCCCGCGAACCGGCTCGCCGGTGGGCTATACGCGAGACTCGAGGCCCCCGGCAAGTGGCGATCTTACCGGGGGATGATGTGCTCGGCCACTGGTACACTGTCCCAGGCTGTTTCATTCCCTGAAAAAGAAGAGGCTTATCCCGGTGTTCACGCGTCGTAGCTGGTCGCCCTCTCGCGCCCCCGCTCCGGCTCATTCCCCCTCGCCCAGGACCAGGCGGCCGCGCTCGACGCCGAGGCCGCGCCGGGCGGGGCCGCGCTGCCGCGGCGCATGGGCCTCCCTGCCGGCACCGCGGCGCCCGCCGTCGCGGACAGAGCGGCCCAGCGCGCGCGGCGCCGGCGGCGGGTCGCGCGATGGCTCATCGCCGGGGTGGTGCTCCTCGCGGTGACCGCCGTCCTCGTCGTCGAGGCGCGGACGTCGCGATTGCAGGCGAAGCTCTTCGCCTCGTTCGACACCGGGCTCCGGTTCGAGGTCGAGCCGAGGCCGAATCCGGCGATGTCATTCCCCGACAACAGCCCCTATGACACGCGCCTCGGCTACGCGCGCCTGCCCGTCTTCCTCGGCCGCCTCGACAAGAGCGGCTTTCGGGTCGACAGCCAGGCGCGCTCCTCACCGCGGCTGCAGGAGGTCGTGGCTCGCGGCCTCTTCCCCATCTACCGCGAGAAGACACAGGCCGGCCTCCGCATCGTGGACGGCGCGGGGCGCGTCATCCACTCGGGCCGCTATCCCGATCGGATCTACGAGAGCTTCGAGGGCATCCCGCCCGCCGTGGTATCGGCGCTGCTCTTCATCGAGGACCGGCAGCTCCTCGACGAGGGCCGGCCCTACCTGAATCCGGCGATCAACTGGGGGCGGCTCGCGCGCGCCGTGGTCGTGGACGCCCGCGCGCGGCTCGGCAGTGACGCCCGGGTGATCGGGGCGAGCACGCTGGCCACCCAGATGGAGAAGTTCCGGCACTCGCCGGACGGGCGCACGGCCTCGGCGCGGGAGAAGCTTCGCCAGATGCTGTCGGCGAGCCTGCGCGCCTACCAGGGCGGCCCGGAGACGCTCGCCGCTCGTCGCCTCATCGTCGTCGACTATCTCAACTCGGTGCCCCTCGCCGCCGCGCCCGACCAGGGCGAGGTCCACGGCCTGGACGACGGGCTGCGCGCCTGGTTCGGCGCCGATCTCGCCGCGGTGAATCGCGCGCTCGCCGACGAGAGCGCGCCGGCGAGCGCGCGCGGCCAGGCCTACAGGCGGATCCTCGCCCTGATCCTGTCAGCGAGACGGCCCTCGTACTACCTCGTCGAGGACCGGGCGGCGCTCGAGGATTTCACCGACAGCTATCTGCGCCTCATGAGTGAGGAGGGCGTCATCGACGGCACGCTGCGCGATGCCGCCCTCGCGCAGCGCCTCGAGTTCCGGACCCGGAGCCTGCCCTCGGTCGACTACACCGAGCGCAAGGGCGCCAACCTCATGCGCGCCCGGCTCTCGAGCCTGCTCGGCGTCCCCGCGCTCTACGATCTCGATCGGCTCGATCTCACCGCCCACAGCACGCTCGTGGAGCCCGCGCAGGAATCGGTGACGCGGCTCCTGCGCTCGCTGCGCGACCCAGCGATCGTGCAGGCCCTCGGCCTCAAGGGGTTCCATCTCCTCGACGACCGGGGCGACCCGGCGCGGGTGATCTACAGCTTCACCCTCTACGAGAAGACGGCGGGCGCCAACCGCGTGCGCGTGCAGACGGACAGCTTCGACCAGCCGTTCGACATCAATGCGGGGCGCGCCTCGACCTCGGCTCCTCGGCCAAGCTCCGCGCGCTCATCAGCTATCTCGAGATAGTCGCCGCGCTGCACGCCTGGCTCGCGCCGCTCGGCCCCGACGAGCTCCGCGCCGTCGAGGTGCACCGGCGCGATCAGCTCACCGCCTGGGCCGTCGAGTATCTCGGCCGAGCCCGTGACAAGCGGCTCCGGCCCATGCTGGACGCCTCGATGGAGCGGCGATACTCGGCGAGTCCCGGGGAGCTTCGTCACCGGTGGGGGCCTGCAGGTCTTCCACAACTTCGAGCCCGAGGACGACGCGCGCATCATGTCGGTGCGCGACGCCTTTCGCAGCTCGGTGAATCTCGTGTTCATCCGGCTGATGCGGGACATCGTCAACTACCACCTCTACCGGGAGCCCGAGTCCATCGGCCGCATCCTCGAGGACCCCGCGGATCCGCGCCGCGAGGCCTACCTCACGCGCTTCGCCGACCGCGAGGGCAGCGAGTTCATGCGCCAGTTCTACCGGAAGTACCAGGGCAAGACCGCGGCGGAGGCCCTCGACCTGATCATCGGCGGCATCCGCCCGACACCACCGCGGCTCGCGACGATCCTGCGCTCGGTGAACCCCGAGGCGAGCGTCGAGGACCTGCGTGCGCTGCTCTCCGCGCGCCTGCCCGACGTCACCCTGCCCGACGATGCGGTCGCGGCGCTCCACCGCAAGTATGCGCCCGACGCGTTCTCGCTCATGGACCGCGGCTACATCGCGCGGGTGCATCCGCTCGAGCTGTGGCTGCTCGACTACCTGCGCGCGCATCCGGGCGCGAGCCTCACGGACACGCTCCGCGCGAGCGCCGACCGAGCGGCAGGAGGTCTACGGCTGGCTCTTCAGGACCTCGCGTCGCAATGCGCAGGACAAGCGCATCGCCAACCTGCTGGAGCTCGGCGCGTTCCTCGAGATCCAGCGCGGCTGGGAGCGCCTCGGCTATCCCTTCGCGTCGCTCACGCCATCGCTCGCGAGCGCGGTCGGCGCGTCCGGCGACCGGCCCGCCGCCCTCGCCGAGCTGATGGGCATCCTCGTGAACGACGGCCTGCGCTATCCGACCGTCATCGTGGACCAGATCGAGCTCGCCCGGGGCACCCCTACGAGACGCGGCTGAGCCACCCGGGCGCGGCGGGCCAGCAGGTATTGGCGCCCGAGATCGCGGCGGTCGCCCGCGGCGCCCTCGCCGACGTGGTGACGCAGGGCACGGCGCGGGGGCTGCTCGACTTCCTCCGGCGCGACGGCAAGGGCCACGTCGTGGGCGGCAAGACGGGCACGGGCGATCACCGCTTCGAGACCTATGCCCCGGGCCGCCGCCTCATCGAGTCGCGCGTCGTCAACCGCGCGGCCACCTTCGTCTTCCAGATCGACGACCGCTTCTTCGGCAACCTCACCGCCTACGTCCCCGGCCCCGAAGCCGCCCGCTACCAATTCACCAGCGCGCTGCCTGTGCAGGCTGGTCGGCCTGCTCCTCCCGGCTCTGGCGCCCGTCCTCGACGCGCCAGGCGGACGCCGATAAGGGCCCATCTGCTTCGTTGGCGCCCTCGCCCGGGGCGCTCAACGTAGAGCGACTACGCCTCGCGCCCGGTCTTCGGGCGCCGCCTCGCAGCTGGACCCTTCTCGCCGCCCGTCGCACCTCCGTGCTCGGCAGGCATCGGAGCGGGTGCCGCTTCCTCGCGCCTTCGGCTCTCGGCCGTCCTGTACAGTCCGTTGACCTTGGCGGGTCGGGTGCGGTCGGCTGCGGGTTGGCTTGGGATGGCCACGGGTGAGCGGTGGGGGTGGGGGTGCTGGGGTGCTCTCCCCGGGACCGTATGCTTCTGCGCGCTGTCGAAGCCTCACAACGCTACGATCTCGTGGCCCGTTGCGAGTGGCGGACGAGCCGGCTTGCGGGTCAGCGTGTCTCGGGGAGAGCACCCCCAGCGCCCCCACCCCCGCCGCGTGTCTCGACGCCAACGCTAACGCGTCGCTGCGCGACGCGGGCGGCGGGATCGGCGCGCGCGGCTGGTATAGTACGCGGCATGCGCGCGAAGAGATTGTCGCTCTCGGTTCCCCTCGACGGATTCACGCTCGCGGAGCACGGTTCGCTCGCGCGCGAAGCGGAGCGGCTCGGCTACACGGATGCGTGGTCGTTCGAGGTGGACGGCATCGACTGCTTCACGCCACTCGCCGCCGTCGCGCTCGCGACGCGGATGCGCGTGGGAACGGCGATCGCCAACGTGTACACGCGCGGGCCCGCGACGCTTGCGGTGAGCGCGGCGGGCCTGGCGGAGCTGGCACCGGGGCGTTTCTGCCTCGGCATCGGCGCGGGCTCCCAGCCCATCGTGGAGACGTGGAACGGCGGGCGCTTCGAACGCCCCGCCACACGGGTCCGGGAGATGGCCCAGATCCTCCGCCGGGCGCTCGCGGGCGAGCGCGTCGTCTTCCGCGGCGAGACGCTGTCCGTGGACGGCTTTCGCCTCACGCGCCCGCCGGCCGAGCCCGTGCCCATCCACATCGCCGCGCTCCGGCCAGGCATGCTCCGCGTGGCGGGAGAAGTGGGCGACGGGGCGATCATCAACTGGCTTGCCGCGGACGACGTGCCGCGCTCGGTGCAGGTCGTGCGCGAGGCGGCCCAGAAGGCCGGGCGCGATCCCGACGGCGTCGAGATCACCGCGCGCCTCCTGATCAATGTCGATCCGCCGAGCCCGGCCTCGGACCTCGCGGTGCGCCGTCAGGTCGCGGGCTATCTGAATGTCCCCGTCTACCGCGCCTTCCACGAGTGGCTGGGCCGAGGTGAAGCGCTCGGGCCCATGTGGGAGGCCTGGACGAGCGGGGATCGCAAAACGGCGGTCGCCGCCGTTCCCGACGAGGTAGTCGGCGACCTCATCATCCGCGGCTCCATGCCGGAGATCCGGGCTCACGTGCGGCGCTACCTGGAGGCAGGAGTGGATACGGCTTTCCTCTCCGTCTCCACCCTCGAGGCCGATCCCGCGCGGATGCGGGCCGTGCTCACCGACGCCGTGCGCGCCCTCGCGCCGTCCGCCTGACCCGGAGGACTCCCTCATGCTCATCACCGCCATCCGCGCCTCGTGGCTTCGCGCCCCCATCCCCGCCGATCGCGCGCACGTGAGCGACTTCGGCAAGAACGATTCGTTCAACATGTGCCTCGTCGAGGTCGAGACGGACACCGGCCTCGTCGGACTCGGCGAGGCCAAGGCCGCCGTCGGCAACCTCGGCAACTACGCGGCCATCGTCGCCCTGATCCGCGAGGAGCTCGCGCCGCCCCTGATCGGCCGCGACCCGCGCGACATCACCGCGATCTGGGAGCTCTGCTACAACGGCTCGCGCGCGCACTACGCGGCGCGCGAGGGGCGGACCTTCCCGACCATCGGCCGGCGGGGCATCACGCTCTCCGCGATCAGCGGCATCGACATCGCCCTCTGGGACCTGCTCGGCCAGTCGCTGGGCGTGCCCGTGTGGCGGCTGCTCGGCGGCCGGTATCGCGAGCGCGTCCCCGCGTATGCCAGCGGGGGCTGGGCGCCCGTCGGCGGCATCGGCACGCAGCTCGCCCAGTACGTCGAGCGCGGCCACCGCGCGGTCAAGCTGCGCGTCGGCCTTCAAGATAGGAGCGTGAGCGACTCCGCGGCGCGCGTGCGCGAGGTGCGGGAGACGCTCGGACCGGACGTCGGCATCATGGTGGACGCCCACGGGACGTGGAGCGTGCGCGAGGCCCAGCGCTTCGCGCGGAAGGTCGAGAGCGATGACCTCGCCTGGCTCGAGGAGCCCGTCTCGCCGGACAACCTCGAGGGCCAGGCCGAGGTGCGCCGGTCCACCGATATCCCGATCGCCGCGGGCGAGAGCGAGCAGACGCGCTTTGCCTTCCGCGAGATGATCGACGCGCGGGCGGTGGACATCTGCCAGCCCGATCCCGCCATCGCCGGCGGCATCACCGAGACGCAGCGCATCTGCGCGCTGGCCGCGGCGAGCGGGCTCACGGTGGCGCCGCATCTGTGGGGCTCGGCCATTCTCTTCGCGGCCGGGCTGCACCTGACGATCTCCACGCCGTGCGCCACGATGGTCGAGTTTTCGCGCGGCCACAACCCGCTCCTGAGCGATCTCGTGGAGGAGCAGGTCGAGCTCGAGGACGGCTACGTGCTCGCGCCCTCGCGGCCCGGGCTCGGGCTGACCTTGCGGCGCGACTTCGTCAAGTCGATCACGGTGGCGGTGTAGGGGCAGCTCTCTCTCGCGATTGCGATTCGATGACGGCGGTGGCGAGAAACTACATCCATTGCTCCTGAGTACGCCGTGTCCCTCACTTCCGGCATATCTTTACTCACAGACTCGGCTGGGGCCAAGGGCATACAGGGCCTCGGTTCCCGTGACGCAAATCCACGGTGCCGCCCGGGCTGGGCATCTGGGGTAATGTCAGAAAGCGAACATTTTATCTGGTACTCATGCGAACCGCGGCGATGATGGGGGGTCTCCTGCTCCCTGGTGGTGCTGACAGCGAAGGTGTTCCGGTCCTCGAGTCCCGCGACAATATTCAGCGCGGGCTCGACGGCGCGCTGGGTGCGCGAGGCTCGCCACGACCGCTGGGGATGGCGGTTGGATGTCGGCGAGTGCCGCCAACGGGACCCGGAATTTGTCGTCACTCTCACCAACAACTCGCTCTTCATGAACGACGAGCCTATTCCCTCGGGGCTGACGACGCCAAGACGAGTTCTGGCGCTCGGCGACTCGCACACACCAGGCGATTGGCGTGAGCACGATCGGAGGCGTGGCCGAGAAGATTCGCCGGCGCGATCTCAGCCGGCGCTGCGGCGAGGAGCTGCCGGGTACATGTGCGGGCACCGCCGGCTACAGCCTGCACCAGTACGTGCCCGCGGCTCATCGGCCCAGGGCCCGCACCTGAAGCCGCACTACGTGGTCGGTCGGCTTCGGGTTCGCCTCCAGCGATCTCACCGCGACCTCCTGCCCCACAGCCACGGCGGAGTGGGCGTTTTCCATCGGCTTCCGCGCGCCTACTTCGACTTTGACGAGTCGGGACAGCTCGTCAGAGAAACACTGGGCACCGTCGCCCACACCTGGCGAGCACTGACGTCACGACATTGCGCGCTCCACCGGAGCCGGCGGCGAAGCAGCGTGCGCGCGTTGCTCGGGAACTTTGCCACCTTTCACGTTACCTCCGAGACGCAGCAACCTCGCCCTCGCGATCAGGGGCTCGGAGTGCGGCTGGGCGGCGCAGGCCTGTGGCCCAACATGGAGGTCGTGCTGGAGAAGGGAAGTCAGCCCGCAGAACGAGTACAGCTGGCGCCTGGCAAAAGCGCTTTGCTGGAGCGAATCGAAGTGGAAACCGCAAAGCTGGGGGGCGCGGTTGGTGGTGCTCGGCATCCCGTACTTGCCCTTTTGCCTCAGGTGTACGACGAGACCTGGCACGAGGACCGTCGGGGACAATCAAAGTACGCCAGGGAGGGCGGGGCACCAACCGGCTGCGGGAATGGCTCCAGTCGAGGGCAGATTCCCTACGTTGACTCGATGGATGCTCTGCGCGCTCACGTCAAGAAGACGGGACAATGGGTCCATCATCGGAAGGACGCCCACCCCACCGCCGAAGGGACATGAAATCATCGCCGGCACGCTCGTCGCGAGCGGACTGTTCGCTCGAGATCGAAGTGGCCGTGACCGCGGTATTGGGAGTCTCTCGGCTCTCTACCGCGATAGCGCGGCGGCGCTGCTCGTTGACGGCGAGCTGGCGGCGGCGGTCAGGAAGGAACGGTTTACGCGAGAGAAGTACGACGCCCGATTCCCTTCGCGATCCATCGCCCTACTGCCCTGGCGAAGTCGGGCCTCCAGCCCTCCGAGGACATCGATTACGTCGCGTTCTACGAAAACCGCTAACCAAGTTCGATCGACTCCTCGAAACCTATCTGGCATTCGCACCGCAAGGCTTCCCTCCTTCGGGAGATCCCTTGCCGCTCGGCTGCGCGAGAAGCTCCATTTGGGCCGGCGAATCCGCAAGAGCGCTCCATGGCTTCCACAAGAGTCGAATCGTCTGCTTGAGCCACCACGAAAGCCATGCCGCGAGCGCGTTCTTCCGAGCCCGTTCGAGGAAGCGGCCACCCTCACCATGGACGGGGTGGGGGAGTGGGCATCCACCACCTTTGGGACGGGACGCGGTGACCGTCTCTCGCTCGGGAAGTCAGATCACCTTCCCACACTCGCTGGGGCTGCTCTACTCCGGCTTTCACGTACTGCTGCGGCTTTCAGGTCAAGCAGTGGTGAACACAGAAGCCTAATGGGCCTCGCGCCCTACGGGCGGCCGGTTTACCGCGACCTGATACTGGAGCGGCTGATAAGATCTCAAACCCGATGGAAGCTTCTGGCTGGACATGCGCTACTTCAACTATTGCCAGGGCTGACCGTGACAAACCGCCGGTTTCCATGAACTCTTTGGCGGCCCGCCACGACAGCCCGACTTCACCCATCGAGCGGCGCCGCATGGATCTCGCGGCGAGCGTCCAGGCGGCCGTGACCGAGGAGGCGGTGCTGCGTGTCGCGCGTCACGTATCCACGCGCGTACCGGCCAGCGCCGGTTTGGTAATGGCGGGCGGGGTTGCACACTCAGCTGCTGTAAGCGGGCGGCAAGCTCTTGCGCGAGGGCCCTTCGAGCAGATCTGGATCCCCAGCCGGCGGCAGGCGACGCCGGTGGCGCGGTGGGAGCGCCGCGTTCTTCGTTTGGCGCCAACTCCTGGACAACCACGCGGCCGGTTTCCCGACCGGATCGGCAGGCAGCCAGCCTGCTCGGCCCACAGTACGTAGCGGCCTGGAGATCCGGCGGTGTCTCGGCGCTGCGGCGATTGCCTCCTACCACCACTTTCCTCGAGGAGCGGTGCTTCCTCCTCGAGCGAGTCACCGACCTCTTGGCGATCGGCAGGTGGTGGGCTGGTTCCATGGCCGCGCGGAGTTCGGCCCCAGGGCGCTGGGGGCGCGGGTATCCTGGGCGATCCGCGATCGGAGCAGATGCAGTCGCTGCTGAACCTGAGAGATCAAGTTCGGGACGGCTTCCGCGCGCGCTTCGCGCCAAGCGTGCTCAAGTCGCACGCCCACGAGAGTGGTTTCCAGATGCACCCGGGGGACGAGTCGCCGTACATGCTGCTCATCGTGCCGGTGGCCCTGGCCCGTGCTGCGGCGCCCAGAGAGGGCGGAACCGGATGGAGTCCGGCCCACGGCTGCGCGTCGGGTGCGGAGCGAGATCCCCGCCACGTTGACCCGTCGACCATGGCGCCCGCGTCCAGACCGTCGGCGAACGCCACGAGCGGTTCTTCCGACTGCTCGGGCGTTCCAGCGCAAAACAGGCTGCCCATGCATAGTCAACACCAGCTTCAATCTTTCACTGGGAACCGATCGTGCCTGCAGCCATCGGAGGCCTACCGTGCTTCATGCAGTCGGAAATGGACGCGCTGGTGCTGGAGAGAGAGACTTCCTGCTCCTGAAGGCGGAACAGCCTCTCGGCATGCGGCTCGGAAGGGGGTCGACCGATCTGACTGATGCAGGACAGCCCGGTGGGCCGATCCCGTGCACGACCGGCGAACCACTCGTTGCAGGGCGCGACCTCCACGCTCGCCAATCCGACACGCGGGTCTCTTACGCGATCGAATGCAGGCGTTGCCCGCCTGTTCGTTCCCGGCGCAAAGGACGAAAAACTCGCCACGGGCGCCGGCGGCTGACGGACCGCGTGAAGGAGTTCCACGAAGAGGCCCCGTTCCCGAACTATGAGGACATAGACAACACTCGCGCGCTGCTCGAAAAGGCACGGGCGGGTACGTCCGCCCAGGTTGCTCAACGAGAGCAAATCCCTTACGCGGCTTCGGTCCTGCGAGGTCGGATGCGGGACTGGGCGGCTCACCTCTTTCCTGGCTATCGCGCACCGGGCGGTGCTCGGGATCGACGTATGCTGGAATTCCCTGACACTCGCGCAGCGACTCAAGCAGGAGCACGGGATTACGCGCGCGGCTTTCGCGCAGATGAACCTCTTTGCGCCCGGCACTCAAGGACGCCTTCTTTCGACGTCGTCATCAGCAACGGCGTGTTACTGCACCACACGGGTGACTGTCGCGCGGCTTTCCGACGCATTGGGAAGCTGAGTGAAGCGGAGGCACTGCTGGTGGTGGGCCTCTACCACGCTGGTACGGGCGAACGCTCGGTAATGCATTACCGCGCCGGGCGATTACTCGGTGGATGCCGTCGCTGGGACCAGTGCTCGACCCGCACTTCGGAAGGATCAAGAGCAAGGAAGATCGACGCTTGGTTACCGCGATCAGTATGAGCGCCCCACGAGACCTGCCATACGATCGGCGAGGTCATGGGCTGGATAGCGAGGAGGACGGCATGGAATTCCGTCAGCTCGGTTCCAAAACGCCACCGGCGGCGTGGCCCTCGTGCCGCGGCGAGGCCCTCTTCGCGCCGCGCTCTCAGGGCTCGTCGTGGAGCCGGCTGGTGAGCCAGCTCGCCACGTTCCCAGTGGCCAGCTACCGCGAAGGCGGCTTGCTTCATCGTGATCGCGCGGCGCCCCTCCTACGCGCCGGCGGCGCTGGGACGTGCTCGAGGATCACGCCGGACAGTCCCGGGGCCCGCCAGTGCCCGACGCAGAGTGGGATGGACACGCCACGGGAGAACAGCTCGGCCAGCTGCGTGAGTTCTCCTGGCTTGGATGGTCTTCTTTTGCACACTAGGCGCTTGGCAGTGGATCGGGCACCACGATCTGCGGCACACGCTGGCTGTTTTCTGTGCGGTGGGGCTTGCGGTTGGGTTCGTGGGGCTGGCGCCCCGCACCGTGCCGGGCCACTATTCTCCTTGGCGATGGCGGTCACGCTCCCGATCCGATGGATAATGACCCGGATTGGTGCTGGGGCTCCTCTTCTTCCGGCCTCTTCGCGCCGGTGGGATGTGGTTGTTCCGGAGGCTACGGCGGGATCACGCTCCGGCTCGAGAAGCCTGCCGAGTACCCAGTTATTGGTCGCCCCGCTCCGCCGACCGACCGACGCAGTCAGTCGTACTTTCGCCAATCACTGCTTAGGAGGTCGAGATGGCCGAATCACCCAAGAATGACTTCGCTTTCGAGCCGCGAGGCAGACCAACCGCGGCGGCCTCGTATCGAGGATTTGGTACTTCATCACGCCACCAGCAGAGGTGGTGCGCTCATTCCCTTCCTCGTCCCGCTGCTCACTGCTGGGCGCGCTCTTGCTATTCGCCGGCACTGGTGGCAGCGGCGTTCATCTCATACCCTGTTCTGACCCGGGCGGGAGAGCTGTTCGAGGGCCCGGTGGTTCGGGGGTTCGGGGCTTGCGGTCAGGCTGGGTTGGTGGCGACGAGGACTGCGATTGGGTACGCGAGGTGGATTTGGTTTTGTTCGCGGCGGAGGGGAGGCCGAGGCGGTCGTCTTCGAGTGCCGCGGTGAAGAGCGCGCGGATCTTGTCGGCGTCGCCTGGGAGTGGGAAGGAGCGGGAGAGGAGGCCTTCCAGCTCGGACTCGAGGCGATACTGCGTGAGGCGGGGCTCCGGCAGGCCGACCGAGCGGAAGAGATCCATCAGCTCGGCGCGCGGCATGGCGCGGACGTGGGAGGGATCGCGGAGCTTTTCCATCCGGTTGAGCTCCGCGGCCTTGGCGGGATCGGATGAGGCGTCCGTGTCGGCGACGAGCACCCGCCCGCCTGGCGCGCAGACGCGCTTCATCTCGGCGAGGACGGCGCGCGGATCGAGGAAGTGGTGAAAGGCATAGCGCGCGGTGACGATGCTGAATGCGCCGTCGGGGAACGGCAGCGGCAGGACGTCGCCGACGCGCCAGCTCACGTTGGCCGGGCCCTGATCGCGCTCGAGTGCCTTGGCCTGCTCGATCATCGCGGGGGTGAGGTCGATGCCCGTCGCGTGGCGGACGACGCGGGCGAAGGCGCAGACGACGTTGCCGCCACCGCACGCCACGTCGAGGACGGTGTCAGTCGGGCCCGCGCCGCTCGCCTCGACGAGCAGCGACAGCGCCTGCTCGTTCTTGATGCCGGGCGCCGTCGAGAACGGGACCGCCTGGCGCGTGAACTGGTCGAGGATCGCCTCGCGGTGGTCCGCCGTCATCGCGCCGCCGCGGCGCGGCGCCCGACCGCCGCCGCGCGGACGTCGAGCCGCGTGTCCTGGTAGGTGGCGCCCTCGCCCAGGTCGCTGTAGCGATCGGAGCACAGCATATTGATGGTGCCGGCGATGGCCTCGCCGGACGGGCGCTGGCCGGACACGAAGGCCACGCCGAGCGGCGCCTCGTCGCTCACCCGCAGCACGAACCGCACCGAGCCGCGGTCGTTCACGAGCTCCACCGCGTCGCCGTCGGACAGCCCGCGCGCCGCCGCCTCGTCCGGATGGAGCACGCAGGCCGGCGGCCCCTGCGCGCCGGCGGAGCGCCGCGATGCCCGAGAATGCGGTGTGGCTCTGGTAGTAGCCCGGCGCGGTGAGGAGGCGCAGGGGCCAGCGGCGGGATTCCTCCTCGCCCACGGGATCGGGCACCCAGTCGGGCATCGCGGGCAAGCCCTGGCGCTCGAGCGTCTCGGAATAGAACTCGAGCTTGCCCGACGGCGTCGTGAAGCGCTGCTCCGGCGGCGGGGCCAGCTTGATGGGGCCGGCCGTGCGCAGCGTGGACGGATCGACGCCGGCCGCCGTCCCCGTGGCGCCCTCGAAGAGCAGGCGCACGAGCTCGTCGGTGCCCATCGAGAACACGGGATCGGCGAGACCGAGCCGCTGCCCCAATTCCTGCGCCAGCCGCCGATTCGACCACGCCTCGCCGCGCGGCGGCACGACCTCGTGCACGAACTGGGCGTAGTACGTGCCGTACGAGCGCACCACGTCCTCGCTCTCGAGGTAGGTGGCGGCGGGCAGCACGATGTCAGCGTAGCGCGCGGTGTCCGACAGGAACGGGTCGTGGACGACGGTGAACAGATCCTCGCGCGAGAGCCCGCGGCGCACCGTGAGGACGTCCGGGCATGTGACGGCGGGATTGTTCGCGGCGACGAAGAGCCCGCGGATCCGCGGCCGGTCCATGTGCAAGAGGGCCTCGCCCAGCCGCGAGTGGTTCACGAGACGGGTCTCGGCCGGCCCGAGGGCTTCCGGATCGGCGCCGTGTCGAGCCCAAACGACGTGGCCGTCATCAGGAGAGCGCCGCCGCCGAGGCGATCGTACGCGCCCACGACACCCGGCAGGAGCGCCACCGTCCGAATGGCCTGGCCGCCCTGGGAGGAGCGCGACATTCCCTCGCCGAGCCGGATGAAGGGCGCCTGCGCGCGGCCGTACATGTGCGCGAGCCGCTCGACGTCGGCCGCCGGCACGCCGGTGATCGCGGCCACGCGGGCGGGATCGAAGCGCGGCAGCACCTCGCGCTCGAGGCGCTCGAACCCGAGCGTCTTCCGCGCGAGATAGTCGCGATCGCAGAGGCCGTCGCGCGCGAGCACGTGCATGAGGCCGAGCGCCAGCGCTGCGTCGCTGCCGACGTTCACGCGCACGTGCCAGTCCGCGCGCTCCGCGGTCTGGCTGCGCGCGCGGCTCGATGACCACCACCTTGGCGCCGGCATCGCCGCGCGCGCTCGACCAGCGGCCAGATATGGAGGTTGGTCGTCATCAGGTCCGCGCCCCAGGCGATGACGAGGTCGGAGTGCACCACCGTCTCGGGATCGGCGCCTCCGACGCTGCCGCACGCCGCGTCCCAGCCCGCCTCCGCGCACGAGTCGCACACCGTGCCGGCCTGCAGGCGCGTGACGCCGAGCGCGTGGAAGAGGCCGAGGAGCAGGCCGCGGTTGATCTGGCCCTGGTGTGCGCTATACGCGTAGCCGAGCAGCGCGAGCGGCCCATCCTCGCGGATGATGGCCTGCCAGCGGCCGACGATCTCGTCGAGCGCCTCGGGCCAGGAGATCGGCACGAAGCGCCCATCGCCCTTGGCGCCCGCGCGGCGCAGCGGCGTCGCGATGCGATCCGGCGAGTAGAGCGCCTCGTGCTCGCGGTTCACCTTGGTGCACACGAAGCCCGCGGTCATCACGTGATCGGGGTCGCCCTGCAGCTTCGTCAACCGCCCGTCCTCGACGTGCGCGAGGAGCGAGCACTGGTCGGGACAGTCGTGCGCGCACGCCGTGCGGATGATGGGCATCAGGCCGCCCTCGCGGAGAATGCGCAGCCGCGCCGCGATCACGACCCGCCCGGGACGGTCGTCCCCATGTCGCGCGCGCCCGAGGTCCGGATCTTGATGAACTCCTCCGGCACCTCGCGCCCGGCATCCGTGAACGCCTTGCGGATGGCCGCGACGTTCGGCCCGAAGATGGTCTTCCGGTTGTCCCGGCACCACTCGTTCGAGTCCGCGACGGTGGCGATCGAACCCTGGAAGCGCGGCATCACGTAGCGCGCGAACAGCTCGTAGCTCTTCAGCGTCTCCTCGCGCGTGGCCCACTCATGGGCCCGGAAAAGCAGGCCGCCGAAGCCTCCGCGGGACAGCTCGACCAGCCGCTCGATGCCCTTGATCGCCGTCTCGGGCGATCCGACGAGCGTCGTGCCCATCTTCACCCCTTCGCGGAGCGGGTCGTCCGGCTCGGCCGGGCGGCCGCCCCAGCGTCTCCTCGAAATACGTGACGGTCTCGTGCCGCTCGCTCTTGTGCACCTGGCGGATGGCGAGCTCGTCATCCTCGGCCAGATGCACGTTGACGACGAGCCGCCACTTGTCGCGGTCCATCGTCTTGCCGTGCTTGGCCGCCGTGTCCTCGCGCGATCTTCCAGTGCTCGGCGATGGCCTCGGGCCCGCCGGGCAGGCCCGCGCCGAGCGAGAGCACGCCGAGGCCGTGCTTGCCCGCCGCGGTGACGCCGGACGGCGTGAGCACGCTCGCCACGGAGATGGGGAAATGCGGGTAGGTGTACGGCGCCAGATGGAGCCGCGCCTGGTTCAGCTCGAACCAGTCGGTCTTCATCGTGACCGGCCCGTCGCACTGGAGCAGGGCCATGATCGCGTCGAGCGACTCGTCCATGCGCTGGCGCTGGGTGCTGGGCTCGATGCCCATCATGTAGGCGTCCGACACGAGCGCCCCGGGCCCGCACCCCAGCATGGCGCGCCCGCGCGTCATGTGGTCGAGCTGGACGAAGCGGTTGGCGACGAGCAGTGGATGGTGATACGGCAGGCTGGTCACGCCGGAGCCGAGCATGATGTGCCGCGTGCGCTCGGCAGCCGCGCCGATCATGATCTCCGGCGACGCGATCAGCTCCCAGCCCGCGGAATGATGCTCGCCGATCCACGCCTCGTCGTACCCGAGGTGATCGAGCCACTCGATCAGCTCCATGTCGCGGGCGAGGGCGAGCGTGGGATTCTCGCCCACGCGGTGGAAGGGGGCCAGGAAGATGCCGAACTTCATTCCGCGGTGCGCCATGATGTCTCCTCGGCAGCGGGCATTGGTTCATGAGTTTAGCACAGACGCGCCGGGGGCCTGGACCGAGGCGCGCCGCAGCTGTCGGAGCACGCGCACGAGGCCCACGCGGCTCGCGAACGTTGACACGATTTCCCGCCTCACCTATGATTGGTCGTCCAACCAAACACGAGAGGTGACGGGCCATGGCTTCCAACGTGAATGGCGAGCCCCTGTCGGCCGAGAGCGTGAAGATGCTCGACTACCTGAGCGCGCGCGCCGCCGCGCTCGAACCCGGCGGAGATCCGCGGGCGAGTCCGGGCGGCAATGAGTGAGCTTGACCTGGCCCTGGCGGAGCTCGACGAGGCGCAGGCCCGCAGGCGGCCGATCGACGGGGAATGGGACGTCGCCCAGGTCGTGGATCATGTGGCCCAGACTCAGATCCGCGCGGCCGACGAGCTGCGCCACCTGCTCGCCGGCCGCCGGCCCCCGCCCCGCCCGTCTATGATGCCCTCATGTCGGGCGCCGCCACCTGGGCGCCATGGACGGAACTGCTGGACGGTCTCCGCTCGGCCAACGAGGAGATGGACGTCCAGCTTGCGGCGACGATGGAGCCCGGCCGCACGCTCAGTACCGGCGCCACCGCGCGCACCATTCTGCTCGCCAACCGGAAGACGCCCGACGGGTCCGTATCGCCCGAGCTATTCAGCGTGGAGCTGGAATGGCGGGAGTACGCTCTCGTGCAACGACTGCACTTACTAGACCACCGCACGCAAGTCAGGAAGATACGCGCCGCGATGTCGAAGCCGCCGGCACGCGAGTCTCGGATACCGCAGCCGTAGCTGCGAGGGAGCGGCAACTCCACCAGCCGGCCCGCCGACTCTCCAGACCGGCGCCGCGGTCGTTCCCGGGCTACCCGCGGTCGCTGCGCCGGCGGCGGAGCCGCCGGCCTCGGGGCGGCAAATGCCCGGAGAGCGCGTCACGAGACCCGCCGAGCTCCCAGGACGGCCAGCCCCTCAGCCGCGTGCACGTCGAACATTGCTCTTCGCTACTCGTGCGACTACAATCGCTCTCGTCCCTGCCCGTGCACGTGGAATGCAGACGATCCCAAAGGCCCTTCTCGCTTGAATGACCTGACCGGCACTCTTCTCCGCCGCCGGACCAGAGATTCCTTGTGCTCAGCCAACCGAAAGCGGCGGTTGCGCTCCGGCGATGCCCCGATCTTCCTCGTCTCGGCAGGTGGGCGATATCGCCGCCATCGCGCTCGACTCTTGCCAATCGGGGAGTGACGCCGTGGCTGAGAAGATCGGGAAGTATGAGGTGGTCGAGCGCATCGGGCGAGGCGGTATGGGCGTGATCTTCAGCGCTCGTGACCCGATGTTGAACCGTCCCGTTGCGCTGAAGGTCATCTCTGCGCTCGAAGTCACCGCTGAGCTGCGCTCCCGCTTCTTCCGTGAAGCGCAGGCCTGTGCTCGGCTCAGTCATCCCAACATCGTCACGGTCTACGACATGGGTGAAGACGACGGGCGGCTGTTCATCGTGATGGAGCTACTGGAGGGCGAGGATCTCCGGCAGCTCATCGGACGACGCGCGCCTCTGGCGGTCGAAGAGATGCTCCCGATCATGCAACAGGTCTGTGACGGCTTGCACTACGCACATCAGAAGGGCATCGTGCACCGGGACGTCAAGCCTGCCAACATCATGCTGCTCCGCACCGGCCAGGTGAAGATCCTCGACTTCGGCATCGCTCGAGTCGCGGCCGCTGATGCCGATCTCACCCGGACCGGGATGATTATGGGGACACTCCGCTACGTCGCTCCTGAGCAGGTGCGCGGGCGCGCGGACCATCGCTCGGACATCTTCTCGGTGGGCGCAGTGTTCTACGAGCTCCTGAGCTCGCGCCCGGCGTTCATGGGCGAAGACCCGATAGAGATTCTCGAGCAGCTCCGCACGGGGACTCCACGACCCCTGTGCGAGATAGACCCGGAGCTTCCACCCGAGCTGGCCGCCATCGTGGAACAGGCGATGCGTAAGGATCCGCTCCTCCGCTTCGCCGACCTGCAGCAGATGCGCATCCAGCTCGGACAGGCGCAGCGCGCGCGCCGAGGAAGCCGGGCGCGTTCGTGCGCGCGTGCGGACGCAACGAGGCGAATTGAGGCGCTGGAGAGCGCTCTGGCTGCGGAGATCGGGCCGCTTGGCCCCCGCGACCCGCTCGACGGCGACGCCGACCGCCAATGGCTCGCGACGCTGCAAGTACTGGAGCGGGAGATCGCACATCGCATAGAGACCGCGCGAGCGCAGCGCGCCCTGGCCGAGACCCTGGCACCGGCTCTGCGGCGCGGCCGCCGGTTGCTCGAAGCTGGGCAATTCGAGAGCGCCATTCCGGAATTCGAAGCAATCGTGACCGAGCTTCCGGCCCATGCGCACGCGGCGGAGGGGCTCGCGCAGGCTCGCGAGATGGCGGAGCAGTCTCGCCGTCGTCAGCTCGCGACCCGCCTCGCCATGGAGGCCCGCTCGGCCTTGGACGGTGGCGCCCACGCGCGCTGTCTGGAATTGCTCAAGCAGGCCGGCGACGGCTTCAATGACGCGGAGGCCGGCGCCGAGATGACCGCCCTGCGCCAACGCGCGGAGGCTGCACTGGCCGCCGAAGAGGCGGACCGCCGCGCTCGGGAGCAGGCGGGCTCCGCTCGCGACCGAATGGAGCAAGCGCGGCGCACCGCCGAGGGTTACGCCGCGGCATACCCGGACGCACACCAAGACGGCTTGGCTCAGTGGAACGCGGCCGAGGAAATCCGGGCATCTGGCGAGATGGCCTTCACCGGCGGCGCCTATGCCGAAGCACAGCCGCGGTTCGAGCGGGCCGCGACGCTGTACCGCGAGGCGGAGCACGCTGCCCACGACGCCCGGCTGACGCGTGAGCTCGCGCATGCCGACGCCGAACGGGCCCGCGAGACCGCAACGCGGGCCCGGCGCGCCGCGGTGGCGCCGGATACCATCCGGTATGCCCCTGAGCAGACGATCGGGAGGGAGCCCCCGGTGTCGCGAGCCCTGACGGCCGCTGAACCCTCAGCCGAGGGGGTCGACAGTCGGGCGGTGGTGGCCGACCCACCTCTCGTTCGAGTCGAGGAGGAGGGCTTGGGCGGCGCCATCATCGAGGCGACGGCGTCTTCTCCTCGGAGGCCGCGGCTCACGGGCGACTGGCAACACGCGACACGGCCGGCCGGGTGGCGTTGGGTGCAGTGGGCACGTGGACTTCTCGTCGGTGCCGGCGCCGTCGTTGCGATTGTGCTGGCAACCCTCTACTGGTCAACGACGCCCAAGCTTCTCCGCTCTCCCGAGCAACCCCGGCCCCTGCGGCACCGATGAGAGATTCTCCGGAACACCAAGCGATTCAGGAGTGGCATCATCACGTCAGCGTGGCCCGCGAAGAGGCGGCCGGCGCGCAGGCCGAGAGGCTATCCGCCGGTCAGTTTGCCGCCGCGGTGGAGAAGGCGCGGGCGGGTGACCTCGCGCGGGAGCAGCAGGACCTGCCGACGGCAGAACTGCGCTACCGAGAGGCGATCGAGGCGTTCGGTGTCGCCAGAGCCGAGGCGAACCGGTCCGTTCTGCCACCGCGCAGCGAGAGCGCAGCACGCGGGGTCGAAAGGGAGCGTCCGCCAGTGCCCTAGCGTCCACGGGACAAGGAGGTCCGATCCCATCTCCAAAGCGCGATCCCGACAAGAGCGTGCAGGGAGGCGCATCGACGACCACACGCAAGGACGCGGAGCAGGCTCGTGCACGGATGAGTGCGGCGAGGCGCGCGGCCGAGCAAGCCGCTGCCGGCTTCTTTGCCCGCACGCTGTTTGCGTCCGCGCAGGCGAAGGAGCGCGATGGCATCCGGGCCCTCGAGCAGTCGGACGACGAGTCAGCTATCCGATGGCTCAACGATGCCCAATCCTTGTACCAGACCGCAGCGTTAGAGGCCCGCCGGGAGGCCGACGCGGAACGCGAACTCGCGCCGGTGAAAGCCGCCCTCGAGGAGTCCCGGGCAACGGTGGCAGCGAGCCGACAACAGGCGCTGAAGGCCGAAGCGGAACAGCTCGCGAAAGGTGTCTTCGCCGCGGCTCAGGCGAGGCATGTTCAGGCCGACGGGTTGGTCGACCGCCGGGACCTTGCCGCCGCCGTGCAGGCCTATCAGGACGCGGCCGAGGGGTACAGACAGGCCATGCTCCGGGCCCAATCCGCACGCGAGGGTAAGTGACCGAGGCCAGACTGACGTGCCGGCCGTCGACATCCAGATCCATCCACACCGCGGGACGACCCCGTCACGACGGCAGGTAGATCCGGGCGAAATGATTGTCCACGACCTGGCCGTCGGCGCTCGCGACGAAGTTCGACGTGATGAGGCCCCGCGCTCCCCGCCCCCGCGCGGCGGTAGCGCCGCGCGTTCGCTGCCTCAGCCGCCGGCCTCGGCCCGGCAGAACCCCGGGTAGTGGATCACGAGGCCCGCCGCATTCATCTCGAGATCGGCGACGAAGGTACCGCCCGCGCTCTCGTACCGATAGATCGCCTCTCCAGTGCGCCGGTACACCTGCTCGAGCGGCTCGAGCGCAAAGCTGGGAAAGCGGAGCCAGGCCGCCCGCACCTCCGCCGCCTGACCGACGGCGAGGTCGAGCCGGCGGATCGGCAACGTATTGGTCGAGGGGCTGAAGTTCAGGTCGAGGTCGACGCAGCCCTCCACCGCGGGACAGTCGGCGCCGTTCAGCCGCCAGCGCCCGGCGGCGTCCACCGAGAGGTCGACGTCGACCGGTGCACTCCCGATGAAGCCCGCGACGCGTCCCGACACGGTGCGCCACCGGCCGTCGCAGTGGACCGCGTAGTCGAGCCGGCACGCCTGCCCCTCGTGGGCAAAGACCGCCGTCCCGGCCAGGCACCAGCCCGACGCCTCAGCGTGGAGCCGGGCGGCCTCGTGCCCCGCTCGATCGAGCCGTCGCCACAGGATCGCCTGGTCGCTCACGCCGGAACGTAGATCCGCGTGAAGTGGTTGTCCACGACGTCGCCACTGGCGCTGACGACGAAGTTCGACGTGATGAGGCCCTGCGCGCCCGCGAAGAGCCCCTCGCCCCCGGTCACCGACCAGATCACCGCGCCGTGTACCCAGCCCGGAATGGGGCTCGGCCCAACGCTGCCCCGCCCGACCGTGACGAACGAGATCTTGCCCGCCCGGCCATAGCTGATGGTGCCGTCCTCGGCGAAGCTGCCGTCGGCGAAGCGCTCCACTCGCGACTCGAGCACCGCGCGCTCTCCATCGATCGTGTCGACAGCGCTCTCGACGCCGCCGACGCCCAGCACCGTCCGGATGGCCTGGCTCGGCGCCAGGGTCTTCGCCTGCCGCATCGTCTCCGATCCGGGCACCGGCCCGGCCTGTCCTGTGAACGTGAGCGCGAACACCAGCTCTCTCACCCGCGTGCTCTCCTCTCCTCAGCTGCTGTAGCGGATCCGCGGATCGAGATAGCCGTACAGCAGGTCGACCGCCAGGTTGATGGTCATGAACATCACCGCGATGAACAGGATGGTGCTCTGGGTGAGCGGATAGTCGCGCTGGTAGATGGACCAGAGCACGAGCCGTCCGATGCCCGGCAGCGTGAAGACCTCCTCGACGACCACGGTGCCGCCGAGCAGGATGCCCACCTGGAGCCCGACCACCGTCACCACCGGAATCAGCGCGTTCTTGAGCGCGTGCTTCAGGATCACCGCCCGCCCCGCGAGCCCCTTGGCCGAGGCCGTTCTGACGTACTCCGAGCGCAGCACGTCGAGCATGCAGGCGCGCGTCATCCGGGCGATGCTCGCCGCGCTCGCCGTGCCGAGGCAGAGCGCGGGCAAGAGCATGATCGTCAGATTCCGCCGCGGGTCGGTGAAGAAGTCGACCCAGACGACCGGCGGCATCCAGCGCAGGGTCAGCGAGAAGAGGAGGATCAGCATGGTCCCCTGCCAGAAGACGGGGACGGACAGCCCGAGGAGCGTGCCGACGCGCGTCACGTTGTCGATGGCCTTGTCGCGGCGGACGGCGGAGAGGATGCCGGCGGCAATGCCGAGCACGAGCGAGAAGGCGACGGCGAGCCCGGTCAGCTCGATGGTCACGGGCAGGCGCTCGAGGATCAGCTCGAAGACAGGCTTGCCGGTGCGCCAGGACGTGCCGAGGTCACCCGCGCGAGCTGGCCGAGCCAGCGCACGTATTGCACCCACCACGGCTGATCGAGGCCGAAGAAGCGCTTGAGCTCGGCCACCATCGCCGGGCTCACGATGGCGTCGGCGCCGATCATCTGCTCGACGACGGTGCCGGGAATCAGCCGCAGCATGAGGAAGATCAGGAGGGTCAGCCCCGCCAGCGTGAGAGCCATCGAGTACAGCCGGACGACCAGGTAGCGGGTCATTACATAGGAGAGGCCTCGACGGCCCCTCCTAGACCTCCCCACATCGGATTGCGCCGGCGCAGCCGGCGCTCGGAGCGTCCGCACATCGCGGGATGCCGCCGGCTTCGCCGGCGCTCCGAGCGCCCGCACACGCGCTGGCAGTCGTCCGCTGCGGGTCATGCTTTGTCGAGCCAGACGCCCTCGAAGCCGTAGAGCAGCGTGGTCGGGTGCTGCTTGAAGCCCTTGACGGACGTCTGGGTGAAGTCGATGGTGTCGGCGGAGAAGAGCCACAGATGCGGCACGTTCTCCAGGATCATGATCTGGGCGCGGTCGTAGATCTCCTTGCGCTTCTTCTGATCCATGGTGCGGCGCCCGTCCTCGAGGAGGGCGTCCAGCTCGGGCACGCTCCAGCTATTCCAGTTCTGCCCCTTCGTCGAGTGCAGCGCGCGGAAGAACGCGGTGTCGGGATCGGCGTAGCCGGGCGTCGTGTTCATCGTCATGTCGAAGTCTTTCGCGAGCCAGCGCTTGATCCACACCGCGTACTCGACGTTCTCGATCTCCGCGGTGATGCCGATCTTCTTGAGCTGCGCGGCGACGACCGGGGCCCCCGAGACCATGGTCGGGAAGGTCGGGATCACGAGGAGCTTGACGGTGAACCCGGAGCCGACCCCGGCGTCCGCCATGAGCTTCTTCGCCTTGTCGACGTCGGGCTTGTAGTAGCGCATCCACTGCTCTTCCGGGAGCTGCCACTGCTTCATGGGCGCCGTCGCGGGCGCGGTGAGCCGGCCGAAGCCGGCGGCGGCCACGCGCATGACCTGCCCGCGGTCCACCGCCCAGCTGATCGCCTGACGCACGCGGACGTCCTTGAGCGGCCCGTGCGTCGCATTGATGTTGAGGTAGTCGTAGCCGAGGCGCGAGCTGCGGTAACCGGTCAACGCCTTCTCGTCCTTCAGGAGGTTGTAGTTCTTGTTGTCCTCGATGAACGCGTGCTGGAGCTGCCCCGTGCGGAGCGCCGCGACGATATTGGCCTCGTCGGGGATGATGCGGAGGTTCACCTCGTCGACGTAGGGCAGGCCCTTCTTGAAGTAGCTCGCGTGCCGCTTCAGCACCATCTGCTGCTCGACCTTCCAGTCGACGAGCATGAAGGGCCCGGTGCCGAGCGCCGCCTTGTTGAGATCCCCGTGCTTCTTGATCCCCGCCTCGCTGATGATGAAGCCCCAGAAGCCGCCGAGCGCCGCGAGCATTCCCGCGAACGGCTCCTTGGTGGTGAACTTGACGGCGTACTTGCCCGCCGGCTCCACCTTGTCGACGGCGATGAAGTCGGACTTGCCCGGCGACTTCTCGAAGAGGCGGTCGAACGTGAACTTGACGTCGGCCGACGTCATCTCCTGGCCGTCGTGAAACTTGACGCCCTGGCGGAGCTTGAAGGTCCACGCGAGGCCGTCCTTGCTCACCTCCCACGACTCCGCGAGCTCGGGGACGGGGTTCATGTCCCCGTCGAAGCGGACGAGCTGGTTGTACATCATGGGCGAGCGCCGGCTGCGCGAGAACGCCGGCACGAGCTGGGGGTCGAGCCCCGTCGCCTCGTTGTTCTGGGCGGAGACGAAGACGCCGCCGGGCTTGGGGGTCTGCGCGAGGGCGGGCCGCCCGAGGCTCAGCGCGCCGGCGGCGAGGCCGCCCGCCTTGAGGAGCTGGCGCCGCGTGAGTCGGCGGGGATCGAAGGAGCCGGATTCAGTCGTCATGGTCATTCTCCTCTACTGCGCATTGGGGTCGAGGATGTCACGAAGACCGTCGCCCAGCAGGTTGAACGCGAGCACGGTGACCATGATCGCGATGCCGGGGAAGACGGAAATCCAGGGCGCGGTCTCGAGGTACGTGCGTCCCTCGTTGAGCATATTGCCCCACGACGGCGTGGGAGGCTGGGCGGACAGCCCCAGATAGGAGAGCGAGGCCTCGATCAGGATGGCCTGGGACAGCGCCACCGTGCCCTGCACCACGAAGGGCGAGATCACGTTGGGCAGGATGTGCTTGAGCGCCACCACCCAGCGCGTGGCGCCGAGCGCCCGGATGGCCTCGACGTATTCCTTCTCTCGCTCGGACAGGACGGGACCGCGCATCACGCGGGCGAAGAGCGGCGTGTAGACGATGGCGATGGCCACGACGGCACTGTTCACCCCGGGGCCCCGCATGGCCGCGATGCCGACGGCGAGGAGCAGGCCGGGGATGCTGAAGAAGACGTCCATCACGCGGTTGATGGCATTGTCCCACGCGCCGCCCAGGTAGCCCGCGGCGAGCCCGAGCGCGCCGCCGAGCACCATGGCCACGGCGATGGACGCGCAAGCGACGTAGAGCGAGATGCGCGAGCCGTAGATCACGCGGCTCAGGATGTCCCGCCCGAAGCGATCGGTGCCGAAGGGAGCCTTCCAGCCGGGCCGCGCCTCGACCAGGTCGAAGTTCTGCTCATCCGGTGGAGAGGGAGCGATGTTGCCCGCAAAGACGGCAGCGAAGAGGATCGCGAGGGCGGAGAAGGCGCCGGCGAGGACGAGACCGCTCCGGGCCACGCGCCGAACCGGCCGAGCCCATCGGATTCGTGCCGGGTCGACCGCCGGCGCGCCGATCACTCGCTCGGTCCTGGCCTCCACGAGCGTGAGCCTAGGCGCGACGTTCTCCGCTGTCAACCACTACCGCCAGCGCTGTAGGGAAGCACTACGATCTGTCCGCTCCCGAGAGCAAATGAAATGTCCGCTTTTCGAGGCGGCCCCGGTATGGCCATGGGTGGAAGGGGGCCACCCATGCTCTATGCCGCGGTCGCTGTGGAGCGGGCCATGAAAGTCCAGGAGGTCATCTGTCGGGTGTTGGCCGGGACCCTGACGTGGTTGCAAGGCGCCGACATTCTCGGCATCCATACGCGCAGCCTGCGCCGCTGGCGCGCCCGCTATGAGCGCGACGGCGTGCTGGGCCTGCACGATGGGCGCCGCGGCCAGCCCTCGCGCCGCAAAGCGCCCGTCGCGGAGGTCCAGCGCATCCTGCGCCTGTATCGCGAACGCTACGGGCCGCGCGACGGGCACCCCGGCTTCAACGTGCGGCACTTCTACCACCTTGCCCGGCGCGATCACGGCGTGACCCTGTCCTACACCTTCGTCAAGCTCGCGCTGTACGAGGCCGGCCTCGTCCGCAAGGGGCGCACCCGGGGGCGCCATCGCCGCCGCCGCGAGCCGCGCCCGTGCTTCGGCGAGCTCCTGCACCTCGACGGCAGTCGCCATGCCTGGCTCGCGCTGTGCCCGACGGAGCGCCAGACTCTCATCGCTGTCCTCGACGACGCCACCAAGCGGCTGCTCTATGCGCAGCTCTGGCCGGGCGAGACCACCGCCGCCGTGATGAGCGCGTTGCAGACCGTCTTCCAGACCTACGGCCTGCCGATCGCCCTCTATACCGACCGCGCCGGGTGGGCCTTCTACACCCCCACCGCCGGCGGCAAGGTGGATCTCTCGCGCCCCACGCAACTCGGCCGCGCCCTCACCCGCCTCGGCATTGAGCATATCCCCAGCTATTCCCCCAGGGCCGCGGCCGGGGTGAGCGGCTCAATCGCACCCTGCAAGGCCGGCTCATCAACGAGCTCCGCGTGGCGGGCATCACCACCGTCGAGGCCGCCAACGCCTACCTGCGCGAACACTTCATCGCCGACTACGACACCCAGTTCACCTGCCCGCCCGCGGACCCGGACCCGGCCTTCGTGGCGCTCGGCACCGTCGACCTGGCTCTCATCCTGTGCCATGAGGAAGAGCGCACCGTCGGCCTCGACAATGTCGTCGTCCTCGAGGGCGTGCCGTTGCAACTCGCCAAGCAGCCCGGCCGCCGCACTTGCGCGCGCCTGCGCGTGACCGTCCGCCGCCACCTCGATGGCACCCACTCCGTCTGGCGCGGCCCGCAATGCTTGGGCCGCTACGACGCCACCGGTGCCCCCTCGTGGCGTCCACGCCTCGTCGGCCGACTCGCGCACGCGCCCACAGCCTCCAGGCGCCGCGCCGACGGCCCCCGCCTCGCTCGCGCTCCCTCCCCCGGCTCACGCGCCCACGTCAGGGCCCTCGCTTGCCGACGGGCCCCCGCACCTGAGCGGACAGATCACTTGTCAAAACCAAGCGGACATTTCACCACTACCGCCGCGCGGCACGCCGGTGGCGTTCGCCGGGACGGGATGCTATGCTCGGCGCGCCCAACTCCAACTCGATCAAGGAGACGCCTGATGTCCAGCACATTTCTCTACCGTCTTCCGGTGGAGCAGACGCAGTGGAAGGTGGACGGCCAGACGACCACGTCCTTCACGTGGGAATACGAGGACGGCAGCGCCGACCTCCTGCGGCTCTACGCCAAGGGCAAGAAGCAGCAGTGGGACGCCGCGGAGCGGATCGACTGGTCCCTCGAGATGGATCCCGACAACCCGATGGGCCTCGACGACAAGACCATCGCGATCTACGGCACCGACCTCTGGAACCGGCTGACCGACAAGGAGCGCGCCCACGTCCGGCGCAACCTGCAGGCCCATACCCTGTCGCAGTTCATGCACGGCGAGCAGGGCGCCCTCATCGCGACGTCGAAGATCGTCCAGACGGTGCCGAGCATCGAGGCGAAGTTCTACGCCGCGACCCAGGTCATGGACGAGGCGCGGCACGTCGAGGCGTACGCGCGGCTGCTGCACGAGAAGGTCAAGCTCGCCTACCCGATCACGCGCACCCTGGCGCTCCTGCTCGAGAGCACCATCACGGACCGGCGCTGGGACATGACCTATCTCGGCATGCAGGTGCTGATCGAGGGCCTGGCGCTCGCGGCCTTCCAGCGCATCCGCGACTCGTCGTCGAACACGCTCGCCGCCGCGGTCAACGCCTACGTCATGCAGGACGAGGCGCGGCACGTCGCCTTCGGCCGGATCGCCCTGCGCGACTACTACCCCCAGCTGACGGACGCCGAGCGCGACGAGCGGGAGGAGTTCGTGGTCGAGGCCTGCTACCACATGCGCGACCGCTTCAACCAGCCGGAGGTGTGGGACAACCTCGGCCTCCCGGTCAAGGAATGCGTCGAGGCGGTCGAGCAGTCCGAGTACATGCGCCTCTTCCGCACGCGTCTGTTCTCGCGCATCGTCCCCACCGTCAAGGACATCGGGCTCTGGGGCCCGCGGGTGCGCAAGGCCTACGAGGACATGGGCGTGATGGAGTTCGCCACGCTCGACGCCCAGGCCATGCTCGACAACGACAACCGCGTGGCCGAGGAGTTCGACGCCAAGCGCTTCGTCGCCCAGGCCCTCTCGACCTCGTAGGCGGCACCGCGGGAATTCTTCGCGCCCCGCCGCCTCCGGCGGGGACTGTGCCTGGCACCAGTCGCTGATACGGCGAAGCCCCACTCCGCCGAGAGGCGTTTGCCGCACGACTCCTGAACGAACATGCGATGACCGGGCGGCGCCCTCCCGGACGATGCGGGCGAAGAGACGCCGCCTACATCTGCCCCGCGTATTCCGCCTTGTCGACCACCGCCTCGATCAGCGTGAACCGGTCGCTTGCGAGCGCGGTCCGGCATGCCGAGGCCAGCGCGGTCCGGTCGGTGACGCGCACGCCGTGCCCGCCGTACGCGCGGGCGACGGCGACCAGGTCGGTGGCGGGAAAGTCGACGCCGAGGTTGCCGAGGCCCATCCGCCGCTGCTTCAGCTCGATCAGCGCGAGCGACCGGTCGGCGAAGCAGACGATCGTGAGCGGCAGTCCGAGGTCGCGCAGCGTCGCCAGCTCACCGATGGTCATCTCGAGGCCGCCGTCGCCGGTGAAGCACACGACAGGGCGGTCGGGCCGCGCCAGCTTGGCCCCGATGGCCGCCGGCAGGCCATAGCCCATCGTGGCGAGACCCGTCGACTGAAGCAGGCCGTACGGCTCGTAGCACCGCCAGACCTGGCTCAACAATATTCGGTGCGAGCCCGTGTCCACGGTGGCGAGGGTCTCGCGCGGAAAGACGCTCCGGCAGGTCGCCACGACGGCGTGCGGCCCCCAGCTCGCGGCGTCGGGCGGGCGCAGCGCGGCATCGATCTCGCCGCGCACGGAGCCCGGCAGCCCATCGAGCCAGGTGCTCCCGGCGCGATCGGGGATCGCGGACGCCAGCCCGCCCAGCGCCGGCCGGAGATCGGCGACGAATTCGAGCTTCGCGCGATGGACGCCGTGCTCGTTGGGCGCCCAGCCGATCTCGGCGGAGTCGGTCCGCGCGTCCCAGGGCTGGATCCAGGAGTCGCGCATCTCGACGGGATCGTAGCCGAGGCACAGGATCAGGTCCGCGGCGTGGAGCGCCTTGAACAGCGCCCGATCGGCCACCGGCGAGAGCCCGGCGCCGCCGATCACGAGCGGATCGTCCTCGGCCACGACACCCTTGGCCTTGTAGGTCGTGATGACCGCCGCGCCCGCCCGCCGCGCGAGCGCCGCCAGCTCGGCGTGCGCACCGTGGTGGAGGATGCCGAGGCCGGCCAGGATCAGCGGGCGCTCGGCGCTCGTTAGCCAGCTCACGAGCATGTCGAGCTCCGGGCCCGCGGCGAGGGCCGCCGGCGCCCGCCGCGGCAGGTCGCCGGGCGGCGCCTCCATGATCGCGCCGGCCACGCCCACCGGGACGTTCAGATGGACGGGCCCGGGCACGCCGCTCGTGGCGAGCGCAATCGCGCGGTCGACGAGCGCGCCCGCGCCGCGCTCCCCGAGCGTCACGCTGCTCTTGGTGATCGGCGCGAGCAGCGCGCCCTGGTCGAAGACCTGATGCGTGTAGGTCGCCGTGGTGCCCGCGTCGAAGGCCGCGGTGAGCACGATCATCGGCGTGCGGTCGAGATAGGCGTGGGCGACGGCCGTCACCAGGTTGGTGACGCCCGGCCCGATCGTGCCGACCAGGACGCCCGGCGTCCGCGTGAGCTGCGCCACCGCGTCGGCCATGAAGCCGCCCGCCGTCTCGTGCTTGACCAGGTGAAACGCGATGCCGGCGCGCGCGAGCGCGTCCATGACCGTCAGCACCTCGCCGCCGGGGATGCCGAACGCGTGCCGGGCGCCGGTCTCGCGGATTCGCTGCGCGATGTGGTCGGCGACGGTCGTCACGAAGCTCTCGCTGCCGAATCGGAAAGGGGGCTGTCAGTTCTCACGCTTCTTCGGATATCACGGCGGCAGCACGTTGCCGACCGACTCCTGCCCGCCGTCAGGTGTCTGCGACGGCGGAGTGCACTTGACGTCGAGCTGAAGCTGCTGCACCCGGTTCTTGTAGGAGCCTTCGAAGCGGAGGCAAGGGAAGATGGGTGGATCGGTGTTGGGGATGACGACGGGGTCCTTGACGCTACCACCCGTGACCGTATTGCGCCGCGGGAATCTCCAGTAGCCCGGCGAGGGATCGCTTGCCTCGTCCTGATGGGCTTCGAACAGGTACCCTCGGCCGTTCGAGATCGTGTTGTTCACGAAGGTGTTGCCCGACGAGTCGCCGCGGACCGTGATCGAGCCGTTCGTCACCGTGTTCTGCGCGACAAAGGCGCCATGGCTGTTCTTGAGAAAGATGGCGGCGCTGTCCGTCTCGGACGAGATGTTCATGATGACTTGGACGTTATTCGAGTTGAGTACGTAGATATTCTCTTCTTTGCTGTCGATCACGACGTTCTCGCGGATCACCGTATTGTGCGAGCCCGAGCCGTTGTGAATCCCCTCCTCGACCTTCCTGACCCCGCTCGCGCTGGGTTTGCCCACCTGATTGCCCTGGAGCAAGTTGCCCGTGCTTGCGCCCGCCACCTCGATGCCGTATTTCCGGTTCCCGAAGATCACGTTGTTGATGATGCGGTTGTTGTGGCCGCTCCCGATCCGGATACCCTGTCTGAAGCCGGTGATGCTGCAGCTGTTGACCTCCACACCGGTCGCCGGGTCGAGATGGATGCCAATGTCGTCATTGTCGTCAGTGCCGGTCGGAGCACCCGTCAGGGTGTGGCCAACGCAGTTGAGTACGATGGATGAACCCACCACAAAGAGGCCTGTCTTTTGGCAGCCTCCGATATTTGAGGTGAGCGTCGTATTGGCGACCACGGTGTCGCCGCATTGGCATGCCTTCACGCCGTCGCCGCAGTCGGCGGCCGTCGCCGTGGCCGCCCACCCCAGCACCCCCACGACTGTCGCAGCGACCGCCCAACCAAGAGCCGCGACGTGCCCAGAAGATCTTCTCGCGCATTGTCATCGTCCTCCTGCCGCGCCGGGGCCGCGGCACGGGGGCAGGGCTGGGCTTGACTCCCTCGCGGCCTGCGCTCCGCACAGCGCGATTGGCAGCGGCACTACTGCGTCCTCACCGCGACGCTCGTCGTTCCCCGGATCGCGCCGGCCGTGTCCTCGAAGCGAACGAAGGCGCGGTTCCGGCCCGGGTCGAAGGGCACCACGCCATGGCCCGTGACGAAAACCGCGAAGGTCGGAGTCTGGCCCGAGCCGACGTCGACCGTCACCGAGGGACCGATCCCGGAGATGCACTGCCCGGTCCCCGGATTGGTCTGACAAAGGCCGAGCGACACGGGGATTGGAGCGTCTCCAGTGTCGACGCGGGCGGTGATCCGCGCGCCCGCGCCCACGTTCACCGTCGCCACCGCAAAGGCCCCGGCCCCGGTCTCGCCGGGGACGTTCACGATCCCGTCATTGTTGACCGTGGCGACGAGGGCGATGATGTCCGGAGGCCGGCTCGACTCCGCGGAGAGCAGGAGCGTATTGACGCCCTGGGTAGATGGGCGCAGGCGGGGTATTGTCGCAATCGAATTTGATCTGCACCGCGGTGGGGAGGAAGGCCTGTCGCGAGGTGAAGGTGAGGAGGAATGTCTGGAGGCCTCCGCTCGGGATCGTCACCGGAGTATTGGGCCCGCCTACCACCTGATTGGTCGAGTCCGTTCTCCAGAACGCGAAGGTCGCCGGAGTGCTCGTCACGGGCGTGATCGTGCAGTTCTGCGCGGGCAGGAGGCCCGTCGCGATCACCGTCGCGAAGGCGGTTGCGGTCGCGCCGGTCTGAACGGAGCGGCTGCCTGGGAGCACGGCTGCGGCGAGCGTCACCGGAACGTTGGACGCACCCGGTACGCCAGCCTGGATGAGCTTGGGGGCCCCATTGTCCCACCCGGCAAACGAAAGCGTGAACGCCTGCTCGCGGTCGAAGGCGATGGACGGGCCCGCCGCGGCGTCCAGGATGACCGTAGCCGCCGAGAGGAGATCGGCGCAGAGCCGCGAGCCCCCGAGGGCCGGCAGCAAGACGGCATTGTACTCGAGGCCGCCCTGGAGCAGCGTGAAGTCGCCCGAGCAGAGGAGCGGGGCCGCGCTCGTCGGGGAGGCCTGCATGAGGACGGCCGAGCCGGTGCCGTCCTGACACGCGCGTCGCCACACCTGCACGTGCATGGCTTCGCCGAAGTTGGTGGCCGTGTCGAGCGCGACGGCGGGTGACCCGGGCGGCGCCGGCAGCGGATCCGGCAGGCAGCCAGGGGAGATAGGGCCGGCGTGGGCGGGCAGCCACCCGGCGAGGAGTGCGAGCGCAGCGAGCACCACCATCCGCAGTGCGCGAACACTTCCAGTCCTCGACGAACGCGTTGTGAGCATGATCGTTACCTGCGAAGCGCCGAGACCCTCGTCCTCGCGCGGGACGCGACCCGGGACGCTCCATTGGTCATACTGGACGCCCGGCGACGAGATGTCCAGGCCCCAAAAAAAGAGATAAAAGAGATTAAAGAGATTGAGAGGTCGTACATGTACGCCCTCCGCGCCTTGCTCCCCAGCGCCTGGGCCTCCCACGCATGCGCGGGCCAGCCGCTTGAACCCGTGCCGCGGGCCGGTGCATACTCGCCCCTAGCCGGCGCACCCACACCCGAGGGAGGCCTCACATGACGCGCATCGCCTACTTCAACGGCAAGTTCGTGCCCGAGACCGAGGTGGTCATCCCCTACCGCGACCGCAGCTTCAACCGCGGCGACGGCTGCTTCGACATGACGCGCACCTTCGACGGGCGCATCTTCCGCCTCCAGGAGCACGTGGAGCGCCTCTACCGCTCGCTGCGCTATCTGCGCATCGACATCGGCCTCGAGCCCAAGGAGGTCGTCGCGATCAGCGAGGAGGTCGTCCTGCGCAACGAGCATCTCCGCGCCGCCGCCGGCGACTGGTGGCTCGCCCAGCGCGTGAGCCGCGGCGTCGACGCGATCGGCGACGAGGGCTGGGCGCATACCGGGCCGCAGGTCATCGTCGACTGCACGCCGCTGCCGCTCAAGGCGCGGGCGCCGCAGTTCCGGGACGGCATCGACGTGGTGATCCCCTCGATCCGCCGCATTCCGCCGCCGATGCTGAGCCCGCGCGCCAAGACCCACAACTACCTGAACCTCATCCTCGCCGACAAGGAAGTCAAGGCCGCGCAGCCGCAGGCGTGGTCGGTGCTGCTCGACGAGAACGGCAACCTCTGCGAGGGGATCGGCAGCAATATCTTCGTGGTGCGCGACGAGCGGATCTACACGCCGCGCGAGAAGTACGTCCTGCCCGGCGTGAGCCGGCGGACGGCGATGGAGCTCGCCGCGCAGCTCGGCCTGACCGCGGAGGAGCGCGACCTCGACGTCTACGACGCGGTCACCGCCGACGAGGTCTTCCTGACCTCGACCAGCCTCTGCATCTGCCCCGTCCGCTCGGTGAACGGCCAGGTGATCGGCGACGGCCGCGTGCCCGGTCCGGTCACCAAGCGCATCACGCAGGCGTACGTCGCTTCCGTCGGCACCGATTTCGTGGCCCAGTACCTGTCCCGGCTCGCCTGATCCCGGCGCCGCCGCCACTGCCAACCCGCTTCGAGGAGACCCAGATGGCCGAGAGTGAGAGCTACAAGAAGGGCCAGGAGATGCGCCGCCGCCTGCTCGGCGACGCCTACGCCAACCGCGTGAACAGCACGACTTACAACGAGCCCGTCATGAAGAAGTTCATCGACGCCGCGACGGAGAACGTCTTCGGAGCGCTCTGGACGCGGCCGGGCCTGGATCTGAAGACGCGCACCCTGGTCACGCTGGTCTCCGATGCCGCCACCGGCCGCGAGCCCGAGCTGGCCATCCACCTGCGGATGGCGCTGCGGCAGGGGTGGACCGAGGACGAGCTGACGGAAGTGCTGATCCACCTCATGGGCTATGTCGGCGCGCCGCTCATCCGGGATGCCATGCTGGTCGCGCGCGACACCTTCGCCGAGGTGAAGAAGGAAGCCGTGGCGGGCTGAGCGGCGTCCGCCCGCGCGAGCGGCCGGCGCCTGGCGCGATGCGGGCGCCGCTCAGCCGATCATCGTGACGGCGCCGCTCTTCAAGTCGTAGACGCCGCCGACCACCTTGACCGTCGCCCCGCTTGACCGCGGGCGCCACGATGGGCGGCAGCGCCTTGAGCCGCGCGACGCCGGCCAGGACATTGGCCCGGATCGCATTGTCGAGCGGGTCGCCCGGCTTGCCCTTGGCCGCGGCGACCGCGGGCTTGATCGCGTCGACCAGTCCCGCGATGGCGCCGGGCAGCGCGTCCTTGGCGTCGAGGTGCTGGAGCGCCGCCTTCACGGCGCCGCACTGCGTGTGACCGAGCACCAGGATGAGCGGCACGCCGAGCTCGGCGACGGCGTACTCGATGCTGCCCTTGACGATGACACCGGCATTGCTCACGACGTTGCCCGCGACCCGGACCACGAACAGATCCCCGACCCCCTGGTCGAACAGGATCTCCGGCGACACGCGCGAGTCGGCACAGCCCACGATGAGGGCCTCCGGGGTCTGGCCCTCGGCGAGGGCGGCGAAGTCTTCCGGCTTCCGGCGCGGCCCGGCGGCTTGCCCGCTCGCGAACCGCCGGTTGCCGTCGAGGAGGTCGCGCAGGATCGCGGCGGGATCGCGGCGCGCCGCTCCCGCCACCGGGGCCCCGCCCGCCGGCAGGGCGCGCGCGGAGGCGACGAGGCCGGCCGCGCCCATGACCGCAAGTTGCATGAGCCGGCGGCGCGAAACACGTTGGTCCTGCATGACGAGGATCCTCCTGTCGGTGCCCACCGCACAGTGCCACACAGCGCAACGCGAGACAAGGTCGCTCGGACAATGTTATCGTTCGACGGCGAGGGCTGTCACCGCCCAACCGACCCCCAGGACAGGAGATCGTCATGCACTATCGCACGCTCGGGAACAGCACGCTCAGCGTCTCGGCCATCGGGCTCGGCCTGCATGTCCATGTCGGGCGTCTACGGCAAGGGGATGACGCCGAGTCGATCGCCGTGGTCCACAAGGCGCTCGACCTCGGCGTCAACTTCGTCGACTCCTCGGACATGTACGGCTGGGGGCAGAACGAAGAGCTGCTCGGCCGCGCGATCAAAGGCAGGCGCGATCAGGTCGTGCTCACCACCAAGTTCGGCCAGGTCCAGAGCCCGGACGGCAAGGGGAACCTCGTCGACGGCAGCCCCGCCCACGTGGCGCGGGCGTGCGACGCGAGCCTGAAGCGGCTCGGCGTCGACGTCATCGACCTCTACTCCCAGCACCGCGTCGACCCCAAGGTGCCGATCGAGGACACGGTGGGCGCGATGTCGCGGCTGGTCGATCAGGGCAAGGTGCGCTATATCGGCCTGTCGGAGGCCGCGCCCGCCACCATCACCCGGGCGCACGCCGTGCATCCCATCAGCGCCGTGCAGACCGAGTACTCGCTCCTCTACCGGAACCCGGCCGAGGAGACGCTGCCCACCTGCCGCGATCGCGGCATCTCGTACGTCGCGTACTCGCCGCTCGGCCGGGGCTTCTTGACGGGAACCATTCACGAGCTCGACGACATCCCCGCGGACGACCGGCGGCGCCAGCATCCGCGCTTTCAGGAGCAGAACTTCGATCACAACCGGAAGCTGATCATGCAGATCGAGGACATGGCGAGGGAAAAGGCGTGACGCCGTCGCAGCTCGTCCTCGCCTGGCTCCTCGCCCAGGGCGACGATATCCTTCCCATCCCCGGCACCAAGCACGTGGCGCGCCTGGAGGAAAACGCGGGCGCCACCGCCATCAAGCTCGACGCCGCCGACCTCGCGCGGATCGATGCGGCGATGCCGCCGGGCTCGGCCGCCGGCTCGCGATACCCCGAGCCGATGATGAAGGGCGTGCACATCTGAGATGGCCATGACCAAGCGACGCGTCGTGGTGACGGGGGCGGCGGGCTACGTCGCCCAGCGCATGTGGAAGGAGCTGTCCGACCGCTGGGACCTGGTCCCGATCGACGTCCGCGACACGACGCGCGGCGGCGTGAAGGTCCCCGGGATCATCGTCGCCGACCTCACCCGCCCCGATCGGAACGAGTACCGGCAGCACTTCGCGGGCGCCGATGCCGTCATCCACTGCGGCTTCGTCAGCGCGCCGCGGCTCGACGCCACGACCTGGCAGAACAATAGCGACGCCAAGTTTCAGGCGGAGCACGCCAACGTGGCGCTGGCCTACAACGTCTACCGGACCGCGCTCGAGGAGGGCGTGCGCCGCGTGGTGGCGTGCAGCTCGAACCACGCCGCCGACTACTACGAGCGGCTCGTCTGGGCGGGACGGCTCGACATGGTGACGCCGGAGATGCCGCCGCGCTCGGACAACTGGTACGGCTGGGCCAAGGCCGCCTACGAGCTGCTCGGCTTCGTCTTCGCCACCGGCCAGGTCGACGGCAAGCGGCTCGAGGTCGTGCAGTGGCGCATCGGCGGGCCCGCGCGACGACGACATCGACCACGTCGCGCCCGGCGATCTGAAGACGATGCACCGGGCGCTGGGCGCCTATCTGTCGCGGCGCGACCAGGTGCAGCAGGCCATCCGCATGGTCGAGACGGAGGACATCAGGGACGAGCACGGCGTGCCCTTCCTGATCGTCTACGGCATCAGCGGCAATACCCATCGCTTCTGGAGCCTCGCCAATGCGCGCGAGAAGATCGGCTATGCGCCGGAGGACGACAGCCAGGTGAACTTCGCGGACAAGATCGCCGCCATCGCCCGCGCGGCCAAGAAGTAGCGCGTGCCGTGGGGGCGGGGTCCCCGCTATCGCGTCGAGCGCGCGCTCGACGGGATCAGCTGGGCGGCGGCGCGGCTCGGGCTCCTGCGGCTCACCCCGTGGCTCGCCCGGCCCCTCTTCGTCGCCGAGGACGTCCGGCCCCAGCCCTTCATCGTGGTCCTGTGCGGCGGCTGCCGCTTCAACGGCCGGCTCAGTGAGTCCACGTGCGCGCGCGTCGAGCACGGCGTCCGCCTGTTCGAGCAGGGCCTGGCGCCGCGCCTCATCCTGAGCGGCGGCCGCTGGGCGCCGCACCGCCCCGCCTGCGCGCCCCGCATGCAGGCGCTCGCGCTGGCGCTCGGCGTCCCGCCCGAGGCGATGATCGTGGAGAACCGGTCCGCGAGCACCGCGGAGAACGCCCGCGAGGTCGCGCGCCTGCTGCGCGCGGAAGCCGCCCCATCCATCCTCCTCGTGACCGGCCCGCTGCACATGCGCCGCGCCAAGCTCTGCTTCGAGAAGCTGGGCGTGCACGTCGCCTGCGCGCCGACCCCGGGCACCGGCCACCGGTCATCGCTCCTCGTCAAGGAAGTGCTGCACGAGTACCTCGGCCTCGCCTACTACCGCGCCCACCGCTGGATCTAGCGGTACCGGGCCAATCTGCTTCGCCATACTTCGTTACTCGGTCGCCCGCGACGCTCAACGCTACATGACAAGTACGCCTCGCGTCGCGGCGCCTCGCCTGCGCTCGCCTCGTCCTGGCTCGCAACTTGACCCGGTACTCCAGGCTCAAACCAACCCACCGTAGATCTGACGCGCGTTATTACCCGCCCCGCACCGCCCTGACGCACGCGCCGGCGTCCGCGCGCCCGAGGGCCAGCGCGCGGACGATCCCGCCGGCGTCGAAGTCGAGCGGGCGCAGCTGCAGCGGCGCCGAAGGCGTGAGGAGCCGCACGTCGACGGTCGGATACTTGAGCCGCGCCAGCTCGACGTCGCGGCGGATCTGGTGGATCATGCTCATCTCGAACGCTCCCTCGATGGCCGCGCGCATGGTCGTCGGCCGCCGCCCGCGCTCGTCCGGCGCATAGCTCATCACCACGAGCACGCGGCCGAGGGGACCCCCGCCTCGAGCGCCTCCAGCACGGGCGCGCGGCCGGTGAGCCCGCCGTCCACCAGGAGCGCGCCGTCGATCTCGACGGGGAAAGGCGCCGGGCACCGCCGCCGCCGCGAAGAGCGCGTCGACCGTCACGGTGGCATTGTCGAAGATCCGCTTGTCGCGCCGCTCGAGGTCGGTCGTGGTGACGAGCAGGCGCATCGGCGCGGCGCGGATGCGGTCGATCTCCACCGTCGCCGCGATGAGGTCGCGGAGTGGGCGGGCATCGAAGAGTGAGCCCGCCCGATCGAGCGCCACGAGGGTGAGCCAGCCCGGCAAGAGGCCCGCGAAGAAGACGGGCGCCCGCAGCGAGTAGAGCTTGTCGCGGTCGAGCCCGCGCCACAGCGCCTCGAGCCGCTCGACGCGCCCGGCGGCGATCATCGCCCCGTTGAGCGCCCCCGCCGACGAGCCGGCGACGAGCGCGATGGGCAGCCCGCCTCGACGAGGGCGGCGGCCACGCCGGCCTCCCACGCGCCCTTGGCGCCGCCGCCCGACAGAACCAGCGCCATCGGCGCATCGGGCGGCGGCGCCGCGCTCGACCCCGCGCACCGCGCCGGCTCGGCGGCGCTCGACGCCGGCGCGAGGATCCTCGTCACGAGCGCGATGAGCACCAGCGGCATCACGTATCGCATCGGTCTCTGTCTCCAACTCTGGACATTCCGCTCGCCATGGATGCCGGCGCATGCTCGCGCCAGCTCGAATCCCATCTCGGAGGGCGACGATGATCAACGGTCAGATCGAGTTCTACGACGAGGACAGCGAGTGGGGCCTCATCCGCGGCGACGACGGCCACCTGTACGAGCTGCGCTCCGCCCAGCTCGCGGGCCCAGCGCCGCGGGTCGGCGACAAGGTCCTGTTCGAGCCCCAGCACGCCGCGGGCGCGCCCCGCGCCGTCGCCGTGCGGCGGCTCAGGCCCGCACCGGCACCCATCGACCTGCGGCGCAGCGGCGCGAGGACGTGATCGCCGCGGCGCGCCGGCGCGCCCGATCACCGGCCGTCCGGCTCGCATCCCGCCAGCTCCGCCTGTCCGTCGGCGGGGTACAGGATGCGGGTCCCGCTCGGGCAGGCGAACGGCGTGAGCCGGTGCGCCGCGCACCCGCCGTCGAGCACGTGCCGCACGGACCACCCGCGCACCGTGAACGCATCCGCCAGGAGCCGGCGATGGCACCGCTCCGGCACCGCCTCCGCGCACATCAGCGCGATCCGCCGCGACGCGGCCAGCGCCTCGACCTCCACCATGGACCGCTCGAACTCCGGCGTGAGCATGAAGTCGGCGTAGCCGCGGAAGGCCTTGACCCGCCACCCGATATTCGGCGAGTCGGGCGCCGGTGTCCGGAAGCCGCCGAGGTCCCGGCGCCAGACGTATGCGATCCCCGCCGTCGCGAGTGATGCCTCGAGGGCCTCGCGCGCGAAGTGCGGATGGCGCCGCGACGCCGGCCAGCGCCGCACGTCCACGACGATGTCCACCGCATGCGCGCCGAGGAGCCCGAGAAACACGTCGAGCTCGCGCGTCGAATGACCGATGGTGTGGACGGGATGGGGATCGGCACAGCTTGCCGCGGCCGGCATCGGGCAGCTCGAGTCGCGGCCGAGCCAGGCCGATCAGGACTCGCCGGCGCGCCGGGGCAACCGCACGGTGAAGACCGTGCGCCCGCCGCTCGCCTCGGCGACCACGCCGCCGCCGTGCGCCCGCGCGATCTGGTCGACGATGTAGAGGCCGAGGCCGGCGCCGCCCCTCGTCTCACCGGTGACGGCGAAGGGGTTCGCCCGGAGGCTCTCGGGCAAGGTGCCGCCGTGTTCCACCTCGATCGCCACCGCGTCCGGGCTCCGGCCGTCGATGCGCACCGCGATGGCCACGTCGGCGGCGCCGTGCCGGAGGGCATTGCCGATCAGGTTCGAGAAGAGCTGGAGAATGCGGTCGGGATCCCAGCACCCCGCGAGGATCGCCCTGCACGCCGCAGTCGAAGCCGCGCTTGTTCAGCTCCTCGAACTCGCTCGCCGCGGTCCGGCAGAGCTGGTCCAGGTCGGCGTCTCGGGCCTGGATCGGCCACGACCCCGAGCGCAGCGCCGCGAAGTCGAGGCCTTGGGCGATCAGCCGGCTCATGCGCTGCGACGCTGCCCTGATGCGCCGGGCGATGAGGGCCGCCATCTCGTCGTCGGGGCGCGCGAGCAGAAGGGTCTCGGCCGCCAGGCTGATGGCGTTCAGGGGATTGCGCAGATCGTGATCCAGCACGCCCATCAGGAGCTCGGACGTGCGCTGAAGAGCGTGGAGCTGCTCCACCTGGGCCGACAGGAGCAGGCGCTGGCGGGACAGCTCGATGAAAACGCCGACCTTGCTCCGCAGCAGGTGCGGGTCGACGGGCTTCACGAGGAAGTCGATTCCGCCCGCCTCGTCGCCGCGAAGGACCCGCCCCGGCTCGGGCGTCGCCGCGGTCAGGAAGATGATCGGCACGGCGCGGGTGCGCGCGGCGCCGCGCATCAGCTCGGCCAGCTCGAAGCCGCTCATGTCGGGCATCTGGACGTCGACGATGGCGACCGCGACGTCGTGCCGGACCAGGAGATCGAGGGCCTCCCGGCTTCCCGAGGCCTTGAGCACGCGCACGCCGGGCTGCAGCGCCTCGAGCCCCACGAGACTGTCGGCGACGTCGCCGACGGCCAGGACGAGCACCTCGGGCGCCGGATGGGGCGGCGGCGAGCGACGGCACCGGCGCTTCACGCGCCCCTCCGATACACGCGCAGCAGGGGGAGTGCTGCATGAGGCCACACCTACCACGGGCGGCGCCTACTCCGGACCCGGCTGGCGCGGCCTGGCGTCAGGCGGAGCGGGCGCCGGCGTCGATCCCGTTGATCGCGAAGTCGAAGATCTGGTAGCTGCGCAGCGGGGCCGCGGCGGCGCGCGCGGCGTACTCCGGCCGCAGCGGATAGTTCAGGATGAACGGCACCCGGCTCTCGGAGATGCCGCCGTGGGTGCGGAGGCGATGGCCCTTGAGGCCGGAGAGGTCGTGGTCCGCCTCGGCGGCGCCGATGCACGTGCCGGTGTCACCGATGATCACGACGTCGCCCTCGCGGTCCAGCGGCAGCTCGAAGCGCTTCGCGGCCTCGGCCTTGCCATATACCCCATCGACGCCGGGCAGCTCGCGGGCCAGGCCCATCACCTCCTGCGGGTCGAGGCCGTCACGGCAATACACGCGGACGAAGCCGCCGAGGGCGCCGTGATGGGCGACGAAGCGGTCGGTGATCGGGCAGATGACAATGCTCTTGCCCGCGCCGAAGCGCGCGTCGAGCAGATCCTGGAGCCAGATGACCTTGGGCGACCCGTCGGCATTGGACTTGTCGTTCATGCCGTGATCGGCGGTGAGGGCCACCACGGCGCCGAGGGCCTCGAGGGCGCCGAACTTGTCGTCCATGTTCTTGTAGTAGCGGTCGGCGTCGGGCTCGCCCGGCGCGTACTTGTGCTGCACGTAGTCCGTGAGCGACAGATACAGGATGTCCGGGCGCCGCTCCGCGAGGAGCTTGATCCCCGCCTCCAGCACGAACAGCGACAGCTCGGGGAATACATGTCCGGCTGCGGCATGCCGGTGAGCTCGAGGGCATCGGCGATGCCGGTCTCCGCCATCGTGCACTGGTCCGCGAACTCGGCCGAGAAGTTGACGCTGCCGCCCGCCAGGCTCATCTCCTTGCCGAGCTGGCGGCGCAGCTTGTCCTTGGCGGTGATCGACGCCACCGCGCGCCGTGGCGCGAGAACTCCGCCATGATCGTGCGCGAGCGGAGCAATTCGGGGCCGGTCATGACCACGGGCTCGCCCGTGGCGGGATCGAGATAGAAGTTGCCGGAGATCCCGTGCACGGCGGGCGGGCTGCCCGTGGTGATCGACATATTGTTCGGACACGTGAAGCTCGGGACGTCGCCGTTGGCGATGGCGCTGAACCCGTCCTTCATGAAGCGCGCGACGTTGGGCACGATGCCGTCGCGCACGCCCTGCTCGAAGTAGGCGGGATCGCCCCCGTCGATACACACGACGACGATCGGACGCGACGGCCAGCGATAGCGCACGCCGTTCAGTTGAATGCCGGCTCGATTCATCTTGACCCCTCTCGTGTCATTGACCTCATGCTCGGGAGCAAGGATAGGGTCTCCGGGGAGCGGAGTCCACCGATTCAAATTCCGTGCACGATGATGAGCTGCGGCCTCGGCAGACCGAGCGCTTCACCTCCACCTTTGCCATCGCGTCGCGCGCACCCGCGAGGCCGGCGAGCGAACCCGGCACCGCGTTCCGCGAGCGCTACGGCGATCCGTCGGCCCGAGGCGCCGTCACTTCGTTTGATCGACCTCTTCTCCGGCACGTTGGTTCCTCCACGGGATTTACTCATTCGAGCGACTCGTAGGGCTCGCCCGTCAACGTCAACTTCAGGGTGCCCATCCGACGGTTGACCGCCCGCTTGACGCCCGCGGCGGCCCCGGGCAGTATGGCTCGGTCATGGAGGCGCTCGCGACCGGCTACGGCTTGATCGAAGGCCCCGTGTGGGATCCCGACGAGGGACTCTACTGGAGCGACGTGGTCCACGGGGGCGTCCATCGCCTGGCGCGATCGGGGGCGGTCACGACGGTCATCCCCCATCGCCGGGGCATCGGGGGCATCGCGCGCCATGCCGACGGCGGGCTGGTCGTGGGCGGCCGGAACATCGCCTGGAAGAGCCTGACCGATGACCGCGGCGCGGTCCTGCTGGACCCCGCGAGCCTCCCGGATGCGATCGGTTTCAACGATCTCACCACCGATGCCGCCGGCCGCGTCTACGTCGGATCGCTCGCCTTCCGCGTCTTCGCGGGGATGCGCCGAAGCCCGGCCACCTGCACGTGATCGACCTGGACGGCCGCGTGCGCACCGTCGCCGACGGCGTGCTGCTCACCAATGGCCTCGCCTTCTCCCCGACGGCGCGCGTCTCTATCACAGCGATTCCCGCGCCGGCCTCGTCCGCGTCTACGACGTCGGCGCCGGCGGCTCGGTGGGCGCGTGGCGGCCGCTCGCGCAAGTCAGCACGGTGCCCGACGGCATGGCCGTCGCCGCCGACGGGTCGATCTGGGTGGCGCTGGCCGAGGGCGGCGCGGTCCTCGTGCTTGCGCCCGACGGAACGGAGCGCCGCCGACTGCCCGTGCCGCTGCCGATGGTGACGAGCGTCTGCTTCGGCGGCGACGACCTCCGCGACCTGTACGTGACCACCGGCTCGCGCGGCGGGCCGAGCGACCGCTGCGCCACGGTGTACCGCACCCGCGTCGACGTGCCGGGCCTCCTGCGCCCGCTCGCCCGCGTCGCCCTGACCCCGACGGCGTCTCCGGAGTCCCGGGCATGATCAAGTCGGTGGTCTTCTTCAAGCGCAAGCCGGGCATGCCGGTCGACGAGTTCCAGGCGTACTGGCTGACGCGGCATCCCGACGTCGTGACCGCGCTGCCGGGCATCCGCCGCTACGTGCAGTCCCACACGCTGCCGTCGATCTACGCCAAACGCGAGCCGGTCTACGACGGCATCGCGGAGCTGTGGACCGACGATATGGAGGCGCTCCGCGCCATGGTGCGCGCGCCGCACTACGAGCGGGTGAAGGCCGACGAGGCGGTGTTCATCGACGGGCCACGATGGGCGGCCTCGTCGCCCGCGAGCACGTGATCGTGGACGGCCCGGCGGCCGCGGATCAAGAGCATCGGATTCGTCACGCGCCGGCCCGATCTGCCCGTCGACCTTTTCCAGCGCCACTGGCGCGAGGTCCACGGCCCCATCGCCGCGGCGATCCCCGTGCTGCGCCGCTACGTGCAGAGCCACGCCCTGCCCGAGACCTACGCGCGCCGGCCTCCGCTCTTCGACGGCCTCGCGATCACCTGGTTCGACTCGACGGACGCCATGCGGCAGTCGGCCACCACCGCCGAATACGCCCGGACGCGGGCGGATGAGGCGAACTTCATCGCGCCCGGCGACAGCAGCGTCATCCTCACCACCGAGCACGTCATCGTCCGCTGAAGGCCGCGACCATCACCTCACCCGAGCGAAGGAGAGCCCAATGCCCGAGCCGAGCCTGCCCACCGCCGACCGCGCCAACGGATACTTCAAGGACCTGAACAACTGGGGGCGGTGGGGAAATGACGACCAGCTCGGAACGCTGAACCTGATCACGCCCGCCAAGCTCCTGCAGGGGCAGCGGCTCATCTCGACCGGGCGCGCGGTCTCGCTCGCCCGCGACGTGATCCCGCGGCCCGTGTACATGTACCACGTCACCTACCCCGCCAAGCGCGAGCGCGTGGACGTGGTGCTCGACCGCTTCGACATGGTCTACCACGGCTTCTGGATCACCCACGTCGACGCGCTCTGCCACGTCGGCTGGGACGGCGAGCTCTACAATGGCCGGCCGTTCGCGTCGAGCCTGTCGGTGGAGGGCGCCTCGTGGTGTCCCATCGATCCGATCTCGGCGCGCGGCATCACCACGCGCGGCGTCTTTCTCGACGTGGCGGCGGCGCGGCCGCAGGGTTTCGTGACGGTCGGCAAGCCGGTCACCCCGCGCGAGCTCGACGAGTGCGAGCGGCGCGCGGGCGTCCGCGTGGAGCCGGGCGACGTCGTGGTCGTGCGCAGCGGCGACGCGGCCTTCCGGCGCGCCAATCCCGACTGGGTGCCGCGCGTCTCACCGCACCCGGGCCTGCACCTCTCCTGTCTCGAGTGGTTCCGCTCGAAGGACATCGCCGCGATCGCCTGGGACATGATGGACGAGCGCCCGAGCGGCTATCCCGGCTTCGGCATGGCCGTGCACCTCGCCATCCCGTTCCTCGGCCTGGCCCTCGTCGACAACGTCGACCCCGAGCGCCTCGCCCAGGCCTGCGCCGAGCACGGCCGGAACGAGTTCCTCTTCACCGCGACCCCGCTGCGCCTCGTCGGCGCGACGGGCGCGCCCGCGCACCCGATCGCGATCTTCTAGGTTCTGAGCACGGGAGGCCGAGAGATGGAGATCGTCGATCTGAAGGCGGCAGAGGAGTTCTCACCGGATCACCACGTCCACAAGTCGCTGACGACCACGTCCCACTCCGACATCAGCATCGCGTGCTGGGAGCCGGGGCAGATCTCACCGATCCACTGTCACCCCGGGGCCGACGAGATCTACCACGTCGTCCAGGGAGAAGGCCTCTTCAACGACGGGCGCACGGAGCGACGGCTCGGCCGCGGAGACACGGTCATCTTCCCGGCCGGTGAAGTGCACCAGGTCCAGGCCCTCACCCGGATGGTCCTCTACCGGGTGCAGGCGGGCGCCGACCGGCACGCGCGAGTCGCTGACGGCCTGGCCCGAGACCGGCGCGAAGCCATGAAGATCACCGCGATCGAGACGTTCGCCGTGAACACGGGGTTCAAGCCGCCGCGGCCGTGGCTGTTCTGCGCCATCCGCACCGACGACGGCCTCACCGGCTACAGCGAGTTCGGCAGCGACGGGATCACGCGCGGCCTCGTCGGGCTCGTGCAGGACCTCGGCGCGAAGCTCATCGGCAGGGATCCCACGGCCGTCGAGAAACACTACGTCGACATGTATCGGTCGACGCGCCAGGCGCCGTACGGCGCGACGCAGCAGGCGATCGCGGGGATCGAGCTGGCCCTCTGGGACCTCGCCGGCAAGTCGCTCGGCGTTCCGGTCTGGCGGCTCATGGGCGGCCCGCACCGCGAGCGGCAGCGCGTGTACTGGTCGCACTGCGCGACGTATCGCGTCGAGAACGCGGAGCTCTTCCGCGTGAAGCCGCTGCGCTCGATGGCCGACGTCGCCGACTGCGCGCGCGAGGCCGTCGACAAGGGCTACACCGCGTTCAAGACCAACATCATCTGGCCCGGCGATCCCCGCGCCGCATCAGCCAGGGCCGCGCCGGTCCGCATGACCAGCTCGCCACCCGCGACATCATCGACCAGGCCGTCGCCCAGATCGGCGCGATGCGCGAGGCCGTGGGACCGAAGGTCGACATCTGCCTGGACGTGAACGTCAACTTCAAGCCGAGCGAGGCGCTCCTGCTCGCGCGCGAGCTGGAGCCGTTCAAGCTGTTCTGGATGGAAATCGACAACCAGGATGCCGATGCGCTGGTCGAGCTCCGCGCCGGCACGCGCACGCCGCTCTGCGGGGGCGAGCAGCTCCAGACCGTGCGGCAGTACCGGCCGTACCTCGAGCGCCACGCGCTGGACACCATCATGGTGGACGTCTGCTGGCAGGGGTTCTCGGCGGCGAAGAAAGTGGCGGACCTCGCCGAGACACACGAGATCAACGTGGCGCCACACAACTACAACGGCCACCTGTCCTCGTTCCAGGCGCTGAACTTCGTCGCGTCCGTGTCGAACGTGAAGATCATGGAGAGCGATCCCGACGCGGTCCCGATCCGCGACGAGCTGTTCACCGTGCTGCCCGAGATCAAGGACGGCCAGATGACGATCCCGACGGGGCCCGGCTGGGGCACGGAGCTCAACGAGAAGACGGCGCGCGCGCACGCCTGGTCGGGCTAGGTTGCGAGCACCCGCAGCCTGTTGAACAGGCGTCCGCGCGAGGCACGCCCGAGGGGACCGGCCGTCAGCCCCGCTGCAGCCTGAGCTCCGACGCCTCGGCGATGCGTGCAAAGATGGCGTCGCGCGAGAGGAGCACGGCCTCACGCTCGAGCGCGCACTGGGCCACATGCGCGTCGGGCGTTGACACGGAGACGCCTCGGCCGGCCAGGCGGCGCCGCAGGTCGCCGACGCGAACCCAGTGTTCGAGGGGCGTTTCGTGCAAAGGCAATTCCTCGACCAGGCTCTGGATCGCGGTTCGATCGCGCGCCCGCCGTGCGCCGCTGATAAGCTCGGCGACCACTATCGGCGGCAGCACGACAGGCCCCTGGCGCAGGGCCTCTTCCAGGGCTGGCACCGGCCGCCCGGCGAAGAGCTCGATCCAGACCGAGGTATCAGCGACGACGGCGCTCACGCGATACGTCGAGATCGATGGCGAGATTGACCTTGCCCCGCAGGGCCATCGCTTTCTCGTAGGCGCGCGCGCGGCGCACGAGGCGGAGGCCCTCGACGAGGGTCTCCGTGATGCCCTTTCCCGTCACTTCCATCGCATCTTCGAGGAGTTGCTCGGGAAGGTTCGCCGTGATCCGTCGTCCTCTCGTCATGATCACGATATTGACGGCGGTCATGACCGATGTCAATATCTCGATGGCTCTCGAACGTTCGCAGCCGCGCGCTCACGATCGCCGCCACCGGGCCAGCCCCTCGGCCCTGGTGCCAGAATCATGGCATTCTCCTGGGCACCAGGGGTGAGGCCAACATGAACGGGGTGAATCTGGCAGAGAAGCTGTCGACCTTCTCCGAGCACTGGCAGCCGAGGACGATCGGCCAGTTCAACGGCCACGACCTCATGGTCGTCAAGGCGCAGGGCGAGTTCGTGTGGCACAAGCACGACGACACCGATGACTTCTTTCTCGTGCTCAAGGGCCGCCTGACCATCGAGCTGCGCGATCGCAACATCACGCTCGGGCCGGGCGAGCTGTTCGTCGTGCCCAAGGGCGTCGAGCACCGCCCGGTGGCCAAGGAGGAGGTCCACATCCTGCTGATCGAGCCATCCGGCACTCCGAACACCGGCGATCCGGCGACCGCGGCAGCCCGGCGGGTCATCTGAATCGCTCGCCATTCCTCTACGTGGTCGGCCTCACGGCCTTCGTGATCCTGACCGCCTCGCCCGCCCTCGGACAGGAGCCCCGCTCCGGCGGCTGGCTCACCCTGCGGCTGCGGGAGGACTTGCCACAGGGCTTCGCCATCCACGAGAGCGCGACGATCTCGACCATGTGGCCGGCCATGCCATGCCTCAGCAATCTGGTGCTCTTCGATCCGCTGAAGCCCACCCACAGCGTGGACACGGTCATCGGGGAGCTCGCCGAGCGATGGTCGTGGCAGGACAACTACCGCAAGCTGGTCTTCTTTCTCCGGAAGGACGTCAAGTGGCACGACGGCAAGCCCTTCAGTTCCAAGGACGTCAAGTCCACCTTCGACATGCTCCGCGAGGCGCCGGAGGCTCCCGCGAAGCTGCGCCTGAACCCGCGGAAGGAATGGTACGCCAACGTGGAAGGCGGTCGAGGCCCTCGATCCCCTCACCGTCGTGTTCCGCCTGAAGCGGCCGCAGCCGTCCCTGCTCCTCATGCTGGCTTCGGGATTCACGCCTATCTACGCCGCTCACGTGCCGGCGGCGAGCTACCGGACGGGTTGTGTCGGCACAGGGCCCTTCAAGCTGAAGGAGTGGCGCAAGGGCGAGTTCGTCGAGTACGTGAAGAACACCGAGTACTTCGTGAAAGGACGGCCCTACCTGGACGGGCTGCGATACCTGATCATCGCGGAGCGCGGCACGGCGACGGCGGCGCTTCAGGCGGGACGCGTGGATGTGGCGTTCCCGGGCGAAACGCCCAAGGGAATCGCCGATCAGCTCAAGAAGGCGGTGCCCCAGCTCGTGATCACGCCCGGTGAACTCGAGCGTCCTCGACCATCTCATCCTCAACACCAGGAAGCCACCGTTCGACAACGCCAAGCTGCGCCAGGCCGTGACCCGCGCCATCGACCGGCGGGCCCTCATCGCCGCCGTGTACCAGGGCGGAGCCACCCTCGGCGCCTCGATGGTGCCCCGGCCCTACGGAGTGTGGGGCATGCTCGAAGCAGATCTGCGCGGGCTCGCCGGTTACGGCAATCCCGTTGACGAGAAGGCCGCCGCCCGACGGCTGCTCGGCGAGGCCGGATTCGGTCCCAGCAGCCCCTTGAAGCTCGAGATGACCACCCGCAATCTTCCCGCCTTCGCGGACCTCGAGCGCCTTTCTGATCGGCGAGCTCAAGCGCGTCGGAATCGACGCCTCCCTGAAGCAGGTGGAGTCATCGCAGCTGCAGCCACTGCAAACACGCGGAGAGTTCCAGACTCGGCACTGATAGAAATGGTCTTGATCCAGACGACCCGGACGCGAACTTCTACGAGCACTATGCCTGCGGCTCACCCCGAAACTACCCGGGCTATTGCGACGAGAGGATCGCGCGGCTCATCGACCAGCAATCGCAGGAGCTCGACGCCAGAAAGCGCCTCGCCCTCGTCTACGAGATCCAGATGAAGCTGGAGCAGGCCGCCGTCCGCCCCGCTCTCGACTGGCGGCTCGACTACTTCACGGTGTGGCCGCACGTGAAGAACCTGGTGCCCGCACCATTCGATCTACGGCTGGGGCCGGCTACAGGACGTGTGGCGCGAGCGATAGCGCGAGCCGGCCGCTCGTCGATGACCCCGGCGAGCGACGCGGCGGCCGAGACGATGGCCTCGATCGTGTACCCGTAGACCCGGAGCGCGGCGGCGCCTTCCAGTCACATGCGGCTGATCGCGCGCGCGACGACTCCGCGGCGAGGGTGCGGCCTCCTCGACCGCGACATCCGAGCGCCCACGGCCGAGGTAGGCGATGAGATGCTTCCCTGATCCGGGGCATCGCCACGGTGACGCCGGCGAGCGGCCACTTCGCCGAAGCTCGCCGACACCAGCGTCGTCGCGCCTGATCGCGATAGGCGAGCCGCACGCGGCGGATCGTGCTCGGCCGAGCTGATCGGCTTGGCGCCTGGCACTCGGCGAGCCACCGGTGCTCGCGCCGAAGCTCGGCGAGATGCCGGTCCATGAGCGTGGCGGAGCGATCGGCGGCTGGCGCTGGTCACGGCGCCGGCGTGCACCACCGCGTAGCCCGTCGCACGCGGCGAGCGGGCTGTTGACGTCCCGACGTGGATCGATGAGCTCGCCGTCGTCAGCCCTGCAGTCGGCGTCAGCGCGCACGCCATCGGCACCGCGTACGCGCTCCAGGTGGGCGAGGTCGCGCGCGTTCGCCGCGCTCAGCACGGGAGTCACACTGGCGCGGCCACAGTGCACGCCGGCTCCCGCTCGTCCAGCGACTGCGCCGCGCACCGGATAGCGGCACCCCTTCGCCTTAGCGCAGAAGCGCCGCCAGCTCGCGCCACTCTTTGAGGCCGACGCGAGCCAGAACCTGGATCCCGACACCGCCGGGCCGCACGACCGCCGCCTGGCCCTCGTCGAGATATTGCCCGCCGGCCAGGCTGTAGAACGGGTACGCGTGGCCGACGATGACCGCGTTCGTCCCGCTCGCGGGCATCGTGGACAGAAGCCCCGCAACGCGGCGAAGCGGTCGGCGCTGCCCGGCGGTGCCGGCCCGGCCTCGCGCGCCGCCTGGGAGCGCTCGGCGGCGCCGAAGGCCAGGGTCGCCGTCTCGACGGTGCGGCAGAGCGGGCTCGCCAGCACGACACCGATCGGAATCCCGAGCGCGCGGATCGCCTCGCCGATGGCGCGGGCGTGGTCGCGACCGCGGTCGGTCAAGTTGCGCTGGCTTGCGCAGTCCTCGACGCTCCCCATGCGCGTGTCTTTCTGGCTGTGGTCGGTGTCGGCATGGCGAAAGTACAAGATGAGCCCGCCGGCGCGCAGGGCGCCGAGCAGATCCGCGCCACGCAGCGCACCCGCGCCGGCGGGCTGCGCGGCCGCGGACGGGACCGCCAGCAGCGTCGCGGCCACGAGCGCGACGAGCCCTACCCTCGCGCTTCGCTGGCAGCCCAGCCTAAGCGCTCCGGCTACACCAGACCGGCGTAGGCCCCGCCGTCGACCAGCACGTTCTCGCCCGTCACGAACCGCGCCTGCTGCGAGCAGAGAAAGGCCACCACGGCTCCGAAGTCGTTGGCGTCGCCGAGCACGCGCATCGGGTTCATCGCCCCCTGGGCGCGCAGCGCCTCCTCGAACGAGGTGCCCTCGGTGACCGCGCGCGTCTTCGCAGTCTGGCGCACCCGGTCCGTGTCGTGGGTCCCGGGAAGCACGGCATTGACGGTGACGCCGGAATCGGCGATCTCCCGGGCCACCGTCTTCATGAAGCCCGCGAGGCCGGCGCGCGCGGTATTGGACAGCAGGATGAACGGGATCGGCTGCTTCACCGAGACCGACGTGATGTAGACGATGCGGCCCCAGCCCTTCTTGACCATGGCCGGCACCGTCGCGTACGTCAGCCGGATGGAGCTCATCATGCTGAGCTCCACGGCGGGCAGGAACTGCTCGATCTTGGTGGTCGCGAAGTTCCCGGGGGCGGCCCGCCCGCGTTGCAGACGACGATGTCCGGCTCGCCGAGGCGGCTCCGCACATTGTCCAGGAGCCGCTCGATCTCCTCGGGCTTGGACATGTCGCCGACGAAGGGCGTGACCTCGGCCTTGGTCTGGGCGGCGAGCTCCTTCGCGGTCTGCTCGACGTCCGCCTGCGTGCGGGCGCTGATGGCGACCTTACATCCCTCGGCGGCGAGCGCGAGCGCCGAGCCGCGGCCGAGGCCCTTGGACGCGGCGGTGACCAGCGCGATCTTGTCCTTGATCCCGAAGTCCATATGTCCTCCGATCCGTGTGAGGTGGCCCGCGCGGCATCGCGACGGGCGAAGCGCATTGTACTGCGGATCGGAACCGAGCACGCCGAGCCGGCGGGGCGAGCCTCCTCGTCCCGCTTGACCACGGATTCGACCGTGTTGTATCTCACCAAGGGGAGGGACTACCTGTGGCCAACAGATCCAGCACGGGCCTCATGACGGCCGGGGCCATCGTGACGTTCGTCGGCCTGTGCATCATCCTGGTTCGGGTGCTGAGAGTTCCCGCGTATTGGATTCCGCTGATGGTCGGAGTCGGCCTGTTCCTGATGGGCTTCATCCGCTGGCTGACTCACAAGGACTCGTGAGGGCTCGAGGCCGCCTTCGATAAGAACCCGTGGCCCCCGGCATAGTCCGACGGCCGCGGCTGCGCCCACCCGGCGAGGAGATCCGCGGCCGGCTCCCAGATCTCGACGCCGAGCGGGCGGCACGTGGCGAGCGGATCGCCGGCATCGGGTCCCCACACCGGCACCGAGAGATCGCCGTGCGGGCACACCGAGATCGCGCAGAGCACGTCGATCTCCGCGAAGAACTCGATGAAGTCTCCCGTCCGCGCCGGGCTCGGCTTGACGAAGTAGCGGCCCTCGGGGGTGAGGCCGGTCACCTGGAACACGTTGAGCACGTCGTGCACGTCGAGCTCGGTCAGGTGAAACGGGGCGACCGCGCGCACGAGGTTGCTGTGGCAGCAGAGGTCGAAGTCCTCGCCGTTCAGGAGCTTGTGCACGTACGGGTCGCAGCGGGTTCCGAGCAGATCGTGGCAGCCGCCGCCGTCCTCGTCGCGGCCGTATTGGATGGTATCGGCGGTGATCGTCAGCATCGGCCGGAGATAGGGCAGGCACGACCAGAGCCGGTCGAACGCCGTCAGATGCGCCTGGTGGAGCTGTCGGGTGCGGGAGGCCCAGAAGCGCTCGCGCGGGTTCGCGAGGCTCCACACGTTGAGATCGGCGACCTGCGGCCCCTCGACGGCGACGATGCGAAAGAGCTGGCCCGCGCGCACCGGCCACGCGCGGCCCGAGCGCCGCGGCACCGTGAACCGCTCCACGAGAGCGCGGCCGGCCGTCTCACCGGCCAGCCGCGCGTAGCGCGCCCGGTCGATCTCGAGCGGCGAGCCGGGTTTTGCCTCGTAGATCACGCGCGGAACAGCCATGGCGCTATCTCTCCAGATCGCTGGGTCCAGATCGCTGTTGACAACGACGCACCAGCATAGTCTCATACCGGCCAATCGATCGAAGGTAGCATCATGAGCGCCGCTCACGGAGGATCTGCCATGAGAGTCTCGCGTGCCATCCCGCTCGGCCTCGCTCTCCTCGCCGCCGCCGCGTTCGCCCCCGAGGCGCATGCCCAGCAGTGCCCAAAGGCAAGCTGCGCCTGTACACGTCGTGGCCGATGCAGGGCGCGATGCTGCCCGAGGGCACCGGCATGAAGAACGGCGTCGACCTCGCCGTCGCCGAGACCGGAGGCGCCGTCGCCGGGTACTGCCTCGAGGTGGTGAACCTCGACGACGCCTCCCCGCAGACGGGCAAGTGGGACGGCGCGGTGGAGGCGGAGAACGCGAACAAGGCCGTCGGCGATCCGCTCGCCATCGTCTACATCGGCACCTACAATTCCGGCGCCGCCAAGGTCTCGATCCCGATCACCAACCGCGCCCACATGGCGCAGGTCACGCCGGCCAACACCTACCCCGGGCTGACCAAGAAGCGGGGGCGGCCCCGGGCGAGCCGGAAATCTACCGGCCCGGCGGGTACGTCAACTACTTCCGGCCGATCCCGGCCGACGACATCCAGGGCGCGGTCGGCGCCAAGTGGGCCAAGCACCTCGGCGTGAAGAAGGTCTACATCCTCAACGACCAGGAGCTCTACGGCAAGGGCATCGCCGACGTCTTCGAGGCCACCGCCAAGAAGATCGGCCTCCCCGTGGTCGCCAACGAGGGCATCGACTGGAAGCAGCCCGATCAGAAGCCGGTGCTGACCAAGATCCGCGCCTCCGGCGCCGATCTCGTCTACCTGGGCGGCGTCATCGAGACCGGCGCCCAGGTGATCATCCGCCAGATGAAGGAGGTCGGGCTGGTCGCGCCGCGCACCCGCTTCATGGGGCCGGACGGGCTCCTCGAGGAGGAGCTGCTCAAGGGCGCCACCTGCGACGCCGCCCTCGGCACCGAGATGCGCATCACGTTCGCCGGCCTTCCGTTCGAGAAGATGCGGGGCATCGGCGCGAAGACCTACGAGACCTACAAGGCCAAGTACGGCAAGGAGCCGACGTCCTACGCCCTCTACGCGGCCGAGGGCGGCCGGGTGATCATCGACGCCATCCGCCGGGCCGCCCCGGAGATCGACAAGGCCAAGGATCCCACCGCGAAGCGCGAGGCGCTGCGGAAGGCGATCGCCTCCACCAAGAACTTCGAGGGCATCAACGGCAAGTGGAGCTTCGACGAAAACGGCGACGTGGACTACGACACCATGTCGGGATTCAAGGCGGTGAAGGCGGACGGGCCGATCGGCTGCAAGTTCCAGTTCGAGTCCATCCTCGAGTGACCCCCGCGCGGGAGGGCCGCGCCCGCCGGCCCTCCCCCGCGCCCTCGCCCGAATGCCATCTGACCCGCCCTCACCTCATCGCCCTCCGCCACGCGCTCGACGTCAGCTCCGAGCGCCGGCTTCGCCGGCGCAACCCTGCATGGGGAGGCTCGGAGGGGCCGTCGAGGCCCCCTTCGACCGCAGTTCGAGCGCCGGCTCCGCCGGCGCAACGACTGTCGGGGAGGCATCGGAAGGGGGCGGAGCCCCCTCCGAGTCTAGATGGACTGGTGGGAGGTCCTCGTCCAGCAGGCCATCAACGGCCTCACCCGCGGGGCCGTCTTCGCGCTGATCGCGCTCGGCTACACGATGGTGTACGGCATCATCGAGCTGATCAACTTCGCCCACGGCGACGTCTTCATGCTCGGCCTGTTCATCTCGCTGTCGTGGTTCACGCTGCTCGGGGTGACCAAGACCCTCACAAGCTGGCAGCTCGTCACGATCCTCCCGCTCGTCTTCATCCTCACCATGGCCAGCACCGCCGCTCTCAACGTCGCCATCGACCGCGTGGCCTACCGGCCGCTCCGGCGGTCGACGCGGCTGGCCCCGCTCATCACCGCCATCGGCGTGTCCTTCATGCTGGAGAACATCGCGCTCCTGTGGAAGGGCCCGGCCCCGATCGCCTATCCCGACGTCTTCCCGTCCGTCGACATCCTGCGCGAGTGGTTCGGGAAGGACTCCAACATCTTCATCACCACCAAGGATCTCCTCGTGGTCGGCGCCACCATCCCCTCATGCTGGCGCTGAACTACTTCGTGAAGCGGACGGCGTGGGGAAGGCCATGCGCGCCACCGCCCAGGACCGCGAGACGGCGGCGGCGATGGGCATCAACGTGGAGCGCACGATCCTCCTCACCTTCCTGCTCGGGGGGCGCTGGCCGGCGCGGCGGGGCTGATCCAGGGCATGTACTACAACATCGGCATGTGGTGGATGGGGTACCAGGCGGGCCTGCGCGCCTTCACCGCCGCCGTCCTCGGCGGCATCGGCAACATGCCCGGGGCCGCCCTCGGCGGCTTCGCCATCGGGTTCCTGTCGGCGTGGAGCGATCAGTACATCTCGGCGCGCTGGACCAATGCGCCTCGTCTTCGCCATCCTCATCCTCGTCCTCGTCTTCCGCCCCCAGGGCCTCCTGGGCGAGCGGACCCCCGAGAAGATGTGAGCGGCGTGAGCCCGTCGACCCGTCAGGCCCTCGGCTGGACCGCCCTCACGGCGGCGCTGATCGCGTACCCATTCGTCGACCAGGCACTCGGCTTCCAGACCGTCCACGCCGTGTCCGACGGGATGATCTACGTGCTCCTCGCCCTCGGGCTCAACATCGTGGTCGGCTTCGCGGGCCTGCTCGACCTCGGCTATGCCGCCTTCTTCGCCATCGGCGCCTATGCCATGGGCCTCCTCAACTCGCCCGTGCTCGGCTCGCCGCTCTACGGCTATCCGTGGAGCTTCTGGGTCTGCCTCTGGCTCGCCGCGGCGGCCTCGGCGCTGCTCGGCGTGATGATCGGCGCGCCGACCCTGCGCGTGCGCGGCGACTACCTCGCCATCATCACGCTCGGCTTCGGCGAGATCATCCCGGTGGCCATCCGGAACCTCGGCGACGTCACCATCCAGATCGGCGACTGGCGGCCGGTCGAGCGGCTGAACCTCACCGGGGGCGAGAACGGGGTCAACCCGATCGGCCGGCCGTACCTGCCCGGCGTCCCGTTCGAGACGGATCCGGTGCCGTGGTACTTCCTGATCCTCGTCATCGGCGCGCTGTCCATCTGGGCCATGACCCGGCTGCGCGACTCGCGCCTCGGGCGCGCGTGGATGGCCGTGCGCGAGGACGAGACGGCCGCCGACTGCACCGGTGTCAACCCGATCGCGACCAAGCTCCTGGCCTTCGGCCTGGGCGCGTGGTTCTCGGGCTTCGCCGGGTCCGTCTACGCCGCCAAGCTCCAGGCCATCACGCCGGGGGCGTTCGAGTTCCAGGTCTCGATCATGCTGCTCTGCATGGTCGTGCTGGGCGGCGCGGGCAGCATCAAGGGCGTGATCCTGGGAGGGATGCTCATCACCCTCTTCGACCGCGTCGTCCTCTCCCAGACCACGTTCTTCGTGCGCTGGGTGGGCCGCACCGCCGGCATGCCCTTCCTCGCCACCGCCGACCTGACGCTCTGGCGCTGGTTCTTCTTCGGCCTCGGCCTCGCCGTCGTGATGCTGCTCAAGCCCGAGGGGCTGGTGGGCCGGCGGGTGCGCCCGGCGACGCCGGACGACGACGAGCTCGCCGTGGCCGAGGAGCCGCCGGCGCCTCGCGTCGAGGCCGTGCCGGTGTGGCTTCGCGAGCGGGCCCGCAGCGCGGCCGGCGCGGCGTCAGCGCTGCTGGAGGTGCGGGGGTGAGCAAGCGCTTCGGCGGCCTCGTCGCCGTCAACGAGGTCGACCTCCTGATCCCGCCCGCCTCGATCATCGGATTGATCGGGCCGAACGGCGCCGGCAAGACGACCTTCTTCAACGTGGTGACCGGCCTCATCCAGCCTGACGCCGGGCGCATCGCCTTCGAGGGGCGGAGCCTCGTCGGGCTCCGGCCCAACGCCATCGTGGCGCGCGGGGTCGCGCGCACCTTCCAATCGATCCGGCTCTTCCAGCAGCTCTCCGCCCTCGACAACGTGCTGGTGGGCCGGAACTGCCGGCTCGCCGCGTCGGTGGCGGGGGCGGTCTTCCGCCCGCCTGCCGTCGTTGCCGAGGAAGCGCGCGCTCGGCAGTGGGCCCGCGACCTCCTCGCCTTCGTCGGCCTCGGCGACAAGGGCGACGACGTGGCCCGCAACCTGTCGTACGGGGACCAGCGACGCCTCGAGATCGCGCGCGCGCTGGCGACGGAGCCGCGCCTCCTGCTGCTCGACGAGCCCTCGGCGGGGATGAACCCGCGCGAGACCGAGGTCCTGACGGGCCTGATCGGGCTCCTGCGGCGCGAGCTCGCGCTGTCGGTGCTCCTCATCGAGCACCAGATGGAGGTGATCATGGGGATCTCCGACCGGATCACCGTGCTCGACTACGGCACGCGCATCGCCGAGGGCACGCCGGCCGAGATCCAGCGACACCCCAAGGTGATCGAGGCCTATCTCGGCACCGGCTACGAGCTGGCGCTAGAGCGATGATAAGGGCCCATCTGCTTCGTTGGCGCCCTCGCCAGCCGGCTCAACGTACAGAAAGTACGCCTCGCCGGCTGCCTTCGGGCGCCGCCTCGCAGCTGGACCCTTCTCATCGCTCTAGCCGGGTTTCTCCGACAGGCCCTCGACTAGCTAGCGCCGATGCTCGAGCTCGCCGACGTCCACACGTACTACGGCAATATCCGGGCGCTCCGCGGGATCTCGCTGGCCGTCGAGGCCGGAGAGATCGTGACGCTGATCGGCGCCAACGGCGCCGGCAAGACCACCACACTCCGCACGATCCTCGGCCTCGTGAAGGCCCGGCGGGGCACCGTGAGCTTCAAGGGCCAGCCGCTCCACACGCTCACGACCGATCGCATCGTGCGCCTCGGCATCGCCCAGTCGCCGGAGGGGCGCCGGATCTTCCCGCGAATGACCGTCCTCGAGAACCTCGAGCTCGGCGCCTTCGCGCGGCCCGACCGGGAGACCTTCGCCCCCGATCTCGAGCGCGTGTTCGCGCTCTTTCCGCGCCTGCGCGAGCGGATCGAGCAGAAGGGCGGCACGCTGTCCGGCGGCGAGCAGCAGATGCTGGCCATGGGCCGCGCCCTGATGGCGCGGCCGACGCTGCTCCTCCTCGACGAGCCGTCCATGGGTCTCTCGCCCATCCTGGTCGACGCGATCTTCCGCATCATCCGCGACATCAACGCCCAGGGCACGACGATCCTGCTCGTCGAGCAGAACGCGCGGATGGCCCTTCGCGTGGCCCACCGCGGGTACGTGATGCAGACCGGCCGCATCGTGCTCCACGACGCGGCCAGCCTCCTCCTGACCTCGGATCTCGTGAGGAAGACCTACCTCGGGGAGAAGTAGCCGGGTCGCGGTCCTGCCTCGGCTCGATCGGTTCGTGGTACCGTCGGCCGGTGGGGACGCGCCAACCCTAACAGCGCCGGCCGCGCGCCGGGGAGGACGCAGACGATGAAGCGACTCGTGATGGCTCTCGTGATCGTCGTCGCTTTCTGCAGCCAGGCCGCGGCGCAATCGAGGGGCCCAAGCCGGAGGGCGAGATGCGCTGGGCGCTCTACGTGACGCTGGCGCCGGCGTGGTTCGATCCGGGCGAGATCACGGGCGGCTTCCTGACACCGTTCTGGGTGCTCTACGCGATGCACGACGCGCTCGTGAAGCCGATGCCCGGCAACCTCATGGCGCCGAGCCTCGCGGAGTCGTGGACGGTGAGCGCGGACCAGCGCGTGTACGACTTCAAGCTGCGCGAGGGACTGAAGTTCCACAACGGCGATCCGTTCACCGCGGACGACGTGAAGTTCAGCTTCCAGCGGTCCAAGGTCGGCAAGGTCCTCAAGGACCGCGTGCGCGACGTCGAGATCGTCAGCCCGTCGCGCGTGCGCTTCCATCTGCACGAGCCGTTCCCCGATTTCATGACGTACTACGGCACGCTGGCGACGGGCGCGGGCTGGATCGTGCCGAAGAAGTACGTGGAGAAGGTCGGCGACGAAGGATTCAAGAAGCAGCCGATCGGGCTCGGGCCCTACAAGTTCGTGAGCTACACGCCGGGCGATCGAGCTGGTCGTGGAAGCCTTCGAGGGCCATTGGCGGAAGGTGCCGTCCGTGAAGCGGATGGTCTTCAAGACGATTCCCGACCCCACCACGCGCGCCGCGGCCCTGAAGAACGGCGAAGTCGACCTCGCCTACATGCTCGACGCGCCGGCCGCGCTCGAGCTGAAGCGTGATCCGAACTTCCGGCTCGGGTACTCGGGCGCGATCGGCGTCCACTACCTGGAGTTCTTCGACCAGTGGGATCCGAAATCGCCGTGGCACGACCGGCGCGTGCGGCTGGCCGCCAACCACGCGATCGATCGCAAGGGGCTCAGCGAGGCGGAGACGCTCGGCGCTTCGCGCCCGACGGGCAGCATGGCTCCGCGCAACTTCGAGTTCACGCTGGCGCTGCCGCCCTACGCCTACGATCCCGCCGAAGGCGAAGCAGCTGCTCGCGGAGGCGGGGTATCCGAACGGGTTCGACGGCGGCGACTTCTATCCCTACCCGCCCTACTGGTCGGCGGGCGAGACGATCGTCAACTACTTCGGCGCGGTCGGAATCAGGATGAAGGTGCGCACGATGGAGCGCGCGGCCTTTCAGACGTCGTGGGCGGGCAAGAAGCTGAACGGCGTCTGCATGTGCACGCTGGCGAACTTCGGCAACGCGGCGACGCGCATCGTGGACGTGGTGACGAGCGAGGGCACGTTCGCGCGCGGCACGGATCCGGACGTCGACGCGCTCTTCAAGCAGCAGGCGCGCGAGACGGATCGCCGCAAGCGCGAAGCCATGCTCCATCAGATCCAGCAGATGCTCTACGACCGCGTGCGATTCGGCCCGCTCTACGAGTTCATCTGGGTGAGCGGGATTGGTCCGCGCGTCGCCGAGCCGGGGCTGATGCTGATCGATCCGTATCCGTGGGCGGCGCCGCTGGAGGACGTCCGGCTGAAGGGGAAGTGAGCCCTGGATGACCTGGCTAACTAGTCAGACTGGTCTATGCTGAACCGAGAGGAGGATCCCGTGGCGCACGTGTATTCGACTTATGAGGCCAAGGCGCGGTTCAGCGAAGTGATCCGCAAGGTTCGCGCCGGACAGCGGGTGGTGATCGCCTACCGCGGCGAGGAAGTCGCGGAGATTCGACCGCTGGAAAATCGTGGCGGGAGTCTCGAGAAGACCATGGCGCGGCTGGAGGACCAGGGCGTTCTGGGCCGTAGCGCCAAACCGGCGGCGCCGCTCCGTCGCCTCGCGAGAAAGCCGGGAGCCCTGAAGCGGTTTCTCGAGTCGCGGGAGTGAGGCTGGCCTACATCGATACCTCCTGCCTGGTCGCGATCGCGTTCGGCGAGGCGGGGGCTACGAAGGTGGCCAGCCGGCTCGAGCGGATGGATCGCCTCTTCGCGTCCAATCTGCTCGAGGCAGAGCTGCGGTCGGCGCTCGCTCGCGAAAAGCTGCTCGGCCGACCTGACCGTGCCTGAATCGGCTGCTCAGCTGCGAGTTCGAGCGTCACCGTGGGGTACGTGAACGGCGCGAACTCTGGCATTGGCCTGCATTATTTCTCGCGCCTGAGCCGAAGGACCTCGCGTTCCTCACGCTCGACAAGCGCCAGGAAGAGGTTGCCCGCAGGCTCGGGTTCCCTCTGTGAGAGATCGAGGGTAGCGATCGATCCATCTCGAGCTTTTCGATGGGCCCGTCAGCCGTATCGAGCTTTTCACGCCATCTCCTTCACTGTTGCGAAGAGCAGGGCTACTGTCGACCCTACCCTCTCCAAAAGGGAGAGGACCAAGCCCGTCCGAATTACTGAAAAGAGAACGGCGCGGTGGCGAGGGCGAGGATCTCGTCGGGTGCGAGCTGGCCGTCCGCAAAGGCCCCGGCACGGACGGCGAGCACGAAGAATGTGTACTGACCGCGGAGCTCGCTTCCCACCCATTGATGGACGAGGAAGTGCGGCCTGGTTGTCGTGAACGGCGATGTCAAGCGCCACGCCCGTCGCGAGCGGCGCGAAGGTCGTGACGGGGCCCTCGCTCGTGAACGTGACCAGGGTCAAGTCGGGCTGGAGCACGCCGATGTACACGTCAGCGGTGTCGGCGAGGCCCGGGTTTTCGAACCCGACAGTCGCGCTCAGCGTCTCGCCCGGCTCGAACGAGGGCTGGTTCGCGCCCGCCGAGAGCCGCAGGCTCCCGCACGGAGGATCGCCGGTGGCCCCGGGCGCGCACAGGTTGACCAGGCGCGCGACCGAGCCGTCGGTGCTGACGGCGTAGATCTCCCCGCCTCGTCCTCTCCGAACGACGAGAGGCTCAGGCCGCTGCCGAGGAGGACGCGCGGGCTGCCGTTTTCGAGGAGGAAGATCTCGCCCGTGCAGAGGTCGCCGTAGACGTAGCTCCCGGCGGGCAGGGTCGCGGCCGCGCCGCGATACACGTAGCCGCCGATGACCGCGCAACGGCCGCCGGTGTGGCCGTACTCGGCGATGGGGAACTCGAAGCCGGCGGTGCTGCACAGGTCAGGGTCGTTGCCAGTGCAGGTCGAGCCCTCCCAGATGCGCCAGCCGTAGTTGCCGCCGTTCCTGACGATGTCGATCTCCTCGACGGCGCCCTGTCCCACGTCGCCCGCGTAGAGGTCGCCGGTGGCGCGATCGAAGGAGAAGCGGAAAGGATTGCGCAGCCCGTAGGCGAAGATCTCGCCGCGGCCGGCGGCGGCGCCGACGAAGGGATTGTCGGCGGGCACCGAGTACGGCAGGCCGCCAGCGGGGTGGTCGACGTCGATGCGGAGGATCTTGCCGAGGAGGTCGTTGACGTTCTGGGCGCGGTTGCCGGGATCGTTGCCCGACCCGCCGTCGCCCATGGCGATGTAGAGGAATCCGTCGGGGCCGAACTCGACCATGCCGCCGTTGTGGTTGGCGAACGGCTGCGGGATCACGAGGAGCACGGTCTCGCCGCCGTCGGCGACGCTCGGGTCGGCCGCCGAGACGCGGTACTCGGCGATGACGGTGGCGCCGTCGGGCTTCCGCGTGTAGTCGACGAAGAACCGGCCATTGCTCGAGAATTGCGGATGGAAGGCGAGGCCGAGCAGCCCGCGCTCCCCGCCGAAGAGCACCCTGGCAGTGATGTCGAGGAAGACGACGGAGTGCGCTGGCCCCGAGCAGGAGCACCCGGATGACGCCCGGCTGCTCGATGACGAACAGCCGATGGCTGCCGTCCCGCGCGTTGGTCACGAAGTCCGGATTGTCGAGCCCGTTCAGCACCGGCGCCAGCCGAACCGCTGCGCCCGCGGGATCGGATGACGCCAGCAATGTGGCCGAGCTCGAAACCAGCGCCACCGCGAGCAGGAACTTCTTCATGCAGGCCATCGTACCAAAGGGGTTTCGCCCCTGTGCGGTGAGCCCACGGCGGGCGCGCCGCCGGAGGCGATGTCGTCAGGGCGGCGGGCCGTACCCGCCGGCGCCCGGCGTGTCGATCGACACGCGATCGCCGGGGCGAAGCGGATAGCCCCAGACCTTCGGCGGCAGCTCCTGCTCGCCGGGCCCGCCCGGATTGAGGACGAGGCGCGCCCGGCCGCCCGGTCCGCCGCCGAAGAGCCCCCACGGGGCGATCCGCGCGCGCTCCGTCGTGCCGAGGAAGCGCGCCTCGTGGCCGAGGATCTCGATGGTGCGCCGGAGGCCCAGTCCTCCGCGGTGCCGGCCCGAGCCGCCGCTCCCTCGACCAGCGCGTACTCGACGACGAGCAGCGGATACTCCGATTCGAGCGACTCCACCGGCAGGTTCGACGTGTTGGTGACGTGCACCTGGACGGCGTCCATGCCATCGCCGACCGCGGTGGCGCCCGCGCCGCCGGCGAGCGTCTCCAGATAGACGTAGAGCTTGCCCGTCTTCGGATCGGTCCCCGAGAAGACCATGGCGCAGTTCGCGCCATTGCCCGCCGCCGGCACGCGCTCCGGCACCACCGCCGCGAGGGCGCCGAGCACCACGTCGGCGATGCGCTGGCACGTCTGCGTGCGCCACGCCACCGGCGCCGGCGGCCGCGCATTGACGATGCTGCCCTCCGGCGCGGTCACCGTGATCGCGCGATAGAAGCCGCTATTGGCCGGGATGCTCGGGATCGAGCGCCGCCTTGAGCGCGTAGTACACCGTGGCGAGGAGCGCGAAGTACACCACGTTGATGTCGCCCGCGCACTGCGGCCCGCTGCCCGGAAGTCGAGCGCGAGCGAATCGCCGCGCTTCGTGATCGCGACCGCGATGGGAATCGGCTCGGCGCGTGACGCCGTCGTCGTCCATCGCGTCGGCGTAGCGGTACACGCCGTCGGGCAGCGCGGCGATCGCCGCGCGGATCTTGCGCTCGCCATAGGCCAGCGACTCCGCGCACGCCGCCTGCACGGTGGCCACGCCGTGGCGGTCGATCAGCTCGCCGAGCCGCCGCTCGCCCAGGCGGTTGGCGGCGATCTGCGCCCGGAAGTCGCCGCGGCGCTCGTGCGGCAGGGCGAAGTTGGCGAGGAGCAGCTCCATCACGTCCTCCCGCATGCGCCCGGCCTCGACGAGGCGGATCGGCGTGATCCGAAGGCCCTCGTCCCAGATGGTGCGGATCTTCTCGGCGCTGCGGTCGGCGTGGTGCGCGATGTTGGCCACGAAGCCGAACAGCGCGCCGCCCGCGAAGACCGGGCTCACGAGGTTGATGTCGGGCAGGTGCGTGCCGCCGCCCGTGTAGGGATCGTTGGCGATGAAGACGTCGCCCGGGCGCCAGTGCCGCGATCGGATAGCGCGCGAGGATCTCCCGCACGACGCCCAGCAGCGAGCCGAGGTGCATCGGGATGTGCTCGGCCTGGGCGATGACCTCGCCGTGGGCGTCGAAGATCGCGGTCGAGCAGTCCTGGCGCTCCTTGATGTTGGTGGAATAGGCGGACTTGATCAGCGCGGTGCCCATCTCCTCCGCGACGGTGAGGAGCGCCGAGCCGATCACCTCGAGCGTCACGCGGTCCATGTGGGGCTCCCTGCTCCCGGATGACGAGGAAGCCCAGGTCGTCGACGATCGCCTCCTGACCGGGCAGGAGGAAGGTGGTCGCATCGAACTGCTCGATCACCGCGGGACCGGAGATGCGGTGGCCGGCGAGGAGCCGGGCCCGGTCGTACACCGCGCACGCGACGAAGCCCTGCTCGTCGGAGACGTGGACGCCGCGGCGAGTCACCCGGGCCGCGGAAGGATCCGGGCCGCCGCGCGGCAGCGGCGCAAGCTTCGGCGGGTCGGCCAGCCCACGGGCGACCGATCGCACGTTGACGACCTGCACCGGCTCGTCCTCGGCGGCGAAGCCGTACACCTGCTCGTGCGTCGCGAAGAACCGCCGGTGGAGCGCCGCGCAGTCCCCGTCCCGCCACGTCTCGTCGGGCACGGGGACCAGCAGCTCGAAGTTCTGGCCCACGTAGCGCAGGTCGAGCCAGCGCTCGAGGCGCCGCCGCGAGGCGGGGACGCGCTCGCGATCGAGCCACTGGAGCGCGTCGCGCTCGAGCTCGTCGAAGCGCGCGGCGAGCGCGGGCAGGGCCGAGGCGTCGAGCGGCGCCAGGTGCGTGCGGACGGTGTCCGTGCGCAGGTCCTCGACGAGCAGGCCGAGCGCGCAGAGCAGCCCCGGGCCCGGCGGCACCGCGAGCGTGCGGATGCCCAGCTCGCGCGCGAGCTCGCCGGCGTGGAGCGGCCCGGCGCCCCCGAACGGCACCAGCGTCAGCTCGGTCGGGTCGACCCCCGCTGCACGGTGACGAGGCGCACGGCATTGGCCATGCTGGCGTTGACGACGCGGATGATCCCGCGCGCGGTCTCGAGCGCGGACAGGTGAAGCTCGCGCGCGAGCCCGTCGATGGCGGCCTCCGCGCGGGCCGGGTCGAGCGGCACCGCGCCGCCCACGAGCCCCGCCGTCCCGAGGCGGCCCAGCATCAAGTTCGCATCGGTGACGGTCGGCGCGCTGCCCCCGCGCCCGTAGCAGGCCGGCCCGGGATCGGCGCCCGCGCTCCGCGGGCCGACCTTGAGCGCGCCGCCGGAGTCGCGCCAGGCGATGGACCCGCCGCCGGCGCCGACGGTGTGGATGTCGAGCATGGGCATGCGCAGCGTCACGCCGCCGATCTCCATCTCGAAGGCGAGCGCGGGCGCGCCGCCGCGCACAAAGGCGACGTCGGTGCTCGTGCCGCCCATGTCGAAGGTGGCGATCGCGTCGAAGCCCGCCTGGCTCGCGATCCACGCGGCGCCCGCGACGCCGGCGCTGGGCCCGGACAAGGCCGTGCGCACCGGCAGCCGCACCGCCTCCTCGACCGACATCGTCCCGCCGTTCGACTGGTTGATGTAGGGCGCCGCGCGGATCCCGAGCGCCTCGACCCGCGCGCGGAACGCGCTCACGTAGGCGCTCATGCGCGGGGCGAGGTAGGCGTTCGCCACGGTGGTGCTGAGCCGCTCGTACTCGCGGAACTCGGCGTGCACCTCGTGGGAGGCCACGATCGCGACGGAGGGCAGACGCTTGCGGGCGCGCTCCAGCACCTGCCGCTCGTGCTCCGGAGCCAGGAAGGCGTAGAGGAAGCAGATCGCCAGCGCCTCGACCGGCCCGTCCTCGGACGGCGCCTCGATGTCCGCCAGCACGGCCTCGACCTCGGCGAGATCGACCGGAATGCGCACCTGTCCGTCCGCCAGCACGCGCTCGGCCACCTCGAAGCGGCGGTGGCGGGGCACCAGCGGCACCGGCTTCTGCGCGAGGAGGTCGTAGAGCGCGGGCCGCTTCTGCCGGGCGATCTCGAGCAAGTCGCGAAAGCCCCGCGTCGTGATGAGGGCGGTGCGCGCGCCCTTCCGCTCGAGGAGCGCATTGGTGGCCACGGTCGTGCCGTGCGCCACGTAGTCCACGGCGCCCGCCGCGACGCCGGCCCGGCCCAGCAGCTGGACGATGCCGCGGACGATGCCCTCGGAGGGATCGGCGGGCACCGACGGCACCTTCTCGACGGCGAGCACGGAGGAGGCCTCGTCGTAGAGCACGAGGTCCGTGAAGGTGCCGCCCACGTCGATCCCGAGTCGATAGCCCATCTCAGTCAGAGGTCAGCTCTTCCTTGACGAAGCGGTCCACCAGCCGGCGCGCGCGCTCGGGCGAGGCCAGCGTGTGCGCGCCCCGGAAGGAGCGCGCGCTCGAGCCGATGTAGAAGCGCTCGTACTGCTCGCCGCGGCTGCCCAGCGCGCTGCCCGCGAAGTCCCACGCCAGGCGGAAGATCCGCACGCGATCCTGGGCGCTGACGGTACCGGCCCCGCGCAGGTACCGGTCGATCAGGGGCCGCAGCTCCGGATCGGTCATCTGGGCGACGGTGGGCGCGGCGAGCAGGTTGTGCGAGCCGAGCTGGCGGATGATCTCGTTCACGCGCGGGAACCACAGCGGCAGCAGCCCGCGCAGGGCGCGGAAGGGCTCGCCGGCGGGAAACCACACGCCGTTGCCCCACTCGTGGGCGCCCGCCTCGGCGGCGCAGACCGCCGCGCGGGTCAGCTCCGCGTAGCTCCAGATCTCCCCGAGCATCTCCGCGGTCGCGGGGGTCAGGCCGTTGGTCGCCTCGAGCATGCGCGTGGCGATCCCCCAGGCGAACTCGAGCTTGGTCTGGGCGCGGATCGAGGTCTGCTGCATGAAGTTCGGCGGCCAGCTCGTCGCCACCGCCGTGTTGTACACCGCCGGGTTGGCGTCGATGAACACGCGATCCCGCGGCACCTCCACGTCGTCGAAGATCACGAAGGCGTCCTGCTCGTCGAAGCGGCTCGAGAGCGGATGGTCGACCGCGTTGCGGGCGCTCATGCTGTCGCGGCAGAGGAACTTGAGGCCGGGCGTGGCCATCGGGATCGAGAACGACAGCGCGTAGGCGTCGGCTCCCGGGGGCAGCGGCGCGGCCGGATACACCGCCAGCTCGTCGGCGAACGGGGCCAGGTGGCCAGGATCCGCGCGCCCCGCACCACGATGCCGTGCGCGGTGTCGGCCACCTTGTGGAGCGCGACGTCGTTGCCCGCGGCCGGGGCGTCCCCCACGCCCGGTCCACCGTCGGATGGACGAGGGTGTGGGTCAGCGACAGATCCCGCCGTGCCAGCAGCTTCTGGTAGGCCACCAGGTTGGCCGCGCCGCGCTCGTTGCCGCCGATCGACCACTCATCGCTCCGCCCGGCGAACCCGGCGAAGGTGATGTTCATGTAGTCGGGCGTCCGCCCCATGATCCCGACGCTCCACTCCGCGATCCGCTCCAGGCAGGCGTGCCGGCGCTCGAGGTCCTGGCGCGATCGCGGGATCATGTGGCTCACGTTGATCGGCTCGCCCGTCTCGGGATCGGGCATGAGGCAGACCGCCGCCGCCTCGTGCTGCAGATCGAAGAGGGAGGCGACGAAGCGCGCGGCGCCCGCGAAGGCCGGATGGCCGGCGACGTCGCTCACCCGATCGTCGCCCACCCAGACCCGGCGGTCGTCCTTCAGGCCCCGGAGGAAGTCCTCACCCGTGCGTGCCGGCATGGCTATCCTACGAGCGCTCGGGTGCAACATGAGCGTCAGCGCGCGCAGGCGAGGGTCGAGCAGGTCGCGGAGGGCGTCGCCGAGCATGTTGAAGGCCAGCACCACGATGCTGATGGCGAGCCCGGGAAGATGGCCAGGTAGGGCGCGGTCTCGAGATTCCGGCGCCCCTCACCACCGAGCATGCCGCCCCATGTCGGAGTCGGGGTGGCGTGCCGAGCCCGAGGAAGCTGAGGGCGGCCTCGATGACGATGGCATTGCCGAGCCAGACCGTCGCGATGACCAGGATGGGCGCGAACACGTTGGGCAGGATGTGGCAGAGCACGATCCTCCACGGCGCGGCCCCGACGGCATAGGCCGCATCGACGAACGTGTTCTGCTTGACGGCCAGGACGGCTCCTCGCACCACGCGGGAGGCGCCGGGTGCGATGACGATGGCGATGACGACGATCACGTTGACGCAGGCTCTGTCCCAGCACCGACATCACGGCCAGGGCCAGGACGATGCCCGGGACGGCCATGACCGTGTCGACCCCTCGTTGCAGCACGCTGTCCACGCGCCCTTCGCAGTAGCCGGAGGCCAGGCCCAGGCCGGTGCCGAGGAGCGTGCCCGCGAGCACGGAGGCAAACCCCACGAGGAGCGAGACCCGCGCGCCGTACACGAGGCGGCTCAGCACGTCACGCCCGAGCGCATCGGTGCCGAGCAGGAACTTCGCGTTCGGCGCCTGCAAGCGAACGGGCAAGCCGCGGTGGTCGAGGTTGAATCGATACGGATCGTACGGAGCCAGAACCGGAGCCAGGATCGCCACCCCGACGACCCCACAGAGAATGACGGCGCTCAGCGCGCCGAGCGGCTTCCGCCGTGCCAGCGTCGCGAGCTTCGTCCACGCGGTTCGACGCGTGCCGGCGGGCGACGGCCGTTCCGACGACGCGCGCCCCGGGCTCTACGCGTTCGGCGCGGGTCAGCGGTAGCGGATCCGGGGATCGAGCCAGGCATAGCTCACGTCCACGAGGAGGTTGACGAACACGATGACGGCGGCGAAGAAGAGCACGGCCCCCTGGATGACGGTGTAGTCCCGGAGCTGCACGGCATCGAGCAGCAGGCTTCCCACGCCGGGCTGAAGAAAGATGAACTCCACGATCACGGTGCCCCCGAGCAGCACCGAGAACTGCTGCCCGACCACGGTCACCACGGGGATGAGCGCGTTCTTGAAGGCGTGCCCCAGGATCACCGCGCGCTCGCGGTGGCCCTTGGCCCGGGCCGTGCGGATGTAGTCCTGGCGCAGGACCTCGAGCAGCGACGAGCGGGTCATGCGCATGGACACCGCGGCCAGCCGCGCGCCGATGATGGCGGCCGGGATCAGGATCTGGCTCAGGTTCCGGCCCGGATCCGTCCAGATCGGCGCGAAGCCCATGGGGGCATCCAGCCGAACCAGATGGCGAGGAACGTGATCGCCACCGTGGCCAGCCAGAAGTCGGGCAACGACAGGCCGAGCACGGCGACGAACCTCCCCACATAGTCGGCCGTGGTGTCCTGCTTCACCGCGGACAGGATACCGATCGGCAGCGCGATCAGCAGCGCGATGGCCATCGACATCACCGCCAGGTGGCAGGTCAGGCTGATCCGCTTCATGAGCTCCTGGGTCACGGGCCGGCGGCTCGTGAGCGAGCGCCCGAGATCGCCCTGGAGGACGCCGCCCATCCAGATCCGGTACTGCGTCAGGAGCGGGCGGTCGAGCCCCAGCTCCTGACGCGCGCGGGCGAGCACCTCCGGCGTCGGAGCGGCCGCCTGGTCGAGCTGCATCAGGATGGCGTCCCCGGGAAGGATGCGCACGAGCGAGAAGATCAGGATCGACACGAACCACAGCACCATGACGCCCATGAGCAGCCGGCGCGCGATGTAGGTCCACATGGCCCCGAGGACCCGCTTCGAGCCCCGCCTACTGCGCGTACTTGTCGAACTTTCGCGCGGGCGCCTTGTCCGTCATCCAGGCCGTCTTGGCCTCGTAGGAGCAATACCCGGGGAACCAGCAGTACGGGTTGCCGCCCGCGTGCACGTAGGACTGCGTGACGCGGTAGTGCGGCGGCACGATCGTGGTGATGCGATGGACCTGTTGCCGCAGGTGGTCCCAGATGGCGCGCTGGATGGCCGGGCGCTTGTCGCCGGGATCCGTACGCCACGTCGTCAGGAGGTCGTCGAGCTTCGGATCAGTGATGCCCTCGCGGTTCATCGTGCGGGCATCGACGAGTGGTAGCGCAGGTACACCCAGTCCATGAAGCTCGGCCCCGCCCCGATCGGACTGGCGGTGGCGAGCGCGCTGGGGAACGGCTGCACGCCGGCGACCTTGGCGAGCCACGTGGACGTCTCGAGCTGCTTGAGCTTCACCCGCACGCCGACGTCGCCGAAGAAGCGCGCCAGGAGCTGCACGAACTCGCCGTAGGTCCAGCCCTGGAACTCGGCCCACTCGATCTCCAGATCGAGCCCGTTCGGGAATCCGGCCGCGGCCAGGAGCTCCTTGGCCTTCTTGGGGTTGTACTGGTAGTTCGGACCCAGGTTGGCGTACGAGTAGTCGGCGCGCTTGGTGTGGCCGGCCATCACCCAGGGGAACGGTCCGTACAGCGTGGCGTCGCCGCGATTGATGACCTCCGCGATCACGTCGCGGTTGATGGCCATGGACAGGGCCTGGCGCACGCGCACGTCGTTGAAGGGCGCCTTGTCCACGGCCAGGGCCAGACCGTAGTCGCCCCAGCCGAGGAGGGCACGCGGTACAGCGACAGATCGGGGACGGTCTTGATCAGCGCGTAGAGCAGATCGAGCGTGGAGACGCGCAGGATGTCGAGCTGCTTGGTCCGGAACAGCGCCATCTCGGTGGACGCGTCCTTGGTGAAGACCAGGCGCACGGCGTCCACGTAGGGCAACTGCCGCCCGTCCTTGTCCTTCAGGTAGTAGTCGGGGTTCTTCACCAGCAGGGCCCCCTCGCCGGGCGCGAACTCCTTGAGCATGAAGGCCCCGGTGCCGATGGGGTTCTCGGCCAGGCCGCCGGGCGCCTCCACGGCCTCACGAGGCACGATCACGGGGGAGAGCGAGTCGACCACGTTCAGGTAGAACTTCGGATCCGGGAGCTTGAGCTCGAACCGCAGGGTGTACTTGTCGACCACCTGGATGTTCTTGACCATGGCCGCGCGGTTGGCGTACTGGGCCTTGTCCTTCAGGAGCTCGTAGGAGTACTTCACGTCCTCGGCCGTCATCTCGCGGCCGTTGACGGGAGGCCGGTTGTGGAACTTCACGCCTTGCCGGAGATGGAAGATCCACGTCGAGGGGTTCTTCATCTCCCAGCTCGTGGCCAGCGTCTTCCGGATCACGGGTGTCCGCTGCACCTCGGGGAAGTACCAGGTGGACTCCCACTCGGTCAGCGTGTCCCACACCAGGGCCAGCTCGGGCCGGTAGCCCACGGTGGGATCGAAGGCGCGGACGACGGCGGGGAAGTGCAGGACGCCGCCGTACCGGGGCGGCGAGGGCGGCACCGGCGGCTGCAGCGGATACTTGCTGTCCAGCTCCTTGATGAAGGAGGGGGCCACGTAGACGTACGGAGTCGGCCTCCGACGTGGGCGCCGACGTCGGCGGAGGCGCAGCTTTCGGGCTCTTGTCCTGGGCGGACGCGCTCGCGACCGACAGAGCCAGCAAGCAGGGCACGAGGAACCACGCACGGTGTCGACGCACGGGTGGGCATGGTGGGCTCCTTTCTAGAGACCGCGGTAGGGCTGGCCCCAGCGATCCTCGTACACGACGTCGGAGAGCGGCCCGCGACCGACGGGGCCGAAGCGCCCCATGGGGTACCCGATCGGCAGGATGGCGTACGAGCGGACGCCGGGCGGCAGGCCCAGCGCGGCCTCCGTCTCCTTCTCGAACAGGAGGTGCCGGGTCGTCAGCGTGGCCCCGAGCCTGAGCGCCCGAGCGGCCAGCAGCATGTTCTGCACGGCGGGATAGATCGACGCGCCGGACGAGCGCGTGGGCGTGGCCGTCCCTTCCTCGATGCACGCGACGATCCAGACGGGAGCCTCGTGGAAATGGTCGGTCAGGTACTCCACGGCCGCGTGTTGCCGCTGGTAGCGCTCCTTGGTGACGCCCGGCGGCGGGGCGCTCGTCGCATAGCGCGGTCCGACCACCTCGTCGAAGGCGCGCTTGTAGTAGCGCTGCACCTCTTGCTTGATCGCGGGTCCTTGATGATCAGGAAGCGCCAGCGCTGCGAGTTTCCGCCGCTCGCGGCGCACACGCCCGCCTGCAGGATTTTTCGGATCAGCTCGTCGGGCACGGGGTCGGGCTTCAGCCGTCGCATCGCCCGCGTGGTGTGGATGATCTCGAAGAGGTCGGTTCCTTCCGCCATGGCGTGCTCCCTCCCTTGGAAGACGTCCAGCTCCGGTCCCCGTTGCCGCGCGCCAGGATTGCGCCCACCGGAGACCAATGTCAAGAGCCGTCCGGAGCTGCCGGGACGCGCGGCGTCGCGCGATGCTATCCTGACGGCGGACTCCCTCGCATGCGGTGCCCCCACTGCCGGCACGAGAACCGCGGAGACGCCCGCTTCTGTGGCGAGTGCGGCACCTCGCTCGACAGCATAGCCTGCCGGCGCTGCGGGACCCTCAACCCGGCGCGCCAGAAGTTCTGCGACTCCTGCGGCGCGTCGCTCGCGGCGAGCGCCGGCGCGGCGGCGACGGCGCGCGACGCCCGCGCCTACACCCCGCGGCATCTTGTCGAGAAGATCCTCACCACCCGCAGCGCGCTCGAAGGAGAGCGCAAGCACGTGAGCGTGCTCTTCGCCGACGTGGTCGACTCCATGCGGCTCGCCGAAGGCCTCGACGCCGAGGAGTGGCATCGCATCCTCGATCGCGTCTTCGAAATCCTCACCCGGGGAGTCCACCGGTTCGAGGGCACGATCAACCAGTTCACCGGTGACGGCGTGATGGCGCTCTTCGGGGCTCCCGTCGCCCACGAGGACCACGCTCGGCGAGCGTGTCACGCCGCCATCTCCGCGATGGAGGAGCTTCAGCGCCTACGCGAGCACGCTCCGGACCCACGGCCTCGACGCTCTCCGTCCGGATGGGGCTCAACTCGGGGAGGTGGTGGTCGGGAAGATCGGGGACGACTTGCGCATGGACTACACGGCCCAGGGCACTGCGTCGGCCTCGCCGCGCGGATGGAGCAATTGGCCGGCCCCGGAACCGTGCTTCTCACCGAGCACACCGCTCGGCTGGTCGAGGGGTTCTTCGCTCTCGCCGACCTCGGCCCTCGCGCGATGAAGGGAGTGAGCGCCCCGGTCCGGGTCTTCCAGCTCCGGGAGATCGGCCCCTTCCGCACGCGGCTCGACGCGTCGGGGCTCCGGGGCCTCTCCCGCCTGATCGGGCGGGAGGCGGAGCTCGCCTGGCTCGAGAGCATCCTCTCGCGCGCGATCGAGTCGAACGGGCAAGTCGTCGGCGTGGTCGGGGACGCGGGAGTCGGCAAGAGCCGGCTGTGCCTCGAGTTCAGCCAGCGCTGTCGCGCGCGCGGGGTCGCGGTGTACGAAGTCCATTGCCCGGCGCACGGCGCCACGGTGCCGTGGCTGGCGATCCGCGAGCTCCTGCAGAGCTACTTCGCGCTCGACCAGGGCGAAGGGGTGGAGGCAATTCGGCGGAGCGTCGCGCAGCAGCTCCGGCCCTCGACGCGGGTTTCGAGGACGCGATTCCGCTCGTCCTCGAGGTCCTCGGCGTGGGCGATGCCGCCGCGCCGGACGACTCCCCGCAGAGCGTCGCCACCCGGCTCGCCGCCTTCATGCGGCGCTTCGTCCGCCTGCGGAGCGCGAACGAGCCGGTCGTGCTGCTGCTCGACGACGCGCACTGGATCGATCGGGCGAGCGACGAGCTCGTGCGGGAGGTCGGGGCGTCGGTGCGCGACACGCGGACGCTCCTCCTCGCGAACTTTCGACCCGAGTACCGGCCGGCGTGGATCGGAGGATCCCACTACCAGCAGCTCGCGCCTCTCCACTCGGCGAAGGAGCCAGCCGCGAGCTGGTGCAGGACCTCCTCGGCCTCGGACGGCTCGCTCGGTGAGGTCTCCGATCTCATCCGCGAGCGCACCGGCGGGCAACCCGTTCTTCACCGAAGAGGTGGTGCACGCGCTGGCGGCGTCCGGGAGCCTCATCGGGGAGCGCGGCGCCTATCGCCTGACGGCGCCGGTCGATACCCTCGCTCTTCCGGAGACGGTGCAGTCACTCCTGGCCGCGCGCATCGATCGGCTCGGCGAGCAAGCCAAGCACCTGCTGCAGGCCGCCGCGGTGATCGGCAAGCAATTCGACGAGCCCCTCCTCGGAGAGGTCAGCGGTCTGGACGCTCACGATCTCGGCGCCGCCCTCGGCGCGCTCCAGGACGGCGAATTCATGCGCCTGGTCGCGCCTTCTCCCGGCCGGAGTATGCGTTCAAGCATCCCCTGATGCGCGACGTGGCGTACCGGTCGCAGCTCGCCGAGCGACGTGCCCGGCTGCACGCCGCGGTCGCCACGGCCCTGGAGAAGCTCCGAGCGGACCGGCTCGGCGAGCATGCGTCACTCATCGCCCACCACTGGGAGGCGTCCGGCGTGCGATTGGAAGCGGCGCGCTGGAAGCGCCGCGCCGCCCTGAGGGTCGCGAACATCAAGGTCACCGGCCAGGGCCGGAGGCAGAGGCCGTAGCCGCGCGACGCTCGTGGTGAAGAGGCTGCCGCGTGGGTCCGGCTCTTCCGCGAGCCTCTGGCGCCATCCCGCGTTCCTCAGGCTGTGGACGGCGTCCGCCATCTCCGACATCGGCTCGCAGGTGTCGGCGCTCGCGCTGCCGCTCATCGCCGCCCTCATGCTCGACGCGACGGCCTGGCAGATGGGGCTCCTGTCAGCGGCCGAGTCGGCGCCCACGCTGCTCGTCGGCCTCTTCGCCGGCGTGTGGGTGGATCGGCGCCGGCGGCGATCGGTGATGATCGCCGCGGACCTGGGTCGCGCGGCGCTCCTGCTCATCGTCCCGCTCGCGAGCGTGCTCGGGCTGCTGAGAATCGAGCTGCTGTACGCGGTCGCGCTCGCGGCCGGCGCGCTGAGCGTGTTGTTCGACGTGTCCCACCTCTCCTATCTGCCGTCGCTGGTCGACCGCGATCGACTGGTCGAGGGCAATAGCAAGCTCGAGGTGACGGCATCGATCGCGCAGGTCGTGGGCCCGGGCGCCGGCGGCGTGCTCGTCAAGCTGGTCGGCGCGCCGCTCGCGGTCCTCGTCGACGCCGTCTCGTACGTCGTGTCGGCGCTGTTCCTCCTGGCCATACGTGTCGCGGAGCCGCCTCCCGCCGCGCCGGGTGAGCGGGCCGGCATCGCCGCGGAGATCGGGGAGGGACTGCGGGCGGTGCTCACCCACCCGCTCCTGCGGGTCCTCGCGGGATGCTCCGCCACCACCAACCTGTTCGGCCGGATGTTCCTCGCGGTCTACATCCTGTACATGGCGCGCGACCTGGGTCTGAGCGCGGTCGGCGTCGGCGCCGTGTTCGCCACCGGCGGGCTCGGTTCCCTCGCCGGCGCCCTCGTCGCCGGGCCGGCCACGCGACGCTTCGGCCCCGGGCCCACGATGATCGGCGCGCAGCTCGTCTTCGGCCTGACCGGGCTTCTGGTGCCGCTGGCGGTGCTCGTGCCGCGCGCCGCGATCGCGATGGTGGTCGCGGCCGAGTTCGGGCAGTGGATGAGCGTGATCGTCTACTACGTGAACGCCGTGAGCGTCCGCCAGGCGCTCACGCCGGACCGCCTGCGCGGCCGCGTCAACGCGACGATGCGGTTCATCGCCGGCGGGATGCTGCCCATCGGCGCGCTGATCGGCGGCGCGCTCGGGACGATCCTCGGTGCTGCCGGCGACCCTGGTCGTGGCCGCGTTCGGCATGCTGCTCGCCGTCCTCTGGCTCTACCTGTCGCCCGTCCGCACCCTCCGCGCGCTGCCGGCGATCGAATCGCGTGACGATGCGCGCGAATCGTGAGGATTAACCATCTTGATCGACGAAGGATAGGCCGTACTGATCGCGCCCTTGCATGGCGCTTCTGATAGCGCTTCGCCATTTCCATCAGCAGTTCCGGCGACTGGCGCCAGAGTGCGACTCCCTGAGGAGCTCGTCCCTCGTCGGGTCTCGGCCGAGGATTTGCCGGCTCAATGCGGTCACGGCGCGCGTCCCGCGGATCGATCCGCCCCAGAAGTATCTTTCGATCACCCAGAACGTCGCCAGGCCAAGGACGATGCCGCCCAGCGAAAGGACCACGATGAAGCTGGCGAGCTTGGCCCTTGGCACGCTCATGCCACGGGAACGTACTCGACCGACCCGTCGATCTAGCATTCCCGCAACCGAGGGCCATAGCCACCCGCGCCGCGCGTGTCCATCATCACGCGATCGCCCGAGCCAGAAGCGGGTAGCTCACCATGATCTCGAAGACGTCGGCTCCTTCCGACATCGTGTGCTCCCTTTCCCTGGAAGACGTCCGGCGCCGGGCGGACGTCCCGTTCGCGGGATTGCGCCACGGGAGACCAATGTCAAGGGCGACGGCCGCTGGCGAGTCCAGGCACTGATCGTGAGCGGCTACGCGCGGACCCGCCACCCGCCCCCGCAGCGCGGCGGTGAGGTGCTCGCGGTTCATCCGCGCGATGACCCCGAGGTCGATGCCCTTGGGACACGCGGCCTCGCACTCGCCGTGGAGCGTGCAGGCGCCGAAGCCCTCGACGTCCGCCGCGGCCACCAGCGCCCGGGCGCGGCGCGCGCGCTCGGGCTGGCCCTGGGGCAAGAGCCCGAGGTGGGCGAGCTTCGCCCCCACGAACAGCGCGGCCGATCCGTTGGGGCAGGCCGCGACGCAGGCGCCGCACCCGATGCACGTCGCGGCATCGAGCGCCCGCTCGGCGACGTCGCGGCCGACGGGCATGGTATTGGCCTCGGGCGCGCTGCCCGCCCGCACCGAGACGTAGCCCCCGGCCCGCACGACGCCGTCCAGGGCGCCGCGGTCCACGACCAGATCGCGCACGACCGAGAAGACGCCCGTCCGCATCGGCTCGAGCCTGATCGTGGCGCCCTCGCCGAACGCCCGCAGCGTGACCTGACAGGTGGTCGTCCCCGGCAGCGGCCCGTGCGGGCGCCCATTCACCACGATGCCGCAGGCCCCGCAAATCCCCTCGCGGCAGTCGCTGTCGAAGGCCACGGCCGGCTCGCCGCGGGAGACCAGCCGCTCGTTGAGCCGGTCGAGCGCTTCGAGCAGCGTCATCTCGGCGCTGACGTCGTCGAGTTGGTACCGGATGAAACCGCCGGCTGCTCGCGGGTCGTGCTGCCGCCAGATCGAGAGCGCGATCCTCATCGATACGACCGCTCGTTCGGCGCCAGCGTCTCGAAGTGGAGCGGCTCCACGAGCCGCTCCGGAGACCGTCCGGTGCGCCGGGCACCCACGCCGCCACGTGGGCGAAGCGGGCGTCGTCGCGGAGCGCCTCGCCGTCCGGCGTCTGGTGCTCCACGCGGAAGTGGCACCCGCACGACTCCTCGCGGGCGAGCGCGTCCAGGCACATCAGCTCGCCGAGCTCCAGGAAGTCGGCCACGCGGCCGGCGCGCTCCAGCTCCTGGTTCAGCTCGTGCCCGCCGCCGGAAACGGTCACGTCTTCCCAGAACGCTTCGCGGAGCGCGCCGATCTCGTCGAGGGCCTTGGTCAGTCCCGCGCGGCTCCGCTCGATCCCGCACGCGTCCCAGAGCGCTCGGCCGAGCGCCCGGTGAAAGTCGCCGGCCGTGCGCCGTCCCTGCACGCCCAGCAGCGTCTCGACGCGCGCGCGGACATCCTGCCAGCGCCGCCCGCACCTCGGCGGCATCCTCGGCGACATGCCGCGAGCCGCGCGCCCGCGAGATAGCCGGCCAGGGTATACGGCAGGATGAAATAGCCGTCGGCCAAGCCCTGCATGAGCGCGCTCGCCCCCAGCCGGTTGGCGCCCTGGTCGGAGAAATTGGCCTCGCCGATGACGAAGAGCCCGGGAATGGTGCTCATGAGGTCGTAGTCGACCCACAGCCCGCCCATCGTGTAGTGCGCGGCCGGGGCGATGCGCATGGCGACGCGCAGCGGATCGTCGCCGGTGGCCCGCTCGTACATGTCGAAGAGGTTCCCGTAGCGCTCGCGCAGCATCACCGGCGCCCAGGCGCACCGCGGCCTCGCCCAGATCGAGATAGACGCCGCTCCCGCCGGGCCCGACGCCGCGGCCCTCGTCGCACACGGCCTTCACCGCCCGCGAGGCCAGATCGCGGGGCACGAGGTTGCCGTAGCGCGGATAGCGGCGCTCGAGGAAGTAGTCGCGCTCGGCCTCCGGGATGGCGTCGGGCCGGCGGTCGTCGCCCGGCCGACTCGGCACCCAGACGCGGCGCGTCGTTGCGCAGCGACTCCGACATGAGCGTGAGCTTGGCCTGGTGAGCGCCGGCCGCCGGCAGGCACGTGGGATGGAACTGCACGAAGCCGGGATTGGCGAACGCCGCGCCGCGCCGGTACGCGCCGCCAGATCGCGGTGGCGTTCGAGGCCTTCGCGTTGGTGGACAGGAAGTAGGCGTTGCGCATACCCGCCGGTGGCGAGCACCACCGCGTCTCCGAAGTGCGGCTCGACGCGCGCCCGACACCAGGTCGCGCGCGATCGACGCCGCGCGCCCGGCCGTCCACCACGACGAGGTCCAGCATCTCGTGCCGCGGCAGCATCGTGACGCTCCCGGCGGCTTCCTCCTTGGCGAGCGCCTGGTACGCGCCGAGGAGCAGCTGCTGGCCCGTCTGCCCGCGCGCGTAGAAGGTCCGCGACACCAGCGCGCCGCCGAACGAGCGGTTGGCGAGCTGTCCGCCGTACTCGCGCGCGAACGGCACGCCCTGCGCCACGCGCGTGATCGATGATGCGCGCCGACAGCTCGGCCAGCCGGTAGACGTTCGACTCGCGCGACCGGAAGTCGCCGCCCTTCAGCGTGTCGTAGAAGAGCCGCTCGACGCTGTCGCCGTCGTTCTGATAGTTCTTGGCGGCGTTGATCCCGCCCTGCGCGGCCACGCTGTGGGCGCGGCGGGGCGAGTCGTGGAAGCAGAGACAGCGCACGCGGTAGCCGAGCTCCGACAGCGTGGCCGCCGCCGACGCGCCGGCCAGCCCGGCGCCGACGACGATGACCTGGTGCCGCCGGCGACGAATCGGACCCACGAGGTCGAGCTCGGCGCGCCGCCGCTCCCAGCGCGTCGCGATCGGACCCGACGGCGCCGTGTCGCACAACCCCGTGATCCCGCCGGTCGCCGGCGATCCGAGCGGCGCCGCCGGCGTCATCGCCGGGCCGGCCCCGGGCCGGATCATCGCAGCCACCCCGCGAGCACCGCGATGGGCACCGCCGCAAAGCCGACGGCCATCGCGGCGGCGAGCACGGCCACCGCGGGGCGGCGGCGCCCGGCCGCCGCCTCCGGCCGCAGGCCGAGGCTCCGAACCGCCGCCCACAACCCGTGGAAGAGGTGCAGACCGAGGAGCGCGGCGGCGGCGACGTAGACGGCGGCGACCCACGCCGGCCGCAGGCCGACCACGACGTTGTCGTACACGCGGCCGGGCGTGAAGCCGGGATGCAGGACGCCGACCGTGAGATGGAGCACGTGATAGCCGACGAACGCGAGGAGGAGCGCGCCGCCCACGCGCATCGTGCGGGCGGCGAGCGCGGACGCAGTGCGCGGCGCCGGCGCCGCGTGCCGGGGCCGCGCCGCCCGGCTCGCGCGCGCGAGCGATACCACGCCGGCGACGTGGACCACGGCGGCCGTCGCGAGCCCGGCGCGCGCCGCCCACAGCCCCGCGGGGACACGCTGGAGCGCCGCCGCGTATCCATCGATCGCCGCGGCGCCGGAGAACATCGTCAAGTTCCCGAGCACGTGCAGGACCACCCAGATCCACAGCCCGAGGCCCGACACGGCCACCAGGGCCTTCTTGCCCACCGTCGACTGCCACAGCTCGCCGAGGACGTTCATGGCTACCTCCCGGCCGGCGCCTGCCGGCGCCCGCCTCACGCCTCAGTGATAGCCCGAGGCGATTTCATAAGTCGCATGCATTCGCATTTCTTGATGAATTAGGTACACTTATGAATGTATGCACGTCGAGACCCTCAAGACCTTCTGCGATCTCGTCGAGACCGGCAGCCTCTCGCGCGCCGCCCGCTTGAATCTCGTGTCGCAGTCCGCGGTCAGCCAGCAGCTCCGCGCGCTCGAGCAGCGCTATGGCGGCCGGCTCATCGATCGCGCGCCGCGGATCGGCGCGCGGCCGACCGAGCTCGGGCGGCTCCTGTACGAGGAGATCAAGCCGTTCCTCGAGCGGTTGACGGCGCTCGAGCAGCGCCTGCGCGCGCGACCGAACGTCGTGGCGGGGACGGTGCGCGTGGCGACCGTGTACAGCGTGGGCCTGCACACGCTGCCGCCGGTGATCAAGCGGTGCCTGGCCGATCATCCCAAGGTGAGCGTGCAGCTCTCCTACCGGCGCACCGACGAGGTCTACGCGGCGTGTCTCGCCGGCGACGTCGACTTCGGCATCGTGGCGGTGCCGGCGCGCCGGGCACAGCTCGAGGTCGTGCCCCTCGGTCACGACGAGCTGGTGATCGCGGCGCCGCCCGGCCATCCCATCGCGCGCCGCGCCCGCTGCTCGCTCGCCGCGCTCGACGGTCAGCCCTTCATCGGCTTCCAGCGCGACATTCCCACGCGCCGGATGGTCGACGGGCTCCTGCGCCGCCACGGCGTGCGCGTCAGCTACGCCATGGAGCTCGACAACGTCGAGACGATCAAGCGCTCGGTCGAAGCCGGGCTGGGCGTCTCGCTCCTGCCGGCCCCCACGCTGGTGAGCGAGATCCGCGCGCGCACGCTGGTGGCCCGGCCGCCGGTCGAAGGCCCCTTCCGCCGTCCCATCGGCGTCATCCACCGGCGCACGCGCGAGCTGTCGGCCCCGGCGCGCGCCTTCCTCACCCTGCTCACGTCATCGCTGGCGGCAGGCGGACGATAGGGTCTCTTCTCGGATGCCCCCGATGCTTACTTGCAGAAAATGGGCTCCTGTTTGGCTTTGTAGTGCGGGAACTTGTTCCCCACCCCACCGTTGAACACCCGATCGTCTTTCGCTCCCGGCGTCGTCTTGGCATCGGCGAGGAAGAGTGTTTGCGCGGGGGATCCTGTGTGTACGGCCCATACGGTTCGCATTTCGACGCCGTGGCCCGGTAGTTCGGGTCGTTCAACCGGACGACGTACACCGTGCAGCCGTGGGCTGGGCACGAGTAGTAGCTTTCGCCTTGACCCTTCTCGATGGGGCACGACTCATCGTCGCCCGCGCCGCCTCGACAGCTCCCGAGCGGCGACGGGCCAAACGCATTCGGCTCCGCTGCGCGACGTAGAAGAACAGCAGCCCACGGACTTCATCGTAAACGTACTTGTCGAAGTCCGGTGTTCCGTCCGCCTTGGTCAGTTTGGCGATGTCGTCCAGTGGCTTCCCGTGGGAGGGATCAGCTCCAGGGTCGACTTCGGGAAGACGCAGCCCGATATATCCTTCGAACCGCCGTCCGGATCCTTCCACGTCTGCTTCGTCGAAGGAGAGGGGCATCCGCCATCCGGCTTCGAAGGGGCTGGGAGCGCCGTGATGCCGTTGGCCGGGCAGCCGGTCGTCGGATCCAGGTTCCGGCTGAGTGACGTGGACGTATCGCGCTCCAGGTCGTCCAGGTTGTGGCACGTCTGATCCGGGAAGCGCTTGGCCAGCTTGTTCCAGTACAGCCTGAGCTGGTCGTCCTTCTCGTTGCCGTCGAGCTGGCCGTACGACTTGTACCCACGGGTGATCGTGAACAGCGCGTCCTTGTTCGCGGGGAACTTGGGATGGACGTCGCCCTCGCTCGTGTAGCAGACGCCCAACCGGACGAAGAAGGGATTCGTCTCGCTGATGTCCGGCTTCACCACGTCGGCGACCCCACATCGAGGACCGGCGGGATGCCTGATCCAGGTGGGTCGAGCCGGCACGGCAGCGGGTTCGGCGGATCAGGAGGAGTCCCCTGAGCACCCGGGGCAGGGGGCCTGACCCGCAGACGCAGTAGGGAGGAGGAATGGGGTCCAGGACAGAGGCGCTCACCGTGTAGCCATAGCCGCTCGTGACCTTGGGCTCCCACACGCCCAGCCCGTTCCGGCTTGTCAGCTCCAGCGACGGGCGTTGCTCGGACGGTGTGCCCATGAACTCCAGTGAGTCCCTTTTGAATGTCAGCTTTTGCCAGTGCGAGCCGGCTTGGAGCCGGTTAGCAGGGGCCAACTCGGGCCACAGGGCGGAAAACTCCAGGGTGCCCACGCTTCCCGGTGAGATCAGGGACGTCGCGCGCCCCTCGTAGGGCCCGTTCTGCCCGCCGAGCGCGTGGCACTCATCCACCGACCCACCCGGGCCAGTGCCGTAGTGATGAAGTGGCAGGTTATTGAGGGAAACGGGGAACGCCTCCGGGACGTCGATGCCGTCCTTGTCGACGATCTTGTAGCCCGTCAACGTTCCGTCCAGGTCGAGGATCGCGGTGTTCTTGTCCCCGTCCTGGAATTTGTCGATGTTGACGTCCTGGGTGTAGATCTGATGGATCAGATCGGTGTTCTCGAAGATCAGGCCTCGGCTCGACGTCGCCGTCGGATAGCTGCTCTGGTTCGCCTGGAACCACCCGAACGCCGCGTCGCCCTCGTACACGAGTGCGTTGCTGCTCGGGGGCTGGGAGGGAATATTCCTGCCCTTGACGAACGCCGCGAGCACCGTCTTGTCCTTGTTCGTGAGGTTCGGCGCGATGTCGACGTTGAAGTTGACGAAGCGCGTGTCGAAGACGAGGACGGGCCCGTCGTACAGCATGTAGCCGAAGGAGTTCCGAGTCGGATCGGGGTAGCCCCTGCCGGTCTCGTCGCCACCCTGCTGCAGGCTGGGATTGGCGGTCTGATCGATGCACCCGAACTTTCCGCTGCTGGGGTTGCCGGGCACGTCGCCGACTTGAAGGAAGCACGGGCCGAACCGGTCGACGTTGTTCTGGCTGGAGTCCGACGAGCACGGAGCTCTTCAGCAACTGCCAGACCCCCGGGGCGTTTCCATCGCTCCCGCCGGAGCTCACGAGGGTCACATTCTCGCGATTGGTGGCGAGCCGCGCATTCTTGACCACGATCCAGGTCGGTCGGAGCCAGATGCCCCGGGCTCGATTGCGAGTGGCGGTGACCCCGTCGAGGGTGGCGATGATGGGCTGTCCGGTCTTTGTTCCGTCTTTGTGCGGATGGAACTGCCCGTCGCGTTGATGGACGACAGCGCTTCGTTGTAGACGCCGGAGTAGCAGCCGTGGACGCGATTGTTCGTGAAGGGGCCGACAGGGCTGAACTTGAGGGCGGTGTCCGAGGCGTCGGCAGGGGCCACGTACCAGTATCCGACCCCGATGCCCTGGCAGCCGCCGATGGAGTTGCCCGTCAGCGTCGTGGCCGGATTCACGATCCAGAACCCGCTGGCTGGTTCGATGTAGAGCGTGTTCGGGGCGCAGGGGGAGGGGATAGGCCAGCAGCTGACCTATGTCTCCTACCGTGGTGCACGATCCGTGGGTGGGATTGGTCTGCTCGTCCTTGTTGGGAACGTTCAGGCCGTCGTAGTTGAAGCCGGGCGAACGGGCCAGGTTGTCACCCGCCCACCAGTAGGTGTCGATCAGCGCTTGCCGCGAGCTTCGTCGGCGGCGCCGGATTGGCCGCGCCATGAATGTCGAACGAATTGCTCATGGCGCCGAGGCCGAGGTTGTTCAGGAACTGAATGTTCTTCTCGTCGCCGACCGCCAGGTAGAAGATGTGCCCGACGATGCGCGCGCAGACGTTGTTCTGGACGGTGACGTTGCTGGTCGAATAGATGGAGATGCACTTGTTGAAGCTGTGGTGAATGCTGTTGGAATTGATGGTGAGCGGCTGGGTGACCGTTCCCGCCTCATCGAGGCCGATGGGATAGCTGCCCGATTGGGCTTTCCCGAACTTCTCCAGCTCGACGCCCTGGATGACGACCTCCTTGAAGTTCGCGAGGATCGTGATCTCCCACCCGAGAATGGAGCCGTGGCGACAGCGATCTGTGCCGTCAGCTTGATGCTGCGGGTGATCAGGCCCACCTCCGCCCGCTCGTCGACGCCGTAGTTGTAGTCCTTGGTCGACTTGGCACCCGTGAAGTTCTCCGAAGCGGGCATGCCGGGATCGTCTCCGCCGAAGTGGTAGTACTTCAGCGGCTGCGAGGCGGCGAGCCTGACCTCGGTACCCCCTGAGCCGTTCGGCTTTGGCGTTCCGGAGATCCGGACGAACTCCGTCTCGAACGGGCTGAAGCTGGTGGTGGCGACGGCGATCCAGTCGCCGTCCTGCCAGGCGCCGGCACCTTTCGTGACGTCCTTGGCCAGGTGGATGACCGTGTCCCCGTCGGCTGCCACCGTGGCTTTCGTGCCCGTGCCGGCGCCGTAGTCACTGAACGGGCCCGCCGGTTTGAGCAGGTGGGTCCAGCTGACGCCGGCGTCCGCTACTCCCTGGCTCCGACGAGCCGGAGCGTGCCACCCGCCTTGACCAGGATTCCCTTGCCGCACCAGACGGAGTCACACGAGCTCCCCGGCGAGTCCACGAAGGTGAAGAGGAGCTTCCCGCCGTTCTTTCCGATGGGCGCGTCGGTCGCCCCGGCGATGAGGCTCCCGCTGCTGTCGATCACAATCGAGTGGACCGAGAACTCGATCTCTGCGTCGAGGAACGTGAGGGAGCCCCCTGCAGGATGCTCACATTGCGAAACTTGTGGGCGCCGGCCCGCACCTCGCACGGGCCCTTCACTTCCAGATCGACGTTGTCGCCCCCTTCCATCCCCGACAACACCTTGTCCACGCACTTCTCGGTCCCGCTCTCCCTGGCCTCGGCCGGCCCACTGCCGGCAAGCACCGCCGTCACCACGAGCCCGGTCCCGATTCCCCGAAGGATTGCCTGAGTCACGCTGGCCATAGGGATCTCCTCACTATCTGTGGATGGTGCAGCGGCGTCTGGAAATGGAAGGCGAGGCCGACGTTGATCCCCTGAGCCCAGACGTCCGACGAGCTGAACTTGACCTGTAGCGCGGACCATGTTGTTCAAGTAGGTGCGGTATAGGCTGCGGCGCCCGATGGGGCCCTTCGATGTTGTTGCCCGGCCAAAGGTAGCTGGCGCTTCACGAGCGGTCAAGCCCAATAGCGGCGTCCGCTTGCCTTTGCGGAACGACGCGTCTATCCTTCGAGCCGCGCGGGGCGCCTCTAACGCGGTGCGCGGTCGAGCCCCGTCAATGAAGACAGATCGAGACGCCGGCGCGGCCGGAGTCGCGTCGATGATCCGATAGGAGGGAACGCACCAATGGCCAAGACCACGCCCGTCGCCAGCTATAGCCTCACCGCCCGCCTCCGGATCGCCAACCTGCCCGGCATGCTCGGCAAGGTGACCTCTGCGATCGGGGAGGCGGGAGGGGACATCGGCGCCGTCGACATCGTCGAGGCCGGCGGCCAGACCATCACGCGCGACGTCACCTTCAAGTGCTCGGACGAGGCCCACGGCCAGCGCATCGTGGAAGGGCTCAAGGCGCGTCGAAGGCGTCACGGTGGTCAACGTGTCCGACCGCACGTTCCTGATGCACCTCGGCGGGAAGATCGAGGTCAATGGGCGGATCGCGGTGAAGACGCGCGACGATCTCTCGATGGCCTACACGCCCGGCGTGGCGCGCGTGTGCATGGCCATCCACGACGATCCGGAGAAGGTCTACAACCTCACGATCAAGCAGAACACGGTGGCCGTCGTCACCGACGGCTCGGCGGTGCTGGGCCTCGGCGACATCGGCCCCGCCGCCGCGATCCCCGTGATGGAGGGCAAGTGCCTCATCTTCAAGTCGTTCGCCGGCGTCGATGCGTTTCCCCTGGCGCTCGCCACGAAGGACGTCGACGAGATCGTGCGCACGGTCAAGAACATCGCGCCCATCTTCGGCGGCGTGAACCTCGAGGACATCTCCGCCCCGCGCTGCTTCGAGATCGAGGAGCGCCTGCAGCGCGATCTGGACATCCCGGTCTTCCACGACGACCAGCACGGGACGGCGGTGGTGACGCTCGCCGCGCTCATCAACGCGCTCAAGGTCGTCAACAAGAAGCTCAACGAGGTGAAGATCGTCTTCACCGGGGCGGGCGCGAGCGCCATCGCGACGGCCAAGCTCCTCATGCTGGAGGGCGCGCGGCACATCACCGCGTGCGACCGCGCCGGCACGCTCTACCGGGGCCGGACGGAGAACATGAACTCGATGAAGACCTGGTTCGCCGACCACACGAACCCCGACAACCTCCGCGGCTCGGCGAGCGACGCCCTGGTGGGCGCCGACGTCTTCATCGGTCTCTCCGGCCCCGGCGTGGTCACGGTGGACGATCTCGGCAAGATGAACCGCGAGCCGATCGTCTTCGCCATGGCCAACCCGACGCCCGAGATCATGCCCGAGGAGGCCGCGCGCTACGTCCGCGTCATGGCCACGGGGCGGTCGGACTACCCCAACCAGATCAACAACTCGTGCGGGTTCCCGGGCATCTTCCGCGGCCTGTTCGACGTGCGCGCGCGCCGGGTGAACGACGAGATGAAGCTCGCCGCCGCGCACGCCCTCGCCGGTATCGTCTCGGACAGCGAGCTGAGCGAGGAGTACATCACCCCGTCGATGTTCGACGCGCGCGTGGTGCCGGCGGTCGCCTCCGCGGTGGCCGACGCGGCCGTGCGCACCGGAGTGGCCCGCCGCAAACGCGGGTAAAACACTTCGGGAGGGGGCTCCGCCCGCTTCCGACGCCTCCCCGAGAACGGGTTGCGCCGGCGAAGCCGGCGCTGGATCGAAGGGCCTCGACGGCACCCTCCGAGCCTCCCCAGAACTTGCGCTGCGAAGCCGCTCGAACGGACACGGATCCGATCACGCTCCAGCGCGCGACTCGCGGCGCGCGGCGGCGGGTGGGGTCGAGCGCCTTCGCCGGGACCGTATCTTCTGCGGATGGTCGAAGCCGCCGACGTGGACGCCGTGGCCCGATTGAGGCGCCGGCAGGCTCCATCGAAGGAGCGTGTCCCGGCGAGAGTGCTCGGCCCCGCCCGGCGCGCTGTCGGCACGCGGGCTCGACACCGGCGGTACGCCGGCCTCAGACAGAGGCAGGCCGTCGACCGCCTGGCAGTCGATCGCGGTCAGACGCGTGCCAGGACGCGCGCCCACTCCTCGACTGCGTCCTCGTGGCCCGGGGCGAGGCAGATCGTGAGCTGCTGGTAGCCCGCGGCGGCGAGACCGGCGCACACGCTCCACCAGCTCTTCGGCCGTGCCCGTCGTGGTCAGATCCCGGACGAGCGCGGCGGTGAGAAAGCGCTCTTCCTCGGGGCGGGGCCGGATGAAGTGTCCCTTGTGGAGCGTGAGGTAGCGCGCGTTCGCGGGCTCGTAGCCATCGTAGAGCCGGCGATACTCGGCGACGGTGGACGCGAGCGCCTCGGGCACGCGGGCCTTGAGCGAGCCGTCCATCACGCCGTGGAAGAACGACAGGGCGAGCGGGCCGGCCTGGGCCCGAGCGCGCGGGCCGTCGGCGGGCTCGCCATCGTGAAGGACGCAGCCCATCGTGAACGCGGTCTTGTACAGCGTGGCCGGGTCACGCCCGCCGCGCGGCAGCTGTCCTCCATCTCGCGGATGTCGCGCTGCGCGCGCGAGGGGCGGCCCACGAAGGCCAGCCAGCCGTCGGCGATGTCGGCGGTGAGCGCGCGCGCCCGCGGGCCGAACGCCGACACGTGGAGCGGGATCCGCTCGCCGATGGCGAGGAGGCCGCCGGCGGGGTCGAGAAAGCGCACCGTGCGCGGGGCGCCTTCGGCCTCCCACTGCACCGTCTCGCCGGCCAGCAGCCCCTGCACCACGCGCACGTACTCGCGCAGATCGTCGAGGCGCATCGCGGGCAAGCCCATGGTATTGCGGGCGGTGAACCCGGTACCCACGCCGAAGTCGACGCGGCCCGGCGCGAGCTTCCCGAGCGTGGCCAGGCCGTTGGCCGCCGCCGGCGCGATGCGGTTGGTGGGCACGAGCACCCCGGTGCCGAGCCGGATGCGGCTCGTCTTGGTCGCGGCGAGGGCCATCGAGACGAAGACGTCGGCGCAGAGCATCTGCGTGTCGTAGAACCAGGCGTGCGTGAACCCCAGCTCCTCGGCGCGCTGCGCAACCTTCCAGCCGTCCACGCCCGAGGCGATCCCGATTCCGAACTCCATCGTCCGTGTCCTCTCTCGCCGGTCGGACCGACGATCACTCGAGTGATGTCCGGACCCCAGCATACCCTCGCTGCCGACAGCGCCGCCCCGCTTGGACACCACATGCGGCATGCGGCATACTGCGCTCGCCGTCATCCCGCTCCAAGGAGGAGGCATCCATGCCGAGAGTCGCCCCCGTCACCGGGAAGTCCGACGTGCCGGCCGAGCACCACCACGTGGTCGACGCCGTCGTCGAGGTGTTCGGCAACGTCCGCGGCCCCTTCAGCGTCCTGCTGCACAGCCCCAAGCTGGCCGAGCGCGTGCTGGGCCTCGTGAAGTTCTTCCGCGACGAGAGCGTGGTGGAGGGCCGGCTGCGCTCGCTGGCGATCCTGACCGCGGTGCGGGAGCGCGAGGCGGCTTACGTGTGGGCGGCCCAGGTGGGGGCGGCCCGCCGGGCCGGCGTGCGGGAGGCGGCGATCGACCTGATCCGCGCGAAGGGCGATCCGGCCACGCTGCCGGACGAGGAGCGCGAGATCGTGACCTTCACGCGCCAGCTCATCCGCACCAACCGGGTCGACCAGGCGGCGTTCGACGCGCTAGCCAAGCGGCACGACGCCCAGTGGATGGTCGAGCTGACGGCGGCGGCGAACTACTTCGCCATGCTGTCCGGCGTCGTCAACGCGTTCGAGGTGCCGGCGCCCGCGGACGGCGACCGCCTGCCCGCGTAGGAGTGGCGTGATGCGCTTGCAGGGACGGGTCGCGGCGATCACCGGAGGCGCGCTCGGCATCGGGCGCGCGACGGCGCTGCTGTTCGCGGCGGAGGGCGCGGCGGTGGTGCTGGGCGACGTGCAGGTGGAGGCGGCCGAGGCGGTCGCGAAGGAGATCGCCCAGGCCGGGGGCCGGGCCCTCGCCGTGGGCGTGGACGTCGGCGACGCCGGCCAGGTGCAGGCCTTCGTCGATCGCGCGGTCGCCGAGCTCGGGCGGCTCGACGTGATGTTCGCCAACGCGGGCATCGCCCACTCGGCGCCGTTCCTCGAGCACGCCGAGGCCCAGTGGCACCGGGTCCTGCGCGTCAACCTCACCGGCGTGTTCCTGTGCTGCCAGATCGCCGCCCGCCAGATGGTCGTGCAGGGCGGCGGGCGCATCATCACCACCGCGTCCATCAACGGCTTCCGCGGCGTCGAGAACCTGGTGGGCTACAACGCGGCCAAGGCCGGCGTGATCGAGCTGACCAAGACCATGGCGGTGGAGCTGGCCCAGCACGGGATCACGGTGAACGCGATCGCCCCGGCCCAGATCGACACCCGGCTCACCCGCAGCCTCTCCGACGACGCCAGGGCCCGGCGCGTGGCGCGCATTCCGATGGGCCGCTTCGGCGAGGCCGACGAGGTGGCGAAGGCCGCGCTCTTCCTCGCGTCCGACGACGCCGGCTACGTCACCGGCCACACCCTCGCCGTGGACGGCGGCTACCTGGCGGGTGGCCTCTGGTCGAGCGCGGGGACCGGACGATGATCACGGGCGGTCAGTTCACCACCAGGGCGCGCGGCGCATGCGTCACCGGCTCAGCGCCCCGCTTCGTGACGATCGACGTCTCCCCAGGCACATGCTGAGCCCGGTGCGGCTGTTCAGCAGGATCATGTGGATGAAGAACACCATGCCGGGCGCGAGCTCCTGATCGTTGTCCGCGTAGATCATCGGCTCGTCCATCCACGTCGGCGGATAGGTCGCGCCCAGCGTGTAGCCGCAGGCGTTCAGGAAGTGCCCCTTGTACCCCGCGCGTGTGAGCACCCGCGCGTGTGCCGCGAAGACATCCCCACGGTCCGGCCGGGGCGCAGAACGGCCTCGCACTCCCTGAGCGCTTCGCGGCAGGCCTTGAACATGGCCTCGTGACGCCGGTCCGGCCGGCCCGTCAGCACCACGTGCATGAGCGCCGCGTGGTAGTGGCGGTAGGATGCGGCGAACTCGAAGGTGACCTGATCGCGCGCCCTCACCTTCCCGTGGCCGGTGTGATAGCGGACGAGCAGCGCTTCCTTTCCGCTGCCCATGGGCCAGCGGCTGGCCGATGGGTCGCCGTCGCCGGCCAGAATCCCCGCATCATCTCGGCGTAGATCCGGCTCACGGGCTGGCCGGGCACGGTCAGCCGGTTCGCTACCGCCAACGCCTCGTCGGCCAGCCGGCCCGCCTGCCGGATATAGCGCAGCTCGGCCGGACTCTTCACGAGCCGGAGCAGGCGCACCAGGTCGCTGGCGTCCTCGGTGCGGCAGAAGCCCTGGAGCGCGGCGTCCACCATCTGCCCGCGCTGGGCGGTGAGCCCGTAGGCGTGGTACTCGACACCCAGGCGCTGACCTCGGCAGCGGTAGCTCTCCAGCATGTCGCGCAGGTCCTCGCCCGGGTTCGCGCCCTGGCGGTCACGCCAGATGCGGATGTCCCTGATGACGGACGTGATGCGGGCTTGGCGCAGGTCGGCCGAGCGGGTGCAGAGCGCGAGCTTGCCGTCGGCGCCCAGGTACATGCCCTGGAACATGCTGTAGCCGCTCGTGTCATAGCCGGTGAGGTAGTACATGCTCTCCTGCCGGAAGATGAGCAGGCCGTCGAGTCCTCGCTCGGCCATCGCCCGGCAGGCCCGGCGCCGGCGTGCCGCCAGCTCCTGCTTCGAGAAGTGCAGTGCCATGTGGCCTCCGATGACTGCAGAAGTGGGCGAAGGTGATCAGGTGCCGGTGGCGGACTCGCCTCGTCCGCGAAGGAACGCGCTGGCGCCCAGCACCACCGTGGTCACGCCGATGAGAAACGAGCTGACGGCGGCGATGGTCGGGTCGACCTCGAGGACCAGGCTGTTCCAGATGCGCACCGTCAGCGTCTGGACCTCGACGCCGGAGAGGAAGAGCGGGATCAGGAGCTCGTCGAACGAGGTGAGGAAGGCGAAGAGCGCCGCCGACAAGACGCCCGGGAGGATGAGCGGCAGCGTGATGCGCCGGAGCGCGGTGACGCGGCTCGCGCCCAGGCTCAGCGCCGCCTGCTCGAGGCGAATGTCGAAGCCCTGGAGCGTGGCGGCCATGATGATGATGACCACCGGCAGCGCCAGCACGGTATGGCCCAGGGCCATGGCCAGGATGCTGCCGGTGGCCTTGATGCGCACGAAGAAGAAGTAGAGGCCGATGGCCGTGATGATGGTCGGCACGATCATGGGCGACAGCAGCACCGCATAGATCGCGCCCTTGCCGCGAAAGCGGCCGCGCACCAGCGCCAGCGACGCCAGGAGCCCCAGCACGGTCGCGAAGACCATGGTCAGGAGGGCGACCTGCGCGCTGACCGCGATGGACTGCCGCCAGCTCGGCGTGCCGAGGAAGCGCTGGTACCAGCGGAGCGAGAGGAAGGGCGGCGGGAAGCTCAGATAGTCGGCGCCGCTGAACGAGACGATGACGATGATCACCACGGGCGCGATCAGGAAGAGCAGCACCGCGCCCGCCAGCGCCGCGACGGCCACGACGCCGGGCCCCGTCCGCTGTCCGTCTTCGGCCATCATGCCCAGGGGCCGATCATCCCCGCCCCTCGAAGATGCGCTCGAGGCGGACGATGCGGTTATAGCCCGCGAAGCCGACCAGCGTCAGCGCGAGCAGGACGACCGCCAGCGCGGAGGCGAACGACCAGTTGAGCGTGATCTCCACCTCGCGCTCGATCAGCATGGCGATCATCACGTCGCCGGGGCCGCCCATGAGCGCCGGCGTGATGAAGAAGCCCAGGCTCAGGATGAACACGAGCAACGTCCCGCCGGCGATGCCGGGCAGCGAGAGCGGCAGGAACACGCGCCGGAAGGCCTGGAGGCGGCTCGCTCCCAGGCTATGCGCCGCGCGGACAAGGCCGGGATCGATCCCCTGCATCACGCTGTACACCGTCAGCACCATGTAGGGCAGCAGCACGTAGCTCATGCCGATCACCACGCCGGCCTGGTTGTAGAGGAGCGGCAGGGGCTTGTCGGTGAGGCCCAGGGCCATCAGGTACTGGTTCACGATGCCGTTCCGCCCGAGGAGGACCATGAAGGCATAGGTGCGCACGATGATGCTGGTGAAGAACGGCAGGATGACGATGATCGTCAAGAGCCGGGCCGTCCGCGGGCGGCAGTTGGCCAGCACGTAGGCCAGCGGATAGCCGAGGGCCAAGCAGAGGAGCGTGACCAGCGCCGAGACGCGGAACGTCCCCCAGAACACCTGGAGATAGACGGGGACACGAACGATCTGGCGGTAGAAGTCCAGCGTGTAGCCGGCCTTGTACACGCTGCGGTTGACGATGCCGAGGAGCGGATAGGCGAAGAGCACCGCCAGCACGAGGAGAGCCGGGAGGAGCATCAGGAGGTAGCGCAGCGTCTCTTGCCGCTCGGCGGACCCCTTCATGCGGCCGCGCGGGGAAGAGGCGGGTATCGTCCGGCGACCAGGAGAGAGCCATCGCCACACCGGCGGCGTGCGGCCGTGCGGCGTGGCGGTTCGGCACCTTGATGGTGACGGCGCCGTCGGCGCCGAGGCCCACGCGGTAGCGCGTGACGTCGCCCACGTAGATGGCCTCTTCGACCACGCCTTTGCACGCATTGGCGCCCGGGCCCAGCGCTGCGGCACCGTCGTCCCCCGCCTGCACCAGCTTCTCGGGGCGGACGGCGGCGGTGATCGGCTGCCCGGCCTGAAGCGGCTCCGCGCCAACACCGATGAATTCGAGCCCTCCGGCCGCGCGGCAGCGCCAGCGTCCGTCGCGCTCGGCGGAGACGGCAATCCCGTCCAGGAAGTTCGACTCGCCGATGAAATCCGCGACGAAGCGGGAGGCAGGCGTGTCATACAGCTCGGCCGGGGTGCCCACCTGCTCGATCCGGCCGCCCTGCATCACGGCCACGCGGTCCGACATGGTCAGGGCCTCTTCCTGGTCGTGGGTCACGTAGAGCACCGTGACGTGCAGGTGCTGCTGGATATGCTTGAGCTCGAGCTGCATGTGGGCGCGGAGCTTCTTGTCGAGCGCGCCGAGCGGCTCGTCCATCAGGAGGACACGCGGCCGGAAGACGAGCGCGCGGGCCAGTGCCACGCGCTGCTGCTCGCCGCCCGAGAGCTGGCGCGGCAGCCGGCGCTCGTAGCCGGTGAGCCGGACCAGCTCCAGCGCTTCCCCGACGCGGCGGAGGATTTCCAGGCGCGGCGCCTTGCGAATTTGCAGGGGGAACGCGACGTTGTCGAAGACGGTGAGATGCGGGAACACCGCGTAGCTCTGGAAGACCATGCCCAGATCGCGCCGCTGCGGGGCAGCGCGGCCATCGGCTTGCCGTCCACGAACACCTCGCCGCTGGTGGGATAGGCGAAGCCCGCCACCATCATGAGCGTCGTGGTCTTGCCGGAGCCGCTGGGGCCGAGCAGGGTGAAGAAGGAGCCCGGGGCCACGGTGACGGAGACGTCGCGCACCGCGACCACGGACCCGAAGGTCTTGGTCAGCTCGTGGAGTCGGACTTCGGCTCCGCCTCCTAGCCCTTCTGGAGCAGCCACTGCGACCAGCGCTCGCTGACCATGGCGCGGTTGTCGGCCCACCACTTGCCGTTTTGCAAGAAGGCCTTCTGCCGGTTCTCCGGGCTCGATGGAAGGCGCGCCGCGAGATCGGCCGGGATGCCCTTGAACGCCTGGCGATTGCTGGGACCGTACGGAATCAGCTTCGCGAGGGCGGCCTGGTTCTCCGGCTGGCAGGCGAAATCGATGAACCGCTGGGCGTTCTCGGCGTTCTTGGCGCCCTTGAGGACGGCCCAGTATTGCGTCTGGAGCATGGCCTCGTTCCACTCGATGGCGAGCGGGGCGCCCTTGTCGGCCACCGCCTGGAGCCGCCCGTTCCAGATGCTGCCGAGCACGACTTCCTTGTCGGCCAGCATCTGCGCGGAGAGGGCGCCCGTGTCCCAGAACTTGCGGATGGACGGCGCGCACGCGGTCGAGCGCCTTGAAGGCGCGGTTGACGTCGATCGGGTAGAGCTTGTCCTTGGCCACGCCGTCGGCCAGCAGCGCGAACTCGAGATCGACCGCGCCCGAGGCGATATCGGCCAGCATCCGAGGGCCGGCGAATTTCTTGATATCCCAGAACTCGGCCCAGTTCCGCGGCTGCTTGCCGGTGGGGAAGGTCTGGTTGTTGTACCCGAGGACGGAGGAGAAGAAGATGTCGGCGACCATGTCGTCGCGGCGGACGGCCGGGTCGATGTCGTCGGGGTTGGTCAGCTTCCAGGCCTTGTAGTTGATCTTGTCGAGCGCGCCCTTCTGGCTGAGCGAGAACACGCCCAGCTCGCCGGCGTCCATCACGTCCAGCTCCATGTTGCCGGCCTCGTGCATGGCGAGGACCTTGCCGAGCGTGGCGGGGACCTTCACCACCTCGATGCCGGTGGCTTTCGTGAAGGGCTCGAAGATCGCCTTCACGGTGGATTCCTCGTACGACCCGCCGATCGTGCGGATGATGACCTTGCCGGCCGCGCCGGCCCGGTGTGTCCACACGAATGGGCCGGCCGCCGCCGCGAGGCCCGCTCCTGCCACGAACCTGCGTCGGGTGATCCTGTCGCGATCCTTGGGCTCGATCATGGTCTCCCTCCCTTGCGCAAATTGACCACTACCCGCGCGTGTCGAGCCAATCCTGGAAGCGCTTCCAGTGGACCACCAGCGCCATGACGGGCAGACGCCAGGCGTGGAGCGGGATCGGCGCGATCGGCGTCACCGGCCAGCCCAGCTCGGCGGCAGATACGCCCAGTGCGCGGTCGGCCAGCAGCTTGCCCATCACCGTGCCCATGGCCACGCCACGCCCGTTGTAGCCGAGTCCTATCAGCACGCCGGGCCGCGGCTCGTGGAGATGCGGCAGATGATCGGCGGTGAGCGCGACCCGCCCGCTCCAGCGATGCTCCCACTGCGGCGCGCCCATCTGAGGGAAGAACCGCGCCGCCGCCGCTTCCAGGCGCGCGAAGAGGGCGGGATCGCCGGCGTCGTCGAGCGGACCGCGCCCGCCCATGAGCAGGCGGCCATCCGGATCGAGACGGAAATAGAAGAGGATGCGGCGGAGGTCCGAGACAGCCTGCCCTCCGGGCAACACGCGCCGGCGCACATCTTCATGCAGCGGCCGGGTGGCCACCTGGTAGCTCTGCACGGGCAGGACGGTGCGCCTGAGCCCCGGCCACAAATCGTCCGTGTAGGCGTTGGTGGCGAGAATCACCGTGCTCGCGGTGACCGTCCCGGCGGACGTCACCACGCGCCACGATCCCGCCTGCGCTTCGAGCCGTGTCGCCGCCGACCGCCCATGGATGGCGGCGCCGGCTGCCTTCGCCGCGCTCGCGAGCCCGCGCACATAGGCCAGCGGCTGGAGCGCGCCGGCGCGCCGGTCGAGCATGCCGCCCGCGTAGCAGGTGGTGCCGGTCAGCTCCGCGACGCGCTGCCTGTCCAGCAGCTCCACAGGCGCGCCGCGCCGCTGCCACTGCTCCGTTCGCGCGCGCAGGGTTGCCATCGCTGCCGCGTTCGGCGCCGCGCTGATCCAGCCGGACTGATGCGCCTGGCAGGAGATCTTGTGGCGGGCGATGAGCTCGAAGACGAAATCGGCGGCACCACCGGTGATCTGCCACATCCGCCGGCCCATGTCCGGGCCGAACTTCTTCTCGAGCTCGTCTGGATCGTCCTTGAGTCCCGGGATGACCTGCCCGCCATTGCGTCCGGATCCGCCCCAGCCGGGCTCCGCCGCGTCGAGCACCACCACGTCCGCGCCGCGCTCGGCCAGGTGGAGGGCCGCCGACAGACCCGTGTAGCCGGCGCCGACCACCGCGACGTCGGCGCGGCGATCTCCCTCGAGGGGCCGCGTCTCCGGCAGGGGCTCGGCGGCACTCCAGGCCGACGCGGGCGGATCGAAGAGACGTGACCCGGTCGGCGGCGAGGGGTGTCTGTCGCCACGGGGGCCGCTCCCCGATCCATGCCTTTCCGTCGGCCACCAGGTCTCGCCCTCCTCCTGAGTGCTCTCTCCCACACTGCGCCGAGAGCGCGATGATGCCACAAGACTGGAACGATCTGTCCCCGCTCATGGCGTATGCGCTCACTACTGCTATAGTCTGCCGCGTGCAACTCGAGATGGTCGAGCGAGGGCAGGGGCGCCCCATCCTCTGGCTCCACGGGGAAGACGGGCTCGATCCGGCGGCGCCGGTGCTCGATCTGCTCGCCGCGCACGGCAGCGTGCAGGCTCCCTCGCACCCGTGGTATGGCCATTCCCCGACTCGGACACCATCGACACCATCGACGATCTCGCCTATCTGTACCTCGATTTTCTGACCGAGCAGAACGCCCGCGACGCCGTCGTGATCGGCTCGTCGCTGGGCGGGTGGATCGCCGCGGAGATGGCGGTCAGGTGCACCGACCGCCTCGCCGCGCTCGTGCTGATCGCGCCGCTCGGCATCAAGGTCGGCGACCGGGAGACGCGGGACATTCCGGACATCTTCGCCCTGCCTCCCGAGGAGGTCGCGCGTCTGCTGTACCAGGATCCCGCCCGCGCCGCCGTCGACTTCACCACCCTGTCGGACGATCAGCTGACCGTCATCGCGCGCAATCGCGAAGCCACCGCGCTCTACGCCTGGGAGCCCTACTTCCACAATCCCAAGCTGCGGCAGCGGTTGCACCGGATCACCGTGCCCACGCTCTTGCTGTGGGGCGCCGACGATCGCTTCGTCAGCGCGAGCTACTACGGCGCGGCGTATCAGCGCGCCATTCCGGGCGCCCGGCTCGAGACGATCGACCGGGCCGGACACTTTCCCCATCTCGAGCAGCCCGCGGCGCTCGTCGAGCGCATTCAGAGGTTTCTCGCGACGCGGGTCGTCGCCGAGCGCCGGCCGTAGGAGGAGGATGGGCATGCGCGCGTGGTTCTTCAGCGAGAACGCGTATCACCTGCTGCCCGATGCCAGAGAGTACGACTCGATCCGGGTCCAGCTTCCCAATCGCTACTACGATCCGAAGATCGGCGCCGATCTCTATCACCGCTTCATCGACGAGTGGAAGACCGCCGAGGACCTGGGCCTCGAGATCATGGTGAACGAGCACCATCAGACGGCCACCAACTTGAACCCGGGCGGACCGATCGTCATGGGCATCCTCGCGCGCGAGACGCGGAAGGCTCGCCTGCTCATCCTCGGCAATCCCATCGCCAACCGGCGCGAGCCCGTGCGCGTGGCCGAAGAGATGGCCATGGTCGACGTCTACTCGCGCGGCCGCCTCGAATGCGGCTTCGTGCGCGGCGTGCCCTACGAGATGTCGGCGGGCAATCATCGCCCCACGCGCATGATGGAGCGCTTCTGGGAGGCCCACGACCTGATCGTGAAAGCGTGGACGAGCCACGACGGCCCGTTCAACTGGGAGGGCAAGTACTTCCACCATCGCCAGGTGAACATCTGGCCCCGGCCCTACCAGGAGCCCCATCCCCCGATCTGGATCACCGCGCTGAGTCCGTCCAGCGCGCGGGGGTCGGCGAGAAGGGCTACGTCGTCGCCTGCTTCCTGACCGGCTTCGAGGGCACGAAGGCCGTGTTCACCAACTACCGTGATCGCCGGGTCGAGCTCTCACCGCCCGCGTCCGCGCTCGACCGCTTCGCCTACGCGGCACTCGTCTACACCGGCGAGACCGACGAGGAAGGCTACGCGGGCGCGCGCAAGCTCATGTGGTACCTCGAGTCGAACAAGGTGCCCCCGCAGTTCACCAGCCCTCCGGGCTATCACCCCATTGCGGCCACGGTGAATGCCATGAAGGGCGTGAACCCCGGCATCTTCAAGATGTTCCAGAATCCCTCGCTCGGACCGTTGATGGAGCATGGGCTCGTGTTCGCGGGGAATCCGGACTCGGTCTACCGCCAGATCAAGAAGATGTACGACCACGTCGGCGGCTTCGGCCACCTCCTCATCATGGGCCAGGCCGGTTTCCTCGACCACGACGAGACGGTCAAGGGCATGGAGATGTTTACCCGCGAGGTCTATCCCCGGCTCAAAGAGCTCGAGCGCGCCCCAGCCCCGTGAACCTCTCGGCCCGCGCGACGCGCTTCAAGCTGCTCGCCACCGACCTCGACGGGACCCTGCTCGACCGGAGCGGCGCGATCCACGAGCGCGACCGGCGGGCCATCGCCGAGCTGCAGCGCCGCGGCGTGGCCGTGACCATCGTCACCGGCCGCATGTACTCGGGCACGCGCGACCTCGCGCGCAGCCTCCTGCTCGACGGGCCGATCGGCTGCCTCGACGGCAGCGCCATCGTGGCGGTGCGGGAAGACCGCCACCTGGTCTCCCGCGCGCTCGCCGGGGAGGCCGGCCGCGTGCTCCAGGCCGCGCTCGCGGGCGGCAGCCCGGCGGTCTTCATCCTCGGGCACGATCAGATCTTTCACGACGCGCGCGGCGCGCCGTTCGCCCAGTACGTGCGCGGGTGGACGTCCCGCATCACCCACGTCGACGACGTCACGGCGGCGCCCCACTGGGAGACCGAGGCGGGCGTGGCGGGCGTGATCGCGGTGGGGACGAAGGAGGAGATCGAAGCCCTGGTCAGCGGCCTTGCCCCTGCCGCCGCGCTCGTCGCGCCGGTCGCGTTCCCGGTGAGCCGCGATGGGTTCGCCGGCCATTGGGCCATGGTGGCCCGGCCGCCGGCGCCACCAAGGGCAGCGCGCTGCAGTGGATCGCCGCGCATCATGGGATCGACGTGAGCGAGGTCGTCGCCGTCGGTGACTGGCTGAACGACGTCCCCATGTTCCGGGTCGCCGGCCGCTCGTTCGCGATGGCGCACGCCACCGAGGAAGTGAAGGCCGCCGCCACCGAGCACCTGCGCGCGGACGTCACCACCGGCGGAGGCGTCGCGGAGGCCGCCGAGCGCGCCGGCCTGCTCTAGCAGGATCGCCGCTGACAACGCCATGACGTCGCTCAGCCGGCAACTCGCGCAGTGGGTCGTCGGGCTGCGCTACGAAGATCTGCCGCCCGAGGTGATCGATCGCGCCAAGGGCGTGACGCTCCACGGCCTCGCGTCCGTGCTCCTCGGCTCTCGGTCACCGGACGGCGCCGAGGCCGTGAAGCTCATCATCGAAGAAGAGGCCGGCGTGCACGCGCGGCGCCACCATCATGGTGAACGGCACCCGGGTGACGAAGGGCGGCGCCGCGTTCGCCAACGCGGAGATGGCGTTTGCCGGCGGCAAGTGGGACACCTTCCGCATGCTCACCCACCCCGGCACGAGCATCATCCCGGGCGCCTTCGTCGCGGCGGAGACGGCGCGCGCCTCCGGCCGGGACTTCATCACCGCCCTCGCGGCGGGCTACGAGGTCATGGAGCGGATGGCGGCCGACTTCATTCCGACGGTGATGGCGCGCGGCTTCCACGCCAGCCCGGTGTTCGGCATCTTCGGCCCCGCCGTCGCCGCGGCGAAGCTCCTGCGCTTCACCGAGGACCAGGTGAACAGCGCGATCGCGCTCTGCGCGAGCCTGGCGGCAGGCAACCTCGAAGGAGCGCGGAGCGGCGGCCGCGCCCTGCGCGAGGGCGGCGCCGTGCGCAACGCCATGCTGGCGGTGGCGCTGGCGGGGCAGGGGCACATCGGCGGCGAGACCGTCCTCGAAGGCGACGCCGGCTTCTATCACGCCTACGCGGGCAACAACACGGGCCGGCTCACGTACAGCTTCGTCGGCGACACCGCGGCCAGCCTGGACAAGATCACCGCCGCGCTGGGAAAGGACTGGCTGTTCCTCGAGACGCTCTACCGGATCTACTCGACGGCCGGCTATAACATCGCCCACATCGACGTCACGTCGCGGCTCTGCGAGGAGCACGACATCCGCTATGAGGACGTCGATCGCGTCGAGGCCGTGGTGAACTGGCTCGAGACGCAGTATCCCAGCCCGGCCTTCCCGAGCCGGCGGGAAGACATGGAGTCGGGGCCGGGCAGCACCGCGTACTTACTCGGCCTACGGAGTCGTCAAGCGCGGCTTCCCGTGCTGCGGGGCCAGCGGGTCGACCCGGCGGGCGCCGACGACCCGCCCGAGGTGCTGGAGCTGATGAAGCGCGTGACGATCATCCCGTCGCACCGGATGACGCTCTTCGGGCCGCGGATCACGATCCACACCAAGGACGGCAAGAGCTACACGAAGCAGTCCACCGGGCGCGAGTTCATGTGGGACTTCGACGAGGAGGCGCGCCGGATTCGCGACGTCATCCCCGGCCTGCCGATCCCGGCGGCGCAGTTCGAGGACATCATCGCGACCTGCCGCGATCTCGATCGACGAGATCGAGCCGCCGAGCTCGTCGAGTCTCGACGCTCGCGAAGGCGTAGCAGACCGCGCCGGCCGCGAGCCGGCACCTTGACCCGTCGTTCTCCCGGCTGCTACCGTGAGTCGCCGACAGCGGGGTCCGTGACCCGCGCTGACTTGGCAAGCCTCTGGGCCTCGCGCGCGTGCTGCTCCGTCCGGGTGCCCGCGAGTGCCACGTGATAGACTGCCAGACCACGCGCGACAGCGGCACGCGAACAGCGCCACCCGACGCTTGGAGGTGTCGGTATGACCACCCACAATGACGCCACGGCGTCGCCCCACCAGCCACGGCAGCCCGAAGGGAATCGCGGTATGGGTCCCAGGCACAAGTACGCCGTCATCGATCCGGACACCGGAAAGATCGACCGGGGCATCTTCAGCGACCAGGCCATCTACGACGCGGAGATGGAGAAGATCTTCGGCCGCGCCTGGCTGATGATCGGGCACGAGAGCCTCGTGCCCCAGGTCAACGACTTCTTCCACACGTACATGGGCGAGGACCCGGTGATCCTCACCCGCGACGGCCAGGGCCGCCTGCACGCGCTCCTGAACATGTGCCGGCACCGCGGCAATCGCGTGGTGCGCTGCGATGACGGCAATGCCAGGCGCTTCATGTGCACCTACCACGGCTGGACCTACGCGAACGATGGCAGGCTGGAGCACGTCGCCGGGGAGTCCGAGGCCTACTACGACGCGCTGGACAAGCCGTCGCTCGGCCTCATCGAGGCCCGGGTCGACACGTATGCCGGGATCGTGTTCGCCACCTGGGCCGCGGACGCCCCGAGCCTCGAGGCCTACCTGGGCGACGCGCGCTGGTACCTGGACACGGTCTTCAACCGGCGGGACGGCGGGATGCAGGCGCTCGGTCCGATGAAATGGCTCGAGCCGGTCAACTGGAAGACCATGGTCGACAACTGCTCCGACAACTACCATGTCCCCACGAGCCATCTGTCCAGCGCCATGGTCCAGAGCCGCTTCCTCGGCCGCCCGCGCCTCTCGCACAAGGACCAGTTCGAGAGCCCGAACAAGCACGTCTTCGTCAACGGCCACTCCCTCACCTTTCGGGATGCCGACGATGGCACGCCCAGGTACGTGCACGGCATGTCGCGGGACACCTTCCATCTCTTCCAGGAGTACTACGACGCCACCATCGACGAGGTCGAGCGGCGGCTCGGCAAGTTCCGCGCGCGTCAGGTCCAGCTCGGCAACCACAGCCTCTTCCCGAACGGGGTGCTGGGCTTCCGGCTGGCGCTTCCGCGCGGCCCGCTCAAGACCGAGTTCTGGCATTTCGTGCTGCTCGAGAAGGACGCGCCCGAGGCGATCAAGCGCGTGATCCGGACCGGGAGCCAGGCGAACAACGGGGCCGCGGGGCTGTTCGAGCAGGACGACGTCGACAACTGGCGCCAGGTGACGGCGGCGAGCACGAGCCGCCTCGGCCGCCAGCACGCCCAGGATCTGTCGATGGGGCTCGGCCACGCGGGCGCGCATCCCGACTACCCGGGGCTGGTGTCCGAGCGCTACATCTCCGAGAACAACCAGCGGCATTTCTACCTGCGCTGGCAGGAGTTCATGAACGCGGAGAGCTGGGCGGACATCTCCCTCGACCCGATCACGGCCCGCTTCGAGGGCACGGCCACGATGAAGGGATAGGCGGAGATGGTGATGGTGACCGCCGCGGCAGGCTCTGTGGCTGGAGCTGATGCAGTTCTACATCCGGGAGGCCTGGCTGCTGGACGAACGGAAGTTCCAGGAGTGGCTCGGTCTGTTCACGGAGGACGTGCTCTACTTCATGCCCCGCCGGAAGAACGTGCCGCGCCGGGAGTCGCACCGGGAAGTGACGCCGCTGGGCGACCTGGCGCTGATCGAGGACGACAAGCGCTACCTGGAGATGCGGGTGGCGCGGCTCGAGACGGGAATGGCCTGGGCGGAGGATCCTCCGTCGCGGACGCGCCACCTGGTCGGCAACCTGGTGGCGGAGCCGCTGGACAGCGGTGACGTGCAGGCCAAGACGGCGTTCCTCGTGTACCGGTCGCACCTGGAGACGGACCAGCAGCTCCTCGCCGGGAGCCGCGAGGACGTGCTGCGCCGGGTCGACGGCGCGTGGAAGGTGGCGAAGCGCACGATCGTGCTCGACGCCAACGTCCTCCTCGACAAGAACCTCAGCATCTTCCTCTAGAGCGATGAGAAGGGCGCATCTGCAGTCCGCTCGAGCCGTGCCCTCGCGCAGCACGCGCTCAACGTGCAGAGAGGCGACTCACGCCTCGCGCGTGCTGCCTTCGGGCGCCGCCTCGCATATGGACCCTTCTCATCGCTCTAGCTGGGTTTCTCCACGGGCTCCTGAGCAGGACGCTGAGGCATCCTGCTCAGTAGCCCTTGAGGAAGGCGAGCACGTGCGCGGTGTATTCCTCCGGCTTCTCGAACGGCGGCCAGTGGCCGCAGTTGTTGAGGAGCACCAGGCGCGAGTCGGCGACGTGGTTGAGGATGGCGATGCTCACCTCGAAGGCGACCATCCGATCGTACCGCCCGTGAATGAGGAGCACGGGCGCCTGGATGCCGGCGAGCGCGGGCGTGTAGTCGTGCGGGACGCTCACGGACTGCCGGCGCGCCTCGTCGAACGCCGGCGACCACGTATGCGCCCGGTGGACATAGTCCACCAGCTCGTCGCTGACCAGCGCGTCGTCGTCGATGTGCACGCGCAGATACCGGCGGATGTTCTCGCGGGTCGGATCGGCGAGCGCCTCCCGCGTCGCGCGGCTGCCCTCCGAGGGCCGATTGGCCATCAGGTACCGGTCGCCGCCCGTGCCGATGTGCGAGCCGCCCATCACGAACCTGGTGATCCGGTCCGGGTACGTGATGGCCGCGACCATGGACGATTGCCCGCCCTGGGAGGTGCCGACGAAGTGCGCCCGCTCGATACCCAGCGCGTCCATGAGGGCGACGGCGGTCCGGGCCTGGACCGCGTGTACGCCCTCGCGGTAGACGATCGGTCCCGTCTTGCTGAAGTTGGGCAGGTCCATGAGGATGCATCGGAAGTGCTGCGAGAGCGCGCCGACGACCTTGTAAAAGGTGATCCAGGCGGTCGTGCCGGGGCCATAGGAGTGCAGGAAGAGCACCGGCTCCCCGGTGCCGGCGTCGTGGTAGTGGACGGTCATGCCCCCGGCCTCGATCGTCTTGCTCGTCCCGGCCTCGGTGAGTCCATTCGATGCGATGAACGCCATGCGCGCCTCCTCGTGGGTCGGCTCGACTCGCCCGGGACGGTAGCTAACAGGATCGCGCGCAGTGTCTCAGTCTCGAGAATGCAGGCAGCTCCGCGGCCCAGGAACAGATCGAGCCGCGCACTATGGGCTCTTCGTCAGTCCAGTACACACTTAGCCGCTGGGCGACAATGAGACCGGATAGTGCTTCAAGTTCCTTCTAGGCTGGGCCGTCGGGCCTGGTCAGCATGCCCACAGTGCCAAAATTTGGAAGCCTCCGCCGGATCGTCGAGAAGCAACGCTTTTGGAGGCCCGCTCTCTGATAATGGAAGCCGCCTTCCTAGTACCCGCTCTCGGGCAACTTGGTCGTCGTGACAGTTCTCCCTGACACGGCGCTGTCTTAGCGAACACCGTGACAATGGCACTCCTCTTGAATACGTTCTCGCCGAGGCTAGGAGGCTTCTTGCTGATGAGAACCCATGTCACGAGAAGTCGGTGTCGACCGAACCACGAACGGCAAGGCAGATCGCAGCCGTGCACCTTCCCATCGTCTCGTCGCTGCCCGGCTTTCGGCTGGTCCGGTGACAGCGTGACGACAATCCGATGATGACCCGGCCGTTCGCCGGTAGGTCGGCCCCGGCGGCCGACCGTGCGGGTCGGCTCGCGTTGGCGCTCGTTGCCGCCTTGACTCTCTTGGTCTGCGCCGGGCCGCCGGACGCGGCGGCGGCCGGTTGCGCCGCGCTTGGCACCGAGAGCATCGCGTCGGACCAGCCGCAATATCGCGATCGGTGAGCCCGTGCAGCTGAGCGGCCACGGCTTCGCCCGCGTCGTGACGTGAGCCTCTATCTGTATGCGCCCGATGGCTCGGTGCGCGCCGATCTCGTGGTCACGGACGCCTCCGGCGATCTCTGCCTATGCCATCCCGCCGAGCGCGATCACCGGGCAGTACCAGGTCGACCTGTACGGAGACAATCAGGCAGAGCTGGCGGGCATCGCCTTCACCAACGGACCGCAGGTGTCGACGGACAAGGGAGACTATCGCGACAACGAGACGGTCCGACATCAGCGGGGTGGCCTTCCCCCATGACCGATCTGAGCGTGCGGGTGACCCGTCCGGATGGCTCGGTGGTCACCGGGGACGGCACCAACACCCCGGCACCGATACGGTCACGACCGATGCGCAAGGCGCCTTCTCGTTCGACTTACATCATCCGCCTCGGGACGAGAGCCGAGTATCTGGTCGAGATCCTGGGCCCGGATGGCTCGGCCCTCGCCGAGACCTCCTTCACCGACAGCGGGGCGTTCGTGAAGAATATCGGGACGAGCTTCCGCAACACGGTCCGCGAACAACTCGATCACCGTGACGGTCCCGGCGGCGGAGTCGCCGGCGGGAACAGCATCATCGTGGGGCTGCAGGTCGGCAGCTCCGCCGGCGCCATCGCGTGCAGTGATCCGAAGAATGGCGCGGTACAACACCGACGTCACCACGGCGGCCGGGACCTCGCGGATCGCGATCGCCTCGAAGCAGCGACGTCATCGCCCTGGTCGGCGGAGACGCTCATCACGTGCACCTATTCCCTCTTCAGTGGCGCCACCAGGTCGTCACCGCCAACGGAGTTCTCCGGCCTGTCGGCCACCCCGCTCGACCAGATCGCCGTCGGGGCGAGCAGCTCTCGGCGGCGCGATCAGCACGGCCTGCCACGCCCACGACCGCGCAAGCCGACGAGGTCCTCGTGGGGCTGTTCAACGTGACCAACGCTCCTCCCGCTCAGAACGTTCACCCCGGGGACGGCTACACCGTGATCGGCAGCGCGCCCGGCCGCGCCCACGCCGTCTACCCGATGTACAAGCTGGTCTTCGCGACCGGCGGCTACGTGGCCAACGGGACCTTGACCGGTGGTGGGGCCTGGCGCGGCGCCATCGCCACCTACCGGGTCGCGACGTGCCAGCCAGGGCCAGATCACGATTGTCAAGAACACCGCGGGCGGGAACGGGGCGTTCAGCTTCGCGGTCAGCGGCACGAGCGCGGCCTCCCCGAGCGTCACTACGTCGTCCGGGACTGGGAGCACCACCATCACGGTGCCGCCGGGGACGTACACCGTCAGCGAGTCGGCGGCGACCGGCTGGACGCTCACCGGCTCGAACTGCGGGGGCGGATCGACCACCAACTTCACCGTGGCGGCGGGAGCGACGGTGACCTCGCACCTTCGCCAATGCCGCTCAGGGCCAGATCAAGATCGTCAAGAACACCACCGGGACGAACGGAACGTTCGACTTCACGGTCAGCGGCACGAGCGCGGCTTCCCCGAGCGTCACGACGTCGAGCGGCAGCGGGAGCACGACGATCAGCGCTCCGGCGGGCACGCTACACCATCAGTGAGGCGGAGACCGCCGGCTGGACCCTGACGAGCGCGAACTGCGGCGGCGGATCGACGACGAGCTTTCACCGTCCCCGCGGGAGCAACGGTGACCTGCACGTTCAACAATACCGCGCAGGGTCAGATCAAGATCGTCAAGAACACCACCGGCGGGAACGGAGCCTTCAACTTCACGGTCAGCGGCCCCAGCGGCTCCACGCCGAGCATCACCACGCTCGGTGGCACGGGCACGACCGGCCTCTTCACTGTCACCGCCGGGAGCTACGCGGTGAGCGAGAGCGCTCAGGCCAACTGGGTCCTGACCAGCTCGGACTGCGGCGGCAGCTCGCCGGCGGACTTCACCGTACCGGTGGGCGGCAGCGTGACTTGCACCTTCAACAACACGGCCCAGGGAAAGATCCGGATCAACAAGACCGCGGTAGGAGGAGACGCCACGTTCGGCTTCGCCATCTCGGGACCGGAGCGCGTCCACTCCCAGCATCGCGACGAGCGGCGGGACTGGAACCACCGGGCTGCTGACGGTGACCGCCGGGACCTACAGCGTCGGCGAGACGGGCATTCCCGCGAGCTGGGTGCTCACCGACTCCGGGTGTGACTCCGCACGCCCGGGAGCTTCACCGTCGGTGTCGGCGGCACACGTCACGTGCTCGTTCACGAACACGGGCCAGGGCCGAAGCTCAGGATCGTGAAGCGAACACGACTGGCGGCAACGGCACCTTTGGATTCTCGGTCAGCGGGGCCACTCACATCCAGCCCCGCCACTCACCACGGTCGGCGGCACCGGCACGACAGGATTCGTCACCGTCACCGCCGGCAGCTACAGCATCGGCGAGAGCGCCGCGACGGGCTGGGTGCAATCGAGCGCCGTCTGTGATGCCGGCATCCCGGGCAGCTTCACCCTCGCCGTCGGCGCCCAGGTGACGTGCACGTTCACCAACGACAAGGACACGGACGGCGACGGCATTCCCGACAGCCTGGACTGTAATCCGATGGTCAAGGATCAATGTCGTGGTCGACCCGAACCATCTCGTCCCGGCGAGCTTCACCGGGATCCGGGTGGCCACCCTGCAGGCCGCGGTGACCGCCGCCTCCGACAACCACGTCATCAGCATGTACGCCGACACGATCGAGAACGTGGTGATCGGCGCGTCGTCGGACTCCGGCGGCAAGGACTTGCTCATCGTCGGGTGCGGGCGCAAGGTCCAGGCCCTCGATCCCGCTCTGCCTGTCATCCACATCGAGTCCTCGGCGGGCCGGAGTGACGGCTCGGCGGGGATCGGCCAGCCCGCCCAGGAGCGCGACATCCAGATCCGGCGACCTCGACGTGCGCGGCGGCGCCGTGGGATATCTGGTCGAGACCACCAAGGCCGCCGGCGTGGGGACGGACACGCTGCTCAAGGCCATCCGGGCCACCGGCAATGTGCTGGGGTCCAGATCGCCGGCGACGGCAACGAGGTCCGCGGGGCCAACGGCGTCAACACCAATACCGGCATCGGCATCGACGTGGCCGGCAACAAGAATCTCGTCACCGACAGCCGGATACAGGGCAATCTCGGCGCCGGGATCGCCGTGCACGGCGATGGCAACGTGGTCAAGGGGAACAGCGTGGGCGATGCCGGCGCCGCCAATGTCGGGGTGGGTATCGACGTGACGGGCGCCAGCAACACCCTCCAGGACAACGGCGTGCTGGCCAACCAAGGTGGGGGCATTGTCGTCACGGGCAACAGCAACCAGCTCGTGAAGAACCTCGCCGGGGACTCCGGCAAGGGCAACAGGGGCGACGGCATCCGCCTCGACCGGGTACGGCAATACCGTCCAGGAAAACCGGGTCTTCGCCAACAGCGGGGACGGGATCAACGCCGCGGGCGGCACCAGCGCCAAGCCCAACGTGATCTACAAGAACACCGCCGGCGATCGGGGCAAGGGCAACGCCGGTAACGGGATCAGCGTCGCCAGCGCGGGCAACGGCAACACCAGCCCCGTCGAGATCGAGCTGAATACGGTGAAGAGCAACGGCGGCAACGGTATCCGCGTGGCGGGGACCGGGCATCAGCTCAAGGACAATGCGAGCGGTGGCTCCGGCGGATTCCCGGGTGGCGACGACAATGGCAAGTGCGAGTTCGCGGTGGTGAGCGGCAATCTCAATGCGACCGGCAACAAGGCCAACGGCGTGGCCATGGGCGGGACCAGTGGCTCGGCCTTCCCCATCGCTTGCCAGGGCACGCCCTGAACCTGGTCACCACCCTCGGGCTCTTCGTTGCCACGGCGATCGCCGAGATCGTGGGCTGCTATTTGCCCGCCCTCTGGCTGAGGGGCCGCGCGCCCGATCTGGGTGCTCGTGCCGGCGGCGCGCCTCGCTGGCGCTGTTCGCGTGGCTGCTCGCGCTTCATCCGACCGCGGCGGGCGCGCGTGTACGCCGCCTACGGTGGTGTGTACGTCGCCACCGCGATCGGGTGGCTGTGGCTGGTGCGACGGCGTGCGCCCGACCGCGTGGGACATCGGCGGCTCGCTCGTCGCGGTTCTGGGCATGGCGATGATCATGTTCGCCCCGCGGTCTTGAATACGGTGGGGTACGGACTCCTCCCGCGCCAGGCAGGGGAGACACCGCAGCCAGGCGAATGGCCCGACCCTCAACGGCTCACTCAACCTGATCGACCCGGTCTAGGGGGCGTCTACCAGTACTCCATGCGGGCGACTGGAGGCATATCCACTTCGAGAAGATCATGCAGGTGCAGGCCGATATCTCCGGATCTATGCGCTTTCTGGTCTATCTCGACGACGTGCTGTCGGCCACGCGCTGGGTCCTGGACGATCGGGCCCTGCCCGACGGCGGCTTCCGCCATAGCGCTCGCCTTCCTCTGGCTCTTTTCTCAGGGCCGGCCTGGGCCAGCCTGGACCACCTACTGGTGGACGGGCGTGAGGCGCAGCACGCGATAGCCGCCGGTCTTACTTGACCGCTCGCTGCAGCCGGTCGAGCTGGGGCGCCACCGCGCTCGGGTCGGTGACGGGCAGCGAGCAGAAGTTGCGCGTGCAGGCGAAGGCCGCGGGCCCGCCGGGATAGTCCGGATAGTTGACGTCGGGATGGGGCAGCGGCCCCTCGCGCTTGTCCCACCACTCGACGCGCTTGTGCTGCAGCGGATAGGCGAGGCCGGCGCGCACCAGCGCCGCCGCCCGCGGATCGTCCTTGGCGCCGACCACGGTGAGGTGGACCGGCTCCTGCAGCATCTCGGCCTCCGCCTGCAGCACGTCGGGCAGGAACCCGTACGCGTCCAGGATCGGCGGAGAGGTGAGATACCCCATGCCCGCCTCGGCGATCTCGCGGTACTTCGCCTCGCCCGTATAGAAGTGCAGCAGGTTGAAGAAGCGCACGGCACTGCACATTGTCCTCGCGCTGCTTGATCGGCTTCGCCAGGTGCTTGGCATCGGGCGAGGCGGCGGCGATGAAGCCGCCGGTCCTGGCGTCGACGAAGGTCCGCGCGATGAAGTCCGCGGTCGCGCGCGCCTCGGCGAGCCATCGCCGATCGCCGGTCGAGCGGTGCAGCGCCAGGAGCGCCTTGCCCATCTCGACATTGTCGGCGAGGTAGGGCCCGGCCGCGTCCTTGTCCGCGTGGCGGAACCCGCCGCCCGGCAGCGCGCGATTGGCGAGCACCCAGTCGGTGGCGCGGAGGGCCGCGCGCAGCGCCGCCTCGTCGCCCGTCGCGTCGTACCAGGCGAGCAATCCGGCGATGGCCTGGCCGTTCTCGCGCGCGTACTGGCGCCGGTCGACGCCGGGTTGCCCTCGCCGAGGCCGAGGCTCGCGTAGAAGCCGCCGTCCGGCGCGGCCATCGTGCCGGTGAGGAACCGCGCGACCTTGCGTCCCGGCCGCCTTGAAGCGCGGATCGCCCCAGAGCGCATAGGCCTGGGCGAACGCCTTCAGCGCCGCCTCCTGCGCGAACATCGGAAACTCGGGCGCCGGCACCGACCAGTCGGGCTTGAGCGAGATCTGCGACACGGCGCCGGTGCCGGCGTGCACCAGGTCCGGCAGGCGCTCCATGGTCTTCCTGATCTGCGGCGTCGATCGCCCGATCGCCGTCCTTGGCGCGGTCGAGCGCCCACGTGAGCGTCGGTGCGTCGACCAGCTTCGACTTGCCCCACCCCCGTTCACGGCGTCGTACGACTGGTCGATGAAGGCGCGGATCTCGGCGCGCTGCGCCTCGGTGAGCGAGCGGGCCAGCGTGCGCGCCCGCTCCGGCCCGCCGCGCGTGCCGTAGTCGACCGGCGATGGGTCCTTCACCGTCTCCACCAGCACCGGCATGAAGAACTGCGGCGAGTAGAACCCGCGCAGCTTGACGATCTCCGTGCCGTCCGGCCGAAGATGATCGTGGCCGGCCAGCCCCAGCGCTCGTAGCGCTGCGAGATGTCGGGCCGGCTGTCCTGGTCGACGCGCACCGGGATGAAGTGCTCGAGCAGGTACTTGCGGACGCCGGGGTCGTCGTAGGTCTCGCGGTTCATGACGTGGCACCACGGGCACCACCACGACTGCAGGCTCAGCGAGGACGAACTTCTTCTCGCGCGCCGCCTGCTCGAAGACCTGGTCGCTCCACTCGCGCCAGGGAAATCGCCCGCGTAGGGCGCCGCCGGCGGCCTCGGCCACGAGCGACAGGCCGATCAGCAGCGCGGCTGTCAAAGAGCGCAGCAAGGGCGCAGCCACCGCATCGCTACGCGTGGCCTCCCGGGCCGAGCCGCCGGGTCAGGACCTCGCGCAGGGCCATCCGGGCGCGGTGCAGGCGCGACTTGACCGAGGCCACCGACTCGCCGAGCGCCTCGGCCACCTCCTCGTTCGACAGCTCCTCCACGTCGCGCAAGACCAGGATCGCGCGGTAGTGATCGGGCAAGAGCGCCAGGCCCTCCTCGAGGATCTCCCGCGCTTCCCCGAGAGCAGCTCGCGCTCCGGCGTCCCCGACCAGTCGGCGAGGAGCATGGCCCGGTCGCCCTCGCGATGGCCGTCGGACTTGAACGTCGGCAGGTAGTCCTCGAGGTGCACCTCCACCTCGGCCCGCTTGCCCCGGCGCTTGATCAGCGCGGCATTGGCGGCCACGCGATAGAGCCAGGTGCCGAGCGCCGCGCGGCCTTCGAACGAGTCGATCTTGCGAAAGAGGGTCACGAAGACATCCTGCACGACCTCCTCGGCATCGCCGTGGCTGCGCGTGATCCCGAAGGCGACGCGGTAGATCCGCGGGCTGTACCGCTCCATCAGGATCTCGAGCACGGACGGATCCTGCGCGCGCAGCCGCTCGATGAGCATGACCTCCGTATCGACGCTCCGCGCGACCGCTCGACATGGTCGGTATTCTACCGCGAGGTCCCGCCGGCCTCCGTCACGCGGCTGTGAACTCTGCGCGAACCCGGCCGGCCCTGGCTGCATCCAACAGGGTAATCTCAGGCTCAGGAGGCCCCTCATGGCGGAGTTCGAGTACATCTCCAAGTCGCGATTGCAGTACAAGGACGGCTACCGCAACGCCTACCTCGGCGAGGTGCCCGAGCCCGTCGTCTACGGGGTCCAGGGCGCTCTGCGCGAGTACTACGGCGCCAAGGAAGGCCCGCCCATCGCCTCGACCCTCGACCACATCGTGGCCGCCGTCGCGGGGTGAATGTACGGCACGCTGCGCGGCGCCCTGGCAGGGCGCAAAATCGAGTTCGACCGCGACGGCTACACGGCGTCCGTCGAGGGCCGCATCGTCGGCATCGGCAAGACCATCCGCATCGCCTCCATTCACGTTCACTATGACCTGGCGGTACCCGCCGATGCCCGCGAGGCGACCGAGCGGGCGCTCGCGCTGCATCCTCAGGGTTGTCCCGCCCATCAGAGCGTCAAGGACGCCATCGCCATCACCTGGGCGGCCACGCTCCGGGCCGGCGGGGAGGTTGCTGACCGTCCGCAGCGAGGGTGGGTAGCGCGCACTACTCGCGAACGAACCGCGCCACGCGCGTGGCGGGCGGGTGACGCGGCGGGGGCCGGGGATGGGTCCTCCGACCACCGCCGACTCCGTACCGGTCACCCGGGGAGCCGTTCCCACTCCTGGGCCGCTGTGTCGTCGTCTCGCGGGGCGGGAAGGGGTCAGCGGACCCATCCCCCGGCCCCCGCCGCGTCACCCGCCCGGTCACCCGGTGCGCGCGTTCGCGAGCAATGCGCGCTGGCTGAGGGGAGCACGCTCCCCGGGATGATCAGGCGTTGAGTTGGTCGATCAGGAACTGGCGTAGGCGGGCGCGAACCTCGGGGGCATCTCGACCCGGCCCGCCTCCCCACCAGCCCTCGCGTCGCTCGATAGGTGCGGAGGTAGGCCCGACACGGGGGCAGTCTCTGAAGTGAGCCTCGAGCGCCTCGCCCGCCTCATGCGACAGCGTCTGGTCCAGGAACTCCGCGAGGACGTCGATGGCATCTCGGCAAGTCATTGGCCTCTCCTCGCTCATTCAGATGCGATGACCGCCGGTTCAGGTTCGCCCGTGGCCGGACTTCGCCGCGCAGACGATGAACCCGAGCGGCGCCCCGGCCGTATCTCAAGGGTAGGACCGAGCCGCCGCAACGCCGTGGGCGGTCAGCAATCAAGATGGCGGTACGGCCGTAGTGGAGAGCGACGACCCAGCCCACGGGGCGGCGAGGAACGAGCTCCCCTGCTACTATCACCACCGGGAAGGCGAGGAAAAGGTTGTCATGAGCGACGATGTCGCCGGCCACAGCGAGGGCAAGCATCTCCAGATGATTGAAATTCGCGTCGGTGGCGCGGGCATCCACCGATGAGCCGCGCCGAGTCGGTGCGGCGCCGCGACGTCCGGATGGCCGTGGGCGTGCTCGTCCTCGCCGCCGTGGCCGTCCTCGCGCCCCACGTGCGCGTGGGCAGCGGTCAGCCCCGCGCCTCCCGAGCGCGCCGGCCGCGTCGTCCGACACGATCCACGCTTCGACCGCCTCGTTCCCCCGGTGCCACGCTCGAGAAGGTGGCCGGAGGCTTCACCTGGGTCGAGGGGCCGGTCTGGGACGCCGCGCGCGGCAGCCTGCTGGTCTCGGACATCCCGAAGAACGCCGTCTTCGAGTGGCGCGACGGCCCCGGCCTGCGCCTCTTCATGGATCCCAGCGGCTATACGGGCGCCGCGCCGTTTGCCGGCCGCGAGCCCGGATCCAATGGCCTCGCCTTCGATGCCGACAAGCGACTCGTGCTCTGTGAGCACGGCGACCGCCAGATCGCGCGGCTCGAGGTGGACGGGCACAAGACCACGCTGGCCGACCGCTACGAGGGCAAGCGGCTGAACAGTCCGAACGATCTCGTCTTCGCGGGCAACGGCGACCTGTACTTCACCGATCCGCCGCTCGGCCTGCCGAAGGGCTTCGACGATCCGGGGAAGGAGCTGGGCTGGAGCGGCGTCTACCGGCTGACGCCGGAGGGCCGGCTCACGCTGCTGACTCGCGAGCTCAAGGCGCCCAACGGCATCGCGCTGTCGCCGTCGACGCGCACGCTCTACGTGAGCAATGCCGACCGGAGCCATGCCGTGTGGATGGCCTACGACCTCGCACCCGATGGCACCCTCGGCGGCGGCCGCGTCTTCTTCGACGCCACCCCTGGACGCGAACGAAGAAGGGCGCGCCCGACGGCATGAAGGTCGATGCCGAGGGCAATCTCTTCGCGGCGGGGCCGGGCGGCGTCCATGTCTTCGCGCCCGACGGGACCCATCTCGGCAGCCTCGAGCTCGACGTGCCGACGTCCAACGTGGCCTGGGGCGGCGACGGCTCGACGCTGTACGTCACCGCGAGCAGCGCGGTCTACCGGATCGGCCTACACCACGCGGGGCCTCGGGTTCTAGCGCCGCGATCTACCGAACGGCGGGGGAGAGTCAGCGCCGAGGCGCCGGCTTGGATTTTCTTCCCCGTCCGCGCCTGGGTCGGCTCGCGCCGTCCAGGCTCGATTCGACCCCACGTTCGTCTGCATGTGGGTGGCACGGGAATGAAGAAGGATCGCACACCAGAGCGGGGATCCAGCTGGCGCGGCGATCGTGATCGGGACGGCACCGGTCCACCCGAGCGGAGCGAAAGAGCACGGTGAGCATGCCCGAGCTGAGGGTGATCGCCGCAAGTCCCAGAACCTGATCACTCCGTCGGATTCCGTTCAGCAGCCAGAAGGCCGGGATGATGATGAGTACGTAGTAGTGGAACCAGACGAGGGGCGAGATTGCGATCGTGAGGGTGATCCGCGCCGGCGATCACGAGTGGTTGAATCGCTGAAAATCCGCCGGAGGGCCCCGACGATAGTCGCGGCGCGGCTCGACCCCGCTCCTCTCAGCGCCCCCTGGCGACACGACGATCACACGAGAGTACGGATACGATCAATAGCCGCCGCCAGCGCCAGCGCGGCAGCTTGGACGTTCACGCCAAGCCATGAGGCGACGAGCAGGGCAGAGGAGTAGTCCCCCGATCTATCGACAGCAACGCTGGCGTCTTGGATCCGGAGCGGGTGAAAAACCCGTACCACTCGTGCCAGACCACTCAAGAGCCGAAGTACACGCAGGGGATGATGTACAGGATCGCATGCAGGCGGCGGCCGTGGGAATCGCGACTCTCGCAAAGAATCTGCCCCGTGACGAATCCACAGGTGGGCGGCCATGAGAACACCGATCAAGCCGATATTCGGCTTGGCGAGAGTCACAGCCGCCGAACTGCTGAGGAGGAGGACCCCAACGTTGCGCGCGGTGGGAGCTGCCGACCGTTCGCGAGGTACTCGGCTAGAGGCGAGTATGACAGCGAGGCGAAGAGCTGGACCGAGTTTGCACATTCCCGACCCGGAGGTCGGAGCGGAACGGACCGAAGAACAGGACGAAGAGGAGGGCCATGCAGGCCATCTGGAACCTGTCATAGCGGTATTGGATGCCCAAGATGCAGAAGGCGAGGGAGGAACAGGAGGAGCTGGAGACCGCGGAACAAGCCGATCGCCACCGAGTAGTCCCTTGGCAGCATGGAGAACGAAACGTAGAGGAGGGGGTGGCCGTCAAGGCGAGTCGCTTCCAAACCGCGTTCGCCGTCGTCAGGGAGGGATAGTTGACCGTGCCGGCATAGTCGTTGAGCACGACGGCGTATCGCTCGCGCTCCGCATAGGGGCTCCCAAGTGAGTGGCCACTCAGCTTCTGAGCAGCGCCGACTCCCCATAGCTGGTAAAAATCGACTCCGTTGAACCGAGCCTGTTCGCCGAGCCATTGGCTGATGGCGAGGAAGATCAGGATCATGAGGGTGAGCACCCGGAGGGCCGCCGGAGCTCTCGATCCGGAGTTAGCCATGCAGGCGCAGGGCTCGCGATGTGCGGTCGAGCCGTGGTCGAGCCGTGGTCGAGCCGGATTATCCATGGGCGACTTCGACGCGAGGCGAACGGGTCCTGTCGCCGCGGGAAGTGAGCGGGAAGTCCGATGTGGACTCATCTTGTCCTTCCTCAGTATGCCGCGAAGTGAGATGCCGCGCTCCACCCGTCCCCTGCACGATTCACGGCGCGCTCGCAGCCGCTGTGCTAGCATGCTGCCTCGATGCCCTGGCCGCGGCCGTCGAAGACCAACCGGTCTCAGCCCAGATCACGCACGTCGGCGCCACCGTGCGGATGTCGCGCTGGCCGGCCTCGTGGCGCCAGTGGTGCATCGTAGCGCGCTCACCCTGCGAGAGAGGCGGGCTGTGCGGAGGTTGACCCCGGTGGCCCGGAATCTCCTGTTCCTCGTAGCCGGGGAGGTGTCGGGGCGCTTCCTCACATTCGTCGGTACGGTATACCTGGCCCGCACGCTCGGCTCCGAAGGCTTCGGTGCGCTGTCATTCGCCGTCGTCCTAGTTACCTACTTGTCGTTCGCCGTGCTCTTCGGCCTCGACCAGGTTGGGGGCCGTGAGGTCGCTCGGAACCCACGAGCGCGGACGGCGTACATCGCGGGCATCGTCACGCTGCGCGGTCTCCTGGCCTGTGGCCGTCTATGCGATGCTGACCCTCGTGGTTTTTGCCAGTGCCCGCGACCGGGTTGCCCGCACGCGTCGCTGCTCACGCAGGGGCTCAGTGCTGTTCGCGCTGGCGGGCAACCTTGGCTGGGCTTTCCAGGGACTCGAGTGGATGGGCGGGTACGCCCTCGCTGTCTTCCCTGGGCCAGCTCGTCTTCGCCGCCACTGCTCTCGAGTTCGTAGAGGGCCCGAAGGATGTCGGCCGCGCGCCCCTGTGCTACCTGGCGGGCGAGGCGACGGCGACGATTCTGCTCTTGATTCAGTTCGTGCGCCGCTTCGGCGTCTCCGCTCCTCTACGGGACCGGGCATTGTGGCTGGCGAGTCTCGGCGAGGGCGCTCCCTTCCCGATGAGCCGGCTTGTTCGGACGACAATCGGCGCTCACCTTCGACGTCTTCGCTCTCAAGCTCTATCTCGGGGATACCGCCGTGGGCCTCTACGGAGCTGCCTCCCGCATCGCCCCTGTTCGTGCCTGGGTGTGGCGGTACCTCTACTTCGTCAACATCACTCCCGCGTTGGCGAGGGCCGCTCACGCCGAGCCGGCGTGGTTGCAGTCGCTCTTCGCGAAGTCGTTGCGCCCTGAGCGCCATCGCTGCTGGTGCCAATCGGAATCGGAGGTGCGATCGTCGGACCTGCGCTCGTGACGATGCTATTCGGTCCCACATACGCCGGCGCAGGACGGCGCTCCGGCTACTGCGTGCTGGGCGTTGCCGTGTGACGCTCGTCAGCCAGAACTACCGGATCCTCCTCGTGGCCACCGGCCACCAGCGGGCGGAGATGGGCATCGTATCGGCCAGCGCGGTGCTCACCATCATCTTGAACGTCTCTTCTGGTCCCCGCAGCTGGGGCTTGCGGGGGCCGGCATCGCATTTTTGGCGAGCGAGATGCTGTTGCTCGCCCTGCCCTCGGCGCGATCCGGTTGCTCGTCGGAATGAAGGACGGCTCCGCCATCTGGTTCGACCCCTGGCCGCCTCGATCACGATGGCGGGGGTCCTCCTGGCCAGTGACGTCGGTGCCGCTGGTCGCGCGGCTCTCGGCGGCCGCCCTGACCTATGGGGCCGCGGTCCTCGCGCTCCGGCGGCACGACGCTGGCTGAGCTACGGATCTCTTCGTGATTCGTCGCCACCTCCCCCGGCGCCGGTGGGTCAGTAGAGGAGTCTTCATTCCTGCCCCCCACGGGAGCGTCCGCTTGATGCATCATGAGAGCCGGTGCGCCGATCCTGACCTCTCTCCAATGCCGCTCTCCGTCGTCATTCCCGTTCACGACGACCAAGTGCTGGCTCCTCGCGCGGTGCCTCGCCGCCCTGCAAGCTTCGGCCATGGCCGACGTGGGACTTCATCGTGGTTGACGACGCCTCCAGTGACGACCGCCGCGGTCGCCACGCCCATGGGTGCGCGCGCATTCTGCGGTTGGCGGACAACGTCGGGCCTGCGGCAGCGCGTAACCGCGGCGCCCGTCATGCGCGCGGCGATATTCTCTGTTTGTCGACGCCGACGTCGTGGTTGCGCCGGGGGCCCTCGAACGGGTCGTCCAGGTGCTGCGCTCACGCCGCGACGTCGTCGCTGCAGTGTTCGGTTCTTACGACGCAGACCCCGCCGCGGATGGCATCGTTTCGCGCTACAAGAACCTGCTACACCACTTCGTGCATCGAGGGAAACGTGGAGGCGTCCACGTTCTGGGCGGGTGCGGCGCGATCCGGAGGGCCGCGTTCGAGGCCGTCGGTGGCTTCGACGAGAAGCGATTCCGGCACCCCTCGATCGAGGACATCGATCTGGGCTACCGGCTCCGCCGGGCCGGCTACCGATCCTCCTCGACACGGGACTCCAGGCCACGCACTTGAAGCGCTGGACGTTCCGTTCGCTCCTGCACACGGACGTGATGTTGCGGGCACTGCCGTGGTCTCGTCTTAGTCTCGAGAGCGGCGCTGCTCGTGGACGATCTGAATCTGAAGCGTGACCAGCGGCTTAGCGCGGTGTTGATCGCCCTGGCGGTCGTCTGCCTCGCACTGGCGCCGCTCCATCCTGCGCTCTCTGCCGTGTCGGCTGCCGCCGCGCTCGAAGTCGGCCTGCTCAACCGTCGGCTGTATGCGTTCTTCGCGCGGCGGGGCGGGCTTTGCTTCGCCGCCGCCTGCGTGCTGTTGCATTGGCTCTATTACCTTTATAGCGGGCTGACGTGCGTGGCGGTGTGGACGGTCTTCCGCCTCAAGGCGCTCGCGACCTTGGGGCGCGGCGGACGACAATGATGTGGGGGCAAGACGTCCGACCGCAGATGATTGGCGAAAGTCGATGCGATGAGTCGGCTGAGTGTGAACTCATGAGATCGGGAGATGCGGCGCACCAGCAAGTAGTCGTCGTCATCGGCGCCGGCCCAGCGGGGCTCACGGCCGCCCACGAGTTGACGCGGTTCAATTACCGCCCGATCGTGCTCGAGAAATATTCGGCTGTGGGCGGACTCGCCCGCACCGAGACCTACAAAGGCTTCCATTTCGACATGGGCGGCCACCGATTCTTCAGCAAGGTCAAGGAGGTCAACAAGCTCTGGCAGGAGATCCTCGGTGAGGACTTCCTGTGTCGGCCCCGTTTGTCCCGCATTTACTATCAGAGGCGATTCTTCTCCTACCCGCTGCGTCCGATGAACGCGCTGCGGGGAGCTCGGTGCGTGGCGGGGCCTCCGCATCGTGCTGAGTTATCTCAAGTGGCAACTGTTCCCCTACCGCCGCGGAGGACACCTTCGAGCAGTGGGTGACCAACAGGTTCGGCCGGCGGCTGTTCCTCACTTTCTTCGAGGCCTACACGGAGAAAGTCTGGGATATCCCTAGCTCCGAGCTGAAGGCGGAGGTGGGCGGCACAGCGGATCAAGAACCTGTCTCTCCGCACCGCACTCCTGGAGCATGTATCTAAAGCCCCGGAGCACTGTCCGCACGCCGATCGAGGAATTCCACTATCCGCGCTCGGACCGGGGATGATGTGGCGGGCGGCTGCCAACCAGATCGAGGCGCGAGGGGGACCGTGCGGCTGAACGCTGAGGTCGTCAAAGTGCTGCGCGTCGGCGCTCGGATCGAGGGCGCGGTGGTCGCGGCGAATGGAGGGCTGGACGTCATCCGGGGCACGGACTTCCTCTCCACCATGCCGATCTCGGAGCTGGTACGCAAGCTGGACCCGCCGCCGGTCGTCCTCGCGGCGGCGGAGCGGCTCCGTTACCGGGATTTCCTGACTGTGTGTCTCATCGTCAGTCGGCCGACCGCTCTTCCCGGACAACTGGATTTACGTGCACGACCCGAGCGTGGAAGGTCGGCCGGATTCAGAATTATAAGAACTGGAGTGTCGCCATGATCCCGGAGCCGAGCAAGTCGAGCCCGGGAACTCGAGTACTTCTGCGCCGAGGGCGACGAGCTGTGGCGCATGAGCGACCGCGACCTGATCGAGCTGGGTAAGCGCGAGATCGAGCAGATCGGGCTCGCGGCGGGGGTTGATGTCGAGGATCGGCTGCGTGTTCAGGGTCCCGAAGGCGTACCCGATCTACGACGCGGAATACCGGGAGACGCGCTTGCGACCCTGCGGGATTACGTCACCAGCCTCGAGAACCTGCAGACGATCGGCCGTAACCCGGACTGGGCACCACTACGACAACCAGGACCACGCCGATGCTGACTGGAAAGCTCGCCGCGCGCAATGTCGCCCTGGGTGAGCGGAACGACGTGTGGGCAATCAACACCGATCAGGAGTACCTGGAAGAGGTCGGCGATGGAGGCTGATCCCAAAGCGCTGGAGGCCGCCGTTGATGACGCGTTAATCCGTGTGTTGCGCCAGGGTCTAGACCGTATGGCCTTCGGCCTGGCGCTCGGTAGCGGTGTGCGGTCTCGCCTTCTCGATCGTGACGCTGGCGGCGGCGTCTAGCGGGGCGCGCGAGCTCATCGCCTTCCTCAACCTGCTCGGCCAATACTTCCCGGGCTACCGCGTTGGTCCGGCGGGCGGCATGCTCGAACGTCCTCTACAGATTCGTGTCAGGGTTCGCCGGAGGCTGGCTGGCCGCCTTCGGCCGGAACGTTGCGATGGCCGTGTACCTGGCCGTTGTCCACCGCCGCGTCGAGACGATGCTCTTGCGGCGCTTGTTCTGAAGATTCGGAGGCGGCGCGACGGACGGAAAGCCAGAACCTACCAGTGGTCATCAAACGCGGCTGCTCCGGTTGAACGCCGTGGTGTACGGCGTCGTGACGGGAGTCCTCCTCGCGCTCGGACTCTTCATCGCGACCAACTGGCTCGTGTTCAAGGGAGCGTCGTCGTGGGCCCGCACCTGGGCCTACTCGGCCACTTCCTCCCCGGCTACCGCACGTCACCTTCACGAGGCCTGATCGGCCTCGGCTACGGGCTGGGCGTCGGTTTCGTGCTCGGCTACAGGGTGGCCTCGGCTCACAACGGGCTCCGTCGACCTGCGGCTTGGAGCCGGCGATGAAGGCGATGAGGACAGCGCCCGCGTGCCGGTCGGTTCGCGGACACAAGGCTGCACCGCGCGGTGACAGAGCACTCACGGGCCGCGCGGCCGAGGAGAAGCAGGCCGGAATATCTCCGTGAGGAATCCGGCCGCGTTGGCCACCTGCTGTACGAACACCAGCAGCGCAGGTGAAGGAACGGCTTGCCACGTACCCCGTCAGCAATACGGAGAGATCACGAGGTCGCGATAGAAGCCTGCGTCGATCTTGAACGACGACCGGCCATAGTTGGCCGCGTGCGATGGAAGCGGCGGGCGCCGCGACCGTACGCGAAGTGCTGGCGCCAGAGCCGCCCAGTGTCAACGCGTGGGCGTGGCGCACGACCGCATCCGCCGCATAGACGAGCCGGCCCCGTGGGCAAGCCAGGCGCTCGCACAGGTCTCTGTCCTCCGCGGTGGAAGTCGGGATCGAACCCTCAAGCGCGCGGAACCGGTCGGCGGGCGCGGCAAGGTTGTTCGAGGCAAAGAAGCGGGCGTGGTCGGGGTCGGCGTTGTAGTGCGCGTAGACCACCTCAATGACCATCTGGCTGACCGACGAGTAGAGGGTTATCCGGGGAGCCCGTTGAGAGTGCGGCCCCGAGCGGGGCCCCGGAAAGGCATCCGCGCGAGTGTCGAGAGCGCGAAGCCAACCGGGCGCCGGGACGCAATCATCGTCGGTGAATACCGGGTATCGTCCGTGAGCGTGCGCAGGCGCCGAGATTGCGGGCCGCCGCCGGACCGGCGTTCGACGCTGCCAGGACGGTGAGGTCCAGCCGCTCTGTGAACGGGTGGGCGATCTTGTCGATTGGTGGAGTGCTCCCGTCGTCGACCACGACCACTTCGAAGCGGCGGCGCGGATAGTCTCAGACGGGCGAGCGCCATCAGGCACTGCCCGAGCTGGACCGGGGCGATTGTAGGTCGGGACGATGATCGAAAACCCGATCCCGTCACTGGCCGCAGCGCATACCTCGACTTCTGCCAGACGGCGGGCGCGGCGCCCACTGCCCGCCAGCCGATTCGTCACTGCCGAATGGTACTGGCCAGCACGAGCTCGGAGAGCTCGCCGGCCGTCGTCGAGGGTGCTCTCGACGGGTGCGCCGAGCAGGGCGCTCTCCGCGAAGTGGCGCCACTCGGCGCGGTACGACTCAGGAAGTCGCCGCCACGGAGCGCGACCGGAACGACCCCGGGAGGGGCGCGTGCCGTTCGCACCAAACCCCAGACCCGGCGCCCCGAATCCCCAGGAAAGGTCGATGCGGGGACCAGATCAAACCCGTCGAACGCGGTACAGCGAGGCGACGGGGCGACGCGCCCGCCGCAGACCTCGATCTCGTGAGTCTCGGCGCCACCTTGGCAGAATCCTGAGACGGCGAGGCGCACCGGTTTTGCAGCCTCGCGGTGATCGTTGCCTTCGTGTCATGGCGCCCCTCGGGCGACTGGACGCGAGACCTCGGCAACCTCGCTGCCGAGCGGGAACCGCCAGAGATCCAGGTGGTGCACGGCCAGCTCGTTCAGGACCCCGCCGCCGAGGTCCCGCCGACGGCGCCACTCCGGCTCGCCGATTTGCTCGCGAAGCCCTCCGCTCCAGGTCAGTGCGAACGAGCCTCGGCCGAGCCAATCAGCCCTCCTCGAGGGCGCGCCAGGTCGCGCGCACATGACGATGGAAGCGCAGGTTGAATCCCACCATCGCCGCCACGGGCGCGCACCGGGCGCGCTCGACCAGACGGTCGGCGTCGTCGAGATCGAGGCAGAGCGGTTTTTCGACGAGAAGGTGGCGGCCTGCGTCCAGGACCGCCAATGCGATCTCGGCATGCGCCCGGGGTGGCACGCACACCGCTACCGCGTCGATCTCGGTATCTCAGGAGCAGAACCTCGGGATCGAGGTAGCGGCGCTGAATGGCGAACCTGTCGCCCACCAAGCGCAGGCGCTCAGGATCGCTGTCGGCGATCGCCACGGGGCAGACGGATGGAACCGACCGCAAGGCGGGCAAGTGAAGGCGCTCGGCCGCGTATCCCACAGCCGATGATGCCCACGCGGAGCACGCGGCGGCGCTTCCCGGACGAGGTCTTCATTGTGGTCAATACGCTCACCTTGCTGCGCAAGAACGTGCACGCTCGGCGCAGCGCAAGCACGAGCAAGTCGCGTATCGGGGCATCCTCATGGCACCCGGGCCGCGAGGCAACACGGGGATCGCTGACCCGTCCAGCGGCCGTCTCGCGCCGACTAGGATGCTACCGCGTGGGGTGTCGTCGCGCCACTCACGATGTAACCTCTGGCAGTCCGTCGGGCACCAACTCCTCTCGCGGTGAGAACACACTTGACGCTGGGCCCGTTTGGGTGGATCCTCGCTTCCGCATCGACCCATCCTCCGGTGGCGTCGGACCTGAGTTGGGCCGACAATCCTCACGGGACCCGGCGGTAAACGCCATCGGTGGACGGCTCCGGATCTGGCGCTCTCGACGTCGAGTTGACCCGAGGAGGGGTGAAGATGAGTGGCGGCTCGCCGGAGATGTCGGTCGTGATCGTCACACCGGACCGCTACGAGACCATCCGCAAGACGATGGAGCACCTGCGCGTGCAGACCGCCAGGCACCGCCTCGAGATCGTGATCGTGGCGCCGTCAGCGGCGCGGCTCGCTCTGCCCGGCCGCGAGCTGGACGACTTTGTCGGGTCGACATCAGTCGAGGTTGGCGAGATCACATCGATCCGCCCATGCGCACGCGGCGGGAATGCGGCGAGCAAGCGCGCCGGTGGTCGTCCTCTCGGAGGATCATTCCTTCCCCGAGGCGGGCTGGGCCGAGGCCCTGATCGAGGCGCATCGGGGACCGTGGTCGGTGGTGGGGCCGGTTGTTCGCAACGCGAATCCCGATAGCCTGATCCAGCTGGGCGGATTTCCTCCTGGGATACGGGACATGGCTGGACCCCGCTCCCGGCGGTGAGATCAGCCAGTTACCGGGACATAACAGCGGCTACAAGCGTGCGGTTCTCATGAACTACGATGGTGAGCTCGAGGCCATGCTGGAGGCCGAATGTGTCCTACACTGGGACCTGACGTCGAAGGGCCATCGCCTGTACCTGGAACCGGCCGCCAAGACGGCCCACGTCAACTTCGCGCGAATCGGCCCCTGGGTGCCGTACCTCGTCCACGCCGCACGCGTGTTCGCCGCCGCCCGCGCGCGGCGGTGGTCTCCGCTGCGGCGGCTGTTCTATGCCGGCGGCGCACCGCTGATTCCCCTCGTGCGCCTGTGGCGCATCCGGTCGGAGATTCGTCACCCTGGTCGCCCCTCCGAGCTGTGGCCCCGAGTCATCCCGCCTTGATGGTGGGGCTGACCCTCGACGCCGTGGGCCAAGCGCTGGGCTATGCCTCGGGTGTCGGCAACGCGAGCCTCAAGTTGTCCTACTTCGAGTTCCACCGTGAACGCCACACCAAGCGAAAGAGCCGGGCCGAAGCGTTTGATTCGCCCCCTCTCCATCCGGTGGCGCGCCGAGGCTTGATGCTCCAGCCGCCGGCCAGCGTGAGACGTCTCCAAGATTCTGTTTCTCACCAACTGGTACCCGACGACGGCAGAGCCCGCCAGGGCGGTATGGGTCAGGGAACAGGCGAAGGCTGCCCAGCTCCACGATGACGTGGCCTTGCTTCACTGTGTCGGACCCGATCCTGACCTGAAAAAGCTCTGGAGGATTGAGCACGCCGACGACCAGGGCATTCCCACCTATCGGGTCTGGTACCGGCCGCCGCGCATCCCCAGGGCCTCATACTTCTGCTACGTATGGAGCGTTTGGCAGGCGTTCCGGCATGTGGCCGACGGAGGCTTTCGGCCGGACGTCATCCACGTACATGTCTACGACGCGGGGGCGCCGGCCATCTTGATCGGCAAGTTCAAGCGTATTTCCGTTGTGGTTGCCGAGGCACTTCTCGTCTTTTCCTCGGCGTGTGCTCGGACCGCTTGATCTCCTCAAGGCCTGGGTGGCATTTCGCTGGGCGGACATGGTGCTTCCGGTGAGCGAGGCGCTCCGTGCGGCCATCGGGCACTATAGGATTCGCGCCCGCTTTCACGTGGTCCCCAATGTCGTCGACACCGCCTTGTTCGCTCCTGCGCCAGATTGCCGACGGGAACATCGTTCGCAAGCGGATCGTCTTCGTGGGGCGGCTTGTGCCCGCCAGAGTGTGCCGGGTCTCCTCAAGCCCTTTCACGGTTGGGTCAACGTCGGCGCGACTGGCATCTTGACATCGTGGGGGAGGGAGCCGCGAGGACGGAGTACGAACATCGTTGCCGACGAACCTCTCCGGAGAGGTCGCCTTCACGAGTCAAGACCAAGCGAGAGGTGGCGGAGTTCATGCGCGGTGCGGACTTCCTCGTGATGGCCAGCCTCTGTGAGACGCGTTCTCGGCGCCGCTCGCCGGGCCATGGCCACCGGCATCCCGGTATTGGCTACCCGTTGCGGGGGCCGGAAGAGCTGGTCAGCGAGGAGGTCTGGGCGTGCTGGTGCCACCGGGCGACGTCGAGGGCACTCTGCAATGGACTGGACTACATGCTCGACCATCTCCATTGCTACTCGTCGAACGCATTTCCCAGTACGCCCGGGAGCGCTTCTCGCCGGGTGCGTCGGAGCGTCCCTTCACGCGGTGTACCGCGCTATTTTCCGTGAGCCCCGCCGTTCCCGACGCATCACGACTCCACGGCGCAGGGGCGCGGCGACCGTCCCCTCGCAAGCGACAGCTCGAGGTGCTTGAAGGTGCTGCGGCCCGGCGGCGTGCTTCTGCGAGCGCAGGCGTCCAGCTCTCGACGTCACTGCGGCAGGTTGTGCGGGAAGAACTCGCACCCGCGGGAGTCACACTCGAGCCGCAGCGGACGCGCTCCGCGCGCCGCTACGCCGTGGCGCCGGCCAGCCTGAAGGAGACCTCGGCGTGCGCGGGGAGTTTCTTGCAGAGGCGGCGAATCGCAACTGAGGCAGCCGGGATGACATCTAACCCAGCCAACGGGATCGAGATCGTGGTGGCGAGCAGCGGCTCGGCGACGAGCTGGTCGCGGCCTTCAGCCGCCTGATACCACAGCTGTCACGAAGTGCCGCCGTGCCGACGCCTGACGTCCTCGGCCAGATCTCGTGGAGGCCGAGGACCAATACGAGTGCTGATCGCCCGCGACCTTCGCGATGGTGCGCGGATCGTCGGCACGCTCACCGCTCGTGGTATTCAGAATCCCGACCGGTATTCGGGCTGGATCGAGGACGTCGTGGTGGACGAGACGGTGAGAGGGCGTGGAGTGGGCGAAGCCCTGAGCCGGGAGGCGGTCCGTCGTGCGGTTGCCCTGGGCGCTCGGACGATCGAGCTAACGTCCCACCCCTCGCGGGAAGCCGCGAACCGGCTGTACCGGCGGCTGGGCTTCAGCCTACGCGACAGTAATCTGTACCGGTACACTCCCTGAAGACGGTTCTGAGCCTCATGGCCGATGACGTCGTGTTCCTGGTCCCGAGCAGCGCTCCGGCCATACCTTGTCCGTTCTCAAGAAGCAGAACAGGGCCCCCAGAGACAACGCGAAAGGACAACGAAATGCTCAAAGCCGTCGACATCAAGGCCGAGCTGGCTGGACGACCGGTATTGCAGCGGGCGCGGCAAAGACACCACCGAAGCCGAAGCCAAGGGGGCGTTCGCCGTGCTGGCCCCGTTTCGTGACGGCAGCATCTTCGCGGGGAGCTTTTCCGGAGAGAGCCCCTGGGAGCGCCATCGGAAGGGCGACGAGCTCGTGCACATCCTGGACGGCGCCGCCACGCTCACCATCATGACGGACACCGGGCCCCAGTCCTTCGCGATGACGGCGGGGATGCTGATCGTCGTGCCGCAGGGTCATTGGCACCGGTTCCACGCCCCGGATGGCGTCACGGTGCTGACCGCAACGCCCCAGCCGACCGATCACACGGCCGCCGCCGACCCGAGAACAGTCGAGTAGCTAGCCGACCGAGGCCGCGGCCGGCCGATCGTCGGCCAGCTCCTCGCCCTCCACGTGACGGGAGGCCATCGGAGCCATGCGGTCCTCGATGAGCCGCTCGAAGAACATGCGAAGCGGCGGCAGCGTCGAGAAGAGTCATGCGGGCTAGATCCGCGCCGGCGCGGCGATGAGCGCCTCGACGGCCTTTCTGTCGGCCTCGTTCATCGAGGTGAAGTGGATGCGCGTCAGCGGACCCGCGTCGCCCGGCTCCTCGCGCGTGACCTTGCCGTAGACGTCCGCCGACTCGCCGCCGCCGTCGGGATAGTCGAAGCCGGAGCTTCACGTTGGTGAGGGTGGCAGCGGCCGCTCGAGGCGCGCCAGGAGCTCGCGCGGGCCGATCCGCAGCACGCGGCCGTCGATCCGCGCAGCGCCGACGATCTTCCCCTCGATCACCCAGCACCGGACGGGCAGCGAGACGCTCGCGTCGGGCTCGTGGTCCGGCGGCGCGGGGGCGGGGCGAACCGGCCGCCGAGGCCGCGCAGGTCGTAGAGCAGGAGCGCCTCGGTGAGCCCCTTCATCTGGATGGCCACCGGCTCGGCGACCTCGGCCAGGTCGCGAATCTGCTCGTACGTCGCGGTCGTGATGAAGACCTGGCCGCCCACCGTCGCGCCCTCCACCCGGGCGGCGATATTGACCGCGCTGCCGACCACGGCGTACTTGGCTCGCTGCTCGGAGCCGATATTGCCGACCACCGCCTCGCCGGTATTGACGCCGATGCCCATCTCGAAGCGGGGCAGGCCGCTGGCGGCATGCTGGCGGTTGATGTCGGCCATCGCGGCCTGCATGGACAGCGCGCAGGCGGCGGCGCGCTCCGCGTGGTCGGCATGCGCGAGCGGCGCCCCGAAGACCGCGAAGACGGCGTCGCCGATGAACTCGTTGACCGTGCCGCCGTGCCGGATCACCACGTCGGTCATGCGGGCGAGGTACTCGTTCAGCACGTTCATGACGTGCGCGGGGTCGCCTTGCTCGGCAAAGCGCGTATAGCCTCGGAGGTCGGACATGAGCACGGTCACCACGCGCTTCTCGCCGCCGAAGCGCAGGCCATCGGGGGACTCGAGCAGCTCGCGCGCGACCTCGGGCGACACGTAGCGCCCGAACGCCGAGCGGATGAAGTCCCGCTGGCGGAGGCCGTCGAGCATCTGGTTGAAGGCGCGCGTGAGCCGGCCCAGCTCGTCCGCCGAGCGAACGGGCAGCGCCTCCGACAGGTCACCGCCCGCCACGCGCGTCACGCCCGCGGTCAGAGCGCGGATCGGCCGTGTCAGGCGGCCGGGCGAAGAGCAGGCCCAGGATCAGCGTGCCGATCGCCCCGATCGCCGAGGCGTACACGAGCGTGGTCCGCAGCTCATGGAGCCGGTCGAGATAGATCTCGACCGGGTAGTCGACCTTGACGACGGCGGCGACGCGACCGCCCGAATCCAGGATGGGCGCGAAGGCGGTGATCCACCTGCCGCGCGGATTGGTGTAGACGCGCGTATTGCGCGCCACCCCGTCCTCGAACGTCCACTTGAGGGGATCGATCAGCTCCGCGGCTAGCGGCAAGGCCTCGCCCGGCCGCCCGGTCCCCTCGCTCTCCACGATGAGCTTCGCGCGCCGGGCAGCGGGGTCGAAGTCGCCGAGTGTCTGGATGGGCGTGGTGAGCAGGACTTCGTTCTGGACGGCCACCAGGCGCTTCTGCATCTCCCGGTAGGCGGCCGAGCCCGGGTCGAGGGCCCGCTGCGCCTCGGCGTGAAGGACCGGATCGATGAGGAGCGCCGCCACCCGCGCGATGTTGAGGAGCTGGGTGCCCACCGTGTCCTGCACCTCGCGCTGCTGCCGCTGGTAGGTGAAGAGCCCGACGGCCCCGACGGCGAGCAGCGTGACGACGGCGAAGAGGCCGGCAAGCCGAACGCTGAGGCGCTGCCATGGGCGCGGCTTCTCGATCGCCCAGGCCGCATCGGTTTTCTCCAGGTCGCCCATGGTCAATTGGATTCACCCGGGTGCCGCCGCGGTTCGCATGCGGGCCGCGAATCCGGCCGCCGCCTCGCCGCGTCCAACCCGGCGTTACCATGTTCCACGGATCTACAAACCGAGGTCAAGGAGATCAGCCATGAAGAAGACGCACCTGTTCATCGCCTCCGCCATGGTCGCCGCCCTCGCCCTGCCCGTCGCCTCCAATGGGCAGGCCGGCCCGGCCCCGAAGCCCAAGTTCGAGGCCGAGAAGTGCTACGGGGTCGCGAAGGCGGGCAAGAACGACTGCCAGACGGCCAACTCGTCCTGCGCCGGCACCTCGCGCCGCGACGGCCAGAAGGACGCCTGGCTCTACGTGCCGGCGGGCGCCTGCGAGCGACTGGTCAACGGCAGCACGCAGCCCCGGGCGTGATGACGCCTGGAGGGGGCTCCGCTCCTCCTGCCCGGCACCCGCACGCCGCCGGCCCCTGCCGGCGGCGTGCGGGATCGGGCTGCGGGCGCCCCACGTCGCGGAGATCCTCGCGTCGCGGCCGGCGCTGCCGTGGGTCGAGGTGCACCCGGAGAACTACATGGGCGGGGGCCCGCCGTCGCGCAGCTCGAGGCGGTGCGGCGGGACTACCCCGTCTCGCTCCACGGCGTCGGGCTCTCGCTCGGCAGCGACGGGGCGCTCGACGCGCGACACCTCGCACGGCTCCGGGCGCTGGCGGATCGCGTCGAGCCGTGCCTCGTCTCCGAGCATCTGTCCTGGAGCATCGCGGGCGGCGCCTATCTGAACCACCTGCTCCCGCTGCCGTACACGGAGGAGACGCTCGCCGTCGTCGCGGAGCACGTCGGCCGGGCGCAGGACGCGCTCGGCCGCCGGATCCTGATCGAGAACCCGTCGAGCTATCTGCGCTTTCGCCACTCGACGATCGCGGAGCCGGAGCTCCTCGCGGCGCTGGTGGAGCGCACCGGATGCGGATTGCTCTGCGACGTCAACAATATCTTCGTGACCGCGCACAACCTCGGACTCGATCCGGTCGCCTATCTCGATGCGCTGCCCGCGGATGCGGTGGGGAGATCCACCTGGCCGGTCACGCGGTGAACGACGCCGACGGGCACGTCGTCCTGATCGACGACCACGGCTCGCCCGTGGCCGCGCCGGTCTGGGCGCTCTACGCGCATGCCCTCACCCGGTTCGGCGCGGTGCCCACACTGATCGAGTGGGACACCGACATTCCCGAGCTCAGCGTCCTGATGGCCGAGGCCGCGGCGGCCGACCGCCTGATCGCCGCCGCGCCACCGATCGCGGCCGCCACGAAGGTACGCGATGCCCGCGCTGCGTGAGCTTCAGGCCGTCATCGGCAGCGCGATGCTCGGCGGCGACGCGGGCGCCGCGGTGCGGGAGATCGAGCCGGACGGGCTCGCGCCCGAGGCGCGGCTCGAGATCTACCGCCACCACGTCCTGACCACCCTCACGAGTGCGCTCGAGGCGACCTTCCCGGTTATCTGCCGCCTCGTGGACCGGCGCTTCTTCGCGTATGCCGCCGATAGCTATCTTCGCGCGCATCCGCCGACCGGGCCTTGTCTCTTCGAGTACGGGGACAGCTTCCCCGATTTCCTCGCCGCGTTTCCACCGTGCCGGGACCTCGCGTACCTGCCCGACGTGGCGCGGCTCGAATGGGCGATGAGCGCCGCGCTCCACGCCCCCGACGTCGACGCGATGGATCCCGCCTGCCTCGCCGATGTGGCGGCCGAGGATATGCCGCGGCTCACGTTCACCGTCGATCCCTCGGTGTCGTATCTCGAGTCCCCTTGGCCGGTCGAGCAGATCTGGCGCGCCAATCAGGACGAGGACGGCGCGCCCAGCGATCCGATCGACCTGGCCTCGGGTGGCGTCCGGCTCGAGGTCCGGCGCGCCGGCAACGTCGCGACTATGCGGCGCGCTGGCCGCCGCCGATTGCGCGCTGCGGACGGCGCTCGCCCGAGGCGGCACGCTCGAGGACGCCACGGCCGCGGCCCTCGGCGTCGATCCGCACTTCGATCTCACGGCCGCGCTCCACGCGCTGCTGGGCGAGCGAATCTTCACGGGCTTCGCCGTGTCCAACTGACAAAGGAGGGCCATCACCCTCGAGCTGCCCATTCGAGAGGCCGCCCTCGTCGATCGCGCGCTGCCCACCGCGCCCGCGAAAACACCGTAGCCGCGGAGACCGCGCACCGTACGATGAACCGACGCCCCGCCGGCGTCGTGGCCATGCCGGCGCGGGCGACGGAGGGCGGCACCATGCACGACGTCTTTCGCGATTCGTGGATACGGCGACACGAGCGCGACCTCATGCTCCTTGCCCTCACCTGGGCGGCCGGCAATATCGACGCGATCGGCTATCTCGGGCTCGGCCGCATCTTCACCGCGAACATGACCGGCAATACCGTGCTGCTGGGCCTGCACCTCGGCCAGGAGCAGGGTGCGGCGGCGCTCCGCGCGTTCGTGGCGCTCCTCAGCTTCGGCGTCGGGCTCGTCCTGGGCGCCCTCATCGTCGAGCGGATTCGAGGCGCGGGGCCGTGGCCGCCGGCGGTGACGTGGGCGCTCGCGCTCGAGGCCGCAATGCTGGCCGCCTTCGCGGTGGGGATGTATCTCACGGCGTCGGTGCGCGAGGTCATCGAGGCCCAGGCGCTCATCGCGGTGTCGGCGATCGCCATGGGCATCCAGAGCGCGGCGGTCCGGCGCCTGAACGTGCCGGGCATCGCGACCACCTACGTGACGGGCACGCTCACCACGGCGGTCACCAGCCTGGTCGCCGGGTCGCGCGCCGGGAAGCCGGCCCCCGTCGAGGCATCCGAGCGCGTGGAGGGCGTGCCGGCTGCCGGCCACTGGTGGCGCGGGGTGAGGCTTCAGCTCGCAGCACTGCTCCTCTACGGCTTCGGCGCTACCGTCGGCGGCCTCGTCTACGAGCGCTGGCCGGCGCTCGTCGCGGTGCTGCCGTTCGTCGCCGTCGCCGTCGTCGTCGCGGCCGCCGCTCGCGCGGGCGTCCGGGGCTGAGGGCCGAGCGCCTGGAGGACGAGCCAGAGCAGCGCGAGCGTGAACGCGATCGAGCCGGGCACCCACATGATCACGCCCGCGAGCGCCTGGTCTTCGAGCGGCGAGAGGCCGCGGAGCCCGGCGCCGGCCGCGTACGCCGGGTAGATCACGCGGTCCGAGAAGGTGAGAATGGCCGAGAGCAGCGTGGCCTGCGCCTCGGCGAGCAGGAGATACACGATCATCCCCCACCGCGGCCATGCCTGCCGCGCCGGCCAGGCCAGGATCACCGGGTGCCAGAAGAGGAGCGCCGTCAGGAAGAAGCACGCGTGCTCGACGTGGTGCCAGAGGTCTGATCGGAGCGCCACGTCGTACAGCGCGGGCACATGCCACGCCCAGAACGCGACGACGAACGAGACCCACGCGACGCGCGGCTCCGTGACGACGCGGCTGAGCCACCGCACCGGCCCCGTCGCCAGCACCGAGGCCACCCCGCGCCGCGCGCGAAGCGGCAGCCCGGCAAGCAGCGGCGCCACCGGCGCGCCCAGCCAGAGCAGCGGGGGCGCCACCACCATCAGCAGCAGGTGCTGAACCATGTGCGCCTGGAGCAGCCGGTGGCCGAGCGCGTCGATCGGCGAGCAGAGCGCCAGGAGCACGACGCCGAGTCCCGCCGCGAACGCCGCCGCGCGCCCGGCCCCGAAGCGCTCGGGCATGCGCGGCCGGAGCACCGCCCACCCGCGCAGGTAGAGCGCGGCGGCCGCCACCACCGGCACGACCACCGCCGGCTCGAAGCTCCACGCGAGCGCGATGGCGTCCGGTACGCAGGACGTCGAGCGCGGCGGCCGGATGACTCATGCGCGGGGGCCGCTCGGCGGGCGAAGCACATGCTCGCGCTGGCGCAGGATCTCCACGCCGCGAAGGTCAGCCGACGGCTCGTTCAGGCGGCGGCTGACAGACCCATCTGCGCCCTCTTCGGCGGCGCGCCCAGAGGAGGCCGTAGAGCTTGCCCGCGTTCTCGCAGACGATCTTGCGCTGCACCGCCGGGCTCACCGCCGCGAGATCCTCGGCGATCCACTTCTGCGAGTCGGGCCAGATCCCGTCCGGGATGCGGATAGTCCGATCCCCACATGATGCTGTCCTCGCCGATGAGCGGGATCATCGTGGCCACCGACGGCTCGTGCTGGTACGTCGAGTAGCCCTGCCGCCGCCAGAGCTCGCTCGGCTTCAGCGACAGCTCGAGCTGGTAGTAGCGGTCGTCGTACTCCTCGTCCATGCGGTCGAGGATGTACGGCAGCCAGCCCACGCCGGCCTCGCCGAGCACGAACTTGAAGCCCGGGAAGCGGTCGAGGGCACCCGAGAACACGATGCTGGCCAGGAACTCGGCGGCGCAGAGCTGGAACATCGTCGTGCGCGTGGCGCGATACCGGAGGTCGTACTCCTTCTTCATCGCCTCGTCGGCGGGCTCGCGCACCGGGTACCCGGTGGTGTGGAAGGAGATCGGCATGCGGCAGTCCTGCGGCGGCCTCCCACAGCGGGTCCCACGCGCCGTGCCAGATCGGGATAGACGGCGGTGGAGACGGGGAAGTCCGCGCCCTTGAGGCCGAGGCCGCGCCGCCCGCCGCAGCTCGCGGGCGGCGGCCTGCGGGTCGTGACTGGGCAGGCACGCCAGGCCGACGAAGCGCCGCGGGTCGGTCTTGCAGAAGTCGGCGGCCCACGTGTTGTAGACCTCGTACACGACCTGGATCAGCTCGGGGTCGTGCAGCCGCTGGCCGATGCCGAGGATGCCGTACATCACCTCGGCGTCGATGCCGTCGATGCTCCTGGTCCTTCGAGCCGCAGCGCGGGCGTGGTGGGATGCGGGCCGCCCTCGTAGAAGCCCGACCTCGAACATCTTCTCCACGTGCTTCGAGTAGCCGCGCTGCACGCGGTCGAAGCCGAAGCCGAGGCCGCCGAAGACGCCGAGCTCCTTGCCCTCGGCATACCAGTGCGGTCCGTCCGGCGTCTCGCGCACCTGGGGCACCTGGTCGCGCCACTTCGGCGGGCGCGTTCTCGACCCAGAGGTTGCCGGGCATCCAGGTCATGTCGATGTGGCAGTCGGCGGAGATGATGCGGTAGGCCATCGGCGGGACCTCCTCGAGCCGAGTCTGGAAACGGCAGAGAGTATATCCTTACCCGCCGCTCTTCTCAGCGCCGAGCGCAAGCGCTCGAAGATCTCGCGCGAGTCGGGACAGAAGGGCAGCTCGCCGAGCATCCGATCGAGCTCCTGAGGCGCGACCCACGCCTGCCAGGCCACCTCGGTCTCCTGCGGGCGCACCGCTCCGTCCCATCGCCCCTCGTACACGGCACCCCACGCCTGCCCACCCGGTCCCCGGTAGCGATGCTTGAACAGAAACCGCAGCTCGGCGCCCACCACCCCGAACTCCTCGGCGACCTCCCGCCGGGCGCACTCGTCGTAGGATTCCCCGGCGGCGCAGACACCGCCCGAGAAGACGTCGTACGCGCCCGGAAAGATGTCCTTGGTGTCCGTGCGGCGGTGGACCAGGATCTCCCCGGCGGCGTTCCGGAGCAGGACGTACGTGCAGCGATGCAGCAGCGCACGCTGGCGCACCTCGCGGCGCGTGGCCGTCGCCACGACGCGGTCGTCCTCGTCGACGATGTCCACGAGCTCATCAGCGGATCCATGGCGAAGACCGGTGCGTCCAGACTGGTGTGTCTCGACGCCACCGGCGTGCGCCTCCGGACCGTCCCTTCTGCCCAGAGCGGGTCAGGGATCGTCACGGATCGCGCTCGGGCGCCAGGCGCCAGTCCTGGTTCCAGACGCTGATCACGCGCGTCTCGTGCTCGTAGCCGAGGACGCTGATCGCCGCCGTCCCGAGCGCGAAGAGGCGGCCGCCCGCCGGCGGCAGGCCGAGCCAGCACGCGGCGAGGATGCGCAGGACGTGGGCGTGGGCGAACAGGGCGACGTCGCCGGGCGCGGCGACGGCCCGGTCGATGACGCGCCGGACGCGCTCGCCCACCTGCTCCACCGTCTCGCCCCTGGGAATGCTGGTGGTCCAGATCGACCAGCCCGGCTGCTCGGCCTGGATGTCGCGCGGTCGTCCGCCCCTCGTAGATGCCGTAGTCCCACTCGAGGAGGTCGTCGGTCACGGCAGCGACGTCGCCGTAGCCGGCGAGCCGGCAGGTCTCGCGCGCGCGCTGCAAGGGGCTCGTGAGGACCAGCGCGAACGGCCGCCGGCCGAGATGCCGCCCGAGCGCCTCGGCCTGGTGCCGCCCCGCCTCGGTCAGCGGAATGTCGGTGCGCCCGGTGTGCTGGCCGCTCTTGCTCCACTCCGTCTCGCCGTGGCGCAGGAGCCAGATCTGATGCTTCGCCTCAGCCATCGAACGCCGTCCGCTGCTCCGTCATCGGCGCGCCGGGTCGAGGCTCACCGCGGGGCGCGCGGGCACCTGGCCGCGGGGACGGAGCGTCTCGAGGAAGGCCACGAGCGCATTGACCTCCGCGGGCGAGAGGTTCTTGCCGTACGCCGGCATGTTCCCGCCCCCTGCAGGACCTGGCGGATGAGCTGATCGCGCGTGAGCCGCGTCGCCACGCCGTCGAGCGCCGGCCCGCGCTCGCCGCCGCGGCCGTCCAGGGCATGGCAGGTGCGGCACTGCTTGTTCTGGATCACCAGCGCGCCCTGCAGCTCGAGCGGCGTGCGGCCCTTCACGTACGCCACCGGCGTCGGCACCGCGCTCCACGCGTCCATGTGCGGCGACCACGGCACGACGAGGCCGAGCCCCGCCAGCGTCGTCACGATGAGCACGATCAGGATGACGCCGAGCACCGCCACGGGCCGCCGCTTCCAGCTCTTCTCGCCCGGTGCCCGCGATGAACGGGATGACGAAGAGCAGGCCGATGGCGATGGGCGGGCCCAGCAGCATGAGCACCGACTCCGTGTACGGCGGCAGGAGCGCGAAGAGGGAGAACAGCGCGAGGAAGTAGAAGTCGGGCCCGGGCGCGGTGTCGATCAGCGTGGGATCGGGAAAGCCGCGCGGGCCGTGCGGGCCGAAGACCGCCGCGCAGATCATCACGATCAGCGTGATGACGCCCATGCCCACCATGTCCTTGCGCGCCGCGTCCGGGAAGAACGCGACGCCGTCCTTCTGCACCTCCTCCTCGTACTGCTGCCGGTACGTCTCGCGGTTCACCAGCCGGCCGGGCATCGGCCACTCGTTGATGCCGAGCTTGAGCACGAGCCAGAGATGCAGCCCGATCAGCGCGAAGAGCAGCCCGGGGATGGCGAAGACGTGCACGGCGAAGAAGCGCGACAGCGTCCGCCCCGCGATGATCGGGCCCCCGAGGAGCACGTGCACCACCTGATTGCCGATCACCGGCGAGCGCGCGGCGATCGACGCGCTGATGCCGAGCCCCCAGTACGCGTCCTGGTCCCAGCGCAGGATCTGGCCGGTGAAGGCCATGCCGAGCGTGCACAGGAAGAGCAGGCAGCCGACCACCCAGGTCATCTCGCGCGGATACTTGTGCGCGCCGAAGAGGAAGACCTGGATCATGTGCAGCGTCATCACCGCGACCATCGCGTTCGAGCCCCAGAAGTGCATGGCCCGCAGGTACCAGCCGAACGGCGCCTGGTAGTTCAGGTACTGCAGGCTCTGGTAGGCCTCGTCGGCCGAGGGCACGTAGACCAGCGCCAGGCAGATGCCCGTCGCGATCTGGAGCATGAACAGGGCGAGCGTGGCGCTGCCGAAGACGTACCACCAGCTCGCCGTCGAGCGCGGGACGCGATGGGCGAGGATGGGCTGGACGACCGCCTCGATCCCCGCGCGCTCCTCGACCCACCGGTTGACCTGGCGCAGCGTGTCGGCGAGCCGGGGCACGCCGCGCTTCACACGGGCCCCGACAGCGTGGGCAGCTGGCCGCCGCGCACCCAGAGCTGGCCCTCCCGCACCTGGTACTCGTACTCGTAGAGGCCGCGCGGCGGCGGCCCGGAGGCGCGCGTGCCGTCCTCGTAGTAGGCGCCGCCATGGCAGGGACACATGAACAGGCGCGACTGCGCGAACCAGCGCACCGGGCAGCCGAGGTGCGCGCAGTTGATCGCGAAGACCTGGAACTGATCGGCCGCGATGCGCCGCACCCAGCAGGCGACCTTCGCCGTCGCCCCGTCCCACGGCACGCGGAAGGGGTTGTCGTAGATGGCCAGGCGCGTCTCGCCCTCCGGATAGGTCGTGACGGTGCCCAGCTTGATCCAGGTCTGCGCGCTCGCCTTCCGGGCCGGCGCCAGGAGATAGCCGACCACCGGGATGCCGACCAGGACGGCCCCGAGCGCGTTCAGCCCGAGCCCGAGCTTGAAGAGGAATCCCCGGCGCGATGGCGACGACGGCGTGGACGGGGGCAGCGAATCGTGACCAGGACACATGGGATCAGCCCTCCTGCTCTCCGCGCGACGGGCTCGGCCGCGAGCGCGCGCATCGTCAGGGCGTCCTCGACGGTGGCAGGCCGGGCACGGGCCGCCGCTCGGCGACGAGCCACGCCACCACATCCGAGATCTGCGCCCCGCTCAGGGCCTGCCCCGCCGCATCGCCGCGCCAGTCGGGCATGCCGAGATCCGTGCGCCCCGCGATCACCGTCGTGCGCAGGTACTGATCGCTGACCAGCGAGAGATACGACGGGTCCGTCACCGCGCCGCCCTTGGGCCCGCCCCGGCCGTCGGGGCCGTGGCAGCTCGCGCAGGCCGCGGCGTAGACGGCCTTGCCGCGCTCGGCGTCGCCGCCCTCGGCCTTGGCGTCGTACGCGGGCAGCGCGACGTTCTTGACCGCGTCGGGGCGGCCCCACGTCTCGACGAGCCCGCGGACCAGCGCGTCGATCTGCGCATCGGTCAGCGTGCCGCCGGCGCTAATCGCGAGGGCAGGCTGGGCCGTGCCGGGCACGCCCGTGGCGATGACCTGGCGCAGGCGCTCGCGCGGGACGAGGGCGAGATAGACCGGATCGTTGAGCGGCCGCGAGGGGCCGAGCGTTCCGTCGGCGCCGTGGCAGCCGGCGCAGTTGCGCGCGTAGAGCGTGCCGAAGTCCATGATCTCCGTCGGCAGCCGCTCGCGGTCGGCGAGGCGCGGCTTGCCCGGCATCGCATCGCAGCCGGCCAGGGCGAGGCCCGCCGCGAGGGCAATGCCCGCGAGCGCACGCGGCCACGCCCTCATCGGCGCGGCTCCCGATCGCGCCCCATCCCCGTCGCCTGCACGCCGGCGCGCACGGCGAGCGGCCAGGTCTGCATCGTCGCCACCGGCTGTGCGCGGCTCACCACGAACCCGGTGGCGAGACCGAAGGCGATCTGCGAGGCGATGAACCAGACCCAGTCCACCCGCGCATTCAGCGCCGGGTTGATCGCGCCGAGCAGCGCCCAGAGCAAGCCGGTCCACAGGAGCGGCGCGATGAGCCCGCCCCAGAGCATGTGCCGGCGCGGCAGCATGGGCAGGATCACCGCGTAGAGCAGCCCGACGAGCATCGAGGTCAGGGTGTGGGCGACGAGGCCGATGACCAGCGCGGTGCCGCTGAACGCGCGCAGCTCGGCCACGCTGGCGCGCGCCATCCCCGGCATGGCCGCCGCCGAGAGGAGGTTCACCGGATACCAGAGGCTGCCCTGGGCGATGAGGCCATAGGCCAGCGCCACCACCGCCATCGCCGCGCCGCCGACGAGGCCGCCCACGACGCCGGCGGACAGCGGCTGGACCTCGACGGGCAGCCGCATGCGATGCCCGCCCTCGCCGAGCCGGAGCCGCCCCACCGCGATCGTCGACGGCGCGATCGGCCTCGCCCGCTCGGCGAGCGGGCGCAGCGGGACGTGCTCGACCGCGCTCGACGGGCAGCACCTGCCGCCACCAGCCCACCGCCGCGGCCAGCGCCAGGACGATGCCGACCGCGCTCACCGAGACGTGGGTGACGAGGCCGGCGACGGCCAGCGTGACGCCGAGCCCCAGCACCATGGGCCACGCGGTGGGCGCGGGCACCTCGAGCGCGTCCGTCTCCGGCTCCGGTGTCATCGGCCGATCACGTAGACGACGGTGAACACCACGATCCACACCGCGTCGACGAAGTGCCAGTACCAGGACACCATCTCGACCCGCTCGGCATGCGCCGGCCTGAGCGCCCCCGACCAGGCGAACGCGCAGCAGAGGCCGAGCATGACGAGCCCGAAGATGACGTGGGAGGCGTGCAGGCCCACGAGCGGATAGAAGGTCGTGCCGAAGAGATTGGTGCCGATCGTGAGGTGCTGCCGATAGATCAGGCCGTACCACTCCCGCGCGGTGCCGGCGAGGAAGATCGCGCCCAGCGCCACGGTGACGGCCAGCCACCGCCCGCAGGCCCGCACGTCCCCGCGCGAAAGCGCGCGCGACGCCGAGCGCGACGAAGACGCTGCTCGACAGGAGACAGATGGTGCCGAGCACGGGCAGCTCGAGCACCTCGCGCGGATACGGGCCGTTGAGGCTCTTGCCGATGTAGAAGAGGTACGCGACCACGAACACCGAGAACAGCGAGCCCTCGGCGATGATGAGGCCGATCATGCCCACGCGCCCGCGCCACGCGTGACTCATCTCGGCCGGCTCGGCCATGGCGGCGGTCGTCATCGGCTCACTCGTGCGGCCCGTCGGGGTCATCGGGGTGCTTCAGGTCCCAGAGCGGGCGCCGGCTCGTCGTCACCGGAACGACCTCGAAGTTGTAGGGCGGCGGCGGCGACGTCGTGGCCCACTCGAGCGTCCACGCGTCCCACGGGTCGTCCCCGCCCGCTCGCCCCGCCGCAGCGAGACGATGACGTTGACGACGAAGATCGCGATGGCGAGGCCCTGCACCGGCACGCCGAGCGTGGTGATCGAGGTTCCAGATCTCCCAGCCTCGGTCGGCCGGATACGTGTAGATCCGGCGCGGCATCCCGAGCACGCCCTGGATGTGCATGGTGACGAAGGTCAGGTTGAACCCGATCGACGAACAGCCAGAAATGCCAGCGCCCGAGCCGCTCGGAGAGCATCCGCCCGGTCACCTTCGGGAACCAGTAGTAGACCGCGGCGAAGATCGTGAAGAGCAGCCCGCCGAAGAGCACGAAGTGGAAGTGCGCCACCACGAAGTAGGAGTCCGTGAGCTGCCAGTCGAAGGGCGCCACCGAGAGCATGACCCCGGTGAGCCCGGCGCACAGGAACTGGAACAGGAACGCGCAGCAGAACAGCATCGGCGTCTTGAAGATCAGCGTGCCGCCGTACATCGTGCCCAGCCAGTTGAAGATCTTGATCCCGGTGGGCACGGCGATGAGCATCGTCGAGGCCGCGAAGAAGGACGTGACGGGCCCGCCCAGGCCCACCGCGAACATGTGATGGGCCCAGGTGCTCAGCGCCACCGCGCCGATCGACACCGCCGCCGCCACCAGCGTCGCGTAGCCGAAGATGACCTTGCGCGCGAAGACGGGGATGATCTCCGACACGAAGCCGAAGCCCGGCAGCATCAGGACATAGACCTCGGGGTGGCCGAAGAACCAGAAGAAGTGCTGCCACATCACCGCCGAGCCGCCCGCCTGGGTGTCGAAGTAGTGCGCGCCGAGATAGCGGTCGAGGAGCGAGCATGATCTGCGCGGCGGAGAGCGGGGGCAGGATGAGCAGGGTCATGGCCGAGACGGTGAGCATGATCCACACGAAGACGGGCATGCGGCCGAGGCTCATCCCGGGCCCGCGCATCGTCAGCGTCGTCGTCACGAGGTTGACCGCGGTGGCGATGGTGCCGACGCCGGTGATGAACATCGCGAGGTTCCAGTAGTCGGTGGCATTGCCCGGCGTGAAGGCCTGGCTGGTCAGCGGGGCATAGGCGAACCAGCCGACCGCCGGCGCCGAGCCCGCGCCATAGAGCCCGTCGCCGCCGATGAAGCTGAAGTGGAGCAGGAGGCCGCCGAAGAGGAAGATCCAGAACCCGAAGGCGTTGAGCCGCGGGAACGCCAGGTCGCGGGCGCCGATCATCAGCGGCACGAGGTAGTTCCCGAAGCCGAACACGATGGGGATCCCGACCAGGAACACCATCGCTGGTGCCGTGCATGGTGAAGAGCCGGTTGAACGTCTCCGGCGGCATGATGTGCAGGCCGGACCACGCGAGCTGCAGCCGCATCAGGCTCGCCTCGATGCCCGCGATGACGAGGAAGAGGAGGCCGGCGCCGACGTACATGACGCCGAGCCGCTTGTGGTCGACGGTGGTGACCCAGCCGTGCAGCCGCTCGAGCGCGCCGCGTCGCCGCGCGTCGTCTCCGGCCAGCGCCGGCGCCATGCACGCTCATTGCAGCGCTCATCGAGCGTCACCAGGTAGGCGGTGAGCTTGTCGAGCGTCGTCGCGCGAGAGCTTCATCGCCGGCATCAGCGCGCCCGGCTTGTACGTCGCGCGGGTCGTCGATCCAGGCGCGCAGGTGCTGGGGCGTATTGGGCGCGGCGCCGGCGCCGATCGTCGCCGCGGCTCATCAGGTGCGTGAGGTCGGGGCCGAAGATCCCATTGGCGGGCGTCCCGCGGATCGTGTGGCAGTTGATGCACGCGAGCGAGGCGAACAGCTCGCGGCCCGGCCGCGCGGCGGGATCGTCGCGCGCCGGCGTCTGCTGGGCCGCCGCCCAGCGATCGAACTCCTCCCGCGGGTGCACGACGACGGTGAGGAGCATCAGCGCGTGCTGGAGGCCGCAGTACTCCGCGCACTGCCCGACGAAGGTGCCCGAGGTCAGCGGCTCGACCCAGACGCGGTTCGTCTTGTTCGGGATCACGTCCATCTTGCCCGCGAGCTGCGGCACCCAGAAGCTGTGGACCACGTCGACGGATTGGAGCGTGATGAAGGTCGGCGTCGGCTGCTCGGGGTCGCTCACGGGCAGGTGGATCTGGTTGGCCGTGACGATGCCGAGCGTCGGGTAGCGGATCTCCCACCACCACTGATGGCCGACGATGGTGATCTCGAGCGCATCCGCCGGCTGCGCGCGCCGCTCGATGCCCCAGATGTAGCGGGCGGTCACCAGGAACAGCACGATGACGATGAGCATCGGCACCACCGTCCACGCCAGCTCGATCTGGGTGCTCCCGTAGACCTGCGGCGGCTCGGCGGCGGGCTCGCTGCCCCGGCGCCGGTAGCGCATGATGGCGTACGCGGTGAGGCCGGCCACGACGACGAAGATCACCGCGGTGATGCCCAGCACGAAGAAGGCGACCTCGCGGATGGCGAAGGCCGGGGTGGAGACGGGCGAGAAGATGCTCGGCGTGGACACGCGGTCGGCGGCGCTCGCGACCGCCGCAATCGCGGGCAGGCCCAGCGCGATCAGTCCCGCCGAGGCCGCTCGAATCAGCACGCGGGAGTTATAGCGCGTTTGGCGAAGAAGTGCCGGCAGCGCCCCGGCCGTGCTGACGGCGGCGCAGGGCCGCCGAAGTGAGATCTGTACCAGCGATGCCGGCCGTGCCGATGGCGGGGAAGACCTGGTGTGACGTCCCATCTATGCTATAAGAGCCCGTCAGCGGCGAGAACGCCGCCACCCGAAGGAGACGAGGCCGTGACCGAATCCACCCGCCCCCTCAATGCCGCGATCGACCGGCTGCCCGCCGACGTCTTCACCGCCTTCGGGCAGCTCGCGCCCACCGATCTCTGCGACGTCGTCGACCTGTCCTGCGTCATGCGCTACGCGATCCGCCCGCTGTGGCCGGGCATGCCGCGCATCGCCGGGCCGGCCTTCACCGTGCGCACGGGCAAGCACGACAACCTGATGTTCCACGCGGCGATCTACCTCGCCAAGCGCGGGGACGTCATCGTGGTCGAGGCGGGCGACGACGAGATGGCGGTGGCGGGCGGCAATGTCTGCGCCATCGCGCAGCGGAACGGCGTGGCCGGCCTCGTGGTGGACGGCGTGATCCGCGACGTGGGCGAGTCGCGCGCCAACCTCTTCCCCGTCTTCGCCCGCGGCGCCTCTCCGATTCCCGCCAAGCGCGGCGGCGGCGGCGACATGAACGCGACCATTCGCTGCGGCGGGGTCGTCGTCAATCCGGGCGACGTGGTGGTCGCGGACGAAGAGGGCGTCGTCGTCGTGCCGCAGAGCCCAGGCGATGGACGTGCTCGCCAAGGTGCAGGCCCGCGTGGCCACGGACTCGGCGATGACCCTCGAGGCCTGGGAAAAGCGCCATCGCGCCGCCGTCGAGGCCGCGCTCTCCGCCAAGGGTTACCGTCTCTCCTGAGGAGGCCGCCATGCCCGTCTCCTACGACAAGCGCGGCGCGATCGGCGTCGTCACCCTGAGTCGCCCGCAGGCGCGCAATGCCTGGGGCGCCGACTTCAACGAGGGCCTCGCGCGTCACTTCGCCGCCATGGAGGACGACGACGAGATCCGCTGCGCGATCCTGACCGGCGACGAGGCGGGCGGCGCCTTCTCGGCGGGGGCGAACCTGAAGGATCCGCGCACCCATACGCAGGACTCGGCGGCCGAGTTCATCAAGAGTATCGCCAAGCGGCGCGGCCGCGCCTTCGAGGTGCTCGGCGAGTTCCCGAAGCCGATCATCGGCGCGGTCAACGGCTACGCGGTCGGCATCGGCTGCATCGTGACCTTCTGCTGCGACCTGCTCGTCGCTTCCGAGAAGGCGGAGTGGCGGCTACCCCAGGTTTCGCTCGGCATCCTCCCGCCTACGGCGGCGGCGTCCGCCTGGCGCGCTGGGTGGGCAGGGGCAGGCAATGCGGGTCATTCTCGGGTTCCCGCTCGGCGCCGAGGAAGCGCACCGCATCGGCCTCGCCCAGTGGGTCGTCCCGCATGGGCAGCTCATGGAAAAGGCACTCGAGGTGGCCGGACACATCGCGGCCTTGCCGCCGCTGGCCGCCCGCCTCGCGAAGGAGTCCCTGCTGCGGAGCCTCGACGTCCCCAATCTCTCCGACGCGTCGCTGGTCGATCTCTATCGCTTCATGGCCCTCGAGCTGACGGAAGACAAGGCCGAGGGTCACAGCGCCTGGCGCGAGAAGCGGCGGCCGAGCTTCCGCGGGCGCTAGCCGCTCGCGCGCACTGACTCGCGAACGGACCAACGCGGCGCAGTGCGTGGCGGTTGACGCGGCGGGGGCCGGGGATGGGTCCGCTGACCACCGCCGACTCCGTACCGGTCACCGAGAGCCGTTCCGCTCTCGGCCGCTGTGTCGTCGTCTCGCGGGCGGGAAGGGCTCAGCGGACCCATCCCCGGCCCCCGCCGCATCACCTGCCCGGTCACCGCATGTGCACTCCCGAGTAATCCCTCGCGGTCTATGCCTTCGACTAAGGCAGAAGCCACGGCCTCGGGTTAGGGGTCCCGCCCGGCCGTCCGGTTGGGGCGCGATCTTAACCTTGGGGCGTGCCGTGACAGGGTAGGCTGTTTGAGCGACACTCTTGTGGCGGGCCGGCCCCTTTCGGACCCCGGGGCCGCTTGGATGCATCTTTCAGGTAGACGTCGTCATCGTCGGGAAGGGAGCGCAATGGCTAATCCTCAGCTCGATCAGCTCGCTATCAATACGATGCGGACGCTGGCCATGGACGCGGTCCAGCAGGCCAATTCGGGGCATCCGGGGACGCCGATGGCGATGGCGCCCGTCGCCTACTGCCTGTGGCAGCGCTTTCTGCGCTTCGATCCCGACGATCCGATCTGGCCCAACCGCGACCGCTTCGTGCTCTCCGCCGGGCACGCGTCGATGCTGCTCTACTCGCTCCTGCACCTGACCGGCGTCAAGGCGGTCAATCCGCAGTACGAGCGGCTCGGCGACGCCGTCCGTCACGCTGGACGACATCAAGCACTTCCGCCAGCTCGACTCGCAAGTGTCCGGGCCACCCCGAGTACCGCTGGACCTCGGGCGTCGAGACCACCACGGGCCCGCTCGGCCAGGGCCTCGCCACGAGCGTGGGCATGGCGATCGCCGAGCCGCTGGCTCGGCCAGCACCTGAACCGGCCCGACTTCCCGATGTTCGACTACGACGTCTACTCCCTCGGCGGCGACGGCTGCATCATGGAGGGCATCTCGAACGAAGCCGCCTCGCTCGCCGGGCATCTCAAGCTGTCGAACCTGTGCTGGATCTACGACAACAACCACATCACGATCGAGGGCCACACCGCGCTGCGCCTTCAGCGACGACGTGGCCGCGCGCTTTCTCGGCTATGGCTGGAACGTGACGCGCGTGGGCGACGCCAACGACCTCGACATGCTGGAGCGCGCCTTCCGCGTGTTCAAGGACACGACCGACCGGCCCACGCTGATCATCGTCGACAGCCACATCGCGCTACGGCGCGCCCAACAAGCAGGACACCTCCGCCGCCCACGGCGAGCCGCTCGGCGAGGAAGAGATCCGGCTCACCAAGAAGAACTACGGCTGGCCGGAGGACGCCAAGTTCCTCGTCCCCGACGGCGTGCGCGAGCACTTCCAGTCCCAGCTCGGCCAGCGCGGCGCCGCCGCCGCGCGCAGCCTGGATGGCGAAGTTCGACGAGTACAAGAAGAAGTACCCGGAGTCCGCCGATCACATCCTGATGATGCAGCACCGCGAGCTGCCCGCGGGCTGGGACAAGGCGCTCGCGCCCTTCCCGCCGATCCCAAGGGACTGGCCACGCGCGACTCCTCGGGCAAGGTGCTCAATGCCGTGGCCCAGACCGTGCCGTGGCTGATCGGGGGCGCGGCCGACCTCTTGCCCTCGACGAAGACGCGGCTCACGTTCGAGGGCGCGGGCGATTTCGAGGCCGGGTCGTACGCCGGGCGCAATTTCCACTTCGGCATCCGCGAGCACGCGATGACCGCCATCTGCAACGGCATGTCGCTGTCGAAGGTGCGGCCCTTCGGCGCGGGCTTCTTCATCTTCAGCGACTATGCGCGCGGCTCCATCCGGCTGTCCGCGCTCATGGAGCTGCCGGTCATCCACATCTTCACCCACGACTCGATCGGCCTCGGCGAGGACGGACCCACGCACCAGCCCATCGAGCAGCTCGCCTCGCTGCGCGCGATGCCCCACCTGATGGTCGATGCGTCCCGCGGACGCCAATGAAGTGGTGGAGGCGTGGCGCGTGATCCTGCCGCTGCAGCATCAGCCGGTGGCGCTCATCCTGAGCCGCCAGGCGCTGCCCACCGTCGACCGCACGCGCTATGCCGCAGCCGCGGGCGTGGCCCAGGGCGCCTACGTCCTGGCCGACGCGCCCGGCGGGGCGCCCGACGTGCTGCTGCTCGCGACGGGCAGCGAGGTGTCGCTCTGCGTCGAGGCCTACGAGCGGCTCGCCGCGGCGGGCGTCAAGGCGCGCGTGGTCAGCATGCCGTCGTGGGACCTCTTCGAGCGGCAGCCGCAGGAATACCGCGACCGCGTCATCCCGCCCGCGCGTCCGGGCGCGCGTCTCGGTGGAGCAGGCCTCGACGTTCGGCTGGGAGCGCTATACGGGCATCGACGGCGCCCGCCTCGGCATGGAGACCTTCGGCGCCTCGGCGCCGCTGAAGGCGCTGCACCCAGAAGTTCGGCTTCACCGTCGATCACGTCGTCGCCGCGGCCCAGGCCCAGATCGCCCGCGCGCGTAGCGCGGGCAGCCACTGAATGTGGACGGAGGCCCGAGACTGTGCTTGAATTGAACGCGCCGCGACAGCCGCGACATTCACCGATTCGTCACGCGAGGGGACGTCATCCCTCACGAGCAAGGAGCCACCCATGACACTGTCACCAACGCTCACGCTCCGCGAGGCCGGCCAGAGCCTGTGGCTCGACAACATCACCCGCAAGCTCCTCACCAGCGGCACGCTCAAGCGCTACATCGACGAGCTCGGCATCACCGGGCTCACCTCGAACCCCACCATCTTCGACCAGGCCATCAGCAAGAGCGCGGACTACGACGCGGGCATCAAGAAGAAGATCGCCGCGGGCGTGTCGGGCGAGCAGCTCTTCTTCGAGCTGGCCGTCGAGGACCTGACCCAGGCCGCCGACCTCTTCCGCCCCGTCCATGACGCGACCGACGGCGTGGACGGCTTCGTGTCGCTCGAGGTGTCTCCGCTGCTCGCGTACGACACCGCGAGCACCATCGCCCAGGCCGAAGGAGCTCCACGCGCGCGCCGGGCGGCCGAACCTCTTCATCAAGATCCCCGGCACGCGCGAGGGCCTGCCCGCCATCGAGGAGGCCATCTTCGCGGGGGTGCCCATCAACGTGACGCTGCTCTTCTCGCGCGAGCATTATGTCGCCGCCGCGGATGCCTACATGCGCGGCATCGAGCGGCGCATCGCCGCCGGGCTCAATCCCGACGTGCGCTCGGTGGCGTCGGTCTTCATCAGCCGCTGGGACCGCGCGGTGGCCAGCAAGGTGCCCGCGGAGCTGCACGCCCAGCTCGGCATCGCGATCGCCAAGCGCACCTACCACGCGTATCGCAACCTCCTCGACTCGGACCGCGCGCAGCGCCTCGCGAACTACGGCGCGCGCCCGCAGCGGCTCCTGTGGGCGAGCACCGGCACCAAGGACCCGCAGGACTCCGACATCCTCTACGTCAGCGCGCTCGCCTCGCCGCACACCGTGAACACCATGCCGGAGGGCACGCTCACCGCCTTCGCCAAGCCACGGCGTGACCGGCCCGCTGCTCACGCCGGACGGGGGCGATGCCGAGCAGGTGCTCGCCCGATTCGGCCGCGCCGGGGTGGACGTCCTGGCGCTCGCCGCCGATCTGCAGACCGAGGGCGCCAAGGCCTTCGTCACCTCGTGGAACGAGCTGATGGCGGCCATCGCGTCCAAGAGCGACGCGCTGAAGAAGGCGAGCTGATCGTGCCGGCGAGCGTGCCGCTCCCTCACGCGCCGCCCGGAGTGGACGGCGCTCGCCGAGCACTACGCCAAGATCAAGGACGTGCACCTCCGCACGCTCTTCGCCGAGGACCCGCGGCGCGGCGAGCGGCTCACCGCGGAGGGCGCCGGCCTCTACCTCGACTACTCGAAGCACCGGATCACCGACGAGACGCTCCGGCTCCTCCTGCGCGCTGGCCGAGGCGGTGGATCTGCGCGGGCGGATCGACGCCATGTTCCGGGGCGACAAGATCAACGTCACGGAGAACCGCGCCGTGCTCCACGTGGCCCTGCGCGCGCCCAGCGGTCAGTCCATCGTGGTGGACGGCGTGAACGTCGTCCCCGAAGTCCACGCTGTGCTCGACAAGATGTCGGCCTTCGCCGAGCGCGTGCGGAGCGGCGCGTGGACCGGGCCACACCGGCAAGCGCATCCGCAACGTCGATCAACATCGGCATCGGCGGCTCGGACCTCGGCCCCGTCATGGCCTACGAGGCGCTCCGCCACTACAGCGAGCGCGAGCATGACGTTCCGCTTCGTGTCGAACGTCGACGGCACCGACTTCGCGGAGGCCACGCGCGACCTCGACCCCGCCGAGACCCTGTTCATCGTCTCGTCGAAGACGTTCACCACGCTCGAGACGATGACCAACGCGCACACGGCGCGCGACTGGACGCTGCAGGCTCTCGGCGACGACAAGGCCGTCGCGAAGCACTTCGTCGCGGTCTCGACCAACGCCACGGAGGTCGCCAAGTTCGGCATCGACACCGCGAACATGTTCGGCTTCTGGGACTGGGTGGGCGGCCGCTACTCGATGGACTCGGCCATCGGGCTCTCCACCATGCTCGCCATCGGGCCGGAGCATTTCCGCGCGATGCTCGCCGGCTTCCACGCCATGGACGAGCACTTCCGCACCACGCCCTTCGAGCGCAACCTGCCCGTGCTCATGGGGCTCCTGTCCGTCTGGTACAACGACTTCTTCGGCGCGCAGACCGTGGCGGTGCTGCCCTACGACGCAGTACCTGAAGCGCTTCCCCGCCTACCTGCAGCAGCTCACGATGGAGTCGCAACGGCAAGCACGTGACGCTCGAGGGCGCCCGCGTGGACTACGAGACGGGGCCGATCTTCTGGGGCGAGCCGGGGACCAACGGGCAGCACTCGTTCTACCAGCTCATCCACCAGGGCACGCAGGCTCATCCCCTGCGACTTCATCGGCTTCTGCCAGACGCTCAACCCGCTGGGCCGGCACCACGACCTCCTGATGGCGAACGTCTTCGCCCAGACGGAGGCGCTCGCCTTCGGCAAGACGCCCGAGGAGGTGAAGGCCGAAGGCACGCCGGACTGGCTGGTGCCGCACCGCGTCTTCGAGGGCAACCGGCCGTCGAACACCATCCTCGCCGAGCGGCTGACTCCGGAGACCCTCGGCAAGCTCGTCGCGCTCTACGAGCACAGCGTGTTCACGCAGGGCGCCGATCTGGCACATCGACTCGTTCGACCAGTGGGGCGTCGAGCTCGGCAAGGTCCTGGCCGGCCGCGTCGTCCGGCGAGCTCGAGAGCGCGGCCGAGCCCAATCTCCAGCACGACAGCTCGACGAATGCGCTGATCCGCCGCTACCGAAAGCTGCGGGGTTAGCCTCGTGGCTCGGGGCTACGGCAAGCCGCTCTACGTCCTGCCCTTCGACCATCGCGCGTCGTTCGAGACGGGGATGTTCGGCTGGAAGGGCGCGCTCAACGCCGAGCAGACGGCGCAGATCGCCGCCGCCAAGCGCGTCATCTACGACAGCTTCGTCGCCGCGATCGCAGGTGGCATGCCCAAGGACGTGGCGGGCATTCTCGTCGACGAGCAGTTCGGGGCGCGCCTTCTGCGCGAGGCCGCATCATCGGGCCACATCACGTGTGCCCCTCTCGAGAAAAGCGGCCAGGAGGAGTTCGACTTCGAGTACGGCGATGCGTGCGCGCGACACATCGAGGCGTTTTCGCCTGACCTTCTGCCAAGGTCCTCGGTGCGCTACAACCCGGAGGGCGATCCCGCGCTGAACAAGAGCCAGGCGCAGCGGCTTCACCGCGTGTCCGACTACCTGCAGGAACCGCGCCGCACGCGCTTCATGTTCGAGCTCCTGGTGCCGGCGGAGGCGACCCAGCTCGCCCGGGTCGGTGGGGACAAGCACCGCTACGACCTCGAGCTCCGCCCGGGGCTCATGGCCCGCGCCATCCGCGAGCTCCAGGACGCCGGCGTGGATCCGGACGTCTGGAAGATCGAGGGGCTGGACCGCCGAGAGGATTGCGCCGCGCTCGTCGACACCGCGCGCGCGCGACGGCCGCGGCGAGGTCGGCTGCATCGTGCTGGGCCGCGGCGAGGACGATCAGCACGTGCGCACCTGGCTCGCCACCGCCGCCGCCGTGCCCGGCTTCATCGGCTTCGCGGTCGGACGCACCACGTTCTGGCAGCCGCTCGTCGACTGGCGCGCGCAGAAGACCACTCGCGAGGCCGCGGTCACCGAGGTCGCGCGCCGCTACCGGGAGTGGGTCGACGTGTTCGAACAAGCCCGCGGTGCCTGACCGGCCGCACGAAGCGAAAGGAGAAACACCTATGCAGCTCGGCATGATCGGCCTCGGACGGATGGGCGCCAACATGGTACGCCGTCTCGTGAAGAACGGGCACGAGTGCGTGGTCTACGATCACGACCCGAAGGCGGTGGAGTCCCTGGCGAAGGAGAAGGCGACGGGCTCCTCCTCGCTCGACGACTTCGTCGCCCGCCTGAAGCCGCCCCGCGCCGTCTGGCTCATGGTGCCGGCCGCCGTCGTCGACCAGACGCTCGATCTGCTCGCGCCCAAGCTCGCCAAGGGCGACGTCATCATCGACGGCGGCAACTCCTACTACGTCGACGACATCCGCCGCGCGAAGGCGCTTGCGGCCACCGGCATCGACTACATCGACACGGGCACCAGCGGCGGCATCTGGGGCCTCGAGCGCGGCTACTGCCTGATGATCGGCGGCCCCAAGCGCCGCGGTGCAGCGCCTCGACCCGATCTTCAAGACGCTGGCGCCCGGCCGCGGGTCCGTCGAGCGCACGCCGGGCCGCGAGAAGGCGGGCGGCACCGCGGAGGAAGGGTATCTGCACTGCGGTGCGAGCGGCGCCGGACACTTCGTCAAGATGGTCCACAACGGGATCGAGTACGGCATCATGGCGGCGTACGCCGAGGGCTTCAATATCCTGCACCACGCCGACGTGGGCCGGCGCCAGCGCACGGTCGATGCCGAGACGACGCCGCTGCGCAATCCCGAGCACTACCAGTACGAGCTGAACCTGCCCGACGTCGCCGAGGTCTGGCGGCGCGGCAGCGTGGTGGCCTCCTGGCTGCTGGATCTCGCCGCCATCGCGCTGCTCGAGCAGCCAGATCTCGAAGGCCTACTCGGGCCGCGTCTCGGACTCGGGCGAGGGCCGCTGGACCATCACCGCCGCCATCGACGAGGGCGCGCCCGCGCCGGTGCTGAGCAGCGCGCTCTTCGAGCGCTTCACCTCACGCCAGCGAGGCCGATTTCGCCAGCAAGGTGCTCTCGGCCATGCGCTACCAGTTCGGCGGCCACATCGAGCGTCCCGCGGGGGCTAGCGCCATGCCCGCCCCGCGATCGGACGCGCTGGTCTTCTTCGGCGCGACGGGCGACCTCGCCCACAAGAAGATCTTCCCGGCGCTGCATGTCCATGGTCCGGCGCGGTCACCTCGACGTGCCGGTGGTCGGCGTCGCGAAGGCGGGCTGGAACCTGGAGCAGCTCCGCGCCCGGGCCCGCGACAGCCTCGTGCACTACGGCGGCGGCGTCGACGAGGCGCAGTTCGCCAAGCTGCTGGCGCTCCTCCGCTACGTGGACGGCGACTACAACGACCCGGCGACCTTCGCGGCGCTCCAGACGGAGCTCGGCGCCGCCACGCGTCCCGCTGCACTACCTGGCGATTCCCGCCGAGCCTCTTCCGGCGTCGTCGTCGAGGCGCTCGGCGGCATCGGGCTGCGCCAAGAACGCGCGCGTCATCATCGAGAAGCCCTTCGGCCACGACGCGGCCTCGGCGCGCGCGCTCAACGAGACGCTGCACAGCGTCTTCCCGGAGTCGTCGATCTTCCGCATCGATCACTACCTCGGCAAGGAGCGCGGTGCAGAACCTGCTCTTCTTCCGCTTCGCCAACGTCTTCCTCGAGCCGATCTGGAACCGCCACTACGTCGAGAGCGTGCAGATCACGATGGCCGAGAGCCTTCGGCGTCCAGGGGCGCGGCGCGCTTCTACGACGAGACCGGCGCCATCCGCGACGTCATCGCAGAACCACATGCTCCAGGTCGTGGGCTTCCTCGCGATGGAGCCGCCGACGAACACCTACCACGAGTCGATCCGCGACGAGCAGGTGAAGGTCTTCCGCATGATCCGGCCGCTCGACCCCGATCACCTGGTGCGCGGCCAGTTCAGCGGCTACCTCCAAGAGCCCGGCGTGAAGGCGGACTCGAAGGTCGAGACGTTCGGGGCCGTGCAGCTTCACGTCGACTCCTGGCGATGGGAGGGCGTGCCCTTCCTGATCCGCGCGGGGAAGAACCTGCCCGTGACGACCACCGAGGTGCTGGTCACGCTCAAGCGGCCGCCGCTCACGCACCTGGCGCCGGGTGCGGGAATCACTTCCGCTTCCGGCTGAGCCCCGAGGTCGAGATTGCGCTGGGGGCCCGTGTCCAGCATCCCGGCGGCGCCTTCGTCACCGACACCGCGGAGCTGCGCATGGTCCATCACCCGACCGGCGACGACATGGACGCCTACGAGCGGCTCCTCGGCGACGCCATGGCCGGCGACGCCATGCTGTTCGCGCGGGAGGACTCGGTGGAGGCGGCGTGGCAGGTCGTCGAGCCGATCTTGAAGACGCCGACGCCCGTGTACGCGTACGAGCCTGGGACATGGGGGCCGCCCGAGGCGGACCGCCTCGCGGCGGACATCGGCGGCTGGCACGCGCCGGAGCCTCATGCCTGACCCGCATCCCGATCGTTCATGAGCAGCCTTCTGCTGGCGGGGGATATCGGGGGACCTCGACTCGGCTCGGGTTGTTCGAGGTGGTGGCCGGGAAGCCTCGCGTGGTGGTGCGGGAGCGGTATGGGAGTCGGGAGCATGCGGGGCTGGATGCGATCGTGCGCGCGTTTCGGCTGGTGCATGGGCAGGCGATCGTCGGGGCATGCTTCGGGGTGGCGGGGCCGGTAGTCGGCGGGCACGTGGCGACACCGAACCTGGCGTGGGACGTGGATGCGAGCGTGATCGCGCGCGAGCTCGATCAGCCGCAGGTGGGGTTGCTCAATGATCTCGAGGCCAACGCCCACGGGATCTTCACGCTCGAGGACAAGGACTTCGCGGTGCTCAATGCGGGGGCGGCTGGGGCCACGGGGAATATCGCGGTGATCTCCGCGGGAACCGGGCTCGGGGAGGCCGGCATGTACTGGGACGGGGCGCAGCACCATCCGTTCGCCGGCGAGGGAGGGCATTGCGACTACGCGCCGCGTGCCGACCTCGAGATGGACCTCCTGCGTTACCTCCGGGGCAAGTTCGGCGCGCATGTGAGCTGGGAGCGCGTGCTGTCGGGGCCGGGGCTCGCGAACATCTACGCGTTCCTGCGGGACACGGGCCGCGGCACCGAGCCCGACTGGCTCGCCGCGGCGATCCGCACCGGCGACGGCCCGGCCGTGATCTCGCGCGCCGCGCTCGAGGGCAAGAGCGAGCTCTGCGTGAAGGCGCTGGACGTCTTCGTGGCGGCGTACGGCGACGAGGCGTCCAACCTCGCGCTCAAGCTGATGGCCGCCGGCGGCATCTACCTGGGCGGCGGCATCGCGCCGAGGATCGTGGACAAGCTCAAGGGCCCGGCGTTCATGGAGGCCTTCACCGCCAAGGGACGGCTCCGGCCGCTGCTCGCGATGATCCCCGTGCGGGTGATCATGAACGACGATACCGCCCTCCTCGGCGCCGCCCGCTGTGCGGCATTGCGCGCCGCGCTGATCCAGCCTCCCGCGCGCTGATGGCGAAGCCGGGCGCGCGCGCCACTCCCTGGCGAAACCGCCGGGTCTCGATCTCACGCGGGTGACGGGCACCCGCGAGGGCCGGCGCATCAAGCAGACCGCCGCCGGCACCGCCGCGTGGGACCACTGGGGCCCATATCTGAGCGATCGCGCCTGGGGCACGGTGCGCGAGGACTATAGCCCCGGCGGCACGGCCTGGGATTACTTCCCCACGACCACGCTCGCTCGCGCGTCTACCGCTGGAACGAGGATGGGCTCTTCGGCATCTCCGATCAGCACCAGCACGTCTGCTTCGCGCTCGCCCTGTGGAATCGCCGGGACCCGATCCTGAAGGAGCGGCTCTTCGGGCTGACCAACGGCGAGGGCAATCACGGCGAGGACGTCAAGGAGTGCTACTTCTACCTCGACAACGTGCCGACCCACTCGTACATGAAGGCGCTCTACAAGTACCCGCAGGCGGCCTACCCCTACGGCGCGCTGCTCGCCGAGAACCGCCGCCGCGATCGCAGCCAGCCCGAGTACGAGCTGCCCGACACCGGGGTCTTCGCGGAGGACCGCTACTGGGACGTGCTCGTCGAGTACGCCAAGGCCTCGCCCGAGGACGTGCTGATCCAGATCACCGTCACCAATCGCGGTCCCGAGGAGGCGCTCCTCGACCTCCTGCCCACCGTGTGGTTCCGCAATCGGTGGTCGTGGGATCCGGGCGCGGCCCGGCCTCAGCTCGCCGCGGCCAATCAGGGCGGCCGGCCCGCGATCGTCCTCGACGGTCCCGACGAGAGCCGGAGGTACTCTACCGCCAGCCGGACGCCGAGCTGCTCTTCACGGACAATGAGACCAATTTTGCCCGGGTCTTCGGCACGGCGAACCCCTCGCCCTGGGTGAAGGACGCCTTTCACGAGCTCTTGATCCACGACCGGCGCGATGCCGTCAATCCCGACAAGCGCGGCACCAAGGCGGCGGCGCTTCACCGGCTCCAAGTGCCCGCCGGAGGCAGCGCGCGCGTGCGGCTGCGTCTCACCGACCGGTCGAACGGCGGCGATCCGCTCGGCACCGACTTCGACACCGTGCTGTCCGCGCGCGTGAAGGACGCCGGCGAGTTCTACGCGACGGTCATCCCGCCCGGGCTCTCGGCCGACGCCGCCAACGTCATGCGGCAGGCGCTGGCCGGACTGCTCTGGTCGAAGCAGTACTTTCACTACGATGTCCTGCGCTGGCTCGAGGGCGATCCGACGGAGCCCGCGCCGCCCGCCGAGCGCTGGCAGGGCCGGAACCGCGACTGGAAGCACCACTTCGCCGCCGACGTCATCTCGATGCCGGACAAGTGGGAGTACCCGTGGTATGCGGCCTGGGACCAGGCCTTTCACTGCGTGACGCTGGCCATGGTCGATGCGCGCGTTCGCCAAGGAGCAGCTCCTGCTCCTGCTGCGCGAGTGGTACATGCACCCGAACGGGCAGACGCCCGCGTACGAGTGGGCCTTCGGCGACGTGAACCCGCCGCTGCATCGCATGGGCGGCGCTGCGCGTCTACCAGATCGAGCGCCTGCGGACGGGCGCCTCGCGATCGGCAATTCCTCCACCGGGTCTTTCACAAGCTCTTGCTCAACTTCACCTGGTGGGTGAACCGGAAGGACGCCCAGGGCAACAACATCTTCCAGGGCGGCTTCCTCGGCCTCGACAACATCGGCATCTTCGACCGGTCGGCTCCGCTTCCGCCGGGCGTCAGCCTCGAGCCAGGCCGACGGCACGAGCTGGATGGCCGTCTACTGCGCCAACCTCTTTCGCATCGCCACCGAGCTCGCCGTCGACGACCCGACCTACGAGGACCTGGCGCTGAAGTTCTACGAGCATTTCCTCGCCATCGCCTATGCCATGAGCCACCGTGGCCGCGACGGCATGAGCCTCTGGGACGAGGAGGACGGCTTCTTCTACGACGTGGTCCGGCTGGCCGACGGGCAGCAGCGCGCCGATCAAGGTGCGCTCGATTGTCGGGCTGATCCCGCTCTTCGCGACCGAGGTCGCGGACGGCGAGAAGATCGACCGGCTGCCGGAGCTCAAGGCGCGCGATGCTGTGGGTGCGCGAGAACCGTCCGCACCTCGCCGAGAATGTCGGCGACTCGCTCGAGCGCGGCCAGCAGCGCCGCGTGCTCGCCTCCGTGGTGAAGCCCGAGCAGCTCCGGCGCATCCTGAAGCTCATGCTGGACGAGAACGAGTTCCTCTCGCCGCACGGCATCCGGTCCGTCTCGAAGGTGCACCAGCGCCCGTACACGATGTCGCTGGCCGGCGGCGACTACACGCTCGACTACGAGCCGGGCGAGTCGACGGCCGGCGCTCTTCGGCGGCAACTCGAACTGGCGCGGGCCCGTCTGGATGCCGCTGAACTACCTCCTGATCGAGGCGCTCCAGCGGTTCGACTACTATCTCGGCGCCGGACTTCACGGTGGAGTGTCCGACCGGCTCCGGCAAGATGATGACCCTGTGGGAGGTGGCCGTGGAGCTCTCGCATCGCCTCACCCGCCTCTTCCTGCGCGACGACAGCGGCCACCGCCCGTTCAACGGCGGCCAGGCGCTCTTCGACGGTGACCCGCACTGGCGCGACCTCGCTGCTCTTCCACGAGTACTTCCACGCCGAGGACGGCCGCGGGCTCGGCGCCAGTCACCAGACGGGCTGGACGGCGATCGTCGCCAAGCTCCTGCAGCAGTCGGGAGCCTCATTGCCCACCGAGGCGGTGCCGCAGCCGCCCAGGGCCGCGCCCCGCAAGAAGTCCGCCCGCTGATGCGCTAGAGCGGGAGCATCTCGAGGACATGCCCGAGGTCCGCGACTGGACGTGGACGGCGCTGTGACGGCGCGGGAGGCGAGATGATCATCCACACGTTCCCCGACACGCTGGCCGCCGCCCGCGCCGCCGCCCTGCGCATGGCCGCCCTCGCGGTGGAGGCCGTGCAGGCGCGCGGCCGCTTCACCGTGGCGCTCAGCGGCGGCCACAGCCCCTGGCGCATGCTCGAGGCCCTGGCGACCCTCGACGTTCCCTGGTCCGGCGTTCACGTGTTCCAGGTGGACGAGCGCGTGGCACCGGCGGGCGATCCCGACCGCAATGCCACGCACATCGCGGAGAGCCTCCTGAGCCGCGCGCCGATCCCGCCGCGAGCAGGTCCACCTGATGCCGGTCGAGGCGCCCGACCTCGCCGCCGCCGCCGGCCGCTACGCCGAGACGCTCGCGGGCATCGCGGGCACGCCGCCCGTCCTCGACCTGGTCCACCTGGGCCTCGGCCCCGACGGCCACACCGCCTCCCTCGTGCCGGGCGATCCCGTGCTCGACGTCACCGAGGCCGACGTCGCCCTCACCGGCGCGTACCAGAGCCATCGCCGGATGACGCTCACCTACCCGGCGCTGAACCGCGCGCGGCGGGTCCTGTGGCTCGTCACCGGCGACGACAAGCCTGCCATGCTGGCGCGGCTGCGCGCGGGCGACCGCGCCATTCCCGCGGGAAGATCCGCGCCGATCAGGCCGAGGTCTTCGCCGACGCGGCCGCGGCCCGCGACCTCTGACAGGCCACCGGAGGACACGCCGATGGACCTCGAGTTCCTGATGGTGCCGGGCGGGCCACCGCCGCCGCCCACGGCCGCCTACAGCCACGCGGTGCGCGCGGGCGATCTGCTCTTCGTCACGGGCCAGCTCGGCGTCGATCCGCTGACGGGCGCGCTCGTCGAGGGCGGCGTCACCGCCCAGACGCGCCAGGTCATGGACAATCTCAAGGCCGTGCTCGCCGGCGCGGGCACGAGCCTCGATCGCGCGGTGATGGTGCGCGTGTACCTCGTGAACTTCGGCGATTACGCGGAGATGAACGCGGAGTACGCGAGCCACTTCGCGCCCGGCCGCTGCCCGCGCGCACCACCGTCGGCGTCACGGGCCTGGCCCTCGGCGGCGCCGTGGAGATCGACCTCATCGTCCGCCTGGAGCGATGATAAGGGCCCATCTGCTTCGTTGGCGCCCTCGCCGTGCCACGTCACGCGCGAGACGTAGGCCAGACGAACTTTCGTCTGCGGGCCCAGACATGGCCGCCGCCTCCCCCGCGAGCCTCGGGCGCCGCCTCGCAGCTGGACCCTTCTCATCGCTCCAGCGCGTCGACGGCTGCTAGCGACGGGCCCCTATTAGATCGATGAGCACGCAGCGGAAGATGCACCTCGTGGCCTTTCTCAAGACCGGGCCGACCTGCCACCACCACGGCATGTGGCGCCACCCGGAAAGCGACAACGACTTCCTCGATCCTGCGTGGTACGAGCACGTCGCGCGCGTGCTGGAGAAGGGAAGTTCGATTGCCTGTTCTTCGCCGACACGCTCGGCATCTTCGACCTCTACAAGGGCGGCTTCGACACGATGCTGGGGCGCGGCGGCCAGATGGGCCTGCTCGACCCGATGCCGGTGCTGGCGATCATGGCGCGCGTGACCCGCCACATCGGCCTCGGCGCGACGATGTCGACGACGTATTTCAACCCGTACCACATCGCCCGCCTGCTCGGCACGCTCGACCATCTGAGCAAGGGGCGCATGGCGTGGAACGTGGTCTCGTCGATCAACCATCTCGAGGCGCGCAACTTCGGCCAGGAGCGGCTGCCGGATCGCGACACTCGCTACGACCGCGCGGACGAGGTGCTGGAGGCGTGCTGCAAGCTGTGGGAGAGCTGGGACGCCGACGCCCTGGTGATGGACAAGGAGCGCGGCGTCTTCGCCGACCCGTCGAAGATCCACTACGTGAACTACGCGGGCCAATGGATCAAGACGCGCGGCCCGCTCACCGTGCCCCGGAGCCCGCAGGTCCGGCCGGTGATCATGCAGGCCGGCGCGTCCGACCGCGGCCGCGAGTTCGCGGCCCGCTGGGCGGAGATGATCTTCACGCTCCAGCACACCAAGGCCGACATGCAGGCGTTCTACGGCGACATCAAGGGACGGATGACGGCGTTGGGCCGAGCGCCGGAGGAATGCGCCATCCTGCCGTCGCTCGACCCGATCATCGGCGAGACCGAATCGATCGCGCGTGAGAAGCAGGCCTACGTCAACGAGCTGGTCGATACCGAGCTGGCGCTCGCCCTGGTCTCCGCGCATCTGGGCATCGACCTGTCGAAGTACCCGGCCGACCAGCCGATCGAGAACTTCGAGCTCGAGGCCGGCGCGCGAGGCTCGCTCGAGGTCATCCTGCAGGGCACCAAGGCGCATGGGTTGAGCCTGGCCGAGGCGGCGCGGCGCTTCGCGACCAGCGAGCTCACGCCGCAGGTGGTCGGCACGCCGGCCAGCGTCGCGGACCAGCTCACGGACCTGTTCGAGGCCAAGGCGTGCGACGGCTTCATCCTCACGCCCACGGTGTTCCCCGGCACCTGGGAGCAGTTCGTTCGCTCGGTCGTCCCCGAATTGCAGCGCCGCGGCGTGTTCCGCACCGAGTATCGCGGCCGCACCCTGCGCGAGAACCTGCGCGACTGAGGCCGGGTTCGACGCGTCGCCCTCGGGCGAAGGCGGGCTTCCGCTGCGCCCCCGCCTGGGCTAGAATGGCGGCCGGGCAGGGAGGCCCGATCGATGATCAAGCGCATCGGCGTTCTCGGGGCGGGCGCCATCGGCAGCGTTGTCGGCGGCATGATGGCGCGGGCGGGACACGACGTCACTCTGATCGACCAGTGGCCCGAGCACGTCGAGGCCATCAGGGCCAAGGGCTCCGGCTCTCGGGGACGATGGGGGATCTCGTGGTGCCGGTGAAGGCGCTGCACATGCACGAGCTGCAGCACGTCGGCGAGCCGTTCGACGCGATGTTCGTCGCGGTGAAGTCCTACGACACCGAGTGGGCCGTGGCGATGGCCCTGCCGTATCTCCGCGAGCCGGACGGCGTGGTGGTCGACTTCCAGAACGGGATCAACGACGAGCGCGTGGCCAAGGTGGCGGGCCGCCACCGGTCGCTCGGCTGCGTCATCACGATCAGCGCGGGCATGTACGAGCCGGGCCACGCGATGCGCACCGACACCGCGGCGATCGGGTTCAAGATCGGCGAGCACGACGGGGCGGACACGCCCGCGCGCGCGAGCTGGCCGCGCTCGTCAGCGCGGTGGCGGAGACCAAGGTCACGACCAATCTCTGGGGCGAGCGCTGGTCGAAGCTCGCCATCAACTGCATGGCCAATCCGCTCGCCGGCCTCACCGGCCTCGGCACGCTGGACGTGCGGACCATTCCGGAGATCGCCGCCGTCGGCGTGCACCTCGGCGCGGAGGCGATCGCCGTGGGCCGCGGCGTCGGCCACGAGGTGGAGCCCATCTACGGCATCCCCACCCAGCGCTACCTGGACGCCTACGCGGGACAGCGGGCTCGCCGAGCTGCTCGCCGACATCGCGGCGGTCGCCCGCGCGCGCGGCGGCGGTCAGCCGAGCCTCTTGCAGGACGTGCTGAAGCGCAGGCGCACCGAGATCGACTACCTGAACGGCTACGTCTGCCGCGAGGGCGCCCGCGTCGGCGTGAAGACCCCATTCAACGACGCGGTGGTGGCCATCGTCCGCGGCCTCGGCGTCGGCTTTCAGTCGGACCGCGCGCACCTCGATCCGGTGATCCGGATGCTGCCCGCCGCGGTCGGCTAGAGCGGTGTACGCCCACGCCCTGCGCCAGTACGCGCGCCGAGAGGGCAAGCCGCGCTGGGGCGTGAAGCGATCCGCGCAACGAATTCCACGCCGACCAGATCCTCGCCGAGCTGCCCGCGGCTCGCGTGGTCCACATGCTCCGCGATCCCCGCGACGTCCTCGCCTCGCAGCGGGCGATGTGGGGTTCCCACGCCCAGCACATCGTGTCGACCACCCACGACTGGCGGCGCTCGGCGGCACTGGCGCGGCGCCATCAGGCGGTGCACCGAGGCGCGTACGCGGTGGTCCGCTACGAGGACCTCGTCACCGATCCGGCGCGGGTCGTCCGGGACCTCTGCCGGACGCCTCGACCTCGACTACCACCCCGCCATGCTCGACCTCGCCGGGAAGCCGCTCTGGCCGGAGGGCGAGGGCGACGACTCGCGGCCCGCCTGGCCCAGCACCGCCATCTCGGCGGGCCGCGTGGAGTCGTCACCTTCGCGACCTCGCCCCCGGCGAGGCCCGGTACGTCGAGTGGCGAGCCCGCCGCGAGATGGACGACTGGGGCTACGCGCGGGCGACGCCCGCCGCATCCGGCGGCCGGGCTCGCATCGCGCGGTGCCTCGCGGAGGAAGGCGCGTGGCACCTCCTGCGCTCCCTGCAGCTCTGGGCGCCCATCGCCCGCGCCCTCGGGCGCCTTCCGCGGGAGCGCGGATGAGCCGGAAACGGGCGGCGAGACCAACTCTGGGCTCACGCATCGCAGCGGCTTGACTCGGGTGCGGGTTCGCGCTATTGCATGTCAACCGACCGTCCGGGGAGCACCACGCTTTCCCGCCGCGCGCCGGCATCCAAGGCCGGAGAAGGAGCTATCCATGGACGAGCCGACGCTTCGAGGACTGATCGACCAGGTCAAGTGCGGGCACCTCAACCGCCGTCTGTTCCTTCAGGCGATGGCTGCGCTCGGGATCGGCGCGCCCCTCGCCGCCCAGATGCTCGCCTCGGCCGGCGTCGCCGCGGCCGAGCCGCAGCCCTATCTCGTGCCGCTGCGGCGCGGCGGCGGAGGGCGACCTCGCGCATCCTCATGTGGGACGCCCCGACCATGCTCCATCCGCACTTCGGGCGCGGGCTGCGAGACATGACGGTCTCCCGCCTCTTCTACGAGACCCTGGCCGCCCCTGCGCCCGACGGCACGTTCGTCCCCGTGCTCGCCGAGAGCATCCCGACCGTCAAGAACGGCGGCCTCGCCAAGGACGGGCAATCGGTGATCTGGCGGCTCAAGAAGAACGTCGTCTGGCACGACGGCGCGCCCTTCACCGCCGACGACGTCGTCTTCAACTGGACGTTCTCCGTCGACCCCGCCAATGCCACGAGCTCACGCCCGTCGTTCGAGGAAGTGTCCCGCATCGACAAGCTCGACACCCACACCGTCAAGGTCGTCTACAAGAAGCCGCAGCCCTTCTGGGCCGCGGTCTTCACGAGCGGCGGCCTCCTGCCCCGGCACGTCTTCGAGCCCCTCAAGGGGGCCGGCTCGCGCGACGCCGTCGGCATGGTCAAGCCGGTCGGGACCGGGCCGTACAAGCTCGTCGAGTTCAAGCCCGGCGACTGGATCCGCGCCGAGATCAACCCGACCTACCACGTGGCGAACCGGCCCTACTTCGATCGCCTCGACATCAAGTGCGGCGGCGACTCGCCGAGCGCGGTCCGGGCCGTGATGCAGACGGGCGAGTACGACTTCGCCTACTACGTCCTGATGGAAGAGGACGTCCTGCGCCGCCTCGAGCAGGGCGCCACCAAGGGTCGCATCCTCACGATTCCGTCGCCCGCCGTGAGCTTCATCCAGCTCAACCACAGCGACCCGTGGACCGAGGTGGACGGGGAGCGATCGAGCCCGCGGTCCACGCACCCCTTCCTGTCCGACCCCGCGGTGCGGACCGCGCTCGGCCTTCTCGTCGACCGGGCATCGATCCAGGAGCACCTGGTCGGCCGCTCCGGTCAGATCACGGCCAACTTCCTCAATGCCCCGGACCGGTTCCGCTCGAAGTCCCTGTCGTGGGAGTTCAGCGTCGACAAGGCCAACCAGATCCTCGACCAGGCGGGATGGGCGCGCGGGGCGGACGGCATCCGCGCCAAGGACGGCAAGCGCCTCAAGATGCTCTACCAGGCCGCCGCCAATTCCACCGTGCAGAAGGTGCAGATGGTGGTCAAGCAGGCGGCCGCCCGCGCGGGCATCGAGATCGAGGTCAAGGCCGTCCAGGCCAGCGTCTTCTTCGCGTCCGACGTGAACAACCCCGACACCAATGTCCGCTTCCTCGCGGACCTGCAGACCTACACCACCTTCACCGGCCTCGACCCCCAGGGGTTCATGGCCCAGTTCGTCTCCTGGGACCTACCGTCGCGGGAGAACAAGTGGACCGGGCGGAACATCGCCCGCTGGCGGAACGCGGACTTCGACCGGCTCTGGCGCCAGGCCGAGGTCGAGATGGATCCCGTGAAGCGCGCGGCGCTCTTCATCCGCATGAACGACCTGGTGGTGCAGCAGGGCGTGGTGATCCCGATCACGTGGCGCAGCGTGCTGCACGCCGCCGCCAACTCGCTCGCCGGGATCGAGTCCAATGGCTGGGACTCGATCTTCGGCCGCATCGCCTACTGGTACCGCGCAGGCAGAGCGGATAAAGGCCCATCTGCTTCGGTTGGCGCCCTCGGCAGCCGGTAACGCGGCTCACCACGCTACGAGATGACCGCTCGACCGCCTCGCGGCTGCGGCTGCCTTCGGGCGCCGCCTCGCATCTGGACCTTTCTCCGCCTCCTGCTGTGTCGTTCGCCCACCTTGCCTAGCCGCGCGCCCGAGATCACGGCCAGGCTTCGAGGCCGGTCTTGAACTGATCGAGCTCGAGTAGGCGGACTCGGCCGCCTCGTTGCGTGGCCGCCCGTGTCTCGGGCGTGTTGTAGCCCCAGGCGGCGAGGAACAGGCTCACGTCGTCGAGGTCGGGATGCGTGGTGACGTGCTCGAGCGTCTCGAATCGGTCTTCCACGAAGGTCAGACGCGGGCGGCGGCCATGGGCCGTCTGGTACGCCGCGATCAGGGCGCGCAGGTTGTCGCACTTGTGGCTGCCCGTCTCCTTGCCCTGCACGTCGGCCATCCGCACCTGCCAGTCATCGAGGACCAGACGCGTGAACTCGCCTTCCTTGGTGGTCACCACCACCGCGCGTTCGGGCTCGGCCACGAGGCGGCGCACCTCGTCGAGCCCGCAGTACGGGACGTTCAGCCCGAGCCAGCCGCGGCGGTCGCCGGCGATCCAGTCGCGCCTCACCTGATCGAGCGCGGTCTTGAGGAAGCCGATGAGCGCGTCGCCGTGCCGCGGGCTAGAGGCCGCGACCTCGTCGCGCACCGCGGCCCAGTCGGCGAGGATCGCCGCCTCGGGACGCTCGAGGACGATGGCCCGGACGAGGAGCGGCATCTCCCAGCCCGAGAGGATCACCGGCCGGAGCCGGCGAAACGCGGGCAGGAGATCCTCGCCCGGCGCGGGCTCCTCGGGCCAGGCCTGGGCGTAGGTTCGCCGGCTGGTCTCGAAGTACTCGCGCATGCCGTCACAGAGAACACCGTCGAAGTCGAGCGCCAGGACGTCGGGAATGATCATGGCGATATTCTCGTCGAGATCGCCCGAGAACGGAAATCCCGATTGCGCGCGCTTGTCGCGCGGCCTTCCGCTTGTGGCGCGGCTCTCATTGCCGATACCATTTCACGCGCCACCACGCTCGAATCGAACCCCCACGCGATACGGAGGCATGATGCGCCACGTCAAGACCTGCTCGGCACTGCTGCTGACGCTGCTCACCCTGGCCGCGCCCGCCGCCGCCCAGACCGCCCGCGCGGCCTCCGCCGGCAAGCCGGGCGGCGTGCTCAAGCCCGTGCTCCGCGAGGATCTGCCCCAGGGCTTCGCCATCCACGAGTCGGCGACCAACTCGGTGACGTGGCCGGCCATGCCCTGCTACAGCAACCTCGTGATCTTCGACCAGCAGAAGCAGCTCGAGCGCACCGGACACCATCGTGCCGGAGCTGGCCGAGCGCTGGTCCTGGCAGGACAACTATCGCAACCTGGTCTTCTTTCTGCGCAAGGACGTGAAGTGGCACGACGGCCAGCCCTTCACCTCGAAGGACGTCAAGTTCACCTTCGACGTGGTCCGCGAGGCCAAGGACGCACCCGCGAAGCTGCGGCTCAATCCCCGCAAAGAATGGTACGGCAACGTCGACGCGATCGAGACGCCCGACGCCTCGCACCGTGGTGTTCCGGCTGAAGCGGCCCGCAGCCCTCGCTGCTCACCATGCTCGCCTCCGGGTACTCGCCCGTCCTGCCCGCCCACGTGCCCCTCGCCGAGCACCGCGCCAAGTGCATCGGCACGGGCCCGTTCAAGTTCAAGGAGTGGAAGCGCGGCGAGGGCGTCGAGCTGGTGAAGAACCCCGACTACTTCGTCAAGGGCCGGCCCTACCTCGACGGCATCCACTACATCATCATCGTCGAGCGCGGGACGCGCGTGGCGGCGCTGCAGGCCGGCCAGGTGGACGTGGCCTATCCCGGCGACACGACGGTGGACATCGCCGAGCGCCTCAAGGGCGCCGTGCCGAAGATGGTCTTCACCGAGACGTCGACGAACGTCAGCGAGAACCTCCTGTTCAACACGACCAAGCCCCCGCTCGACAACGTCAAGGTGCGCCGCGCCCTCAGCCTCGCCATCGACCGGAAGGCCTACGTGCAGGCCGTGCACCGGGGCAGCGCCATCGTCGGCGCCGCCATGTCGCCCAAGCCGTGGGGCGTGTGGGGCTTGCTCGACAAGGACCTCGCCCAGCTCGCGGGCTACGGCAAGGGCGCGGAGGACAAGGCGCGCGCCAAGAAGCTCCTCGCCGAGGCGGGCTTCGGCCCGTCGAACCCGCTCAAGATGGAGATGGTGACGCGCGCCATCGCCATCTACATCGACTTCGCCGCCTTCGTCGTCAGCGAGTTCAAGAAGCATCGGCGTGGAGGCGACGCTCAAGCAGATCGACACCGCCCAGTGGCACCCGATGGCCACCCGCCGCGAGTTCCTCATCGGGGCCAACCTGACGGGCCTCGGCATCGACGATCCCGACGCCAACTTCTACGAGAACTACGCCTGCGGCTCGCCGCGCAACTACGGCGGCTACTGCAACGAGCTGGTCATGAGCCTGATCGACAAGCAGTCGCAGGAGACCGATCCGCAGAAGCGCATGGCGCTCGTCGGGGACATCCAGAAGAAGCTCGAGGAGGACTCGGCCCGGCCCGATCATGGGCTGGCGCATCGATCGCTTCGCGCACCTGCCGACCGTGAAGAACCTCGTCCCCCACAGCGTCGTGTACAACTGCTGCCGTCTTCAAGATAGCTGGCTCGACAAGTAGCCGCGAAGGAGATGGCGAGAGCGTATCGGCTCGGCGTCGCGCGCCGGATCGTCAACGGGATCATCCGCACGCTCCTGCGGATGGGCTGGGGTCCGGCGCGCACGTATCTGCTGGTCACGCGCGGCCGGACGACGGGCCGCCTCTATCGCACCCCGGTGACCCTCGTCGAGCAGCGCCCGCGCCGCTGGCTGGTCGCGCCCTACGGTGAGGTCGGCTGGGTGCGCAATGCGCGCGCGGCGGGAAGCGTGACGCTCGAGCGAGGGCGCCGCGCGGAGACACTCCGCCTGGCCGAGCTCGGCCCGCGGGAGAGCGCGCGAATCCTACAGATGTACGTGCGCGAGGTGCCGATCACCCGCCCGTACTTCGACGTCACGCCCGAGTCATCGCTCGACGACTTCGCCGCGCGAAGCCCCACGCCACCCGGTCTTCGAGCTGCTCGCCGGCGGCTGATCACGGTCACCGAGACTCTTCGAGCCTCGTGAGCGGCGACAGGATCGTGAGGCCGCCGTCGAGCACGATCGTCTGGCCCGTGAGAAAGCCCGCGCCGTCGGAGGCGATCCAGGCCACGCAGTCGGCCACGTCGTCGACGGTGCCGACCCGCCGCACCGGGGTGGCCGCCGCGAGCCGGGCGACGGCCGCCTCGTAGTCGCTGCCGAGGCCCTGCTCGACGTACAGGCGCGAGGAGTCCGTCCCGATGAAGCCCGGGTTCACGCCGTTCACCGTGATGCCCTCGGGCCCGAGCTCGAGGGCGAAGGCGCGCACGAGGCTTTCCATCGCCGCCTTGGCGCTGCCGAGAACGCCGTGGCCGGTCATCGCCTGGAAGCTGTCGATGCCCGAGATGGCCACGATGCGGCCGGGCCGGCCGCGCATGAGGGGCACCGCGGCCTGGACGAGGGCGATGAACGACTCGACCGTGATGGCGAAGGTCAGCCGGACGTTGTGCGCCTTCTGCTCGAGCATGGGCCGGAAGGCGGTGGCCGCGGCGCTCGCCACGAGGATGTCGAGCCGGCCGAAGGCCTCGCCGATCCGGTCCATGAAGGGCGCCGCCGCCGGGGACTCGGCCAATTCCAGCGGCAGCGCCAGCCCCTTCACGCCCAGGCGCTCGACCGCCTCCACGACCTCATGCGCCGCGTCGGCCTGGCGGCGATAGGTGATCACGCAGTGGGCGCCGTCCCGCGCGAGCCTCAGCGCGATGCCCCGCCCGATGCCGCGCGAGCCGCCCGTGACGACGGCCACGCGGCCGCGAGCGGCCGCTCCTCCGGCGAGCGCCGCGCCACGCCCGGTCAGGCCAGGAAGTCGCGGCAGAGCGCTTCCCACATGGTCGCCGAGAGCCGCAGCGACTCGGTGTCCACGCGCTCGTTGTTGCCGTGGAACATCAGCGGGTACTCCGTGTAGGGGATGCGGCGCGAGTGCAGCGCGAATCCGTACGAGGGCACGCCCTTCCAGCGGAAGTAGCGGGCGTCGGTGCCGCCGCCGGTGAGCCGCGGGATGATCTTGCTGCCGGGCACGAGCGCCTGGGTCACGCGCGCCGAGCGCGTCGACGAGCGGCGTGTCGAGCGGCGTGCGCGAGCCCTCCTGGCCGCGCGGGGCCTCGATCTCGACGCGCGAGGCCATGTCGCCGAGGGCCTCCTTCAGCATCGCGTCGACGTCGAGCGGCGCGACACCGGGCAGGGCCCGCACGTCGACGTCGATGGCGATGCGGTCGGGGATGACGTTGATCTTCGATCCGCCCTGCACCACGTTGGGCGAGAACGTCGTGTGGGTGCAGGCATGCGCCAGGCGCGCGAACCCCAGCGGCTCGAGGTGGCGCACCGCCTCCAGCACGCGGTCGGGATCGACCAGCGCCGCCTCGAGCTCCGGCGCCAGCTCGAGCTCGGAGACATAGCGGCGCCACTCGTCGAGGATGCGCGCCTTCGGCTGGTACTCCGCCACGCGCCGCACCACCTCGGCCGCGGTCACCAATGCGTTGTCGGTGCGGAACGGCATCGAGCCGTGCCCCGGCGTGCCTCTGACCACGAGCCGGCGCCAGTTGATCCCCTTCTCGCCCACCGTCACCGGCAGCTTCACGCCGGAGCTGAGTCGGGATCGGCACGCCGCCGCTCTCCGTGATCACGTAGTCCGCCTTGACCGCGTCGAACTTCTCGTCGACGAGATACTTCGCGCCGTAGGTGCCGCCGGCCTCCTCGTCGGCCACCGCGAGGTAGATCAGCGTGCCCCGGGGCGTGAAGCCGCCCTTGGCGAGCCGCCGCATGGCCACCGCCATCGTCGACGTGATGTTCAGCATGTCGGTGGCCCCGCGGCCCCAGACGACACCGTCCACCACCTCGCCTCCGAAGGGATCGCGCTCCCAGCCCGACGCATTGGCGGGCACGACGTCCGTATGGCCCATGAGCAGGAGCGTGGGCGCCTTCTTGTCGCTGCCCTCGATGCGTGTGATGAGGCTGATGCGGCCGGGCCCGGCCGAGTAGCGCTCGCAGCGGAGGCCCGAGCCCGCGAAGTAGGCCTCGATGGCATCGCAGTTGCGGTCCTCGTGGCCCGAGGCGGGCGTGCCGTCGTTGACGCAGGCGTTCCGGATGAGGGTGCGCAGCAGCTCGGTCGCTTCGGTTTCCAGAGACTGTATCGTCGCTCACGAATTCTCCTTCATCTCGCTGGCAGCAGGCGCGTACCGAAGTGTGGCCTCGGCTTCGGTGACGATGCGGCGTCGATCAGCTCGCGGGCGGAGATGATCTCGCCGATGAGCTCCGGCGCTCTGGCCGCAGGCGGCGTGGCCATTGTCGACGTCGCCGTCCTCGCGCGCCTGGATCGCGGCGGGGAAAGCCCACGCGCTGAGGCCTGAAGCGGAAAGGGCAGGATCTCCGCGGTGCGCTTCTCCCACTCGCGGGTGAAGTCGTTGCGGATGGCGCGGCAGGGCTTGCCGGTGGCGCCCCGGTGCACCACCGTGCCTCCTCGTCGATGGCGACGATGCGCTTCTTGTAGTTGTCGTGCCCGTACGCCTCGTGGGTGCGCGATGAAGCGCGTGCCTCATCCACACGCCGACCGCGCCGAGCGCGAGCGCGGCGAGAGGCCGCGGCCGTCGGCGATGCCGCCCGCGGCGAGCACCGGCGTCGGCGCCACCGCGTCCACCGCCGCGGGCACGAGCACCATGCCCGCCGATGCGGCCGGTGTGCCCGCCCGCCTCATGCCCCTGCGCGATCACCGCGTCGACGCCATTGGCCGCGTGGTCGCGCGCCTGCTTCACGTTGCCGCAGAGGGCCATGACCTTTGATGCCGAGGCGGTGCGCCTCGGCGGTGACGGGACCGGGATTGCCGAGCCCGGCGATGAGCACCGGCACGCGCTCCTCGAGCGTCACGTCGATCCAGCCCTTGACCTGGTCGGTGAACTGCTCGACCTCGTCGCCGGCCGCGCGGATGGTCGCGAAGAGCACGTCGACGCCGAATGGCCGGTCGGTCGCGATCGCGCGACGCGCCGGATCTCCTCGCGCAGGTATCCGGGCTGCCGTGCGCCGCGGCGATGACGCCGAGCCCGCCGGCCTCGGACACGGCGGCGGCGAGCCCCGAGCGCGCGACCCAGCCCATGCCCGCCTGGCAGATGGGATAGCGGATGCCGAGGAGGTCGCAGAGCGGCGTGTGCAGGGCGCTCTTCGTGTCCGTGGCCAAGGTTCGCCTCTCCTCATTCCGGGATTGTGCGCGCCGCGAACGGGGCCCGCGACGGTCACTATCGCACGCGCCCGCGACCCGCGGCAAGCTCGCTAGCTACCCGGCTAGAGCGATGAGAAGGGTCCAGCTGCGAGGCGGCGCCCGATGGCCGCACGCGAGGCGTACTTCTCTGCGTTGAGCGTGCGGTCGAGGGCGCCAACGAAGCAGATGGGCCGCTTATCATCGCTCTAGCAGCGCGTGATCTCGCGCGTCACTGGCCGGGTCTGGCGGCCGAACGTGGGCTGCCAGCTCGAGTGCTTCCCCGCTCCTCCGACGACGATGATGCTGATCGCGTCGGGCGACTCGACGATGGGCACCATGCTGGCGGGATCGTCGACCACCCGGTACTTATCCACCTGCTGCCGCCGGTATTCGTCCCCGAGCCGCCCGAGCGGAAAGCGCGCATGCTCGAACATGAACTGCCTGATCGCCGGCTTGTCGTAGCCGTCGCGGGCGATCGTCGCCGCGTGCTCGGGGCCGAGCGACAGGAGCGGCCAGCCCCGATCGAGCAGGTTATTGCTGCCGGCCTGCGCCATCGCGCCGGCGATGGTGAGGAGGATGCCGAGGCCGGTATTGCTGAAGTGATCCTGGATATTGTGCGGGCCCTCGCACGGGAATGCCGTCACCGTGCTCGTGTTCCGGTCGAATCCCAGATCGGCGGACAGCGGCGTCCACGGATTCTCCGCCTCGTTCTCGGCGACGCAGTAGGCGATCTTCGCGGGATTGCCCTGCGTCGATCGATCGCCGCTGCCGGGCAGCCCGCCGCCCACGTTCATCAGCACCAGGCGCAGCGCGCGGCCGATGGTCATGTTCGGGCGGAAGCCCTGGCCGAAGCGCGTTGTAGCTGCCGTTGAGCCCGATCTCCTTCGCGATCGGGCCGTTGACGATCAGGAGCGGCGTGACGGGATGCGTGGTGGCCTGGACGGCGTCCAGGTTGAACGGCGGCTGCGACACCGCTTCGACCGCGGCGAGCAGCACCGGGAAGTATTCCGGCCGGCAGCCCGCCATGACGGCATTGATGGCGAGCTTCTCGATCGTGGCCTCCCCTGCCGCGGCGGCAGGACGGCGACCACCTCGCGCCGGTCGCGGGTCGTCTGCCGCAGGAACTCGGCCACGCGGCCCTCCGTCGGCGGGACGATCGGCAGGCCGTCCGTCCAGCCCCGCTCGACATAGAGCTCGTTGATGGCCGGGTAGTCGTCGTCGAGCTCGAGCGTCCGGGCCGCCGGACCCGGGCCGTCATGACGTCTTGCCCGTGGGCGCGTCAGTCGCCCTGATCAGCTCGCGCACCACGGCGTCGAGGGCCGTGTCCACCTTGAGCAGCGCCTCGGCCTCGCTGATGCCACCCAGCGGATGCTTCACGACGGCCAGCGGCAGGCCGGGCACGCCGCGGTTCTTCGATTCCAGATGGGCCAGCTCGATGAACTCGTCGGTCGCGAGGACGATCGTGGGAACGCCCCGCTCTTCCAGCAGGATTGCGCCGTGGATACTCCACGACGTGCACGACCCTCAGTCGGAGCTGCCGACCAGGGCGAAGTCGCAGCGCGCGAGGTCCTCCAGCGCCTGGGGCGACGGCGGTCCCGCCACCGGCTTCTCGCGCTTGACGATCTCCGTGACGCCGTAGGAGGCGCGCAGGCGCTCGGCCACCGCGAGCATCAGGAAGTCCGGCATTGGGCTTGCCGTTGTCGAGAATGCCCGCGCGCTTGCCCTTGAAGGTGTCAAGCCGCGGGGCGAGCGTCACCCCGGTCGATTTCGGATCGGCGGTGGGGTCGTAGACGGTCACCTTGCCGGCTGGGCTCATGGCGTCTCCTCTTCGTCGCTTTCGGATGTGCTTCGGGATGTGCTTCAGATCGCCGCGGCGCGGATCACCACGCCCATCGCGTGGCGCTCACCCGGGCCGAGCTTCACGGCATCGTCCATCGCATTGGCCGCCTCCACGCACAGCATGCCCGGCCACTGGTCGGCGCCGAGATCGGCCATGCGGGCGGCCTTGTCGCTCCAGGGATTCCACACCACGGTGGTCGCGGAGCCCGTCTTGTCGACGATCAGCCGCCGCCCGAGCACGGGATCCGCCACCGCGCACGCGGCCACCGTCCCGGGAAAGACTCGGTCCGTCTCGCCGCTGAGGCGAAACGGGCCGGCGGCGAGCGTCTTTCGCTTCATGCCGTCGGTCTTGTCGATGTAGGCACGGCCCTCGAGCCCGATCACCGACGCCTCGCGGACGTCGCCGACGGCGAGGTAGGTGTGCAGCGCCTCTTCGAAGCTGAATGGCGCCTTCGAGCGGTTCTCGACTTCCAGGGTCAGCTCGAGCGCCGCCTGGACCAGCACGCGGTAGGTCAGCCGGAACTCGGAAGGCCAGAGCGCGCGCGTGGCCTCGCTGGGCTCGAGCCCGAGGGTGACCGCCACGCCGTCACCGGCGCGCTCGACGGACTCGACGGTCCATTCGCAGATGCGCGCGAAGCCGTGATCGGGCGCCGCGGGATGGCCCGCGCGCGCCGAACCACGGAAAGACCAGCGGCACCCCGCCGCGGATGGCCGCGCCCGGGGACGAAGCGGCTCCGCGCGCTGAGAAAGAGCACGGGCTGCGCGCCCGCCGGCCGATGATGCGTGACGTGCGCGCCCTGCAGATAGATGGTCGCTTCGGCCGCGGGCGCCGTCACCCGGATGCTGGGAAGCCCGCCCGTCCCGCCCTCGAATCCCACGAGGCCCGGGACGCCGAAGCGCGCATTCAGCCCGTCGAGTGTTTGCGGATCGCGCATCGCGCCCTCATGGTACCCGGGAAGCGCGGGCGCGCGCGAGTCATTCGGGCACCGCGCTCCGCGCGAGGCGCGCACGAAGCCAAACCGCCAGTCCGTGGTCCACGGGCCTTCGAATCCCTCGAGCCCGAGCTCGCGGCGCCCGGCATTGCACCACAGTGAGATGACGTCCCGCCGGCCGAAGAAGCCGAACCAGGGGTCGTGGAGGAACACCACCGGGCGCTCGACCTGCACGGCCGGATACGCGGCGCCGAACGCGAGCGCGTCCTCGTAGATCGGCCGTTCCAGGCCGAGCCGGGTCGCCTCGGCGACGGCCTCTTCAGACGTGACGCCCTGCGCGAACTCGAGCAGCACGACCTCCCGCATGGAGCACGGTGTCGGGCCGCCTCACGGGAAAGTTGTCGGAGGTGACGCACGAATGCGCGTACCCGTAGTCGCCCGCCGCGACGAGCGCCTCGGTCGATCGACCGTCCCCGATCGTGATCCGATAGCGTTCTATTCGACGATGTCCTTCTTGAGACTCTGGACCAACGCGACCACCTCGCGCTGTTCGGCCTCCGGCACCTGGAACTTCGCCAGGGTCGCGCCGGCATGACCGAGGAACACGTTCCAGTCGCTCTCGCTGATGCGCATGCCTCGATGGCAGAGCGCCATGTCCCGCCCGCGGTAGTACATCGGCCCGCCCGCGCTGGCGCAGAGGAAGTCGATCAGGAGCTGCTTCTCACGATTGATGCCGTCTTCCCCCGATGCGCCCAGAACCGGCCGAGCTGCGGATCGGCCCGGAGTCGGGGCAGCAGATCATTCGCCACCGCCGCCATCGCCTCGTAACCACCAAGCCGGTCGTAGAGGGTCTTCTTCTCGTCGCTCATCAGTGTCCTCCTCTCGCGTCTCGGGGCGGCGTTGGGACCGCTTCGCGCCAGCTCATCGGTTGTTGATGATCATGAGAACGGCGAACGCCAGAATCAACTAACGGTCAGCACCTGCGCTATAACCAGGAGCCGTTCACCCTCCTGGCGGCAGACGTCCACAAGCGCCGGCGGCGTACGCGGCCACCCCGACGACAAGTCCTCCGGCGATTGCGAGAACGCCGAGTCCCAACAACAGTTAGCCATCCGCACCTGCGTGATCCACGCAGCCTTCCCCGTCCCGAGCGTGGGGGCCCGCACCCATGCCCCTCGATCGGCACCAAGGACAGTCCCCGGCCGGTGCTCTGGGGGGACGCCGTACAATGTGGCCATGGTCCGGAAAGCGCTGGAGCGCCTGATCGCCAAGACACGGGACATCCTCTACGACCTCCGGTCATCGGGTCCGGACGCGGGGCGTGGTCCCGGTCGCCGAGCTTGGACTGACGCGCGACTCCATCCAGTACGAGGGAATCGCGCCGAAGACACTCCGCAAGGCCATAGCCGCTCTGGGCCCGGTGGACGGGTACACGTTCGTCGATCTCGGCTCGGGCATGGGCCGAGCCGTCCTTGTCGCTTCCGAGTTTCCGTTCCGGCGGATCGTCGGCGTCGAGATCGCGCCCGAGCTTCACGCCATCGCCTGTCGCAACGTCCGCCGGTATCGCGGCCGGCAACAATGCCGCGACATCCAGCTGGTGCAACTGGATGCGCTGCGCTACGAGCCAGCCAGCGAGGAGACCGTGTTCTTCTTCAACTTCCCGTTTCGCGAGGCCTTCATGACGAGGGTGGTCGGCAACATCGAGCGCTCTCTAGAGCAGCATCCGCGGCGGGCGTTCCTCGTGTTCGTGAATCCGGAAACGGCCCACGTCGTCGATCGCAGCCCCGCCTTCGAGCCGTTCATCACCGACAAATACTTCCGCATCTGGCGAACCACGTCCTTAGGGACGTCCGTCCACCTGACGCGCCGTCAGGCGGAGGCGGCCGAGGCGTCGCCGGCCCGGCGCCCAGCAGCGGACAGTCGGGCGCCGCCACCGCCTTCTTCTTCCTCGATGATGCCCCCGCGTACCGCTCCAGATAGTGCGCGATCGTCTCGACGCGGATCTTCACCGAGCCCGCGGGCTTGGTGGAGTCGAGGTCCTGGAACGAGAAGAAGAGCGTGCCCGAGCGCTCGACGATCTGCTGCACCGGCGTGTACGTCGGCTGGTCCATGCCGCACTCGTAGCTGGCGAAGCGCACCACGCAGGCCACCCACGGCATGCGCGCGGCCACCTTGGCGCCCCACAGGATCTCGTTGGTGTTCGAGCTGTAGGACGACGGCCACACGTCGCGGATGTCGAACGGCGAGCGGATGTGGCCGGCGCGGATGTCGGCGCCGAACACCCACTCCATCAGGTCGGGGTCGGTCGGGAAGTACTGGGCCCACAGGATCGGATAGCCGTAGGCCTGCAGATCCACCTCGATCTCGTGCCCGATGCCGGGATCCATGTGATACGGCCGGGCGAGGACGAGGAGACACGCCCGGTTCTCGGCGGCGCACCACTCGAGCACCTCGCGCGACTTCCGCCGCAGCCGCTCGTTGAACTCGCGGAGCGCGCGGTAGCCGGCGTCGACCGCGCGGGCCGTCTCCTCGGCGGTCAGCCCGGGCAGGACGTCGGCGCAGCCCCTCGAAGAGCTGCTTGGGCACGAGCTTCGGCTCATCCAGCGACACGAACGGCGCGGCGTAGCGGATGCCCTGCTCGGCGAAGACGTCGCGCTCCTTCACGAAGCCCGCGCGTGATGTTCTCGGGCGCCGCCATCACGCGCGGGACACGTCAGCGTGCGCGCCACGTGCCCGCTCATGAACGACGGCAGGTTGTAGATCATGGGCGAGAACAGGATGTCGAGCTTGTCGCGCTGCCCGAAGATCAGCTCGCCGTAGTGGCCGGCGATGCTCTTCACCGGGTAGCAGCAGTCCACGGTGCCGCGGCCCTTGCCGTACTGCCGCCCCTGCTCTTCCGACGTGTCGGAGGAGAAGATCAGGTTGCGCTGGTCCACGCCCAGCGCGCCGAAGAACGCCACCCAGAACTGGTGCGTGGACCACAGGTTCAGGACGCGCGGGATGCCGATCCGAAGCTTAGCCCGCGACGGCCCCGGACTCGGCGCGGGGGCGGCGGAACGCGTCCTTCCGAACCATCTCGGCAACGTTAGGGTACTCACGCTTGACCTCCTCGAGCTTGGCCTTCACCTCGCGCAGCTCGTTGGCGTCCTCGACCAGGCCCTTGGGACAGGAGTTGCCGCTGATGACGCGCTCCCAGCCCGGGGCCAGCGGGAGCTTGCTCCACGCGCGGCCGCGGGCGTCGGGAAGCTGCACGTCGATGAAGGTGCGCGTGCAGTTGATCGGGCACCACTTGCAGACGGTCTCGGGGCTGGTCGTGCTCGTGTACGTCAGCGCCTCGACGGTGTCGAAGCCGCGGAACCGGCTGGGCGCGCCGCCCTGGCGCCAGTCGGCGGCGCAGAGCGCCGCGCCGATGGCGCCCGCCTCCCCGAATACGGATGGACGACCACGTCGGCGTCGGGGACCTTGCCGCGGATGAAGTCCACCTGGGCCTTGACCACGGCCATGTTGCGATGCGTCCCGCCCTGCAGGATGAACTTCCGTCCCGCCGCGCGCAGGTTCTGGAGCTGGCCCGCGTAGATCCACACGTTGACGGGCAGGACGGCGGCCAGCGCCGCCATGATCTCGTCCGCCGACCAGCCCTTGCGCTGCTGGTTCACGATGTCGGACTGCAGGAACACGCCGCAGCCCATGGCCAGCGCCGGCATGGCCTTGGCCTCGAAGGCGTGCTCGGCATACTGCTCGAGGGGAATGTTGTAGCGCTCGGCCACGCCCTTGCAGGAACGCGCCGTTGCCGGACGAGCACTGCGAGTTCAGCCGGAAGTCCGCCACCGTGCCCTGGCGCAGGATCATGATCTTGACGTCGGTGCCGCCCACGTCGCAGATCACGTCGGCGTCGGGGAAGAAGTGCAGCGCCGCGGTGGCGTGCGCCACCGTCTCGACGATGCCCACGTCCGCCCCGAGGACGTCCTTGAGCAGGTCCTTGCCGTACCCGGTGAGGGCGAGCCCGCCCACCTCGGTGAAGCCCGCGGCCCGCACCTGGCGGAACAGCGACTGCGCGTCCTCGATCGGATTGCCCTTGGACAGCGCGTAGCAGCTGAAGAGCAGCTCGCGCTCGGGCGACAGCACGACGGCCTTGGCGGTGGTGCTGCCGAAGTCGCAGCCGATCAGGACGGGCGCGGCCTGGGCGACGGCTCGGCGCCGGCCCCGCACGCCGCCGCGGGAGCGCGCCACGCCTCCCACTGACTCTTGAACGCCACCAGGTCCGCGGCGCCGGCCACGAGCGCCTTGCCGCCGTCCTTGGCCTTCTGCTCGTGCTGGCCCTCGTCGATCCACCAGCGCAGCTTGTCGCTTCCTGCGTAGACGCCGACCGTCTCGGCCTCGTCCCGGCCCACCTCGACGCAGCCGAGGCACGCATAGTAGAGCGCCTCGGTCGGCACGAGGATGAGCGAGGCGGGGTCGCGGCCCTCGGGCAGCGCGATCTTCCGCTCGGCCCAGAGCTTCATCAGGTGGTGCCGCCACGCCTGCTGCAGCCCCGCGAAGAACAGGTTGGGGCCGCCGAGCAAGAGCACCTCGGGCATCGGCGTATTGCCCTTGGTGAGCGTGGCCAGGTTCTGGTAGACGACGGCCTCGAAGAGGCTCGCGATGATCTCCTCGACGGGCACGCCGGTCTTCACCAGGGTATTGGCGTCGGTCTCGGCGAAGATCCCGCACTTGCTGCTCACCTTGTGGAGGCTCATGCCGTCGTACGGCATGTCGGCCAGCCGCTCGCTCGGCACCTGCAGCTTGCGCGCCGTCTTCTCGACGAAGGTGCCCGTGCCGCCGCTGCACGCCGACTGCATGAAGACCTGCTTGACTTGGCCACGTCCGTCCCGGCCGATCCCGTGCCCGTGGCGGTGAAGAAGATGGTCTTCATGTCCTCGCCGCCGATCTCGGAGACGAAGCGCACGTCGGGGTGCAGCTTCTCCACGCACGCCGCGACGGCGACGACCTCCTGGACCAGCTTGCCGCCGGCGAGCGGCGCCAGGAACCCCGCGCCCGAGCCGGTGAAGAAGATGCGATCGCGCCCGGCGGCGATGCCGCCCTCGCGCTCCATCCGCTCGAGGAACTCGAACACCTTCTCGGCCTGGCGGGTATTGTGGCGCTGGTAGTCCTGCCAGGTGACGCGGCCGTCCTCCACCACCACCGCCTTCACGGTGGTGGAGCCGACGTCCATCCCGATCAGCTTCATCAGGCCGCCGCCCGGCGTCCGGTCCTGGCCGCGACGTGCAGCACGAGGTTGGCCGCGACACCCGCGGCATCGGCGTGGGGTACTCGGTAAGTCGCGCGCTTCATCTCCGGGTGGGCGTCCAGGTGGGCGCGCACGTCGCCCACCGTCAGGCCGGTGCGTGCCAGGACGTCGTCGAACTCCCGCTGGGCGCGCTTCTTGGCCTCGGTCAGGATCATCTGGCAGCGCGACAGCGCGTGCACCTCGGCGTCGCCCTTGATCTCGAGCGGCGCGTACAGGATGTCGGGATGCTTGCCGAGCACGCCGGCCATGGCGCCGATGCTCATGGTGTTCGGCATGCACGAGTACGGCGACAGCTCGCAGATCATGTGCGCCTTCTTCTGCTGGTGCGCCCAGATCGCCTTGCCGACCAGCATGTCGCCCTCGCCGCCGTCGAGGCGGCTGTGGAAGTAGGGCGCGGCCAGGCGCCGCAGCTCGAGCTGTTGCGGCAGCTCGTGCGTCAGGTCGCCCAGCGCGTGCCGCAGGCCGTCGAACGCGCGGCGGTAGATCCACTGCACCGCGCGCCCCGCGCCCAGCTTGAGCCGCGCGGTCTTCTCGATGCCGGAGTAGTCCTCGAAGCGCTGCAGTCCCAGGCGCAGCAGATAGTCCATCCACACGGCGACGCCCGCCGGATAGACCTGCGCGCCCTCGGCCTCGAGCCAGCGGTGGATATTGTAGTTGGGGTCGCCCTCGACGGTTTGGAGATAGAACTCGCCGGTGATCTTCACCTTGGGCTTGACGCGCAGCCGGTCCACCTCGATCGACGAGAACTTGCCGTGGATGGCCCGCATGATCCGCGTGAAGTACGAGGTCGTCAGATGCCAGGCCACCGACGCGCTACGGCCCGCGGCGCGGCCGCTCCCGAAAGCCCTCGTAGAGCAGCTCGACGCTCTCCTTGACCACGGCGTTCGTCTGCCCGGGCACGACCTCGTAGGGCCGCACCTGGTACTCGAGGTCCTGCACGAGGTCGGTGCAGAAGATGCCCCAGAGACAGCCGAGCGTCATCGGCAGGTTCAGGTCGATGCCGTCGCCCATGGCCGCCTTCTGGTCCATCTGGTCCTGGGCCATCAGGAACATGCGGAAGGCGTCGAGGCCGGAGTTGCGCAGGGCCAGCTCGTAGCTCTGGTGGTACTGGCCGAAGCGGCAGGCGCCGCAGGAGCCCGCCGTCAGGTAGACGTACTTCTTCGACACCTCCGCGGCGCCGATCTCGCCCGACTTCTTCTTGAGGAAGTTGACGAGGTTGCCCGTGGTGAAGCTCGTCGGGCAGCACTGGCCGATGTCGGCGACCTCGCGCCCGGTGAGGAGATCCTCGCGTGGTGGCCACGGGCAGCACCTGCGCGTGGTGGCCGCCGTTCTCCAGCACGGCCTGCAGGACGCGCTCGAGCCGCCAGTGCAGCCCGCCGAACAGGATCGTCGTCGAGTCGCGCTCGGCGCGCGTGAACGGCTTCGGCGTGTAGGCGCGGTAGTGCTCAGCGGTCGCGGTCGCCATATGATCCTCCATTCGAGCGGGGCTCACCTCGACGAAACGGTCCATCCAGGCTTCCAGAAGTCGCACGGTGGCGAATCCCGGCAGGCGCCGGATGGTGTCATCGACCTTGCGCGCGGCAGCGCGGCCCATCCGCGCCGCCGAAGAGATAGGCGCCGAGGAAGCGCAGCTCCTCGCGGGGCTGCACGCCGCTGCCCACGGGCGCCCAGAAACGGTCCACGAGCAGGCGCGTCACCCTGGCCACCGCCGGCCGCGCGAGACGCATCTCCGGCCTGGCGGTAGTAGAAGAAGAAGTGCCGCGACTCGTCGAGCGACGATGCGATCGAGCAAGTCCGACAGCACCGGGTGACCGGCGACGGCGGCCAGAGCGCCGATAGCCGGTCAGCGTCGTCAGCTCGTTGATCGCCCCCACGTCATGTGCACGGCGCAGAAATCGGGCCACGCCTTGGACACGGTGGCCGTCGCCGCTGCCTCGAGCCGCTTGGCCCAGGGCTCCTGACCCCGCGGCTGCGCGCGCGGCGGCGTCGGATGGCCGGCGGCCTCGAGGAAGCGGCGCAGGGCGATGCCGTGGAACGTCTCCTCGTGGAGCCAGCAGGCGAGGAACGTGGCCACGTCCGGGATCGTCGACGGCGCGGGTGGCCAGGAGCGAGCGCAGGTAGATGATCGTGTGGCTCTCGATGTCCTGCATGAAGCGCAGCGTCCGCGCCGCCTGGGGCGGCAGGGGGTGGCGCGGCACCTCGTCCCAGGCGATTGCGTCCAGGTCGAGGGCACCCGATCGGGCCACGTAGGCGTCGAGGTCGAACGTAGGCATTCGCTCTTGCCAAGCGTTATAGTCGCCGGGTCCCATTTCCTCAAGAGAAAAGTCCCGCGGGCCCGGCTCCACCCTCTAATACGGCCCGGCATGGGCCGGCGGATGGCGATTACCCGCCCCGCATCGATCGCCCGCCGCCCGTCAATTGGGCTTGCCCCGGCGCCCGGCGGGCCTCATCATCGGCCCGCCCGGAAGGCCGGGGAATATGCCCCGGCGGCGCCGGGACCGGGAGACCCGTCCATGCGCATCCACAGCGTCGAGGCCATCGCCGTCGACATCCCGCTCACGAAGAACTTCGGCGGGAGCACCTATGCCGTCCTCAAGCGCTCCACGGTCATCACCCGGATGCGCACCGACGGGGGCCTCGTCAGCGAGGTCTACAACGGCGACAACCGCGAGCACGGCCTCGAGATCGTCCGCCTGATCCACGACGAGCTGGCCCCGCGCCTGCGCGGCCAGCGCATCTTCGAGGGTGAGCGCATCTGGGAGGAGCTCTTCGCCGGCAGCCACCAGAGCCGCGACAAGAAGACCTTCATGGAGGCGGTCGCCTGCGTGGACACGGCGCTCTGGGACCTGGTCGGCAAGGCCCTGGGCCAGAGCGTCTCGGCGCTCCTCGGCGGCTACCGGCGGCGGCTGCCCATCATCAGCATCGGGGGCTACTACATGCCGGGCAAGACGCTCGGCGACATCGGCCGCGAGATGGAAGGCTATCGCCGCGCGGGCATGGCCGGCTGCAAGTTCAAGGTGGGCGGACTCGCGCCCGAGGCGGATGCCGAGCGGGTCGAGGCGGCGCGCCGGGCGGCGGGACCGGATTTCGTCCTCGCGGTGGACGCCAACCGCGGCTGGTCCGTCGCGGACGCGGTGCGCTTCGCCCGCCTGATCGAGCCGCTCGACATCCAGTGGTTCGAGGAGCCGTGCCACTGGCACGACGACGTGGCGATGATGGCACGCGTCCGGCAAGCGACGCGGATCCCGGTCACCGCGGGCCAGAGCGAGATCACGAGCCACGCCGTGCGACGGCTCCTCGACGCGGGCGCGGTCGACCTCGTCAACTTCGACGCCTCCGAGGGCGGCGGCGTCACCGAGTGGCGCCGCGCGGCCGCGCTCTGCGGCGCCGCGGGCGTCCGGATGGCGCATCACGAGGAGCCGCAGATCGCCCAGCACCTGCTCGCCGCGGTCTCCCACGGCACCTACGTCGAGTGCTTCGCCGATCCCGAGCGCGACCCGGTCTGGCAGGCGATGTGGGCCAATCGTCCGGCCATCACCGACGGGTCGATCGAGCTGTCGCCCGACCCCGGCTTCGGACTGGTGCTCGACGAGGCAATGGTGCGGCGCTACCGCGTCAGCTGACCCGCCCGGCCTCAGACCCTAGACTGCGGAGCCTGTCGGAGAAACCCGGCTCGAGCGATGAGAAGGGTCCAGCTGCGAGGCGGCGCCCGATGGCCGCACGCGCAGGCGTGACTCTCTGTACGTTGAGCGTGCGGTCGAGGGCGCTGTACCTCCCGCAGATGGGCCCGCTTATCATCGCTCGCTGAGCCGCTCAGGCGGGCAGGCCCTCGTACATCCCGCGGACGTCGGCGGCGTGGAAGCGCGCCACGTGGTTGGTCGGCGGCAGGGCCTCGGTGTAGAAGAACTCGGGCAGCTCGTCGTCCTTCTCCGTGAAGCCCGCCTGGCGGTTGAACTCGTGCTCGAGCCGCAGCGCGTCGCGGCCCAGCGCGTCGAAGAACGCCGGGGTCAGGCTCGTGCCGTGGGCGGCATTGATGGCATTGGTGATGAACTCGTAGTTGGGCGTGGTCACGCTCATGCCGAAGATGCAGAGCCCCAGCGAGTCGTTGGCGGCGATGCGCGCCTGGTGGGCCACGCTCTGCGCGACGATGGCGGGCGCCTCCATCTCGCGCGTCTTGAGCCGGGGCAGGTTGCCCGCGGTGTGATCCGCGCCCTGGGCCGTCGCCATCATCGTGATGCCGGTGGCCTCGACCACGCGCGGGTCATAGGCGCTGATCGCCTGCTTCTTGATGACGGGGATGCGCTTGACGCCATAGTGCTCGCCCGCCCGCCATGTGCCCTGCGCCCAGATGCGGCCATTGGGGGTCCCCTGCTTGATCTCCGCCAGGCACTCGGCCATGAACTTCACGTCGCCGAACACGCCGAGCCCCGCCTCCATCAGCACGCCCAGCATGGCGCCCGTCTCGATCGTGTCGACGCCGAGGTCATTGGCGATGTAGTTGAGCTGGGCCAGGTCGTCCGGATCGCCGATGCCGCAGTTCGTGCCGAGCAGCCCCAGCGTCTCGTACTCGACCGGCGAGACCACTTCCTTGCCGCTCGCATCCGCGTAGACATTGCTGCACTGGATCACGCAGCCGGGCATGCAGGCATGCGTGTGCTCGCCGCCGCGCGAGACGTTGAGCTGGCTGATGTACTCCCGCCCATCTTGAACTTCTCGCCCTTCGACACGTCGACCATCTGCCCCGCGCTGAAGTTGCGGACGGGGAGGCCGCCGAAGGCGTTCTGAATATCGGCCATGCCCATGGTGCCGATCTTCTGATAGAAGTTCGACACCATGGAGTCGGCCAGGAGCATCTTGGAGTAGTCCTTGATGGCGGCATTGACCTTCTTGGGCTCGGAGAACGGCGGCATCTTGTCGAGGTCGACCACGATGGCCTTGACCTTCTTCGACCCCATCACCGCGCCGACGCCACCGCGCGCCGACAGCCGCGCCGGCCGGCCGTCCTTGTCGCTGAAGGCGATGCCCGCGATGAGCCCCTGGTACTCGCCGACGGGGCCGCAGAGGGCGATGGTCACCTTCTTGCCGTACTGCTTGTGGAGCATGGCCTGGGCCTCGAAGTTGCCCTTGCCCATGTAGGGCTCGGCCGAGTCGAACTCGATCGTCCCGTCCTTCTTGAAGTGGATGACCACCCAGTCCGGCGACGCGCCGTGCAGCGTGAACCCGGCGATCTTCTGCTGGCCGAGGCCATAGCTGAAGCTGCCGCCGCCATTGGCTTCCTTGATGCCGCCGGTCAGCGGGCTCTTGCAGCCCACGCTGGTGCGGTTGGCATTGGAGAAGCTGGTGCCCGCGAACGGTCCGGCCGAGAAGATCAGCGGGTTCTCCGGCGACAGCGGATCCACCGTGGCGGCGCCCAGGTCGAGCAGCGTCTTGGCGATGAAGTACCGCCCGGCCTTGACGATCTCCTCGCCGTGCATCTCGCGCTTGTCGATCGTGCGGTCGCCGAGCCGGAAATCGTAGTAGTAGCGCATGTGCTCGCTCCTCGGGGTATCGGAAGTTGGGTCGACTCCACGCCCTCGCCCGACTTCGGGCGCTGGGCCATGGTGGGTCCGACTCTAGTCCCCTGTCGAGGGAGCGTCAAGCCCGGCGCGTGCCCCCTCTGACTGGGGCCCGTCACACCGTGAGGCGAATGCGGCGGCGGAAGAGCGGCCACATCACCGCGAGCCACAGCAGCACATTGGCGACCGCCCAGGCGAGCGAGGCGATCTCCGGCGGCCCCCAGGAGGCGAAATAGGCATCGAAGAGCACGGCCTGGAGCGGCTGCAATCGGCCATCGGGCCCCGCGACCCTGATCGAGATCAAGAGCTTCGCCAGGAGCGTCGAGAGGAAGAAGACGGCGAGCGCATTGACGCCCAGGATCTCGAACGGGCGCGTCCACCACCGCGACCCCGCACCTCGATCAGCCAGTAGCCCACGGCCAGGACCATCCATGCCGCACCCGCGGTGAACACCGCGTACGAGCCCGTCCACAGCGCCTTGTTCATCGGCAGCCAGGGCTCCCAGGCGAGGCCGAGGCCGATTCCCACCGCTCCCCCGACGAAGAGCCCGGTCGCGGTGTCGGCCGTCCCGAGCCCGCTGCGGACGAGCCGGCCGGCCAGGACACCGAAGAGCGTCGTGGCGATGGCGGGCACCGTGCTGAGAATCCCCTCGGGGTCGTAGACACGCCCGATGCGCCAGATGTGGGGACCGAGGACGAGCCGGTCGAGCCACGCCGCCACATTGCCTTCCCTGTCCAGATTGCCCGCGCCGAGGCCCGGTACCGGCACGAGCTCGAGCGCCGCCCAGTAACCGAGGACCGCGGCGGCGGCGATCACGACCTCCGTTCGCCAGCCCGAGACCAGGAAGAGGAGCGCCGCCGCGAGATAGCACACCGCGATGCGCTGGAGCACCCGGGAATCCGGATCGTGGCCGGGTCGAAGCTCGGCACCGCGTGCAGAAACAGCCCGAGCGCGAAGATGACGGCGGACCGTCGCGAGGATGCGCAGGGCCAGGCCCCCGCGAGAGGCGCCCTCCTCGAGGCGGCGGCCGAGGCCGAGCGGGATCGCGACGCCGACGATGAACAGAAAGAACGGGAAGACCAGGTCCGTCGGCGTCCACCCATGCCACTCGGCATGCTGGAGCGGCCAGTAGACGTGGCGCCAGCTCCCGGGATTATTGACGAGGACCATCGCGGCCACGGTGAGCCCGCGGAACACGTCGAGGGAGAGGACCCGCCCGGCTTTCACCCCAAGAGCCTAGCGCCGTCCTCGATCAGCCACGACGAAAATCGGATCAAAATCGGCTATCATGCCGGGCATGAGCCAGAACACGAACGGACCGCTCTCTCCGTACTCCGTCCTGGACCTGACCCGCGCGCGCTCCGGCCCGACCTGCGTGCGCCAGCTCGCCGACCTGGGCGCCAGCGTCATCCAGGTCGCCGCCCGCGAGGGGAAGACGGCGACTTCTCCCGCCACGGCTTCGACGCGCAGAACCTGCACCGGAACAAGCGCTCGATCACCCTCGATCTGAAGGCCCCCGAGGGCATCGCGATCTTGAAGAAGCTCGCGGCGAAGAGCGACATCCTCGTCGAGAACTTCCGCCCCGACGTGAAGACGCGCCTCGGCATCGACTACGAGACCCTGAGCGCGATCAATCCGCGGCTGATCTACGGCAGCATCTCGGGCTTCGGCCAGACCGGCCCGTACCGCGACCGCCCGGGCTATGACCAGATCGCGCAGGGCCTGGGCGGGCTCATGTCGATCACGGGCCTGCCGGGCCAGGGCCCGGTGCGCGTCGGCATCCCCGTCGCCGACCTCACCGCCGGCATCTTCCTGGCCCAGGGCATCCTGGCCGCCATCATCGAGCGCGAGCGCTCGGGGCGCGGGCAGTGGGTGCACACCTCGCTGCTGCAGGCCATGGTGACCATGCTCGACTTCCAGGCCGCGCGGTGGCTCATCGGCAACGAGATCCCGCCCCAGGCCGGCAACGACCACCCGACCGGCATCCCCACCGGCGTCTTCACGACCAAGGACGGGCACATCAATATCGCCGCCGCGGGGCAGCAGATGTACCGCCGTCTCTGCGAGGCGCTCGGGATCGAGGCGCTGATCGACGACCCGCGCTTCCGCTCGTCCAAGGACCGGTCGAAGAATCGCGCCGTGCTGAACGCCGAGCTCGACCGCGTGCTCGCGGCCAAGACGAGCGCCGACTGGGTCGAGCTGCTCAATGCCAAGGGCGTGCCCTCGGGCCCGATCCTGAACGTCCAGCAGGTCTACGAGAACGAGCAGATCGTGCACCTGAACATGGCCGTGCCGGTGAAGCACCCGGCCCTCGGCGAGCTCCGGCTCCAGGCGCCGCCGTCCACGCTGTCGCGCACACCCGCCTCGGTCAGGACCGCCGCGCCCGACGTGGGTGAGCACACCGACGAGGTCCTGGGCGAGCTCGGCTTCTCGGCCGACGACGTCGCGCGCCTGCGCCGCGACAAAGTCGTCTAGCAAATCGGAGAGGGCCTCGACGGCCCCTCCGAGGCCTCCCCTAACGAACAGGATTGCGCCGGCAAAGCCGGCGCTCGAACGGGCCTTCTCCGATGGCTTCCTCCGACGGCCTGGCAGTGCGGGTGACGTCCCGCCTCACGTCGCGCCGTCCATAGGCGCGGGCGCCGTCCCCTCGTGACGGCCAACCCGCGCCTGCTCGTCGCGCTCGGCACGCTGCAGTTCACGCTGTTCCCGATCCCGATCGTCACGCTGTTCTGGAAGGATCAGATCGGGCTGTCGCTCGCGGACATCTTCCTGCTCCAGGCCGTGTTCGGCCTCGCGGTGGTCCTCCTCCAGTTCCCCTCCGGCTACGTCGCCGATCGCGCCGGCTACCGCCGGTCGCTCCTCGTGGGCGCCGCGCTCTTGAGCGCGGGCTGGCTGATCTACACGGGCGCGACGAGCTTCGCGGGGGTCATGGTCGCCGAGGTCCTGCTCGGGGCGGCAGCGCCTTCATCTCCGGCGCCGACCGCGCCCTGCTGTGGGTGTCGCTCGAGGCCGACGGCCGACAATCCCAGTACACGCGCTGGGACGGCCGGGTGCGGGCCGCCGCCCAGGTCGGCGAGGCGGGCAGCGCAGCCATCGGCGGATGGCTCTACTCGCTCGCGCCCCGCCTGCCCTTCTGGCTCCAGGTTCCGGTCTCCCTGCTCGCGGCGGGGATCATGGGGCGCTGCGCGAGGTCCCGCGGCGAGACGGCCCCACCGCGCACCGCTCGCATCTCGCGCGCGCGCTGCACATCGTGCGCTTCACGCTGTGGCACCACCGGCGGCTGCAGGCCGCCATGACGCTCAGCGTGGCGCTCGGGCTGTCGACCTTCGTCGTGATCTGGCTGATCCAGCCCGCCGCGCAGGCCCGCGGCGTGCCCCCGGCGTGGTTCGGCCCGCTCTGGGCGGGCGCGCACGCCTGGCTCGCCGCGGTGTCGCTCGCGAGCGCTCGGGTGGTCCGCGCCCTCGGCGTGCGCGCGACGCTCCTCGGCTGCTGCCTCCTCGTGCCGCTCGGCTACGTGGGCCTTGCCGCGAGCACCTCGGCCTGGGGGCTCGGCTTCTACCTCTGCTTCATGACGATCCGCGGGCTGCAGGCCCCGATCCTCACCCGCATCATGCAGGAACACGCGCCGGGCGAGGATCGCGCGAGCGTGCTGTCGCTGGCCGCGCTGCTCTTCCGCCTCGCCTTCGTGGTCGTCGGCCCGCCCGTCGGCCTGCTCGTCGACCGCGCGGGCATGCCGCGCGGCCCTCGGCGTGCTCGCCGTCGTCTTCACGGTCGCGACGCTCGCCGCGCTCGGCGCCTTCACCCGGGCGCACCGCGGTGCCTCCGTTGCCCTCGATGCGGACATCCGCTCGCGGCCGAAGACCTGACCGGTGGCATGCCCGGCCCGCGTCGCACCCGTACTTCTCCCAGCGCCTCCGGCTGCACTACGTCCGATCCGAGGAGCGGCATACGGGCCGTGCTGACGACGAGTCGGCATCCGCCCGTACCGATCGCTCGTCCCTCCGCTGTCACGCACTTGCCCAGCACCTTCTCCGCGCCCCAGCACGGCTACCAGGGGCTGATGAGCCGGTCAATCGACAAGATCCCTGCCCCGCCCACAAGGACCGCCAGCGCCATAGCGATCAACGCCAGGTTCATCTCGTAGCCATGCCCTTTGCCCGGCTCGAGCGCCCAGTTGAGAAAAAGCCGTGGCGCGAATGCACCTGGGCGATCGCCACCACCATGACGATGATCAGGCCCACCGCGGCCGGGCGGACCAGGAACCCGACGATCATGGCCAACCCTCCGAGGAGCTCCGTCAGGGCGGCCAGTACCGTGAGCGGAGCGGGGATCCCGAGCGATTGCTTGAAGTAGCCGATGACGCCGCGCAGCCCGGGCCCGCCGAACCAGCCGAACACCTTCTGGGCGCCGTGAGCAAAGAAGATCACCCCAGGACCACCCGCACGATGAACAGCGACTTGGAGGCGTACGTAGCGAAGAGAATCTCCATGGCGCTCTCTCCTTCTCACGGCGGGTACGGATTGCCGTCGGTGATGCCCGAGCATTCCTAGCAACTGGTGTGATCTAAGAATTGAGCGCTCGGCGCGTGAAGGTGCCAATCACTTTCGCCCAATCTCCTGGCTAGTTCGCGATAGGACTTCAGTACCAAGGATCACCACCGTGCCGATCACGGGTTGCCAAACTGTTCCTGCTCGACCGTGCGTCGCTGAAGCCGAGGCTACTCCTATTCTCACGCTTCGACGGCACCATCGACAGGCTGGCGCTCAGTGGGCGATCACATCCGTCAGCAGCGTGATGCGTCGGCAAGTGCTGCATCGTCAACGCCGGAGCGAGCACACGCCGCGATGCGACTCATTGACGCGTTGAACGCGAGGGACTAAGCTCGCCGTACCTCTTCCCGCCCGACACAGGTGTGGACGCTGGGAGGCCGCGGCATGACGTGCGACGACGCCTTGCGAGCGAAGTTTGGCATGGACTGCAGCCCGCTCCTCAGGGCGCGAAGAGGTTGCCTCGCCGTACACCCCCATGTGATAGAGAGGGAGAGCCACTATGGCGACCCGCGCCCCCTTCTTGACCACGCGTTTTGGCGGTTACCATCACCGCGATGTTCCCCAGGAAGACACGGAGCTCACGCACGTGGGTCCCGGAACGCCATGCGGCGAGTACTTCCGCCGCTTCTGGCAGCCGATTTGTTTCTCCGACGATCTGCGCGACCTGCCGCTGCGCGTGACGATCCTGGGCGAGGAGCTCGTGGCCTTCCGCGATCTGCGGGGGAACGTGGGACTGCTCGAGCTGCACTGTGCCCACCGCGGGACCTCGTTGGAGTTCGGATTGATCTCCGAGCGGGGCATCCGGTGCTGCTACCACGGCTGGCTCTTCGACGTGGGTGGAACCGTCATCGAGACCCCGGGCGAGCCAGCCCACAGCACGCTGAAAGACCGGCTCTGCCAGGGCGCCTACCCAACCCACGAGTACAAAGGGGTCGTGTTCGCGTACATGGGGCCGCCGGACAAGCAACCGCCGTTCCCTCTGTACGATTCCTTCGAGCGGCCGGGCTATCGACTCATCCCCGGCCAGAAGTATTTCTATCCGTGCAACTGGCTGCAGATCGTGGAGAACGCCATGGATCCCGTTCACACGGCGTTCCTCCATACCATTGTCAGCGGCTCGCAGTTCACCGAGGAATTCGGCAAGGTGCCGGAACTGGATTTCACCGAGACCCCGGTGGGCATGATCTACATCGCCACTCGACGAGTGGGCGAGAACATCTGGGCGCGGATGGTCGAAACGGTGTTGCCCAACCTGCAGCAGGTGGCGCCGATCTGGGAAGACGGCCATCAGGGAGCATCCCTTTGGCGGCCCCATGATGAGCCGCTGGATCGTGCCCCAGGACAACACCCGCACGATGTTCATCGAATTCCGCCACGTGAGCGAGACCGACGGCGTCACACCGGCCTGGTGGGCCAACCGCGACGTCATGCTCCCCGGTCAGCTCCCGGAAGCCGCCTCCTATGAGGCGAGCCAGCGCCGCCCCGGAGACTACGAGGCGCAGGTCGGACAGCGGCCGGTCGCCATCCATGGGCTGGAGCACCTGGGAGCCACGGATCGCGGGGTCACCATGTTTCGACAGCAGATCCGGCGGGGCGTTCGTGCCGTTCAGGCAGGACAGGACCCGCAGGGCCTCTGTCGGGACGCGGGGGCCATCGTTCCGACCTACTGCAATGACACAATCGTGCGGGTGCCGCCCGGCCCAACCCCAGAGGAGGATTTGCAACTCATGCGTGCGACGGGGCGGACCCTGGCCGAGTCCTATCTCGAGCACCCGCCCTTGGCCACCGGCCGAGGCGAACGACACCAAGGCGACGGCCGATAGGGTCCCCAACGGCCGTGAACCGTCCGGCGTCCGCCGCCGCGATGGCGGCAGCCTGCTTCGCCGGTTTTCTGTGGGGCACCGGCGCGCTGGTCGTCAACGTGCTGATCGCGCGCCATGCGCAGAGCCCGGAGAGCATCTCGTTCTGGCGCTTCGTCGTTGGCGCCGCGGTGCTGCTGGCGGTGTTCGGGCGCCGGGCGCTGTGGCGCGCAGTGAGGCCGCAGCTCGGCCTGGTGGTCGGCGCGGGCGCGTGCATGGCCTCGTATGTGCTGTGCTGGTTCCTCGGCATCGCACGCATCGGCGCCGCAGTGCCGACGCTGATCGCGCTGTGCCTGCCGCCGGTGCTGGTGACCGGCGTCGCGGTGCTGCGCGGGCGCGAGCGTGTCGATGCTGCGTTGCTGGCGGTGCTCGCCGCGGCGCTCGGCGGCACGGTGCTGATCGTTGCGCGGCATGGTGGCGCCGGGGCCAGCGTGCCGCTCGACGTGATGCTGGCCGGCGTGGCTTTCTCGATCGCATCGGCCGTGCTTTATGCGGGGTTCACGCTGGTCAGCGGGCGGCTGTCGCAAAGCCTCGGCGCCGGCCCGGCGACCACCTGCCTGACGGTGGTCGCGGCGATCGTGATGGGCTTGTCCGGCTTGTACCGGCCGCTGGCCTGGCCGACCGAAGTGGCGCCCGAGGTCTGGCTGCTCTATCTCGGCCTGGTCACCGCGGCGCTGGCCTTGCTAGCCTTCAGCTGGGGCGCTGCGCGCCTGAGCCCGACCGCGCTCACCGTGGCGACGCTGGTCGAGCCGATGACCGCGGTGGCGCTGGCGGCGCTTCTTCTCGGCCAGCGCCTGAGCCCCGGACAGTGGGTCGGCGGCGTTTTGCTCGTGGCCAGCATCTGGGGGCTGGGCCGGCGTGAGAGCCGGCGCGCTACCACCGTTCTCGCTCGAGACCAGGTACTGACGTCGAAGTGCTCATCGCGGCTGAGAACGGACAGCCGATGCTGAAGCGCCAGCGCTGCGATCCAGGCGTCGTTGGCCGGAATCGGCCGACCCGATCGCTTGAGCGCTACTCGCAGCGCCGCATAGGCGACGGCGGTGTCCTCCGTCACCGGTAGGATGTCGAAGGACGGCAGCTGGGACTTCAGCCACGCCTCGTAGGCCGAGCGATGCTTGGACTGCGCGATTCCGTAACGGAATTCGCCCAGCACGATCACCGGGATCGCCGCCCGCGCCTGCCGCCGCAGAATTTGACCGACACCTGCTTCGCCGTCCACGAACGCGGACAGCGCGTTGGTATCCAGGATCACGCCCGATCCTCGGGCTCGATGATCTCGAATCGTTCGTCTATCCTGGCCTGGATGCGCCGCGTCTCCTTGCGCAGCCGGCGCAGCTTGCCGAATCCCTCCATCCATCCGGGCTCGCCGGGGCGAGCTTTGTCCGTGTTGACCGCGAGCTTCTCCTGCAACGCTTCGGTGACGAGCTGCTTGAGCGTCTGGCCGCGCTCGGCGGCCTTTGACTTGGCCTTGCGAAACAGGAGGTCCGGAATCTCGAGCGTCGTCTTCATGCTCCCATATTACCATATTTACGGCTGGTCGAAGGCCCAGTGGTTTGACTACCCTGCGCGTCTAGGCCAACCCTGAGCTAAATTCAGGGCGTGACGCAACGAGGACAGGGCTTCCCCTGCACGTCTGCTATGTTGAGGGCGTGGAGCCGGCGCCGACAACTGTGCGTGTGAAGCGCCGCGGCAAGCTGTTCCGAAGTACGTCGTCCTCTTCGTGGCCGTGGTCACGGGAGCGCTCCTCGCCAACGGCATCATCGAGATCTACTTCTCATACCTCGAGAACAAGGAGGCCCTCGTCGCGCTCCAGCAGGAGAAGGCGCAGGCCGCCGCCGCCCGCATTGAGACCTTCGTCCGCGAGATCGAGCGCCAGCTCGGCTGGGTGACTCCAGCCCCAGCCGTCGCCGGCTCCGCCGCGGTTGAGCAGCGTCGCCTGGACTACCTCCGACTCCTGAAGCATGTGCTCCCGATCGACAGAGGTGAGCCTGCTCTGACAGCACCGGGCGCGAGCAGCTCCGGATCTCGCGGCTGGCCATGGATGTCGCCGGCAGCCAGGCCCGATCTCTCCCGCGATCCCCGCTTCACCGAAGCCAAGGCGGGACGGCTCTACTATGGGCCGGTCTACTTCTGGAAGGAATCGGAACCCTACATGACGCTCGCCATTGCGGGCGGCGGCAAGGCCGGCGGGGGTCACGGTCGCGGAGAGTGAAGCCTCAAGTTCATCTGGGACGTGGTATCCCCAGATCCGGATCGGGCGCGCGGGCAAAGCCTTTGTCGTCGACGGGCAAGCACGCTGATCGCGCACCCGGACATCGGTCAGTGCTCCAGAAGACGAGCCTCTGCCGGTCTCGAGCGGGCCAGGCGCCGCGCTCGCCGACACGCCACGTCCCCGGCCAGCCGAACGCCAGAGTGAACACGGCGCGCAACGCACAAGGTCAGCTCGTGCTCACCGCGCACGCGACCATCAGTGCCCCTTCGCTGGATTTGGTCTTCTGTCGAGCCAGCCGCTCGAGGAGGCGTTCGAGCCGTTGCGCGCGTCGATGTCGCGCACCGCGCTCTTCCTCGTCCTGGGCATCGCGTTCTCGATCGCGGCGAGCCTGATGCTCGCGCGTCGGATGGTCACGCCCATCCGCGCCCTGCAGGCAGCGCCGAGCGCGTAGGGGCCGCTGCGACCGGCCGAGCGCATCGAGGTGCGCACGGGCGACGAAGCTCCAGGCCCTCGCCGAGCAGTTCAACAACATGGCGGCGCGACTGCAGGAGCCCACGCCAACCTGGAGCAAAAGGTCGAGTCGCACACCGTGACCTCTCGAAACGCTCGAGCAGCAGACGGCGACGGCGGAGATCCTGCGCGCCATTTCGAGCTCGCCCACCGATACGCAGCCCGTGTTCGACACCATTGCGCGCCGGTCCGTGCGCCTCTGCGATGCCCTCTGCTGCGCCGTCTCGCATGGTCAGGACGCCCTCCATTGTGTCGCCCAGTCCAACTTCTCGGAGGAGGCCTGCCGCCGTGCGGCGGGACTCGTCCTCGCGCCGGTCGACGGCCTCTTACGCGGCGCGCACGACCCGGGACCGAGCGGTCACCCACGTGCCCGACATGGACACCGATCCGCCGGCTCGCCGGAGACGCGCGAGCTCGCGCGGCGGGCGGGCTACCGGAGCCTCCTCCAGGTGCCGATGCTGCGCGGGCGCCGACGCGATCGGGGTGATCGCGGTCGCCCGGCGCGCGGCGGAGCCGTTCTCGGACAAGGAAATCGAGCTGCTTCGGACGTTCGCCGACCAGGCCGTCATCGCCATCGAGAACTACCCGGCTCTTCCAGGAGCTGCGCGAGAAGACGGAGCAGCTCGAGATCGCGAACCGCCACAAGTCGGAGTTTCTCGCGCCAACATGTCCCACGAGCTGCGGACGCCGCTCAACGCCATCATCGGCTTCTCCGAGGTGCTGCTCGGAGCGCATGTTCGGCGAGCTGAACGACAAGCAGGACGAGTACCTGCAGGACATCCTCGTCCTCGGGCCGGCATCTCCTGTCGCTCATCAACGACATCCTCGACCTGTCCAAGGTCGAGGCCGGGCGGATGGAGCTGGAGCTGACGCGACTTCGATCTGCCCGCGGCGCATCGACAACGCGCTGACCCTCGTGCGCGAGCGCGCCGGGCGCCGCGGCATCGCGCTCGAGCATGACGGTCGACGACCGGCTCGGCGAGTTCGTGGGCGACGAGCGGAAGATCAAGCAGGTCGTGCTGAACCTGCTGTCCAACGCGGTGAAGTTCACGCCGGAGGGCGGGCGCGATCGAGGTGCGCGGCGGTGCCGGCCGACGGCGCGGTGGAGATCTCGGTGAGCGACACCGGGCATCGGCATCGCGCCCGAGGACCAGGAGGCGATCTTCGAGGAGTTCCGCCAGGTGGGGACGGACTACGCGCGCAAGCGCGAGGGCACGGGCCTCGGGCTGACCCTCGCGCCGCAAGTTCGTCGAGCTGCACGGCGGGCGGATCTGGGTGAAGAGCCAGGTGGGCGCAGGGCTCGACGTTCACCTTCACGCTGCCGGTGAGGCCATGGCCGGCGAGCTGATCCTGATCGTCGAGGACAACGAGAAGAACCGCAAGCTGGTGCGCGACGTGCTCGCAGTTCAAGGGCTACCGCGATCGCTGGAGGCCGAGACGGGCGAGGACGGCGTGCGCCTGGCGCGAGAGCTGCGCCCCGCGCTCGATCCTGATGGACATCCAGCTCCCCGGGATCGAGCGGCATCGAGGCGCTGGCGGCAGCTCCGCGCCGATCCGGCGCACCGCGCACATCCCGGTGATCGCGGTGACCGCCTCGGCGATGACGCAGGACCGGCAGAAGATCCTGGCCGCGGGCTTCGACGGCTACCAGTCCAAGCCCATCAGCGTCGACGAGTTCGTCGGGCCGGTCCGGCGCATGCTCGACGCGCGGATGCGGAGGGCGCGCGTGAGCGACGGCTGCCGCCAGGATCCTCGTCGTCGACGACACGCCGCTCAACGTCAAGCTCCTCGCCGACCTGCTGACGCGCGAAGGGCTATGCGGTGGTGACGGCGGCGTCCGGGGCGGAGGCGCTCGAGCAGGTCGACGCCGGAGCGCCCGGACCTCGTGCTGCTCGACGTCGATGATGCCGGGCATGAGCGGCTACGAGGTGCTGCCGCGCAGATCCGCGCGAACCCGCGACACCGCCATCCTGCCGGTGGTGATGGTCACCGCGCTCGACCCCGGCGAGGAGCGCGTGAAGGGCATCGAGGCGGGCGCCGACGACTTCCTCACCAAGCCCATCAACCAGCCGGAGCTGCTCGCCCGGGTGCGCTCGCTGCTGCGCGTCAAGCAGCTCTGCACGACGAGCTCGGCCGAGCCTCGAACCGCGACGCTCGAGCAGCGGGTCGCGGCGAGCAGGTCGCCCAGCTCGAGCGGCTGGGCCGGCTCAAGCGCTTCTTCTCGCCCCAGCTCGCCGAGCTGATCGTCGCCGGCGGCGCCGGACGACCCGCTCAAGAGCGCACCGGCGCGAGATCACCGTCGTGTTCCTCGACCTCCGCGGCTTCACCGCGTTCGCGGAGACGGCCGAGCCCGAGGAGGTCATGGGCGTGCTCCGCGAGTACCACGCCGGAGATGGGCCAGCTCGATCCTCGAGCCACGAGGGCACGCTCGAGCGCTTCACCGGGCGACGGCATGATGATCTTCTTCAACGACCCCGTGCCCGTGCCCGAATCCGCCGGAGCGCGCCGTCCGGATGGCGCTGGCCATGCGCGAGCGCGTGGCCGAGCTGACGCGCGGGCTGGCGCAAGCGCGGCTACGAGCTGGACCTGGGCGTCGGCATCGCCCAGGGCTACGCGACCATCGGCGCCATCGGCTTCGAGGGGCGGCTGGACTACGGCGCCATCGGCACCGTGACGAACCTCGCCGCGCGACTCTGCGGCGAAGCCGCAGCCCGGCCAGATTCTCGTCGCCCGCCGGCATGCTCGCGCAGCTCGAAGGCCTCGTCGACGTCGAGCCGGCGGCGAGCTGACGCTCAGGGCTCCACCGCCCGGTGCCGGCCGCCAGCGTCATCAGGGCTCACGGCTGACCGCGGCCGCCGTCGAGCCGTACAGTGAACCGCAGGGCGCTGCTCCGCACGCTTGGGGTCGTCAGCCTCGTGGCCGCGCCGCTGGCCGCCGAGGCCCAGCCGGCGGGCGTCCCGCGCATCGGCGTTCTCGCACCGACCACGTGCTCGCACCCGAACTATCAGGCGCTGCGCGAGGGACTGCGCGCGCTCGGCTACGTCGAAGGCCAGACCATCATCATCGAGTGTCGCGAGGCCGCGGGCCGCTACGAGCGAGCGCGCGGAGCACGCCGCCGAGCTGGTGCGGCTCAAGGTCGACGTGCTCGTCACGGACGCGGCATGCCGGCGGCGCGGGCGGCGAAGCAGGCGACGAAGACGATCCCCGTCGTGATGGGCGCCGTCGGGGATCCGGTCAGGGGCGGGGTCGTGAACAGCCTGGCCCGCCCTGGCGCGAACATCACCGGCCTGACGCTGGTGACCGCGGAGATGAACATCAGCGGCTCGAGTTCCTCAAGGCCGCGGTCCCGAGGAAGCATACGAGTCGCCGTGCTCATGAATCCAGACAATCCGAGCGCCGACGCGGGCGACGACGCGAGACCGAGGCCGCCGCCCGATCGCTTGACTGACGCTTCACGTGGTCGAGGCCCGCGACCCGGCAAACCTCGACCGGGCATTCTCTGGAGATCCTCAAAGGGCAAGCGCGGACAGTCGTCGTCTTGCCGGATCCGATGTTGTTCGCGCAGCGGACACGGATCGTCGCCCTCGCGGCCAAGAGCCAGCTTCCGGCGGTCGGCGAGGCGAGGGAGTTCGCCGCGGCCGGCGGCCTCATGGCCTATGGGCCGCGGATCACGGAGAACTTCCGCCGCGCCGCTGTCTACGTGGACAAGATCCTCAAGGGCGCCAAGCCCGGCGATCTCCCGGTCGAGCAGCCCACCACGTTCGAGCTGGTGATCAACCTGAAGACCGCCAAGGCGCTGGGCTTGACGATCCCGCAGTCGCTCTTGCTCAGGGGCGCTCGGGACGCCGAGCGCTCATCCAGTAGCGGTCGACCGACTCGACCGCATGCGTGCCGCAGCGGGCGCACCGCGTGATCGAATGACTGGCCCATCGAACGGTTCCAGGGAGCACCGGAGGCGATCCGATGATGGACCGACGCGCGTTCATCGGAGGGTTGGCCAGTGCCGCGGTGTTGTCACCTGTGGCCGGCGGATGCCCAGACGCCATCGAAGACTCGCCGCGTCGGGGTCTTGATGACCACGACCCCGGTGGCCGCCGCACACATCGTCGCGGCGTTCGCCGACGGTCTGAAAGAGCTGGGTCACGTGCGAGGGCAAGAACGTCGTCATCGAGTACCGCTGGGCCGAAGGCCGCCGCGAGCGCTTCGCCGAGATGGCCGCCGACCTCGTGCGGCACAAGGTGGACGTGATCGTCGCCTCCTCCCAGGCGCCGGCGCTCGCGGCCAGCGGGCGACGACGACGATCCCGATCGTCATGGTCAACGCCACTGATCCCGTGGAGGCGGGGCTCGTCGCCAGCTTGGCCCGGCCCGGCGGCAACGTCACCGGGCTCAGCCAGCAGCTCACCCCAGAGATCCGCGCCAAGCAGCTCCAGCTCCTCAAGGAGACGCTGCCCAGGCTCGCGCGCGTGGCCGTGCTGCACAGCCCCGCCACGACGGTGGGCCTGCGCGAGTACGAGGCGGCCGGGCGGACCCTCGAGCTGCAGATCCAGTTCGTCGAGGTGACGACGCCGCGACGACCTCGGCGCGCGCGTTCACGGCGATGGTCCGGGATCGCATCGACGCCCTGCTGGTGCCGGGTGACACGTTCCTGTTCACGGAGCGGCAGCGCGTCGCCGAGCTGGCCCGCGAGCACCGGCTGCCGGGCATCTACTCGCTGCGCGAGTTCACCGAGCTGGGCGGCCTCATGTCCTACTCGGCGCGCCTCACCGAGCAGTTCCGTCGCGCCGCCGTCTACGTCGACAAGATCCTCCGCGGCGCCAGCCCGGCCACCCTGCCCGTGGAGTCGCCGAGCCAGTACGAGCTGGTCATCAACCTCAAGACCGCGAAGGCGCTCGGGCTCACCATCCCACCGGCGCTGCTGGTCACGCGCCGACGAGCTGATCCAGTGAGACGCGCGGTCGCCCCGTCGGCCTGCTCGTCGACTGCGCAGGCATGACGGCGGCCCTCGGCGCGCTCACCGTCGTCTTCACGGCCGCGTGGCTCGCCGCGCTCGGCGCTTTCACCCGGGCGCACCGGGGCGCTCGCGGTTGCCCTCGATGGGGACATCCGCTATCGTCCGAAGACATGACCGACGGCATGCCGGGGCCCGCGTCGCACACGTACTTCTCCCAGCGCCTCCGGCTCCACTACGTCGACTGGGGCAATCCCGACAAGCCGCCGCTGCTCATGCTCCACGGCGGGCGCGACCACTGCCGCAACTGGGACTGGACCGCCGCGGCGCTCCGCGACGAGTGGCACATCATCGCGCCCGACCTGCGCGGGCATGGCGACAGCCAGTGGTCGCCCGACGGCAGCTACACGATGGCCGGCTACATCTACGATCTGACCCAGCTCATTCACCAGCAGCGGCTCGCGCCCGTCACCATCCTCGCGCACTCCCTCGGCGGCGTCATCGCGCTCCGCTATGCCGGCATCTATCCCGAGACGGTGACGAAGCTCGTCGCCATCGAAGGGCTCGGCCCCGGGCCGGACCGGCTCGCCGAGCGCCGGAGCCGAGACGATCGCCGAGCGGATGGACGAGTGGATCCGCGAGCAGCGCGGCTTCGCCGGCCGCCTGCCCCGGCGCTACGCCTCGATCGAGGACGCCTTCCGCCGCATGCAGGAGGAGAACCCGCATCTGTCCGCGGAGCAGGCGCGCCACCTCACCGTCCACGGCGTCAACCAGAACGAGGACGGCACCTATAGCTGGAAGTTCGACAACTACGTGCGCGCGTTCTCGCCCTACGACATGAGCGGGCGCGACATCAAGCTCCTGTGGTCGCGGATCACCGCCCCCACGCTGCTCCTCTACGGCAAGGAGAGCTGGTCGGGCGACCCCGGGGCCGACGGGCGCGCCGCGCTCTTCAACCACGCTCGCGTCGTCGGCTTCGAGGGGGCGGGCCACTGGCTCCACCACGACCGCCTGGACGAGTTCCTCCGCGTGCTCCGCGAGTTCTTCGACGCGCCGGCGCCCCCGGCCCAGAATGAGAGGATCCCATGAACCTCCTGCGCCCCGTCGACCGATATCTCCGCGTCAAGGACCTCTGGCTTCACTGCCTCGACTGGGGCGGCGAGGGCCGGACGCCGCTCCTGCTCCTGCACGGCTTCACCGGGCACGCCCATGCGTGGGACACGCTCAGCATCGCGCTCCAGCCCCACTTCCACGTCTATGCCCTCGACCAGCGCGGGCACGGCGACAGCGAGCCGGCCACCGTCTACAACCCGATCGTCGCGTTCGACGACATCAGCGGCGTGCTGGATCAGCTCCGCCTCACCTCGCTCGTGATGGTGGGCCTGTCGATGGGCGGCCGGAACGCCATGTACTTCGCGGCCAAGCAGCCGGACGTGGTGAAGAAGCTGGTCATCGTCGACATCGGCCCGGAGATCAGCAAGCGCGCGGGGCAGGCCCCGGCCGGGCCGCCCGAGCCCGACACCTGGGAGAGCATCGAGCAGGCGGCGCAGCACCTCTACCGCTCGAACCCGTACCCGGGCATCCACTACTACCGCTGGGTCGTGTCGCACAGCCTCAAGCCGGGTCCCGACGGCGCGCTCGTGTGGACCTGGCACCCGAGCGTCAAGCTCCTGCGCTCGCAGGCGGACATCGACTGGTGGGGCGCTGCTCAAGACGATCGTGCCGCCGACCCTGGTGCTGCGCGGCGCTTCGAGTACGGTGCTCGACCGCGACGTGGCCGAGCGGATGGGCCGCGATCTCCCGCACGGCAAGTTCGTCGAGATCCCGCGCGCGATCCACACGCTGCACGAGGACAATCCCGAGGCCGTCCTCGCCGCGCTCAAGGACTTCCTCGGCTTCTGAACAAGGAGGGTGACGCCATGGGAACCGATCGCCGGATGTTTCTCTCGAGCATGGCCGCCGGGCTCGCCGGGGCCGCGCTGGCCCAGGCCACCGGACGCGCCTGGGCCCAGGGCCCGAAGACCAAGCCGGGGCCGCAGGACGTGCTGGTCGTCATCGACGTCCAGAATTGCTTCACCCGGGCGGCTCGCTGGCCGTCAAGGACGGTGACGCGATCGTGCCGCTCATCAACCGCCTCGCCGGGGGCTTCCAGCACGTGGTGCTGACCCAGGACTGGCACACGCCGGGACACATATCCTTCGCGTCGAGCCACCCGGGCAAGAAGCCGTTCGAGACGACGAGCCTGCCCTACGGCACGCAGGTGCTCTGGCCCGATCACTGTATCCAGGGCACCGACGGCGCGAACCTGCACCAGGACCTCAAGATTCCGCACGCGTCCCTCATCATTCGGAAAGGGTACCGGCAGCACATGGATTCCTACTCGGCGTTCTACGAGGCGGACGGCAAGACGCCGACCGGGCTCACCGGCTATCTGCGCGACCGCGGCCTCACCCAGGTCTACCTGTGCGGGCTCGCCACCGACTTCTGCGTCGGATGGTCGGCGGTCGACGCGCGCAAGGCGGGCTTCGGCGCCGCCGTCATCGAGGACGCCTGCCGCGGCATCGACGTCGGCGGGTCGCTGGCCAAGGCGTGGACCGACATGCAGGCCGCGGGCGTTCGGCGGCTGCAGTCTTCCGACCTCGACGTCTGAGCTAAGCTGGACGCCGGCTTGAAGTGGCTCGAGAGCTCACTTATACTCGCCCTCCATATCTCGGGATCGACCACGCGAACAGATCGCGTGCCTTCAGTCGAGGAAGGCCGACGGCCGGCCCGGCTTTCTTCACCGCTCGCGATTACGAGTTCGGAGCCGATGGCCGACGTCATCCACCGGGGACAGCTCACCCTCACGCGCCTTACAAAGCGCTATTCGAGCACGACCGCCGTCGACGCGATCGACCTCGTAGTCGAGAGAGGGGAGTTCCTCACGCTCCTCGGCCCGAGCGGCTCCGGCAAAACGACGACCCTCATGATGGTCGCCGGCTTCACCCCGCCCTCGGAGGGTGAGATTTCAATCGATGACCGCCCGATCACGGGCATCGCCCCTGAGCACCGGAATATCGGCGTCGTGTTCCAGAACTATGCGCTCTTCCCCTCACATGACCGTGTTCGACAACGTGGCCTTCCCTCTCAAGATGCGGCGGCAGGCGAAAGCCGCGATCCGAGCCCAGGTGGGGCGCACGCTCGACATGGTTCACCTCACGGGGCTCGGCGAGCGCCTGCCGCGGCAGCTCTCCGGCGGCCAGCAGCAGCGGGTGGCCCTCGCCCGCGCCCTGGTATTCGACCCCGGACTCCTCTTGATGGATGAGCCGCTCGGCGCCCTCGACCGGAACCTCCGCGAGCAGATGAAGCTCGAGATCAAGCGCATTCACAGCGACGTGGGAGTGACGGTGCTCTACGTCACCCACGACCAGGAGGAGGCGCTCACCATGTCCGACCGCATTGCGCTCATGAACCGGGGTCGGATAGCCCAGCTCGGCTCGGCCGAGGAGCTCTACGAGCGGCCGGCGAGTCGGTTCGTCGCCAAGTTCATCGGCGAATCGAATCTGCTCGAAGGTCGTGTGGAATCCGCGGACGGGGGTGCCCTCTTCGTACACGACGTACACGCCGGGGGCGTGCGGCTCCGCGTGCCTCCCGGCCCGCAGGCATTCCGGCCGGACGAGCCCTACACGCTCATGGTGCGGCCGGAGAAGATCACGCTGGGGTCGGCGGGAGGCGACGCGACCGAAGGGCTCACCGGCACCGTCGAGACGGTGGTCTACGTCGGCGAATTCACTCGCTACCGGGTGCGCGTGGCGCCGGACGTCGTGATCGCCGTCAAGGCCCCCAACACGCACGCGGTCTTCCGCGCCAAGCCCGGCGATCCCGTCCGCCTCCGCTGGGACGTCGCCGACGCCTACCTGGTACCGTCACGCGACTGACGGCGGGCCGCGCGACCTCTACCCCATAACCGGACAGGAGACACAGACATGAGTGATCAGGCTCTCTCGACACGGCGGCACTTCGTGAAGATCATCGGCGCGGTCGGCGCGTCGGCCGCGGTCGGCCCGTTCTTCCACGCGAGACCGGCGAAGGCCGACAAGGGCGAGCTGGTGGTCGTGAGCTGGGGGGCTCGTGGGCCAAGAGCCTGCGCGAGGTGATGTTCACCCCGTTCGAGAAGGAGACCGGCTACAAGGTGCGGGATGACGGTCCGCCCGAGGCCGCCAAGCTGAAGGCGATGATCCAGAGCGGCAGCGTGACGTGGGACGTCCTCGATACCGACCTGCCCGCCATCCAGACCATGGTGAAGGAAGGGCTGCTCGACCCGATCGACTACGGCAAGCTCGACAAGGCGAAGCTCAGCCACATTCCGAAGACGCTCCAGAGCAGCCACGCGGTCGGGCACAAGATCTACTCCTTCAACATCGTCTACAACACGAAGACGTTTCCGACCGGGAAGCATCCCCGGTCGTGGACCGAAGTCTGGGACGGCGAGAAGTTCAAGGGCGGACGGTCGTTCAACTTCCGGGGCGGCATCGCGCCCCAGCTCGAGATCGCCCTGCTCGCGGACGGCGTGGCGATGGACAAGCTCTACCCGATCGACGTCGAGCGGGCGTGGAAGAGCACGGACCGGCTCCGGCCGCTGGTGACGAAGTGGTACCAGAGCCACGCCGAGGCGATCCAGCTCCTGACCGCCGGCGAGGTCGACATCGCCTGCACCATCGGCCCGCGCGGCATCTACGCCAAGCGCTCCGGCGCGCCCGTCGACGTCGACTACAACCAGGGGAAGCTCGGGTCCGATTACTGGTGTCTCGTCAAGGGGTCGAAGAACCAGGAGGTCGCGCTCCAGTTCATCAACTTCGCCCTCGATGGGAAGCGCCAGGCGGGAATGGTCAAGGAGAATCCCTACGGGCCGAGCAACGCGACCGCCTTCGAGTTCCTCACGCCCCAGGAGGCGAAGGATCTGACCACCGCGCCCGACAACATCAAGCGGCAGTTCTGGATCAGCGAGGATTGGTGGGGCAAGATCGGTCCCGACGGCAAGAACGAGAACCAGAAGCAGAAGGAGCGCTTCGCGGCCTGGATGCTGAAGAAGTGACCGCTCCGGCGGCGCCCGTCCGGCCCGCGCCTCACCGCTATTGGCGCTCGCGGCAGGAGCTTGCCCTCGTCGCGTCCCTGGCGTTCTTCCTGGCGGTGTACTTGTACCCGCTGACCCGGCTCCTGGCCTGGAGCTTCTTTTCTCCGGGCTTCACCCTCGAGCACTACGCGAAGCTATTCGGGGAGCGGGCGTACATGCAGGCGCTCCGGAACACGGCGGAGATCAGTATCTGGGTCACCGTGCTCTCTCTGGTGCTCGGCTACCCGCTCGCCTACTTGATGACCGTGGTGTCGGGGCGCGTCCGCACGCTCCTGATCGTGCTCGTCCTGGTCCCGTTCTGGACGAGCGTCCTCGTGCGCACCTTCGCCTGGATGGTCATCCTGGGCAAGCGGGGCATCATCAACCAGCTCCTGGTTGGCTGGGGCGTGATCGATCGGCCGCTTGCCCTGATCTACAACATGCTGGGGGTGCAGATCGGCATGGTTCACGTGCTCCTGCCCTTCATGGTGTTCCCGCTCCTGAGCGTCATGACCCGGATCGATCTCGCGCTCGTGGCGGCGGCCCGGAGCCTCGGCGCATCGCCGCGCCAGGCCTTCATCCGGATCTTCCTGCCCCTGAGCCTGCCGGGCGTGTCCGCGGGGTGCGTGCTGGTCTTCCTGCTCGCCGTCGGCTTCTACATCACACCGGCGCTCCTCGGCGGCGAGGGCCAGGTCACGTTCACCACCTTGATCGAGCTGGTCGTCCGCGACCTCCTGGACTGGAACTTCGGCGCGAGCCTCGGCGTGTTCCTCCTGACCGTCGTCGGCACGCTGTTCGTCCTCTTCAGCACCCTCTTCGGGCTGGAGCGCCTGACCGGAGACAGCCGCGCGTGATCGGGGGACACGCGTCGCTCGGCCGCCCCCTCCTCTGGACCTACTGTGTCCTGACGCTGGTGTTCCTCTGCGCGCCCATCCTCATCGTCGTCGTGGTCTCCTTCAACGCGAGCGAATTCATCGAGTTCCCGCCCCGAGCCTGGTCGCTCCGCTGGTACCAGAACTACTTCGGCGCCCGCCAATGGGTGGAGCCGACCCTGCTCTCGCTTCGGATCGCCTTCGTCACCATGGTGCTGGCGACCGTGCTCGGCACGGCGGCGGCGATCGGCCTGACGCGCGGCCGGTTTCGCGGCCGGCGAATGCTCGAGTTCTTCTTCGTGTCGCCCATGGTCATGCCGACGATCGTACTGGCCATCGGCCTCTACCTCCTCTTCGCGCGCTTCAAGCTGGTCGGCCAGCCGCTGGCGCTCTACCTCGCGCACACCGTCGTGGCGGCGCCCCTCGTGATCGTGATTGTCTCGGCTGCGCTGAAGACCACCGATTCGGCCATCGAGCTGGCGGCGCGGAGCCTGGGCGCCGGGTACTTCCGGACGCTGTGGCACGTCACGCTGCCGGCCATCTTGCCTTCGGTGGTCTCGGGGGCGGCGTTCGCCTTTCTCCTGTCGTTCGACGAAGTGGTGCTGGCGATCTTCCTCGGCGGGCCGGCGACCACGACGCTCCCAAGCGGATGTGGGAGAGCGTCCGGTACGAGATCGATCCCACGCTGACGGCGATCTCGACGCTGCTCGTCATCATCCCGATCGTCATTCTGACGGGCGTCGAGATCGTCCGGCGATCGTTCGCCGCCGCGACGGCGCCGCGTGCCGCCGACGGCGAGCCGTAGGCGACCGTCGACTCCATGGAGCTTCTGGATCGGGTGGCGGTGGTGACCGGCGCGGGCGGCGCCGTCGGCGCGGCAGTCGCGCGACGCTTCGCGGACGAGGGGCGCGACTTGTCCTCGCCGATGAGGACAAGGAGGCGCTCGATCAGATCCGTCAGGAGCTTGGGCACGCCGCCGAGTCCGTGGACGGCCTCTCCGGTCGATCTGACGTCGGCGAGCCAGGTCGACGCGCTCGTCGAGCGCGGCGGTGGCCCGCTTCGGGCAGATCGACATTCTCGTCAACGCCATGGGCATGGCCGAGGAGCCGCCCTGGAGCGAGCCGGGGCCGGCCGCGTGGGAGCGACATCTCCGCAGCCTGATGGCCTGCGTCCTGTGCTGTCAGGCCGTCGCGCCCGCGATGCGCGCGCGAGGCCGGGGCCGCATCGTGAACATCGCCGCCACCGCCGGGCGCTACCGGTCCGCGTACTTCCGGCCCGAAGGCGCAACCGGCACCGGGGTGCCGAGCGCGGCGACGAGTGGTGGCATGCTCGCGGTGACACGGGAGCTGGCCCTCGAGCTGGGGCCCGGTGGCGTCAACGTCAACGCGGTCGTGCCGGGATGGATCCTCACCGACCGTTCGGCGCGGGAGTGGGAGCAGATGCCGGAGCGCGCGCGGCGCGACATCCTCTCGGAGATCTCCTGGGCCGGCCTGGTCGGCCGGTTGAGGTGGCCGGCGCAGTCCTCTTCCTGGCGTCGGACGCGAGCAGCTACGTCTCGGGAGCGGCCATCGACGTCAATGGCGGCGTGACGGATGTCGTGACGATCCCGCGAAGCGCTGCCAGACGGGTCGGGAGCTGCTGCCTGGAGCGCGGGATCGAGTGCATGGCCAGGCGAAGGCTGACGACATCACCCTTTCGCGGCGACCGCGGATGGCGAACGGCGGTCTCGCGCCGGCCTGAGCGCCTCGCGTACGGACGCGGCAGGATCGTCATCGCGCGTGTATGCCGGCCCGCGTCGCTCGCGCGTCGGCAGAGAGCGGAGGCTCCAGCGACGAGACCTGGACGCACTACGCGCGTGAGCGCGGGGATTCCTGACGCTGCCGGGCGGGAGCGACAGGTCGGCCCGGGCCGCATCGGTCAGCACGCGCACTCCGGGCGTGCCGGAAACGGGCTTCGGAGGCCTTGCCTACAGCGCAGCGAAGGGCGGGGTGCTGCAGCTCACGCGGAGCGTCGCTCATGAGCTCGGGAGCGCCGGGATCACGGTGAACGCGATCGCGCCCGGCAGCGTCCTGTCCGAACGGGGGTGGAAGGAGTTCGAAGCCCTGCCGGTCGAGGCTCCGGGAGCGGGTACTGGCCGAGACGCCGCTCGGGCGGTTCGCGCAGGCCGACGAGATCGCGAGCATCGCGGTGTTCCTCGCGTCGGAGGACGCGAGCTACATCACGGGCGCCACCATCGTCGCGAACGGAGGCTGGTGCGCGGCGTGAGCGCGAGGTTTCGAGACTGGTCGACATGGAGGCGAATCTCAGCGTGGCCACGATGGCTGACGACACACTCTTCACGGTGATCCGAGGTGGCGACGTCTTCGCGCCGGAAGCGCTCGGTCGGAGGGAGATCCTCATCTCGGGCGCGCGCATCCTCGCGATCGGCGAGGGCTTCATCGACAAGACCGCGGCCCTCGGCGGGGCGCGGGTGATCGACGCCACCGGGAGGAAGGTCGTCCCGGGCTTCATCGATCAGCACCTGCACTTCCTCGGCGGCGGCGACTTCGAGGGCCCCTCGGCCGGGTGCCCGAGCTGCACGTGAGCTGGATCACCGAGGGTGGAGTGACCACCGCGGTCGGGATCATGGGCATCGACATGGAGTCCAAGGGCCTCCACGGGCTCCTCGTGAAGGCGCGCGAGCTGGAGCGAAGCGGCCTCAGCACCTTCATCTACACCGGGTCCTTCCAGGTCCCCTCGCCCTATCTCACGCGGAGCGTGCGCGCCGACATCGTGCTGATCGACAAGGTCCTCGGGGTGAAGGTCGCGATCGCCGAAGACACCTACCCGAATCTCTCCCTGCCCGCCCTGGCGCAGCTCGCCGGCGAGGTCAGGCTGGCGGCCGGGATGAGCGGCAAGGCCGCCGTCATGCACTGCCACACGGGCAGAAACCGCCGTCGGCTCCAGCCGCTCTTCGAGCTGCTCGACAACGTCGGTCTCCCCATCCGCCAGATCGTGCCGACGCACGTGAATCGGCGAGCGCCCGAGATGATCGCGGACGCGGTGAAGTTCGCCCGGATGGGCGGCACGCTGGACTTCAGCGCCAACCTCAGCCAGCGATCGGGGAGCGTCACCGGTTTGAACCCCGACGAAGCCGTGCGGAGCGTCCTCGACGCCGGCGTGCCCCTCGACCAGATCACGCTGTCCTCCGACGCCAACGTGTCGATGCCCGTGCTGGACGGCCAGGACCAGGTCGTCGGCCTGCACAATGCCTGGCCGCGCATCCTCCACCGGGAATGGCTCCACATCATCCGGACCAACCGGCTGTCTCTCCCGCAGGCGCTGCCGCTCGTGACGTCGAACGTCGCGCGCGTCCTCGGCATCGACGACCAGAAGGGGTCCCTCGGCCCGGGCAAGGACGCCGACATCCTGCTCCTCACCGAGGACCTGATGATCGACACGGTGCTCGCGCGGGGCCGGATCATGGTCCGCGACGGGCGCGCCGTGGTGCGGGGCCCGTTCGAGGAGCGCGGTGTCTTCGACTACGGGCTCTGAAGAGCGCGCGTGCGCAATGGGTGAGATCGTCAGGGGGCGCTTTCTCGTCAGGCGGTGGGGCCCGCCGGTGGACGTGGTCGAGGACGGCGCCGTGTACGTCGAGGACGGCCAGGTCCTGGCCGCCGACGACTACGCAGTCCTCCGGCGGCAGTATCCCGGCGCGCCGACGCTGGGCGACGGCACGCACCTTCTCATGCCGGGCCTCGTCAACTCCCACTCGCACGGCCGCGGCATCACCACGCTGCGGCTCGGCATTCCCGACGAGCCCGGCGAGATCCGCTCCGTCGGCCTGCGCCGCGGGCTGAGCGTCGATCCCTACGCGGACGTGCTCCTCGGCTGCGTGCGCCAGCTCGAGGCCGGGATCACCGCCACGATGCACCTGGACTCGAACTACGGCGGGCCGCCCGAGCTGTACGAGGAGCGGCTCAGCAAGATCATCCGCGCCTACCGGACCAGCGGGATCCGGTTCAGCGTGGGCGTGGGCATCCGCGACCAGAACACGTTCGGTCCCTACGTCGGCGACGAGGTGTTCTTCGCCCGGCTACCTCCGGAGGCGCAGGCCGAGGTCGCCCAGTGGTCGAACCCGGTGATGCCGATCGCGGACTACCTGGCGCTCTGCGGGCGTCTTCACGACGCGTTTCCCGGGGTCGACCTCCAGTTCGCCCCGGTCAATCCAGACGGCTGCACCGAGGATCTGCTGAGGGCGCTCAGGGAGCAGGCGACGGCGCGCCGGGTCCGGATCAACATCCACCTGCTCGAGACCCCGTACCAGAGGGCGTACGCCGTCGAGCGGTGGGGCCAGACGGGAGTCGAGTGGCTGGCCCGCACCGGCTTCCTCGGTCCCGACGTGATCTGCGCTCACTGCGTGTGGCTGACCGGCCGCGACGTCGAGCTGATGCGGGAGACGGGCGCGGTCGTGGCCCACAATCCGAGCTCGAATCTGCGCCTCCGGAGCGGCGTGGCCCCGGTGCGTCACATGGCCGACCGCGGCGTGGCGCTCGCGCTGGGCACCGACAACCTCGGGATGAATGACGACGAGGATCTGCTGCAGGAGGCGCGCCTCGCGCAGCTCCTGCACTCGCCGCCCGGCCTCGACCTGCCGGCGCTCCCGGCGGAGACGGTCCTCGGCTGGGCGACCGAGCGCGGCGCCGAGGTCCTCGGGGCAGGCGGTCTCGGCCGCCTCGAGCCCGGATCGCCCGCCGACCTCGTGCTCGCCCGGCTCGGGCCCATCGCGCGGTCGATCGACGGCCCGGAGTCGATCGCGCGCCGCCGTCGTCCAGTGGCTCCGGCCGCCGGCGGTGGACGTGGTGATGGTGGCGGGCCGGGTGGTGGTCCGCGACGGCCGCTACGCCCTCGCCGACCGGGACGAGGTCGAACGGGCGGCGTACGAGACGGTCAAGCGCTGGGCCCAGGGACCGGCCGTGCGCATGCTCAAGGACGCGGTGACGGACCTCTACCGTGCCTGGCCCGAGGGCGCCGCGCCCTCTCGCGGGCTCCGCTCGCGCAACTGATCGGCGAGCCCGTCGAGCAGCCAGGGAACCCTCGCCGCACCCGCCGAGCACGAACAGCTCGCTGCAGCCGCCATCGAGCACGTGCTCGACCAGCGCGCCCGTGGCCTGCCGTCGACGTGCACCGAATCCGTGAGCGTGAGATCAGCGGCGGCACCACTCCGTGAGCGCCTCATCCCAGGACCGCGTCGTGAACTCATAGCATGCAGCCCTTCGCCGCGGTTTCATCCGGAGTCACGCTCTTTTGCTTTGTCACCTCGGTCGCACTCGGCTACAGCGCCAGGTTCGTCGGGACGCGTCCCACTCACTTCCGCCCCGCGGCCGTCAAACACCTTGGCAACAGCAGCACAAATGGCCAAACGGTCACCGCGAGGATGCCCGTGACGACGAGGACGCCGCGCCAACGCCGACCATCATCAGCGCCCATGCGGCCAGAGGACTCACGTCCCACAAGTACAGTGAAAGCGCCGAACAGCCGATGCCGGTTGCCACAGCGAATCCGACAAGTCGCTCGGTGTACTAGCCTTGGGTCTTCCCGCCCATCGCCGGAGGGGTCCCACCGATCGGTCGACGCTCTGGGCATTCGCTGCCGGAGGCCGCGGAGGATCGCCCGCTCAACCGCGCTCACGTCGGGGCCCTCGCGCAGGGCAAAGGGCTCGCGATGCGCGATCTCGGGTTGGGCAACCATGCGTGGCCCGGCCCCGAGATGCGGCCACGTCGCTCGGTGGACGAGGAAGGGATGGCAGATGTACACGTCACCTGCGCGGCCGGTTGCACGCGCCCGCGGGCGTTGGAACGTCGAGGCGGGCAACTGCCCGGCGACGTCGCCGAAGAATACGCCGCGCTGGCCATAGGGCGCGAGCACGCGCGGGACGTCGAGGTGAGATCCCACGATCAGCTCCGTTGGTGCGTCATCGTCAGCGACATCCGTGAACAGAAACAGCGCCAAGAGTCCGCGCCGGCGGCTGTGAACATTCACCCACCACCTTCCCTCCACGTCGTAGCTGCCGTCGATGTGCCACCCGGCGTCGCCCGGATCCCTCATGCTGGGGAACCGAACCGGAAGGGTGCCACCGACTCCCTCGCGCTCTATCCAACGGCCGGCACCGAGGAGGGCGTCGTACATGCCCAGGAGCGCCGGCGACGTGCCCGCGACGGTGAACGCAGGGCCGTCGGGACATGGAAAGCGCACGACGGGCTCGGTCCACGTCGCCGGATCGCGAGGCTCGACACCGCGGGCGCGCAGTTCGTTCTCGATGACGTCGACGCACGCGCTCACAACGTCCGGCGCGACCGCACCCCGCACGACGAGAAATCCGTCGGCGCAGAACTCGTCAATCGCTGCCGCCATCTCCCTCACGCCGACGCTCGACCACTTGGTGTACACCGGAGGCCAACTCGGCCGCGGCCCATACTTGGCATGCAGGGCACGCTCCAGCCAGAGCTCGAACAGCGTGTCGTCGCTCGTGAAGGCGCCCGTGGCCGTGTACGCCGTGTAGACGACCTGACGGACCGCCGGATCATCGACGCGCCTCGCCCGTCCGGACACGTAAAACTCGTCGTCCACCTCACGGTGCGGAAAGGCATGCAAGGCGAAGCGGCCATCGCGGAGGAGGTCATGGACCTTCGGCGAGTGGTTGCCGATGAAGACATAGAGGCCGTCGTGTGCGATGACCGGACAGACCGGATGGACACGAGGGCCCCCGTCCTTCCGGACCGTAGCCAGATAGCCGAGCCCGACGCGGAACTGGTAGATGAGGGCGTGCCCCGCCTCGGCCATACCGGGCTTCTCGGCCGCAAAATCGCTCCAGCGCTTCATGGCGTGCTCTCCATTTAACACGAACACCTCATGGGCGGGAGCCGACCTTGCTTCCACGCTGGACGAGCTCGAGGCCCCGGGAGCCGCTCGCTTCCCTCTTGACACCGTCGCCATTCGGCCTACCCTGATCGCATCCTGCGACGGGGCGCGCACGGCTCCGTCGGGAAGGAGGGTGTTCGGTCTCCACCGTCGATCAACGCAGATCACCGAAGGAGGTCCCGATGCCACACTATCTGAGCGACGAAGAGCTGAAGCGCACCTCACCCGCCGAGATCGGCTCGTTCAGGTCGCCGGTCCCGACACAGATCGTGTCCAACGGCGAGTACAACCCGCTGCCCCAGACGCGCGAGCAGCAGCAGGTGGAGGCCCGGATCAAGGAGTCTGGCCGACGATCTCGGGCGCCGACACGGAATGGACCGCCGCCAGGTTCCTCGCGAGCACGCGCCGGCATGGCGGCGGCGTTCCTCGCCATGAACGAGGTGTTCGGGGCGTTGTTCGACGTGGCGCCAGCCGAGGCGCAGACGCCGGGCATGGCCGACCAGCGGGCCAAGGCGCTTCGCGGGGCAGTTCATCATCGATGACCAGACGCATTTCGTCCGCGACGACTTCAAGCAGGACGGCTTGCTCGACCTCGCCAAGTATGCTCACGCAGCACTGGAACCCGGCGCTGACCGGCGACAATTCGCTCGCCCGGTACAAGTTCGAGAACTACGTCAAGGAGATCTTCGTGGACAGCGACACGAAGGTCGCGCTCCTGTCCGGCGCCCCCTTCGACGACCAGACCTGGGATCTCCTGAGCAACGACCAGATCGCCACGGCCCGCGCGGCCATCAACAAGATCGCGGGCTCCCGGCGCCTGCTCGCCCACTCCGTCTTCACGCCCAAGCGCCAGGGCTGGATGGACGAGGTGGACCGCTGCATCGCCGTCGTCAAGCCCGATAGCTGGAAGGGCTATACCATCGGCGATCCGCTCTTCCCGTCGAAGGCCGGTTCCTACTGGCGCCTCGACGACCAGAAGCTCATGTATCCCTTCTACGAGAAGATCGTGCAAGGCCGGGACCCACGACCGTGTGCATCCACAAGGGGCTGCTGCCGGCCGACTACGAGAAGTCGTGGCCCAACGTCTGGCAGTACAACACGGTCTGGGACGTCGGCCAGGCGGCGAAGGACTGGCCGCAGATCAACTTCGTCATCTACCACGCGGCCCTCCGGCCGTTCCTCGAGAACCCCGACGCCGCGCTCGCGGAGTTCGACCAGACCGGCCGCATCAAGTGGGCCACGGATCTCGCCGAGATTCCCGGCGAAGTACGGCGTCAAGAACGTCTACGGTGAGATCGGCACCGCGTTCGCCACCTGCGCGGTGGCCAACCCGCGGTTCGCGGCGGCCTTCACTCGGCACGCTCGTCCGCGGGCTCGGCGCCGATCACGTCGTCTGGGGCAGCGATTCCGTCTGGTACGGCTCGCCCCAGTGGCAGATCGAGGCGCTGCGCCGGCTCGAGATTCCCGGAGGACATGCAGAAGAAGCACGGATTCGCGCCGCTCGGCGCCGCCGACGGCATGGTCAAGAGCGCGATCTTCGCGGGCAACTCCGCCCAGCTCTACAAGGTCCACATCCAGGCGGCGCAGGGTGCGATCACCACGGACAAGATCGCCGCGATCAAGGCCGAGTACGTCGCCATGGGCGGGATGCGGAGCAATGCTCGCTACGGGTACGTGCATCGGGCTACCGGGTAAGAAGGGCCCCTCGCGTTGGAGTGACGCGAGGGCAGCCGGCTAATCGCCTCGGTGTCGGTGAGCTCACCGACACCGAGGCCCCGCCGGCACCGCAAGGTCAGGCGTGCCGGTGGAACCCCGCTCGACCCATTCATTTCAGCTCAAAGAGCCTGAGGTCAGGCGGCCTGCTTCGATCGCCCTTTCGATCTGCGTCAACTGCTCGGCGACGGTACGATTGCCTTCCAGCCTGAGGACCGCGCCGGGCAGTGTCGAGAGCCACGCTTCGTGAAGAGCTCGACTCCGCATCTCGGCGCCACCCGCGTCGTAGCGGCCGGCCCAGTCGAGGAACGCGACGTGGGCGTCGTGCAGGCTCGCCGCCCGGTGCGATAGCCTGAAGGCCGTAACGCACGGCCTCTCGCGCTCGCAGGCGGGTCAGCCGAACGGGGGTTGGGACGACAAGAAATACAACCAAGTCGAACTCCGGAATGAGAGGGTCTCCCCACCCGCATAGAGACCCCGACAACACCCAAGACGGCGACTGCGCGAGCGCGGATGCGAGCAGTGCCAGCCGCGCCTCTCGTGGCCTCGCGTGCTCGTATGGGGGATCGGTGGGAAGCCAATAGAAGTCATCGGTGTCCAGGTGGCGATGGCCATGCCTTGCCGCCAGCGCTGAGGCGAGCGAGCTCGTTCCACTGCCCGAGGCCCCGAAGATATGGATGCGATTGGGCATCTGCAATGTCGTATGCCCTCCGGGTGATCCAGCTCACCTGTCCAGCCGCCTCGGGCACGCGCCCTGGCGCGCGTGGGCGACTCCGCGAGCCGCTCAGGCGCGCGGGTGCCGGTGGCCGCGCTCGTAGTGGGCGCGCAGCAGATCGGCGCCGAAGTCGTTCCGGGGATCGTGCCACACGGAGTGGATGTGGTTCGCGTCGTTCTGCGTATTGTCGAGCTCGATCAGCACGGTCGGCCCGTGGATGCGGTAGTAGTGGGCATGTCCCGGATCGATCGGTCCGGCCCACGCGAAGTGAATGCGCTCGACGCCCGCCTCCCGGATCCGCCGGAGGTGCTCATCGGCCAGGTCGGGGCGCATGTTGCGCGCGTACTCCTCGACGAGCTGCATCAAGAGCTCCCGCTGGGGCGGCGCCAGATCGACCGCGGGCAGGCCCACCTGGGACGCGAGGCTCTCTCCGCGCCCGGGTCCCGAGACGATGTCGCCGAGTGACTGGGCCGAGATGGTCATGCGCCGGCGCTGGGCCGCGTCCATGCCCTGGGCCAGCGCTCGACCCAGGTCCTGCTCGCGCGCGAGCGTGCGCAAGCCTTTGAGGGGTCCCGAGCGCACCTCCGCCGGATTGGCGCCGAAGAACGCCGGCGTGACCGCGACGGGCTTGCCGGGCACGAGGGTGAAGTTGAGCGAGAGATGATGGCCTTCGAGGCGCCAGCCCCAGGGCGCCACGGTTGAATCCGGCGCGCCGAACACGGTGACCGAGTAGTTCTCGGCATCGCGCAGGAGCCCGCCAAACGTCTCGAGCTGGCGCAGCACGGTCTCGAGGCGGATCACGTTGACGGCCTTGGCATAGCCGACCGCCGAGAGGCTCGCCTTCATCAGCTCGTGAGCCGCCGCCCGCGCGGGTGCGGGCATCGCCTTGAAGGGCAGCCCCTCGCGCCCGCGCGGGACGTAGTGCCAGTTGAGGCGCTCCTTGTCGGCGAAGGCGATGACCGCGCGCCGCCGCGCGTCGTCCGGCAGCGCGCCGAGAAATGCCGTCGCCGCGCCCGCCATCGCCGCGCGCCCGGCATCGGTGACCTGGGCCAGGGCAGGCCGCGGCGACGCTGCCGCGGCCGCCATCGCCGCCGCGCCGTGCAGGAGGCGGCGGCGCGAGATCACGCGTACTTCACGGTGCAGCCGTAGGCGCGCGTGACGGGCGTCTTCACCGGCTGGCCCGCCGCCACCGACGCGAGCGCCGCGCGCACGTAGTTCTGGGCGCCGGGCACGTCGCTCTTCCGCGTGTTCGGCTTGTCGTCGATGGCGCCCGCGTACTGGAGCATGCCCGCCTTGTCGATCACGTACATGTGCGGGGTATTGGTGGCGCCGTACATCTTGCCGACCACGCCCGTCGGATCGAAGAGCACGGCCGTGGGCACGGCGCCGCGCGTCTTGGTCAGCTCGTCGGCCTGGCCCGCGCTCACGTATCCCTGCTCGTTCGGCGCCGAGGAGATGATCGTGAGCCAGATCACCCCCTGGCCGGTGGCCTCCTTCTGAATCGCCTGCATATTGCCCGTCTCGTAGTGCTTCCTCACGTACGGGCACTCGTGGTTCGTCCACTCCAGCACGACGACCTTGCCGGCATAGTCGGCGAGGCTCACGGTCTTCCCCGTCGTGGCGACGGCGGAGAACGCGGGCGCGGCGGCGCCCACGCTGGCGGCGGCCGCCGCCCACGCGGCGCGGGATCGGGCGAGGCTCGGGCCCGCGAATGCGGCTAGACCAGTGGATGCGAGGAATGCGCGACGACTCAGGCTGGGCTCGGACATGGCTCCTCCTTTTCGGGTTGGTCGATTGTCGGTCAGATCTTGTTCACCGCGTCGATCACCGCCCCCTCGCTCAGAATCTGCGGGAGCACGGCGGGCTCGCTCCCGGCGGCACGGCCGGGCACGGCGGGCGGATACAGCAGGTAGAGCGGAACACCGCTGCGCCCGAACGACCCGAGCATCTCGGTGATGCCGGCGTCGCGGTTCGTCCAGTCGGCCTTGAGCACGACCACGCCCTTCCGGGCGAACGCCTCGGCCACGGCGGCGGACCGAAGCGCCACGCGCTCATTCACGAGACAGGTGATGCACCAGGCGGCGGTGACGTTCACGAACACGGGCCGGCCCTGCGCGCGCAGCTCGGCGAGGCGCCGAGGGCTGAAGGCCTCGTCCCGACCGCCCGCCGCCTGCGCGGGACCCGGGACCGGTGCGGTGCCCGCGAGCGGGCCGAGGGCCACCGCGCCCACCACCAGCGCGGCCACCGCGGCCAGGCCCGCGCGGCGCCACGTCGCGCTCGCGTCCCGCGAGGCCTGGAAGAGCCACGCCGCGAGCCCGATCAGGACGAGGCCGCCGAGCGCCACGGCCACACCCGTCGGCCCGGCCTGCTGGCTCAGCACCCAGACGAGCCACGCCACCGAGGCGTAGAGAGGAAAGGCCAGGAGCTCCTCGAGCCGCTTCATCCAGAGCCCGGGCCGCGGCAGGAAGCGCCGCCAGGCCGGGATCAGCGTCAGCAGGAGATACGGCAGCGCGAGCCCGAGGCCGAGCGCTTCGAAGACGAGGAGGCCCGTGGCCCAGGGCTGCGTCACGGCGAAGCCGACCGCCGCCCCCATGAACGGCGCCGTGCACGGCGTGGCCGCGACGGCGGCGAGCGCGCCCGTGAAGAAGGATCCGCCATAGCCGGGCCGCGCCGCCAGCGCCTGCCCCGCGCCGGCGAGCCGGCCGCCGATGACGAAGACGCCGGACAGCGCCAGCGCCATGGCGAAGAACAGGTAGGCGAGGAGCGTCACGACGAGCGGAGACTGGAGCTGAAAGCCCCAGCCGATCTGCTCGCCCCCGCGCGGAGCGCGAGCAGTGTACCGGCCACCGCGGCGAACGAGAGGAGCACGCCCGCGGTGTAGGCCAGGCCATGTCGCCGCATCGCCGCCGCCGACCCAGCCGCGTGCTGGACCAGGCCGAGGGCCTTCACCGACAAGACCGGGAGCACGCAGGGCATCAGGTTCAGCAGGAGGCCGCCGGCCAGCGCCAGGGCCACCGCCTGCAGCAGCGCCACGACCGATGTCGCGGTGGCGCCGGGCGTGGCCCGGAGCGTGAAGGCCTGGCGCGCGGTGCCGCCGTCGAGCCGCTCGGTCAGCACGAGCACGCCGTCGATGGGCGCGGCCGTCGCCCCGGGGAGCTGTCCCCGCGCCACCTCGACCGTGATACCGCGGGCGTCGACCCGCGCCTGCTGGGGCGCCGCGTGGTCGATGGCGCCCCAGCGAGCGGGATAGAACCACACCTCGGCGATGCGCTCGGGGGCGAGGCCGCGCGCGGCCACGGTGAAGGTGACCGTCTCCGGCGTCGCCGTGAAGGACGCGGGCCACGGGCTCGGCGAGGGCAAGGCCTGGCGCGCCCGCGCGATGAGCGGCGCCCCGATCGGATGCGGCCCCGGCTCCCCGCAGCGACGGCCAGCGTGAGCGAGACCGGCGCCTCCTCGGGAATGCACTCCTTCTCGCAGACCAGCCAGCTCGCCCGGCCGGACAAGGTCACCCGCGCGCCCGGGACGAGGTCGGCCGGCGCCGTCACCGGGATGGGGAGCACGACTTCATTCGAGTAGCCGTAGCTCATCGCGGGCCCGACGCGGATGCGCTCCGGATGCGGCCACGCGATGTCGCCCGCCGAGAAGCCGGCAGGCAGCGCCCAGTCGATCTGCGGCGGCTCCCCGAATCGCCGGGATTGATCCAGTACGTGTGCCACCCCGGGGCGATCGTCTGGCGGAGCCCGATCCAGAACGTCTTGCCCGGCGCGACGGCGTCGCGCTCGCTCACGAGCTCGACCGTGACCCTCGGACTGCCGGTCCACGCCGCGCCAGCCCCCGCGGGCGCCGCCGTGAGGCCCGCCGCGAGAAGTGCCATCATCAGGAGCCGACTCATGGGGCCCATTGTGCCGATTGCCGCTTGCCGGCGCCACCGCCTCGCGCCGCAACGCGAGTTGGCTCCGTCCCGTCGAGCCGGGTATAGTGACCAACGACCATCCTCGGAGGATCGCCACATGGATGACCTGCTCTTCAATCCCATGGATCCCGCGTTCGTCGCGGATCCCTATCCGACCTACCGGCGCCTGCGCGCCGAGGATCCCGTTCACCAGAGCCCGCTCGGCTTCTGGGTCCTCACCCGCTACGAAGACGTCGCCGCGGCGCTCCGCGATCCGCGTCTCGCCAAGGAGGCGATCCCCGCCTTCGTGGCCGCGCGCTTCGGCCTTGCCGCTGGCGGGGCTGGGCCTGTCGATGCTCGACCGGGATCCCCCGACCACACGCGCCTGCGCGGCCTCGTCAGCAAGGCCTTCACCCCGCGCGTGGTGGACGTCCTGCGCCCCACATCCAGCAGATCGTCGATGGCCTGCTCGACCGCGTCGAGAACCAGGGCGGATGGACCTCATCGAGGACTTCGCCTACCCCCTGCCCGTCACCGTCATCTGCGAGATGCTCGGCGTGCCGCTCGAGGACCGCGAGCGGTTCAAGACGTGGGGCTCGACATCGCGCGGGGTCTCGACGCCATCTGGCTGCCGCCGGACTCCGACGTGACCAAGCGGAGCTTCGCCGCTCGCCACGAGCTCGCCGACTACTTCCGCGACCTCATCGCGCGGCGCCGCGCCCAGCCGAGGTCCGACATGCTGTCCGGGCTCATCGCCGCGGAGGAGGCGGGCGACAAGCTGAACGAGGAGGAATTGCTCGCCACGTGCATCCTCCTCCTCGTCGCCGGTCACGAGACGACGGTGAACCTGATCGGCAACGGCACGCTCGCGCTCCTCCGGCATCCCGCGCAGCTCCACCGACTGCAGGAGGATCCCGGGCTGATGGTGACCGCGGTGGAGGAGCTGCTGCGCTTCGACGGGCCCGTGCAGCGCACGGCGCGCATCCCGAGCGAGGACGTGACGATCGGCGGCCGGATCATTCCCAAGGGCGAGCTGGTGATGCCCTTCATCGGGGCGGCCGACCGCGATCCCGCGCAGTTCCCGGATCCGGAGCGACTCGACATCACGCGCACCGACAACCGCCACATCGCGTTCGGCTGGGGCATCCACTTCTGCCTCGGGGCGCCGCTGGCGCGCGTCGAGGGGCAGATCGCCATCGGGACGCTCGTCCGGCGGCTGCCCAATCTCCGGCTGGCCACGGAGGCGCCGGCGTTCCGGCAAAGCCTCACGCTGCGCGGATTGTCCGCGCTGCCGTCCGCTTCAACGCGCGTTCTGCATCATCTATCCCTCCCGGTACGATTCCACTGTAAGCTGTCGGCCGGGAAGCAGCCAAACGACGGCACCGGGAGGCGGCCATGGACTTCGGGGCGGCGATCTTCTTCACGGACTATTCGATGGGGCCGGTCGGAGCTGGGCCGGGCGCTCGAGGCGCGCGGCTTCGAGTCGCTCTGGGCGCCCGAGCACTCGCATATCCCGCTGTCGCGCCGGTCCCCGTTTCCGCAGGGCGGCGACCTGCCCAAGAAGTACTACGACGTGATGGATCCCTTCGTCACGCTGTCCGCCGCCGCCGCGGCCACGACGCGGCTCCGCGTCGGGACGGGCATCTGCCTCGTCGTCCAGCGCGATCCCATCCAGACGGCCAAGGAGGTCGCCTCGCTCGACCAGGTCTCCGGCGGCCGGTTCCTCTTCGGCATCGGCGCGGGCTGGAACGCCGAGGAGATGGCCGATCACGGCACCGAGTTCGGGTCCCGGTTCAAGGTGATGCAGGAGCGGGTGGAGGCGATGCGGGCGATCTGGACCAAGTCGAAGCCGGAGTACAGCGGCGAGCACGTGCGCTTCCCGCCGATGATGACGTGGCCCAAGCCCGCACAGAAGCCGCACCCGCCGGTGATCGTCGGCGGCGCCTATCCCTACGGCGCGCGCCGCGCCATCGCCTATGGCGACGGCTGGCTGCCGCATGCCCGCCGGCCCGCCTACGGCGACGTGCTGGGCCTCCTGCCCGACTTCCGCAAGATGGCGGTCGAGGCCGGGCGCGATCCCGCGAGCCTGCCGATCACCGTCTTCGGCGTCGCCGAGGACCTCGACCTGATCAAGCGCTATCGCGACGCCGGCGTCGCCCGGCTCATCTTCAACGTGCCGCCGGCGAAGGCGGACGAGGTGCTGCCGCTGCTCGACCGCTGCGCCGCGCTGATGCGGCAGGCGAGCGCCTGAGGGGACGAGGAGAATCCCGATGAGCCCGTCTTCTGTGCGCCCGACGCAATTCGGCCGCATCTACGCGCCCGACGAGGCCTGGCTCGCCAAGCAGCCGCCGGAGCCGATCCTCGAGCCCGACCTGCCCATCATCGACACGCATCACCACCTGTGGGAGCGGCCCGACCACCGCTATCTCCTGCACGAGTTCCTCGACGACGTCCGCACCGGCCACAACATCGTCGCCACCGTCTTCGTCGAGTGCCATGCGATGTATCGCGCCGCGGGCCCCGAGGAGATGCGGCCCGTGGGCCAGACCGAGTTCGTCACCGGCATGGCGGCGATGAGCGCGAGCGGCGCCTATGGGCCGACGCGCGTCGCCGCGGGCATCGTGGGCTTCGCCGACCTCACGCTCGGCGACCGCGTGGAGCCGGTGCTGGAGGCGCATGTCCGGGCCGGCGGCGGGCGCTTCCGCGGCGTGCGCCACTCGGGGGCGTGGGACGCGAGCCCGGTGATCGGCAATAGCCAGACCGCGCACGGCCTGCATCTCTTCAGGCAGTCGGATTTCCGCGCGGGCCTGCGCCGCCTCGCCGCGCTCGGCCTGACCTTCGACGCGTGGACGTTTCATCCCCAGCTCGGCGACATCGTGGAGCTGGCCCGCGCCGTGCCCGAGGCCTCCATCGTCGTGGGCCATTGCGGCGGGCCGCTCGGCTACGGCCCCTATGCGGGCAAGCGCGACGAGGTCTTCGCGGCCTGGAAGCCCGCGATCGCCGAGCTCGCCCGCTGCCCGAACGTGGTCATGAAGCTCGGCGGCATGATGATGCGGCTCGCCGCGAGCGACTACCGCACCCTGCCCGCGCCCCCGACCTCGGCCGAGCTGGCGGCGCACTGGCGGCCCTATATCGAGACGTGCATCGAGCTGTTCGGGGCGACGCGCTGCATGTTCGAGAGCAACTTCCCGGTGGACAAGATGGGGATCGGCTGGGCGCCCTTGTGGAACGCGCTCAAGCTCACCGCCGCGGGCGCGTCCGCGGAGGAGAAGCTCGCGATGTTCAGCGGCACGGCCCGGCGGGTCTACCGGCTCGACTGAAGCCCGCCGCGGCGGTACGCCGCGGACCTGCTACCGGCCCGACGCACGCACGCATGACCACCACCCGGCTGGCGACCCGTAGCCGTCGCCGGGCCAGGCACGCAAGCTTCAGGCGCGCACGAGGCGCCGGGGTCTGCGTGGGTAGTGTCTCAGTTTGAGACTCGCGTTGACGCGGTGAGTCTTGACGATTGACAATGGATTTGGCTCGGGCCAGCCGAAAGTCGTATTCTCGCCTTAGCGGAATCGGTCGTTTCCTCGAGGTGCGCCAGTGATGAGCGAGCGAATCATTGAACTTCTTCATCGGAACTTACAGGAGGTCTTCGGCGAGGGTGATGCCGCCCGTCGCCGTGCAGCCATCGACCAGTTCTACACTGACGATTGCGTACTCTATGTTCCGCCAGGCGTGTTCGTCGGACGCGACGCTCTGGACAAGTTCGCTGGTGACCTTCGCGCGACCCACCCGGATTTTGCTTACACGCCTCGTGGAGAAGCCCAAGCTCTTCACAACGCTGGAATTCTCGCCTGGGGTTCGGGGCCGAGAAGCGAAGCTCCCGATTACACCGGGCTGGACGTCATCATTGTCCGCGACGGAAGGATTGCTGCGCTATACGTTTTCCTCAATCCAAAACTCTTGTAGCTCTGCACGATACGAACCATAGGTAGCGAAGGAGGGCGGCCACATGGCTGGCATAGCCATGTGAAGAGCGCCAAGATTGCAGATCTGAAGAACAACCTCTCGCTACCTCGAGCACGTGAAGGCGGGGGTCCGTGATGGTGCTCGAGCGGGACCGGCCCGTCGCGCAGATCGTACCGCTGTCCGGGTCGCGCGGGCGACGGGCGGATGTCGATGCGCGCCTGGCTCGGCTCGAGCGCCGGGGAATCATTCGCCGGGGACCGGCCGGGCTTCCCGATTGGCTCGACAGCGCCGTCCACCCCGGCTCCGTGGCAGTGTACTCAAGGATGTCCTCGCCGAGCGCGGGCGTGGATGGTGAGGTTCTGGGACACGTCCGCCCCTCGTGCCTCTCCTCGTCGCCGAGCCCGAGACGGCCGCGCGGAGCGCTGGCTCCGGGAGGATGCCGCCGTGGTCGTGCTGGACTCTGACGCGTGTGGAGCTGCTCTCGACTTGTCCGCCGCCGCGGGCGACAAGAACCCGTGCGGCCAGGCGATTGCAGGGCGCGCGACGAGAGCTCCTCGCCGCGTGGGATCGCTGGTGCTGAAGGCGGCGAGGTCGTCCGGCGCCACGCCCGAGCGACTCGTCGCGAGTCATCCGCTAAGGGCTGCCGATGCACTGCAGCTCGGCGCGGCTCTCGCGGCGGCGGAGGACGACTCCGGGCAGCCGCGACTTCGTGACGCTCGCATCGGCAGCAGATGCTGGCCGCGGAGCTCTGGAGTGGCGGCGTTCTCGGCCCCTGCCGATTCGACGGGGGCGAGCCTCGCCGAGGCTCATGTGCAGCGACAGCGGAGCCGGGAAGCCCATCGGCCCGCCAAATTCAGGAGGTCGAGCGATGGCAGATCCCAGCACGGCATTCGGTCGGCGCCGTCCCGGCCAACTACGACCGGTACCTCGGCCCCATCTTGTTTCACCACTACGCTGACGATCTGGTGGCGCGTCTGCCCGTGACGCCGGGGATGCGGGTGCTGGAGACGGCCTGTGGCACCGGCATCGTCACCCGCCGCCTGGTCGATCGCCTCGGCGCCCGGGGAAGCCTGGTGGCGACCGATCTCAACCAGGCGATGATCGATCACGGCCGGACGCAGGCTGCCGAACGACGCGACGGTCGAGTGGCAAGCGGCGGATGCCACACGCCTGCCCTTCCCCGATCGGTCGTTCGACGCCGTCGTGTGCCAGATTCGGCTCTCATGTTCTTCCCGGACAAGGCCGCTGGGCTTCAAGAGGCGCTTCGCGTCCTGAAGCCGGGCGGAACGTACCTCTTCAACGTCTGGGATGCCATCGAGCACAACGAGGTCTGCCGGATCACGCATGAGACCGTGGCCGGGTTCTTCCCGGACAATCCCCCGCAGTTCTACACGGTGCCCTTCGGCCTCCACGACCACGAGACGATCAGGCGGCTGCTGACCCGCGCGGGCTTCGAGCAGGTGGAGCACGCGGTGGTCGAGAAGACCGGCGCCAGTCCTTCGGCGGCCGAGGCGGCCACCGGCCTCATCGAGGGCAATCCCATCCTGGGCGAGATCATGAAGCGCCGACCGGAGGCGCTCCCCGAGATCAAGACTGGCGCTGGCTCGGCAGATCGCCCGCCGGCTCGGCGATCAGCCGGTGCGCTGCGCTCTCCGGGCGCACGTCTTCACGGCCCACCGCCCCGCCAGCTAGGCACTGGCGCGGCTGGGTGATGGGAGCCGCGACGCGCGCGGCCCTCGGTGTCCGCCATCGCCTCACGTCGGCAAGACCTCGTCGGTCCAGACTCTGAAGCTCGAAAGGACCGTCGGGCCCGAACGTCGTACTGATGGCGACGTCTGCCGCATCGCGGCCGCGCGCGATCAATACGCGACCGATGCGCGGCTGGTTGTTGCGAGGGTCGAATGTGTACCAGCTGCCGCCGATATAGGCTTCGAACCAGCCCGCGAAATCCATGGGCGCATCCACCGGAGGCACGCCGATATCCCCCAGATACCCGGTGCAATACCGCGCCGGGATATTGAGGCAACGACACAACGTGATGGCCAAGTGCGCGAAGTCTCGACACACGCCTTGTCGCTCGTTGAAGGCTTCCCACGCCGTCTTGGTGGGCCGCGCATACTGGTAGCCGAATGTGATGCGCTGATGCACGAAATCGCACACGGCCTGGACCCGCTGCCACCCGAGCCCCGTCTTGCCGAACAGATCCCAGGCGATCGTGGACAGATGATCCGTTTCACAGTACCGGCTGCCGAGCAGGTACACGAGGGTTTCCTCGGGAAGAGATTCGACCGCGTGTTGCTCGGCGTGACGCGGCACGGACTCGGGTTCGCCGCGGTCGTTGATGAGCGCGTCGGTCGTCAACCGAAAGCGGCCAGGCGGTGCGACGATACGGCTGCACCAGTTACCAAAGCCGTCGCGATACATCTTCACCGGCACCGGCGGATCGGTGACCAGGTAGTCGGGTCGCACCAGATCCGATGCGCGCGTGTAGTGCACGTTCAACGTCAAGATCATCGGCGTGAACTGCTGGCACTCATAGATCAACTCGTACCCCAGTCGTATCTGCACGTCTTCCCCTCCGCTCTCTCTGCACGTGGGCCGCGCCCATGCGGCGTGTGTTCGCCGTCGATGTCCTCGCCTGTCCCCGTCGCGGGCGCATGCTGCGGCTCCGAGCGCTGGCCCACCGGTCCCGCGCCGCGGAGACGTCAGCCGCAGTGTCCGCCGTGGCAGGAGACGGCGCGCCGACGGAGGATCCGGCCTATGCGCCACGGCCAGCGTGCCGACGGCCGACGAGGCGCCACGCCACGGCACCAGCCGAGGCGGTACCGCTCGGCAGTCCAGGCCGAGTGTCGCCCTGCACAGCGAGACGGCGCGAGCTCGACGAGCACGGGCCGGCCCTGGCGCCACGGCCGCTGGCGCCGATGCCGATCCGCTGAACGGGGCTGCCCTGGCATGATCTGCGGCCCGCTCGCGGGCGCGTCTCCGGGTCCGGGTTCTCGGCCCGGAAACCGTCGATCTCGCGCCAAATGGCGCCAGCGCGCCAGCCACGTGCCTGGCAGCGAGCACTCGCCGAGCACCTCGAAGGCGGTCGCCGCCCCGAGACAACCCACCGCTGCGCCGCGTCTTCGTGTAAGTTAGTGCGCCATGGATCAGTGCGGCGAGAGGCGCCTGGCTGCACGAGACTTCACCCGTTTCGACGAGGTCCTCCTGAGCGCCGAGGCCTCGAGGCTGAATGACGCACAGGGGATGATCGATGAACACGCGACGGTTCGCGCATCGCGCAATGACGTTCCTGCTCTTGACGGGCGCACTCTTGCTTGGCGCGACCGGGCCCGCGGCGGGCCAGCTTGCCCAGACGCCCTGGCCGATGTTCCAGCACGACGTGCGGCACACCGGACAGAGCTCGCTTCTCGGCCCGCTCTTCCCTTCGGGAGCGCCGGCGCCCGCCGACGTGAGCGTCTGGCAGAGCTTCGGCATGATCGCGAGCTCTCCGACCATCGCGTCGGATGGCACGATCTACGTCGGCGTCGACGTGCCGAGGCCCCCACGTCCGCTCAGGGGTATCTCTGCGCCATCAACCCGGACATGACCCTGAAGTGGGGGAACAATTGTGTTCAGTCGCGCGCCTCCGCATCGCGGTCGGCGGCCGCAATCAGCATCGACGGCACCATCTACCTCGGTGATCGCGACAACACGCTGACGGCCTTCGATCCGAGCAACGGCGCCAAGAAGTGTCTGTACAACCACGGGTTCGAGGGCGACATCCACACCTCGGCCACCATCGGCGCTGAACGGAACCGTCTACTTTGCCTTCTCGCAGAACCTCTACGGTAACGGAGTCTTCACCGCGCTCAACCCGGACTGCTCGCTGAAGTGGAAGTACGCGCTCGGCAGCTTCATGGACGCCTCCTCGCCGGCGATCGACCAGAGTGGCTTCCTCTACCATGGGCGACGTCACCGGCATGCTGCACAAGTTCCAGAGACAAAACGTCCAGAACAACACCTCTTCACGACCCGGATCTGGAAGGTCCCGATAGGCACCAAGATCACCGCGTCCCCGGTGATCGGGTCCGACGGCACGGTCTACGTCGGTTCGACGAATGGCCTCTCGGCGGTCCAGACGACGACCGATGGCAAGCGGCCAGATCCTGTGGAACTTTCCGGCAGGGATCGTGGATCAGACTCCCGCGCTGGGGAGCGACGGCACGGTCTACTTCGGCGTGAAGTCGGGGCTGTCCAGGGCAATCTACGCCGTCGCCCGCGACGGAACGCTGCGGTGGCAATATGGCCCGGTTCCAGCCGCGTCGCCGTACGGAGGGTTCCCCACCGTCGGCGCGGACGGAATCGTGTACGTCGGGTTCGGCACCGGCGTCTACGCGTTCTCGCCGGATGGCGTGTCGCTATGGAGCTACGATACCGGCAACGTCGTCTCCTCGTTCCCGGTCATCGCGGGAACGGCGAGCACGCAAACCGGTGGCAACGCCGTGATCTACGTCGCCTCCAGCGATTGGAAGCTCCACGCCATCTCGAGCCCGCGGCACGGGAGCGACACCAACAATCCGCCCACGGCGAGCGCCGGGCCTGACCAGACAGCCGTCGTCGGTCACGTCGTGCAGTTCAACGGGTCCGCGAGCGATCCAGACGACGACGTCCTGTCGTTCGCCTGGGACTTCGGAGACGGGAAGTCGGCCTTCGGGCCGACGGCGCACCACGCGTATGTCGCGGCCGGGACCTATACCGCGACCTTGACCGTCAGTGACGGACTCTCCGCCGCGACCGACGCACTCACCGTGACGGTTGCTCCGATCGGCGGGGACCGTCTCGTTCAGCGACACCTTCGACCGCGCTGGATTCGCCCTCGCCGGGCAATGGCTGGCAGGAGGCGCAAGGCGACCTCGGCATCAAGGGCAACGAGCTCCGAAACGCCGCCCTGAAGGACACCCACATCGCGATCCAGCCCGCGCTCAGCGGCCTCACTCACGCTGCGGCAGCGTCGTTCGCCTCGGTCGACAACAACACGGCGCCCCGGCTCGGCGTCGTGCTGCGCTTCCAGGATCCGAACAACTACTACCTGCTGTATCGGCAGATGGGCGGGACGAGCCAGCTGCGCATCTCGAGGATCACGAACGGGATCGAGACCATCCTGGTCAGTGCCGGCACACCCCAGCCTGCTGTCAACACGTTCTTCCGTATCAGCCGCGGACGCGACCGGCAACAAGCTGACACTCAAGCTCTGTGCCGCGACCGACACGTCGACGGGAATCACGTGCAGCACGGTCGCGCAAACGCTGACCGCCACGGATTCCATGCTGGCCGGCGGGAGTGTCGGGGTCCTGCTCGGCACGGGAACGGGCTCGACACAGCAGTATCGCGTGGACAAGTTCGCGGCGCAGGTGCAGTGATCGCGAGTCAAGTTCCGCATCTCCCCGGCCGGCGCCCTGGCCGCTTGCGCCATCGTTCAGGATGGCGAATGTAGCACGAGGGCCGCCGGTCGGGGCGGGCGATGCGGTGATCCGTCCCGTCAGGCCGCGGCCATGGCCGGGACCTCGCCGAAAAAGCCCGTGATGCGCGAGAGGCGGCCGTCGGACGCGAGCCCGCCGACGTCGATGCCGGCCGCGGCGACGGCGCCATCCGGTCCCCGGAGCTCCCACGCGAAGCGAACCTGGTCGTGGTGCACGTCGACGCCGCTGGTCCGATAGAAGCGGTGGCCGGGGAAGCGAGCCTGCACTGCCGCCACCATCGCCCCGAGGGCCGCATGCCCTCGGCCTCGAGCATCGGGTCGACGTAGCGGCCGTCGGCCGTCCAGGCCCGGGCGATCTGCTCGGCCCGGCGCGCCGCGTCCGTCTCGTTCCACATCGCCAGGTACGTGTCCACCGTCGTCACGACATCGCTCATGTCAGCTCTCCTTGGGTGATGCTGTGTGCTCCGTGTGCATCCATCTTCGGAGAGCTCGCGCGGCCCATCAATTACGCCCCAGGTAATGCGCTATACTCCGACGTACTTTTGTGAGGCGCCCGCTCTGATCCGAGAGCCCCGCCTCAGTGGGGGGCGCTCGCGTGACTCAGAGAATCGGCGTCGACATCGGCGGCACCTTCACGGACCTGGTCGTGCTCGACGAGGCCACGGGCGCCGTCTCCACCAGCAAGGCGCTCAGCACGCCGCGCGATCTCCTCGACGGCGTGCTCCGCTGCGTCGACCAGGCGGGCGCGCAGCTCGCGGACTGCCGCCTCGTCATCCACGGCACGACCATCGGCATCAATGCGCTCCTCGAGCGAACAGGGGCCAGGACGGGCCTCGTCACGACCGAGGGCTTCCGCGACGTCCTCGAGATCGGGCGCGGCAATTTCCTCAAGATGTACGACGTGCTCTACCGGCGTCCGGCACCGCTCGTGCCGCGAGGGCGATGCCTCGAGGTGCCGGAGCGCCTCGGCGCGCGCGGCGAGATCCTCGTGCCCCTCGACGAGGACGCCGTCAAGAACGCCGCGCGCCGGCTCGCGGCCGAGGGCGTCGAGTCCGTGGCGGTGGTCTTCCTCTTCTCGTATCGCGACCCGGCCCACGAGCAGCGCGCCGCCGAGATCGTCGCCCGCGAGCTGCCCGGCGCCCTCGTCTCGGCGTCGCATCGGATCACGCAGGAGTGGCGGGAGTACGAGCGGACGAGCACCACCGTCGTCAACGCCTATATCCGGCCCGTCATGGACCGCTACCTCGGCGCGTTCGGCCGGGCCCTCGGCGGACGCGGCTTCCGCGGCCAGGTGCTCGTCACGCAGTCCAATGGCGGGGCGTTCTCGCTCGAGGCGGCCCGGTCGAAGCCCGTGCACACGATGGAGTCGGGGCCCGCGGCGGGCGCCACGGGCTGCGCGAGCCTCGCGCGAATCCTCGGCGCGGACCGGCTCATCGCGTTCGACATGGGCGGCACGACGGCGAAGTGCGCCATCGTCGACCGCGGCCTCGTCCAGACCACGGACGAGTACCACGCGGACGGCCACCGGTGCGCATCCCGGTGATCGACATCAAGGAGGTGAGCGCCGGCGGCGGGACCATCGCCTGGATCGACACGGGGGCGCCCTCACCCTCGGTCCGCGGAGCGCGGGCGCGATCCCGGCCCCGTGTGTTACGCGCGCGGCGGCACCGAGCCCACGGTGACCGACGCGAACGTCGCGCTCGGCCGCATCGACGCCGTCCGCTTCCTCGGGGGCACGATGCCGCTCGACGCCGCGGCCGCCGCCCGCGCCATCGACGAGCAGCTCGGCTTGCCGCTCGGCCTCGGGCGCGACGCGGCGGCCGCCGGCGTCATCCGGCTCGCCGACGTCAAGATGGCGCTCGCCGTCCGCAGCATCACGACCGAGCGCGGCCTCGACCCGCGCGACTACGCGCTGGTGGCGTATGGCGGCGGCGGACCGCTTCACGCCGTCGCCATGGCGCGCGAGCTGGGCATTCCGCGCGTCGTCGTCCCGCCGTCGCCGTCGACGTTCTCGGCGTGGGGATGCTCGCGACCGATCTGCGCCACGACCTGGTGCGCACGGTGCTCGAGCCGCTGGAGGCGACCGACGCCGCGTGGGCCGGGGCCCGGTACCTCGAGATGCAGCGCGAGATCGAGGAGATCCTGCCTCCCGTCGGCGCGCCCGTGATGCACCGGGCCGCCGACCTGCGCTACCTCGGCCAGGAGCACACCGTGACGGTCACCGTCGGCGATCTCGCGGACTGGCCCGCGCTGCGCGGCCGCTTCGATGAGGCGCACCGGCGCGCGTACGGCTATGCCGCGGCCGAGGTCCCCGTGCAGCTCCTCAACCTTCGCCTTGCCGTGACGTTCCCGCTCGAGCACCCGCGCCTGCCCACGCTGCCGTCCGCCGCGGGCGGCGCCGCGCCCTTCGAGACGCGGAAGATCTACTCGATGCTCGCCCAGGAAGCCGTGGAGCACCGCGTGTTCCAGCGCGACGGGCTGCGCGCGGGCCATCGGATCGACGGCCCGGCAGCGGTGGAAGAGGACGGGACGACCACCATCATCGACGCGGGAGATGCGCTGACCGTCGAGCCGCACGGCTGCCTCGTCATCGAGGTTGCGCGCGCGGCATAACGGCGCGAGCGGCAAGAAAGGAAGACACCATGGTGCTCTCACCCCGGCAGCTCGAGGAGTTCGACCGCGACGGCTACCTCTTCTTCCCCAGCCTGTTCACCGCCGAGGAGATCCGGGTCCTGCTCGACGAGGTCCCGCGCCTCTACGCCCAGGCACCGGCCGGAGAACGTGCGCGAGAAGGGCAGCGACGCGGTGCGGACCAACTTCGCCGCGCACATGTACAGCGATCCGTTCGCCAGGCTCGCGCGGCATCCGCGCATGGTCGAGCCCGTCGATGCAGATCTTCGGCGAGCCCGTGTACATGCACCAGTTCAAGATCAACGGCAAGATGGCCTTCGACGGCGACGTCTGGCAGTGGCACCAGGACTACGGCACCTGGAAGAACGACGACCTCATGCCCGAGGCGCGCGCGATGAACGTGGCGATCTTCCTCGACGAGGTCAACGAGTTCAACGGCCCGCTGATGTTCATCCCGGGCAGCCACAAGCTCGGCGTGATCGAGGCCGCCCACGACGTCACGACGACCAGCTATCCGCTGTGGACGATCGACCACGACACCATCCGCAAGCTCGTCGAGCGCGGCGGCCTCGTCGCCCCCAAGGGCCCGCGGGGTCGATGATCCTCTTCCACTCCTGCCTCGTCCACGCCTCGACGTCGAACCTGTCGCCGTGGAACCGCGTCAGCGTCTACCTGAGCCTCTGCGCGGTGTCGAACCATATCCGGCGCTTCAAGCGGCCCGAATACATCGCCCACCGGGACTTCACCGCCGATCGAGTGCCTGCCCGACGACTGCCTGCTGAAGGACTACGACGTCGCCGCTGCCGTGGAAGGACGGCACGCCCGCCTCCGCGCTGGTACCCGCGGGCTGATTTAGAGAGAGGCTCAGGCCGCTCGTGATGCTGTTCAGCGAGCGGACCCACGCGCGTCAGCGGCTCTGGTGGCGCGATCGCGGTTCGGCGCGCGAGTGGATACACCGCACGCGCGAGAGCCTGACGATTCGCAGCGCGGAGGATCCCGAGGCCAGCCTGGCGCTGCTGCGAGCGTTGGCAGCGTGTTCTCGTGAGCAAGCTGAACGGGCGCACATTCGCGGGCGAAGCTCGGCTGGTCCCGTCCGGGAGGTCTACTGGACGGGGCGCATCAGTGATCGCGGGTTCCCTGTGAGCACCGGATCATGTTCTGCGCGTCATGGACGGCGGGGACATCCCGCTGACGGCTGGCTCGTCGGTGTCGTACAGAATGACGCACCAGGAGGAGGTTCGGAGCAAACGGGGTACCCCGGCGCCCGCTCGGCAGTGGCGATCCCTCGGCTCGAGCTCAGCCGTGACAATGGTATGTGCGTCCACAGCCTTCCTGACCCTGGCGCAGAGGCCCTTCGCCGGCTCGCTACGGCCGGCCGCCGCCGCGCGGCCCGCTCCACGCATCCGGGAATGGGTGTTCGTGTTCCCGGCGCTCTGCTCGGCGATGACCGACGGTGTCTCCGCGATCGCCTCGATGAGGTGCTGGCGGCTCCCCGCGCTCGGAGGGCGGGGCGTGTGGCTCCTGATGGGTCGGGTTGCGCTACGCCCTCGCCCTCGGACCCGGGGATGTTCCAGCGGCTCGCCGTGACCCGTCGGAGCGTGCGGGTCTACGAGACGCCGGGAGGTGGCGCGGGAGCTGACGCGCGAGCTCGTGGATCTGGCCAGCCGCGCGCCGAGCAGCTTCAATCGACAGCCGTGGCGCTTTGTCGTGGCCGACACGCCGGCGTGGTGCGCCGCGGTGAACGGGCTGATCCGGCGCGCGGTCGAGCGGGTCGAGCGCCGCGACACGGCGGGCGAGCTGTTCCACGTGCTGAACCACGTGAAGACGTGGCTCTATCCACTGGAGACGAGCACCGTCCTCGTCCTGGCCTTCTACAAGCCCTCGCCGGAGTATCTGGACGAGCAGCTGTCCTCGATCCTCGAGAGTGGCGGCGTCGCGCACTACAATCCCAATCTGCTCAGCCTGGGCATGGCGATTCAGAACCTCCTTCTCGCCGCCCACGCCCACGGTCTGAGCGCGTGCATGCATTCCGGTCCCTTGCCCTTTCTCCGCGGTCGGATCAACCGGCTGCTCCGGCTCCCGCCGCAGCTGCAGCTCGCGGGGTTGATCTCCCTCGGGTACCCGGCGGAAACTCCGAAGGTGCCGGCGCATCGCGATCTCGACCGCATGGTGACGTTCCTCGACGGTCCCGTCCACGACGAGTGGCGCGTCGCCCACGAGCCGACGGAGGGCGAGTGAGCGCGCGGAGCCGTCGAGGGCTGCAATGCGGCGGCCCGCCGCCCACCGCGGCGTTTCCCGGGCTGGCACCGGTGAGAGCGCCCGCCTCCGGCACGCGCGTCGGCTGCGACCTGGTCGAGGCTCGCAGCGGTTCGAGCGGGTGCTGGTCCGCAATCCCTGGGAGTTCCGCGACGAGATCTTCACCGCCGCCGAGCAACAGGCGGCCACCTCGACGGAGGAGCTCGCGCGCCGGTTCGCGGTCAAGGAGGCCACGCTTGAAGGCACTGGGGATCGGCCTGGTCGCCGGTATCCATCCCACCGACATCGAGGTGACCGCGGCCGCCGACGAGCCGGTGCCACGTCCGGTTCCGGGCGCGCCGGCGGCCCTGGGGCGCGGGCGTCGCGTCCATGCCAGGGCGTGGATCGAGGCGGGCTGCGCCTCGGCCATCGTCTGGCTCGTGCGCGCGTGACGGAGACTCCAGGTGAGGTACCTGCTCGTCGATCGAGTGCGCGAGTTCGAGGCCGGCCAGCGGATCGTCGCCATCAAGAACGTGTCCATCGAGTCCGACTACTTCGACCATCACTTCCCGATGCTCCCGATCTTTCCGGGCGCGCTGCTCGTCGAGGCCATGGCCCAGAGCTCCGGGTATCTCATCTGGCGCTCCGTGGAGCAGCTCGAAGGTCGCCGGGTCTTGCCTGTCCTGACCGGCATCGGCGGTGCCCGCTTCCTCAAGCCGGTGGCGCCGGGCGACCAGCTCGTCATCGAGGCGCGGGTCACCGCGCTGGAGTGGCACGTCGCGCGCACCCAGGTGACGGCCCAGGTGGAGTCGGAGGTCGTGGCCCGAGCCGACCTCGAGCTTCGGCATGCGGCACTACAAGAACCAGGAGGAGTACTCCGCCGCCGTCCAGCAGATGGACATGCTCGCCCGCGTGCTCGAGCGCGGCGGGACGGGTCCCGCCCGGGACGAGTCTGCCGTGAGAGCGAGGCCGCTGCGCGAGGTCGTCGTCACGGGGATGGGTGTGATCGGTCCCCATGGCTTCGACGTCGAGGAGATGTTCCAGCGCCTCCGCCGTGGCGAGAGCGGGATCAGGCGCATCGAGCACTTCGACACCTCGTGGTGTCCCTGCAAGATCGGGGGCACGGTCGAGGGCTTCGACGCCCGCCACTTCTTCCGGGACCGGGAGACGCTCCGGATCGTCCGCCTCATGGACAAGGTCCACCAGTGGGCGCTCGCGGCGAGCCACCTGGCCCTCGTCGACGCCGGGCTCGAGGAGGCCGTGCTCAGCGCGTCGCGCGACCGGCAGGGCTCCGGCGCGGGGACGCGCCGAGCCCGGAGCGGATGGGAATCTACCTCGGAACGGGACTGGTCGGGCCGGTCGCTGATGGAGAAGATCGCCGTCACCATGCTGCCAGCGGTACCGCGAGGCCGTGCGCGACGGACGGGTCCCGACCATCGATGTCGCCACCTGGCTCGCGCGGGCCGAAGGACGATCTCCTCCGCGAGATCGGCGACATCGTCGGGCAGGACGTGAACCCCATGGACTTCCTCCAGCAGTGCCCGTCGGTGGCGACGGCGTACATCGCGATGCGCTATCGAGCCATGGGCCCTAACGTGACGCTGGTCAGCCTCTGCGCGGCGGGAGCGCAGGCCATCGGCGAGGCGGCGCGGGCTCGTCGCCCGGGGCGATGCCGACATCGCGCTGGCCGGCGGGGCGGACAGCATGCTGAACCCGCTCGACCTCACCGCGTTCTGCAAGCTCGACGCGGTGACGGCCCGCAGCCACGAGGTCGAGGCCGCCAGCAAGCCGTTCGACCTCCGCCGGGACGGGTGCGTCGTCGGCGAGGGCGCGGCGATGCTCGTCCTCGAGCCGGCCGACTGCGCGACGGCGCCTGCGCGCGCGGATGTACGCGGAGGTCGCCGGCTACGGCACGAGCGACGACGGCTACAAGATCAGCGCGCCCGAGGACGTGCCACGGCGCCGTGCTGGCGATGACGCGCGCTCTCGACAGCGCGCCGGCTCCGTCCCGGAGGACGTCGACCACATCAACGCCCACGGGACCAGCACGCCGCTGAACGACCGCATCGAGACCACCGCGATCAAGCGCGTGTTCGGCACTCATGCACACGCGATCCCCATCGTCTCGACCAAGAGCATGACGGGGCACCTGATCGCGGCGGCCGGCGCCCTCGAAGCGGTGGATCGCGGTGAAGTCGCTCCAGCACCGGATGGTGCCGCCGACCATCAACCTCGAGAAGGCCGATCCTCTCTGCGACCTCGACTACGTGGCCGAAGGGGGCGCGCGCTCCCCGGGATGGACACCGTCCCTGTCCAACAGCTTCGCCATCGGCGGCGTGAACGCGGCGCTGCTGTTTCGCCGGCCCGGATCGTCAGCGGAGCCGTCGGCTCGACGGCAAGCGCCGCCCTCGTCACGGGCGCGGGACGCGGCCTCGGCCGCGAGATCGCCGCGCGGCTGGCGCGGGAGGGCGCGGCGGTCGCGCTGCACCATCACCGGAGCGCCGAGGGCGCCCGGGCGCTCGCCGCCGAGGTGGCGGCGGGCGGGGGAAAGGCGGTCACGATCGCCGCGGATCTGCAGGATCCGGAGGCGTGCGCGCGCGTCGTCGGCGACGCCGAAGGGCAGTCTCGGCCGGCTCGACATCCTCGTGCTGAACGCCGGCGTCGCCAAGGGAGGGCCGGTGATGGCCGGCGACGGCGGCGGCATCCGCGAGACGATCGAGGTGAACCTGCTCGCGGCGCTCTACCTCACCGCGGCGGCGGTGCCCGGGATGCTCCGGCGGCGGTTCGGCCGGGTCGTCGCCCTGGCGTCCCCGACCGCCGAGCATGGCGGCCACTGCAGGGCCAGTGCGCGTACGCCGCCTCGAAGGCCGGCCTCGTCGGGTTCATCAAGACGCTGGCCAACGAGCTCTCCCCGCGCGCGGACTTCACCGCCAACGTCGTCTCGCCCGGTGTGATCGCGACGGACATGAGCAGCCTCGGGATCGAGGCGTTCGGCGATCAGCTCCGCGCCGCCATTCCCCTGCATCGCTTCGGGGAGCCCGGCGATGTGGCGGCCGCCGTCGCCTTTCTCGTCTCCGCCGAGGCGTCGTACGTGAACGGGCAGAACCTCGCCGTCGACGGGGGCTATTCGCTGAAGTACATCAGCCGTCGGCGCTCCCCGAGCGCCGAATGAACGCCCGGGAGATCATCGACGCGCTGACCGACATCCTCGCCGAGATCCTGGTGCTCAACAAGAGCGACATCAGGCCCTCGCGAAAGCTCGTCGACGACCTGGACGCCGACTCGATCGCCTTCCTCGAGCTGACGTACCGGTTGCGCCGGGACTTCGGGCTCAGGGTGCCCGAGGCGAAGGTCGACGAGGAGACGCTTCGCCTTCCCTCCTCGAGGGCCTGCAACGCCTGGAGCAGGCGATCGGCGGCACGACGCTGTTCGAGTTCATGAAGCTCGAGGGCCATGCACGACGCCGGGCACGATCCGGAGCTGCGCGCGCGGTCGATCGAGATCCTCCGTCAGTCCCCTGCGGGAGCCCGCGTTCGCCGAGACGCTGAAGGCGGCCGCCGCGGGCGCCCCGGGCGATGCCGCCCGGGCGGCCGCCCTCCTGTTCCACCAGTTGCGCCAGACCCCGGAGTTGACGGAGACGGTCGAGGTACTGCGGGAGGGCGACGCCGCCCTCGCCGAATGCATGCGAACGCTGGACCGGCTGGCCGAGGCGGAGATCGAGCGGACGGGGCCGCCCGAGCGGCGAGCCTCGCCCTCTTGTGGCGGGACGCGGCGGGAATGGACCGGGCCGCCGCCGGCGCTGGGGCGCTCAAGGTCAAGCAGCTCGGCCTATCTGATGGGGACCGACATTCCGGAAGGAAAGGAGCCGGGGCGCCGATCGCCACGCTCGAGCTCCGCGACATGTTCCGCTTCATCACGGTCGAGGCCTATGTCCGGTACGTCCTGCACCTGGCGGCATCCCAGCGGCCGGGCGAGGTGGGAGACGCCGACGAGATCACCGCGGAGGTCGCCGCCTGGCTCCGGCGAGCAATGACGACGCACGAGGTCGTCCGGCAATCCTCGACCACCGCGGTCCTCCGGTGGCTCCGCGGGCGGCCGGAGCTGTCCCATCTCGGCCCGGCCGGGCGCCGACCCGACGCTGCGGCCGTGCGCTTGCTCGGCCGGATGGCGATCCGGCGCGTGCTCGTGGCCGCCGGCATGCCCGTCGAGCTGCTCCCCGCCCTGTCGGAGATCCGGATCACAGCAGATCCCTTCGGGCGACCCGTGGTGGACCTGCCCGCGCGGGCCGCCGACTGGATGTGCTCGGCCGGCCTCGGGCTCGATCTCTCGCTCTCGCATGCCGGTCACCGGCTGCTGGCCGTGGCCCTCGCGGCGCCGTGAGCCTGGGCCCGCTCTCCCGGCCTCGCCCTCCGGACACATCCGCTATCATTGGCCCCGATCGTGGCTGGCGACGGGCGCCATCGCCGCCAGCGTCGCCACGCTCCTCGTCACCCACACCATCTCCGTGCGCCAGGCGGAGCGATCGAGCCGCTTGCTGGCGCAATTCGAGCAGCGATATCTGATCGCCTTCGACAGCTACACCACGACGCTCGACGCCGACGACCTCGAACGGCACCGCGAGGAGCTCGAGCGGGCGGGCGTGGTCCGCGCCACGACTTCCTCCTCGCTCCGTTCGTGGACGAGGCCGACCCGATCCCCTTTCTTCTCTGCGGTCTCCCCGACCCGGAGCCCGACGAGCTGCACGCCCTGTTCTCCATCGTGGCGGGCCGCCGCCCCGGCCGGGCGCGGCCGAGGCGCTCGTGGACCGCGGCCTCGCCGAGCGCCGCCACCTGAAGCTCGGCGATTCCATCCGGCCTTCGAGGGCCGGGACGCTCCAGATCGTCGGCCTGTTCGCCCGCGAGTCCGACGTGGCGAGCGCCGATGTCTACGCGCCGCTGGCCGTGGTACAACGCCTCCGGCAGCGGCCGGGAGAGCTCAGCTTTCCCTGCTGGAGGTCGCGCCCGCGCTCCGCCCCGAGCAGGTCGAGGCGGCGGCGGCCCGTGTCCTGAAAGGACCTCCGCGTGCTGACCCTCGGCGCTGCGCGGCGCGCGCCGTTGCCGCCGCCGCCCTCCTCCGGCTCGTTGCGCGCTCGCTTCGAGCATCGTGTCGGGCCTGGCGGCGGCGGTCGTCTTTCTCACGCTCTGGAGCACCGTGAGCGAGCGCTCGGCCGACTATGCGGTCCTCCGGGCCCTGGGGTATGGGCCGGGAGCGATCCTGGTGGATGTGCTGTGCCAGGCGGCCCTGCTTGGCGGCGCCGGAGCGGTCATCGGGACGATCGCCGGCTCCGCCATCGTCGTCGGCGTCGTATCGAAGGTGCATCCGGCGCTCGGCGTCTGGCCCGAGGCGAGCGTGATCGGATGGCTGGTGGCCGCGACACTCGCGGTCGTCCTGGCTGGGGCCGCCGTTCCCGGCCTGCGAGGCGGCCTGCGCCGAGCCGACGACGCTCATGGGACAGACGATGTGAGCGCTCCCATCCTGCTCGAGGCCAGGCAGCTGGTGGTGGAATACGCGCGCGGCCGGCGCGTGCTGGACGGTGTGGGATCTCGTGCTTGGCCCGAGAGTCGCGTGGCCATCGGGGGCCGAGCGGCAGCGGCAAGAGGCACGCTGCTCGCGCATCTGGCCGGCCTCAGGCGGCCGGACGGCGGCGAGGTGCGGTTCGAGGGCCGCCCGCTCGCGTCGCGGACCTCGAGGGAGCTCGACCGCTTCCGCGCCGGGCAGCTCGGGTTCGTGTTCCAGCGGGCCGCACTCCTGCCATTCCTCACGGTCAGAGAGAACATCTGCCTGGCCCTCGGTGCCTCGGGCCCCGGGCGCTCGGCGAGAGCGCGCCCCGGGTTGGACTGCTATTGAGTGGACGGGGCTGACGGCGCTGGCGGACCGCCGCGCGGATCGTCTGTCGGTCGGCGAGGCCCAGCCGGGTCGGCGGTGGCGCGCGCCTCGTCAAGAACCCACCACTCGTGCTCGCCGACGAGCCGACGGGCTCGATCGACGCCGCCGGCGCCGGCGCGATCGTCGATCTGCTTCTCCTCGATCGCTCCGACCGGACCGTGGTCATCGCGACCCACGACGCCCGCGTGTCAGCTCGCTGCGAGCGCGTGCTCGCCGTCCAGGGAGGGCGTCTCCTGTGAGGCGGCTGTGGGTCGCGGCCGCGCTGGCGTGGGCGGGCTGCGCCGGCCCGCCCTCCCCACGGACGCGCCGGCGCTCGAGGCCGAGCTGCGGGCCAGGGCTGAGGTTCTCCGCAACGCCTTCGCGTCCGTTCAGGCCGACGGGAGCATCGTGATCGACCGACCGGAGCGCCTCAAGCTGACCTGGCGCGTCGAGGCGGTCCAGGGGCAGTGGGCGCGGGTGGCGCTGTCGTCCTCCTCGCCACCGACCCCGTCGTCGAGGTGCGGGTCCGCGCCGGCGAGGGCTGGCGATCCGGGTCAGCCCGCCGGGCGCGGCGGCGACGCTCTTACCGGGCGCTCGCCGATGACCTTCCGCATTCCCGGTGGACGGCCCGGCCCGCGCCGCCGTCGAGTGGCTCGTAGCTAACTCGCGCGCGATGACAACGTCGCGATACCTTCCCCGTCGGAGATCCAGGTGAGCGACGGGGCGGTGCGCCCTCGAGTTCGCCCGTGGGCCGCTCGTCTCCCGGGTGACGCTGCGCCGTTCGGACGGGATGCCGGTCGACATCGAGACGTGGTGCGCGGGGATCCGGCGCGCACCTGCGTCGTGGGCCGGCCTCGAGGTGATCGCACGCTCCGCGTCGGCGGCACGCCGCTCTCGCTCGCCCGCGATCTCGAGACCACCGTCGTCCCCTGCTGCAACCAAGAAGCGCTCGTGTCGATCCGGGTCGCCGTCGCCCGTATGAGTGCCCGGCCCGCCCGGCCCGTTGTCGCGATGGTCCGAGACAGCGCGCCCGATGGACCGGATCGGCGACGATCGGTGGATGCGCCGGGCCTTCCGCCAGGCGGAGGTCGTGCGAGCGCGGGCGGTCCGCGCCTGCCCGGGGCGCCATAGCCGCTCGCGCGGCGACGATGGCCACCGCCCCAAGCTCGCGTCGCCCGTCTCGACGTTGCCCTCGATCAGTTCATGCGCCGAATCATGCCGGGTGAGGGATGGAAGTTGTGATCCGGACATGTTCTGAATCGAGCTCTGCGCCGTCGGTGCCGTGGAAGGCCGGCGCGCCCGCCGCGGCGCTCGTCCCTCTCCGCCGCCTAAGGCCGGCGCGCCGTCAGCCGACGGCGACGGGCGCGATCTCCCGCAGGCGCGGCAGGACTTCCTTCGAGAAGAGCCGGATGCCCTTCTCCGCCTCCGCATGCGTCAGGAAGCCGGACCGGCCGACCATGATGAGATGGTCGAAGCCGCCGACCTCCTTGTAGAAGCTCATGATCTGCTCGTAGACCGTGTCGGGGCTGCCCGCGAACAGGATGCCGCGCTCCATCGCCTGCTCCGCGGTGATGCCGATGAGCGTGCCGACGTTGCGCGTCGCCGACGCCACCGGTTGCTCCGCCATCGCCCGCGCCGCGCCATTGCCCCCGATCCGCCGCCCGGGCGGCCGGCGCCGGCGCCGTGCGATACACCTGCGGCGCGAAGTGCCGGCGGCACCGCGCCGGGCAGGAACTTCGAGTACTGCGGCGCCGACTTCAAGCTCGTGTTGAGGAACCACAGGAGCTGGCTGCCGATGCGGACGCCCTCCTCGTGCGTGTCGCCGACATAGACGAGCGCGGCATACCCGAAGTGGTCGGTCGTGACCGCGGGCAGGCCGGCCTCCGCGCGCGCCTGGCGATACGCGGCCCACGCGCGCCTCGTCCCGTCGGCCCCGCGCAGCACCAGCACGTTGACCATGCCGCGCCGGCCGACCTCGCTCGCGGTGTCCGGATCGCCCGTCGCCGCCCACATCCGCGGATGCGGCGCTGCCACGGGCGGGGCCAGATGTTCACGTGCCGGTGGGTGAAGTGCTTGCCCTCCCAGCTGAACGGCCCGTCCTGGTGCGTGAGCGCCTTCGTGATGAGATCGATGGCCTCCCAGTAGCGCTCGATATTGGTCACCGGGTTGGCGTTGTTGGACGCCATCTCGCTGCCGCCCGGACTTGACGAAGCCGATCTCGAGGCGGCCGCGGGAGATGACGTCCGCCGTCGCGTACTCCTCCGCGATCCGCACCGGATCCGGCCGCAGCGAGATCAGCGTGCCGAGGCTCAGGATGCGCGCCTTCCGCGTCTGCCGGGCGAGGATGCCGAGGATGAGCGGATTGGCGCCGAACAGGAATTGATGCCCGCGTGGTGCTCGATGGCGACGACGTTCAGCCCCAGGTCATCGCACAGCAGGAACTCGTCGAGCGTCTCCTCGAACAGGTCGGCGGCGATCCGGGGATCGCAGTAGCGGTTCGGCAGGCTGGCGCGGACGGAGTCCGTGCCGTCGAGCACGTCCTGCGGCACGAAGGGATAGGTATTCTCGTTGTGAAACCACGCGTCCACGGCTCTCTCTCCTTCCCGGGACTATCGACTCGCGAACGCCGCGACGCGCTGCGACGAATGCGTCGGGCTGCTCGATCTCCGGGTGGTGCCCCGCCCGCTCGATCAGCTCGAAGCGCGATCCGGGAATCAGCCCGGCTGTACGCCTGTCCGTACGACGGGTGACACGATCCATCGCTCGCGCCCCAGAGCACGAGGGTCGGCACCGCGATGCGGCGGAGCCAGTACCTGAGCTGGGGGTTGTACATGTACGGGTGCCAGCCGTAGAGACAGAGCGTCTCCCAGTTCCTGGCGCGGACGACGATCTGATCGTCCGACATCGCGTCGAAGTCCGGCGCCCACGCCGCCGGGATCGTGCCAGCTCCGCCGCTGCACCTCCTGGGGCGAGGTGTTGAACAGGTCCAGGATGTCGGGCGTCTCGCGGCCGCTGACCTTGATGCCGAGCGCGTCCACGAGGACGAGCCGGTCGAGGCGATGGCCGCACTTCACCGCGACCTCCGCGGCGAGCCAGCCGCCGAACGACAGCCCGACGAGCGTCACCTTGTCGTGCGGCAGCGCCTCGAGCACGTCGAGATAGAGGTGCACGAGGTCGTAGACCGTGTCGAAATCCGTCCGGCCGCGCCGAATGGCCGAAGCCGGGGTGCGAGGGCGCGATGATCTCCGCGTGCCGGCCGAGCCGATCCAGAAACGGCGCCCGCGGATCGACGTTCTGGAAGCCGTGGAGCAGCAGCATCGGCCGGCCGGAGCCCCGGCGCAGCACCTCGAGCTCGATGCCGCCGACCGACAGGACCTGGGACACAGACGATCCGGCGGGGCTGCTCATGGCCGCACGTCTCGGACAGGTTCGGCATCGGCCCACTTTACTCCATTCCCGGAGCGGCATGGTGGACCTAAGTCCACTTGGCGCCGAACGGGTGACAGCCGCACTATCCTCCTCATGGACCAGCCCATCCTTCGTCTCTCTGATTCAGGAAAAGCTCGCCGCCGGCCGTTTGCCGAACGATCACATCCCGCGCATCTGGGGCGGCCCGGGCAACGGGGAGACCTGCGATGGCTGCGAGGAGACCGTGACCAAAGGCTCAGATCGTGATGGAGAATCTCGACGCGACGGGATGCGGGGTCCAGTTTCACGTCGCCTGCTTCTACGTCTGGGACGCAGAGCGCCAGGTGCCCGTACACGAGCTGAGCGGCGCGAAGTAGTTAGTCGGCCAGCGCCGCGACTTCCTCCTCCGCGACGCGGCGGGTTGCGGGCCCCGCCCTAATACTCCAGGCGAATTCGCGCCGACGCCCCTACGCGAGGAGGATGTGCATGGGGAACCCACCGTGTTCCTTGCTATCCAATACTTGCGTAGCGCAGAAACTCCAAAACAGCCCGAAACAGACCAAATGCGTGAACAAGAGCGTGAACAGGTTCAAGCTCACAAGCTCGCGGGCGGATGCACCGCGGACGCGTGGCGCCTCCGAGCAAGGTCGCTGGACGCGTCCACTCCTCGTGATCCTCGGTCGTTGCATTCACCGAGCTTCTGGCTCTCCCTCCTCTCGCCGCGGTCGCATGTTAGCGGGTGATGGCTCGGGCTCCGAGGCGTGCGCCAATGACTTCCGCGGCTTCCGCCCTTGACGACGTCGCGGTGCCCAACGCATCACCACATCGTGGCAGTCGCCAAGGCCGAAGGGATCTCCGTCATCGCCTGCTCGGCGTTCATCAACGATGTCATCAGCTTTCTCATAATCGCGTTTGTTGTCTTCCTGCTCGTGAAAATGGTGACTCAAGCGCAGCATCTCGCCCGGGTGCCCGAAGCGGCCCCGGTCAACAATGAATGTCCCTAATTGCCTCCTCGACGATCCCTGCCAGGGCCATTCTGGTGCGCGCAGTGCGCTCTGGACCTCAGGACGTCATGTAGATAAGGCTCAAGGCTTTCGACTCAGGAGGCTCCCGGCGACGACGAGCATTTGCCTAAGATGAAGCGGAGCGGACGCGCCCGGATGTGCCACAGCGCGGCCGGGCGCCGCTCAGCGTGCGATGCTCGTGTTCCCCGCCTACGCTTGGAGGGAGGAGGCGGCTCGCAGACCTTCGCCTTCCATTTCGCCTTGGATACCCCCAATACCGACCGAAGGAGTAGTATGTGCACACACCAATCGAGAGGCGTCCCCGCCCCGGGGAATCCACGAGGGTGGCGCCCTCCCCGAGCCACCCAGGAGAGCGCCATGGGATTCTTCAGCGACATCCTGAACAAACTCGGCATCGGCAGCGCGCCCGCCGCACCCGCTCCGGCCTCGCCAACCGCCGCCGCGCCCGCACCCGCCAGCCCGGCCGCAGCGCCGGCGCCCGCGCCGGTCCCGATGGTCGATGTCGTCGCGCAACTCGAGCAGCGCGCCGCCGCGAATCCGCAGAAGCTCAACTGGCGGACCTCCATCGTCGACCTGCTGAAGCTCCTCGATATCGACAGCAGCTTCGCGCGCGCGCAAGGAACTCGCCACCGAGCTGGCTTGCCCGCAGGAGCTGATGAGCGATTCGGCGAAGATGAACACCTGGCTGCACAAGACCGTGCTCGCGCGCATCGCTGCCAACGGCGGCAATGTTCCCAAAGAACTCCTCGACTGAGCCGCCAGCGAGTCGCAGGCGGCGACCGGTGTCGAGGTTCTGATCCCGGCAATTCTCGGCAGATTCAAGAAACAAGCGTAGTGTGAACCTGCGTGAACAAGCTCCAAAATCGTGATAGAGGTAGTTGATTTGTCTACTGAGGGAGGTAAGCATGGGACACGTTCCGGTCGATGCCGTCACCGTCGAGGTGGTCCGCGCCGCGCTCAATGCCGCGGCCGAGCGCATGCGGATCACGATGATCAAGACCGCGTACAACCACATCATCAGCGAGAGCCTCGACTTCGGCTGCGCGATCTTCGACCCCGACGTGCAGATGATCTCGCAGGGCATCGGCCTCCCCGTCTTCCAGGGCCACCTCGGGTTCCCGGTCCAGGCGGCCATCGCCGACCGCGGGATCGCGGCCTTCCGCGAGGGCGACGTCTTCATTCACAATGACCCCTATACCGGCAACGGCAACCACCTGAACGACGTCGCCATGTTCGCCCCCGTCTACTGGGAGGGCAGATCACCGGCTTCGTGTCGGTGAAGGCCCACTGGAGCGACGTCGGCGGTCCGGTGCCGAGCTCGATGCAGGTGGGCTCCACCGACTTCCGCCAGGAGGGCCTGCGCTTCCGGTCCGTCCGCCTCTTCGACCGCGGCGAGCTGAACGAAGAGGTCATGCGGGTCATCGCCGGCAATATCCGCACCGAGAGCGGCACGCTGAAGGACGTGCAGGCCATGATCGCCGTGTGCCGCGTGGGGATCGCCTATTTCCAGGAGATCCTCGGCAAGTACGGGCGCGACACCGTGCTGGACGCGACGCGCGTCTACATGGAGCAGTCCGAGCGCCGCACCCGCGCGGAGCTGGCGCGCATCCCCTCCGGGTGTACCGGGCGGTGGGCCACTTCGACAATGACGGCATCACCCTCGATCGGCCGGTCCGGGTCGAGATGGCCATCACGATCGACGACGGCGGCATGCACGTGGACTTCACCGGCTCCGCCCCGCAGGTGACCGGCCCGTTCAACTGCGGCGACGCCATCACGGTCAGCGCGTGCCGGCTCCTCATCAAGTGCCTGACCACGCCGCTCGACCCGGTGGACGAGGGCTGCTTCCGGCCCGCTGACCGGTGACCATCCCGCCCCGGTCGGTGCTGGCCGCGGAGGAGCCGGCGCCGACCGCGCGCTACTACGTGCCGATCAATCTCCTCATCGACCTCGGCCTGCGCGCGCTCGCCCCGGCGATCCCGGAGCGCATCCCCGCGGCCTCGTACGGCGACCAGATGCCGACCATCGCCTTCGGCACGCATCCCGGGACGGGCAAGCTCTTCATCCAGGGGATCTCAATGCCGGCGGCACGGGCGGGCGGCCCACGTTCGACGGCGAGTCGGCCATGATCATCTTCGGCGGATCGACGGCGCGCAATAACCCGGTGGAGGTCGTGGAGTCGCGCATCGGCTCCATGCGCATCCTGCGCTACGGGCTGCGCCAGGACTCGGGCGGCGCCGGGCGCCTGCGCGGCGGCCTCGGCATCGAGCGCGTGTACGAGCTCCTCGCTCCCGCCTTCATCACGTTCAGCCTCGAGCGCAAGGCGACCCCGCCGTGGGGCCTCTGGGGCGGCACGGACGGCGCCGTCAACGGCGTCGAGATCACGGCCCCCGACGGCGCGGTGCGCCACGTCCGCAAAGCCACGCAGCACGCCATCGCCGAGGGCGAGATCGTGCGGATCATGACGGGCGGCGGCGGCGGCTACGGCCCCGCGTCGGAGCGGGACCGCGCCGCCGTGGCCCGCGACGTCGCCGAGGGCTACGTGTCGGCCGAAGCCGCGCGGCGCGACTACGGCGTCGATCTCCCCGCCGCGCGCTGATCTGTCGGAAGGAGGACATCATGCCGGAGAAGACGAGCCGATCAGCCATCGAGGCCGGGATCACGGTCGAGCCGAACCCGAACCGGGTGATCGTCAGGCTGGGCGCCGACATCATCGCCGACTCGACCCGAGCCCTCGTCATGCGGGCGCCGGGCACGCCACCCGCGCAGTACATCCCGCGCGCGGACGTCGACATGACGCGCCTGACCCGGACGTCGCTCGTGACGCACTGTCCGTACAAGGGCGATGCGGCCTACTGGAGCATCCGGAGCGGCGAGCGCGTGGTCGACAATGCGGTGTGGAGCTACGAGACGCCCTACGACGAGATGGCCGAGATCCGCGAGCACCTGTCCTTCTACCCGGACCGGGTCACGTCCATCGAGGAGCATCCCGCGTAGCCCGCGTTAACCGCGAACGGACCACGCGCGAGACGGGCGGGTGACGCGGCGGGGGCCGGGGGATGGGTCCTCTGACCACCGCCGACTCCGTACCGGTCACCCTGCGAGCCGTTCCCACTCCTTAGCCGCTGTGTCGTCGTCTCGCGGGGCCGGAAGGGCTCAGCGGACCCATCCCCCGGCCCCCGCCGCGTCACCCGCCCGGTCACCGCAGGCGCGCTCACCGCGGGCGAGCTAATGATAGGTGGATCTAACAGCGCGCCGCGCTCAGCGCGAGGCCGACGGCCGCGCCCAGGCCGTCGGCCACGTGACAGTCGCGCGAGCCCCATAGCTGGCCGGGATCGAAGAGGACCGCGCCCATCCCGACCTCGCGCGCGCCGAGCACGTCGATGAAGTACGAGTCGCCGACGTAGACCGCCTCCGCCGGAGCGGCGCCGGCCTCTTGCAATCCCAGATGGAACACGCGGGGTCGGGCTTGGCGATGCCGACCACCGTCGAATCGATGATGAAGTCGAGATGCGCGGCGAGCCCGGCCTGCTCGAGGGCGAAGCGAACGGAGCCGTTCGAGTTCGAGATCACGCCCGTCGCGAGACCGGCCGCGCGAACGCGCTGCAGGGCGTCGACCGCTTCGGCGTCTGCCCGGTGACAGAGCCCGACGGGCAGGTTGAAGGCCCGCCGCCACTCGGCCACGGCGCGCTGCTCGCCGGTGTCGGTGATCCCCAGCGCCTCCAGCAGGTAGCGCACGTAGCGCCCGCCGCCGGTCCGGGCGCGAGTGGGCTGGGCGGCCTGCTCGTGATCGAGGCGGATCCGCGCGCGGCGCTCGGCCGCGGTCACCGCCTCCTGGGTGACGGCGTGTCCGCGCGCCGCGAGCGCGGACGTCACGGCCGCATAGTCCATTTCCAGAAGCGTATGGCCTGCGTCGAAGAGCACGGCGCGCACCGGCATGCGCCGAGCTTGGCGTGCCGGTCGCGTCGCTGTCAACCGGCAGGCTCAGCGCCGGACCACGTAGCCGATGGACTTGCGGTCCCAGGTGGCCGCGGAGATGCCGGCGTCGCGGAGGGCACCTTCTGAAGCTTGCCCGTGGGCGTCTTGGCCAGCTCGCCCGTCACGATCTCGAGGAAAGCGGGGCACCGCGAAGTACGGCATGCGGAAGCTGATGCTGCAGGAACGCGCCGCGGAGGCCCGTATTGACCGGAACCCACACGGCCCCGAGCTTCGCCGCCGCGAACAGCATGCCGATCGACTTCCGGCGCGGTTGCCGACCAGGCCCAGGGACGCGATCGCCCGTCCGCGTCCCGAGCGCGGCCAGCGATGAGGCCAGCTCATCGGTCCAGGCGTCGAGCGCGCGGAACGTGAACGACTGGCCGTCCTCGAAGCGCACGAACGGCCGATCGCCCAGCTCGGCGGCCTGCCGGCGGATCAGGTGGACCAGCGTCCACTTCGACCACGGCGCGCGCGCCATCAGCGCACCTCGTTCAGGATCGGCTCAGTCAGCGCACAGCGGAGGCGCCACCACGCCGCCGCGCACCTGCTTGAGGCACGTGCCGAGTAGGAGCATGCGGCCGTAGCACTTGCCCTCCGCGCTGCTGGCGACGGGTGCGGCGTCGGGCGCGATGCAGGCGGAGGCGCAGTCCTTCGAGTCCGTGCAGGCCTTGCCGGCGTCCGGCGCCGGCAGGTCGCAGAGCTCCCGCTGCCGAAGGCCAAGGCGGCCCCACTTGCCGCCGTGCCGCTACTCCGCGCGCGTGCCCTGCGCTGCCGCCACCGAGCACCCCGCCGCGAGGAAAATAGAGGCCGGCCACCGCGGCGCGCATGAGGCGCGATTGACAAAGGGCCAATCGCGCCCGGCGTCGCCGACTCGTGCGCGGATCGTGCTGGGTATCTCCCGGTCACCCTCGGGCGGTTCTCGGACATGGCGGTCTTCCTCCGATCGTAGTATCGCTCCCGACCCGTGAGGCGAAACGGCGAGTGCGCAGCTGTGGGAGGCCCCACGAACCCAATAGACCGCCGAGCGGTCGCCGGCGATCAGAGACGCCCTCACGGAGTGGTCCGACGCCCGCGCGGGTTGCGGGGTGGGCGGGATACCCCATACTCGAGCGTCAATTTGCGGGCGGCCGGCTCCTGCTGCCGCCCGCCGGTGCCCGGCGATGAGCAGCGACGCGAGACCCGGGAGTGACATCGACATGAGCCGACCGCTGACCTCCCGTGCGCCGCGCGCGAGGCCCGCGCCGGCGGAGAGGCGCACGTGGCAACCGACCCGGGTGATCCGCTGTGGCACGCTGTTCGATGCGACGGGCGCGGCGCCGCTGCGCGATGCCGCGGTCGTCGTGACCGACGGGCGCATCGCGGCCGTCGGGCCCGCGGCGACCACGCCGTCGCCGGCCGGCGCGGAGGCGGTCGACTGGAGCGACCGCTTCGTGATGCCCGGGCTCATCGACTGCCACAGCCACGCCTCCATCGTGCCGGGCCTCGGCGACCAGCTCGGCCAGCTCTGCCGCGGCCCCGTCCCCCAGGCGCTCGCCGCCACCGCGAATCTGAGGCGCGACCTCGCCGCGGGCACCACCACCATGCGGATCATGGGCGAGGAGCACTTCCTCGACCTCGAGCTGCGGGAGGCCGTCGCGGCGGGGATCGTCCCGGGCCGCGCCTCCTGGTGGCGGGACGAGGCCTCGCCGCGAACAATGGCCACGGCCGGGCGCTCGCCGGCTACGACGGCGTGGACGAGGTCCGCCGCGGCGCGCGCGAGAACCTGCGGCGCGGCGCCGACCACGTCAAGATCTTCGTCACGGGCGGCGTCAGCTCGCCGGGGCGCATGTCCACGTCCAGCGCCTACTCGCGCGACGAGATCCGCGCCGCCGTCGAGGAGGCCGACCGCGCGGGCACCTACACCGCCGCGCACGCGCACGGGGGCCGGGCCTCCGCCTCGCCGTGGAGGAGGGCGTGGGCACGATCGAGCACGGCTCGCTCGCCGACGACGAGGACATCGCGCTGATGGTCGAGCGGCGCACCTGGCTCATCTGCACCTTCGGGATCTTCCTGCACCCGACGGGCATCGAGCAGGGCGACGGCCGGCGCCCCGCCATCATGGAGAAGATGCGCTGGGCGCGACAGCTCGTCGACGAGCGCTTCCCGCGCCACCTCGCCTCCGGCGTGCGCTTCGCGTGCGGGACCGACAGCATGCACGGCCTCATGCCGTTCGAGCTGGCCACGCTCGTGCGCCTCGGCGTCCCGGCGCGGGACGCGCTGCTCGCGGGCACGCGCTGGGGCGCCGAGGCCTGTCGCATCGATGACCAGGTGGGGACCATCGAGGCCGGCAAGCGCGCCGACCTGATCGCGATCGACGGCGATCCGCTGCGGGACATCGGGGCGATGGAGCGCGTGCGCCTCGTCATGAAGGACGGGATCATTCACGACGGACTCTCGGGCCACGACGGACTCTCGGGGAGGAACGGGCGATGAGCGACGGCAGCGGCTCGACAGCGGGATCACGCGGCGGCAGTGGCTGGGCCGGACGGCGGGCGTGGCGGCGGCCGCGGGCATGGGCAGCCTCCTCGGCGGCCTCCCCATCGGCGCCGCGCGCGCAGGGCCAGCCCAAGCGCGGCGGCACGCTCCGCGTCGCCAGCGTCGACAAGCCGGTGAACATGGACCCGGGCTACGCCCAGCTCTACTCGTCGCTCCAGATCTACCAGAACGTCTTCAACAAGCTGGTCTACGTGGACGAGACGGGCCAGTTCATCCCCGGCCTCGCGAAGTCGTGGAAGCAGGAGAACGACAAGAGCTGGCTCTTCGACCTCGTCGACAACGCCGTCTTCCACAACGGCGAGCCGTTCACGCGCGAAGGACGTCGCCTTCACCTTCAGCCGCATCCTCGACGCCAAGAACAAGCTGCCGATGCGCGTCTTCTTCACGCCGGTCGAGGGCGTGGAGGCGGTCGGATCGCACCAGGTGCGCTTTCACCTGAACAAGCCCTGGGGGCCGATGCTCGCCACGCTCGCCCAGGCCACCGAGATGGTGAACGAAAAGGCGCTGCAGGCCAAGGACCCGAAGCTCTTCCCCATCGGCACCGGCCCCTACAAGTTCGTCGAGTGGGTGAAGGACGACCACGTCACCCTCGAGCGCTGGGACAAGTACTTCCGCCCGAGCCAGCCGTACATCGACCGGATCATCTTCAACGCGCCCGCCGACGACACCGTGCGCCTCACCGGGCTTCAGACGGGGAAGTTCAACTGGATCCAGACGGTGCCGCCGCAGCGCATCCCCGAGCTGGAGCGCGCGCGCGACATGAAGTCCTCGCCGGGCCGGCCGTACTTTCCGTTCTTCTTCATGCTGAACGCGAGCCGGCCGCCCCTCGGCGACAAGCGCATCCGCCAGGCCATCGCGTGGGCGCTCGACCGCTCGGAGATCGTGAAGCTCGTCTACTACGGCAGCCATGTCGTGACCGCCGAGCCCACCCCGAGCCGAGCCCGTGGGCCACCGGCGTCAACGCCCACAAGGGCGGGCCCGACCTCGCGCGCGCCAAACAGCTCATGAGCGACGCCGGCGTCGGCAGCGGCCTCACCCTGACCTACCTGGTCAAGTCGCAGGTGCCCGTGCTGGTGAAGACCGGCGAGATCCTGCGCGAGCAGCTCAAGAAGATCGGCATCACGCTCGACGTGCGGCCGCTCGAGTCCGGGCAATACTTCGAGGAGCTCGTCGGCAAGAAGTTCGACGTGGCCGCGGCGTGGTGGAGCGTCAGCGTCGACCCGGACCTCTTCTACTACCCGCTGCAGCACTCCGCCTCGCCCTGGAACTTCTGCGGCTTCAAGTCGGAAGAGGCCGACCGGCGCCTCGACGCCTTCCGCACGACCACGAATCCGGCGGCCCGGAAGAAGATGTACCCCGACCTCGTCCGCTGGCTCCAGGAGGAAGGCTCGCTCCTCATCTTCAGCAACGAGATCCAGCGGTACTGGATGAAGCCGAACGTGCAGGGCTCGGTGCCGCTGTCGTCCCTCGAGCTGCGCTTCGAGGACACCTGGATCAGCAGCTAGAGCGATGATAAGGGCCCATCTGCTTCGTTGGCGCCCTCGACCGCCACGCTCAACGTACAGAGAGTACGCCTCGCGCGCGGCTGCATCGGGCGCCGCCTCGCAGCTGGACCCTTCTCATCGCTCTAGCTGGCGTTTCTCCGACAGGCTCCTAGTCCGCTCGCGCGCCCACCGCGCTGATGTCGGCCTGGGTTTACGCGGCGCGCCGGTTGATGCTGGCCGTGCCGCTCTTGCTCGGGATGAGCGTGCTCGTCTTCGGGCTCATGCGACTCGTCCCCGGCGACCCCGCGGTCACCGTCCTCGGCTACAAGGCCACGCCCGACGCGGTCCGCGCGCTGCGTGAGGCCTTCCATCTCGACGAGCCGCTCCCGCGCCAGTACCTCGCCTGGCTCGGCGGGGTCGCGCGCGGCGACTTCGGCCTCGACTTTCGCCAGAACGAGCCGATCGGCCGGATGATCCTCGATCGCCTGCCCGTCACGCTCGAGCTGACGCTGCTCGCCGCGCTCGCCGCCGCGCTGATCGGCGTGCCGCTCGGGCTGCTCGGCGGCGGCGGCCGGCGGGGCGGCGCCGCCGATCGCGCCTCGCTCGCCGTCGGGCTCCTCGGCGTCTCCCTGCCCGACTTCTGGCTCGGCATCATGCTGATCCTGCTCGTCTCGCTCGGGACCGGCCTCCTGCCCTCGAGCGGCTTCGTGCCCTTCACCGAGAGCCCCGGTCGAGAACCTCCAGCACCTGATCCTGCCCGCGCATCACGCTGGCGGCGAGCCGCGCCGCCGTGCTCGGGCGGCTGACCCGCGCCGCCGTGCTCGACACCGTGCGCCGCGGCTTCGTGCAGTACGCGCGCGCCAAGGGGCTCGCCGAGCGCGCCGTGCTGTTCCGCCACGTGCTGCCCAATGCCGCCATCCCCATCGTCACCGTGCTGGGGCTGCAGACCGGCTACATGCTGGGCGGCGCCATCGTCGTCGAGACGATCTTCACGCTGCCCGGCGTCGGCCGGATGACGCTCGACGCCGTCCTCGAGCGCAACTACCCGGTGGTGCAGGGCACGCTGCTCGTCATCGGCGCGATGTTCATGCTCGTCAACCTCGTGACCGGACATCCTGTACGGCGTCATCGACCCGCGCGTGAGGCGGCGGTGACGCGCGGGGCCCTGCGGCGGCGGTGGGCCGGCCCTCAGGGCGTCGCCCTGGCCGGACTCGTGTCTCGTGGGCGCCCTCGTCCTCGCGGCGCTCTGCGCCCCCGCGATCCTGCCCGGCAGCCCCACCGCGATCGCCAAGGACCACGCCCTGCGCGGGCCGACGCTGGGCGAGCCCTTCGGCATGGACGATCTCGGTCGCAGCGTGCTGAGCCGCGTCGTCCACGCCTACCGCGTCTCGCTCGGGGTGGCCGTCGGCTCGGTCGCGCTGGCCCTCCTGATCGGCGGACCGCTCGGCCTCATCGCCGGCTATGCCGAGGGCGTGCCCGACCAGCTCATCATGCGGCCGCTCGACGTGCTCATGGCCTTCCCGGCCATCCTGCTCGCCATCGCGCTGATGAGCGTCTTCGGCACCGGCGTCGCCCTCGTGTCCATCGCCCTCGCCGTCGTCTACACGCCCGTCGTCGCGCGCGTCGTGCGCGCCGCCGTCATCGCCGCGAAGGTCGAGGTGTACGTCGACGGCGCCCGCGCCCTCGGCGCCACGGTCCCGCGGCTGGTGCTGGGCCATATCCTGCCCAATGCCGCCACGCCCATCCTGGTCCAGGCCTCCGTCCTGATGGCGATCGCCATCCTCGTCGAGGCCTCGCTGTCGTTCCTCGGCGTGGGCGTGCGCCCGCCGACGCCGTCGCTCGGGCTGATGCTCGCCGACGGGCGCAGCTTCATGCTGCAGGCCCCATGGATGGTCGTCTTCCCCGGCCTCGCCATCATGCTCGCCGTGCTCGGCTTCAACATGATGGCCGACGGCCTCCGCGACTGGCTCGACCCCGACCGGGCGTGACGGCGAGATGCTCCCGCGCCTCGCGAAGCGCGCACTGGCCGGGAAGGGCTGGAGTTGTTTCGCCGCGCCCATACCGATCTGGTCATCACGGAGATCGTGATGCCAGAGAAAGAAGGGCTCGAGGTGGGATGGCCCTTCGGGACACGCACCCGCCCGTGAAGATCCTCGCGATCTCGGGGGCCGGGCCGCAGGGGGCAGGGACTATCTCGCCGTGGCCCGGCTCATGGGCGCGGCGAAGGTGCGCCCACGGGACCCTCCACCGCCTGGGAACGGCCGCGCGCCGAACGAGCGGGCCGGTGGCTGCTGCCGGCGAAGCCTAGCGGTGAGGCGTCGGTTACGCGAGGCTGGCGCGAAGTTTCTTGCGTCGCCCAGAAGTAATTACTGCCATGTCTCGCAGACCTGGTCCGCACAATCAAGCACATACGGGCGGCATATGTTTTGCCGCCGTGGAGGTGCGACGTGCAGAGCCCCACAGGGGAGAGCCATTGTTTCGGAGGGCCATCATGGATGTCCACGTCGGAATTCCTCCGGCCATGCCGCCTAAGCTCCGAGTTGCCCGTGACCCAGGAGCGCCGGTGCCCTACTTGCCAGAGCGAGCACATCAAGCGCGCCGGCCACCTCATTGCGGGGAACGGGACGATCACGTCGCAGCACTGGTGCGAGTCGTGCGGAATCGTGTTCTGGCTCGCACGAACGCGGATCCCCTGAGCGGGGCAAGTCCTGGCGCCCGTACTCGCGTGTTGCGCTCGATAGTCGCCTGACCCATGCCCCTGAAAGGCGTGTCCGTCCTGATCGTGGAGGACCATGCCGATCATCGCGAACTCGCGCGGGTGCTGCTGATCCATCTCGGTGCTCGGGTGGATGTGGCAGAAGACGGTAAGCAGGGGCTGGAGAAGATTCGCCAAGGGTGCCCCGACCTCGTGCTTTGCGATCTCGTGATGCCCGAGATGGATGGCTACGAGGTTGCGCGTCAGGTGCGCCGCATCCCCGAGTGCGCCCATGCCCGCCTCGTGGCCCTCACGGCATTTCGCGATGACCCCGCGTATCTTCGGTCTTGGAGCGCGGGCTTTGATGCCCGCCGGAGAAGCCCATTACCCTCGCGAAGCTGAACGCAATCGCCGAACGATTCCTGCTCGGTCGCCCAGCACCACGGCCACGCCGCCGCCGAAAAGATTGAGGCGCTCCCTTCCGGCCCGCTGGGGGCAGGGCCGTGATCAGGAGGCGCGAGCGATGGAACAGGAGGCCCCCGACACCGAGTGCGTTACCGCGTCCGTTCCTCGGAGATCATCGAGTACCTGCAGATGCGAGGCAAGTAACCTCGGGCCCACCGTCAGGCATGAGGCGCTGCCGGGGTCGAGACGATTCGACTCCCCGCGTGGCAGTGTCTCAGTTTGAAACTGAGACACTGCCCGCCGACGTCGTACCCACCCGGCACTGCAGTGCCAGCAGTACTGACGCCCATCTTCCTCCGAGGCATGCGGCGCCGCGCTTCCTCCTCGTCGCCCACGCGGGCCGCGCCTCAGCGCATCACCATTGACCGCCATAATACGCTCGTGCAGTATCCGGCTGGGTTTTCGAAGAGGCAGTGCAGCGATCAGGCCTCGAGGACGGCAGCCCGAAGGGGCGATTCACTCTAGCCGCCGCCTTCCAGTACGTCACCTTCGAGACGCGCAACACCCTCACGTACGTCAGCCCCAACAATTCGCCATTCTGTTTCACCGTCTGCGGCGAATCCAGCCCGGGCCGCATCGACCCGGGCGACCGTTGGAGCGGAGGAGCTCCTCAGTACGACGCGAATGGACGTAGACCTCTCGATCACGTATTCCTTCCCAGAGGTAGTGACAAACCGGGTTGATGTTTATATTGGTGGTGGCTGTAAATTCATCCATGCTTCCGCATCGCGGGAGTTTACGAACAGGCTTCACTGCACAGGCCATCTCTACTGCACAGGCCATCAGTGCGGAGGTCTTACCTCCAGTCTGTACACCGTTTGCCGCAGTGACGAACTGGATTTGGCGTTTTCCCACCCCCGAGTTGCGTAGCCGGGGACCGAGTCAAGCGGACATCACATCTCGATGCAGCGACCATTCCACTGAGCACCACCCTGCATCTCACGAACGACCCACGTGGCTGCTGCCGTTCAGCGTTACTCCATTGATCGGGGTCAGGAAACCCGGAATGACAACAACGTAGTGTATAGCTTCACTCCGCCAGCGACCTTCATCTCCGGGCAGCTGCCACTGTCAGGACAAGGTCAATCGCGCGGGAATCACGCTCGCCTACGGCGTGACTGCCGACGCGACCGTTCGGTGGATTGTCAATGAACACTCTCCCCGCTTATGCGGGTATGCGCGTCAATGCATCAACGGCCAGACACGTATCCCTAGCCTACGGGCCCCTGGTGTGAATGTCGCTCCGCTTTGGCGGGAAGTGAGCTGACGGGCATAATGTCGCTATATGTCGATCGCGGCAGTACTAAAGGCTTGGCAACAGTAACGGATTGCCGCTCCGTGTATCGCGCTGACCCGCCGGACGAGCCGATCGCGCATGTGCGTGCTCGTATTCGAGCCGCAGCCGTTCGCCATCCTCCTCCCGTGGCCCCGCGCCCGTGTGCGCCTTGATGCTCCGCGAAGCCGCCGCCATTCAAAGGACTCCGGGCTAGGGCGAGCGCGGTTCAGGGTCGGGCTCATTCGCGCCAGTACGGCCCGACGTATCCGCTCTGCTTCCCTCACGCGAGCGTGCAGGGAAGCAAGGTATCGTGCACATCGTCACCGGAAATTCCTTCGTGTCGATGGGCTTGGTAATATAGCCGTCGCATCCCGCCTCGACCGCCCCTCTCGCGGTCACCGCTCATCGCGTACGCCGTCATCGCCACGATGGGAATGTGCCGCGTAGCGGAGTCGGCGCTTGATCGCTCGTGTGGCCGCGAAACCGTCCATCCCCCGAGTTGCAGGTCCATGATGATCAAATCCGGCCGCTCGGTGCGTGCCAGCTGAATCGCCTCCTCGCCGGTAAGGGCCTCGATGACGATGAAGCCCCTGGATTCGAGGAGGAATTGCGCCATGCGCCGGTTAGCCAGATTGTCCTCGACCAGCAGGACTCGCTCACCGGCCATCGGGCGTGACCCCCACAGACTCGAAGGCGCATCAGCCAACGAATTTGCTCCAGCAGATCCTCGGTAGAAAAGGCGCCCTGTTCGATGATCTCGATCGCGAGGCCGTGGAGAGCGAGCTTGTCAGCCTCATCGAGACTCCGGGCGGTGACTATGAATACCGGAATCTCCTTTGTCCATCGATTTGCCCTGAGCTGCCGCATCACCTCGAACCCGCTCATCTCGTGCATGACCAAGTTCAGCACAATCACGTCGGGTCTGGCGTCGATTGCGAGCGCAAGGGGCATCTCTCGCGGGCCCTGGGATCACGCAGCGTGTGGAATTCCGCGCCCTCGAGCATACCTGCAACGGTATCCATGAGTTCCGGATCCTCCACGACAACGAGCGCCTTCACGGCGTGAGCGCGGATCGCGGCCGTGAGCCCGAAACTCGCGAGCCGCTGAAGCAGGTCATCACGGCTGAAAGGCTTGAGGATGTAGTCGGCCGCCCCCAAGCTATATCCCCGCTGCTGCTCGTCTACGATGGACACAATAACCACCGGAATATCGCGCGTGGTCACGTCTTCCTTGAGCGCGCGCAACACGTCCCACCCGTCTCGCCGCGGGAGGAGGATGTCCAGCGTGATGATGGCCGGTCGGAGGTTCCGGGCTTTCGCTAGCGCCTCCTCCCCGTCACGCGCCTCTTCCACTCGATATCCCGACCGGTTGAGGAAAATCTCAAGAGCTCACGCGTGCGCTCGTCATCCTCTCACTACAAGAACGAGGCGGCCCCGTACCGTGCACTGGGGCGAGCGCAGCGTCTCGCCGTTCCTCGAGTCTTCGGGGCGCTCGGAATCGTAAACGTGAAGGTACTGCCCCGGCCCGGCTCACTTTCTACCCAAATCCGCCCTCCGTGTAGCTCGACGAATTTCTGGGCAAGCGGGAGCCCCAGACCCGTTCCCGGATACTCCTTGCCGGCCGTCTGCTGGATCTGGTAAGAACTCGTCGAAAATCCGGCCGAAGTTCCTCCCGCGGGATGCCAATACCCGTATCCCACACCGCGAATTGCACGTCGCGCGGTTGTCGTGACACGCGAACCCCAACGTGACCATCCTCCGGCGTGAACTTGATCGCATTGGACAGGAGATTGCAAAGGATCTGCTTAGAGCTTGGCGGGATCGGCATCGATCGTTGCCATGGCCTCGTCAACTTCGGTCGTCACGTCGATTCGCTGCTCGGAAGCCAGTGGACGCACCGTGGCGAGCACGCCTTCCACCAGGTGTCGGACACGTCAACCCGCTCCGGCCCCAGCGCCATGCGACCGGCTTCGATCTTGGACAGATCGAGGATGTCGTTGATGAGCCGAAGCAAATGCCGCCCGCTGTCAGGATGTGGCCCTGGAACTCGCGCCGTACATCCGACGGGAGGGCCGACTCAGCCTCATTGAGGAGGATCTCGGAGAATCCGATAATGGCGTTCAACGGTGTACGCAGCTCATGGCTCATGTTGGCCAGGAACTGCGATTTGTGCTGGCTCGCCATGGCCAGACTACGGTTGGTCTCCCTCGAGCGCACGGACCAGTTGCCGATTATCCTCCCCCGTGCCGGAGCGCCTGCGCCATATGGTTGAAAGACACACCGCCAGATCGCCGATCTCGTCTCTCGAGCCGGCGGGCACCTTGAGATCCAGCTCCACGCTTTCTCGATGCGCTGGGCCCCTTGCGCAAGCTCACGCAGCGGACGCATCATGAATTTGGCGACCAACACCGCCCGCCAGGATCCCGGCAGCGATGACCAGGCACGTGACGAGCGTGATCGTGCGCTTCACGTTGCCTCACGGCTTCGTTGATCGGCTGTAGCGCTAGCGAGATGCCGACGCGCGCCCAACCGAGCGTCTGCTCTTCACCGCCGACGGTGAGCCCGATCTCCTCGGCACGGCGCCGAGTCGTCGTCACGCGATGAACGATCTCATGGATCTCCTCGAGCCCCAACGGAACCGGAAGATCTTGGTCTTGTCCCCCGGCGCAAGCTCGCGACGAACTCCTCCGGGGAGCTCGAGAGGTGGGATCTCCGCGAGCTGTGCCGCCTTACCGGCCGCCCGGATGACGCCGTCGGGGCCCTGGACGATCACGTATAGCACGTCCTCCTGCTTAACTACGCCTTCAATCAGCTCAGCCAGCCGCTGATCAGCGGCGAACTGCAACTCGTACTCAAGGTGATAGGCGAGGTTCCTGACCAGCGACGTGCCGCGATAGACCAGACCCCCGCGAGATCAACTCGATGTCGTGGCTGATCACGAAGGAGCCGAGCGTGACGGATGTCAGAACTATGAAAACGGAGACGGTCAGGGCGAACCTGGAGGAGAGACCACCGGGTAGCTTCACCTCAGCACCACCTTTTTCTGGAGGGCTTGTTGGCGCACGCGTTTAGTAGGAGGGCGGTAGCTGTACGCGCGATCCATATACCACCGCTTTCTCCAAAACTTGTGGCGGCACGGGGAGCCCGAGGGCCCTGGCGAAGTTAAGGTTGATGTGCAGAGTGACCTTCCTGGGCACGGTAATCGGTAGAGACGAAGGCGCGGAGCCCCGGAGCACCTGCACCGCCTGCTCGCCGCACTGGAACCCGGATGTCCTTGTAATCCACCGACAGCGCAATCAGTGCCCCGGCCTTCACGAATTCTGAGGAGAGGCGCCATGAATGGTATGCGGGCGTCTGGCGTGCGGCGTAGCAGGAATTCCACTGACCGGGAGGATGCGAACACGGTGCTGTCGGCGACAGACCAAAGAGCGTCGAGATTTCGGCTGCGCAGCGTGTCGCCCAACACTTGAAGCTGCTCGGGCGCGCTCACAACGATCGGGATCAGTTCGAGGCCCATGCTGGCCGCGATCTTGACTGCGGGTTGAATGATCTTGTCAGTTTCGGCAGGATTGTAGAATACACCGATCCGTTTGACTGACGGGATCAGGGAGCTGGAGAGCTTCTCGAACTGGACCCCTGACAGGCACGTCGAGCGAGGCGCCCGTGAGGTTGTTTCCGGAGGACTGCATCGACTGCACGAAGCCACCGGCCTGCGGGTTCAGCACCATGCAGAAAACGACGGGCGTGTCCTTCAGATCGGTCTGCGCGAGCGCCGGTAGCGGCGGGCCAGAGCGTCAAGATCAGGAGGGCTGGCGCTGCCGGATCTCCGCAAGGAGGCGCTCCCTATCGGAACCGTCCTTGAGCACGTACTGATGGATCCCGGCCCTCTGCTGCTTCTGAGAGAGGGCTTCCTGGAACCCACGAAGAGCCAGACGGTAAGGGTCGGCTTCGGCGCTAGTCAAGACCACGATCTGCTGGGCGTTTGCGTGAAGCGGGACGGTTCCGAGCAGCGACAGCACGAGCCCGATTCCGCCGACCACCCAGAAGCAGACCCCACTCCTGGGGAGAGCGCTCCTCGCTGCCAGTTTCATCTGGCGCGCCTCAGCCAGAGTCCGTCATGGCACTGTCACGGGACCTACTATTGACACCCCGAGAACATTCGGGCCAAAACGCCGGCCGATCACACGCCCGAAAGGGCGAGGCGCGAGTTCATACTGCGGTAAACAGCCTCACGAGCTCGAAAATCATTACGGGTTTCAGCCGCCCCTTGAGAGATAGTCTCCCCCGCCTTCTTGGCCACCGCTAGGCTAGAGACGAGATCATAACGTGGTGTCGCTCATCAGCACCTGGCCATCTTCCGCATGGGCTTGGATGCGCGCCGCCACATTAACCGTGTCCCCAATAACCGTGTAGCCCATGAGTTTCTCCGATCCGATGTTGCCGACCACGGCATCGCCCGGAGTTCAACCCGATCGCGAGACCAAGGTCAAGCCGTGCCCCCTCCTCCCATTCCGCCTTGAGCGTTTGGAAGGCCCTCTGCATCTGCACGGCTGTCCTGAGCGCGTTGGCCGCATCATTGCCAAAGCTGATGGGGGCCCCGTAGAAGGCCATGAGACAGTCTCCGATGTATTTGTCGAAGGTCCCCCGATTTTCGGCCACCAGCCTGCTCAAGCGTCCGAACGTTTGGTTCAGCGTGTCCATCACCTCTTCCGGAGAGACTGACTCGGAGTACCGCGTGAAGCCGCAAAGGTCTGCGAATAACACCGTCACGCGCTTCCGGTCGCCTCGAGCTTGAGCAACGTCGAGTCCTCTTTGATGCGGGCGACGACATCCTCGCTGTGCCAGCGGCTGAGCACCTGTTCAAGAAGGGCGTTCTTTGCGATGATTTGCTGCCGGTAGAACCTGGCTTTGAGGAGAGCTTTCACGCGAATCTGAAGCTCCGCGCGATCCACGGGCTTCGACAGGAACTCGTCGGCGCCACACTCGATGCCCTTCACGCGGTCAGCGACGTCGGTGAGTGCCGTCAGCAGCAAGATAGGAATGTCCCGCGTCTCCTCGAGGCCCGTAGGAAGCGGCATACGTCGAACCCATTCCGCCCCGGCATCTCGACGTCGAGAATGACCAGGTCGAAGCTGGTCCGAGCGATTTTGAGGAGGGCGTCGTTGCCGTCAGTAGCAGTTGTGATCACGTAGCGGGATGATCCCTGGAGATAGGCGCGCACGAGGGCCAAGTCTGCGGGCTGGTCGTCCACGACGAGGATGGTCGCCTTCTGGGCACTTTCGTCCACGCGTTCCCTCCAAACCTACTATGGGTGGGGACCCCGCCGGTCAGGCACGGACCTCCTTGCTTCCATGTGACCAGTTGCGATCGGGGCGCCGGAGCAGTTCGGGATCATGTGCCTACACCGCCCGGTGGAACACTGGGGCGGACTCTAGGCTGTTTGCCGTCCCCGTGTCAAGGCGTCGGGGTGTCAGGGCGCGCCGCGAGCGCCACCAGCGCCTTGACACGCGGCGGGCAACCAGCCTAGGAGCGTGTTGATCGGTAAAGGCGGCTCCTCAGATGAACGACGTCAGCAGGCGCTCGGCCCTTCCTTGGTCTCCATCAACGCGACCTAACACGGACTACTCGGACTCTGGCTGCCCCCAGGAGTCGAACTCACAGTGCAAACCACAGCCTCCATACCGAGCCGGGAGAGTAGGGCTGCTTGAGCGGCATCCTAGCCAGGCGCAGCACCGGCGTCAAGCGGTCAAACGGAGCACCGTTCAGACGGATCACCATTCAGACGGACCAGGCGGATCGCGGCTCGCCGCCGCCTGATCACTCGGCGCGTCGTGCCTCGGCCGCGTAGTGGGCCAGGCGGCGATACCACACGAGCTTGTCCTCAAAGCCGGGATAGGCGGCATTCCGGCCGCTCGGGTTGGGCACGACGAAGACCCGCGCCGCCCCGATGCGCTGCGGCTTCGCGCCCGAGCCGCCCGCCGCGCCGGGCCCGAAGAACTGCCGGTACCCGGTGACGCCGACGAAGGCGACGACGGCCGGGCGGGCGCGGCTGATCTTCCGCGCGAGGATCCGCCGTCCCGCCGCGTACTCGGCCGGCGTCAGCTCCGCCGCCGCGCGTGTCGCCCGCGGCACGATATTCGTGAGCCCGAGGCCGAGCGCGGGCAGCCCGCGGTCGGCGGCGAAGCCGAATCCCTCCGGCACCAGGCCGGCCGCGGCAAGCAGCCGCCAGAAGGGATTGCCCGGGCCCGCGAAGTGATGGCCCACCTCGGCCGATCTGAGACTGGGATTGATGCCGACGAAGAGAATGCGCGGCCGCGCGCCGATCCGGTCGGCGAGCCGGCGCGGGCGCGGATCGCGGGTCTTCCCCGGTGGTCGCGGGCGATCGCGCCGGTCCACGTCTCCTTCTAGCACGCCATGCCTTGCCAAGCGCCGCCGCGTCGCCGATCATCGCGGGCATGGGGAGGACCCGCGCCGCGGCGACCGGCCGGCCCGCGCTCGCGATGGCCGCGCTCCTCTTGACCGGGTGCACCATGTGGATCGACCACTTCGTCTTCTTTCCCGACCGGCAGGTCGGACCGCCGCCCGCCGGCGTCGAAGAGCGCTTCTTCGTCACGGAAGACGGCCAGCGCCTGCACGCCTGGTACGTCCGCCCGCGCGACGGAGGCCCGGTGCTCCTGTGGTCGCACGGCAATGCGGGAACATCGACTCCCGCCGGGCGCTGCTGCTGGCCCTGGCCGCCCGCGGCCTCGGGGTGCTCGCCTACGACTACCGGGGCTACGGGCGCAGCGAGGGCTCGCCGAGCGAGCGAGGCGTCTACCTCGACGCCACCGCCGCCTTCGACGACCTGGTGGCCCGAGGGACCGATCCGGCCACCATCGCGTGCTTCGGAGAATCCCTCGGCGGGGCGGTCTCCATCGAGGTCGCCACCCGCCGCCGATGTGCGGCGGTCATCGCGGTCTCCACGTTCACGCGGCTGGCCGACGTCGCCCGCCGGCACTACGGCCCGCTGGGCTCGCTCGCGGGCGACCGCTTCGATTCGCTGGCGCGCCTGTCGCGCGTGTCGGCGCCGGTCCTCGTCGCCCACGGCGACCAGGACGAGATCGTGCCCTTCGAGCTGGGGGAGCGCCTGTTCGCGGCGGCGCCGGAGCCCAAGCGCTTCTTCCGCATCGCCGGCGCCGACCACAACGACGCGCTGGGCCGCCCCGCCCTGCTCGACGCGATCGCCGAGTTCGTGCGCGAGGCGGCAGCGGGGCGGCGCCCGGGCTAACCGGGGTCAGCGGGTGACGCCGGCGCGCCGGTCGCGTGCTGCTGGCGTCGTCTCGATCGCGGCCCGATCGATCCTGGTCGTCACAGTTCTCAGGCACTCCCCTCGCACGGACAGCTGGGCACCGCGCAGGGGCCGGAGCAGTCCGCGTGGCAGTGCATGCTCATCACGTGTCCGCACCGGCACACGCCCCGGGCAGGCTGCCAGGCATCGCGATCGGCGTCCTCGCGCTCCGGCATCCGGGGGAGGTGGCAAGAGCCACGAACGGTACGAGCATGACCCCGAGCGCCGTACCGACCGAAGGCGAGCAATCGAGCAGGCTCACCGCAGCTATCGCGATGGCGGCCGACAGGATCAACTCTAGAACCCCGACGTAAAACCTCACGGCAACGTCTGAGGGCAAGCGCGGTGCCAAGAGGCAATCCGCAATTCGGACGCGTACTTGGCGGGCCCGCTGGGCAGGGGCCTCCCTGAAGATGGGGACCCGACTACCGGACTTCGGTAAGACCCCGCCTCGCGGCGCACGGTGCGGGCAGTCGCGCCGACGACGTCCCGCGGCAGATCACCGCGGCATTGCTCGACGCCTCAGCCCTTCCGCAGCTTCGGGTCGAGCGCGTCCCGCAGGGAATCGCCGAAGAGGTTGAAGCCGAACACGCCCAGGCTGATCGCGATGCCCGGGAACAGAGCGATCCACGGAGCCTTCTCGGCGTACGACGGCGCGGAGCCCGAGAGCATCAGCCCCCACGACGGCGTCGGCTCGGCCGCGCCGAGGCCCAGGTAGGAGAGGGCCGCCTCGGTCAGGATCGCGCTGCCGAGCTGCGCGGTCAGCATGATGATGTAGGGCGCCATCACGTTGGGGAGGATGTGCTGGAAGATGACGCGGCGCCACGAGGCGCCGAGCGAGGCCGCGGCCTCGACGTACTGGTTCTCCTTCACCGAGAGCGCCGTGGCTCGCACCACCCGCGCCGCGCGCGGGACGATGGGGATGGCGATGGCCACCACCACGTTCTGCACGGCCGGGCCCAGGATCGAGGCGATGGCGAGCGCGAGGATCAGCAGCGGGAAGGCGAGCAGGATGTCCATCAGCCGCTCGAGGAGCAGATCCACCTTGCCGCCGCAGTACGCGCTGATCACGCCGAGCAGGGCGCCGAGCGTGCAGCCCGAGAACGAGGCCACGAACCCGACGAACAGGGCGATGCGCGCGCCGAACATGATCCGGCTCAGCACGTCGCGGCCGAACTCGTCGGTCCCGAACCAGTGCTCCGCGCTCGGACGCGCGAACTGCGAGCCGTAGTCGCCCTGATACGGGTCGTAGGGAGCGAGCGCCGCCGCGAAGGTGGCCACGAAGATCATCGCCAGGATGATCAGCGCGCCCCCGACGCCCAGCGGCTTGGTCCGGATGAATTTCGCCACTTCCTCGCCGAAGGTGCGGCGGGGCGCCAGGGGCGCGGCGGCGGCGGCGTCGAGCAGCGGATAGTTGACGCTCATCCGGTGACTCTGCCGGTGGAAGACGCTACCGATAGCGGATGCGGGGTCGAACCACGCGTAGGTCAGGTCGATGAGGAGGTTCACGACCACGAAGCTGAGCGCGATCAGGAACACGAGCGCCTGCACCACCGGGTAGTCCCGGTGGGCGACGGCGTCGACCACGAACCGCCCCACGCCGTTCAGGGTGAACACGGTCTCGGTGACGACCAGCCCGCCGATGAGGAAGGCGAACTCCGTCCCGATCAGCGTGATCACCGGGAGCATCGCGTTCTTCATGGCGTGACGGACGACGATCGCCCGCTCCCGCAAGCCCCTTGGCCCAGGCTGTGCGGATGTAGTCCTCGCGCATGCACCTCGAGCACCGTCGACCGCGTCATGCGCGTGGTGACGGCGGCATAGCGATAGCCCACGGTGAGCACCGGCCAGACCATTTGCTGAAAGTTGGCCCAGGGATTGATCCAGGGTGGCGTGAACTCCAGCGGGGGCCCCCAGCCGAAGAAGATCACCAGCAACAGGATGATCAGGATCCCGACCCAGAACGACGGGATGGCCAGGCCGCCGATGCTGACCACGCGGATGAGGTAATCCACCCAGCTATCCTGGCGCACGGCGGCGAGCATTCCGAAGGGGATGGCCAGCAGCACCGAGACGATCGTCGCCAGAATTGCCAGCTCGAGGGAGAGCGGGAGGCGCACGAGCAGCTCTTCGATGACCGGGCGCCCCGTCCACAACGAGGTGCCGAAGTCGAAGCGGAGCACCCCCAGAGCCAACTCCCGAACTGGACCCACAGCGGCTGATCCAGCCCGAGGCGGTGACGCATGGCCGCGAGCTGCTTCGGATCGACCTGGCTGGCCTGGTCGCCGCCGAAGATCAGCAGCGTCACGTCCCCGGGGATCACGCGCATGATCAGGAACACCAGGGCGGCGGCCCCGAGCAGCGTGGGGACGATCAGGAGCAGTCGCTTGGCCAGATAGGTGCGCATGCCCGGGTCAGCTCACGGTTCGAGGTCTCAATCCGCCGCCAGCCAGACGTCCTGGAGCTTCTGGTTGGTGTAGTGATTGGGCGGCGCCACGTAGTTCCGCATCTTGGTCCAGTGCACCACCTTGCGCGTCCACCAGAGTCCCGGCATGTAGTACGCGTTCTCCAGGACGATCTTCTCGAGCTCGTTGACGAGCCGCTTCCGCTCGTGGGGGTCGAGCGTCCTCGCCTGCCGGGAGAACAGGTCGTCGACCCGGGGCTCGGAGAATCGACCCCAGTTCTGCGTGCTCCCCGTGACATACCGGCCGAGGAACTGATCGGGGTCGTCCGCGTACTCGACGGTCGGAGCGACGCTCAGCTCGAAGCTTCCCGTGTTCTGGACGTCCGAGAACCAGGCCGCCGTCTCGAGCGGCCGGTGCTCGGCCTCGACCCCGATCTTGCGCCACTCCTGGATCAGGAACACCGCAAAGTCCTGGTAGGGAAGCTTGACGTTGCGGTTCTTCAACACGACCTTGAGGCCGTTGGGGTAGCCGGCCTCGGCCAGGAGCCGCCGCGCCTCGGCCCGGCTCTTCTCGATGTCCTTCCCGAAGCCGGGGAGCTTCTGGAGATCGGCCTCCGACATCGCCCACTCCGAGCCCGCGCGCATCAAGCCACCGACGTACTTGAGGCCCGTCAGCGGGTACAGCACCCGGCTCGCCGTGTACCGATCGAAGCCCAGGGTGAGGGCCTTGCGGACGCGGGCGTCGGTGAAGGGCTTCACCGTATTGTTGATCGCGATCCCCCACTGGCCGGTCATGGGCGTTTCCTGGACGGCGACCTTGTCACCAAGCTGCTTCTTGATCGCGTCCACGTCGGCCCCGGGCAGATCGCGGAACTCGACGTAGGCGCGCCCCGAACGGATGGCCGCGGCCCGGACGCTCGTCTCCGGGCTGATGAAGAACTTGTACCCGTCGAGGTAGGGACGGTCCTTGATGAAGTAGTCGGGGTTCCGCTCCCCTTCGAAGGTGGAGCCGCGCGTGTAGCTCTTGAACTTGAAGGGGCCCGAGCCCACGACGTTCGTCTTGAAGTAGTTGGGGTCCTTGTCGAGATACTTCTTCGGATAGATCACGTTCCACGGCGAGGCCAGGTTGTCCAGGAGCGAGGCCGACGGGAACTTGAGCCTGAACACCACCGTGGCGGCATCAGGGGCCTCGACCCGCTCGACCTCCGAGTAGGCCGTCCTTGCGGATGCTGAGAACCCCGCCGGCGGCCAGATGATCTTGTCGTAGGTGGCCTTCACGTCGGCGGCCGTCAACGGCGAGCCGTCGTGGAACCGTATGCCCTGACGGATCTTGAAGGTATACGTCAGCCCGTCGGACGCGCTCTTCCACTCGCTGGCCGCGTCGCCGATGATCTTCGGATAGCTGTACGGATCGATACTGGAGGAGCGTGCTGTACAGCGGCGCCACGAGCTGGATGTTGGCGAAGGTGCTCTCCTGGTGGGAATCGAGGCTCGGCGGGTCGGCGCCGATGACCGCCAGCAGGACACCCCCTCGGCGCGGCGTCTCCGCCGCCCACGCCTCCACAGCCACGAGCGAGGTGATGACCATCAACGCGAGGACAATGGCGGTGAACGGCTTCGAATGCGGTTGGATTCTATTCGTCATCGAATACCTCCCACCGACGGGGGATGCTTCAACGCGCTCGACGCGGCGGATGCTAGCAGGGGCCGCGCGCGCGTGTCAACCGCGTGCCTCGTCAATGGGAGCAACTCGCTTCAGCGCCTTACGAACTTGAGGTGCGTTACCGTTGGCGCGGCGACCGTCCGCACGAGATCGAGACCGTGGAGGTTGTCGCCGACACCATCGAACAGCCGCTCACCGCTGCCGAGGAGCGTCGGCACGACGTTGATCTCCATCTCGTCCACGAGACCGGCCGCGAGATACTGCTGTGCGGCCCTCGCTCCGCCGGCAAGCGATACATCCGCACCTCCGGCGGCTCGCCGAGCCTGTTCGAGCGCAGTCTCGACACCAGCGGTGACGAACGTGAAGGTCGTTCCGCCTTCGAGTTCGAGTGGCTCGCGCGCGTGGTGTGTGAGCACAAACACCGGATGATGGAACGGCGGGTTGACGCCCCACCACCCGCTCCATGGCGTCTCGGCATCCCAAGGACCGGGGTGGCCACCAAACATGTTGCGCCCCATCACCGTGGCACCGATGTTGGCGAGAGACTCCTCGACGACCGGGGTGCTTTCGTTGACCACTCCGCCTTCAAAGCCTAGGAGCGCGCGAAACACTGCAAGTTGAAAGGCCCACTCATGAAGGCGCCCACCGCCGATCCCGAGCGGGTTATCCACGCTCTGGCTGGGGCCGGCAACAAAGCCATCGAGCGACATCGAGATTTTGAAGCGCAGCTTGGACATGTCCTGCCTCTTTCCGAATCACCGCAGATGGCCGGGCAACGCCGCGCGGCAGACGCCGCCCGCGACGGCGTGGACGCCGTCGCGGGCGTGAGTTAGCTCGGCGAGGGACTCGGCGCGCGAGCCGATAGCCGTCGACCCAGCGCGGCGGGTTCGGGCCGGCGCCGGCAGCCCCGGGAGGGCCGAGGCTGCCGGACTCGCATCACGAAACCGGCACCCACGCGTCCGGGCAGCTTCCCACGGTCGGGTAATAGGCCCCGTAGCTGGGACAATACCAGTAGGTCGGCGCCTCGTACCCGTAGGCCGGGGGATAGTAGCCGTAGTACGGGTAGGCGGGACCGAAGAAGAAGCGGCCGTGTCCGTCACGGTGGAAGTTACGGTGCCCGTCGAACCCGTGATGCCCTTCAAAGCCACGGTGTTCCTGACCCATGCTTGGGTGGCCTCCCTCGAAGCCGTGCCCGGCTGCTCCGCGCGCCTGCGCCGGGCTGGGTACGCTAACCACCAGAACGATCGCGAATGCGGCAATCGCGACAAATACGAGCCTTTTCAGATACTTCAACGTGTCCATGGTAATTCCTCGCTTTCTCTCTCCTCATCCCATAAGACGGCCCCGCTTCACGGGAGATTCAGAGCCCGACGCCGCGCGCCATGAGACTTGCCACGAACACCATCACCACCACGATGGCCAGCTCGATGTGGTTGAGTGTGTAGAGCGTCCCCGCGCCGCTCGTGTCGACGGTCAGGCCGCGCCGCAGCGCACGCCGCCAGCGGATGAAGGTGACCATGGGACGGATCTCGAGCAGGAAGACGATCCCGAACAGTGCCATCTTCGTCCAGAAGAGTGGCGACCTCAGGTAGAATTCGGTGCCCTTCTCGAGGCCCCCGAAGGCGCGGAGGAGCCCGGTGGCGATCCACAAGACGGCGGCGATGCCCCAGACATTGTCGGCCGCCAGCAGGCGACGGAGCCCGTCGGCGTCGAGGCGGCCCTTGAGTGCGCGCCCGCGGAGGAACACGGCAGGCAGCCCGATGCCGAGCGCCAGCACGTGGCAGGGGAGGAGACCAGCGCCGCGCTCATGACGGGACGAGCCGTCCCCGGAAGCGATCCGGCGAGAAAGAATCATGCCTGGCGCCGAAGGGGCTCAGATGGCGCGGCGGAGGCCGCCGTCCACGTGGATACGCTCTCCGGTGATGTAGCGTGCCCTGGGCGAGCAGAGGAACGCGACCAGATAGGCCATGTCGCTGGGATCACCGAAGTACCCCACCGGGATCTGACGCGCGAACTGCTCCTGGTTCTCGGGCGTGGGGTGCAGGCGCTGGTCGATCTGTTCACTGTGGATCCGCCCGGGGGCGAGGCAGTTCACGGTGATGCCGTGGCGGCCCACGTCGCGGGAGAGCCCCTTCGCCCACGCGTGCACCGCGGCCTTGGCCGGGCCCGCCGCATTGGTGCCCGCCGGCTCCGACGTCCCGGTGACGTTGATGATCCGGCCCCAGCGCCGCTCGATCATGCCGGGCAGGAGCGCCTGGGTGAGCGTGCGGACCGCCGTGAAGTTGATGGCGAACGACTCATCCCACACGCCGTCGGGGCGTCCATCGCGGTGGGCCGCGAGCCACCCGCGTTGTTCACGAGGATGTCCACGTGACCGAGCCGCGCGAGCGCCTCGTCACGGACCCGCGCGGCGGCGCCGCCGTCGGCGAGATCGATCGCGAGCGCCTGGGGACGCACCCATCCCGCGGCCTCGATCTCGTCCTGCAGGATCTTCAAGAGATCTCCCCGCCGCGCGATCACCAGAGCCAGCACGCCCTCGGCGGCGAGGACGCGGGCGATCTCCCGCCCGATCCCCACGCTGCATCCAGTCACCACGGCGGTGCGGCCGCGAAGCTCGAGATCCATCCGTCCCTCCTCGAAACGCGGAGAGGATGGGCGACAGAACGACGTCCGGAGGCGGTCGCCCCATCCTGGGTCCTCGTCAACGTGACGTAACGTGCCAGACTCGGACGCTGGGCGCCCCAGGAGCGGTAGGCATAGCGCAACACAAACGGCCTCCGCGCGAGCCGAGAGAGCCGGGCCGGCTGAGCGGCATCCTAGCCAGGCGCAGCGCCAGCGTCAAGCGTCCAGGCGCACCAGTGGGCAGTTGCGCGGCACACGCTCGCGCCACCCGCCGGGTCATCGAATTGCGCGTTCGCGAATAGTGCGGTCTAGGAGCGTGTCGGACTAACCGCCGTTCGAGCGCCGGCTTTCGCCGGCGCAATCCGCTGTTCGGGGAGGCATCGGAAGGGGGCGGAGCCCTCCGAGTTCCCCAGCATCGCGCGTGAGGATAGAGCCATGGCCATTCATGGTCCGCTGAAGGCCAAGGCGACCGGGCTCTCACTATCTGGTCAGGTTGACAGCGGATGGGCCGGCCTGATACTCCTGAGCCGATCCGGCGGAACCGAATGGTCGTCCTCCGAGTTAATGGTGCAACAACGCCCGCACAAGGAGGGTCCCAATGCGCACATGCCTGCTGCTCCGGAGTGTCGTGGCGGCGGCGCTGGTCAGCGTCGCGCTCGCCGGTGGGGCGAGCGCCCTCGAGGTCGGGCAGAAGGCCCCCGACTTCGCGCTGAACGGCGTCGACGGCAAGCCCGTCAAGCTCTCCGGACTTGACGGCGAAGGGTCCGGTCGTCATCTACACCTTCATCGCGGCGTTCACCCCGACGTGAACGAAGGAGCTCAAGGCCTTCGAGGCGGCACTGCCGCAGTTCGAGGCCATGGGCGCCCAGGTCGTGGGCATCAGCACGGACCACCATCTCGCCCTCGCCGCGTGGCAAAAGGATCAGGGCAGCAAGCAGATGCTCCTCTCGGATTTCCGGCGTCAGATGCTGCCCACGTACGGCGCGATGCAGACCGATGAGCAGAGCCCGGTCTACCGCTATGCGAAGCGGGCGTACTTCATCGTCGACAAGACGGGAACGGTGAAGTTCATGAAGGTCATGGACAACCCGCTCAACCTCCTCGACGCCGACGAGGTGTTGAAGGCCACGAAGGAAGCGGGCTCGTGATCCGTCGTCTCACCCTCGTCGTGGCGACCCTCGCGCTGCTGACCGCCGGCAGCGCGGGGGCCGCCCCCGACTTCGCGAGCCTCCAGGTCCAGTCCTATCAGCCTCCGAAGCCGGCCCCCGCCTTCGCCCTACCCTCGCTCGACGGGCGCACCGTCCGCCTCGAAGACTTCCGCGGAAAGGTCGTCCTCCTCTTCTTCTGGGCGACCTGGTGACCCGATTGCCGGGAGGAGTTACCTTCCGTCAACCGGCTGTACGGGGAGCTCAAGGCCAAGGGGCTCGAGGTCTTGCTCGTGAACTTCCGCGAGAGTGCGGATCACGTCAAGAAAATGGCGCAGGAGCGGGGCTACGTGGCGCCCGTCCTCCTCGACGCCTCCGGTGACGTGACGGGCCGGGTCTACGGAGTCTGGGGTCCGCCCACCGCGTACTTGATCGATCGGCAAGGCCGCCTGGTCGGGCCGCATCCAGGGCGCGCGCGACTGGAGCGGTCCCGCCGCCCGCAAGCTTCTCCAGTCCCTGGTCGAAGAGACTCCCTGAGCCCTTACAGGTCGAGCTCGAGCACGTAGAGACCGCCGGCGAAGCGATCGACGGCGTAGATCAGGCCGCGCTCGTCGACGAACACGTCGTTGATCTGCGCGGCGCCGGCGCGCGATCCGCGCGGCGCCTCGGGGACGAAGTAGCCGGCCTCCGCGGGCCGGAACGGATCCGAGAGGTCGAAGGCGCGGACGCCCCCATTGAAGAAGCTGCCGACGATGATCGTCTCCGACACCCACGACCCCGGAGCCGGGCGATTCTCGTGCAGGTTGTGCGCGCCATAGCGCCCGCCGCGTCCGGCGAACTCGGCGACGGGCGGCAAGGGACACGTGGCGATCGGCACGAGGTTCGACTCGTCCCGCGCGTCCACCACCCAGACCAGCTTGGGCCAGTCGCGGCCGCCGTCGGCGATGGCCTCGTCGCTCACGATCAGGAGTCCCCGGTCGAAGAGGGGCAGGAGCGTGTGGGTGAAGCCGGGGAACGGGGGATGGTAGTCCCAGCGGCTCACCATGCGGGGGCGCGCCATGTCGGCGATGTCGAGCACGATGGCCCCGCCGTCGAGATAGCCGACCCAGGCGCGATCCGGCCGGCGGGGATAGACGTTCGTGTTGTGGGCGCGGAAGCCGCTGTCGAGGACGGCGTGACGCACCGGCGGCGGCTCGGCATCGCCGTCGCGCGTGCCGGGCAGCCACCACCGCCCGACCTCCGTGGGACGCGTGGGCTCGCGGACGTCGACGATGCGATAGCACTGGTCGTCCTTCGGATGGCGGGGCTTGAAGTCCGCGGCGCCCCGCTCAGGTGGACGTAGGAGCCGTCCACGAACCAGAGGTGATGGACGCCGCGGGAGTGCGGCCCCGAGGCATCGAAGAAGGCGACGGAGCGCGGGCGCCCCGGATCGCCGACGTCGAAGATCTCGAAGCCCGCCGGCTCGAGGCCGACCCTGGCCGTCTGGTAGGCGACGACGAGGAGGTCGCCCGCGAGATCCAGCGAGTTCGAGCGCATGTCGCCGTGCGGCAGGTCGGTCTGGAGGATGACCGCGGGCTTGGCGGGCTCCGTCACGTCGACGGCGGTGACGTTCTTCGGCGCGGACTCGTGGGCCAGCCACAGCACGCGCCGGCCGTCGCGCGCGAGCTGGATCACCATGCCCTCGCCCATGTTGCCGAAGCCGCCGAGGTCGGCATGGGCGAGCAGCCGCATGTTGCGGGAGGCGTCTGCAGTCGTCATGGCGGTTACCCGCCGGGCATCCTATCACCTTCGCGCCCGGAGCGAACGGACACTACACCCGCTCGACGGCCGGCCGGCCGAACATCCCGTACGGCCGCACGAACAGCACGGCGATGAGCACCAGGTAGGAGGCGACATTGCTGAATCCCCCGCCCACGAGCGGATCCAGGTAGCCCGCCGTCAGGCTCTCCAGCACGCCGACCACGATGGCTCCGACGAGGGTGCCGGGAATGCTGTCGAGGCCGCCGATGATGACGATCGGGAACACCTTGAGCCCGACGAGCACGAGGCCGAACCCGCCGCCGGCCACGACCGTCCACAGCGTGCCCGCGAGGACGGAGAGCACGCCCACCATGGCCCACGTGATGGAGAAGTGGCGGTCGAGATCGATGCCGACCGCCATGGCGGCTTGCTGGTCGTCCGCGATGGCGCGAAGCGCCAGCCCGGTCCAGGTCCGGTGAAAGAACCAGCTCACGACGGCGATGCAGGCCAGCGCGATGGCCGCCGCCGCGAGCTTGTCCGCCGGGATCCTCACGCCGTGCATCACGAGCGGCTCCTGCGGGAGGGAAGCGCGATCGCGCCGGGGATGCCCGCGAACACCAGAGCGGCCGAGCCGCGTATCAACGCGCCGAAGCCGAGCGTGACCATGATCAGGGAGATCAGCGGCTGCCCGACGAGCCGGCGCAGGATCAATCGGTTGAAGACGAGGCCCAGCGCCATCATGCCGCCGCCCGCGACGCCGAGGGCTCCGGGCAGGCCGAGCCCCATCGCGGAGAGCCCGGTGGCCACCAGTCGGGCTGCCAGCATCACCCACTCGCCCAGCGCGAAGTTGATCATGCGCGACGCCTTGTACACGACCACGAAGGCCAGCGCGACCAGGGCGTAGACGGCGCCGGCCAGCGCCCCGTCCACGAGCAAGGAGACGAAGAACAGCACGCTGAGACGCTACGCTAGCGCCGGGCTCTCATCCAGAGGCGAGCGAGGGACCCGACGGATTGCCCAGCGGAGCCGGCGGTCGGAGCGGTACATTCTGAGACGCGAGGTCGAGATCCTATGACGGAACCGAAGAACCTGCATGCGCTGTCTGCGGTGGAGGCAGCGCGCTTGATCCGCGAGGGTGTGATCAGCTCGGAGGAGCTGGTCGAGGCCTGCGTCGCCCGGATCCGCGAGGTCGATCCTGAGGTGCAGGCGTGGGCGTTCTTGGATACCGAGCATGCGCTTGGCCAGGCGCGGGCCGCGGACGCGTGGCGGCTCGAGGGCCGGCCGGTGGGGCCGCTGCACGGCGTGCCCGTCGGCGTGAAGGACATCATCGATACCGCCGACATGCCGACCGAGAACGGCTCGGTGCTGCACGCCGGGCGGCAGCCGGGCCGGGACGCGACCGTGGTCGCCATGCTGCGGGCGGTGGGGGCGGTGATCATGGGCAAGACCGTGACGACCGAATTCGCCACCTATGCGCCCGGCAAGACGCGCAACCCGCACAATCCGGCGCATACGCCGGGTGGCTCGTCCAGTGGGTCGGCGGCCGCGGTCGCCGCGGGCATGGTGCCGCTCGCGCTCGGCAGCCAGACCAACGGGTCCGTCATCCGGCCGGCCGCGTTCTGCGGGGTGTACGGCTTCAAGCCGACCCATGGCCTGATCCCGCGCCACGGCGTCTTCCAGCTCTCGAGGACGCTCGACCACGTGGGCCTGTTCGCCCGCACCAGCGACGACATCGCGCTGCTGGCCGAGCAGCTCGTCGGGTACGACGAGCGCGACCCCGACTCGCGACCCCGGGCCCGCATCCCGTACCGCGAGATGGCGGCCGAGGAGCCGCCGCTGGCCCCGACGTTCGCGTTCGTCAAGACGTCGCGCTGGGACCGGGTGACGGACGAGACGCGCGAGGCCTTCGCCGAGCTCGCCCGGCACCTCGGCGACCGCGTGGAGGAGGTCGAGCTGGTCGCGGCGAGCGAGGAGGCGTTCGCGTGGCATCGCCTCGTGATGGAAGCCGAGATGGCGCTGAACCTGGAGCGGGAATGGGAGCACGGGCGCGAGCACTTGTCGGCGTCGCTTCGCGCTCAGCTCGAGCGAGGGCGAAGCCACACGGCGCTCGAGTACCAGCGCGTGCTTCGCCGGCTGCCCGCGGTCGTCGAAAGCCTGGCCGAGCTGTTCGCGCAGCGCTATGACGCCATCATCACCCCCGCCGCGCCCGGCACCGCGCCCGCCGGGCTCGAGGCGACGGGGGATCCCTCGTTCTGCACGCTGTGGACACTGTTCGGCATGCCGGCGGTGACCGTGCCACTGATGCAGGGTGCGGAAGGCCTCCCGCTCGGCGTGCAGCTCGTCGGCCCGCGGCACGGCGATGCGCGCCTCCTTCGGACCGCGCGCTGGCTCGTCAACGCGGTCGGGAAGGGCTGAGTCCCCCCTCAGCGCGAGTCCCCCGCTAGGAGCCTGTCGGAGAAACGTGGCTAGAGCGATGAGAGGGTCCAGCTGCGAGGCGGCGCCCGAGCGCTGCACGCGAGGCGTAGTCTCTACGTTGAGCGTGCAGCCGAGGGCGCCAACGAAGCAGATGGGCTCTTATCATCGCTCTAGCTCGCGGCGAGGCCCGTGCGCAGGAACTGGAGGACGCGGGGCCAGGAATCGGCGGCCGCGGCGGCGTTGCCCGCCGGCGTCCCGCCGAGCGCCATCGCTCGACCTCGGAGTGGATGGAGGATCGTGTTGGCCGTCGCCGGCAGCCCGACGGGCCCGATCATGTGCCCGGCTCCCGAGTAGCGGAGATGCGTCACCGCGTGCGTGTGGGCGGCCAGCCTGGCCGCCGCGATCTCGGCGAGGACCGGCGAGGGCCAGAGGCGATCGTCCTCGCCCGAGATGAGGAGCAACCGGACCGCGGATGCGCTCGACGGCAATGGCGGCGGCTTCGACGGCGGCCCGGTCCTCGAGGCTCTTCAGGAACATCGGCGTCAGCTCGAGCGGAGCCTCGGGCGATGCGGCCGCGGGCCCGGGCGGGCGCCCGTCGATCGGAGGCGGCACGAAGGGCAGCGGCTTCCCGCGGTAGGTCCAGGCCGAGCGCGGTGCGGCTCCCGCGGCGGGCGAGGCGGCGATGCCCGCGTGGACGACGCCGCTCGGAACGTAGCCGACCACCGCCGTGATCTCGGGGAACGTGGCGGCGAGCAGCAGGGCCAGCTCGCCGCCGCGCGATCGGCCGACCACGCCGAGACCGCCCGCCGCCACGCTCGGCTGGCGGCCGAGCCAGCGGATGGCCGTCTCGAAGTACTCGAGCGGGATCTCCATCAGATCGGGCGGCAGGTGCTCGGCGCGGAAGTACGCGAGGGCGAGCACCGCGAACCCATGCGAGGCGAGCAGCGCCGCCATGCCCTCGGAGAGCCCGCCGTCCGATCCTCCGACCACGAGCACGCCCGGACGCGCCGTCCCGTCCGCGGGCGCGAAGAACGTCCCGACGAGGCCGTCGTCGCGAACCGGCTCGCGCGCGATGCCCGGGCCCATGAAGCCGCGGCGGATCCGGACGCGATCGGCGGCGGCGCCGTCCACCTCGATCGCCAGCTCGACGTCGACGGCCCCGGAAGGCCCGGCGAAGCCCACGAGCGGTGCGCTGGCCGGATCGCGCTCGAGCGACCACAGGAGCCCGAACGGGTCGGCGGTCGCGTAGCCACCGGCAACCGGGCGGGCCGAGGCGAGGTCGACGGCGCCGGCGGCGTCCGCCTCGAAGACGGCCCGAGATTCCCAGCGCCCGCGCAGCGGGTCATCGACGCGCGCGCGCACCGTCACCGCCGCGCGCGGCCGGCATCCCGTCACGCGCACGTCCACCGCCGCGTCGACCAGCGCGGAAGCGGGAGATGCGAGAAGCCGCGGGCGGTCCACCGTCACACCTTCGGCAGCACGTCGTTCACCAGCCGCTTGTACTGCTCGGCCTGCTGCCAGCCGGTGATGCGAAGCGTGATGCGACGCACGCCCTGGTCGACGAAGCGGCGCAGGTCATCGACGCAGCGGGACGGGTCGCCGGCCACCGTCCACGCCTCGACCATGGGCGGGCTGAAGACGGGACCGTAGTACTGGTCGAGGAAGCGCTTGGACTCCTCGAGACCGGCCTGGCGGTCGGCGTTGATGTTCACGTTGTGGTAGAGCATGTTCGGGAACTGCGCCGGGTCGCGGCCGTCCTCCACGATGAACCCGCAGATCTTCGACCAGTTGGCCGCGAACATCCGCGGGAACAGCTCCACCGTCATCCAGCCGTCCGCCTTCTCGGCCACCCGCCGGAGCGCGCCGTCCACGATCTCGGGCTTGAGTCCGACGGGTCGGGGGTTCGAGGCGATCCAGATCGGACAGGGCTGCTGCACCGGCCGAGGCTGCACCGTCACGTTCGCGATCGAGTGGAAGCGGCCCGTGAAGGTGACGTCGTCCTCGCTCCACAGCCGGCGGCAGATGTCGATGTTCTCGGTGAGGCGGGCGGCGCGCTCGCGATCGGCCACGCCCCACAGCGCGCCCTCGCGGGCGCTGGCCCCACCCGCCACGATGCCGGTGCACGCGGCCAGCAACATGCGGCCGGCCGAGAGCAGATCGAGCGTCGCCCACTGGTAGGCGAAGATGACGGGATCCCGCACGGGGAAGCTCGCCATGCAGCCGACGCCGAGCGTGACCCGGCGCGTGGCGGCGGCGAGAGCGCCCAGCAGCGCGATCGAGTCGGGCCGGGGCTTCGCGAGCAGGCTGTCGCCGACCCAGAGCGAGTCGAACACGGGGTCGGCGTCGACGTCGCGGGCCATGGTCATGAGCTGCTCGACCGTGGTCGCCCCGAAGAAGACCCCGCGCTGCGGCAGCGTGAATCCGAACGAGACGTTTCGTGGGCTCATGGCGTCACTCCTTGAGGTCCCATTCCATGATGGCCTTCATCACGAGGAAGTCGTTCTGGCGCGCGGGCAGGATCAGCTTCGGGCTCGCGAGGCGGAGGTCGGCGGGGCTCACCACCCACATGAACGGCAGGTCGCGGGCGAACAGCTCCTGGAACCGCGCGTAGGTCCTGAGGCGCTCCTGCGGGTTGAGCGCGCTGCGCCCGGCGACGATCAGCCGGTCCATCTCGGCGCTGCAGTAGCCCGTGCGGCTATTGGCGCAGAGGAACGGGTAGAGGCCGACGGCGGGGTCCGGATAGAAGCCCGAGGGCCAGAGGAAGCTGATGGCCTCGAACTTGCCGGGGTGAAAGCGCACGCCCCAGAGCGTGGGGAAGTCGACGGTGTCGACGGACACGTCCATGCCGACCTTCTTCCAGAAGTCCTGGTAGACGATGGCCATGCTCCGCGCGGGCCCCGCGAAATTGACGATGGAGAACGCGAAGCGCTTGCCGTCCTTCTCGAGGACGCCGTCGCTCCCGCGCGCCAGCCCGCCTCGGCGAGGAGTCCCCTGGCCTTCACGGGATCGTACGCCGGCGCCGCCACCTTCTTGTCGAAGGCGGGCAGCGAGGGATTGATGGGGCTATTGGCGATGACGCCGTAGCCGCCCCATTGCTCGTCGAGGACGCGCCGGCGATCGATCGCGAGGGTGAGGGCCTGGCGCACGCGCGCGTCCTTGAACAGCGGGTTGGTGTGGTCGACGGCGGTGAAGTAGTTCCACACGCCGGCATAGGCCCGGGCCACGAGCCGCGGGTCGGCCTTGGCGGCGTTGAAGTCGTCGGTGAGGACGGGCGAGAAGAACGCGAAGTGGAGCGTGCCGTTCTTGAACTCGATGAGCCGGGCGGCCGGGTCCGGCATGAAGCGGATGATGAGCCCGTCGAGCTTGGGCTTGCCGAGGAAATAGCGCGGGTTGGCCTTCAGGACGAGGCGGTCGCCTTCCTTCCAGTCGACGTACGAGAACGGCCCCGTGCCGATCGGCGCGCGCGAGAGCGGATGCTGGAGCAAGGCCTTGACGGGGATCGACGCATACTTGGCCCGCGGCAGGATGCCCGTCACCGCGGTCGAGACCAGGAACGGCGCGTAGGGCTCGGTGAGCCGGACGCGCAGCGTGTGGTCGTCGACCACCTCGATGCCGTCGACGCCCGCCGCCTGTCCCTCGTGGAACTCCCGGCAGCCCCGGATCTGCACGTAGTGGTCGACGTAGACGTCGGCGATCCGCGGATTGTCCTTGTGGCAGATGACCTCCCAGCTCCACTTGACGTCGTGGGCCGTGAAGGGCGACCCGTCGTGGAAGACGACGCCGCGTCGCAGCTTGAAGACGTACTCGAGCCCGTCCTTGCTCACCGTCCACGACTCGGCGAGGTCGGGCTTCGGCTGGTAGGTGTCGTCGTCGAACCGGGTGAGGCCGTCGAACAGGAGATTGTTCGTGACGCGCATGGTCGGACACGATGTGCGTCAGCGGGTTCAGGTTGATGAAGGTGGTGCCCACCGCCACCACGGCGACCTTCTCGGCGGCCTCGCGCGGCGCCGGGAGCAACCGCCATCGCCGCCAGGAGCGAGAGGAGCGCGGCGACCCACGCGGCCCCGGGCCCGGCCCGACTCGAAGCGATCTGCCGGCGCCCTCGCGCATCGTCACGTCCTCCTCGGCCCACCCGCCGCGGCGGGCCGCTGCGGATCGAACGCGTCGCGCAGGCCGTCGCCGACGAGGTTGTAGGTCATCACGGTGAGAAAGATGAACAGCCCGGGAAAGAAGCTGATCCACCACGCGCGAAACAGGTACTCGCGCCCGTCGGCCACCATGCTGCCCCAGCTCGCGGCCGGAGGCGGCACCCCGACGCCCAGATACGACAGCCCCGCCTCGACGAGGATGACGTAGGCCACGCGCAGGGTCGCCGCCACGACGATCACAGGCACCACGTTGGGCAGGATATGCCGGGCCATCGTGCGCGGGCCACCGGCGCCGAGGGCGCGCGCGGCCTGCACGAACTCGCGCTCGCGGAGGGTCAGGAACTCCGCGCGCACCACCCGGGCCGTGATCGGCCACGACGTGAGGCCGATGGCCAGGATCAGGAGCCACAGGCGCGCTCCGAACACCGCGACGAGCGTGATGAGGAGGAAGAAGGTCGGGAACGTCACGACCGTCTCCGTCAGGCGCATGAGCGCCCCGTCGATGCCCCGGCCGTAGAAGCCGGCCAGCCCGCCGACGGCGACGCCCACGACGACGCTCACCGCCATCGACAGGAGGCCGACGAGCTGGGTCACGCGCCCGCCCCAGAGCGCGCGGCTCAGCACGTCGCGCCCGAAGTTGTCGGTGCCCATCGGGTGCGCCGCGCTCGGTGGCTTCGCCACCGCGCCGCGGCGCTGCTCCGCCGGATCGTAGGGGCGAGCACCGGCGCGAGGAGCGCGCTGAGGGCGAGGGCGGCGAGGACGACGGCCCCGACGAGGGCGCGATGGTTGGCGGCGAAGCGGCGCCACTCGCCGCGCCGCACGCCGGCGCGGGGCCCGCGGGCATCACCTGGGCGATGTCGAGCGCTCGTCCCGCCACGTCACTCGAGCTCGATGCGCGGATCGAGGACGGCGTAGAGCACGTCGACGACGAGCGTGCTCACCAGCACGGCCACGGCGGTCATCAGGTTGAGGGTCATGATCGTCGGGTAGTCGCGGTTGAGCGCCGCCTCGACCACGAGCCGCCCGATCCCCGGCATGGCGAACACCGACTCGATGACGGCGGTGGACCCGATCAGCAGGGGGACGAGCAAGCCCACCACCGTCACCACCGGCAGGAGAGCGTTGCGGAGCGCATGGCGGTACAACACCAGCGACTCGGACAGTCCCTTGCTCCGCGCGGTCCGCACGTAGTCCTGCGCGAGCGCCTCCAGCATGGAGCTGCGCGTGTAGCGCATGACCGGCGGGAGGAGCCCGCTCGCCAGCACCGCAGTGGGCATCACGAAGTACGGCACCATGTCGAGCGCGGTGTAGTGGAGGCTCGTCGCCGGCCCGGTGCCGCTGGCCGGGAGGATGCGCAGGATCCCGGCGAACACCCACATGAGCACGAGGCCGAACCAGAAGCCGGGCAGCGAGATGCCGCCGAGGGCCGCGATGGACAGCCAGTTGTCGACGTGGCCGTAGGGCCGCCGCGCCGACAACACGCCCATCGGCACCCCGAGGAGCAGGCTCACGGCGATCGCGCCCCCAGGAGGGCGGCGGTGATCGGCAGCCGGTCGGCGATCATCGCCAGCACGGGCTGGCCCGTGCGCAGGGAGAGGATCTCGCCCGTCGCGAGCTGCTTCAGGATCGTCACGAACTGCACCGGCAAGGGCGCGTCCAGGCCGAGCCCGGCGCGGAACCGCGCCAGCTCCTCACGGCTCAAGAGGCGTCGTGTCGACGAGCATGGCGGCCGGATCGCCCGGCGCGAGCCGGATGATGAGGAACGTGACGAGCGCGATGCCGAGCAGCACCGGCACGAGCTGGGCGACGCGCCGGATCAGGTAGCGACGCATCCGCGACCCGTGACGCGAGACCAGGGAGCGGGTCTCATCCGAGCAACAATCGCGCGCCGAGGGTCCTGTCGAGGGGAAGCGGCCCCCGGGCGATGAGGTCGCGAGGGTGGCCCCGTAGGGCGATGGACCGCGGGCGGCCAGCCAGCCGGAGAGCGGGCTCTCCGGCCCGCGCGGCGCCACGAAGTCGAGCGCGTGCGGCCCCATCGTCACGCGCGCGCCCGCGGCCGCGAGGTCCGCGCGGTCCACCGGGAGCAACCTTCGCGCCGGGCACCCGCTCGAACCACCCGCGGACCATCGCCACGTCAGAGACGGCCACCGTGACGAGCTGGATCCCCGTGGCGCCGTTGGCGTGAACGGTGGCTCGCGGCACGCGCTCGTCGCGCGGGGTCTCGTCCTCGATCAAGAACGGCGCGACGCCCGCGTGCGCGTCGGGAATGGACAGCACCCAGCGCAGCTCGTAGCCGTCGGGACGGACGCGGCTCAGCGGCCGCGGATCGGCGAGGGCGACACCCGCGCCGCGAAACGCCCGGGCGTCGCCGGCGAGGTCGTCGGTCTGCAAACAGAAGTCGATCAGCCCACCGTCTTGCTGCAGGCGCTGGTACCAGCGGTGCTGCGCGTGCGGCTCGAAGAATGCGATCAGCTCGAGGTACGCGCCGTCCTCGAAGGCGATCAGCGCATTGTGGGTGCCGATCGGGTGCCGCCCGCCGGGCACCACCGTGAACCCGAGCCCGCGATAGCTGGCGACGGCCGCCTCCAGCTCGGGCACGACGATGACGAGATGGTCGATGCCCTTCAGCATGGCGCTCGCTCCTTGGTCACGCGCGGGAACCGTTCGAGACCGCCGCAAGGACGGTAGCGGCATCCCCGGTGGTGTCAAGCGACGCCGGGCCCGAGGTCGACCGTGGCCCCGCCGCCGGGGCCGAAGCTCACGATCTTTCGCGGAACGCGGAGCGTCGGCTCCGAGTCGTGAAGCGCCAGAGACTTGGGCGTGCCGCTCATCGCCCGCCTGCGTGAGCTCGGCGACGCGGTCGAGCAGCGCCAGCACGGTCGGATCGTCATAGCGCTCGCGATCGAGCATCAACCCCCAGCCGTCCCACGGCAGCAGCTCGCGCTTGGCTCGAGCCGCCAGGTCACGAACGAGGTTCTGCAGCACGAACCAGAGGCCATGCATGTCGAGGATGCCGAAGCGCTCCGGGTCCGCGCTGCCCCGCCGGCAGCGCTGCCAGGCGTCGCCGCCGACCAGGAATTGCGTCCTCGGCACGTCCAGCGGATCGAAGGTGATCCGGTGCGACTCGCGCTGGAGCGCGTCGAGCTGGGCGTCGACGAGCCGCCACGATCCGCGCGTCTCATCCCACACCTCGCCGACCCAGTGATCCACGAACCAGGCGGGCTCGAAGTAGGCGCCGAACCCGCAGCGCGCGCGGGCGGAGGCGCCGTGCGCGCGCAGGAACGCGCAGAGCAGCACGGTGAAGTGCCGGCAATTGCCGACGAAGCGGCGCTCGGGCGGCCGCGGGTTTGACAGCGGACGGGGATCGAGGGCGAGGATGCGATCGAGCATCGCCGACGCGCTCCGGATCTGCACCTCGTCCTGGCGCAAGGCTTGCGGCGTGAGGCCGTACAGCTCGGCGTGGAACGGGTGGACGATCAGTCCCTGGACCACCTGGCAGAGCTCCGGCAGCGTCCGGGGAGGTCGCGCACGCGCGCGTCGTGGGCGGAGAGATCGGTGAACGGGCCGGGCATCGCGTAGTACGTGAGGGCGTCGCGGTTCATCGTCATCACCGTCATCGCTTCCTCCTGCCGTTCTCCCGGCGCCGGCCGGGCTCAGAGTGGCCTTACGGGCAAGCAGAGCTCACAGCGGAAGACGCCGGCCTTCACGTCGACCATCGCTCTGCCGCGATAGACCTCGACGCACGGGCGGTCGTCGGGCTGCCAGGCGCTTGCCGGCAGCCAGGCAGTGAAGACGTGGTCCCACGCGTCCGTGATCTCATCGGCGGTGCCCGTGAACGTCGCGACCGCGCACGGACCACCGGGGAGATCCATCACGTTCACGCGGCGATCGGGCAGGAAGTCCGCGGGAACCACGACACACGCGTCGTACCGGCACTTCTCCGCCGCCGTGATGCGCGGATCGTCGTAGCCGACGCCCAGGGTGACCTCGCCTCCGGCCGCAGCCCGCGCGCCTCCATCCACTTGTCGAACCTCGTCCACAGCTCGGGGATGCCGTGCGCCCCGTAGGGCCCGACGTAACGCATGTAGGCGACGTGGTACGGTGGCAGCTCTCTCACACGGACGCTCATCGATCGCTCCTCGGTGCGTCTTCCGCGACTATGCCGACCGCCCCCGCCCGCGTGCTTTGCCTGCCTTGCGAAGTTGTTTGCCCACATTGCGCTCTGGACGATGGCGGGCGCGCCATCGCTCGGCGCCGCCCCCCGCCACTCGGTGGCGCTCATGCCGAACCGCGTCTTGAACGCTCGCGCGAAGGTGGCGGCCGATGCGAATCCGTGATCGAGCGCGATCTCGAGGACACTCTGATCGGGATGGTTCAGGAGGGCACCGGCGGCCTTCTCGATCCGCAGCCGGTGGATGAATCCGAACAGCGTCTCTCCGGTGATCGCCCTGAACACGCGATGGAAGTGGAACGGGGAGAAGGCGGCCACCCGGGCCAGTCTCGACAGCGACAGCTCGTCGGCGAGATGGCCGCGGATGTGATCGATGACGCGATTGACGCGTGTCTCGTACTCGAGCCGATGTCCGCCGGTCAAGGCAGCGGCCGTCCTCCTGGCCCGCATTATTCATGAGCGACCACCTCGTGGTCGAGCGGGGCGGCGGCGGGTCACTTTCTTCTTCTTGCGGAAAACCGCCCGTCGGGTGGATCAACCAGTCGGCGTCCACGTCTTAGGAATGAGACGGTGCACATCGGCCAGTTCGGCAGTCGAAGGAGCGGCAATGATGTCGGCGATCAGTCGTGAGCAAGTGGACGAGGCTGGCAGGGACGCGGATGCTCCGCCTCCTCCCGGGCCTCGTCGCGGGACTCATCGTGGCACTCGCGTTCGCGCCCGCGCTGGCCCAGCCCCACTACGTCCGGCTGACGGGATGGGTCCAGTGGATCGCGGGCGAGAAGCTCATGCTCGTCCTGGACAACGGGTCCGGTGTCGTACCGGTCGACCTCGCGCGCGTGCCGCTGGACCAATATCGCACGCTGACCCAGCGCGACCAGGTGATGGTGACCGGCGTGGTGTCGGAAGACAACCGGGGCGTGTTCGGCTCGTCGATCATCCGCCTCCCCGACTGGGGGATCTGGGAGGGCCAGATGCCCTGACATGACCGGGCGACTCGTGACACCGCTCCCGCCGACACGCGAGGCAGGAGGATCGACCCAATGCTTGGATGGCTCGTGCAGACCCACGGTGACGTCATTCCCCTCGTGCTGGAGGCTGACGCTCGCGTTCGTGATGTTCCCACACGGAGCGCAGAAGGCGCTCGGCTGGTTCGGCGGTTCCGGCTTCAAAGGGACCGTGGCGTTCTTCCGGAAGTCGGGCATCCCGTCGCCTTCGCCGGTGCTGGCCATCATGGCCGAGCTTCTCGGGCCGCTCGGCCTCGCGGTGGGTCTCTCTTGACGCGCAGTAACGGCGCTCGGCATCGTCGCGGTCATGCTGGGCGCGATCCTGAGCGTGCATTGGCAGCACGGCTTCTTCATGAACTGGTACGGCAACCAGCAGGGCGAGGGAGTCGAGTATCACCTGCTGGCCATCGGGCTTGCCGTCGCGCTCGTCCAACGGTGCCGGCGTGTGGTCGCTCGATGCGGTGATCGCCAGTCACTAGAGCGTGTCGGAATAATGCCGGCTAGAGCGATGAGAAGGGTTCAGCTGCGAGGCGCTCCGAAGACAGCCGGCGAGGCGTACTCTGTACGTTGAGCCGGCTGTCGAAGCGCCAACGAAGCAGATGGGCCCTTATCATCGCTCTGGGTCACGATGTTCACGAGCTTGCCCGGCACGACGATGACGCGGCGGATCGTCTTGCCGGCGATGTGAGCCTGCACCTTCAGCGTCGCCCAGGGCGGCGCGCTCCAGCGCCGGCGCATCGGCGTCGGCCGCCACCGTGACGTGGCTGCGCACCCGGCCCATCACCTGCACCGGGATCACGACCTGCGCGTCCCGCGAGCACGTGGCTCGTCCCACTCGGGCCAGCGCTCGTGGGCCAGGCTCGCCGCATGTCCCAGCCTCCACCACAGCTCCTCGGCGATGTGGGGGCCAGCGGCGCCAGCATCAGAACGAAGGCTTCGGCGCTCGTGCTCGGGATCTCGGGCCACCGCATCATCTCGCTGTTCAGGTCGATGAGGGCCGCGATGGCCGTGTTGAACTCTGAGCTGCTCCATGCTGCTCGGTCACGGCCTTGATGGTCTTGTGCACCAGCCGGAGCTGTTCGGACGACGGTGCGACATCGCCGATCCGCACCGGCGCCTCTGCGACCGCGCGCCGCCGCCCTCCGCCTCGTCGGCGTCCCGTCCCTCCCCGGCGAGGTTCTTCCACACCCTGTGGAGGAAGCGGTGCATGCCGATGATGTCGCGCGGCTCCCACGGCTTGGAGGCGTCGAGCGGGCCCATGTACATCTCGTAGAGGCGCATGGTGTCGCATCCGTACTGCTCGGACACCTCGTCGGGGCCCACCGCGTTCTTGAGGCTCTTGCCCATCTTGCCGAGCGACGCGCGTCACCGGCTTGCCGTCGTGGACGTATCCTCCGTCGCGCTCCTCCACCTCCGCGCGCCTCGACGTACATGCCGCGCTCGTCCTGATAGGCGTGCGCCTGGATATAGCCCTGGTTGAACAGGCGCCCGAACGGCTCCGGCGTGCTCACGTGCCCCAGGTCGTAGAGCACCTTGTGCCAGAACCGCGCGTACAGCAGGTGCAGCACCGCGTGCTCGGCCCCGCCCACGTACAGGTCCACGCCGGGCGCGGGGTCGACCACGGACCGCGAATGACCGCCGCCGAGCCTCGGGCAGCATCCAGTACCGCTCGATCTCGCGGTCCACGAACCGTTCGCCGTTGTCGGGATCGAGGAAGCGCAAGTAGTACCAGCACGAGCCCGCCCACTGGGGCATCGTGTTCAGCTCCCGCTGGTAGCGGACGCCGTCGATCAGTCCACGGAGCGCCATGACTCGGGCGCGCGGCCCAGCGGCGGCCGCGGCGAGGCGTCGGGATCGTCGCTGGCGGCAGGGCGGAAGTCCGGCAGCTCCGGCAGCTCCACCGGCAGATCCGCCTCGTCCACCGGGCGGATCTCGCCATCGGGCCCGTGCAGGATCGGGAACGGCTCGCCCCAGTAGCGCTGCCGGCTGAAGAGCCAGTCACGGAGCTTGTACTGCACGTGTCGCCGGCCAAGCCCTTTGGCTTCCAGCCAGAGGGTGATCCGATCCTTGGCCTCGGGCGTGGCGAGGCCGTCGAGCGAGACCTCGGCGCCGGAGCTGTTGACGGCGACGCCCTCACCCTCGAACGCCTCCCCGAAGACCACCGGCGCCTCACGGTAGCGGCGGCGTGGCTCGTCGCCGTCGCGCGGCGCTCGTCTGGCCAGCCAGCCATCGTCCGGCATCACCACGGCGCGGAGCGGCAGACCGAGCGCCACGGCGAAGTCGAAGTCGCGCTGATCATGGGCGGGCACCGCCATGATGGCGCCGGTGCCATAGCCCATCAGCACGTAGTCGGCGATCCAGACGGGTATCCGCTCGCCGTTGACGGGATTGACGGCGTGGGCGCCGGTGAACACGCCGGTCTTGGCCTGGGACACGCGTGCCGTGTCCGCGCCGCCGCTCCGGGCCTCGGCCTGGTACCGCCTGTACGGCCGCGCGATGCTCGGCCGTGGCGATCTGCTCGACGAGCGGGTGCTCGGGAGACAGCACCATGTAGGTGGCACCGAACAGCGTGTCGGGCCGGGTGGTGAACACGCTGATCGACTCGTCGCGGCCGTCGATCGGGAAGTCGACCACGGCGCCCTCCGACCGGCCGATCCAGTTGCGCTGCATCACCTTGATGGACTCCGGCCAGTCGACGAGCGTCGAGCTCGTCGGCCAATCGCTCGGCGTAGGCCGTGATGCGCAGCATCCACTGCCGGAGCGGGCGCCGATAGACCGGGTGATTGCCGCGGTCACTGCGCCCATCGCTCGTCACTTCCTCGTTGGCCAGCACCGTCCCCAGTGCCGGGCACCAGTTCACCGAGCGCCTCGTCCAGGTAGGCCAGCCGGTGCTCGGCCAGCACCTCTTGCTGCTCGATCGGGCTCAGCTCGTACCAGCGGCGCGTCCCGCGGGCGCTCCACCCAGCACGTTCATCGCCCCCGATCCCGCCACGGAGACCAGCTCGTTGCGCACGCCCGACCATCAGCTCGCCAGACTCGCAGCCGCCGGATCAGCGCCTCGATCGGCCGGGCCTTCTGCTCGACCGGGTCGAAGTAGCTCTCGTAGAGCTGCAGGAAGATCCACTGCGTCCATCGGTAGTAGCCGGCGTCCGTGGTGGCCAGGCACCGGCGCCAGTCATAGGAGAGGCCCAGGCGCTTGAGCTGGCGCACCATGTTGGCGATGTTCTGCTCGGTGGTGATGCGCGGGTGGACGCCATGCTCCACCGCGAACTGCTCGGCGGGCAGCCCGAAGGCGTCGAAGCCCATCGGGTGCAGCACGTTGAAGCCCCGCATGCGCTTGTAGCGCGCCACGATGTCCGTGGCCGATATAGCCCAGCGGGTGGCCCACGTGCAGCCCCACCCCGACGGATACGGGAACATGTCCAGCACGTAGTACTTGGGCTGCGTCGGGATCGAAGCGGGGATCGCCGGGATTCCGCGCGCGGAACGTCTCGTGGGCTTCCCAGTGCGCCTGCCAGCGCGCCTCGATGGCGCGGAAGTCGTGCGTCGTCACTCGGTGTGCGCCGTCCCTTATGTCTCGGCGACCACGTAGTTTCTGAGGATGCCGATGCCGCTGATCTCGACCTCGATGACGTCGCCCGGAACCATGTCGCCGTCGGCGCCCTCGGTGCCCATCCAGAGCACGTCGCCGGGGTGGAGGGTCGCGGTCTTGCTCATCTCGTGAATCCAGGTCGCCGTATCCCAGATCTGGTCGGCCGAGGAGAAGTCCTCCCAGACCGTGCCGTTGTGACGGACGATGATGCGGAACTTGCCGGGGTCGAGTCCGGTGACGATCCACGGCCCGAACGGTTTGAACGTGTCGCAGTTCTTGGCGCGAAACAGCGTCCGATCGGTCCGCTGCCACTCCCGCTGACTGACGTCGTTCCCGATGCTGTAGCCGAGGACGCAATCCAGCGCTTCGTCCCTGGAGACGTTCCGCGCCTTCTTGCCGATCACGACCGCGAGCTGGCCCTCGGGCTGGACCGCCCCGGAACACTCCTTCGGCACGACGATGTTCTCCTCGGTCCCGATGAGCGCGTTCACCGAGCGCAGCTTCGGCTCGGGCCGGGCCGGGTAGTGGGGCGGCTCCCCTCGCCGCTTCGCCATGCCTTCCAGATGGCCGCGGTAGTTGGGGCCCGCGGCGTAGAGGACGCGGGGGATCACAGGGGGCAGGAGCTTCACCTGGGCGAGTGGATGGCGGGTCCCGGTCACGGTGTATTCCGCGAACGGACTCCCTGCGACCTCGATGACCGTCTCGTCCTCGACGAGGCCGTAGCTCGCGGATTGCCCTGCCTGGAAGCGACACCATTTCATGGTCGGCACGTGTCCACCGAGCCCGATACTGCGGCGGCGATGGCGACCCTGTCAACCGGCGCGCCGCTCGCGGTCGAAGCCGCTGCGGCCTGGCGTGTGTTAGCGTTGGCACCTGAAGACGCAAAGGCTTCGTGCGGCGAACCCAAGACAGGGAGAGCGACCGAATGTGTGCTGCCAACCGTGAGATGCATCTCGGCGTCTTCGTCCTCGGCACCGGCAACCATTCCTCCGGCTGGAGGTACGACGGGGCCGCGGCCAGCAACAATGAGCTGGCCGTCATCCAGGAGATTGCCCGCATCGCCGAGCGTGGCCGGTTCGACCTGCTGTTCATCTCCGACGGGCTCGTCATGGACCCGGGAGATCACCCGTCCTTTCTCTGCCGCTTCGAGCCCACCACGCTGATCTCGGTGCTGAGCGCCACGACGCGACACATCGGTCTCGGCGCGACCGTCTCGACCAGCTTCGGCGAGCCCTATCACGTCGCCCGCACCTTCGCGTCGATCGACCACCTCAGCAACGGCCGCGCCGCCTGGAACGTGGTGACCAGCTCCGCCGCCAAGGCGGCGCTGAATTTCAGCCGCGAACGGCACATGGAGCACGACCTGCGCTACGAGGTCGCGAACGAATTCGTCGACGTCGTGAAGGGGCTGTGGGACTGCTGGGATGATGGCGCCATCCTGGCGGACAAGACGACCGGCGCGTTACCTCGACCCCACGCGCGTCCGCCCGCTGAACCACAAGGGCCGGTTCTTCCAGGTCAAGGGACCGATGAACATCGGCCGCTGTCCTCAGGGCCATCCGGTCATCATCCAGGCCGGCGGCTCGCCGTCCGGGCTCGAGCTGGCCGCGCGCACCGCCGACGTCGTGTTCTCGGTGGTGCAGGAGCTTGGGAGCGCCAAGACGGCCTATCGCCGATCTGAAAGGGCGCCTGGCCAAGTATGGGCGGACGCCCGACCAGCTCACCGTCCTGCCGGGGGTCATGCCGATCATCGGCCGCACGGATGCGGAGGCCAAGGACAAGCTGTCGTTGCTGCAGAGCTGGCTGACCCCGACCAACGCATTGACCCTGGTAACGAGCCGGATCGGGTATGACGTCTCCGGCTTTCCGCTCGACGGGCCGGTGCCCGATCCGCCTCCGGGCGAGGGCAGCCAGGCCTTCGCGCAGCGTGCTGTTCGAGACCGCACGGCGCGAGAACATGACGTTGCGCGACCTCTACAACCTGACCGCGGCGGCCCGCGGCCACTGGGTCCTGTGCGGCACCCCGAAGCGCATCGCCGACACGCTCGAAGAGTGGTTCGTCGAGGAGGCGGCCGACGGCTTCAACATTCTGCCGCCCTATTTCCCGGGGCGCTCGCCGATTTCGTCGATCTCGTCGTGCCCGGAGCTCCAGGCTCGCGGCTTGTTCCGGCGCGAGTACCAGGGAACGACGCTACGCGATCACTTTGGGCTCCGCGCGCGCCTGCCCCTGGGACGGGCCTCCTCTACACCGGCTCGCGCCCGCGCGACTGACGAAGGAGGGGACCTCCATGGATGTGCATGTCATCCGGCATCCACTCGCCGACGATGTCCTCGCTGCCCTGCGAGACCGGCACACGCCCAGCGATGCGTTTCGTCAGCTCGCCCGCCGGGTCAGCCTGTTGGTCGCGGCGGAGGCGACGCGCGACCTGCCGCTGGCCGAGGCCACGGTCGAGACGCCCCTCGAGGAGACGACGGTGCGCCGGCTCGCCGCCCGAGTCGTCGCCGTGCCGGTGCTGCGCGCCGGGCTGGGCATGCTCGGAGGGTTTCTCGAGCTCGTGCCCCAGGCCCAGGTGGGCTACTTCGGGCTCGAGCGCGACGAGGCAACCGCGGTCGCGCGCCGCTACTACGAGAAGGTGCCCAAGGATCTGGGCGGCGCCGTGGTCTTCCTCCTCGATCCCATGCTCGCCACCGGGGCTCGGCGGCCATGGCCATCGAGGGGCTTGCCGGTCTGGGAGCCCGCGGCGTGCGGCTCCTCTCGATCGTGGCCGCGCCCGAAGGCCTCGAGCTGCTGCGCGAGGCCGCCCCGGATGCCCGCGTCTACACCGCGGCCATCGACCGCGGCCTCGACGGGCGCAAGTTCATCGTGCCCGGGCTGGGTGACTTCGGCGACCGCCTCTTCGGGACGTAGAGCGATGAGAAGGGCCCATCTGCGGAGGTACGGCGCCTCGACAGCCGGCTCATGTTGGGCGAGCCGAAGCCGGAGGCGAGGTGAGCGAATCCGAGATCCTGGCGAGCGCGAGCGAGCCACAGAAAGTACGCCTCGCCGGCTGCCTTCGGGCGCCGCCTCGCAGCTGGACCCTTCTCATCGCTCTAGCCGGCGTTTTCCGACACGCTCCTAGCGGACGCCGGGCCACCCCGGGGCCGCGCGCGCTGCTCGCCCTCACGGCCGGGTGATCACGTCGACCAGCGCGGGTCGCCCCTCGTCCTTGACCACGCGGAGCGCCCGTCGAAGGGCCGCGTCGACGGCGTCGGCGCGTATCGAGCGGCCCCTCGGCGTGGACGCCGAAGCCCTGCGCGATGCGCGCGAAGTCCGGCGCCGGATCGTCGATGCGGATGCCGACCACCTTGTTCTCGACCGGCCGGCCGCGCGCCTTGGCCATCGTCTCCTGGTGCTCTTCGTCGTTCCCGTACGTCCGGTTATTGAACATGACGGTCAGCAGCGGCAGCCGGTGGTGCGCGGCGGTGTAGAGGCCGCCCACGACGTAGAGCAGGTCGCCATCGGCCTGGAGGTTCACGCAGAGCTTGCCCGAGTCGCGATGGGCGAGCGTCACGCCGAGCGCGGCGGGAAGCCCGTAGCCGAGGCCCGCGCCCCCACTGCCGCCCGTGACCCGCTCGGGCTGCCAGTCCCAGAGCCGGCGCGCCCAGCCCTTGGCGGAGCCATTGGCGAGCACCCAGTCCTCGTCCTTGATGACCTGCCACACGAGCGCGGCGAGCACCGCGGGCGAGAGCGGCGCCGACGAGCGCTCGAGCGTCACCGCGGCCTGCCACTCGGCGTGGAGCGCGGCATGACGGGCGGCGATGCGCTCCGCCCGCGCGCGGCGATCGCGCCGACGCGCGATCGTGCCCGTGCTGAGCCGATCCTCGACGGCCGCGAGCAGCGCCGGCAGCGCGAGCGCGGCGTCGGCCGCGATCGGCAGGTCCACGGGGACCAGCGACTGGAACGTCTGCGCCCAGCTCCGGGCGGCGTAATCCTCGAGGGAGATCGCGATCACGCCGGGCGCTCTCGTTGAGCAGGCGCACCTCGCGCGTGCTGCGATCGACGTTGCCGAGCGCGCCCAGGAAGTTCGAGACGTCGAGGGCGAGGACGAGGTCGGCCTCGCGCACGACCTCGTCTCGCGCGCCGCTCATGTCGAGCGGATGACGGCTCGGGACGCTCGGTCGCCCCTGGTACTCGACGGACAGGTCCACGAGCGGCGCCGCGAGGAGCTCGGCGAGACGGCAGAGCGGCGCCGCCACTCCGGGACGGCGCCCGAGGGACTCCACCACGATCACCGGATAGCGGGCGTCCACGAGCCGGCGGGCCGCGTCGTCGATGGCGCGCGGGTCGGCGTGCGGCGGCGTCGCCGGCTCGAAGCGCGCGACGTCGGGCATCGGCACCGGACGCGCGAGCGCCTCCTCCTGCAGGCCCGCGTCGAGACACGAGGTAGACGGGGCCCTGCGGCTCCGTGCGGGCGAGACGCCAGGCGCGCAGGAACGCCTCGGGAATGGCGGCGACGCTCGCCGGCTGGTCGTCCAGCTTGACGTAGTCCCGGACCTGGGTGCCCTGCACGAGCGCGGTGTGGATCCAGTCGATCCAGGGCCGGCGCCGCGCCGTGTCCATCGGGCCGGTGGCGCCGAGCACCAGGACGGGGACGCGGTCGCAGAAGGCGTTGAAGATGGCCATGCTCGCGTGCTGGAGGCCCGACGATGTCGTGGACGACGGCCGCCATCGGCCGCCCCTTGGCCTTGGCATAGCCGTGCGCGAGGGCGACGGCGATCTCCTCGTGCGTGGTGAGCACCAGCTCGGGTCCACCGGCGCCCGCGTAGTTCACGAGCGAGTCGTGAAGGCCGCGGAACGTCGCGCCCGGGTTGATCGCGACGTGCTCGACGCCGACGGCGCGCAGGAGATCGACGACGAGATCGGACCCGTAGCCCATCGGCTGGTTCGTCGACGGGGTCGTCACGGACTCTTCCCGAGTCCGAGAGCCTGACGGCCGAACTGCTCGGCCGGAGGATCCCAGGTGAGCGCCGCGTGGTGTGACGCGCCATGCACGTCGCGATGGAAGCGCTGGATCGGGTCCGACTCCAACACGGCGCGCGCGCCACTGGCCTCGAACAGCCGGTTCACCGCTTGAACGCAGAGCCGGGCGACGAAGGCCTTGTCTCGGCGGTAGCGGGCGCGATCCATCTCCGTGAACGCTCGGCCCCGCGCCGCCCTTGTCGAGCATCTCGCGAATGTCGTGGCGATGGAGCGCGCGGGCCGCGTCCACCTCGGCCGATGCCTCGGCCAGCCGAAGCTGAAGCGGGACGGAGTCGGCCGTCCGGCCGGGACCAGAGGTCCCCTGCAAGCGGGCGATGAACTCGTCGATGGCGCCCTGGGCCATGCCGACCAGCGGGAGCCGCGAGATCCCATCCCGTCAGGCATCTAAGCGGCACGCGATAGCTGAGACGCTCGTGGAGCGTCCACCCGATCCACTCGCCGTCGCCGGCGCGGTTCGGATCCATGCTGCGGTGGGCGGGCACGAAGGCATCGCTTGACGACGATGTCCTTGCTGCCCGTTCCGCGCATCCCCGCGGCGAACCACGTGTCGACGATCTCGTAGCTCACGCGCGGAGCAGCAGCCAGCGCATTTCTGCCGGGGCCGGGGCCGGCGGTGGCCACCATGGCCCAGCTCGCCGCGTCGCAGCCGCTGGAAAAGCCCCAACGGCCTGAGACCGGAAACCGCCATCCACGGGCTCGGCCTTCCCGCCGGCCGGGTTGAGGCCGCTCGAGAAGAGCGTATCCGGCCCGCCGGCGAAGAATTCCTCCTGGGCTTGCTCGGGGAAGTGCGCCGAGCCACCAGTTGTGAGCCGTCCACAGGCGCATAGCACCACCCGGTCGACCCGCACCCTCGGCCCAGCTCCCAGGCCACGTCGAACGCCGCGTCCATCTCGACGCCGTGACCGCCGTATCGACGAGGGTTGCCGATTCGGATGAGGCCGGAGGACACGAGGTCCTGGACCGTTTCGGGGGAATCTGCCGGAGGTGTTCGGTCCGCGCCGCGCGCTCCCTCAGCACCGGAATCAGCTCGGTCGCCCGGCAGAGCAGCTCGTCCCTGAGGCGCTGCCCGCTGTTGCGTCGACGGTGTCGACATCAGCACAAGATCCGGTCAGGCGCGGCGGATCAGATCACCGGCAGCGAGCCCGATCAGCCCGCGCCCGCGGCCGGTTGCGTTGCACCGCCGCGGGATTGGTCGAGTCGGCGCCCATGTAGATGCCCTTCTCCCACGAGCGCTTCAGCGGATCGCGGACGTCGAGCCGCATGCGGCCGATCCCGCGGATCTCGAAGTCGACGACCTCGGAATCTTGAAGGGGGCCCAGCCCCTCGTGGTTCGTGCCGCACGCGATGATGTCGCCCGAGTTGAGCGTCATGATCGCCGTGGCGAACTCGACGAGCTCCGGCACCGTGTGCTCCATGTCGTCCGTGTTGTAGTTGTGGCGGAGCTGGCCATCGACCCAGAACTGCACGTGGACGTCATTGGGCTCCGGGATCTCGTCGGCCGTGGCGATGCACGGGCCGATGGGCGCGAAGCGTGTCGAAGGACTTGCCGAGCCAGCTCCCGGCCTTCCACGTCCGCCGCCCTCGCCGCGCGCCGACACGTCGATCATGCCCGGTGTAGCCGAAGACGACGCTCCGCCAGTCCTCGCGCCGGATCATCTTGGCCGGCCCCTTGATGACGAGGGCCAGCTCGGCCTCGTGCATGAAGATCCACGGCTCGGTGTGCTCCGGCAAGCACGATCGTGTCCCCCGGTCCCGACCACCGCATCCGGATTCTTGAGGAACATGTTCAGCGGCCGGGCGTCGAGGGCGCCGTGCTCCCAGTAGTTGGCGATGCACGCCAGGATCTTCCCGGTCGAGGCAGCGGCGGCGCGGAGCCGGACGTCGGACAGCGGCCGCGGATCGCGCTCGTTCGCGAGGCGCTCGAGGCGCCGGGCGCAGGCCGCTCGAACCCGTCGATGATGCCCTGCATCGTCGCCTGCGGCGTGTGACCGCGCGGCACGGCGTCGGCGATCGTCGACGACCCCCCGCTCGGTGAGCACGCCGGGCAGGACCTCGCCCGTCGTCGCCTGGAAGAGTACGAGCTTCACGGCTTCCTCACGACTCGGGACTATGCCGCAATCGCCCCGGCTGCGCAACGACTCTGGTGGTGAGGCCACGGACTTCTACGCTGTGCTATGTGCTCACGAGTCATGCGTGCTCCAAGTTCAATCCCTTCCTGTCATCCACCACTCCAGTGTTCCAGATCCTCCGACATTCCTCTTACCTCCTGCCCGTCTTTCTCCGCCCACCTGCTCGGCTAATAAGCCGGGCGTGCACGCGCCCGCGCTCGGTCTCCAGCAGGGTCTTAGCGTCGACACGCCCAAACAAGTCCAGCAGCGGAGCGACCAGGGCGGTCCAGCCCGTCTGGTGGCTCGCCCCGAGCCCCGCGCCGTTGTCCCCGTGGAAGTACTCGTAGAACAGAATCAGATCGCGCCAGTGCGGATCGTCCTGGAACTTGGCCGTCCCGCCGTAGACCGGCCGCCGCCCATTGGCGTCGCGCAGAAACGTGCCGGTCAGCCGGCGGACAAGCTCCTGCGCCACCTCGAACAGCGTCATGTAGCGGCCGGAACCGGTCGGGCATTCGACCTTGAACTCATCGCCGTAGAAGCTGTACAGGTTCAGCAGCGCCCGGACGATCAGCGCATTGACCGGCATCCACACCGGCCCGCGCCAGTTGGAGTTGCCGCCGAACATGCCGGTATTCGATTCGGCCGGCAGGTACTGCACCTTGTATTCCTGACCACCGACGTGAAACACAAACGGATGCTCCAGGTGATAGCGCGACAGCGAGCGGATGCCGTGCGGCCCGAGAAACTCGTTCTCGTCGAGCATGTAGGCGAGCACGCGCTCGAGCTTCTGCTTGTTGAGGATCGATAGCAGCCGCCGGTCCTTGTAGCCGATGAAACCCGCGTCGGTCGGGGCCACCTGGGAAATCAACTCGGGATGGCGTTTGCGGAACAGGGCGATCATCTCCATCAGCCTCGGATAGCGCGTGGCGACATCCGCCTCGAACACCGTCGACGCGCACAGCGGCAGCAGCCCCACCAGCGACCTCACCTTCAAGCGCATCGCCTGGCCGTCGGGCAGCCGCAGCAGATCGTAGAAGAAGCCGTCCTGCTCATCCCACATCTCGTCGTGATGCTCGCCGAGGCGGTCCATCGCATAGGCGATCCACATGAAATGCTGGACGAACTTGAAGGCGATCTCTTCGTACATCGGGTCGTATTCGGCACAGGATCAGGGCCATCTCCAGCATGTTCTGGCAGTAGAACGCCATCCAGGCGGTGCCGTCCGCCTGCTCCAGCGAGCCGCCCGTGGGCAGCTGCGCGCTGCGGTCGAAGACGCCGATGTTGTCGAGGCCCAGAAAGCCGCCGGCGAAGACGTTGCGCCCGGAGGGATCCTTGCGGTTGACCCACCAGTTGAAGTTCAGCATCAAGCCCTGAAACGAGCGTTCCAGGAACCTGCAGGTCCGCCCGGCCGAGCTGCTGCTCGTATCTTGTACAGCCAGAGCGTGGCCCAGGCGTGCACCGGCGGATTGACGTCGCTGAAGTTCCACTCGTAGGCGGGGATCTGCCCGCTCGGGTGGAAGTACAGGCTGCGCAGCATCAGCAGCAGCTGCTCCTTGGCGAAATCGAAATCCACCAGCGACAGGGCGATCGTGTGGAAGGCCAGGTCCCAGGCCGCATACCACGGGTACTCCCACTTGTCCGGCATGGAGATCACGTCGGCGTTGAGCATGTGGAACCATTCCGTGTTGCGCACGTCGTGGCGGACGGATTCGAGCAGCGGATGACTCTTGTGCTCGCGCAGCCAGCGCTCCAGGTCGAAGTAGTAGTACTGCTTGCTCCACAGCATGCCCGCCAGCGCCTGGCGGTGCACCCGGCGCTGATCTTCGTTCAGCGAGTTGGGCGCAATCCGCTCGTAGAATTCGTCGGCGTCGGCGATGCGGCTTGTTGAATATCTCGCTCGAAACCGCCAAAGGCATCGTTGAGCTCTGGCGGCCGCCAGACGCAGCCGGACGGTCTTGCTGCCGCCGCCGGGCACGTCGAGGACATAGTGGGCCGCCGCCTTGGTCCCCGTCTTGGCGGGATTCACCGCCTCGCCTGTGCCCGAGATGATGTACTGGTGGAACGCGTCCTTGACGTAGGGAGACGCGTTGGGCTGGCCCCACAGACGCTGCGCATTGCTCTCGTTCTCGGTGAAGAGCAGCTCCGGGGCGCCGTCGCAATGCAGCCAGTACTCGCCCAGCTCAGGGTGCGTAGCCTGAATGGCGCCAGGTCCCACTTCGCGCAGCGACGGCTTGCGATCGTCCTCGCCCCACGACCAGGTGTTGCGGAACCACAGTGTCGGCAAGACGCGCAGCCGGGCCGCTTCCGGCCCGCGATTGTGCACGGTGATGCGGATGAGCATGTCTTCCGGGCCCTCCTTGGCGTACTCGACGAACACGTCGAAGTACCGGTCGTCGTCGAAGATGCCGGTGTCGAGCAGCTCGTACTCGAACTCTTCCCGCGAGCGCCTCCGGTTGGTCTCGATCAGGTCCCGGTAGGGATACTCGCGCTGCGGGTACTTGTAGAGGTACTTCATGTACGAGTGGGTCGGCGTGCTGTCGAGGTAGAAGTAGTACTCCTTGACATCCTCGCCGTGGTTCGCCTCGCTGTTGGTGAGCCCGAACAGGCGCTCCTTCAGGATCGGGTCGCGCTCGTTCCACAGCGCCAGCGCGAAGCACAGCCGTTGCTTGTCATCGCAGAGTCCGCCGAGCCCGTCCTCGCCCCACCGGTAGGCCCGTGAGCGCGCCTGGTCGTGGGTGAAGTAGTCCCAGGCGTCGCCGTCATCGCTGTAGTCCTCGCGGACCGTGCCCCACTGCCGCTCGCTGAGGTAGGGTCCCCATTTCTTCCACGGGATTCCCGCCTCGCGCGCGTCGTTCAAGCGCTTTTGCTCAGCGACATCGACAATCCTCGTAGCCATGGCTCGCCGCCTCCTCTCGTCTTTAATTGGAATCTTCGGTCTTATCTGAGCGAGATGCCTTTCCCTGTCTGCCGAGCGTGAATCCGGCGGTTCTTCACATCGCGGGCACCTGTCGAGGGCGTCGGCGTCGATTCGGTCACCGCATCAGGTCCGGGACGCAGCACTACGCTTTGCCGCCGACGCCAACACGTAAGGTGCCACACGACGCCGCCCGTGGTCACGAGACCAAGCTAGAGCTGAGTGTCGACGGGCAACAGGCGGATGAAGCCGGCGGAGAAGCGCTGCAGGAACGTCGTCATGGGATCCGTGTCGTAGCGCAGCGGCGTGCCCTCGTCCTCGGCGATCCAGTAGAGGTTCCCCTCCTTGTCGAGCTGCAGCCGGAAGCTGACGTCCGGATCGACCCCTTCATTCATGAATTCGATCACCTGCGCGGCGAGCTCCGGACTTGCCACGTACAGGCCGGCCTCGGTGTTGATGGCGCTCGACCGCGCGTCGAGGTTGAAGCTGCCGATGAACACGTCCTTGCGGTCGAAGACGATGGCCTTGGTATGCAGGCCCGCCCTGGAGCCACCGCCGAAGAGCCGCTTGCGCACCGGGCCCGGCTCCGGGCGCAGCTCGTACAGCTCGATGCCGTTCCGGACCATCGCTTCGCGCCTCTTCGAGTATCCGGCGAAAGCGGCGATGACGTCATTGGAGGCGAGGGAGTTCGTGAGGACGCGGATCCGGACGCCGCGGTCGACCAGCTCCTTCAGCTTGGCGACGCCGCCGTCGAGTGGGATGAAATACGCGGATTCGATCAGCAGCTCGGTCTGCACCCGGTCGAACCGCCCGAATAGCAATGTATGCATCACGCGGTCGGCTCGGGTCGCTGATCGAGGCGGGATCGTCGTACACGACGTGCGCGGGCGCCCAGACGAAGCCGCGAACGAGGGTCGAGAGCTCCGACTTGAGGGCGGCAAACATCCTGGTCCAGCGGATGCGGATAGTCGCCCTTTGCGATCACCTCACGCATGCGTTGCACGTGGGCGCGCAGGTCGTCCTCGCCGTACCGCCGGTCGACCAGCGCCGCGATCGGCACCGACCATGCGCCGTTCCAGAATCGGTCGAAGACGTTCGACGAGGTCCCGGACCACGGGACCCGCCGCGGCGATGTCGAGGTCGCGGAAGTTGGCTCGGGGTCCACCTCGAAGTAGGGATCGCTCATGTTGCGCCCGCCGACGATCGCCAGCGCGTTGTCCATCACGATGAGCTTGTTGTGCATGCGATGGTTGACGCGATCGAAGTCGACCAGGAACCCGAAAAGGTGCGACCCGCGGTGGCGGAAGGGATTGAACAGGCGGATCTCGACGTTGGGGTGCGCGTCGAGCGCGGCGACGCCCGCGTCGCGATCCTTGAGATTGACGTCGTCGATCAGGATCCGCACCCGAACGCCCCGGTCGGCCGCGCGCAGGAGGTGGTCGGCCAGGATGACCCCGGTGGCGTCGGGTGCCCAGAGGAAGTACTGGACATCGAGGGTCTGCTCGGCGAGATCGGCCAGGACCACGCGGGCCGTGAACGCCGGGCGCCCGCGCCGGATGATCGCGACGCCCGATTCGCCGGGGTGTTGCGCGGCAAGGCCGGCGAGCTCCTTGCCGATGCTGGTGGATTCGTGGAACTGGAAAGCCGTCGACTCGGTTCGTGGATAGTCTTTCGGCACTGTTGCGCAGCTGGCGATCAGCAGGACGGCAGCGGCCAGCAGGGCGCGGCACCGGCGAACTTCGGCGCTCACGCGATCGATTCGCGGGTGTCGCGGTTCCCGCGTGGCGGCAGTCTCGGGCGCGGGACGTGACGGCGGCCGATTCCCGACGTCGATCATGGGGTGTCCTCCGGCGCGCGCTCGAGCGCGCAGGGGCGCTGCTCGCTTGAAGAAGATCCAGGGCTGCAGCATGGGCTCGACCCGCTTCAAGCTGGACATGCCGCGATACGTCGAGCTCTACCTCCAGGGCCGGCCGCGTCTCGACGAGGATGATCGCGTCATCGCTGCCACCCAGCTCCTTCCAGCCTGATCCCGAGCTAGAGATGGACGGGACGTGATCGCAGATAGTCAGGCGTCGGTCAGCCGAAGTCTCGCGAGCGCGCCCGTTGGGACTGAACGCTGCAGCCGTGCTCGACTCCGGCAAACCGGCCCTGGTCACCTCAACTTTGGCGCGTTCATCGCGGCTACCCAGCCGGCTGGTCGCCGTTCACGCCTCGCTCAGTCGTATCCCTCGACCTTGAGCACGGCCGTCGGCGCATCACCAACGATCTTGTACTCGACCGTCACCGACTTGAGCCGTGCCTTGCGTCCCGGAGCATCCTTCGGAGTCGTCTTTCCTCCAGCCTTCAAGACTCCGAGATCCGTGCATCGTGGCGTCCGGGCGATTGTCCCAGCCGAGGACGACCTTCTTGATCTCCACGTCAGCACCCTCGACGCCGATCTTCATCTGCTTGACGTCCTTCGCCCACCGACTGCCTTCGCTCTTTGATCGTCACGCCTTGATCGACAGATTTGATCGTCTGCTCACCGAGCACGAACCACTCGTCCGCAGCCCTGGCGCTGCCGACAGCGCCCATCAGGACGACGGACGCGACACCGAGAGAGGCCACCAGGTACCGTCGCTTCATCGTTGTTCCTGCCTTTCTCATCTCCGTCGGCCGAAGATGGGTTCCCGCTTACCGCGCTGCTCCGATTCAGGCAGCAATGAGGGGCACTATGACCCTGGTTTTCATTTACCTCCTTCCTTGCAGTCCCAGTTCAGAGCCAAGCGACTGACGGGTGAGACTCTCTCTACTTCGCCTTCGTGTTCAGGTCGACCCGAAAGCCTTACCACCCGTCACTCGGGCAGAGCGTAGTCAACACAAACGCTCTCCACGCCCTTCACCCCCACGCCTACGCCCCCGTCCCCAGCCCGGCACGCCCCCAGCCTAGCACGCCGTCCCCCCACGCTGGAGCCGCAGGCACAGCCTACTCGACCGAGACCGTGAGGTCGGTGTTCCAGATGATGTCAACCTTGTCGCCCACCTTGACCTGATCGAACACGGTCGGATCGACGACCCGCCGGCTGTATTTCCAGCCGTTCGGCCCCTCAAAAGAGATCGACGACGCGCCCTTGTCGATGGCGACAATGCTCGCCGTCATCCTCCGCACCATCACCTGCGTGCCGCTGGTCTGCGACTTGGCGTAGCCCGTGTCAGCGGCATCGACGGCCGCCTCGCCCGCCGGCTTCAGGCGCACCATCACGTTGTTGTTGTACGTCGCCTTCACCTTGTCCCCCACCTTGAGCTCGTTGAAGCGCGTGACGCTCTCGGGCACGTTGACGGCGACGAACTTGCCGTCAGCTGTCTTGATGTTCATGGCGCGCTTGCCCTGATCGATCGTCTCTATGGTGCCGGCAATGGTGATGGTCTGTGTCGGGAGCTCTCTGACCTGCGCCCAGCAGGGCAGGGCAAGCGCCAAGACCAATGCGAACGTGGTCAGCATCGTCGTTCCTCGCTTCATGTTCCTTCTCCTTTGGGTTGCCCGAATCTGGGCGGTCTCAGGTTGCATACTCCAGTCTGCTCCGGACGTGGTTTCAGGAGCGTCGTCTCTCTTTCAAGCTTGCCCCAGTGTGCCTTCCGGTTCCCCCAGCGCGACGTGACGCGGGGACCATGGGGCCCGTCTGAATCCACCGGTGCCCAGTCGTACCACGACGTCGATGACAGCGGCTATAGGACCTTGGTCGTACAAAGGCGGGCAGGGGCAGCGGCCGTCGGCCCGGTCCGCTTGGCGCACCGGTGACGGCGGCGGACGTGAAGTTCTTGCTGCTGGGCACCATCGTTGCCAAGTGCACGCTCTGTGGCCGCTTCGAACTGGGGCAGAAGCGCACTCGAAACGGCTCGGACGTGAGGCCGAGTGTCTCTCCAAGTCGGCGACCGGAAACGCGCGGGGCTTTCTCACCGGCCGGGCGCCTCGCTGTCGGAGGTGCCAGTAATTCTTGGTGTTGCCTGGGATACTCCGCCTGCCGGCCCGGAATCCGCACTGCCTGCCATCCTCATTGCCGCACGCAGGTCCCGTGTTCCCGCACCCCACTTGGTGATCACCGCCGCCGCCCTGGCGAACGAGATGTCGACGTGGTGCACGCGCTCTCGGGGAAGGATGTAGATCGCCCCGCTGCCGGGGTCGGGACCGAGGGCACGAAGACGGTGTAGGCGCCATCGTCGTGCTCTTCCACGATGAACGCCGGGACCAGGGCATCCTCGATCTCGACCAGCGCCACGGCAAAGGTATCGTCCTCCTGGCGGCCGGCGATGCGCGACGTCAGCCCGCGGATGAGCGCGTAACCAGGGATTCGGTCGAGAAGATTGCGCTCGATCGCGGTCTTGGCGCGCAGTCCCGGTCCGGTGCGCAGGACCAGCCCCGCCAGGAAGCAGGCGAAGATCACGATCAGCATCGCAATCACCTGGCGGAACTGGAGGGCGGCGGGAAGCTGGGCGGTGACAGGGGCGATCAGCGCGCCCACTCCTGCGAGGGTCTTCAGAAGCAGCAGGATGCTCAGATAGAGCGGCAGGATGATGAGCACGCCGCCAATCAGGGTCGTTTTCGTGAACTCGGCAAGGCCTCTCATGTGTGCTCCCGAGTACGCCGGGGTAGCTGACCATCGAATGTCCCCGGGCGAAAATCGGGCACGTCGGCGATTCCGAAGTGCCCGATCCGATTTGGTGGGCCCTCAGGGAGGGCTCTTCTTCCAGGGGTAGCCATCCCGGCCCTGGCGGAACCCGTAGTCGAACAGTGCCCTCATGTACTGCGTGTCGAACTCCTCCGGGTGCTCCGCGTCGAAGTCGTCGTCGATGAAAGCCAGGTTGAAGTCCAGCCCGTCGCGGTGCGTCGTGCCGTAGATGCGGTGGAGATCGCCGAATCCCTGAGTGTGAATGAGCGACCTGATCGCCGGGCTGACGATGCTGATGGTCTGCCGCTTGACGGGCGCCCCCGAAGCGCGCTTCGGGGAATTGCGGATGATATAGACGTGAACCTTGCGGTTCATCTCCTCCCTAGGGAGGCCGCCACGCCACGCAGGCTCGGCGGGTAGAGGAAGACCTGCGCGGAGGCCCCGCCATCCACGTGCATCTCTTCATAGATCTCGCCATCCACCTCGACGCGGATCATGGTCGGGGGAAACGCGCCGGGGATCGCGGCCGAGGTCAGGAGGATGGTGCGGAACAGGTGGAGCGCCCCGGGGCGCCGCTGGCCGCGATCTTCCCCATGTTCCAGACCACCGGCTGGCACGCGTCGAGGTTCGTCGTCCCCACCAGGAGGATGCGCCCCTTGGCATGCTCGTCCCCGATCTTCTCGAGCAGGCTCTCGTCCGCGTACCGCGAGATCTGTTCCCAGAGCGGCCGGTTGTCGGCCATCCCATCGTTGTTGATCGCCGCCAGTAGGCTTCGCTTCCTTGCGATGTCGGACGGACCCACCGACGTGAAGACGGTGCGCAGCACGTGGTCGTACTCGGGGCCGGCGAACGCGAAGGGCGCGATCAGAGCTCCCGTGCTGATCCCCGTGACCGCCTTGAACTGCGGGCGCTTCCCCGACTCGCTCCAGCCGCAGAGCAGCCCCGCGCCGAAGGCTCCGTTGTCGCCTCCCCGACACTCCGAGAAGCGCAGCCGCCGGGAGCCCTCTCTCCAACCCCGAGCTTTCCCGGTGCGTCGCCTCACGATCCCGTGCCTTCAGCACGTCGCGTAAGAATGGCTCGATGTCGACGGCCGTCCAGTACCTGGCCCCGGGAATCCGGGAACCTCGGCTCGGGTCGTGAGCTCCTTGGGCACCGCCCGAAGCCGCGAGGGCACCCGCAGACCGCGAGCCGTCAAGACCCCCACTGCGACGGCGCCGATGGCCGCGACGCCGAGTGCCATAGTTCTCCTGCCCATCGCTACTCCTTGTCCGAGACTGCCTCGATGAAAAGCATAGGAAACATTAGCTCGATCCGGCAGCGCTCAATGGGCGCGGTCCATGGGCCGCCACGTCTGCACCAGTCCACGACGTGTGGGCCGATGGTTACAATAAGCCGAACGCCTCGGATTTGCGTAGCAGAGCAACACGGTATGAGGCTACCAGAAGTCTGGAACTCATGCTGTGGCAGCGGCTCTTGGGGCGGCCGGCGTCCGAGTCGGCCGGCTTGTGAACTCGCCGCGACGGGATGGGGATGTGTCCTCGTCCGGGAGTTTTGGAGGAGAGATACAGATCCGGACCTCCAGGGAGATCCGGCGATGTCAATGCGCTCGGAATGCGCTATCCTCCCCACGGGCCCGCACGTCGACGTCGCCCTGGACATGCTGGCCGACTTCATCCGCGAGGAGGCGCACCGGTGAATCTGGGATTTACAGCCCAACCAGTCGGTGTCATGCTTGGCCCCGGACGGCGCTTTGACGCCGTGAACCGGTTCGAAACCGCCAAACGCCGTTGGACTCTGGCGACTGGGAGGCTGTCATGCGTCTCTTGAAAACGGTGGGCTTCTCGATCCTCACGCTTGCTCTCGTAGTCGCCACGTCGCTGGTGGCCGCGCCCACGAAAGGAGAAGCCGCGCCGCCCACGAAGGAAGAGATAGAGCAGGAGAAGAAGGAGATCCGCCAGAAGAGCACGGAAATCCTCGCACAGCTCTACACGGCGCAGCCGAACGCCAAGGCCAGCATCAACAAGGCAGCGGGCTACGCCGTCTTCAGCAACTTCGGCATGAAGATCTTCGTCGTGGGCAGCGGTAAGGGGAAGGGCGTCGCCGTGGACAACAAGACCAAGAAGGAAGTGTTCATGGACATGCTCGAGCTCCAGGGCCGGCCTCGGCCTGGGCGCCAAGAAATTCAACCTGGTCTGGGTCTTCGAGACTCCCCAAGCTCTCGCGACGTTCATGAATTCCGGCTGGGAGCTGGGTGGCCAGACGAGTGCGGCCGCCAAGGCCGGCGGCAAGGGCGGCTCCTTCCAGGGTGCCATAGCTGTCGCGCCAGGCGTCTGGATCTATCAGCTCACGGAGGCCGGCCTGGCGCTGGAGCTCACAGCGAAGGGCACGAAATACTACAAGGACGACGACTTGAACTGAGCGCTCCCGCGCGGTCAGAAGACCGAGAGGCCCCCGAGACCATGACGGCCTTGGGGCTTCACCTTTATGGAACACCGCGCGCTACCACTGGACGCAAGCGACGGACGGAGATGAACATGGCTTCTCCCACCAAGCTGGCGCTTACGGTTCTCGCGCTGAGCATGCTCGTGCTGTCCGGTTGTGCTGACCTGGGCATACACGATACGGCCAGCCTGCTCGCGCCCAGATTTCAACGGTCGGAGATCTTTGGCTTCGTGGCGGGCGCGGGAACGACCTTTGCCGCGTTACCTGACCTGATCGGTATGCTCAGGCGCCGGTCGAGCAAGGGCATGAACCCAAGGATGGCGGGCATCATGGGCGTCTTTCAGATCGGCTGGATCTATTACGGCCTGTTGATCGCGTCCCGGCCGGTTATCGTGTGGAATATGATCGCCGTCGTGATCAACTTTCTGAGTGTCGCTGCCTACTTTCGCTTCGCCCGGCTCGAACCGAAGTGACGACGAGGGAACTGTTCGGGCTGATACCTGCCACTCGGCCCGCAGGCGCCGAGGGACTCCTGCCGGCCCACGCCCAGGCCTTGTAGAAATGACTGTCCAGGATCTGGTATACCGGTGACGTGACGAGCTATCTCGAGGTGCTGGGCAGTGAACGCCAGCGGTTCGACGCCAGCTGGGTTGGTCCGCACCTATCGCGGCGGCTGGCAGGAGTGAGCCCTCGGTGCCTGCGTGCCGAGTGGCAGGCATCAGCCAGAACAGTTCCCTACATTGAAAGGAGAAGAGCGATGAAAGCGATCGTGGTTGCACTGATGATGGGCGTGATTGTTCCGGGCGCCGCGCTTGGCGCCGATCCAGCCCGGTCCCCGATGATCGCGCAGGCCAAGACCGACCAGGAGGCGGTCCCGAAGGTCAAGGAGGCGAGGCTGCTGACGGTGCGGGGAACGGTGGAAGCAATCGACAAGGAGAAGCAGACGGTCACCTTGAAGGGCCCGAAGCAGAGCCTGACCGTCCACGTCCGCGATCCCAAGAAGCTCGAGGCGATCCAGGTCGGCGACCCCGTTCTCGCCAAGTATTACGAGTCCTTGATGATCGAGGTGAAGAAGCCGGGCGAGGGACGCCGGGTGTGACCGTGGAGCAGGGTAGGGCGACGTCCAAGCCAGGCGAGACGCCTGCGGGTGTCGTCGCGCAACAGGTCACCGTGAACGCCACCATCGTGGGCATCGACAAGAAGGCGCAGACGGCGACGATCAAAGGGCCGGAAGGGAACGCCGTGACGGTCAAGGCGCGAGACCCGAAGAACCTGGACAAGGTGAAGGTGGGCGACAACGTCGAGATCACCTACACGCAGGCGCTCGCCATCAGCCTCGACAAGCCCGCCAAGAAGTGATCGGAAAGGCGGGCGCCGCAAGGCGCGCCGCGTCTCCCCTTGCACACGCCTTCTGTTGAGGAAACTGCTGGCGAGTAAGATTGAGGCGACGCCCTTTGCACGACCAGCAGCGCGGCTACCGCTTCCGAGGCGCGCTGCTGGTCGTCCGTCGCCTTGTGAAGTTGCTCCAGGGCCCTCTCGTGGTCGCGACGGTTGCGGAAGCCCCGGCCGAGAAGGGCCATGAGATCAGCGGGAGCACCGTTGAGGGTGGCGATCTAGTCGTTCAGCAGCCGGATGGCGTCGCCCGCGCAGCCCTGAACGCTTCGAGAACTCACCTCCTTCTCGTCACCCGGGGCCGCGCGAGCGCGCACGTGAGGGAGCCGGACGGCCGCGCGCGCCACGCGACTCGCCAGCTTTCCGTCAGTACCGCGCTCGGCGAGCTCGCGTTACTCGATCGCGCGCCGCGCTCCGCGAGCGGCGTCCCCGGCTAGCGCGGGAGCTGGAGGCCCCTGGGCTCGGGCGACTCGCGAGCAAGCGGCGCAAGTCGTCACTGTTGACGAGCAGGTAGGCAGTGGCGCCTCTGATGACCTTGAATCGCCGGCCACCCGTGGTGAGGATCGGTTCGGGGAGCTGGCTCACGAGCACGATCTGGCCGCTTTCGGTGGTCGTGGCCAGCGCGTACACCGAATCATTGCGGTCGGCCCGGAGCCGGAACAGAAGACCCTCGCCGCCCTCCGTGAACGCCACGCGCAGCCAATCGGAGCCAGCCTCCCGCACCAGTCCCGGCGTGCGGTCGGCGACGATCACGGCCTCGGGTGTGACGGTCGGCGACCCGCCGTCGATCCTATGGGCGAGCACCTCTCCTGAAATGTAGAACTGGAGCGTCTTGAGCTCGTCCGGCGTGATCGCATAACTCTGTCGGAATGCGTGATCAAAGAACGGAGGGTTGAACGTGGTAGTGGTGCACGCACCCAGGATGAACACGATCCCGAGCCATGTGGGTCCGCCGGCCCGAAAGAGGTGTGCCCCTGTTCGACACCGCTGACGGGCACCGGGAAATGCTACGCGCATGAGGACTCCTCCAAGGTAGGGATCAATGACACCCGCTGCGGCGCAGCGGGAGGCCGGCGGATCCGTCCCGTCGCGCCGCCAGGATCACACGCCTGGCAATAGCCGTCGGCCACGTCCGGCCGCCACCACATGCCGGCGCGCTCGCCACGCCGCTTGACCTCCTGCTACTGGATCTCCGGGAAGAAATAGTGGAAGAGATCGCGGGTCCGGCGCCACCGACGGCAACGAGAAACATCACTCCGAGCCGGTACTCGCACGCTCAGTTCGATCTCCGCCGTGCCCACGAGAGAGGTGCCCGCATCGCCACGGCTAGGTTAAAAGCGCGCCTGAAGTTTGTCAACATCCTGTACTCGTCCAGTACATTGGTGAACACATGTTAGGTGGGGCGGCTCGTGCATGTTCCCGCAGGAATTCCTGCGGGGTGCGATAGCCGAGGGCTTGGTGCGGGCGCACCGTGTTGTAGATACATCTCCTCCACCGAGCCCAGCCACCGCGCCCTCGCGCGCGAGGGCGAGCGCGATCGCCCGACCGATAGCCTGGGCGGCGACGGGTGCGGCGCTAGTCCGCCGCGTCAAGCACGGGGGTGCCGGAGAAGGCCGGCATGATCTCGTGCGCGAAGCGACGGAGCGAGCGGATGCCGCCCGCGCTGTTGACCAGCAGGTACTCCACGCCGACGTCGCGCAGCGCCTGGACCTTGGCGGCGATCGCATCCGGCCGGCCGTAGAGCGCGGAGGCCCGCAGCTCGGCATCGGAGAGGTCCCTCGCGGACGGGCCGTCCGGCCGGTTCGCCAGCTTGTCGATTCGCCGGCGGCCGGCGATGCGCGCCTGCATCGCCCGCTCGAGATCGTCCTCAGTCGTGGTCACGTTGATGGAGCGCGTGACGCCGACGCTCATCGGGTCGAACACGCCACCGCGCGCCTCGACCTCCGCCCGGAAGAGCGCGATCCGCTCGCCGATCTCCTCGACGGAGGCGAACTGGTCGAGGAGCAGACTGTCGCCGAGCGCGGCCACCTTCCTGATGGACGCCGCGCTCCCCGCGCCCATCCAGAGGGGCGGGTGGGGTTTCTGGGCGGGCGGCGGCTCGACGACCACGCCCTCGAACTGCCAGTACTTGCCGTGGTGCGACCACGGCGTATCCGACGTCCACGATCGGATGATGACCTCGCGGGACTCGTTGAAGCGCTCGTCGGCCTCCTCCATCGGCATGGCGAAGCCGGCAAACTCGTTGTAGCGGTACCCCTTGCCGATGCCGAAATCGAGCCGGCCCCGGACAAGAGATCCAGGGTGGCGGCCTGTTCGGCGAGCAGGACGGGATTGTGCCAGGCCAGCACCATCACCGCGGTGCCGAGCCGCAACGTCGTCGTGCGCGCCCCCACCCATGTCAGGAGATTCAGGGTGGCCGAGACCTGGCCGAAGCCCGTGAAATGGTGCTCGACGAGAAAGGTGCTGTGGTAGCCGAGCGCCTCCGCCTCGACGTTGTTGTCGACGAAGTCCCTGAAGCCGGCCCCGCTGTCGACGTCAGGGCCGCCTCGCTTCGCCTGCGCGCTTCCGAAGAGTCCGAACCGCATGCGTGCTCCTTTCAGGCCGTGAGCCTTGTCCGCTCCGCCATCATGCCATCGAAGCGACCTCACCCGAAGCGCTCGGCAACGCTCCGCGGCTCGAGCCATGTCAATTCCGCCCCATGCGGGTGGGCCACGCCGAGGAGCTCGTCGTGTCGCTGCCCGTTCGTGAACCGCGTGCGCCCCAGCAGAAAGCGCAGCTCGGTCGGCGGAGGCGCCCGGACCGCGAGCTCCCCAATGATGCCGGCGCCTTCATTCGACACCCACACGACGTCTCGCCGGCTCGACGCCTCGGCGAGCACGGCGGCAAATGCCCGCCGATGGTCCGGACTCACGTAGCTGAGCACCGCTGAATGGAAGACCACGAGCTGGGCGTCTTCAGGCGCCTCGGCGAGCAGGGCCGGCAGATCCTCGACCAAGTCGCCCGCCCTGATGGCGGGAGGCTGAGCCCTCGCCAATTCGATCGCCCCTTCGAGTCGTCGGCGACGCTCGTGATGATCCGGCCACACGCACGCCATGAGCCACCGGACTGCATCCTCGTCGCGCACGTCGACCGGATGGAGATCCAGTCCCCGCCGCCAGACGATCTCCGGGATCGCCGAGGGCAATGGAACCGGACCCGCGAGCGCGCACCGCAAGTGAACGGGCGACGAGACGCTCGCCGAGCGGCGTCGGCTCGAGCTCGTAGTAGAACTGGTCGAGCAGCAGGCAGAGGCCGGCGCTGGCCCCGACCTCGATGAGCGCCAGTGGGCCGGGCGGCAGGGCAGGAAGCAGCACGGCACAGCGCCCGACTTCGTTGGTCTGTGTTCGCCGGGACCGCATCACGTCGGCGACCTCGCCGCCGCGTCGTCTCAGGAATTGCCGCAGCTCGGCGCCGGTGCTCGGCATGTGGTCGCGCCCGGCCAGAAGCTGGACGGACGCAAAGAAGAGATTGGGCTGAGCCACGCTCATCTGCGACAGGAAGCCGACCACGTCGTCATCCTCGGCGACGGCGAGCGCGAGCTGGTAGTAGGCCTCGGAGTACCCCCGGCACTCCATGATCGGCAAACTTCCGATACCGCAGCTTGATTCCCGCCGGGTCGTTCACAGCTTCCGCAGTCGGACTTGCTGGACCGCGTGGTCCGGGCCCTTCCTCAAGATCAGGTGCGCGCGGTCCCGGGTGGGAAGGATGTTCTCGAGCAGGTTCGGCTCGTTGATGTCCCTCCAGATGCGCGTGGCCACCGCCTCGGCCTCGTCGTTGCTGAGATCCGCATAGCGGTGGAAATACGACCGCGGATCCTGGAAGGCGGTCTTCCGCAGCGCGAAGAAGCGCTCGACGTACCACTGGCGGATGTCCCGCACGTCGGCGTCGACGTAGATCGTGAAATCGAAGAAGTCCGACGCGAAGAGGTGCTGAGACGGCCGCGCGGCTCGGTCGACCGCCTGCAGGATGTTCAGTCCCTCGACGATCAACACGTCGGGCTGCCGAACGACCTGAAATTGATCGGGCAAGATGTCGTACGTGAGGTGCGAGTAGATCGGCACGGCGAGCTCGGGCCGCCCGGCCTTGATCTCCGACACGAAGCTGATCAGGGCGTGGAGGTCATAGCTCTCGGGGAAGCCCTTGCGGTGCAGGATCGCGCGTTCCTCGAGCACACGCCGCGGATGCAGGAACCCGTCGGTGGCCACCAGGTCGACCTTCGTGTGATTCGGCCAGCGAGCCAGGAGCGCCCGCATGATGCGCGCCGTGGTGCTCTTCCCGACCGCGACGCTGCCGGCCAGCCCAATCACGAACGGCGCCTTCGCCACCCTCGTGCCGAGGAAGGTGGCGGTCGTCCCGTGCAGGGCCTGGCTCGCGCCGACGTGGAGATTCAGCAACCGCGAAAGCGGCAGGTAGATCTCCGCCACCTCGTCCAGCGAGACCTGCTCGTTCAGCCCACGGAGGTGAGTCAGGTCGTCCTCGGTCAGGGTCAGGGGCGTGTCCGCGCGCAGCCGGGCCCACTCCGCGCGCGTGAAGGGCTGATATCGAGACAGCGCCACGCGGGTCCCCGGGCTGCCCGAGGTAGGCGCGCCCATCCTACGCCAGCGGTCCTGCGAGCAAGCACCCGAACTCGCCTTCTCGCCGCTCCCGGTCGACCCACTCGAACCCCGCGTCGCCCATGACCTCGCCGCTCCTCCAAAGCTCGGCCGCCAGATAGTACCGTGTCCGCTCCGGCTTCGCCTGCTCGGTAACACCGCGCAGTGCAGAGCCCGTGGCCACGGCGCTCGAGGCGGCCTTGACCCGTCGATGGCCCCGCCCTATCCTAGGCCGACCTCCGGAACGCCATGCAGTGTCCGCGCTGCCAGACCGACAATCGCGAAGGCTGCCGCTTCTGCTCGAAGTGCGGAGCGGCGAAGAGGAGGCCCGACATGAGTGGACGCATCGGCTTGACCGCTCTGCTCTCCCTCGTCCTGCTCGCGCTCTCGTCCGGGGCGGCTCGCGCCCAGGGGCCGCCTGACGGCCAGCTCACCATCGCGTTCGACGCCTCGATCGCGCCCGCGTTTCTCGACCCCGCCGAGACGGCGGGGCTCGGCACGCCCTTCACGTTCCTCTACGCGCTCCACGACGCGCTCATCAAGCCGTTGCCCGGCAACGACATGGCGCCGTGCCTGGCCGAGGCCTGGAGCGAGAGCGCCGACGGGCTCACCTACGACTTCAAGCTGCGCGAGGGGCTCAAGTTCCACAACGGCGACCCCTTCACCGCCGACGACGTGAAGTTCAGCTTCGAGCGATACCGCGGCACCTCGGCCAAGCTGCTGCACGACCGGGTGAAGTCGGTGGATATCATCGACCCGCACCGCGTGCGATTCACGCTGCACAAGCCCTGGCCGGACTTCCTCGTGTTCTACGCCACACCGGCCACCGGGGCGGCGTGGATCGTGCCCAAGAAGTACATCGAGAAGGTCGGCGAGGCTGGATTCAAGCGGCAGCCCGTGGGGCTCGGCCCGTATCGCTTCGTCCGCATGGATCCGGGCCAGGAGCTCGTGCTCGAGGCGAACGAGCAGTACTGGCGGAAGAAGCCCACGATCAAGCGGGTCGTCATCAAGGGCGTTCCCGATCGGACGACGCGCCTGGCGATGCTGAAGACCGGCGAGGCGGACATCGGCTATCTGATGGTCGGCGTCGAGGCGGCGACGATCAAGGCGGATCCCAAGCTCCGCCTCGCCCAGGTCATCCCGTCGGCGACCTGGTGGGTGGAGTTCATCGAGCAGTGGAAGCCTCAAGTCGCCCTGGCACGATCGCCGCGTGCGGCTGGCCGCGAACCTCGCCATCGACAGGAAGGGCATCAACGATGCGGAGCGCCTGGGCTATTCGCGCCTGACCGGCTCGATGATCCCGAGCATCATGGACTTCGCGCTCCGCATCGAGCCGTATCCGTTCGACCCCGCGCGGGCGAAGCGCCTGCTCGCCGAGGCCGGCTATCCCGGCGGGTTCGACGCCGGCGACCTGACCCCGCTGCCTCCGTTCACCACGATGGGCGAAGCCGTCGCCAACGACCTCGCCGGAGTCGGCATCCGCACTCGCGTGCGGACGATGGAGCGCGTCACCTTCCTGGAGGCGTGGCGAAACAAGAAGCTGCAAGGGCTCATCGTCAATGCCACGGCGGCCCAGGGCAACGCGGCATCCCGTCTCGAGGCGTTCGTCGTCACCGGCTCGGCGTACGCCTACGGCGGCTATCCGGACATCGACGATCTGTTCCTGCAGCAGGCGCAGGAGCGCGACCGCAAGAAGCGCGAGGCGCTCCTGCATCAGATCCAACGGCTGATCCACGAGCGCGTCATGCACGCGCCGATCTTCGAGCCGGCGACGCTCCACGGGGTGGGCCCGCGCGTGGAGGAGCCCGCCATCGGGCTCAACCCGCTCCTCTACATGGCCGCGCCCTACGAGGACATCCGCCTGAAGAAGCGCTGATCCCACGTGGGCACCGAGCGCCGCGAGCCGACGGACTTGACCGGAACGGAGCCGAGCGCTTGCACAGAAACGGAGAGCCACATGACGACGAGCGCGAACACGACCATCGAGGATCGGACCATCCCCGCCGGGGCCCATTGGGGCCGCGTGCTGCGCCAGGGTCAGACCCTGCGCATCGTCGATCTGGAGGGCCGGCAGGCGGTCGACTTCCTCTGCTACAACGCGGCGGACCCCTCGGAGCGCTACAACGCCGCCGACACCATGAAGTACGCGGGGACGGCCTTCCTCACCACGGGCCACGGCATCTACTCGGACATGGGCCGGCGCCTCTTCACGATCGTCGAGGACACGTGCGGCCGCCACGACACCATCGGCGGCTGCTGCAGCGCCGAGAGCAACGAGCTGCGGTACGGCGTCAAGGACACACCGAGCTGCCGGCAGAACTTTCTGCACGCGCTCGCCCCGTTCGGCCTGGGCAAGAAGGACATCGTCGCCAACATCAACTGGTTCATGAACGTCCCCGTCGGCCCGGATGGGACGATGGGCATCGTCGACGGCCTCTCGAAGCCCGGCGATCACGTCGAGCTCCGCGCCGAGATGGACGTGCTCGCGGTGATCTCCAACTGCCCACAGACCCGCAACCCGTGCAACGGCTTCGATCCCACTCCGATCCGCATCATCGTCCGCGAGTAACCCTGCCCCGCCCGAAGCGCCGCAACCGACGCCCTCGCTCAACAGATCGGGGCCGGCATGGTCATGTGGGATCCCTTCGATGATGCTCTCGACGGAGCGCGGGTGGATCGGCGTGATCGACGCCACCCGGAGGCCGGCCGCGGCGTAGAGCGCGTGCCACTCGGCTTCGGTGCGCTCCCTGCCGGGGAGGCTGAGCATCATCAGCATGTCGAGGAGCTTGGTGCCGGAGGCGCCGGTGTCGCCCATCGGCGGCAGCACGTTGTCGACGCCCAGGATGCGGCCGCCCTCGGCCAGGCGCGCGCGGCAGTTCTTCAGCATCCGCACGCAGCTCGCGTCGTCCCAGTCGTGCATGACGGTCTTCACGACGTAGGTGTCCGCGGCAGGCACGTCGGCGAACATGTCGCCGGCGACGAACGACAGCCGTGCCCGCACGCGCTCGTCCACCGCGGCGGCATGACGCTCCGCGACCTCGATGACCTCGGGCAGGTCGAGCACGCAGGCGCGCAGGTGCGGATAGCGCTCGAGCAGCGCGATGGCAAGGTGGCCGAAGCCGCCGCCGACGTCGACGACCATCCGGGCGCGCGAAAGGTCGGTGTGCTCCACCGCCCCGCGCGTCGATTCGATGCGCGACTTCATCGCCTTCCCGAACTTCTCGGTCTGGCCTGGATCGGGCTCGGGCGGAAGCTTTCGCGGCTCCCCGGTCCGCACCGTCTCGCCGAGGCCGCCGAACAGGGTCCACCAGCGCCCGCCGATGAGCTCGACGAACTGGCGGATGGATCCCGGCGCGCCATCGACGAGGACGCCGGACAGCGGCGTCGGGCCGAACCGGCCGTCGGCGGCCTCGGTGAAGACGCCGACGCTCGCGCACGCGCGCAGCGCGCGCTCGAGCAGGTCCGGCCGCGCGTTCACGCGGTGCCGCTCGGTGAGCTCGCGGGCCGTGAGCGGCCCGTGGTCGTGCAGGACGTCGGCGACACCGAGGCGCGCGACGGTCGCGATCGTCTGGGCCGTCCACGCCGCCATCATCATCTGCATGACCGTCGACTGCGGAGGGGGACTGCCGACTTCCATCGTTCCCTCCTATCGAGGCACGCCCTCGATCACCCTGGTCTGGAGCGGCGGCGTCGGGACGAGCCGCGTGAGCCTGAACCCGGCCGCCTCGTAGAGCGCGCGGAACTCGGGCTCCGAGCGTTGCCGGCCGCCCGTGCAGACGAGCATGTTCACGTCGTTCGCGGCGGCGCCCTGGCTCGCCATCGATTGGTCGATCCGCGGCGGGTAGACGCCCTCGATGAGCAGCAGCGTCGCCTCGGCCCGCATCGCGCGGCGGCAGGCCTTCAGGATCTCGATGGCGCGCTCGTCGTGCCAGTCGTGGATCACGTGCTTCAGCAGGTAGGCGTCACCGCCGCGCGGCACCTCCTGGAAGAAGTCGCCGCCGACGGCGGTGCAGCGATCGCTCAGGCCGAGCTCCGCGAGGCGCGCCGTCGCGCGGGCCGCCACGTGCGGCAGGTCGAAGACGATCCCGCGCGGGCCCGTGGTCGTGCCGAGAATGCCGGCAAGCAGCGTGCCGTTGCCGCCGCCGACGTCGACGATCGTGCGGAAGCGCGAGAAGTCATAGGCGGCCGCGGCCGCCACGGCCGCCTGCCCGGTCCAGTCCGCCATGGCCTCGTCGAAGACCGCGGCCACCTCCGGGTGGCGCGTCATGTACGAGAAGCTGTCCTCCCCGAAGACGCGCGCGAACCCGGGCTCGCCGGTCCGCACGCTGTGAAGGATCTCCGCCCACGCATCCTGGGTGCGGCCCCCGAAGAGCATGGCGGCGGCGCGCATCGAGCCCGGGACACCGCGGCGCAGGCACTGACCGATCGGCGTGAGCGCGAAGCGGCCGTCGTCCTCTTCGGCGAACACGCCCACGCTCGCGAGCAGGCGCAGGACGCGATGGACCGACGCCGCGTGCGTGTCGGTCGCCTTCGCGAGGTCCTCGGCGTGTCGCGGCCCGTCCGCGAGCAGGTCGGCGATGCCGAGCGTCGCGGCGACCCAGATCGCGCGCGACACGTAGTAACCGGTCACCATGCGGAAGATGGCCAGGGATGGGGAAGCTCCGATGTCGTCATGGGCGTCACTCTGCGCGACCCCGCCTCCCGCGTATTGGAAAAATTTGACCCTGGGCGTCAGCTCGCGAGCGGAATGTGGTTGCGCTGCGGGCCGCGCACGCGCGACGTAGGCCGTCGGGTTGATGCCGGAGAACGCCCGGAAGTCGTGGATGAAGTGCGCCTGGTCGTAGTACCCGCACGCCAGCGCGACGTCGGTCCAGTCGATGGCCTCGTCCCGCTCGATCATCGCGAGGACCCGCTGGAAGCGGTGGACGCGGCAGAACAGCTTCGGCGTCAGCCCCACCTCCGCCGAGAACACCTCGATGAACCGCCGCGAGCTGAGGCCGATGCGCTCCGTGAGCTGGCCGATGGTCCGCGCGTGCGGCACGGCCTGAATCGCGCTCAGCGCGAAGGCGACGGCCGGATGGCGCCGCGCCGGCCCGGGGAGCTGCGCGAGCAGCGCACGCTCGAGGACGCGAAACCGCGCCGGCCAGGTCCGGGCCTCGAGCAGCCGGTCTCTCAGCTCGGGGCCGCGGCGCCCCACAGCGCGTCGAGGGAGACGCGCGCATTGCACAGCTCGTCCGCCGGCATCTTGAGGAACGGCACCGCGCCCCCGGGCTTGAAGTGGACGCCGATGAGCGCCGGCCGGCTGGCCGATGTCGATCACGAAGGACTCGGAGTGCGCACCGCAGATCACCGGATGCGACCGGTCATCGCTGAGCGCGACGACGAGCTCGCTGGTCGCCGTCGGCAGGACCCGCTCCCGCGCGTGCGTGCCACCGTACGCGTCGAACGCCCAGAAGAAGTCCACGCGCTCGGACAGCGGAGGCCGTGGCACGTACGTCAGCCGGGCCATCGCGACCTCGTCCAGACCATATCGGGACCTGATCAGCGATCGAGCCAGGCCGCCACGAGACGGCCGCCGTAGTCGTTCCCGAGGTTCGGCGCGAAGTTCTTGACGTAGGGCTCCCACGCGCTGACGACCGTCGCGGACGGCCCCACCAGAAGGTAGTAGACCGTTTCGGAGAGGTAGCGCTGAATATCGTAGAGGATCTCGCGGCGCTTGCTCACGTCGAAGGTCCGGCGCTGCAGCCGGATCATCTCGCTGAGCTTCGGATCGTCCACTCCCGCCGCGTTGAGCGGTTGGCCTGGCATGTACTGGTGAACGAGATATGGATCGGGATAGACGAGGCCGCCCCGGATCATCATCATCAGCTTGTCGAAGCGCCCGTAGATGCTGCTCGACACGAAGGCGCCGACCTCCTTGAGCTTGAGATCGCTCTCGATGCCGATCGCCTTCCAGTTCCTCTGGACGATCTGCACGGCATCCATGAAGTCCAGGCCGAACCCGCCCGAGGTTTCCAGCGGCACCTTGAAGCCGTTCGGATAGCCGGCCGCCGCGAGAAGACGCTTGGCGTCGGCGGGATCCTGCTCGTAGAGCTTCCTGCCCTCGGGGGAAGCTGATCGATCGGGATGGCCCACTCGCGCAGGGCCGCCGGCACCGCGGGGTTGGGCGCGCCGTGGCCCTCGGCGACGGCATTGCTCTCGAGAATCTCCTTCCAGTTATTCGCCCGCATCATCGCGCGGCGGACGCGGACGTCCTTGAACGGCTCCTGGCCGAGCTTCGGGACGGCGACCCCGCCGACGGGCGAGAGGAATTCAGCCGTTTTGAGTGCAGGCTTCCGTTGTCTGACGATGTCGAGGTCGGCCCGTCGTACGACGTTGAGGTACTCGGGGCCGAAGTCGTAGCCGCCGGCGAGCCAGCTGGCGAGCCGCGAGGAAGGATCGGGATGCACCCTGCCCTCGACCTGGTCCGCGTAGGGCAGCCCTGGAAGGAAGTAATACGGGTGGCGCACCCATGTCATGCGCGCGCCCGACTCGTACCGCTCGAGCATCCAGGGGCCGGTGCCGATGCAGGCCTCGGACTTCTTCAGATCACCGTACTGCTCGACGACCTCCTTGGCGATGATGCACATCGACGGCGGTCGCCAGCGCGTCGAGCAGCCACGCGTACGGCTCCTTGAGGCTGAACTTGACCGTGTAGCGGTCGAGCGCCTCGATCTTGTCGACCTCTTCGAGCTGCGCGCGATTGGGATTGCCCGGCACGGTGAGGAAGCGCTCGTACGTGTACTTGACGTCCTCGGCCGTGAGCTCTCGCCCGTTGACCGGCGGCTTCGGGTGCCAGCGCACACCCCGGCGCAGCTTGAAGACGTAGGTCGTCTCGGTCGGCTGACTCCACGACTCCGCGACATCCGGCTCGAGTGGAAACGTGCCGGGGGCGACGGATGGTCCGGCCTTGACCTTCACGAGACGGCTGTGAGTGAACGACACGGCGATCTGGGTGGTCCAGTTCACCGTGAGCTGGTGGTCGAACATGGGGGCTGTGCCAGGGGTAGCCGGAAGACGCCCCCGCGCTTTGGCGCCTGGGCGTCCCCCGTCCGCGGGGTCAGGAGATCAACCGTGGCCCCGCTCACTCCCGCCGCGAGGGCCGCACCTCCGAGCTTGAGCACATTCCGGCGAGTGGGGAGATGATCCTCGGCTCCCGGTCCATGGTGACCTCCTCGGCGTCACGCCTGCCCGCTCATCTTCGCTGAGGCTGTGGCCGATCCTGCGCTCGCGGGGCCGATGCCGTCAAGCCTGTTCCCGCGTACGCTAGAATGCCCCCGGGAGGCTCGGCCACGCCATGGCGAGGATCGATCTCATCAACGTCGGCAAGACGCTCAGAGAGCGGGGCAGAGCGGCTCCGGGAGAATCGATCGCTCCGGCGACCCGTCCGGACGCTGGCTCGGCGCCCGGTGGTGGCCGCCTCCGGATCGGCATTCTCCATCCAGGACCTGAGTCTGAGAATTCCGGATGGCAAGACCCTCGTCGTCCTGGGGCCCAGCGGGTGCGGCAAGACCACGCTCCTGAGAATCATCGCCGGCCTGATCCCGCCGGATTCGGGAGAAGTGCGGTACGACGATGTGGACGTGAAGGATGTTCGTCCGGGTGATCGACGCATCGGCATGGTGTTTCAGCAGTACGCGCTCTATCCGCATCTGAACGCCAGATCGAACGTCTTGTCGTATTTCATGTTCCGGAAGAAGACGCCCGAACTGGACGCGATGGCCAAGGCCAAGTATCAGAGGACCAGCGAGCTCATGGGGGTGGAGCTCGCCTATCTCCTGGACCGAAAGCCGCGGACCCTGTCGGGTGGTGAGAAGCAGCGAGTCGCTCTCGGGCGCTGCATCACCAGAGACCCGGCCCTGTTCCTGCTGGACGAGCCCTTCTCCAATCTGGATCAAGCTCTGCGGGAGAAATATCGCGTCAATCTGAAAATCTTGCTCAAGCAATTCAACATCACCACGGTCTACGTGACGCACGATCACTACGAGGCGCTGATCTTGGCCGATCTGCTGGCCATCATGAATCGGGGCCACATCGAGCAAGTGGGGACGTACCAGGACCTCTACGAGCAACCCAAGAACATGTTCGTGGCCGGCTTCCTGAACCGGCACGTCGGGGCTCTGCCCATCAGCCTCATCGAGGCGAAGCACATGCCTCAGGGCGATCGGTTGGGTGACGTGCGAGTGGGCGTGCGTCCCGAGGAGCTGCAGGTGTTCCGAGAGGCGGGCGAAGGCAGGATCGGAGCGATCATCGTCGGCAAACTGGACCTCCCGATGATGGACGTCGCGATCCTCAGCACTCGCGTTGGTGAGCACGAGGTTCACGCCCGGATCGCGGGCGACGAGCGCTTCCTCGCCGGTGATCAGGTGTGGCTCGCCTGCAAGCGGTATCACGTGTTCGACAAGGCGTCAGGCATGAGGCTCGGAAGCTATCCGCGCCGGCGGCGTCTGTTTCATGAAACCTCGCGCCAGCGCGTGCACCGCCCGTTCGACTATAATTCCCCTGGCCTGTCCGGATCGGCGGCCTGGAACCAGTGACTCTCGCACTCCAAAGGAGGAACCCATGTACACGTACGTGAAGAACGTGGGCGTCCCGGCGTTCCTGGTTCACGAAGCGTCCGCCTTTCGGCCGGGCCGCGGCGCGTGACGATCGATCCCCGGCTGCTTGGCTCGCTGCAGTGGCGCTGTGTCGGCCCGCACCGCGGCGGCCGCGTGGTCGCGGTGGCCGGCCATCCGACCGAGCCCTCGACGTTCTACTTCGGGGCCTGCGCGGGCGGTGTCTGGAAGACGACGGACGGCGGGACCTACTGGGAGAACGTGTCCGACGGCTTCTTCGAGACCTCGGCGGTCGGCGCGCTGGCCGTCGCGCCCTCGGCGCCGAGCGTGCTGTACGCGGGCACCGGCGAAGCGTGCATCCGCGGCAACGTGTCGCATGGGGACGGGGTCTATCGCTCCGATGACGGTGGCCGCACGTGGACCAACGTGGGATTGCGCGACACCCGCCACATCGGGCGCGTCCGCGTGCACCCGCGCGATGCCGACCTCGTCTACGTGGCGGCGCTCGGCCACGCCTGGGGCCCGAACCGCGAGCGCGGGGTCTTCCGCTCCCGGGATGGCGGCGCCACGTGGGAGCACGTGCTGTTCAAGAGCGAGCGGGCGGGCGCCATCGACCTGTCGATCGACCAGCAGAATCCGCGCGTCCTGCTTGCCGCGGTGTGGGAGGCGCAGCGCACGCCCTGGGGCATGACCAGCGGCGGGCCCGATTCGTCGCTCTGGAAGTCGACCGACGGCGGCGACACGTGGACCGACATCACGCGCAACTCCGGCTTGCCGCGCGGCGTCCTCGGGCGGATCGGCGTCGCCGTCTCCCCGGCCGATGGCCGCCGCGTGTACGCATTGATCGAGGCCGAGGACGGCGCGCTCTTCCGATCCGATGACGGGGGCGCGACCTGGCAGCGCGCCAGCGAGGAGCCCGGGCTCCGCGGCCGTCCCTGGTACTACATGCACGTCTTCGCCGACCCGACCGACGTCGACACCGTGTGGGTCGCGGACTACTCGCTGTGGAAGTCGATCGACGGCGGCAAGACGTTCGTCGAGGTGGCGACGCCGCACGGCGACAACCACGACCTCTGGATCGATCCGTCGAATTCCCGACGGATGATCGAGGGCAATGACGGCGGCGCGTGCGTGACGTTCAACGGCGCGCAGACGTGGTCGAGCATCTACAACCAGCCGACCGCGCAGTTCTACCACGTGTGCGCGGACGACCAGCAGCCGTACCGGATCTATGGCTCGCAGCAGGACAACTGGGCGATCAGCCTGCCGAGCCAGTCCCACCGCGGGGCGATCACCGCGACCGACTGGGTTCAGCCGGGCGGCGGCGAGAGCGGCTACATCGCGGTCAAGCCGGGCGACCCTGCCATCGTCGTCGGTGGCTCCGTCGGCAGCGGGCCCGGCATGGGCCGGCTCATCCACTACGATCACCGGACGGGGCAGGAGCGCATCGTCAGCGTCTGGCCCGAAGTCTATGGCATGGGGACGCCGCCCGCCGAGCATCGCTATCGCTTCCAGTGGACGTTCCCGGTGTTCTACTCGCGCTGGGACCCTCGCGAGCTGTGGATCGCCGGCAACCGCGTCTTCCGCTCGGTCGACGAGGGGCAGAGCTGGGAGGTCGTGAGCCCCGATCTCACGCGGAACGATCCGGCGAAGCTCGGCCCGTCGGGCGGGCCGATCACCCGGGACAATACCGGCGCCGAGGTGTACTGCGTGATCTTCGCGCTGGTCGAGTCGCCGCACGAGCGCGACGTGCTCTGGGCAGGAACCGACGACGGCCTCGTCCACCTCTCGCGCGATCGCGGCCGGACGTGGCAGCCGGTGACGCCGCCGGACCTCCCCGAATGGGCGCTCGTGAGCGTGCTCGAGCCGTCCCCGCACGACGCGGCCACGTGCTACGTCGCGGCGACGCGCTACAAGCTGGACGACACGCGCCCCTATCTCTACAAGACGAGCGACTATGGCCGCACGTGGACGCGCATCACGGGGAACCTGCCGGACGGCGAGATCACGCGCGTCGTGCGCGAGGACCCGAGCCGGCGCGGACTGCTCTACTGCGGCACCGAGACCGGCGTGTGGGTCTCGCTCGACGACGGCGGCGCATGGCAGCGGCTCCGCGGGAATCTGCCGGTGGCGCCGATCCACGATCTCATCGTCAAGGACACCGACCTGGTCGTGGCCACGCACGGGCGGTCGTTCTGGATCCTCGACGACCTCTCACCGCTCCACCAGATGGCCGACGCCGTCGCCTCCGCCGACGCGCACCTGTTCGCGCCGCGCCCGGCGGTGCGGTGGCGCGCATACCGCGGCCACGGCATGAAGTCCGGGCCCAACCGCGAGGTCGCGTATCGGCTCGCGGGCTCGATGGGCTACGCCTACCGCCAGATCGAGTCCCCGACCGGTGAGAAGCAGGAACGGCCCCTCGACGCGGGTGAGAACCCGCCGAACGGTGTCACCGTCCACTACTGGCTCAAGGAGGCGCCGGCCGGAGACATCACGCTCGCCTTCCTCGACGCCGGCGGTCGCGACATCCGCTCGTTCACGAGCCGCCGCCGCGATGCGGCGCGCCAGGATGCGACGACGGACGCATCGCTCGGCGCCGGCGGTGGCGAGGAGCCGCGTCAGGAACAGGACGCATCGGTCGGAGCCCCGACGATGAGCCGCGGCTGACGAAGAACGCCGGCGCCAACCGCTTCGTCTGGAACCTGCGCGCCCCCGATGCGACCCGACTGCCCGACAACAAGGGGCGAGGCGGGACGGCCGAGATGCTCGCGGGGCCCCGCATGCCTCCCGGCTCCTATCAGGCGCGGCTCACCGTGGGCGGCCGGACGCTGACGCAGCCGTTCGTGATCGTCAAGGACCCCCGCGTGCAGGCGACCGATGAGGATCTCCGCGAGCAGTTCACCTGGGCGAAGAAAGCCCACGATCTCCTGAACCGGGTGCATGCCGCGGTGCTGACCCTTCGCGATGTGCGCGCCCAGGCGGAGGCGTGGGCGGGCCGAGTGGAGTCACCGGCGGTGAAGGAGGCGGCACGGGCGCTCGCGCGGACGCTGACGGCCATCGAGGAGGAGCTCATCCAGGTCCGGTCGGACAACCCGCGCATGTTCCCCGCGAAGCTCAATACGCGGGTCGCAACGCTCATGCCCCTCGTCGAGTACTCCGACAGCGCTCCGACGCAGGCGCTTCGCGAGCTCATCGACAGCCTCGCGCTCCGGGCGGGGATGGAGCTGGCGAAGCTCGACCAGTGCCTGGCCGGGGACGTCGCCGCCTTCAACGCCATCTGCCGTGACGCGAGCGTCCCCGCCGATCGTCCCAAAGCCGCGCGGCAACCCCTGACGCTTATTTATCGAGCCACAGTCGGGCGATGGCCGCGGATCCGTAGCCGTCCGTGCGGCGGAGGGAGAGGGCCGAGGCATTCCGCACGTAGGGCTGGAAGACCAGGAAGCCGGCGTCGTACGGCATCCACATCCGCAACACCTGGTCGAGCTCCCGATCGACGATCTTCTTCGTGATCACGCGCTGCTCGGCGCGATCGGGTGTCTGGCGCAGCTTGGTGGCCAGCTCGTCGATGACGGGGTCGTTGACGCGGAAGAAGTTCTTGGTCGACTTGGAGTACATGTACTGATAGGTCCGCTCGTCGACGCCCACCGCGTGGCCCGACTGGAACCCCCAGGCCATCCCGTCCCACTTGCCGTCGACGTAGCGGCCGTAGTAGCTCGTGTAGTCCAGCTTGGTGATCTTGAGGTTGATGTTGAGGTTCTTCTTCAGATCCTGCTGGACGAGCTGCACCTGCGAGGTCATCTGCGGGAAGTACTCGTAGTAGAAGAGCGTCGTCTCGAACCCGTTGGGATGCCCGGCCTCGGCGAGCAGCTTCTTCGCCTCCGCCGGACGGTATTGCCACCACGGGCCGAGCTGGGCCGCCGTCGGCATCGTGTCCTGGTAGTAGATGTAGGGGACGCCCCAGCCGAGGATGCCGTGGCCCTCGAAGACCGTGTCGACCTGTTTCTGTCGATCGATGGCCATGGAGATGGCGCGGCGCACCCGCACATCGTTGAAGGGCGGCTTGTCCTGGGCCAGCGTCAGGCCGAAGGGCGCCAGCACGGTCTTCAACGCCTTGCACGACGGCGGCGCTGTTCGTCTTGCGGACCGTCTCCGCCTCGGACGGGCTGGCCACCCACAGGATGTCGCTCTGCCCCGTGCGGAAGGCGGCCAGGCGGGTCGCGGCATCCGGCGTGGAGAGGATGACGTACTCGTCGAGGTACTGGCGGCCCTTGTCGAAGTAGTCCGGGTTCCGCGCCAGCACCACCCGCACCTTGCGGGTGTGCTCCTTGAGGACATAGGGCCCGGTGCCGATCAGGCGCTTCTTGAGGTCGCCGTCCTCCTCCAGGACCTCGCGGGCGAAGATCACCGTGACGGGCTCGGCGAGGTTCTGCGGGAACAGCACGTTGGGCGTGTTGAGGTACACCCGCAGCGTGTGCTTGTCGGGTGTCTCCATCCCCTCGATCTCTCGAAAGTTGAACGACTGCACCCCCTCCTTCGCGTAGGCCTCGAAGCAGTACTTGACGTCCGCCGCCACCAGCTCGCGGCCGTTCAGCGGAGGGACGTTCTGCCATTTGACGCCCTGGCGCAGCTTGAACGTCCACACCCGATTGTCGGCGCTCGACTGCCACGACTCCGCGAGATCGCCCTTCAGGGTCAGATCGTTGGTGCCGCTCGCCTCGTCGGGGAAGACGTAGCGGACGAGGCGGTTGCTGGTCAGGCCGGCGAACTGGAAGAGCCCAACCGACTGCGTCAGCCTCGGGTCGAGCACCGGCGGGTCCCAGGCCGAGGCCCGCGTCACGATCCCGCCGCGCTTCGGCGCCTTGGTGCTCATCGGGATCCAGTCGGGATACGGGGTCGAGGACTGGGCCGACGCTCGCCGCGCTCGCCCGGCTCCGGCGAGGAGGACAGTCGCTCCTACGCCTCCCCTTCCGACGTGCTTGAGGAATTCGCGGCGGTCTACCTGGAGAGGAGCAGCTTCCCCGTGGGTGTGGTTGCTGGGCATTGTCGCTCTCCTTCTTTCCGTGGAGACGGTCAGTGAAGGACAGAGCTGATCCCGAACCCGAGCGGGCGACGGCTACGAGTTGGGCCGACGCTCCCACATGTGGAAGGGGAAGTCAAGCAAGCCGCGGATGGCCGGGCAACGCCGCGCGTCAGACGCCGCGGTGG